>Ga0129308_1000006_pt1 | contig 403952 bp, 356 predicted proteins | sample L827metagenome_FD_94440 | JGI IMG/M metagenome (GOLD analysis project Ga0129308, IMG submission 94440) | Ring-tailed lemur group fecal microbial communities from Wisconsin, USA - L827 metagenome | ecosystem: Host-associated > Mammals > Digestive system > Large intestine > Fecal | place: USA... | reverse complement strand
GTTATTAACGGTTTTTGTTGCGGCTAGTTTGCCTGCGTTCGTTTCTGGTACCACAGGCACCTCTGGTTCTTCTGGTGGATTAACTGTGTCATCTACTTTGGCTTTGTTGAGAATTGTTTCGCCCGCTTTGGCTTCTTCGTTAACGATCACTTTGAAGCGAATACTCCGCTCTTTCGTATCTGTGATACTTGGGTATTCCGCTGTGATTGTGCCATTAGCTTCTTTCAAGCTGGTTGGTTTTGGTTCATCACCGACACTTGTTAGGCTATCTTTGACATACGTCAGTCCTTTTGGTAGTTGGTCTGTGATAACTACTTTGTTTAGGACGCCGTTTTCGATGGTATTGCGGAAGCTAATTGTGTACTCGATAGTTTCGCCTAGTTTTGGTTTAGCGTTATTAACGGTTTTTGTTGCGGTTAATTTGCCTTCTTTTACTCGAGGTGTGATTGGTTCTTCGGGTGTAATGGGTACCTCTGGTTCTTCGGGCGGATTAACTGTGTCATCTACTTTGGCTTTGTTGAGAATTGTTTCGCCTGCCTTGACTTCTTCGTTAACGATTACTTTGAAGCGAATACTCCGCTCTTTTGTATCAGTGATACTTGGGTATTCCGCTGTGATTGTGCCGTTAGTTTCTTTCAAACTGATTGGCTGGGGCTCATCACCGACACTTGTTAGGCTATCTTTGACATACGTCAGTCCTTTGGGTAGTTGGTCTGTGATAACTACTTTGTTTAGGACGCCGTTTTCGATGGTATTGCGGAAGCTAATTGTGTACTCGATAGTTTCGCCTAGTTTTGGTTTAGCGTTATTAACGGTTTTTGTTGCTGTTAATTTGCCTTCTTTCGCTTCTGGTACCACCGGCACCTCTGGTTCTTCGGGCGGATTAACTGTGTCATCTACTTTGGCTTTGTTGAGAATTGTTTCGCCCGCTTTCGCTTCTTCGTTAACGATCACTTTGAAACGAATACTCCGTTCTTTCGTATCAGTGAGACTTGGGTATTCCGCTGTGATTGTGCCGTTGGCTTCTTTCAAGTTGGTTGGCTTTGGTTCATCACCGACACTTGTTAGGCTATCTTTGACATACGTCAGTCCTTTTGGTAGTTGGTCTGTGATAACCACTTTGTTTAGGACGCCGTTTTCGATGGTATTGCGGAAGCTAATTGTGTACTCGATAGTTTCGCCTAGTTTTGGTTTAGCGTTATTAACGGTTTTTGTTGCGGTTAATTTGCCAGTTACTTGTTCGTCCGCAATTTTTGCTTCTACTATATTAGAAGTTTCGTTGACTTTTGCAGATGTTAAAATATCTACTGCCTCAACGGTTGCGCTATTAGGCACTAATTCATTTGCTTTTGCTCGTTCATTTATCTGCGCTTTAAATTCGTAAATTGTTTCAGCTGTATCAGCTTTGTAGCTACCTCCTTGTGTAGCAGTTGCATCATTGCCGACACGGACTATAATTTGTTTATTGGTTTCATCATATTCAGCTTGATCATCGCCTAAAGCATCCGTTTTTTCACCAGAATTTGGTCCACTAATAATTTTTAAAGAGCCTGGCAAATAATTTAAGCGACCATCTAGTGCATCCTTCGAGACTGAATTTATCGCTTCAGAATCAGTTTTTGTATTTTTTAGTGAGACACGATACGTGATCGTTTCACCAACTTTGTAAGTTTCTTTTGGTTCCACAATTTCTTTCTTAATTTCAAATTCAGGCGTTTCTGCGTTTACAGCAAAACCAATCGCATTCGTAGAATAATCGTCACCACTACTTGTTGTTCTAAAATTAATTTGGTTTTGTCCAGCATTTAAAACACCTTCGGGAATTGCCATACGATCGATATCAATATCTAAAAAATTAGGATGATCCGGCGCAAATTTTCCTGGATACTTATCTACCATATGTTCATCGTTGTCTGTCACAGTTGCGTTCATAGCATTATTAACTGGATTAAGCGTGTTCGAAATATTTGCCCAAGTTCCTGCGCTATTTTTAATTTGTGCGTTGTCTCCAGTCCAGTATTTATCTCCTTGAACAGTAAACCAGGTCACAATTGGATCAAGATTTCCTTGTTTTGCTGTTAAAAAGTTGCTCATAGTAAATTCATTATTGGTTCCAGCAGCATTACCACGTGCTCCATAGTAAATACTAAAAGCTCTTGACTTACTTGCCTGATCCTTTGTAACAACAAACAAACTCCAACCACTAAAGTTATAATATTGATATTGACCATTTAAACTACTTGTCATAGGAATATCTGCCAACGTATAACTCCCTGTCGCACTTTTATCCCCTTGTAAAAGGGCCTTTATATCTAGATGCACTCCAAAATAAGCCCGCCCAAGCAATCTCTTTTGCACCATTTAAATCAATATAAGCCCGACTAGAGTTATACGTATTTGGATCATTGTCAACATCTGCAAATTCTAAAGGAAAATTGTTAATTGCATAACCACTACTTGCTCCTCGTGTGTTTAAAAATGTTTGTGCAGCCGCCGTATTTTCATTCGCAATTTTTAAGTTGGTATTTCCCGTTGAAAAAAGTTCTCCTTTATGAACGCTTTGATAAATCGGTGTATTAAACCCCCGACCAGGTGTTGGTGGCACTAACGGACCAGTAGGTTGCGCCTTTAATGGAGGTTGCTCAGGACTTTCGGTAGCCTGCGTTAGTGCAGTCTCTTGAATACTTTCTGTCGCCTTTCCTGCTTCAGGCTTTGTTTCGTTACTAGTAGTTGCGGTCATTTCATTTGTAGAAGAGACTGTTTCGTTTGCCTGATTTTCTACTTTTGTTTCTGAAGTTTCCTGTTTTTCCTTCGAAACCGACTCTTTATCTGCTAGTATATCTTTACTAGGTAAATCAATTACTAGTGTTCCTTTTTCATTATCTTCTATTAGTACGCTGACCAATAACTTGCTCGACGCTTTTGTAGTTATTTGCCCATTTATGGTAATCTTTCTTGTCGAATTTGGTTGAAGGTTAAGCAGTTTAATATCGGTTGTTTGATCTTTCTCATTTGTTTCAACCTTTGCTTGTTCTTCTAAAGACGTAGGTCCTCGCTCTTCGCTTAAAGTATCTAATACAAATTTGATTGGACTATCATTGGTATTTTTTTGTTTTAAAATGAGATCTTTGATTGGTACATCTCGCGTATTTGTTACTTCGTAAGTGACCGTTTTAATATCTTCTTGAGACGATGTATCTTCTATTTTCCCTATTACTTTGAGCCCGTCTTTTTCAACAGTCTTCTCAGCATCACTTGTTACTTCTTGAGCAAATGCGTTCATCATTGGTAACAAATTTAAAATAAACAGCATGGTAATCATAAGGTAACTCACAAAATTTTTAACTGCTTTATTCATTTACATTCTCCTTCGTTCTTTTCATTTACTTAAACAAATCATCTTCAAACAACTTTTACAATTACTAATTGTTTCTCAACATCCACCTCCATAAAATACTTTTCAACCTTCAATTCTTTCTTTATTTAGCTACAACAACTTTTTTTAACGTACGATTTTCCGTTTCTCCTTATAATCAAAAAGTAACACATTATATTAGCTAAAAAAAGAAAAAAACCCGATATTTCAACAAAAAATCGTGAATTAAATAACACGTTTTATATGAAGCAAATATATTGACTTTCCCTAAAAAAATACAAACATAGGTAAGTTCTAGCTTTAAGAGTAATTTTTTTATTGTTTTCCCTTTAATAACATTCGTTCTAAATTGTTTTAAAAACTAAAACTTTTTTCATGTAATTTTCATTACATTTACCAAAAAAAGAAACTAGCTTAGCTACATTTGCTATTGCTAGTTCCTTTTTTTAATTGTTTTACTTTTCCCCTAAAATTTCAATCCAACCATAATAATATTCAATATATTGATTTTCCTCTTCTAGTTGTGTCAAGATATGCTCTCCGACAACGATGCCTGTTTCAAATCCTTGTTTTGCTAAACGCTTTTTTACTTCTTCGATATTATTCAAACGGGTATCTTGTGTATTGACTTTTAAAATAAAGCCTTTGTATTGGCTACTTGATTCTTTGAGCCAAATCACTTTATCTAAACTTTTTTTATTCACATGATTTGCCAAACAAATCCCATACGTCAGTTCATTGGATTCACTTAAATCCCCGTAAATACCTAAAGTTGAAATGTGTTCCATGTAAACTTTCATCTCTTCTGGATCCTCAATATCAACAACAACAATTTTATCAAAAGGAATTGGTTCATCTGAAAAAACCAATGTTTCTAAATCAATTAACGCATGTAAATGTAATTTTCTTTTCTTGATTTCTTTGTATTTATGCTGAAGCCTTTTTATTTCTTGCCCCAGTTGTTCTTCTGTTGCTTCCATGGTGGCATAGAGATCGGTAGGTGTCTTTTTATATAAATTCAACATATCTTTGATAGGAATCCCCATTTTTCGATAAAAATCAATATCATATATTTTGAACAAATCTTCTAAATCAAAGGTTCGATATCCGTTTTCTTCATTGCGTGTTGTACTAATCAACCCTTGCTCGTCCCAATAACGAATCGTGGACTTAGGGATATTTAGCAACTCAGAAACATCTTTTATTGTGTAATTTTTTTCCATACTGTTCCCTCCATCAAAAAGTTTAGCATTTCTACTGTTGACATTCAAGTTACTTGAACGTGTACAATGACTCTTTGTAACAGCTAAAACGGTATTGTTTAAGGAGGAAATTTCATGAAATTAATGAAAGAGTTTATTAAAGAAAATAAATGGATTGTTCTTGCGACAACTTTAACCATCTGTTTGCAAATCGCAGGAACCCTTGGCGTCCCTAAATTAGTTGGCAAGTTGATTGATGTGGGCATCGTTAGCGGTGACCAACAAGTAATTAAAACGATTGGCATACAAATGTTTCTTGTGACATTCATTGGAACAATTGCCGCAATTATTTCTAGCTATTTGTCTGCTTTAGTAGCTGCTAAATTTGGTTTTCAAGTTAGAGGATTGTTCTTTAAAAAATTTCAACAATTCTCGATGAAAAATGTTGATAAATTTGGTTCAAATTCTTTGCTAACTAGAATGACCAACGATGTAGATAATGTTCAAACAATGATTGTGCTATTTTGCCAATTAATCTTTCCAGCGCCTATTATTAGTTTATTTGCCTTAGTGATGACATTTTCTTATTCAGTTTCACTCGCTTGGGTAACATTGGCTTCCATCGTATTTTACTTAGTCGTTGTTTATTTTTTAATGAAAAAAGGTACCCCTTTATCTTTAAAAATTCAACCAAAAATGGATCGAATTACTACGACTTTACGAGAGTTCTTTACTGGAATTAATATGATTCGTGCGTTCAATAATCAAGATTTTGAAGAGCAGCGAACCAATCAAACATTTAAAAATTATGCTGAACGCATGAGCAAAGTGAATCGAATCTTTGCTTGGATTACTCCCGTTGCCTTTTTATTAATGGGCGTTGTGTATGCCTCTATTTTGTGGTTTGGCGGTAATTTAGTGGCGGTAGGCACCCTACAAATTGGCACCGTTACAGCTGTGATTGAATATACGCTTCTAACTTTGGCCTACTTAATGATCGCGGCTATGGTATTAGTTGTCATTCCACGGTCCGTTGCTTCCTTGAATCGCTTGCAAGAAGTTTTGTCAGAAGAAATTGAAATTAGCGATCCTCACACTGAAGCAACCATTGCTTATCATCCTGAGAAAGCCTTGATTTGCTTCGATCACGTCACGTTTCAATACACAGAAACAGCTGATCCTGTTTTAGAAAATGTTAGTTTTGTCATCCCTAAAGGAAAAACAACGGCGATTGTTGGGGCAACTGGCGCTGGTAAAAGTACTTTAGTTAAGTTACTTTTACGAATAAATGATGTCACAGCCGGCACGATTAGCTATTCTGGCACAGATATCCGCTCATTATCTCAGCAAACGATTCGCCAAGTCATCAGTTATGTGCCACAAAAAGCCTTTCTTTTCAGTGGGACAATCTTATCAAACTTATTAATGGGAAATGCCAAAGCAACTACAGAAGAAATAAGAACGGCACTAGAAATTTCACAATCTTCTGAATTTATCGATTCCTTACCACAAGGGATTGAAAGTTTCGTAGCACAAGGCGGGTCCAACTATTCTGGTGGTCAAAAACAAAGAATGTGTATTGCACGAGCCTTAATCAAACCGGCAGACGTTTATATTTTCGATGATAGCTTTTCCGCATTAGATTACAAAACTGATGCCGCTCTACGTGCCGCTTTACATGCACAAATGTCGGACAAAACTTTACTCATTGTTGCTCAACGGTTAAGTACAATCATGAACGCTGACAATATTATCGTCCTAGATGAAGGAAGGATTGTTGGTCAAGGCACCCACGCTGATTTACTTACCACTAATAGCTATTACCAAGACTTTGCTAAATCGCAAGGTATCTTACCCAAGTAATTAAAGAAAGGATGTGACTGCTTGAAAGAAAGTTTTCTTTTCAAGCCATACAATGAAAAAAACAATGAATCTTCAAAGCTTTAAACGTTTCTGGAAAATGATTAAACCTGAGCATCCAATCTTTTATGGTCTAATGATCTGCAGTTTAATTGGAAACTTATTAATTGTTGCCATGACCTATATTATGGCAATCGGGATTGATAACCTCTTAGAAGCTATCAAGCGTGTCGGGCTCAAAGGTATGACACTTCCTTTAGTTGAAGAAGCGCTCTTAGGTCCCGTCTTACTTTTAATTCTCTTTTCAATCATTAGTAGTATCACTTCTTTTATTCAGGAACGAGCAATGGCTTCTTTAAGCGAACGGGTTACTTTAAGAATTAGAAAAGAAGTGACAAAAAAGTTTAAAACTTTACCAATGGCCTTCTTTGACAATCATCAAGTGGGCGATATCATTAGTCGTTCAACAACTGGCTTAAACCAATTGTCACAAGTTCTTTTAACAGGCATCAACCAATTTTTCACTTCCGTCGTGACTATCCTTTTTGCAGGAATCATGTTGTTCTATATTGATGCAAAGTTAACCATTTTAGTGTTGCTGCTAATTGGCGGCAGTACTTTCATGACGACAAAAATTGCGAATAAAAACAAGGTGTTTGCTGATCAAAGTCAAGCTGAATTAGGTCAATTAAATAATAAGATGGAAGAATATTTAGCAGGAAATTTGGTCACAAAAACCTTTAATCAACAGCAAAATGCTGAAAAAACAATTGATGCTGTTAATCAACAACATTATCGTGCCTTTAAAAAAGCACAGTTTCTAAATTTTGCGATTTATCCAGCTATTCGTTTTATTAATCAGTTGGCTTTTATTATTAGTGCTATCTTAGGCGCAATGCTCGTTTTATCTGGTGGTATTACGATTGGTTTCTTGCAAGCGTATTTGCAATATATCAACCAAATTTCTGAGCCGATTTCTACCGCTTCTTATGTCATTAACTCAATTCAAGCAGCGATGGCTTCCATTGATCGGATTTTTGTTATCTTAGATGAAGCTGATGAACAGCCAGAAGCAACTCATTTAGAAACTATTTCTTCTCCTAAAGGAGCCATTGAATTTAAAAATGTTCAATTTGGCTACACACCAGAAAAAATTTTAATGAAAAATGTTGATTTTTCTGTTCAACCGAAAAAAACAGTGGCCATTGTGGGACCCACCGGCGCTGGTAAAACAACATTAGTCAACTTATTAATGCGTTTCTATGAAATAAATCAAGGTGCCATTACTTTTGATGGGATTGATATTACGAAACTTTCTCGACAAAATCTAAGAAATTTATTTGGCATGGTTTTACAAAACACTTGGCTATTTGAAGGAACCGTAGCAGATAATATTGCCTATGGAAAAAAAGACGCTTCTCGTGAAGAAATAATTGAAGCAGCTAAAATTGCTCAATGTGATCATTTTATTCGGACCCTTCCTCAAGGATATGACACAATTATTTCTAGCGAAAATGGTGCATTATCACAAGGACAACAACAGTTATTAACCATCGCCCGAATCATTTTAGCAAATCCGCCCGTTGTTATTCTCGATGAAGCAACTTCGAGTGTGGACACACGAACAGAAGCCCATATTCAAAAAGCGATGGAAACTGTCACAGAAAATCGAACAAGCTTCGTTATCGCTCATCGATTATCCACGATTGAAAATGCTGATTTAATTTTAGTGATGAAAAATGGCGATATTATTGAAAAAGGAACGCATCAGGAACTATTACAAGCTCCGACTCTTTACGCCAGCTTATATAATAGTCAATTTCAAACCACTTAAAAAGAACTGGAACAAGTCATTCTTCTTTTGACTCGTTCCAGTTCTTTTATTGCTTAGAAATATTGAATTCCCATTGCTTTTTTGACTTCTGTTAAGGTTTGTGCTGCCACTTTTTCAGCAGCAAGACTTCCTTTATGCAACATTTCCATAATCGCTTCTGGATTTTTAGCCAGCTCTTCACGACGTCGACGAATCGGTGCGAGTTCTTCTTCTAAGACATCAATTAAGTAACGTTTAATTTTCACATCTCCTAAACCGCCATGACGATAGTGCTCTTTTAATTCTTCAATATATTCTTTCTCTTTCCCAAAGACATCCAAGTAAGTAAAGACCATATTTCCTTCAACTTGTCCTGGGTCCTCTATACGAATATGATTTGGATCGGTATACATACTCATTACTTTTTTCTGTACCACTTCAGCTGGATCTGAAAGATAGATACCATTGCCTAAAGACTTACTCATTTTTCCGTTGCCATCAATTCCTGGCAAGCGTCCCATGCCTTTTGGTGGTAACACAGCTTCCGGTCTAACTAAAACTTCACCGTACGTCTGATTAAAACTATGCACAATTTCTTGCGCTTGTTCCAACATTGGTTTTTGGTCTTCCCCAACTGGGACTAAGTTCGCTTGAAAGGCAGTAATATCAGCAGCTTGTGAAACGGGATAAATAAAGAATCCTGTCGGAACACCTTCCCCAAATTTTTTTTGCTCAATTTCTGCTTTGACCGTTGGATTCCGACGAACACGTGACGTGGTCACTAAATTTAGATAGTACATTGTTAATTCAGCTAACTGTGGAATTTGCGATTGGATAAAAATTGTTGTTTTCGTAGGGTCTAAACCAACTGCTAAATAGTCCAAAGCAACTTCTAAAACATTGGCTGAAACTTTTTCGGGATTTTTTGCATTATCTGTCAATGCTTGTAAATCTGCAATCATGACAAATAATTGATTTGTAGGGTCTGCTTGCATTTCTACTCGTTTTTTTAAGGAACCTACGTAATGTCCTAGGTGCAATTTACCAGTTGGACGATCACCTGTTAAGATAGTATTCATTGTCTACACACCTTTATCGTTTACTTTCATTTATTATTTTACCTTGTTTTAAAAAGAATGAATAGTAGGCAATAGAATATTTATTGATTCTAGATAATCGAAGAGACTAGAAAGATTGCAAGGTACAGCAATTCTTGTTCCAGTCTCTTCAAACAGTTTATTTATTTTGTGACTTTAATTGAAAATTGTGCAGTCACTATCGGTAAAACTTTGCTTGTTACTTTGATTTGATAATTTCCTGCAGCAGTCGTTGCTTCTGTCCTAATCAGACCGTTTTCATCTACACTTACTGTATTGCCAGCATCTGGTGTAACCAACTCATACGTTACTTGCGAGCTCCAAGCATCCGTTTCTGTGTGCGGCGCTTGACCAATCACTTTAGATTGAATTTGATAATTTTCGCCTGATTTTATAGTGGCTGTTTCTGTAGCAAATTGAATTCTTTCAGGAATCGCATGAGTTTGCACGACTTGGAAGATTTTTCGTTCATCGGGATTCGCAATTCCTATTTTTTCTTCTACTGCAGCAGGGAACTGGTAAGTACCTGGCGGGCTACTTGGCGAATAATTACTAACATCGTCATCCCAAGAAATAACCTTCAATTTCGTTTCGCTACCATCATCTAATTTTGCAATTACTTCAGTTGGCAAATTCAGTTCGCCTCGCGAGGTGCCTGTTAGTCGATCCAGCGTAGGCAATTCCTTGAATCCAACAATATGTTTAGCGGTGACTTTTACATTGGCAATAATTGGCATTGAGACACCTGCTGCTCGTCCTACAACAGTGAATGTTCCTTCTTTTTGATAAGAAGATGCTGGAACTTCTGACCAATTGACAGTCACTTCTCGTTGTGAACCATCCGAATAAAAAATAGTTGTTTTTTCTGGTAGTTTAGGGGCTTGACCCGCTTCTGTCGTGACCTCAATCGACTCATGTTTGACTTCGAAAACATTCGATAAAACAATTTTAGGAGCTAAACTATCCTCTGTTAGCTGTTGACCAGTTGGCAAGGTCAATTTGCCTGCTAAAAAGTCTTGATAGGCCTTTTGTGCGCCTTCTTTTGAAAAAGCATCAAACCCAGCATTATCAGAATCATAACCAGGCAAACGACTGTCTGTAATCGCTAATAAGAAACTTAACTTGGCTGGAATTTTCTCACCACTTTGAATTAGCTTCCGTAGATAGTTACTAATATCAATAGAGATTGTATTTTGATTATTCATAATTGAGCTATTTGTAAAAGATTGTCGAGCAATAAATTCTTCATTTGGTACATTTAAATTATTTGGACCATTGTTCCAAGTAATGGTGTTACTCATCCAATTAGTATCTGTTCCATAAACATCTACTTGGAACTGCGTATTTTTCAAACGTTCATCATTTGTATTTCCAGCACCATTCCACGCATCATAACGCATCACATTTAGTTCTAAATTGGCACTTTTTAGTGATTGATAGTTCTTCAATTCTTGTGTATCAATTTCAACGTAAATCCGGCGATTATACCCCGCAGAACTAGCATTTTTTAATTTTAATGCGTAATTGCCCGTATAGTTTACTCCATAAGGATATTTATAGGCGTCTCCTGAACTAATGGCAGCAGTACCGCCTGCTATAGCAGAGTATGCTCGGTTACCATCACTCTTTTGAACATAGGCAGTTTGGGCTGTTTTTAGTTTAACGGTGTCTTTTCCTTCACCAAGTTCGCCCTCAAAAGAGACCTTGGCTGTTACTTTGACAGCATCTATCGGTAAGCCGATAACTGTTGCTGCAACTTCAATTGTACCTGCTGTATTAATTTTTTCTTGAGGGATTGCTTCCCATTGTAACTTAAATTCTTTTTTGCCTGTCGCAACCACTTCTTCATTAACGACTTCTTCGTACGTTAGTTCAACTTGCTCTGGCAAATTAGGATACACACCTGTTGCCGAACTAATTTCTAACACTTGATTTTGATAACGAATACTTTTTTCAATTGTGGATGCTTGTTGCGCACCAATATCTAAAACTTTATTTTTCAAGCTATTTCCAAAGAAGTCTTCTGCCGCACTGTTCACTTCCGACAAACCTTTACCAATCGCTGGAGAGGTTTCTTTTAATTGGAACATTTGTGCTCGCTGACGTAAGCGTTCTTTGGAAGTAAATTCAACCACATTATCTTTTGTTGGTTTCAATGTCGTAAATTCTTGCTCTGCCAACTCTTTCACTTTTTCAGGGTTATCTGTGATTTCTAATTGTGGTTTTTCAAAAATGTTTCCACTTGATACTAATTTTTCAACAGTTGCACCACTTTTTTCTGTAGCAATTTCTTTTGGCCAAATAACATTATTTTTGAAATATTTTTCTGGATTATCGACCATTTTACGTTCAATTGGTTGTGTCCCATTTGTTGGATAATTAGATAAGAATTTTAATTGTCCGGTACCTTCTTTGTATAAAATATTATTGTAAAAATTGGCTACTGTACCACTGTTGTCAGAACTATTTCCTTCACCAAATAATGATGTTGAAATACCGTCGCCAACATAAATCGTATTATTGTGGATAGTTGGCATTGCCGCTCCATCATTTTTCACCCAATAATGGAAAATGCTTTGTTCTTTATAATTGTAGCCACCAGCTCCGCCTGGATTGTCTTTACCTGTTCCTCGGTTACCACCGCCGTCATTAGCTGAGATATTGTACCGAATAACCGAATTTTTTTGATCAGACATAAGCAATAAAAAGCCGCCAGTATTATGATGTGAATAGTTATATTGATAAATAACATTGTTTGACTGCATGTCCACATCATAAGCTTCAGCATCGTTAAATCCATATTTGATTCCGTATACTTCGTTATATTGGAACAGTCCGTCATCTACAGACATTGCCCAAACGCCCGCGTAATTTTGTGTACCATAATCGGCATTGCACATTCGGACAGCAACATTTCCTTCGACGACACCGCCACTTTTGGCTTCTGACAAGACAATCCCGTCGCCAGCAATATCTTCTAAATAGTTATTACGAATCGTAATATTAGAAAACGTTTTGTAGAAAGTGTTGCCTCTTGAGGTATCTGAATCAGCTTTTGTTCGAATTCCTTCAAGTCCCACTCGTTGAATCACATTATTTTCAATCAAAATATCATTAAATCCAGTCGTTGTTCGATGATCATTGGCTGCCGTTACTACATTGCCATTCTCATCAAACCAACTTCCTAAAACAATAATTCCACCTACCGCTTTTAATCGTTTGGTTGCAGTATTCCCACTTAGATTCAAATAATATTCTGTTTGAACATCATGAACATAGTTATTCCTTATCGTGACACTATTGAACGTTCGATTTTGTTCATATCCTAGTACTAATATCCCCGCTCTTTGAGCATCTCCTGGTTTCTTATAGCCTTCGAGATTATCTAGCTCTGGTGTATTTGTCACTTCTAAATTTGAAATATCCCAATATTCTTGGTTCACTAACTGCACGGCCCCTGAGATTGCACGTTTGAAAGTCCCTGTGCTGTAGGTGCCACCACCGTTAATAATCGGACGCCGTGTTGTTTCAAAAATGGTTTCTCCTTTGTCATTCGTATCATAAAAATCAATGACAATCTTTTGTGCCGCTGTCCCATTCCCTTTTGGATGCAACAATTGGTTATTCCAGGTACTTTGCGCATTCAGCAGAAGATGGTCGCCTGGCTGAAACTCCGTCTGATTCACTTTTTCAAAATCACGCCAAGCACTGGCTGGCGACTGCCCATCATTGGCATTATTTCCTCCTTCCCCATCCACATAGTAGGTCGTCCCACTTTGAGCGACACCTACTGAACGAAAAAGTAACGGTTGATCACTCACTGTTTCCCCATAAGCAGGAAGACTAAATAATTGAAGCTGGGAAAAAACAAGCAAAATAGAAAGGAAGATGGTTACACTTTTAAAATACGCTTTTTTTCTCATTTTCTGCTCCTTAACTGTTTTTATTTTGATAATTTTGAAAAAACTTTTCTCTGTCTTTCTCCAACAAGTCCACTTTAGTTGCTTGTTGATACGTAGCTAATTTCTCTTTGTAGCACGTGTTGATATAGGCATTTTTGCCAAATTGTGGTGCTTCTTCAAACTGTAAAAGTTGCCCTCCTTCCTTATTAAAAATATAAAAGTATTGGTTTTCGTGGTATCCTTTTACCACGGTACCAACAGCTTTTTCACTAAGAATCTCCCCAACAGACAACGAATAAATATCCTCTTTTTGGATTTCTGCACTCTTCAATTGATACGATTCAATAACAAGATTAGGTAATTTATTTTGCCACTCCAATAATGTCTCCTCATAAGATAGATTCGGAGAGATTGCTTCGGCTATTTTTTCTAATTCTGCTTGCTTACCTGAAAAATTTGGAATTTCAATTGCTTCAACAAAGTAATCGGTCTTTTTATATTTATCATCCAATTGCTCAAAGGCCTGCCGCAATTCTTTTTGCGTTGGCTTTTCTTTCTCCATTAATTTCTCTTTTATTTGGTCCTGTAATTGTTGATCTTTTGCATCTAAAAATTGCCAGAGCGTTAAACTGCTCTTTTGGTCTTGCCATTCTTTTTTTTCTTGACCAAATGTTTGTGAGTGGGCTATTTCTAACTCCGTTGCCAGCTGTTTAATCATTTTATGTTGTACTAAATCCTCCGTTGCAACCTTCAGTAGTTCCTGAGTGGGTGATTTTCCGTTATACGTTTTGCGCCAGAAATTTTTCCCAAACGAAGTTAAATTATTCTGATCAGAGAATTGCTTCGCTACACGATTCATATTTTTATCGCCATAAACAATTAATTCTTCGACTTGGATTGCTTCGTTATTAATCATACTTTGCTGGCTGGTAGTAAAAATAACGACCACAAAAATAGCACCTATCAAAAAGCTACTTAAAATAATTATTTTTTTCTTCATTCGTTCGCTCCCTCCACTTTAATAAACAAGGCAAGAACAAAATAAGCAACCCCACCTTCATTCATTTTCCTGAAAATCGAGATTACTTATTATGTAAAAATTATTTATTCTTTTTTTGCTTTTCATGCAATTTCCCAGTATTTAAATAAATAATCCCTAGGAAAAGGACAGGGGTTACAACAAACCCAAACTGTGGCTTCAAAAACATCATTGCAAACATTGAGAATAGTAAAAAAACATTTAGACAGCTGACATACCATTTCCGTAGTCCATAGTAAATTGAAATCCGAAACACATCTTTAAAAGAAGCTTGCGGATTTCGTACTTGAAAATACCAACCATTCAGCATAATAGCTAACCCAAAAATTAGCAGAAGGACCATCAATGGAATAAACCATTTACCAATCGTTGTTTTGGCAAAAAAGAATATATCTGTCACACTGATGATGCTACTTCCTAAGCCTAGCAAGCTGATAAGAAAGCCTCTTAACCCAAACTGACGAAACTTTTGGAAAAAAGTTTTAAATGGATCCAGCTCCTTTTCTTCTTTAAAAGTATCGATTAAGCCTAAAAGTGCAATCATCCCTGCCCCCATCGGCAACAACGTTACTACAAAAAGTGGGAGGTTTCGTGGATCAATGTCTAAGCTAATCACCGCTATGAAAAAAGGAATGTTCACTAAGAGAAGCCCTAGATTACCGATAAATAAAATGTAAAGCCAGCGAAAAATTTTCATATAGATATTATTATCAAAGGTTTGCTTAGTAAACATTCAAACTTCCTCCTAATTCTTCATTCCAGATGTAGCAATACCTTCAACAAAGTATTTTTGCATTGCTAAAAAGACAATCCCTACTGGTAAAATAGAAACCACTGATGCGGCCATGATTAAGGCATATTCAGCATCAAATAAACCGACGAACATTTTCAAACCTAACTGAATCGTTTTATTCTCAGTAGAAGATAAATAAATGAAAGGTCCCATATAGTCATTCCATGTATTCACAAAAGTAATGATCGTGAGACTGGCTAAAGCTGGTTTGGTTAATGGTAAAATAATTTTCCAATAAATTCCCCACTCACTTAACCCATCAATCCGCGCACTTTCACATAGTGAATCTGGAATACTACTGTAATATTGTTTCAGTAAAAAGACTCCAAATGCATTAAATGCTTGTAATAAAACAAGTGACCATAACGTGTCAGTCAAACCTAATTGACGCATCATAATAAATTGTGGAATCATATACGATTGCCAAGGAATAGCAATTGTTGCGATGTACGTAATAAAAAGTGTATCTCTTCCTCTAAAATTCATTTTTGAAAAGCCATATGCTGCAAAACTTGAAGTAAATAGTTGAATAATCGTAATCACAATACTTAAAAATAACGTATTTTTAAAGAAAGTTAACAACGGAATGCGTTCCCAAATAACGGAATAGTTTTCTGGATGCCAACTTTTAGGAATCCATTGAATTGGAATGGTGAAAACTTCATTGTTTGTTTTAAATGATGCTGAAACCATCCAAATGAAAGGCACCAAAGTAATTAACGCAAGTAAAGTTAAGAGAATGATTACAAGGATCCCACCAGGTGTGACTTTTTCTGCTTTTTTCGTTTTTGCTTTTCGAGTATTTTCTTTTTTTGAAAAAGTTGCTTCCATCTTTTCTCCTCCTAAACTTTCTCTTGATGTTGATTCCATTTAAATTGGGCCACAGTAATCGCTAGAACGATGATGAATAAGACCATCGCAATGGCTGATGCATAACCAAAATTAAATTTGACAAATGCTTCATTGTAAATTTCATAAACTAACACATTCGTTGCACGTCCTGGTCCACCACCAGTCATAACTTGAACTAAGTCAAACACTTTGAAACAGTTAATTACAAGCATGATAGTCACGAAAAAGGTCGTTGGTCGTAATGAAGGTAAGGTAACATTTAAAAATTGATTCCATTTACCCGCGCCATCCATTGACGCTGCTTCATATAATTCTCTTGGCACACTTTGTAAACCAGCTAAATACAAAATCATATAATACCCCATAAAGCGCCACACACTAACGATGATAATTGCTGGTAAAGCCCAAGTAGAACTAGATGTCCAGCCAGGAGGATTTTCAATAAATAATTTCAAAAATTGATTAATTGGTCCCATTGTTGGATGAAATAGCATATTCCAAACGACCGCAATCGCAACTAATGACGTTACATAAGGAAAGAAAAAAGCCGTTCTAAAAAATTTCATCCCTCTAATTTTACGATTCAACAAAATCGCTAGTCCTAATGAGCAAATCAATGTTAACGGAACAACACCAATCGTATAGATAAACGTTTGTTTTAACGAAATCCAAAACGTATCATCATGAATCATTTTGGTGAAATTTTTCATTCCGACAAATTCAGGGGTTGAAAAAGAATCCCAACTCATAAAAGCTAAAATCAGTGAACAGATAACCGGGATTAAAGTGAAGAGGAAAAAGCCAATAAAGTTTGGTGCGATAAAAGATAACGCAGTCCACGTATTTTTTCGTCTCAATTTATTTGCTGTTTTTGTTTTTGAAGTAATTTCCATAATTGTATTCTGTTAAGTGAACTTAACAGGCCCTCCTTCCAAACTCAAGCTACATTCTTTATTTAAAAAAATAAGCTGAAATTCATTGTAGGTTACTCATTTCAGCTTATTTTTTTCATCAATCTTTTGTGTTTTTGCAGAAAATAATAATTAGTCTATCTCTGCTTTGACACGTTTTTCCATGTTAGCAATACCATCTTTTGGTTTTTCGTCGCCGACCATAATTAAATCATGTTCTTCTTGTAATACTTTATCAATTGCGGCACCGTTTTTATCAGATGGGAATTCTAAATTAATTGTATCTGGGTTAAAGGCTTTTTGTGAGACTTCGTCTGAAGGCATTCCTTTTCTTGCAAAGTAGATTTTATCAATTTCATCTGTTTTATAAGAAGGAACCACCCCTACTTCTGCTAAAAGTTTTGCACCTTCTTTACCTGAAGCAAAGTCTAAGAATTTTTGAGCAGCTTTTTGTTTTTTACTGTTTTTATTAATTGCAAAACTTGTCGGTGAGCCAAAGGTAGTTGCTTTGCCTTTTTCTTGTTGTGGTATTTCGGCAATCCCCCATTCGACATTTGTTTTGCCATCATCAATGTTTGTTAATAAAGTCCCCATGTACCAGCTACCCATGTACATCATCGCCGCTTTTGAATTTTCAAATTGTGATTGATACGTTACTTTTGTTGATTTTGCTGTTCCAAAATCCATTTGTGATTGATCTTTTTGCATTCTCAATGCGCGATCATAATAAGTTTCCATATAATTGTATTTTGGTTCAATCAAATTGGCATTGTTTTGAGCAGCAGCAATCGCTTGAACGGTTGAGCGCCAAGTATGTTGATAGGCACCATATACTTGTTCTTCTGGTTTAGATAATTTTTTCGCTAACGCTTCATATTCATCCCAAGTTAAGTTATCGGGATAGGCAATTCCGGCTTCATCAAACATTTTTTTATTGTAATACAATACCCAGAAATCTGTACGGTAAGGCTGAGCATAGGTTTTACCATCGATTTCATACATCTCGTAACTTGCTTTGGCAGGTTCGATATCTAAATCTTTAACGTGATCGGTTAAATCCACCAATTGATTGCGTAGCGCGTAATTAGAATATGAAAGTAAGTTTTTCATGGTTAAAATATCCGTCGTATCTCCTGATGAAAGCATCGTTGTTACTTTTGTGTCATAATCATCTGAAGCAATGTCCACCGGTTCAATAGTGATATCAGGATTTTCCGCTTCAAAAGCTCTGAATAATTTCTCAAATTCTGGGGTCGTGTCATAATTCCAAGTAGTTACTGTTAATTTTGTTTTGCCATCTTCACTCTTTTCAGTTGCTTTCTTTTCACTTGAACCACCACATGCTGTTAAAGTTACTGCCGCCACTGCTAACAACGCTACCGCTGTTAAGCCTTTTTTCCAAAATTTCATTTGTACTACCTCCGCTATTTATTATTTTTTAGGAGTTTTCCTCCATGAATTACCAAAAAGAATACCAGCTTTTCGCTAAACGAGTTAACGCTTCCAAATAAAAGTAGTCGCCCCAAATCATGCATTCATCGACTCCTGTATTTGTTTTTTTATCATAGACACCATGAAGCAATAGGCCGTTCGACTCTGGTTGTAAAACCGTTGTATACTTTTCCGCTAATGCTTGTAATAGTTCTAGCGCAACCTTTTCATAATAGCCATGTTTTTCATCATTTAATGGAAGCTGACGAGATAATTCTAGTAAGCCACATGCGGCAATTGCAGCAGATGAGCTATCACGTTCTTCTTCACTCCCTTCATTGAAAATTAAATCCCAGTAACAGATTTTGTCCTCTGGTAATTCTTGAATAAAGTAATCAGCAACATTTTTTGCTGTTTCCAGAAAACTACTATCTCCTGTATATAAATAACTTAACGTAAAGCCGTAAATTCCCCAGGCTTGGCCGCGAGCCCAACAAGAATCGTCTGAATATCCTTGTTGCGTCTTACCGTATAAAGCTTCGCCTGTTTCCGTATCAAAATAATACGTATGGAACGTAGTGTGATTTTCTCGCACAATATATTTTTGTGTTTGTTTCGCATGATTGTAGGCAGCTTCATAATACTCTTGCTTGCCAGTCATTTTTGCTGCAAAGTATAATAATGGTAAGTTCATTAAACAATCAATAATCATTCTACCTCGTTGCTCTGGATCGTCTAAATTCCCCCAAGCTTGAATAATCTTGGCTTTTGGTGAATAACGTTTCATTAATAAGTCCGCAGCTTGCAAGGCCATTTCTTTTGAGGCCTCATGACCATTGACTTGATAATCGGCAATGGCTGTTAAAATATACAAAAAGCCTATATCATGTGTTTCCAGCTCAATTTGTTCATCCAAGCGATGTTGAAAAGAAGCCATCTGTGTGGTAATCACTTCATCGAACTCTGTTGAATTTGTTAATTCCTTTGCTAAAAATAACATTCCTGGCCAAAAGCTGGCCGTCCAGTCAATATTTTCTTCAGGATAATAAATTTGATTTAAACTTGCCGCGGGTGGAACTAATTCTTTAAATGTCTCTAAATTTCCTCGAACTTTGTTTAAAGCAAAACTGATTTGCTTCGGCAACCACTCAATCTGTCCATTTTCTGTCATTGTGTATTTCTCCCCCTAATTCCCCAAAATTACAACTTTTTCTTCAACTAAAAGCTGATTTTCTTTTAACCTAACTTTAACTGGCTCAATTTGTTCATTCGGTAGTACGCCTGTCACCAATGAAATTAAAAGATGTTTCCCTTTCGACAAGTTTGCTTTCAAATATGGCAACTCCGTTAACGGATAAAGTAAATTTGTATTCGGTTCTGTTCGAATAATCGCAGCTTCAGAAAAGCCGTTGATATTTTCTACTTTTGACACACCTTTTTTATTTTTTACCTCAGCCATTTGATCAGAAACGCAAGTGACCTTTTCATCGAAGAGCGGGATTGAGAAGCCACCTTCATAAGCCACTAATGCACGTTGTGTCTCAATTTCGTGGATCCGTAAATGTTGGCCTTCTAATGGTACAATTGTCGTTTTGATTGCTACATCGGACCAAGGATGCCATTGATGAATGATACGATCATCAAGAATTTCGTACTGATCATCTAATCCTTTCGTGCGGAAATAATGGTCGTCTTCAGCTAAAGCCAAGCAACTATCATAAGCACCTTCGTAATACCAATAATCACTCTTTATAGTACTGAAACCAAAATGGGAAGAATAAACAAATTTACTATATTTATCATGCGCATGAGCTTGATAATTAATAAATTGTCCCGCTGGAAACATTAAACCATGTGTTCCTGCATCATTTACTTGATAATAGTTCCGACTTTCTGGTGAAGGTAAGTGTTTTTCTGGAAAACTAATAGGCTGTGTTTCTGCTTGCCAATAAGGATGATCTTTTGGTACCGCTAACAAAATGAATGTTTTAAAGGCCCAATAAGGTGAACCAGGACCATTATAGCCTTCGGCAAAGACCATATTTTGATAATCATAACCTACCGACAATAATCCATCTGTTGTAAAAATATCTTTGTTCATCCATTGATGAAGATGTCGGCTGATTAGACCTTTGATCTCACCCCACGGCAATGCTTCAACATCTGCAAAAACTAAGGCACTAAAAAATGACACTTGAGCAAAACGATACGTTAAGCTACGTCCGAAGGGAATCGCTTCTCCTGGCTGAGTAAACCAATATTTAAACTCTTGCGCGAACAAAGTTGCTCGTTCCTTCATAATAGCCACTCTTGCGGTATCTTCCGGGGCAAAACGACAATACAATAAACTATAATAATGAATAGCGAAAGAAACATAATAATCAACTTGTGTCTCGACTCCGTCATAATACCAACCATTACCGACATAAAAACGATCAATAACAGCCAAATCAACAGCGATCTGTTCTTTTGAATACGGCATTTCACAATGTTTCATCGCTAAATTCAGCAACACTCTAAAGAAATGCCAATTATTTGGCGGAATAATGTTTTCATTGGCTTGTATCAGCCAACTGTGTAAATTGTTTTGCTGTTCTTTTGTTAATTGGTCCCACGTTTTTTCTTTGTTTAACAAAAGAAATGTACTTAATGCTCCCATCTCAACAATCAATTGATCATAATCTTTTGTTTTTCCCCAATAAGATGAACTCTCAGGATCGGTTCCTTCGATAATTCCCGTTAGAAAGTCATTCAAATACTCACTTTCATTTTGCGTTACATAAGGACCTAGTCCCCATAATGGTCGTAAAAATGCCTCCGCGTCACGTGTTCCTTTAGAATAAACTGTCCCGTGTGTCCCTAAATCCAGATGACCTTGATATTCTCGATCAAAAAACAATTCCAGTGGCGCTAATAAATCTTCAAATCCTTCTGCAACTTCTTCGTATGTTTCAAAAGGATTCTGTCTAATTCGTGGCTGAATCATGATTCTCCTCACTTTCAATTAATGTCCCTTTCAAAAAGCCGTAATATTCTCCGTAAACTGTCACTTCGTCACCAATCTTCAATTTTTTCTTTTGCTCATTAAAAACTTGATATTTACTAGAACCACTTTTCAAAATAAAACGATCACCTTTTTTTATTAAACTGGAACGACTGTCGCTCTCAACAATCTCCCCTTTCAAAGAAATATATTCATTTAAACGAACGTCACCATTTTGTAATTCTGTTTCTGAATAAGACTGCGCCGTTTCCTTTAGATTTTGAAGAGATTCTTCATCAAATTCTTTTTCACCGGATTTACAACCTGTTAAAGCAAGTAAAATTAGTAAAAAAAGTGAAAATCTTTTCACTAAACCACCTTCTCCATCGAATTAAAGCGCTTTCTTTGACTTTATAGTATATTTTTTTAGTCAAAAAATCAATAGTTTTTGCTAAAAAAAAGTAAAAAAAGCTTTTTCTTGCTTTTTTTTACTAAAAAGAAATATACTATATGCTATAATAGTACTTGAGAAGGAGGCATTTAGAATGGCAACTATCACAGATATCGCAAAAGTCGCGAATGTTTCAATTTCAACTGTATCGCGAGTTCTGAACTATGATCCAAACTTATCCGTTACAGAGGAAACCAAGCGAAAAATTTTTGAAGCAGCAGAAACCCTGAATTATACGAAATATAAAACTAAAAATAAAAACAAACAGCAGGAGCAACTGACACCTAACCTTTCCGTACAAACAGCTCCGCAAGAGCCTTCGATTGCCGTCGTTCAGTGGCGTTCAGATGACGAAGAACTAACGGATATTTACTATATGTCGATTCGTTTAGGCGCTGAAAAACGGGCCGAAGAGTTAGGTTACAATATTCTAAAAGTTTCTCAATTGGAACAACATAACCTTCAAGGGATTGATGGCATTTTGGCAATTGGCAAATTCACTCAAAAGACGTTACAAGAGTTGCAGCAACTGCATCCCAATCTTTGTGTAATTGGCAGTAATTTCCCATTGGAAGAATTTGATTCTGTAAATACTGATTTTTATCAAGCAACCGAGATTGCCTTAACTCATCTTTTAGAATTGGGCCACGAAAAAATTGCCTTTATTGGTGCCGAAGAAAGCGAAAATATGTATGGTTTCCGTCGCTATAAAACACCGACAACCAACGCTTATCTTGACATTATGCAGCATTATCACTTGTTTAACGAAGATTATTTTATCTTAAAAGAAAATGGCATGTTGGATGTCAAAACGGGGGAACAATTGACAGAAGAAGCGTTAGAAAAATGGGGAAATGATTTACCTACTGCGATTCTTGCTTATAATGACGCCTTTGCAATCGGTGTGATACATACGTTAGCCGCACACGGTATAAAGGTTCCTGAAGAAATTAGTGTCATGGGGATCAATGATATCTCTATTTCTCAATATGTCTCACCGCCGCTATCCTCTGTCCATGCCTTTACTGAAGAAATGGGCGAGACAGGCATTAATTTATTGCACAAACGAATTCAAATGCCTAGCATTCCTCGTAGAGTCCTGTTAAACACAGAATTGGTTGTCCGCCAATCGACAACTAGCCCACGCCAGAAATAAAAAATAAGGACCGCTCCTATAAAGGAACCGTCCTTATTTTTTATTTGTTTTGACCAAATAATTCAATTTGTGTTAATGCTGGAAATGGTGATGGTTCATCTGCTTGAATTAACTCTGTTAGTATCACCCACTCCACTGCCCGTTTCGCAAAGGTAAAGCTCTGGCGTTGCTCAGTCTTAACAGTTTTAAAAACTTCATGTGTACCGTCGGAAAATTTTAAAGTCACTTGTTGCCAATAATTATCATGGGGAAAGTCCGCTCGTAATGTTAAGATCACTTTATCCAACAAGACTTCACGCCCAAATTCAATTTTTAATGCGGCATCTAACTGCTGATTAATCCCCCATGATTGATAAGGATACGGCCCATGATAAAGATTAGCGAAGGTACCATCAATCGCATTGCAAGCAAAAAAAGTGGCATCATTTCGCGTTTCCACGTTGGCAGATGCATGAGGATACGCACCAGTAAAATGTTGTAAATCATGCGGATTTAACGCCCAATTACGATAACTCTTAATTTCTTCTTTAGTGGCAATACGCACACTTATATAAGGTTTCTTGGTTTCAAAACGATACGCTGCTCGCGCTTCGATAGCGTTTTCATTTTTTTTGATTGGAAACGTCCATTTTTGTTCTGGAACATAAATTAAACTGCTATCAAGCGTAGCATCTAACTTCACCATTAAATAAGTATTGGGCGTATCTAAACAAACTTGAATCACATCGCCGTCTTGTAATTGACAATCCCGAGCAGCTAAACAAACAAAATCTTTTCCTGTAATAGTTAACTCTTTCAAAGAATCTGAATCATCTATCTTAGCTTTTCTAATTTCTTGTTCTTGATTTAAAATCGATAATGAAATACACGTCATATGCTTCCCTCCTAATTTTACCTTTATTATATATTATTTTAGTAAATTAATCTATTTTTTACTAAAATAATAGTTGATTAAAGAATAAATATTTAGATCAAAAAAATAAAAAGGCTTTTCTTAAAAGTCTCAGACTGTAGACAAATACGTTCAACATTCAGAAAATAGAGTGTTGAGCGTATTTTTTTAACTTAGTATCAAAATCAAAGTAAAAAAATAAAGGCATTCGCCTTTTTCTAGCCCCACAGGGCTAATTTCTTTAAATTCATTACAGCAAAAATTATTCTCGTATGCACTGCGACTTTTTCCAAAGTTCGGTATTTTGTCCAGCGCATCCCGTGCTTCTCTTTTGCATCAGCAAATACTCTTTCAATGGTTTCTTTACGTTTGCGGTATGTTTCTCGATTGAAGGAAGTATGACGAAGATGTTCTGCATTCTCTACCCCAGCTTGCCAGATATGACGAGTCACTACTTTTTGATGATTTTGACTTCTTGTGCACTGTTTCAATTGCGGACAATTCTGACAAATGTAAGATTTTGACTTATATTCACGGTATCCCTCTCGAGTAAGTGTAGAAAAACGTAAGGGTTGATTTTCAGGGCACAGGTAACAATCGTAGTATTCGTCATAGACAAATTGATTTTTGGCTAGTAACGTTCGATCACCTCTAGGTCGTGTATATGGAAGAACAGGATGAAGATTTCTCCGTCGGAGAAATTCTATAAAAGTGGCAGTTTTATACCCAGCATCAGCAGCCACAGCATGTATCGCTGGAAATTTAGTACAGATAGAGGCAACTAAATCAGGAGCAATTTGACTATCATGACGGTTACCAGGCGTCACAATGACGTCTAAAATGAATCCGTGTTCATCACAACCAGTATGAGCAGAATAAGCAAATTGTTTTTCTCGTTCTCCTTTTACATAATATCCACTCTCCGGGTCTACTTTACTTACTTTTCGTTCTTTCATCTCACTTTCTGTTGGGAAAATAAAAGGTCGCTTTCCTGCCTTGATGCGTTCCTCGTTAATTTCTTTCTCTAATTCTGATTGATAGGCTTTTGCTTCAATATGCGTCATTTCTCTAGTAAAATGATGCTTATTTGCATTGGCTTTGATATGAGTAGAATCCATATAGAGAACATCTTCCGTAATCATCCGAGCCTTGACAGCTTGTTCCAGTATGTAGGCAAAGATATCTTCAAAGAGTGTGGTATCTCGAAAGCGGCGAACATAGTTTTTTCCAAAGGTAGAGAAATGCGGAATGGTTTCATTGAAATCGTAGCCTAAAAACCAACGATAAGCGACATTAGTGTCTATTTCTTTTATCGTTTGACGCATGGAACGGATACCAAAGAGATATTGAATGAAGACGATTTTTACTAAAACCACAGGATCAATACTTGGTCGACCTAAGGTCGAATAAGTTGATTCAACAATTGGATAAATGAAGGTAAAATCGATTGCTTTATCTACTTTTCGAATCAAGTGATCTTTTGGCACAAGATCTTCCAAGGAAATCATCATGTATTGATCTCTTCCATTCATTGGATGTTTTGACATCATTTTTTCCACGCTCCTTTAAAACGTTTTCATACATTAAGTATAAAAGAAAAAACTGTAGACGTCATCCCCTTTTTGGGGACTTTGTCTACAGTCTGGCTGTCTATTAATTATAGACATTTTTTTTACTATCATGTGTTCAAAAATTCTTCCTTTCAGCTTAAAAGTTTAAGAGCAAAAAAAGTTTTACTTTTCCATGCAAAATCATAAGAAAGGATTAAATGGGTTGTAGATAGCCAAAAGACTAAATCTCAAACACATAATAGCCAACTACATTTAATGGAATCGAACCATTATTACAGAACCATCATGCAAATAATCTACATTTCTTTATAAATAAACAATTATCAGCCCGCCTCTTACCCCCACGGTTACACTGCATCTTGTAAACAGCTTGGTTATCCCGCCATCGCAAGTGGGTTATGAGCTTTGATAAAGGGTATACTACCTAAAAGTTTGGTTATTGAAATCAGTAGTATTGCTCAACCCTGTACGCATGAAATGCGCCTATTATATCCAGTTATATAGTACACAAGATTATTTTTTTTACATTCCTTTTAAAAACTGCTGAAACTCACATTCAGGTATTTTATGGTGTCTACGAATTTCTTCATCACTCAAAAAAGTTTTTAATTCTAAATATCCTTTTTTCGTCAATGGCTTCGTATTTTCGTTATAATATTCCTCGAATTGTCGTAGTTTCCAAAAAGGAATTTTCAAGATATTCATAATTGCTTTACGAGGTCTTTTAGTTTCGTATAATCGAACAAATCGCTGATATTTACTCATATGTTGAACACTTTTTAGCTCTATCCAACAAATCGTTGTTCGCTTCGCTTTTTGTCCTTTTTGTTTTAACAACTCGTTTGTTCGATACTTTACAATTTCAAATACTGTTTGTTTCGAATCATTCAATGTTTCTACTTCAAAACCAAACATTTCTAACGAAGTATCCTCTTTGTATACGATTGTTTCTACGAACCACTTAAAGACTTTCATACATCTCTCCTCAAACTAAAAAAATATAGTGCAGAGGTTTTTATCAACCTTTGCACTATAAGTATAATCTGCCCTTTTGATTTTAAAATTAACTAGCCATAAGGGTTTAATTTATATATTGACTATATACCTCTTTTCTTTTTCGTTCTTTTTTATACTAAATCCTAAAATCATAAAAAAGAAAGCTGAGATAACAAGGATACTCGTAATAGTTTGAGTTATCCTTAAATTACTTAAATGAAAATTTAATAAAATATAACAATAAATCATTACCGAATGTGCGTTAAAATCGCATTTTTTCATATAGAGATAAGCAAGTTTATATATTTTCCCTAAAAGAAACATCCCTATTATTACACCTGGAATCCAAAAGTTCATGTACATAGTACCAATTGTTTCTGGAGGCCACGATGATGGAAACAATTCTTTAAATGGCATTGATGGTTTGATATTCCTATTCCCTTCTGCAAGTGTCCTTATATAGACCCCTTCATCTACAGGCGGCTTCTCGGGCATAATAGAACTAGGGATGGGAGCAGATAACAAATCTTTAAAACTGCTGCCTAGCCATATGTTACTAACATCAAAATGATTAGTTATAAACAAGTAGGTGTCAATGTAACTTATCTCTTTTGTAGATTTTCCAATGTTATCCTTCACTTCGCTCGCTAAATATTTAGGATTATTTAGAAGTGTTTCTATTCCATCAGGACTTCTTAAAATAGGTATTCCAACAATATAAATTACTAAAAGAGGAACTAACAGCCATATCTTTTTAGGTATTTTTTTTACCCTTTTAACTCCATAATGCCAAGAGATCAAACTAAACGTAACTAATTGAAGCGTTTGTTTTCTTCCTCCTAAAGATGTTAAGAGAAAAGCTACAAATAAAATTAATAACAATAAAAAGAAATATTTAATAAATGATTTCTTATATTTGAACGTATATATATAACAAACAACAGAAATCGTTAATGAAGTTGTTGTCAGCGACAAAAGATATCCATTGCCAGCTGTCATTTGAGTTCTAATATTAAGGTTTGATGTTAAAACACTAAATCCGCCTACGCCTCTCAAAAAAATTAGATAGCCTAACATACCAACAAAAAAAGACAGCAAAGTTCCCACAATATATCTTTTTCTGTTTTCTGATTTAGGAAGGCCAGGTAAGTTTGAAAATTTTTTAATCATAGGTACTTTCATACCAAAATATAAAGAAAACGCACCTATCAATAAAATTACGACAAAATATATTATTTCTTTAGGAATATTTTCTATGCCAATTTCTCGTAATACTTGTGGTTGGATGATGTAGACATCATTTGCAATAGAAAACAGATAAGGCACAGACGTGATAATTAGAAAAAAAAATGAAATCGTTACTGGATTAAATAAATCTTTACCTGCTTTTGTCCATTTTACTAACGGAATCATTAATATTAACAACAGTAAAACTGTTATAAAAAATAGCATAAAATATAATAACCTCCTTAACAAAGTTCTAATTTATAAACATACTTGTAAAAACTATTTTTTATTTAATAAATCAAGTAATGGATTTACCTTAAATAGAGTAGTAATTGTTAAATAGATAGGCAATGCAATAGCAAACTGTATAATATTAGTAAAAATACTACTTGATAAATTACTTGTTAAATAACGTGTGACTGTACACATCAACATTCCTCCTAGTAAAAAGATTCCAATTTTATGATATTCAAATTTAAAATCTGTACTCTCTAAGAAAGATTTTGTTCTTACAAAAGTAACAAAACATTCGGCTAAAATATTTGAAAATACTACACCGAAAAACCCAATAGTTGGCAGCAAAATCAGATTAAATACAATATTAATACCTGCACCAATCATCACTGATTTATTATATTCTTTTATTTGTCCAATCGGCATCAAATATTGCCTAGATATAGAAATACCTAATGGGATAATTACTATAAGTATTGTAAAAAAAGGAATAACATTATTTATATACAGAAACTTTTCTCCAAAAAACCAAGGTACGAGTTTGTCATAAATAGTCAGCATACCAAACATAATAGGAATAGAAAAGAACAACTGCAAATGAATTGTTTTCTCCATCGTTCTTACAATCTTATCAGTATTCCGTTTAGCAAAAATTCCTGTCATGTGTGGCAAAAGAACTAAATCTAAGGTTGTGATGACGGTAATAAATACTGTATTTAACTGCAGTGAATTAATAAAATAACCCACAGCCACACTTCCCAAAGTAAATCCTAAGAGTGTTTTGTTTAAATTAGTATACAGCATGATTGCGATTTGAGGAATAAAATATTCAAACGAACCTTTCAAATGATTCAAGCTATTTTTTATGTGTATCTTTGTAAAATGAATATATTTAGGGATAAACAGCCACACCCCTACTTGGGAAAGAAGGATGCCTGTCGCTTGTATCATTGTATATTTGATTGTGTCCCCTTCATTTTTAATAAACAAAATGATCAAAACGAAAGTAATTAATTGGACAAACAAACTTGACATACTTACCTTTTTAAAATCTTCGATCCCCATAAAAAACCATGAAACATCAAAAAATACTGTTAATATTGTTAAAGATTGGATAAATAAATATATCCTATTGTCTAGAAATAAAGCCACAATGAAATATACCACGATAACACCGATTGTAATGAGGGCTTTAAAAACAAAAATCTCCCAAAATACTTTTGACAGCTCCTGTTTATTTCTATTATAAGCTAGAGCTATTTCCCTATTTCCGTATATTGTCACACCCAAGCCAGCGACCAAAACAAAATACTGAGCAATCGAAAACGTGTAATTATAAATTCCCAGCCCTGCTGGTCCAAGAGCATTTGATACTATTGGTATTGTAATGATAGGAATAATTATTTTAGCGACTTGGAATAAACTCTGGTAAAAAAAATTTTTTGCTATATTTTTCATATTTTAATCCCGTCTAAAAATATCTCTCGTATAAACTTTTTCTTGAACATCAGCCAGATGACTTTCCATACGGTTCGAAACAATCACATCTGCCATTTTTTTGAATTCTTCAAAATCTTTGATTACTCGTGAATGAAAGAACTCTTCGGCATCCAGTGTTGGCTCATAAACCACCACTTCAATCCCTTTTGCCTTGATTCTTTTCATGATCCCTTGAATAGAGGAATATCGAAAGTTATCAGAATTTGCTTTCATTGTTAAACGATAAATACCGACTGTTTCCGGCTTTTTAGCTAAAATTTGTTCTGCAATGAAATCTTTTCTTGTTGTATTTGCTTCCACAATAGCGCCTATGATGTTGCTTGGAACTTCCTCATAATTGGCTCTTAGCTGCTTCGTGTCTTTAGGTAAACAATATCCCCCGTAACCAAAAGAAGGATTATTATAATGCGAACCAATTCGTGGATCTAAACCTACTCCTTCAATAATTTGTTTTGTATTTAAACCTCGAGATTCAGCGTAAGTATCCAACTCATTGAAGTAGGCCACACGTAACGCAAGATAGGTATTTGAAAACAATTTGATTGCTTCTGCTTCAGTAGCATGAGTCAATAAAACTGATACCTCTTGATCTAAGGCATTTCGCTTAAACATATCCGCAATTTCTTGTCCGCGATCAGAACATTCCCCTACTACGATTCTAGAAGGATGGAGATTATCATATAGAGCTCTTCCTTCACGCAGAAATTCTGGAGAGAAAATGATATTTTCTGTTTTAAATTTTTCTTTTACGTCTGCCGTATACCCCACTGGTACAGTAGATTTTATAATGAATGTCGCATCAGGACGAATAGCTAATGCTTTTTCAATAACATCTTCAACTGTAGCAGTATTAAAGTAATTTTTCTTTTCATCGTAATCCGTTGGTGTCGCGACAATCAAGTAATCTCCAAATAAAACTGCCTCTTCAAAATCTTTAGTGAATGCTACATTCAAATCATCTCGTTCAAGAAATTCATGGATTTCTTTATCTTCTAGAGGTGACTTCTTATTTTGTAGCATATCGATTTTTTCTTCGACAATATCATATGCTTTAACATTTTCATGCTGGCTAAGCAGCAAAGCGTTCGCTAAACCGACGTAGCCGAGGCCGAATACTGAAATATTCATAATTAAGTATACTCTCCATAACGTTATTTATTATTCACTTGTCCAGTACATACTATAAACAAAAAAAGAAACTTGAAATATTGACGATGCTTTGCATACTGCTTTCAAACAAATAATAGATTAGATAAACACATATCACAGCTGTTTTTTACTTATCAATTTTTTAGCTATATCTACAGACGTATAAAATTACTTCTTGCCGTTATTCATTATCTTTTCGAGTTTCAAAGAAATATCATCTCTTAAAATTGAGAAATCAATTCTGGATTTCATAAACGCTTTGATGTTATTTTGCATTACTTGATATTCTTCATTAGACATATTATATAAGGCTTTGATTGCTTTTCTAAATCCTTCAATATTTTCCAAAGAACAAATGTAGCCTTCTTGACCATCTTCTATATCATTCCACGGGGTTTTATCACTAAGAATAACTGGGCATCCATTTGACAAAGACTCCGAAATAACGTGTCCGTAATTTTCACTTTTAGTAGGAAATAAGAAAGCATCATACTTCCTAAATACTCCATCAACATCCTCATGACTTATATTTCCTTTATAATTAACCTCTATATTAGCAGGCAAAGCTGCTATTTTTTTTTGACAAATCTCCCAATAATTTTTATCTTCTATAGGACCAAAAATATCCAAATATACATTTTCTTCAAGTGTATTTAAAATTTCAATTGCATAATCTAAATTTTTTTTGGGAACGATTCGAGATAAAAAGACCAAATTTAATTTTTTTTCGTGTTTATTCTTCTTGTTATTCACTTTGCTTGGACTAGGGATATTGGTAAATAATATTGTATCGTTTGATGGAAACAGATTTTTTAAAACGTTATCCTCTTCATTGCTTGTCGATTGAAAATAAATATTTTTATGGAATATATTTCCTAATTTAAAAACATTTATATAAACATTTTTTTTCATACTTTTATTACTTCTAGCTCCGTCTAGCAACTGTCCCCTAGGCGCAATTAGTAACGGTATAGTAAAGTTGGTATAAAAAACTGAGCCTATTAATTTATAATCAAAAAAACTATTTATATATATTAAATCAGGTTTTATTTCCTTGATTACACTACCCATAAGTTTAGAAAAACTTTTTTCTCTATTTACATAGAGAACTTTCGCTTCTGGCCTTATATTCCATCCCTCATTAATGCCCTGCAACCGTTCATTTTCATTAAGGTCATGATCACGCGTAACAATATGGAAAGTATATTTATCTTTTAATAGCTCACAAAAGTTTAGTATACTGACCGGTGGCCCACCATATTTTTGTGCAGGAAAATATCCTTCAGCAACTATTAATATTTTTTTCTTCACTCACCCCACACCACCCGATTCACATAGTCGGTATAAGATAGGATAATGCGCAAAACTTTTTCCGAAACATTTGGCATAGAGTAGTCTGCCACATGGCGCAAAGTATCTTTTTCTTGTGTTCCCAATACTTCTAGTCCTTGCATTATCCGCTCTTTTTCTAGTCCAACCATCATCACACTGGCTTCTTCCATTGCTTCTGGACGTTCATGCGCTTGTCTGATATTTAGTGCCTTGAAATTCAAGATAGAGGATTCTTCACTGATTGTCCCGCTATCACTTAGTACCGCTTTTGCATGGATCTGCAGTTTATTGTAATCATTAAATCCCATAGGTTTCATCGTTTGGATCAACTCGTGGAACTTGATTCCTTTTGATTCGATCATTTTCATCGTACGCGGATGCGTACTCACGATAATTGGTAGTTGATAGGTTTCAGCAATTGCATTTAAACTATCTACTAGATTTGAGAAATTGCTTTCTGAACTGATATTTTCTTCACGATGTGCGGAGACCACAAAATAATGCCCTTCTTTTAACTCTAATCGTTCAAGGATATCTGACTGTTGGATGTCTTCTTTTCTTGAATTCAATACTTCAAACATTGGGCTGCCTGTTTTGATGACACGATCTGCAGGTAATCCTTCGCGCAAAAGATATTCTCGTGCAATGTCGCTGTATGTCAAATTGATATCAGCTGTGTGGTCGACGATTTTACGATTCGTTTCTTCTGGGACACGCTGATCAAAACAACGGTTACCGGCTTCCATGTGAAAAATAGGGATATGACGACGTTTTGCTGCAATCGCACATAAACAACTATTGGTATCACCTAATACTAAAAAGACATCTGGCTTTACTTCTTCCAAGATAGGATCAATCTTGATTAAGATATTCCCAACGGTCTCGATTGCTGTACCTGTTGCTGCATTTAAAAAATAGTCTGGTTTCTTCAACTTGAAATCTTCAAAAAACACTTCATTTAGCTCATAGTCATAGTTTTGTCCCGTATGTACCAATACATGGTCAATAGCTTCTGAACTTTCTAAACGATTGATTACAGCAGATAAACGAATGATTTCTGGGCGCGTGCCTACCACTGTCATCACTTTTAAATTTTTCATTGATTAAACCTCCACATAATAAGTATCTGGATGTTCTGGATCAAATGGCTCATTGACCCACATCACAGTTACCATGTCTGTTGTTCCTAGATTTTCAATATTGTGCGTATATCCCACTGGAATATCTACTACTTCCAACTTTTCTCCAGAAACAAAATACTCAATTACTTCACTTGAATCGATTTTTCTAAAACGGATAACACCTTGCCCGCTTACAACTAAAAATTTCTCGTTTTTTGTGTTATGCCAGTGATTTCCTTTGGTGATTCCTGGTTTTGAGATATTGATGGATACTTGTCCGCGATCTTTTGTTCGTAAAAATTCAGTAAACGATCCACGATTATCTATATTCATTTTTAGAAAATAAGAAAAATCATCTTCTGGCAGAAAACTCAAATATGTGCTGTACAGATTTTTTTCTACTCTTCTGGCAAGGTTTGGCACACTCAAATCTGTTCGGCTGTTTTTAAATGAAGTAATCAGTTCTTTTAGCTCACCAATCGTCACTTCATCTGTTTCTCGAACTGCACAATAGCCATTTTCCATATAAGGTTTACCATTCAGACAATGAAGTAATTCTTTTACTACATCATCGATATAACAAAGTTCAACGGCCGCATTTGGATCATTGACTGTGACTTCTTCATTTCTTGCGATTTTATAACAGAATGTTGCTACTACCGTATTGTAATTTGGTCGTGACCATTTTCCGTATAAATTTGCAAAACGATAAATATAAACAGGTGCTCCGGTTTCCTCTTGATAGGATTTCAAGAGTTCTTCACCAGCTTTTTTACTTTTTCCATAGGAATTTTCGAGTGCTGCTTGGATAGAAGAAGAAATCATCACAGGACAAGTATTTTGATGCTCTTTTAATTTTGAAAGCAATTCTGAAGTGAAACCAAAATTCCCCTCCATAAATTCTACCTCATTTTTTGGTCGATTGACACCAGCTAAATGAAAAACAAAATCTGCTTTTTTGCAATATTCATCTAATAAATCCTTTGGTGTATCTATGTCAAAACTGAAAATATCTGTGTAGCCTTCATTTTTTAATTCAGCAATCAGATTTTTCCCAACAAAGCCGTTTGCTCCAGTCACTAAGATATTCATTTGTTTTGCCACTCTTTCAATTCTTTTTTAACGTAATCTAATTCAAGAAGTCTTTCCTTGATTTGCTCAATAGATAAGCGTTGCGTATTGTCTGAATTGTATTCTCCTTCTTGTGTTAATTCCTTACTGCCTTCCACAAAATATTTATCATAATTAAGATCACGTGTGTCTGCCGGAACGCGATAAAAGTCACCCATATCTTGGGCTACTAAATATTCTTCTTTCGTTAATAACGTTTCATACTGCTTTTCTCCATGACGTGTCCCAATTACATGAATTTCATTTTCTGCCTGAAATAGTTCTTTCACTGCTTGGGCTAAATCCCCAACTGTCGAAGCAGGTGATTTTTGTACCATGATATCTCCGGCTTTTGCATTCTTAAAGGCAAAAACAACTAATTCTACAGCTTCTTCTAAACTCATCAAGAAACGTGTCATCTCAGGATCTGTCACAGTTAAAGGTTTATTCGCTTTGATTTGGTCAATAAAAAGCGGGATGACTGATCCGCGAGAAGCCATTACATTTCCGTAACGAGTCCCGCATATCGTCGTGCGTTCTTCCGAAACAGTTTTTGCTTTTGCAACAAACACTTTTTCCATCATCGCTTTAGAAATCCCCATTGCATTGATAGGATAAGCTGCTTTATCTGTTGATAAGCAAATCACTTTTTGAATATCCATTTCGATGGCAGCTGTCAGCACGTTGTCGGTTCCTACAATATTTGTTTTTACAGCCTCCATAGGGAAAAATTCACAAGAAGGTACTTGTTTAAGTGCAGCAGCATGAAACACATAATCAACCCCATACATCGCATTTTTCACGCTATTAATATCACGAACATCACCAATGTAAAATTTCAATTTATCGTTATTGTATTTTTTCCGCATGTCGTCTTGTTTTTTCTCATCCCGTGAAAAAATGCGGATTTCTTTAATATCAGAATCTAAAAATCGTTTCATTACTGCGTTACCAAAAGAGCCAGTTCCGCCAGTGATTAATAATATTTTATCTTTGAACATGCTTTGTTCTCCCTTTTTATCATTTAAAATGCTTCATGATTGTAGTATAGCTTTTTTCTACATCAAAATTATTTTTCAAATAAATAAATGCATTTTCCCCTAAGATATTTCTGGTATTCTTATCTTTCAGTTTTTCCATATTACCTACAAATTTTCTTAAATCTCCGTGTTCTGAACAATATCCAAACTGCCCCTCCACTATCATTTCTTTCAAATCTGTAGATCTGTCTACCGCTGCTAAAATAGGTTTTCTTGACTCCATATATCCTAGTATTCTAGAAGGAATATTTGGGATAGTGAATCTTTTGTCTAAAAATACTAAACCTATATCTGCAATAGATTCCACTTTTTTATACTCATTTTTAGGTAATCCATTAATTAATAATGTATTTTTTATATCATTAGAACTTAAATATTTTTTTATTCGCTCATATTCTGTTCCAGAACCAACTATTAATAAGAAAAAATCTTTTCTTTCTTCTAGACTTTTTATTATTTCTAAAAGAAAATCAACTCCTTGGGGCTTTCCTAAATTGCCGCCATACAGCATTACCACTTTATCTTCTGGAATACCATATTCACTGCCTATTTCCTTTTTGAGGAGTTGACAGTCTACCTTATCGTTTTTGATTCTAATAGAATTAGGATTTATTTCCACAATTTTTCTTCTATCAAATTCATTATGGTGGAGTATATATTGAGAATTTTTTTCTGACATTGTTCCTATATAGTCAGATACTTCGTATAACGAAACTTCCTTTTTTCTAAAATATTTATAAATCAAACTTTTTTTCGAGATTTTGCCCAGATCAACTGCATTTTGTGGAAATATATCTTTCAACAAAAGATAGCTTTTGCAGTTGTCTCTTTTCTTTATAAAATCAACCACTTTAGCAAAAGTCACCGGAGGGGTAGAGTAAACCACTAAATCAAACTTTATATCTGAAAAATAATGCTTGATTCCGTTTATAAATTGTTGTTCTATCTGTATTGTAGAAATACCTTTTTCTAACAAATTAGTTTTTTGGATATTTCCTATTTTTAATTTTAAAATTTTACATTTATCATTGATTTCGATTAAATGAGTTTTTGTATTTTTTTTTCTTTCAACTGGAGATATGATTGAAACATTGTGTTTGTTTTTTACAAATTCAGAGAGCAAATCAGTATAAATATTACTTTCCTCCAAAATTTCGAAATCTAAAAGAGTAAGAAATAGAACGTTCAATGACATAATGCATTTAACTCCCTTTAAATTTTTCTGGTGTACTGTTGGTGATTGCATCGATATTCTCTTTCATAATTACTTTTGCGCAAGTTTTAACTATAATCGCTATATCACCAAAAAAGCTGATTTTCTTCACATACTGGAGATCCAAATCAAATTTTTCTTCCCAACTAATTGCATTTCTTCCGTTAACTTGGGCTAATCCAGTTAAACCAGGTCTCACGTTGTGTCTTTTCTTCTGTTTTTCATTATAGAGAGGCAGATATTCCACTAATAATGGACGAGGCCCAACGATCGACATATCCCCTTTTAAAATATTCCATAGTTCAGGTAGTTCATCTAAACTGGTTGCTCTAAGCATTTTACCGAACTTTGTTAAGCGAACATCATCTGGTAAATAATTTCCGTTCTGATCTCTTTCATCAGCCATTGTTCGAAATTTATACATAGAAAAAATTTTTTCATTTTTACCTGGACGCTCTTGTTTAAAAATAACAGGAGAACCAAGCTTAGTTTTTACTAATATTGCGACAATCAAAATAATCGGAGATAAAATGATAAGAGCAATTCCTGATAATAAAATATCTAGTGCTCTTTTTCCAATAAGTTGATAAAACGTTTTTTTACGCATGATTGATCACTCTTTTAATGGTAGTTACTACGCGATTTAAATCTTCATCTGACATTTTTGTGTCTGAAGGCAAACAAACACCTGATTCAAATAAAGTCTCTGCAACATTATCACCAATATAATCATATTGTTTGAAAACAGGCTGCAGATGCATTGGTTTCCATACTGGACGCGCCTCTATATTGTCTTTGTCCAATTCATCAATAAGGAAAGTAGAATCAAGCCCATTAACTGTTATTACACTCAACCAATAATTAGGCTCATTCCAACTATTTTCTGGCATAAATTGGATATTTGACAGATTTGATAGTTCTTTTTTATAAAAATCGTAAATATAGCGTTTCTTTTCAATTCTATCTTTCAAAACTTTGAGTTGTCCACGACCAATACCAGCAACGATATTGCTCATACGATAATTGTAACCAATCTCATTATGCTGATAGTGACGTGCATTCTCACGGGATTGAGTAGCCCAAAATTTTACTTTATCTATCTTCTCTTTGCTTTCAGAAACTAACATTCCTCCACCTGATGTAGTGATTATTTTGTTTCCATTAAAAGAAAAGATTCCATATTCACCAAATGTACCAGTAAATTTTCCTTTATACGTAGTCCCTAAAGATTCGGCAGCATCTTCTATCAAGGTCACACCATACTCATCACATATTTGCGTTATTTCATCTAAATTAGCTGATAAACCATACAAATGCACCACTAAAACAGCTTTTGCCTGAGGATATTTTTCTAAAGCCTCTCTTAAATGACTTGGACTCATATTCCAAGTCTCATAATCACTATCTACGAATACTGGTACAGCATTCTGATAAATAACTGGATTCACTGTGGCAGAGAAAGTTAGGGATTGGCAAATCACTATATCATCTTTACCGACCCCTGCTGCTTTTAATGCTAAATGTATAGCGGCAGTACCTGAAGAAAGTGCCGCAGCATGTCCAGTTCCAACATATTCTGCTAATTCCTCTTCAAAACCATTGACATTCATGCCTAAAGGAGCCACCCAATTTGTATCAAACGCTTCTTTTACATACGCTTGTTCATAACCTTCTTCACTCATATGAGGAGAAGCTAATAATATTCTTTTTTTATCCAATTTAATCCCATCTTTCTATGATTCTAGCTGGTACACCAACATTTTTAGTATGATTTTCGATATCTCTAATCACTACACTTCCTGCACCTATAATATTTCCATTACCAATAGCTATATTTTGTATAATTTTAGTTCCGACACCTATTTGATTTTTATCGCCTAAAGTAACTTTCCCGGAAAGGTTTACACTAGGAAAAATAGAATTATAATCACCTATTTTTGCATCATGACCAATAGTAGAACTGATATTGATCATATTAAAATTTCCTAGAACAATATCGGCTGTATAAGACGTATACGGCATCAAGATATTCCCAATACCTAAATGGATATTTATTCCTATTAATGCACTAGACGCAATCAAATTTGGGAAAATCAAATTAGTGTTTCCTTTTAACGTTTGATATATTTTCTCTTTTATACGGGGAGAAGCAATCCCCATAAAGACAGCAGTTTTCTTGTCTATATTCATTAGAGATTTTATATTTCCTAAAACAGGTTTGCCTACTACTTTATCACCGTGTATGTTTGATTCATCATCAACGAAACCAATCAGTTCATATTCAGGGAAACTTTGCAGTAAAAAAGCAATCTCTTTACCAAATCCACCTGCGCCTACAATAATTGTTTTCACGTAACTCCCCCTACTTATTCGAAGCATTCGCAAAAGCGACAATATCTTTGGCTAACTGCTTGTCATCTTGCGGCAAGCTATCAACAAATTCCATTACGGTCTTCATCGAATACCCTTTGATGTTCCCGACAAAGATTTTTTCGTAAACTACTTCATCATTTCTTTCTTTATCCAATAACAATTCTTCATATAATTTTTCACCTGGGCGAATCCCTGTTTCAACAATTTCGATTTCATCTTCACTATAGCCGCTCAAACGAATCATATTTTTTGCCAGATCAACGATTTTCACTGGTTCACTCATATCTAAAACAAAGATTTCGCCACCTTTTGCTAACGCTCCTGATTGAATCACTAATCGGCTTGCTTCAGGAATCGTCATGAAATAGCGGCTCATGCGGAAATCAGTGATCGTCACTGGTCCGCCTTTTGCAATTTGTTCACGAAAGACTGGGATCACACTGCCTCGAGAACCCAGTACATTCCCGAAACGCACTGCTGAAAACTTCGTGCATCCTTCTTCATTCAATCCTGTCACGATCATTTCAGCGATTCGTTTGGTTGAACCCATGACATTTGGCGGGTTGTTAGCTTTATCTGTCGATACCATGACGAAATTCTTGACCTTGGCTACTTTCGCTGCTTCTGCCACATTTTTTGTTCCAAAAATATTGTTTTTGACTGCTTCTTTTGGATTGCATTCCATTAATGGAACATGCTTGTGAGCTGCTGCATGATAGACGATATCTGGCTGATGCTGCGCCATGATCTCATGGATTTTCTTTCGATCTTGGATATCCGCAATAATCGGTACAATTTCTGTACGTTTCTTTTTATCATTTATACGCAATTCACGATCAATGAGATAAATCGAATTTTCTCCATGACCTAGCAACAATAACTTCGCAGGACAAAATTGAATGATTTGGCGACAGATTTCTGAACCAATCGAACCGCCCGCACCTGTGACAAGAATCACTTTTTCTGTGATTTGGTCTTGGATCGATTCAATATCCAGTTCTACTTCGTCTCTTCCTAACAAATCGACTACATCGATTTTTTTCAACTTAGACACGCTAGTTTTTCCCGAAGCAAGTTCTTCCATGGAAGGCATCGTGCTGACTTTGACATGAGAAGATTCAACTAATTCAAATAGTTCACGTAATTTTTCTCGTGATAAGGAAGGAATAGCGATAGTGACCATTTCGACATCATATTTTTGAATTAATTCAGGCAAATCTTTTAGCATCCCTAATACTTTTTTACCTGAAAGATAGATATTTTGTTTGTTAGGATCATCATCGACAAACCCCACTACACGAATACTTTGAGCAGTTTTAGACCCTATAAAACTGTTATATAAAATACGGCCGCCTTCACCAGCACCAACAATGATTGTATTTTTAGCTGATTCAACGGATGAATAGCTTCTGTTTTTTCTTTCGACATAAATCCGCCAGACCAAACGACTGCCTATGATCAACAATAATGAGAGAAGATAAATGAATGTCACTAAGCGTAGACTATAACGTTCATTGAAAAAAGATAAAACAATAATACTTGAACCTGCACTTGCGGTTAGCGAGCCGAAAATCACAATCATCTCTCTTAAATTTGTATAGCGGTTAATCCTAGTAAATACTTTGAATAAACTGCCATAAAACAAGTAGAAACCCACAGATAAACCTGCTGAAACAAAAACAAGATTTCTTGGTATACCGACAAATGGTTTCATGAACTCTACAGCTTCTATATTGGCGGCAATCAATAATAAACTATCCACTAAAATCAAGGTAATGATCTTTCTTCTCCTTGTTAATACAAACACCCTATATTCCCCCTAAAATAACCCAAACTTCTTCTTCACTTCTGTATATTCTGGATAAACAACCTCATCTCCATTGATTAAATCCTTTGCTACTTGTTTCATCTGCGCTACTTTTTCCTGTCCAAAATCCTTGGCTATCTGCTCATAGCATTCTTTGAGATAAAAGGTTCGTTTAGATATACCATGGGCATCTGACGCAGTCATTTGGACCAGATTATGTTTGACCATTGTTTTGGCTGTTTTTTGGATATCTTTACCAAACACACCCATGTAACTGGGTGCAGTCAATTGAGCAAGGCATCCCATATCGAGGAAGGGCACTAAATGATTGGGATTTTTTCTGAAGTGTGCATTGCGTTCTGGATGAACAATGACGGGTCTCTTTCCCATTTGCAGCAATTCAAAAAAAAGCCGTTCTGCATATAACGGCACTTCCAGTGTCGGAAATTCAATCAATAAATAGGTATCATCTAGGTCTGTAAATAAGATTTCATCTCGACGGATGTCTTCAATCAAATCACCGGTGATTCTTATTTCTTGTCCTTCCAATAACGTTATTGGCAACTGTCGTTTGTCAAATTCAGATTGCACAAAAGAGACCAGAGAAATCACTTCCGACTTTTCATTTCGATACTTTCCATTGTTGTGATGGGGCGTACACAGAATATGTGTGATGCCCTGGCTAATTGCTTTTTCCGCCATGGCAATACTTGCTTCTAGTGTTTCTGCACCGTCATCGATCCCTGGTAAAATATGACAATGTAAATCAATCATTTCTCTCGTCTCCTATAAGTTAATCTCCGTAATAATAGACTGCATCTTTGCTGTGTTCTGCTCCGTTATACACAACGCCGAGGACTTTTGCTTGAGCCATGTCTAACAGTTCTTTTGCTTTTGTCAATGACTCTTTGCGTGACGTGTTTTCGCGTACAACTAATAACGTACCGTCTGTTTTTGAAGACATGATTTGGGCATCTGTGACTGCAACGACTGGCGGCATGTCAAAAATAATGACATCATAAAGATCTTTTGCTTCTGCTAAAAGCTGATCCATTCTTGGGGAATTCAGCAATTCTGATGGGTTTGGTGGTTTAGGACCACTAGGCAAAACAGACAGATTCTCAATTGGTGTTTTCTGTACTTCATCTGCAATATTCCCTGCCGTGCTGAGGATCGTGCTTAACCCGCTGATATTGGTCAATTTAAACGTTTTATATAAAACTGGTTTCCGCAAATCGGCATCTACTAATAAAACGCGTTGGCCAGATTTTGCAAATACAACAGCCATATTCGCTGCAGTTGTTGATTTTCCTTCTCCTGGTCCAGAAGAAGTAACAACGATCGTTTTGATTTGCTGACCACCTGGTGAAGCAAATTGGATATTCGTTCGGATTATGCGGTATTGTTCAGCTACCGGTGAAGAAGGGTTTGTCAATGTAATCAAGCTGACTGCTTGTGTTTGTGGTGTTTTTTGTTTGTGTGCCATTTTTCTTCCTCCTAGACTCTTGAGCGGTTTCTGCGTGAAGGGCCGTTTTTTTCATTTACTGTTCCAGGATGTACAGGAGCGGGTCCTTTTTTGCGAATACCAGCATTTAATTCTTTCGCTGACATTTCAGGAACTGTTCCTAAAACCTGGAAGCCTAATGTTTCAGTTACGAATTTTTTATCCTTCACTGTTCGGTCAAGCAATTCCATCAAGAACGCAATCCCGATACCGACCATTAAACCTAATATCAAACCAATGACTAAGTTCAATTTGTTATTTGGAGAAACAGGTGTCGTATTCGCAACAGCTGCTGAAATAATTGAGATCTTATCAACATTCATCACATCTTTAGCATTTTCTTGAAAGACTTGTGCTGTCATATTGGCGACTTTTTGTGCCGTTACTGCATTCGTATCTGTTGCCTGGATCGAGAACATCTGTGAATTTTGAGACTGATTAACTGAAATAGATTCTTTTATTTCTCCAGCCGTCATTTTCACGTTGTCTTCCGTTTCCAATCGGTCTTTGACTTCATTTAAAACCAAGTCGCTGACGATCATATCTTTATACGTATTGATCATTTGCAAGTTCATATTGACATCATTTGCATTGGTCGTATCTGACTGCGGCAAGGTCACGATCAGCTGTGCTTGTGAACTGTATTTAGGTGTTAAGATAAAGAATGTTGTAACTCCTGCGATTGCTAAACCGGCAAACATTGAAATAAGGATGGTTACCAAATGTTTACGCAATGTTTCAAAAATTTCTTTTAAGCTGATTGTCTCTTCCATTTTTTCTCCACTTTCCTATTTAGTCTCTAGATTTAATTGGTCTTTCAATTCTTTTTGTACACGTTCAAGCTCTTGATCACTTACTCTTTGATAGGAGATGCCGTCTTGCATAAATCCTTCTCCCTGCATTTGATCTTGTTTGATCGTGCCAAATGCATCGCGGTAATCGAAAGCGATTTTTCGCATATCAGTAAAACTCATATCAGTTCTCATATTTGTTTCTAAAGCATTTAAGACGGATTGGTTGTTGCTGATACCATTTAGACTCAAGACTTTTCTCGCTATTCCTTCAACGATTTTCCGTTGACGTTCTTGCCTTCCATAGTCCCCATTTGGATCTTCATAACGCATCCGGGAATATGCTAATGCTTGATCGCCATCTAATGTGGTTTTTCCGATGATGAAATCATAACCGTCTTGTGAAAAAGTGATGTCATTGTTGACTTCGATACCGCCCACAGCATCAACCAATTCTTTTAAACCCTTCATGTTGATGGATACATAATGATCGATTGGAATATCTAAGTAATTTTGAACAGTATCCATCGCCATGGCTGCTCCGCCGAATGCATAGGCATGGTTGATTTTATCTGTTGTATTATGTCCAACAATCTCGACATAGGTATCTCGAGGAATGCTGACGATGGTTGTTTGTTTATCTTCTGGACTTACTGTAGCAACCATCATCGTGTCAGAACGGCCTTGGTCTACACGTCCTAAATCTCCTGTATCTATCCCCATCAATAAAACCGAAAAAGATTCTTGCTTTGCTAAATCAACTGGTGTTGTTCTAGGACCCTCTGCTCTTTCCACTGTTTGATAGGTTTCCTTGATTGAATGGGAGAGATCTAGATACAGTTTAGTTCCCACCCCAACAACTGCTAAAACCAGTACAACAACGATTCCTAAAATAATCAAAAATATTTTTTTCCCTCTTGATTTTCTTGTTTGCTTTGCCATTTTCCCCTCCGTTAACGAAACTCTTGTACTTGTTCATCAATAACTCACCGTACCGTAGCCCATTTGTTGAGCGACTGTTTCTGCCATCGCTGTGTATTTTTCTTTTATTTTTTCGTTTTGGACTTGTTCGATTTGATTAAGCGCTGTCAAATATTGATCATAAGTAGCCTCAGCAGTTACTTGACCGTCTTTTAATAAAGTATCAAATGCTTGATTTAATTCATTGACCTGTGCGACTTGTGCGTCAGCAAATCCTAAATACTGGATCATCGATGTTTTCCAAGCGTTTTCTTTGAAAAAGTTCAAGTTATCACGTATGTTGGCAATATCCTTTTCCGTTATATTTTCTCTAATAATTACATCATCTTCAGCTTGTTGCCAATTAGAGATTTTTTCAGTAAAAAGTTGATTCACAGATTCTTGTACGTTTAGTTTTGCTTCTGCATCTTTTAATTGGTTCGATACAGTTTCTTTTGTGGTTTGGATAGCAGCAACTTCTTGTGGAAGTTCTGATTGGTCGATGCCGTGGTCGTCTGCTGACAACTTGACGGAAGATAATCTGCTGGAGAGTCTAGAGGTCTCGTCCTTTGTTGCTTCTGGTTTCAGAAAAACTTTCTCTTTTGTGCTATATAAATTGTCTGCTTCTTGTGATAAAGAAGCTAAGGTATCTTTTTGATCGAGGATGGCAGATTCAGCATATGCAATGCGTTGTTCATGCTGTTTTTGGTTATTTATGTAATAGCCAAATCCACAAATCACCGCCGCGCCTAATCCTACCGCAGTAACAGCGAATATTTTAACAATCGGCTTCTCCATATATTCACTCCTAATCATTTATTATACATGAGTAAAAAAATAAGTGCTTTTTCATAACATAAAAATCATCCATCTCAAGTATAAATGAATCAACAAATTAAATAAAGAATTTTCTTAAATATAATCATTAAAAGGGTTCTATGTAATCTTACCATAAACTTTTTTTTCATTAAAGAAGTTTATGGTAAGATTAAAACGAACAATAAAAAAATAACACTTTACAGATTTTAACTATGTAAATTCTCAGACTGTAGACAAAGTCCCCAAAAAGGGGATGACGTCTACAGTTTTTTCTTTTATACTTAATGTATGAAAACGTTTTAAAGGAGCGTAGAAAAAATGATGTCAAAACATGTATACTGCTATTTGTTTCATCTTTCTACATCAGGAATATTTACACCATTTTCCCATCTATTAATCACATTTTTTCTAGCTGGACAAGTGAAGTTTTGACCAAATTTTTCTAAACTCTCTCCTCTATTTTTTCGAATAGTTTTTATTCTGTTCCCCATCAAATTTTTATCAATACTCGGAAAATTTAAAGAAGCACCACCTAACTTAGTATCTATCAAACTTTCATTTCCATCATTTAACAAAAATAATGCAATTTTTCTTTGAATCTCTTTTGAAAGTTTTCTCCTTCCATTTAAAATATAACTTAGTAAAGCTTCACTAATTCCGATTTTATTTGCTAAATTTTTATTAGATAAATTATTTAGATCCCTATACTCTATTATTCGGTTAATCATATAACTCAAATTCTCTACTTCATTTTTAAGCAATGAATCTACATTCAGAGCCTTGCTTAGCGCAATATCTACATTTTTTGAAATACCTCTTGTACCATTCTCATACTTGACTAAAGCACTTTGAGAAATCCCTGTTAACTCAGATAGCTTCTTTTGAGTCAATTTTTGTTCTTTCCTTAAAGATTTTAGGATATTCCCACTATTATTTTCAAAAATAAAAAGCACCTCCTTAATGAGATGCTTTTATCCTACACTGATAGAAAAAAATCTTCAAGAAAATATTCCATTTTTGTTAATTTTTTTATAGCTGTGACAGTAATATGACAGTTTAAATTTCTTTAAACAGCAAAATCACGCTTTTCCAGCAACTCGAAAACCCTTATTTAATAGGCTTTCATATTGATAACAAGCTATTTCTCGTTATCTTGCTCATCCATCGTTGATTCGACGAGCACTCTTATTCAATTGGATAAGCGTTATCTCCTCTTTTTTAAAGTAATTTGTATTCAGCAACCTAGAATATTGATAGTGCCGATTATTTAGACAGCTATCCGGATAACTTGGAATAACTGAAACTAGAGTAAAAAATCTAATAAGGTGCTTTTAAAATATCATCATTTAAGATACGAAATCGCATACCCCGAAAAATATCTGCTCTCTTTAGTTCTACAATTTCTGATATCCAAATAGTTCAATTTGAGTTAACGCTGGAAATGGTGATTCATCTTCTGCTTTGATCAGCTGTTTCAATGTAGCAGTCGTTACTGTTCGTGGAGAGAAGGTGAAGTATTGCGTTGCTATCGCATCACTCGTAGTGAATATTTCTTCTGAACCATCGGAAAAGGCTATGGTTACTTGTTTCCAATAACTATCATGGGGAAAATCAGCACGTAATACCAATCCAAGCTTATCGAGTTCAACTTCTCGGCCAAAATCAATTGTTATTTCAGCATCTTTTTGCTGATTGATCCCCCAAGATTGATAGGGGTACGATCCATGATCTCTGTTGGCCAGAATTCCATCAATTGCATTTCTAGCAAAAAAAGTCGCATCGTTTCGTGTTTCAACATTTGCATAAGCGTGGGGATAAACATTGGCCACATCTTTTTGATCATGAGGATTGAGCGCCCAGTTACGATAACTAGTCTGTTCTTCAGCAAAAGCCTTTCTGACAAAAAAGTAATGCTTCTCGTCAAGAAAAGCCGCTGGTGGATAGGCTTCTCGCAATTTTTCCGTCGTAGGAATTTCATAGACCCACTCGCCTTTTGATAAATACACTAAAGAGGATCCTAAAGCATTGTCTAGTTGAACATAAACTAATTGTTTTTCTGCGGTTACAACTTTAAATTTATCTCCTGCTTGAAAAGCATACTTTTTCGTTGCCAAAACTGCTTCATCCACTCCACTGCTGCACATAACTACTTCATTTTCTTGATTAATAATTGATAATTCTATTTGCATACTTTCTTCGCTCCTTTTACTTTTTCTTTAAAAACTTACCCGCAATAAATAAAAGGAGAGGCGGCCTTAACCGTTTCCTCCCCTCTTTATTCTCTTAAGGTTGTTTACCAATATAAGCTAAAATTCCGCCATCAACATACAGAACATGACCATTTACAAAGTCAGAGGCCTGTGAGGCAAGAAAGACTGATGGACCTGCAAGATCGACCGGATCACCCCAGCGTGCTGCTGGCGTACGACCGACGATAAATTGGTCAAATGGATGACGTTCCCCGTTTTCTTGCAGCTCTCTCAGCGGCGCTGTTTGCGGTGTCGCAATATAACCAGGACCGATACCGTTGCACTGGATATTGAATTGACCATATTCAGAAGCAATATTTTTTGTTAGCATCTTCAAACCACCCTTTGCCGCGGCATAAGCACTAACAGTCTCACGACCTAATTCACTCATCATTGAGCAAATATTAATAATTTTACCCCCGCCTTTCTCGATCATCTCAGGAATAACCGCTTTTGACATAATAAACGGCGCATTCAAATCAACATCGATGACTTGTCGGAAATCTGTCGCTGACATATCTGTCATTGGAATTCGTTTTATGATTCCAGCATTATTAACTAAAATATCGATTGAACCAACCTCTTCTTTGATTTGCTTGACCATTGCTTGAACTGCTTTTTCATCCGTTACGTCACAGACATAGCCTTTTGCTTCAATGCCTTCTGCTTTGTAATTTGCCGATCCTTCATCGACTGATTCTTGAGTCAAATTATTGAAAACGATCGTTGCTCCTGCTGCCGCTAATGATTTGGCGATTTCAAAGCCAATTCCATAAACTGCGCCCGTAATCAATGCGACTTTCCCATCTAAGCGAAACATATCCATATTAAAATCCATCTATTCTCCCACTTTCATTCGTTCTATTTTAGTTCATCCATTGGAACCATATCCATGTCGGTATAAGTGATATTCTCTCCACACATCGCCCAGATAAATGAATAGTTGCTTGTTCCTACACCTGAATGGATCGACCAACTCGGTGAAATCACGGCTTGTTCATTCCCCATTACCAGATGCTTTGTCTCAGCTGGGTCACCCATCATATGGAAAATTTTTGTATCTTCCTCCATATCAAAGTAAACATACGCTTCCATTCGACGTTCATGCGTATGACACGGCATGGTATTCCAAGAACTGCCCGGCTCTAAAATCGTATAGCCCATTTGCAGCTGACAGCTTTCACAAATATTGGGATGAATATATTGATAAATTTTACGTTCATTTAATGTCAATGCTTCCCCAGTTTCCATTGGCTTAATCTCATCAATACTGATTTTTACATTTGGGTACTTGTGATGCGCCGGAGCAGAACTAATGTAAAATTTCGCAGGATCAGCTGCATCTTCTGAAGAGAAAATCACTTGTCGAGTTTCTTTCCCGACATAATAGCCATCTTGCTTCTTCATCGCTTCTTTTCGACCGTCGATTTCAATAAAACCCGGACCGCCAATATTAATGACTCCTAATTCACGCCGTTCCAAGAAATAATCGACACCTAATTCTTTGTTCAAAATAATCTCTAACGACTCAGTCGTCGGTGTTACACCGCCAAAGATCATGCGATCATTGTGGGTATACGTCAAACTGACTTCATTAGGTACAAATACTTTTTCAACTAAAAATTCTTCCCTCAATTCTTCTGTTGAATAATGACTAATATCTTTTGGACTGTGCGTATATCTCGTATCCATATTCTGCATGTTTATTTCCCTCTTTTACTTAATATTTAACGAACGATTCGACCAGAACCTGCTGTCAAAAATTGTTCGATCTCTATTTCTGAAAATTGATTACAATCCCCGTGAACAGTATGCTTCAATGCTGATGCAGCCGTAGCAAATTCAACGGTTCTTTGCCCGTCAAAATCTGAGATCAATCCATGCAAGATCCCCGCCGCAAAAGCATCACCTCCGCCAACTCGATCAACGATTGGATTTATTTTATGAACTTCAGACTCATAATACGTATTCTCCAGCCATAAAGTCCCTACCAACTGATTGTTGCTAGCCGAAGAAACGATCCTTTTCGTTGAATAGAAGCATTTAATATTGGGAAACTGCTGCTGCATTTGTTGATAATAATAAACGAATCCTGAATTCATCCGGTCTTCTGGAATCTCCAATAAATAACGCGCATCCAATTCTCCAGCTGAACAATAATCGACATAAGGCAAGATTTCTTTTAATGCTTTCCCAGCTGCTGCCTGACTCCATAGTTTCCCACGATAATTAATATCAAAGCTGACTAACACACCAAATTTCTTTGCGACTTTCACTAATTCAACCGTCCATTGACACCATTGCACTGACAAAGCTGCTGTAATGCCTGAAATATGAAATAGCTCAATCCCAGAAAAAAGCTTTTCATAAGACCACGGAAACTCTGTTACTTCCGCAAAGCTTGACCCCGCTCGATCATAAGTTACACTAGCAGCACGTTCACCGATCCCCGTTTCCATGTAATAAGTTCCTAAACGCGCTCCGCCAAGTTGTACAAAATCACTCATCACACCGTTTCGACGCAAATGTTTCACTGCCGCTTGACCTAGTGAGTTATCAGGCACTTTACTTGCAAAAGAAACCTGATGACCAAAATTGGCTAATGAAATAGCTACATTTGCCTCGCCGCCGCCATAGTGACAGATCAATTGCTGTGTTTCGTTAAGACGAACACCTATATCCGTTGAAAGTCGCAACATAATTTCGCCTAAAGTTAGTATGTTTGCCATAATTAGTTTTCCTTTATTTCTCTAAATTTGGCCATATATTGTTTTGCCAAAGCCGTTACTTTACCAAACTCACCAGTTTTAGCGTGAGCTAATAAGTTTCCGCCAACACCCACTGCCGTCACACCCGCCTCAAACCATGACGCCATATTATCCAGACTAACACCGCCTGTGGGCATAATATTCAAGTACGGCAAAGGTGCTTGGAATGCAGAGATAATACTCGGACCATAGGTACTTCCCGGAAATAACTTCACGATATCTACTCCGCTCTTCAAAGCTGTCTGCATCTCAGTAATTGTCATACATCCTGGCAAGTAAGGAACTTGATACAAGTTACAAATTTCAGCTGTCTCCCGATTAAAGCTAGGGCTTACAATAAATTCGGCTCCGGCCATTATAGCTAGGCGAGCCGTCACAGCATCTAACACCGTGCCCGCGCCAATCACGATATCTTTCTCGTCATGATATGTTTCAACTAATGACCGAATGACTTCATCTGCTTGAGGGACTGTAAAAGTCAATTCTAATCCAATCATTCCGCCCTCTACTACTGCATGACTAATTTTCAAAGCTTCCTCTTTAGAATCTGCTCGCAATACTGCGATAACTCCCGCATTTTCTAAGCGTTTCAATACTTCAACTTTTTTCATTCGTCTACGCCTTTCTTATAAAGCTTTATGGAATCAAATATACGAGCACCAGATTGACTATACCGCGCTACTTCTTTTTAAATTCCTTCTTCTGGCAGTTCTTCTGTTTCATTGTTTTTTTCAAAAAGCATAATATTGCTCTTTCCAGCCTGTACGACTGTTTCAGCAATTTCAAATGAATCCGTGACGCTATTTCGCATCATCAAGCCTTCTAATAGCATTCCTAAGTTTGTGCCACTCACAACAAAAACTTGATCTTTTTCCTCAGAGAATTCAACACAGGTTTTAAATGGGGTACCACCCAACAAATCTGTGAAACAAATAGCTTGATCAAACATTTGAATTTCTGCCGCTACTTTTTGGCGATACTCATCTACCGTCTCCTCGGCTAAAAAGGGAATAATGATCACATCTTCTAGTTCTCCAGCAATCATCGCTAAAGCACTCTGCATCCCAATCGAAAATTCACTATGCCCAGTAATTAATAATTTCATCTCATTGCTCCTTTATTTAATCCGAATCTTTGCTTCCTTTTGATCAATCAAAACAAGCCGACCATAAAAAAATTGGCCATATTCACTCACTAATAGTTTATTCCCTTTGACAATATCTTCCCGCATAACAAAGAGATCAAATTTTTCCGATCCGGCGATTATCCGAAATCCCTTAGCCTGACAGAATTGCTCATTTTCTCCTGTTTGACTCACTTTTATTGGCGTAATTTGGATATCCTCTAACGGAGAAATGACTGTTGCTTGAATTTCTTTTCCCGTTTTGTAACAAAACTTGTTTGATAAGCGTGGGTGCTCATTCAGCTGGTTATAAATCTCTGAACCTTTTGCCACTGATTGCTGTGTTTGGCCTCCAGCAAAAAGGAGTGTGTACTTATGCTTGTTCGTAGTTAAAGCAAACCGATGCGCTTCTTTTTGACAATTTATCGACGGTGCCAAATTATAGGTACTCGTAATTTCAGTCTCTTTCTGTCCTGCAAAGCTATCAATAATAACTACGGAGTTGATCGACTTTAAATAGATGAAGCTGCGCTCAAAAATCATTGGATTCTGATCCGCCTTATCCAGCCAGCCGCATTCTGCAAAAAAACCGACAGAAAGTTCTTTTATTTGCTGAAATAAGGGTGTCGGTAATTTGTCATAACCCCACGTATCGGAAACTAAAGTATGGGGATTTTCTGCGATAAACATCGTATTGTGCGAAGCGCACTCTTTTAGCTGAAGTCGCTCTGATTTGTTGACATAGCTGTAACGACCACTATCGGAAAATAAGTCATCCCCTTGTAGTTGTAGTGTAAATCCACCTGTAGAAGCATGACCATGTGCGCTCCCATGCAGACCGTTAAAAAGTGTAAAATAGATATCCTCTGCTTTGTACGCCATCAGCCCACTTGATTCGCCACGAAAAAGTTCTTTTGGCTTCATTGTTTCCCAGATTCTTTCTTCATAAAGATCCCCCGTCCAAAGCCTTGCCATATTCGCAGTCATGGAGGGTTCAAATATGAAACCTAATTTGCGATAGATATCATATACGTAATGAAAGTTGACATGATCACTATCATTGATCGGATTTAGGATATCTTGGTTATCCGCCAAATAATGGGTAGAGAAAATAGGTGTTTTTAATTTCATGCGAAGATCTAATGGTAACTGGACTTCAAGATATTCAGAAATCTGCAATAGATACACGAATGTCATCAAAACTTCGTGCTGGTACAGCGGGCTCTGCTCCCAATGAATTCCATCTGAATAGAATTGTAGATCAAGCTGTTCAGCTAAACGAGACCATATTAGATCCCTCTGTTTACTGGTCACCAGTTCTGGAAGAAATAAATCAATAGCTGCCATTCCACCAATTGCCAACACACCCCAATTACTGAGCCTGTATTTATCGATATAGGACCGCTCCAAATAGTCCAGATGGATCAGCAAGGCGTTGTTCAACACATCATCAATTCCTAATAGTCTGAAATCAGCGATTGGAATATACGTCAAGCTTTTCATCCAGTTTGTTACTCGAATCCCAACATCTAACGGACGCCAAACATCCCTATTCGTCGAATTTGGCTCACCCTCATCGTTAATAAAATCAATAAGCAAGCTGTGCCATTTCTGTAAGTAACGTTCTTTTTTAGTAAGTGCATATGCTTGTGCCAGATCTACAAGAAAGCTTTGACGACTCAACATAAAGAGCCATTCTGGATCATCATCAGGATACCGATTCCACGCATACTCTTTTAAAGAATAAGGAATGGAGCAAGCTTCCATATCCATTGCATCATTGTAAATAATCTGATCTTTCAGCAAATAAGAAGTACGTTCAAAAAGTGGCTTCAAAAATTGTGACTGTTGCTCCAAGTACTCTGAAAGCCAATCTTGTTGAAAAAATTTTAGTTGGTAGTCTTCGATTCTTTGAAGATTCATCGTGTTCCCGCTTTCAAATTTTTATTCGCCTCAGGCTTAAAATTACAGTATACTTCCTCATTCACTCCGAAAAGTGACAAATACGGAGACAAGAATAATTTTCCAAAAATTAAAAATCTTGTTTCTGATTACCCTCGTTTACTATGCTAAAATTCCTAGGACAGACGCTGCTATCCCAATAGCAAATAGTAAGATCAATAGTTTATACGTGTTCCAATTTCTCTTCTTGATCAAATAAAACACTAAGATAGTTAAAATTACTGGAAGCATTTTAGGCATAATCTTATCTAAAATATCCTGAATAGCGATTACTTGTTTTTCACCGGATTCTACGTGATGCGAATACTTTATGGCGATGTTGGCCTTAACAAATGATGTTGCTAATGCCGCTATAACAGTTACTCCGACAATATTAGCAGCCGAAGAAATTTTCCCGATCTTATCACTCAATGTTTCGATGACACTCGTTCCAAGTTTAAAGCCTAAATAGCCCATTAATAACTTGATAATCAACATCGAGATTAGCATTGAAAACCAAAAGCCCATCGGTGCAAAACCCAAACCATCCATTGCTAACCCGGCAAAGATTGTTGAGAATAAAGGAGCAATCCCAAATTGAGCGATTGAGTCTCCAATTCCCGATAATGGTCCCATTAGCGCCATTTTGATGCTGCGCGTATCCGTGACACTTTGTCCATTGTCATACATTGCCAACTGCATACTAGTAATGAATGGCAGCATTTGAGGGTTGGTATTATAAAACTCTAAGTTTGCACTCGCCGTTTCTTTCAGCTTCTCTGGTTCATCTTTATAGATTTTCTTCAGCGCTGGCATGATCGTGTATAAATAACTTACCCCTTGATAAGATGTATAATTAAAAGCGTTCTGTAACAAATACGACCGTAGTGCTGTCTTCATGTAGTCTTTTTGGCTTAATTTTGGTGTCCTAGATTCCATTACTAAAATCCTCCTCTTCCATCAAGGTGGTTTGGCTTTCGTCTCTTATGCTCTTTTCTCCAACAATCGTTTTATCTTTTCCATAATATTGAATCAACGCAAAGACAGTTCCTACCATTGCGACAGCCATCGTAGGCAGCTCTAAATAAGCTGCACAAATATAGCCTAGTAACACATAAGGTGTCAGACTCTTTTCGAGCATCACAGACATGATCATTGCAAAACCTATCGCTGGAATAAGCCCGCCAGCAACAGAAAAGCCATTGATTAGCCAATTTGGTAACGCTTCAACAAATGCCTGCAATCCAGGACGACTCAAGGCCGCTAATAGTCCAATCATAAATCCTGCAACGGCAAAAGCTATATATGTTGAATTAGCAATCAGATTAAAACGTGTATATTTCCCTTGCTCAATTGCATTCTTCGACCATTTAACATTCCCAGAAAATATAGTATAGATCGCCGTTGTTACCAGTTGGAACAATACTGCAAAGGGAAATGATAGTGCTAACGCGGATTCAGGTGTTACCCCTTGATGTTTAAGCGTAATGGCCATAATCGTACCAACGATTCCGGGTCCAACTGGATTGGGTGGTACGGTTCCGCCTGCTCCAACACCAAATCCCATATAAGCCAACTCGGCTAAAGCACCAAATGTTAAAGCCGTTGGAATGTCACCCAAAACAACACCTACAAAAAAGGACATAACCAGTGCACGGTTTGTGTAAATTCCTAATAGCTGCCCCGAATAACAAAAAGCTGTGATCAATCCGATCAATATACCTTGAACTAATGAAATCTCCATCTGCTTCTCCTTCTCCTTCTCCTTCTAATTTAATTAGATATTTTTTCCATCAATACATCTAAGTACTGTGAGCCATCATTTGAAAGTGGTGAAGTCTTGGTGTTGAAAGTTACACCATAGTTATCTCGCATCAAGCAGAGAGCTTGCTTATCTTCTTTACCTAAATAGATAAATTGAGAGATTTTCTCCTTGCCTTCGTCAGCATGAATATTCCCAATATTTAACTGCTCCATTGGAAAGCCCAATTTGCATAGTTCTAAGGCATCATGCAAGTTTCCAACGACTACAAAAATTGTTTGACTAGGGGCTGCTTTCCAAATAACTTTTGCCGTACGTTCGATCGTCCAAAAACGAATATTTGTTTCTTTCGGGACTACCGTTTTCATCAGCGTCTGCTGTAAGCTATCCTCTGCCGCTTTATCATTGGCACAAATAACTAAGTTCACTCCTAAACTCTTGATCCATAGTTGACCTTGTCCATGTATCAGACGTTCATCTACACGCACCATTTTTACATTGGGTTTTTGCATTTTCTTTCCTCCTGTTTTTACCAGTACATTTTCCAATTTTTTTTGAATCGCACTAAAGCTTCTAGATAGAAATAATCACCCCAAATATTACCTTCATTTACGCCTTTACCACTATGCCAAGAATAAACACCCTCATTCAGTAAAGCTGTAATTCCGTCTGTTTTGGATTCAGTATAGTTTTCAGATAAGCTTCTTAGCATGGAATGCTGCGCACACTTGTAAACCAACTTATGACTGTTCGTCTCAGGTAAAAACGCGTCCATTAGACTCATACCACAAACAGCAATCGCTGTCGCAGAAGTATCTCGGGACTGTTCGGAACCATCCATAAAAATCAGATCCCAATAACTAACAAAATCCTTCGGCAAGCGATTCAAGAAATAATTCGTAATCGCCTCAAAAATTTCTGTATTCTCTTCCTCTGGACAGTAGGAGCGGAACAATGCCAAACCATAAATCAACCACGATTGTCCCCTCGCCCAGCTTGAACTATCGGAATATCCTTGGCGGGTTTTTCCATACAAAGGATCGCCCGTTTCAGCATCGAAGAAAAACGTATGGTAAGCAGATGAATCTTCTCTAATCGCATTATCGATTGTCGTATGATAATGTTTAACGGCTACTTCACGATAACGTTTATCTTGAGTCACTGTTGACGCCCAAAATAATAATGGAATATTAAGTAAGCAGTCTACGATCAAACGATAGTTATCTTGATTGCCCAATTCTCCCCAAGCTTGGATAAATTCTCCCTTAGATTGGTAGCGCTGCAATAATTTTTCTGCTGCACTTATCGCGGCATTCTTAGCAGCTTCATTTCCAGTCAACTTATACGCACTTACACAGGATAAGCTGTATAAGAATCCCAAATCATGATGCTCGACTTCAATTTCATTTTCAATTCGGTAAATAAAACTCTTGACATTTTGTTCTGCAACTTCACGGTAATGCTTTTCCCCAGAAACTTCATAGCACAGCCATAATATTCCTGTCCAAAAACCGTTTGTCCATTCTGTATTATCCATAGCTATATACGTATTGTCCGTTGTTGCTGGTGTTGGGAATTTATCTCCCAGTTTTTGAATATTTTTTTCAACTTTTTTTAAGACCTTATCAATAGATTGATCGATGAAGTCTTCCGTAAGTATTCCTTGACCAAAAAATCGCTCGCTAGATAATAATTTTTCTTGTGTTATCTTTTTCATAAGTATCCTTTCTCACAATAACTTAACGCGTTAACCGGTGTGAGTACATCATACAATACTGATTCAGATTTGTAAACCGCTTTCTAAAAAAAAATAAATAAACATAGTCCATAAAATGGACTATGTTTACGGCCTTAAAAAAAGGTAGTTATATTTGTAAAAATTTACTCACTAATAATCTCAATCTGATAAAAATCAGAAAGTATGAAACTTTGACTATATTCAATCGGAACCCCATCGTTTCCTCTAATCAAACGTTTAATATTGAATAATGAAAAGCTATCTTCTTCACCAAAACTTTTTCTTATTATTCTCAACGGCTCTAGTTCATCTGAATCCTTCGTTAATAAAATCGTGCTCACCTCCATCGTCATCGGAAGATTAGCCATATTTCCTTGAAGACCCAATTCATCGGATAAACTAGCTCCTTCAATCAGGCGTTTTACTGAATCATCCCTAAGTTTATCTGCAAAGAGATAGCGATTTTGAATTTTCCATGGAAAATCATTCGTTAATGCAATTTGGGTTAGCTTAAGCAACGCTTTGCTGCCTGATTTGTCGCCTAATATCTGTGCGATCTCTTTATCAGTAAATTCTTCCGAAACTAAAGTGATCGTTTCCTCAACCGACTTTTGTTTTTCGTTATTGGACATCGATAACTTCTCTGAGAAGAAAACTTTTCTATGCTTCAAATTTTTTCTGACAAAGGTTCCCTCGCCCTGACGCCGAATTAAATACCCTTCATTTACCAGATCGTTCAAAGCCTTTACTACTGTTGTATTACTGACATTATACTTTCTTTTTAAATCACCTTCTGAATAAACTTTCTCACCCGTACTAAACTCTCCAGATTCAATCTTCTCTATGATATCCCGCTTTATAATCTCATATTTAGGCAACATATGATCCTCTCCTAACACGTTAACCGTTAATCTTCATTGTAAAGAACTTTTATATTTATGTAAATAGAATGAGTAATAATTATTTGCTCAAATTTCGCACACCAAAATCATAGCTAAAAGCTTGGCATGAAAGGGCGGAAGTTTTTGGGAATTGATTTCAATAAATTTGAGTTCTTTTTTAGTATAATTAGCTTATAAAAATACTGACCGGATTAAATGAATGATGAAGCGAATGACTATCAAAAACCAACCACCTACAAAAATTTATGCCACTTTTTATGAACTAAAAGAGGACAATTTTATTCGCCTTACGAATATCTATAAACAAAAAGGCTATTCTCCCACCTTTATTTTTGTCTACCATAAACAAAACAATTTGTTCATTGATTCACTTGACTAAATCAAAATTCACTACTACACTAGATACTGTTCATTTTATCTATACAATAAACAAATCAGTGAAATTTTATGATTATTAATGAAGGAAGCGTTAGTATGGCTAAGTCTTTGATTTGCCTTTTTAGAGAAAGAAAATATCGATGCAATCAGTACATTGTTCAAAATTTTCAAACAGTAATATTTTTCATTCTTGTATTCTATTTCCTTCTTTTTGGTTTTGGACCTCAATATTTGATTTTTGTTTCAATTTTTACTGTAATGTTTAAACTTAATTATAAAAAAAAATTGCACTTTCTGGGATTTAGTGAATTTTTGTAGCTTTCAATTTTTCCTAAACGTCGTAGCCTATATTGCTACCTTAAGTATCTCCCTGACCATCGGATTGAATCTACTGGTACCTTTTTACTTAATTTATACAAAATCATCGCAATTCAACCCCAAAGGCTACTTTATCAATTTAATGACTTTTACCTTTTGCCAATTTCTCCCAATTAAAATGACTTTTATCCAACAATCTAAAGCATTTTTAGCCGGATTACTTCTTTTTTTAATCGCAGTGAAATTCTATAGCTTTGTTTCTCAATATTATGCAAAAAGAACATCTGAAAAAAATGAGTTTAGCTTTTTCGCTGATTTATTGAATTCATATGGTAACGAACAAGAATATCAAGCTAACTTAAACAAATTAGCCAAATTGACTCAACAATTGTATTTCCAAGCATATCTTTCTTCTAGTTCTAAAAACAAAATTACTCCTAAAACTCGTATTGCATTCAACTATGCCTTTTTATCCCAACGTGCTCTATATTTTTTTACAAGTATTGATAAATTGGTAAAGCCAGATTCAATTATTGAAAAATGGATGACAAGAATTTCTGATTTTTTTGAAAAGTCCAGTCAGTTTACTACGATGTCAGTTATTGAAAAAAATGAGTTGAGAATACAAGGGAAAATACTTATAACTTCTTTAGAACACTCCGATGAAGTAGCACTGATACTTTTAAGAAACCTGCTTATTCACAGTTTATTTATATTACGTTTATTGGATAATGATCCAGAAATAAGCAATAATCATTGGTCAACGCCTCTCCATCACCAGACCAAATATCTTTTCCAACACAAATTTAGAATTGATTCATTTGAATTACGTGTTGCACTACGTTTCAGTATCGTTCTGGCTTTCTGTTTTTCTTTATGCACATTGACTCATATTACTCGTGGAACTTGGTTACCGATGAATGCTTTCTTACTGCTTCAACCAATGAATGAAGAGACTACTTATCGCTTAAAGACTCGTTTTTTAGGAACCATCTTTGGATGTTTGATAAGTATCTACACTGTGCAGCTCTTTAGCAACAACTTACTCCATCTAATTTTGGCTAGCTTATTAGGGATCTGTGCCTTTACGATAATTCCAGGAACTACATTTCAAGCAACTTTATCAACTATTTTCGCATTGTTCCTATCATCATTAGTTATGTCTAATTTAATGGCCGCTGGATTGCGCTTTGTTTATGTTTTATTAGCTTGTTCATTAGTTTTTCTCGTCAATCAATTCATTCTTCCAACAGGCATAAAAAATCAATTTCGATTTAATTTACAAGAACTTTTTCATATTCATCAGACTAGTTTAATATTCCTTCAAAATTCATTTCATCACAAGATTGATTATGGCACAATCGCTGACTTACAAATGAATTATCACTTACTCCATGGTGAAATTAAGAATTATTTCGGCAAAAGCGATAAATTGAAACAGATATCCTACAAAGAATTTTTATCTATATCTTGGCAAATGATTACTATAGTTGAACAACTTTTACTACTTATTGACAGTAAAAAAATTACAGAAAATGATATTACAGTTATTGAAAATACAATTGACTCTCTATGTTACGTATTGTCTCTAATCCAAAACTTGTTAGACTGCAATTTAAAAACATTAAAAATACCTGAAGTACTTTTTAAACGTGATTTAGCAATTGATCCTGAAATAGCGTATCTGCTATTTCAATACTCTAAAAAATTATCAGCAATGTATCGCCTCGTACTTTGATTGTCATTCAATTAAATTTCGAAAATATTCGATAATCTACTATCTAAGGGAATTATAAAGGGTATTCTTATTAAAGAATGAAGAATACCCTTTAATTTACCTTTTCAAAATCTATCCTTTACTCTTTTATCTGTAGTGCTAATATAAATGATTGTAGAGATAGTTTGTATATAAGGATATTTTTGTTCAGCTTAAAGGAGTTTTTACTCTATTTAATGATTACTACATACAATTATAGAAGTACAAGTGATAACAATAAGTCTATACGCATAGGAAATAGTCATTCATTAGCAATGACTTCCCATTTTTTTGCTTTTTGTAATATTAAAACGTATTGAAATTTTGATGTAATCTTAGATGTAGGATCAAGATATTTAACTAAAATATTTGTCTTTATTGCTTGTCCTTTTTTCTGATAATTGATACTGCTAATTTCAACAAACTTTAGATTCTTATAAATTGGCTCTAACACATCTTTTTTTACATAATATCCTAGTTCTTCTTTAGAAGCTGTTGGATATAATTTAAATAGAACCTCTAAAAATTCTTCAATTTCTTCTTTGTTCTTTTCTTTAATCATCGAATCATCTGTAAACTGCTTAGTTTTATAATTTGCTTTAACAGGTTTACTAATCATTGTTGGCAAAGAAGTCACAATACAATTTCCAAGTCTATCTTCAAAAACAGAAATTCGGTATGCTGTTTTTTCTTGTAAAGCTTTTTTTTCCTCTACTATTTCTTGATCCACCAAAAATGATACGACGAACCATTTTGACTTTTTCTCAACATTTAGAATTTTCACTGAGTTCACCTTAGAACTTGTTGGTATATCTGCTCTAACCATATCTTGACTTAAATCTAGTACATCTTTTGTAAGATAATGCCCTAGAGAACGTATTCTTTTTTCAATTGCTACTCTATCATTTTTCCAAGAGAAATATTCTTTGGCAAAATCTACAGTAAAATTTTCTACACCTGAGGTATTCACAATTTTTTCCTTCACAACCACTTTCTCATGAGTTGTATGTTGATCAATAGCGGTGAAATTTTTGTAGATTCCAAAGGATAAACTACTAAGAAGTAATAACCAAAGGACAAGCACCATTTTTCGATGCTTCCCCATTGAAACAACTTTTTCTTTTTTCTTTCCCGAAATCTTCTTTTTATTTCGTTCTATTTTTATCTTCATCATCTGTCCCCTTTTCTATTTTTATACCGACCAGCACCAATGATATGTTGCTGCCAATAAGTTTCGGTAAGATTAGTCCATCCAACGGGATCACCTGCATGGAACATCCGATTGTCTCCAGCATAGATACCTACATGTGTCACATAAGTTCCTGCATCATACGTTGAGTGAAAGAAAATTAAATCTCCTGGCTTAGCATCTTTCAACTCGATATGAGACATAGCATCATACTGATCCTGCGCGACTCTGGGAAGTTGCAAACCAACTTTGGCATAACACCACTGCGTTAATCCGCTACAATCAAAACCTGTTGCTGGACTTGAACCTCCGAACACATATGCCGTCCCTTCATACTTAAAAGCTTCATCAAAAATTCCTTGAACGGTTTTATCATCAAACTTCGTTGTAGTAAGATATTGTTTCACTAACATTACATAAAACATATTTCCATAGTTATAACGCCAACCACCATTCTCCTTAATAGCGATTGGATTCGAATAGGTCACTTTTTCCCCATCTGATTTTTCTTTTGAAAAAGATTCCGCTAAGGCAAAGCTGTACTTCTTTCCATTTTTTCCAACATAGTCTAAATATCCACCACCATAGTTATACGATTGAATGATGCTCTCTTGATCACAACCGATATCCTTTGCTCGATTGACTAAGGAAGCAAAATAAATGCACCCTTGCTTGATTGAAGCTTCGGTGCTTAACGAGTTAGGTGGGAATCCCGCTGATTCAGAACTTTGCATCACATCTTCCATCGTACCGCCAGACTCTACCTGAATAATTGCTAGAAGAATCGGAACATACTCTAAAATATCCGATTCTTTAGCATACTTCTCTACAAGTGGACGATGCTTTAAAACTTCTAAGGAAACATTACTCCCTCCAGAGGACAATCCAGTACTGCTATTTCCTTCACTATCGTCACCAAATAATAGACCGACACAAATCAAAATTCCCATAAACAAAACCGTTAAAAGAACTAATAGAACGGTACTTAACTTTTTGATTGTCATGCCATATCACCTGTCTTTACCTTCTCCCGGTTTATAGAATTCTTTTGATATTGCTTCTTTCCATTTTTCGTTAGAGTGGATTGATTTTTCATTTTTTTGATACTCATCATCTTCGGTGCAATCTTAGGATAAATGGTTTGTAGGGAATCCTTTTGTCTATTTTGTAAAACCGAGACATTATGGAAATCTTTTGCTACTTGACGTTGACTAAGTGAAGAATGATCTTTAGAATTTGGAAAGGTATTAGCTGAAACATTAGTTCGACGTTTTAAAAAAGAAGTTCTCCGGTTCCCTAACACTTGGCGTTTTTCATCCATTCTTTTCTGCCGTTGTTGGTGATTAGCTTTTCTTTGTTCTTCTCGTTCTTTTTTCTCCTGCACAAGCCCGCGTTTAAATTCCCCTGGGGCATTTTTCGCCTTTTCAATTCCTCTATGCAGGTTATATTTCAAATTTGTTGGCGTATCAATTACATGGTCTTTTGCTTGTTTTACTTTGTCCTTCACGATAGATTTTGAATCCATTGCCTTTCCAGCTTTCCTACCCATAAGATTCAATCGAGTGGTTCTACTATTAGTAGTCTTTTCTTGTTTCTTCGGATCAGTATTTTGCTCATGATTACTTTGTATCGATTGGTTTCTTCGATTAGATAATCTTTTGCTTTTTGAACCTCTGTTTTCTTTTGTAGAATCAGTTGCTAATTTACCTGCAACTGCTACACCGCCATCAAAAGCCAACGCTCGGCCAACATTTCGATTGAGTTGACGAAATTTACGGTTCATTAACATTTGAGGTTTTCGCATCACACGCCTACTCATAGACTGACTATCGTTACTTTGGAGATTGAACATACTCATAATGTCGCCTAATTTGAAATAAATCCCGGCAAAGGTTACAATTTGTAGAAATGCTACCATAAAGAACGGATAGGTTGCTGAAATATTGAAAAACATCGTAGAGATACTAAATGCTGTCGTGATGACCAATGTCACTCCCGCTCGCATCATAATCGTGTTAAATAAGCGAACAATCGCTTTCTTTCCCAAACTTTCATAGGTCGGTAACATGGACAACAGGAAACTAATTGGGAGAAACATCGCAAAGATAATGAAAAGAATTTGGGAAAATAGCATTATTCCTGTCAATAGAAAGACAAAGAAGGAAATTCCAATATTAAACAATACTAAAAAAACCACGGTCCCTAATCGGCTCATGGTCTTTGTTATACTCAAATTTGCATTTTCATTGTCTTCAATTTCGGCTTTAACCGCCTCCTCGCGATCCTTCCCTTTATTTTCATCCGGGCTCACGGATAGAATTTTATTAACTCGCTCTTCGCCAATTTCTTCTACATTGGAATCATCAAATTGCAACAAGAGCCACGGCTGTTGGACTTGAATTGAGAATAAGCTGTCACGAATTAAGTCAACACTATCTTTACCGTGACTTTCAGAATTTGGTACGACAATCTTAGTGCCAAGACTCAATGCAGATTCACTAATATCCGAACTAAAGTCATTGATTTTCGTAATGTAGTTAGGGGCATAGGCGATAAAGGAACCCGAAAGTAGAAAAATCGCTACAAAATTAATAACAGCTCGCACTGCTTTGGTAGTCTCCCGTTTAAGTAATCCTGTATAGACTACGTAAATGCCTAAAACCAAAATCATTAACATCAAAAAGCCAAAATAAAAACCAGATGGCTGAAGTCCATTTTCGTTAATCCCGGCTAGAGTTTGAATATTCTTCCCGATACTTTCTGCCGTATCTGAAATAAAATCCAATTTATAAGCTTCTTGAACCACATAACCCGTGGCATTCGACAAATACAAGCTTACGGTCCAAATGAAATTTGTGATGGCATAGAGACCATACATCACGCTTTTTCCTAAACCATCCCCCCAGTTCCAAGGTAGCCAGTCCCAAGAATTGTCTACAAAAAAATCTAGTTGGTAGTTACCAAGAGAATATTGAGAATAGAGATTACCAGCTTTCACTGTATCATCGACTAATCCAGTCGCTTCCGCTACCTTTCCAACTAAACTCAAAAGAATGATGAGGAAAAATAGACTAGTCAAAACAATGCCTACAATCCGTAAAATTTTCCTTTTCATCTCCTTCACTCCATTCTCTCTTGAACCGGTGGGCGAGTATCAAAGGCATGGAAGAGTTCTTCAAAGACCGGGTGAACCTGAACCACACCTACCCGACCATACAAATCTTGCATTAGGCATTGACCATTTTCCAAATCTCGTAAACGTTTTTGATTGCTTTCATCCTCTTGATCTAATCCAAAGAATTCCAGGGTTTTCTTGATTTCATGAATATCGGTACTGCGAAAAGCAAACTTCAACCCTATATTGTTCTTCAATCGTTCATCCAATAAATCATCACTATTCTGAGTGACGAAATAAACTCCGGCATTCATGGCCCGACCTGCACGGACTAACTTATTGGATAACGTCTTTCCTTGAGCCACTTGAAGAAACGACCAAGCTTCATCCAAATCGACAATCTTGAAAATTTCTCGATTACTATGGATAAAGTCCAACGCAAAAGTCGAAATGACGATTAGCATGGAAACACTAAGCAATTCCATCGTAGTGTATTCTTCAAAAGTTGTTTCTGCATCTGGTAAAATCAGATCCGCCACTTGAATGATATTCAACTGCTTATCTAAACTAATCGATTGGTTAATCGAACCGTCTGAGAAAAGCAAATGGGCAAAATCATAATCGGTAAAAGATTCAATATGATCCGCTATATTTTCTGCGACTAGTGAGTCCTCTTTTCGAAGTTCGTTAATGACTTGTAGTAAACCACGCTGATCACTTTGAGTAACTGTTCGAATGGCTTTACGCAAAATAGGGAACTTCTCTCCATCTCGACTAGAAATCCCTGTTAAAAAAGTCAGGATATCAATTGCCAGACTTTCAGAGTCCTTCTTTTTCTTCATAATTACATAGGGATCCAGTAACCCTTGATTTTCTGGCTTACTGGTTAAGTTGAGAATGTTAATTTCCTCCGCAATTTCTGGCAAAGTTTCTTTCCAGCCGCCACGTTCCCCCTTTGGATCGACAATTACAGCTTGCCCACCAAAAAGGACGGCATAGTATACTAAGAGATTGTTACTAAAGGATTTTCCGCCACCAAGAGAACCAAGAAAAGCCGCAGCTAATGCATTGGTTACTGAGCCCTTTACTCCTTGTGAGGCTAATGCGGGTTTCAGGTAAACATTACGCCCCGTATCCGCATTGTAGCCAAAGTAAATCCCTTCCAACTCTCCTAACATTTGAGTGGCGCCAAAGCCAAGTCCTGCTAAAAAGTCAGATGTTACATACTGGATATAGTCATTCATATACCGTTTACTAGCTGGTAGGAATTCTTCATGTAGCCCCATCGTATCGCCAAAGGGCCGGACTAGTTTCACATTGGTATCATCATAAAAATCGAACACTTCATCACAACGGCGTTTTAGTTCATCCACTGATTCTGCTCTCACCCGGACCACATAGCTCAATTTGTACATGGATTCTTTTGACTGATCCAAGGTGGTCTCCAATTCATCAACGGAATCCAAAGCATCCAAAACATTGGAATTCGTTTCATTGTCAGATTGGTAAGCGTGGTTGTCTAAATCTTTTAATTCCTTTTTCTTGTTGCGAACGATAGCTAATGCCTTTTTATTGGTGACAATTTCTACATTCATTGAAGTATCAATCGGAAAAGCAAATTGTTGTTGCTGGTAATAGAAAAGCTCTGAGGAAGGAAACTCCATCTCCCCGACAATGGTATTAATTGTCAAATAGGTTACATAAGACTCATGATTCTCATGTTCAATCCTTAAGTAACGAGGTTTCTCTTCAATCAAACAACGACTGGGACGTAATAAGTCATAGCGTTTCACCAAAGTTTCTGATTTCAATTTTTTCTTTGGTAACTGAAAGGCGTATTCTTCAAACGGTTTACCTTTTTCGCCATAAATATGTTCAATCAAGTAAGTAAGATCACTGGGATTCACTCGTCTGACTTTGAATCTCCGCGCTAATTTACTTTCCATCAGTTTTTCAAGCTTGGTATATCGGCGAATTTCTTCATTTGATAATGAAACAAAATCGCCCATCAAATGATGATTGACCTCATAGATAAACTCTTGAAAGCCGGAAAAGAAGGATTTTTTGAGACTTTTCAAATTCACTTCTTCATCTGTAGCAATCAGTTTGAAACCAATAAAAAAGCGATAATCAATCTGACTATCGCCAATCATGGATACTAATGCGTCTGTCTGTAAATCAATCCGTTGTAATGCTATTTCTTTGAGTCTACCTATAACTTCCTTTTTAGATCGTTCCTGAGTGGCACGAATACTACTTTCTGTCGCAATTTGTAGCGCATGAATCTTACCTTCTCGATTTTGGGCAATCAATTGGCGGAAATTATCATGCAATTGATATTTTTGTTCAGGAGATAAGAAGGAATAGTTATAAGGTATTAACTCATAATAAGCAAAACACTCTCCTTCTTGATTAAAAACAAGATTATTTTCGATATACTTAATCGGGTACATAGTTCACACTCCTCACTAAGGTAATGGGTTCATCCCATCGTTTTTTCTGTTCTTTAACTTTTTTTCCTGCAAAAGTGACCTTAAATCGTAAATGATAACTGATAAAGGATCGTAAAAATCCCAATGGTTTCTTGCCATCAAAAGTCTTTTGCGACATAAACCAAGTAATCGCCACCGGGATGCCAAAGTATTTTAAAAATGCCCCCTCTATCACAGATAGTGGAGGCACATGGGCAAATACAATGACAAACAGCAAGGATAAAACAAACCAAGCCATTTGGTTAAAAGTTACAGGAAAAGGCAGCTGAAAGTCATTGATTGCGTAAATGACTTTTTCAACTGCCCAGATACTGGTGTAGCTTTTTATTTTTTTCATTAACTCATCTCCAAATATATTGTTTTTTAAATTAAATATTCTGTTATAATTAAAATTAATTAGGGGGTAGATAAGTTTGAAACAAGAAGAGCTTAATCTTAAATTATATGAGTTGCTATTGAAAATCCAAAATGAATCTGACACACTAACAAATGCTGACATTTCAGAATCAGACGCAGATTTTTATGGATATCTTATCTCTAAAGAATTAGTTTATAATTTAAAAATAGAACACTATTACAGCGGTCCAAATATAGATGCTAGCCAAGCAATAATCACAGATAAAGGATATGCATTTATTAATCAAATTGGTGAAGCAGATAAACCTATTAAAATGAATCGTGAGAATCGATACAAACAACTTCAGATATTTCTCAAACGATTAGATGACCATGACGCTGATTTAAGAACTCCAAATTATCGTGTTCAAGAAATTGACTACTACGACTTAATTAAATATGCTATTGATTCAAATCTCGTTAAGGGAATTGCTATTCGATATGCTAGCAATAAACCCCATCTTTTTTTATCTCAATTTGCAAGGGTTACTACAGAGGGATATGATGTATTAGATACTCCCTATCCAAAAAATAATACACCCGGAGCAACCATCAGTAATACATACAATATCTATGGTGGAGATCAAAAGGGTGCGAGTTTTGGCAGTAACAACACAACCAATAATAATTAAAAGGAGAGATTAGTATTGGACTATCGAACCAAAGAAAAGAAGTTAAAGCAGCTCTTAAACTTCATTTATGATGGAATTACAGTTACGTCAGACTTATTGGAGTTATCTCAACAAGAATTCGCATCATTACTGGAAAGCGCAACAAAATCTGGCTACATCCGAGGTGCATCCATAACAAAAACCAAAATGTACCCCATAATTTGGACTGATGATGTCGAACTAACAGAAGAGGGGGCAGAGAAAATTCATCCTTCAGAAAAAAATAGTCAATCGATTCAGACGACAAATACCTTTAATTTTAACTCTTCAGGTGACTATAGAGGAGCGACATTCGGAAACAATAATACCGTTACAAACAATTGGAATAATTCTCTTGATGAATTAAAAGAATATATTGATGCTTTACCACCTGAAGAGCAACAAGTTGGCAAAGAGCTTATCAATATCGTAGAAACTAAAGATTTTAAACCTAACGTTTTAGAAAGATTTTCTGATTTTCTCGAAAAACATCCTAAAATTGTTACTTTAGCAGGTAATGCAATTGTTTGGGCGCTTTCTAACACTGATAAACTTCCACTAATAAATTGAGATATAAGCCATTCAAGTTGAATGGCTTATATTTAGATTGGATATTCAAAAATACCTCGATTAGTAACTAAATAGTTTCCCTCAATCTCCAAGTCGCGAGCAAAAGAGGAATAATTGAAATACCTTACAAAATTTTCTGGAGCATCTCCTAAATACCCCTCATTTACCATTTGATAAGCTAAATCTTCCATATCATTACAATCTGGATAATACACAATATCATCCACATGCTCCACCATTTCCTCGAAAGAATTAAAGAAAGCGTGCTGAATCTCTGAAGCAACCTCACCAATTGGCGTTCCTTCTAATTCCTCCGCTAAGCCACACAATCGATTAATTTCCTCAATTGATGTATACTCATCAATCTCAAAGGGTAGTTCATAATCATGAATCGCATATTCTTCATAATCATCATTTAACCCAATTCGTTCTTTGACTTCATCAAAATCGACAGGTGGAGTAAACCACGCCCCCACCAACTCTCCTTCATTGTATTTTCCAAGGTTCGCAATATAAACACGCATCTGCTCCATCGTGATTCCCCCTTATGCACCAACAATTCGGTTAAATAAATTGAGTAAGACATCCTTCACACCAGAAGCATTAAAGACCAAACCTACCGCAATCAAGGCAATCACCAAAAAGCCAATTAATTTAGAAAACTCCCGCTTAAATCCTAAAAATAAACCAATGACTACAATCGCTAGTAAGACTAAGGATTGAGCATTGGTCAAAAACCATTGATATAAATTTTGTCCAAAATTCATCTCGTCACTTTCCTTTCTTTTCCATTACTCGGTCTGCTGCTGTACTTGCATGCATCAAGCACATCACAGTAACACCAAGCATACTGCCACCAAATACCAATAAAATATCTTTTACAATTCCCATCAAAATTCCTCTTTTCATACAATCAAATTTTCGATTGCCATACTTTGTTGTTCCAAAATTTTTTTATGCTGGTCTGATAACCGTGCATTCCGTACCATATCCTGTATATACGTTGTCTGATTCAGCCGATCCAATTCCTTTGCCATCTTCCACGTAGGGGCGACTTGACGTCCAAGCCAATTCAAGGTTCGTTCAATGGTATAAGGTTTCGGTTCAGAAGTTAATTGAATTTCATTCCGATTCCGTCCAATAAAGCGACCCCATTGTTCATTCAAGGGCCAGTTGGTTCGCCGTTTGCCTTCCACCTTATCCGCAAATCGCAAGTAACGATTGATAATAGAAAACGTGGTGCTCTCAATGCTACGACCTTTTAACAAATCTTGAATCGCATGATAAGCACGGTCATTTTTCAGTCGAATCTCAAAACGATTTTTCGTCTCAGTCTGGTCTAATGGAATCCCTAACTTGATATATTGCTCATAATCTTTTTCGTACAAGCAGAAATAAACCTCACTCTTGAGACTGCCGATATATAAGGTATTTCCCATGCCATCCTTTTCATCAGCTTTTAAAAGTTCCCCGGAACGATAACTTTTAAAGGTACGAAACAAGGAGATACATTCTTCCTTCTGACATTTTTTCGTTAAATCAGAAATATCCAGTAGCCCCACTCGATCATTGATTGCCAAGTCCAAGCGTTTCATCACACCACCGTTTTTTAGACAATCTTCGAAAAAGTCGTACCAGCTACGCTTTTGAGCGAGTAAAAAAGTTTCAAACTGCCGGCAACCACGACCCTTTAATTCCAAAAGAACACCTTTATCTTCTTCATGAGACAACATCACTACAATATCTCCCATGACATATTGTTCCTGATAGGAGTAAAAGGCGTAATCTTCATGAAGCATATACTCAAATTTCAGATGGAGAAGCTCTTGAATAATCTTCCGCACATCCGTTGTGGAAAAACGAATCCTTACATAGTCAAACAGTAACGTTAAAGGTAAATCGGGATTAAAACTTTCCAGTTGGTCAAAAATTTTTCTCATGGTTTTTGTAGAGGCAGTTACGCCACCGTTTTCTATCAGATTTAAATAGGTCCGACTAAGCCCACAAGCGATAGCTAATTTATTTTGTGAAACACCATATTCATTACGTCGGTCTTTTAATAATCGATAATCTAAATTCCGTTGTGCCAAGTTCTCACCTCCAAATTCAAGGTGTTAACTTTTTTTAATGAGTTAACACCTATGCAAATTACTTAATATCCTTGCTACACCAATAATTCTTAATGATTACTTGCTCATTTTTTGTGTTTTTGTACCCCCCTGTTAGATACGGGGGGTGAGACATCATGGCCGGCTGACGCCGTCCATGAACAGGCACAGCACCACAGAGGATTTCTGCTTCGCAAATCCCCCGCGGTCGGCGCCCATCAGTTAGTTTATTCGGCTGCTACCCTTCAGTAATGCCACCTACTTCCAGTTCTGCTTTTATCTCAAACAAGTATTGACGGATATCCGATTCTTTCGCAAGGTACGCAATCCGTTCTAATTCTTTGATGACTTGATTCAGCTCAATTCGAGTATCTGTTCCCTCGTCCATTACATACGAATCACCAGTGACTTTCACAACATTTTTGCGAATATCAAAATTAAGCTGACGTAATTCTTCTTTCAGTTCCGGATCTGAGTGAATCTTGCCAATCACCCATTAGATTTCTCCAATCAATTCATCATAAATCATCCGTTTTCACCTCCTTTAATCTCTTGGCAATATCAAAAATGACCGGAACTGTTACAGAGTTTCCGGCCTGCTTATACAACTGACTATCTGAATTGACTTGAGAGGCTCGATCAAAAGTCCAATCGGGAAAACCCTGAAGACGCCAACATTCTCTTGGTGTAAGCTTCCGAATTTGATACTGGTCTGTAATGACTGCTTGTTGATCTCCTGTTAGTAACGTATGGACGCTTTGCTTTTCAAGACGACCTCGGCGACTTTTGGAATGAGGAAAAGCCAGATTCACACTGCCCTCTGGCTTAACCTCTTGATATTCTATTTTATTTTTTCGAATCATAATCTTCGTTCCCCCTTGCTTCGTTGACAAGGTGGGAGCTGTTCCAGTTACCTCGTAAATCCGATTACCTTGTTCAAAATTTCCCGGCAACATACCCACTACAGAAATTCCATCATTTACTGGTAGTGCGATTTTAATTCCTTCATCGCCTGTTACGGTTGGGGCAAACTCATCTGAACCATAGACTTGTTCACTCATTCCTCGGTTGGAAGGATTGGTATTTAACAAGTTTCTGAGGTTTTGATCAGATGTTGCAGACGATTCAATGATAGGAAATACTTGTTCGGTACATATGTCTCGAGAATGTCCGATAAGGAAAACCCGCTCGCGGCTTTGGGGAACGTAGGCCTTTGAGTTAAGCACTTGCCATTCCACATCATACCCCAATCCATCCAACGTTCGGAGGATTGTCTCGAACGTAGCCCCTCCTTCGTGATTGAGTAATCCCCGGACGTTCTCAAGGAATAAAAACTTAGGTTGGAGAAGAGCGGCGAACCGAGCGATTTCAAAGAATAAAGTACCTCGAGTATCGGAAAATCCTTGCCGTTTTCCCGCAATTGAAAAAGCTTGGCACGGAAATCCGCCGCAAAGGATATCCACTGGTCCGAGGGATTGAATAAACTCATCTGATACACTTGTGATGTCATACATTTCCACCTCCTCACTTGTATCATAAATTGCCTTATAACTCCGTCTGGCAAAATCATCAATTTCACAAAAGCCGATACAGTGGTGGCCGGCTTGTTCCATACCTAAACGAAAACCACCAATCCCGGCAAATAAATCTAAAAATGTCATAAATAACCTCATTCATTGCAAAGTAAAAAGCCAAGAACATTTTTTGCTCTTGGCTTCTAAAACTATTTTAATTTTTGCTCCTAATTAAATAAAGGTGACATCAGTTCATACAATCTATTACAACTTTCAACAGCAGTTACTGCTAATGGGGCAGTCTTAAGTAAAGATTGCATTGTCTCAAATGCCGTCTTCAAAACATTTTTTTGAGGTTCACTCTCAGTCTGTTGTGACTCAATCAGAGCCAATTGAGATAACAAAACATCTTTAATAGGTTCATTATCCACTAATTCCTTTTCAATATTACTTTTCAAATCAGAAATTAAATCATCAACTTTAGATTGATTGATTTGAACATTTTGGTTAGCATTTATGGTGCTGTTATCGTTGGAAATATTTACCTGAGCTTGTCCACCACTTACATGTATCATATATTTTCTCTCCTCATCATATCCCATATCTGTTGCAATATCAGATAAGTAAACATTTACTTGATCTACAAAAGGCATTACTACACGATTTCCAAATTCCTTAACCATATCTTGATAGGCTCTAGAGGAAGTATATCCCCAGCCGAGAAAAGTAGTGTTAGTAGAAAGATTCTCGCTAATATATTTTAAAATTTGATATACAGAACTTACCTCTTGTTCTGGTGTCTTTCCAGTAGTTAAAATAAGTCTGCCATAGCTTTCAGATACTTGCTTAATTTCATCTTCTAGATTTGGATATTCTACAAAAACATCTTGAATATACTCATAAATAACAGGAGTGCTATCTATATATTCAACAAACATTTTAATGATAGAATTAACTTCACTGTAATGAGCATTAAGAACTCTAGAAGCTAATTGTTTAAATTTCCTACTTGCCTTTTTTAAATCTTTTTTATTGATATTAATCTCCATCTTGCATCTCCCCACAGAACGGACAATATCCGCCTTCCATTTTTAAGCTTGGACTAATTTTTGCTTCTTTATGACAGCAGTCATAAATTTGAAGTTCCAAGTTATCTAGTTTTGAAATAATCGGATCAACAGGATCTTTCTTAATTTTTGAACCTGATTTGAATTTTACGCTTCCATTCTTTGATGATTTACTCAAATTCTTACCAAAATCATTAAGTAAATCAGATACATGATTATTTACAATTTTCATTGCTAATTCTATTACTTCATCAGTAAACAAACTATCTGGAGTTAGACCACACTTAGGACACCAAACATGCAATTGAGATTCATCTTCCAAGTCCTTAGGCGTTAGCTTAAAATACTCACCACACAAAGTGCATTGTAAGAAAATAAATCCATCTGAATCTGATGGGATTGAAATATTAAAAGTAGTGTCAGCTGTCATAGATACATCTCCTTTTGGGAATACTTAATTTACCTAATTACTATAGTAATTTTATCACAAAAAGAAGGCGAAAATCTTTTTTATGTTATATTTCTTTAATATAAATTAGATATTTATATTATTTTGCACAATGGTTTTGGTAGATTCCAAAAAATCATACCCCTTCGGAACTAAAGGCGTGTAAAACTCACTAACAACACCCCCACCTGTATCTACATAGCCTCGCCCCTTGATTTGTTTCATAAAAAAAATTTTATCAACCTCACCAAACATCATAGAATACCCCAGTTCACTCATACGACCCAAAGCCACACGGAAGTTGAATTGATCCCGTATTCCGTCTCCTAAATATTTCGCATCCGGTCTTTGACAAGCCAGAATCAGAAAGAAACCGGACTGCCGACCTAACATGACGATTTGTTTGAGCTTATTCAAAATTACCGCGCTTTCCTTAGTCGTTAACATCTCCATATAAGCCACATATTCATCAAAAACTAAAAAATTTGGTGAAAGACCAAGATACGCATAATTCTCTCCTGTTTTGTAGTTTGGCATTTCTTTCATCAACCTACTACGAACCATCATACGTTCATAGAAATCTTCTACACAAGCGGAAATTTGTTCTTTTTGGGAATATACGTGAGTCATTATTGTGCCTAAATCTGCTAGATCCGCATTTTTGGGATCAAGGATAAATAGTTCTGCATCAGATTTCAGTAAAGCCTCGATGATGGTGAGTAAAAAGTAAGTCTTCCCACCACCTGTACCACCTGCGATTAACATATGAGGCAAGAAATCATACGCCCATACTTGATTTTTCATCAATCGCAAAGCTCCATTTTCTACCACTGCTTCTTCTATCCCAATTCGATTGGCAATCATATCGTAAAGCAAGGTATAATCCACATAGGAGTCTTTGAGTTCCTTTTCTACTAACTCACAATACAGTCCGCTTTCTAACTTCTTTTCTAGCTTCAATAGTTGATCTTGATATTTTCCCAGTGAAATTTGAACGCGAATAGAAAGTAAGCCATCCTTCATTCGATAATAAATTTTGGGGAAGTAACTGATACTTTCTTTGGTCCGACTACCATTCAAATCTTTGAAAAAACCTTCACTTTGAGTTTGTTTCACTTCATACCAATGGTTTTCTAGAATCATCCGAGCTAGCTTTTGTCGATGCCATAAACTGCGCCAATGATCCTGAAAAAAGTGAATATAAAGCAATATCATACCTCCTGAAAGAGCAAAACTTCCTAGTAAACAGATTAAATCTTTCGTGGACCAATCAATTTCACTAGTGGAGAATGATAGCTTAGAAATCTCAAATTGTCTAAGCTCTTGAAAATAAAAGACGCTCATACAACCAATGAACAAAGCAAGTAGCCAGCCAAGAACAAAGTGATAAATTAAATGCTGATTTCTTGCGCGTATGCGATGTCCTTTGTACATCTGATGGTTTCCACCTCCAATCAAAAATTGCCCAATAGGATTTATCGGGCAATTTCAAAAAGTTATGCTAGTCATTTACTACTACGGGAAGCTGTTTCGTTTCAACCAATTGTTTTAAAAAGCTTTCAATGACATCCGGCATCTCCACACCGATTTCTTCTAAAATAGACTCAGCTTTTCGACATAAGTTTTCATTTATTTCCACAATCATAAAGAAGGATTCCTCTTCCCCTAACCAATCCAGAACATTGAACTCTTCTTCACTATCGGTATTTCCCCCAAGTAGCCCCTGATGCATAATCAGAAACATTTTCTCATCATCGGTCACCCCTTTAGTGAGTTGCTTTTCGGTTAGCTCTCCTTTTCCATAGCGATCTAGACAATCAAAAATATGTTCAACATCAATCTCCATACTCTTCACCTATTTCTTTCCTTCATTTTGATGGGTATTTCCTTGATTCGATTGCCGTTTCAAGACTAAATCATCCGCCTTAATAAACCAATTGACGGTAGTTCCTTCTCGAAAAGCATAATTTGCGACCGTGTCCACGATTGGATTGACCAACTCTACTTCTGTATCGTAGGCAAACTCTCGTAATGGCACATTTGCTGGAATACTGACTTGAATCATTCGACCTTGTGCTGAGGATTTCAAATTATAGGTTCGTTCTTTGACCTCATTACTAACCGTTCCATCCTCATTTTGTTTCCGAACTTCTCGGCGTAATGCAGAAAAACGCAACTTGCCAAACGTTAGTCCTGAATCTACTACAATACCTTCTGTCAATCTCATATTTTTATCCTCCTATGCTTTCACTAAATCATCGACATACAACACATAATCGGTAAAACCGCGGTTTTCAATCGCATACCCTTTGGCAACTAAATGGGGATTCACAGCTTTCAGCGGTTGATCTTGGTCAAAATCTTTTTCGCCGGCTTCCGCTGCTACCACCACTTCAATATCATCTGCTCGTTGTTTACTGGAATATAGATGATAGCTACGACCAATCACCACAGTATTTCGGCCATATCCTTCTGTTAAAATTTCTCCTTCACCAGCATAACCTAACTTTCCAAAGGTTTCGGCCATATCCGGCACGACAAATTTCAATTCCATATTCTTTTCCTCTTTTCATTGTTAGTTTTGGATACAAAAATAGCGCGACCACTTTTTTAGGAGGCGGTCGCACAAGTCGGTTCCTACTATTCACTTGTTTCATCTCATCACCTTAATTGCGGCGATTCCAGAAATAATACCCAGCAGTCGAAAAAATCAAGATAAAGCCAACTAACAGTAGAACGTTGGAATTTTTCTCCCCAGTTTGCGGGAATGTCTTCACTGTGGGACTAGATTCTTGAGAATTACTTGGAACAGCTGGTGTTTCCGGTTGTTTTGGCGTACTCGGTATGGTTGGCACTTCTTTTGGTGTTAAGGTTTGAGATTTTTCTTTCAAATCTTCATTGTGTTTTCCATTCACGTTTCCATCTTTTTCGTAATTGATTTCCGTAAAAGTAAACTTAGTTCCTTCTGGATACTTTCCGGTATCTACTTTTCCGCAAGTACGGTTTTGGTAAATTCTTTATCATTCACTTCATGCTCAATTTTGCCAGATTTCCAAATTTCTTTGTTCGTACCATCTGGTAGTAAAGCATACAGAATTGTTTCGAAAGCTTCTTTTGAGCCATCCAGTACATCATGGGTAACCGACACATCATCAAACATATCCATCACGTCACCATGAGTAAAAGTTTGCGAACCATCTTCTAGGTGGGCTTTTGTTTGGATGGAAACATGGCGTTCAATCGTACAATTGACGGTTTGTGCTTGATTGTTCAAGCTAGCATCCTTCGCTACTGGCTCATTGCCTGCTTCAAAGGCTACCTTGTTTTCATACACATAATTGAACAAGACGATGCTTTTATCCAAAACTTGTTCAGCGGTTAATTTATGCAGAATTTTCCAAGTTCCAGTTTTCTCTTTGTTCGCCAACGTTGCGGTTGTTTCGGCAATCACCACCGGTTTGGCTTTTTCGTCTTTTTCTTGGGCAGCTTTTGTGGCTTCCACATCAATGGCTTGAGCTACGACATACCAGTCTTCTTTGATTTCATGCAAGTTATATCTCAATTTATCAACTAGCTCGGTAAAATCAAGGGTATTCAATTTTTTATTTCCGTCTTTCCAAGTCGCAAGAGAAGTCAAACTATCTTCTTTCTCGGGCAAATCATAAAGCATCAAACGGTTCAGACTAACAGAAAACTCGTTGTTAGTTAGTTTCTCGTAAGGAACGGTCACCATCTTAATTGGTTGTTTTTGTCCTTCTTCGGTAATGGTAAAGACATACTCACTCTTCGCATAGTCGTCTTTGTTTTCCTTAAATGTAGAACGGATTTCTAGTGGTGTAATCTTTTGAAATCCTTCTGGAGCCTCTATTTCTTCAAGTAAATAATCCCCATAAGGAAGATTTTCAAACTTACCATAGCCATCAAAACCTAATTGCTCGTTACAAGCTGTGGTCGCTTTATCTTCAGCACCTGTGATTTCATTGGTCCCTTCCAATGGCGACACTTTAAAAGATAAGTCGTTAAATCCAGTTTCGGCAGTGCCATCAGCCGATCCAGCAAATTTAAAGAAATCAAAGCCAAAGCGAATAACTTGTTCTTTTGCCGTAACATCTCGAGTAATTACGGCATTTTTTTCGTTATTATCAACTTTTTTGATGGATACAGGATACTTCGTTTCATCCAAAGTATATCCTTCAGGTGCTTTGGTTTCTTGCCAGAAATACTCGTTAATTGCTAGGTGTTTAACGGCAACTTGGTTCTTTTCATCTAAAGCCAAAGTCACTGTTTCATCAGAAGCTTTCGTTCCCTTCACTAATTCTGTTTTAAAAGCTTCACTCCATTTAACAGCTTGACCATCTTTTGCAGTAAAGAGAGTATATTCAGCTCCTTTAAACTCAGCTTTCCCTTGACTCTCATTACCGGTATCTTTGTCTTCTTTTGTCAAAGTGGTTTCCCCAGTAATTTCTTGGTTTTGCCCTTTTACGTTACTGGTAACAAGAGCCACGGTTTGATTGGCATATTTTAACTCGACTTTTGTTGGTTTGAAGGTATTCACGAAACCATTACTAGATTTAGTTTCTGTCACGTAATAGGTTCCCAGTTCCAAAGCATTAGCAAGCTCTTTTGGTGTTTCCGCACGACCTTTTTCATCCGTTGTTATTTCTTGGACAATTTCACCAGCTGGGCTGTCTTTACGAATGGCAAATGTATTTCCAGCTAGAGAATAATTGTCATTCCAAAGATCAGTACCTGTTTCTACCCCAGTCTTCTCTAAAAGAATTTGACCTTTTTGTCGCATATTTTTCGAAGTCATGGAAATGGTCTCGCCCGCTTTAATGGTGGCAGCCATGGGTGTGGTATCAATCATATAAGGATCTGGCACCGATTTTTCAGTAATAGTTACCTTTGTACCATGGGGAATTCCATCCAAAATAGAAATCCCATCTTTATCTGTTGTCACATCTTTTGAAGGTAAAGCTTTCCCAAAATCTAAATGGAAAACCGTTTCTGGTACAATATCACCTGATTCTTTATCGATTTTTTTGATCTTTAAAGAACCCTTAGTTTCCACATCAATTTTAATAGCGTAGGTATTGGGCTTATCAAGCGCACCAGCCATCACAGTTTGAAGTCCTGCTTTTTTATAAGCGACTGGAGTTCCAGTACCAGCTGATTTTTTCAATGTTAATGTTCCTGATTTGGAATTAGAGTTTGGAGTAAGCACTAATTGATTCCCAATTACACGGTAATCTATATTCGCCGTATTTTGGACGACTTTATCAAACTCAGATAAATTTAATTCATTTTTATCTATTAAAGTTGTCGATTGACCTAAAATTGTTTTTACAGTGGTATTATGAAAACTTGGTTTTTTTTGATACTCCTCAATTGCCTTATTAATTTTTCCTTCAATAGATTTTATATCAACTGAAGCACCACCTAATCTTTTTATGGAATGGAGTTTATAACCGTTCACTTCTTCCCAAATCATCTTTTGTGCAACCATATTTGTATCAATATCTGTTCCAGCCTTTTCCCAAAGAACCGATACTAGTTTCGCTTTATCAGACATTGATGGCAAAGGGTTTTTCTGATAACCGTGCGTCACTTCTGTTGGAATACTAACACCTGGTTCAATACAAAATACTGTTTGTTTTGCACCATTGTATTCTGCATATAATGACGTAGTACGTTCTGAGAGCGTGCTGCCATCGCTAAAAGTTCCGTCAACTTCATACAGTTTACTTACGTCATAATGAATTGTTACCTCTTGAGGGTGAGTAATTTCATCGGCAAAAGCAATCGTAGGACCAATCGTTCCGCCAATTGTTTGACTTAATAGAGCCAAAGTCGCAAATAACGGCCAATTTTTAAATGTTGTTTTTTTCATATAATTAATCCCCTTTCGTTTTTGAGTAATAAAAAAGAGACATTCACCTCTGAATGTCTCAAATGTTTAAAACTATTTTTTTCAAAGATTATCAGATACCATATATCAAAAACTCCAAAGAGACTTTTCCTATATGGGCATACTGAATAATGCGAGCCGTATTCGGAATATCTTTTCCGTCTTCGTATTTATCCATCTTACATTTATTCATAAAGCCCGCCTTTCTTTTTGAACATAAAAAAAGACCCTCAATTTTTGACGGTCTCATCGTAAAAATTTACGTTATTCATTCACCCAAGCTTCCACTAAATCCACAGTATCACTTTGTGGACGTAAAGTTTTATCACTTATAAAATCAACATTCACAATCATTGGTAAGGACAAAGCTGTCCCAGTGATAATACAGATACCTTGTGATAAACCTGGAAGCATTGATTTAGAAACTCTATCTAGAGTTGATAATGAATTATCAATTATTTGAAGATCTCGCTCATTCACTAGCTTGTGTAGAAAGAAATTATGAACTTGTGAGAGAAGTGTGGGTGAAATATCCGCTGGTCTTTGACTTGATAAAGTAAGGAAAAAACCAAATTTCCGACCTTCTTTAATGATTTCCTCAAAAGTAGAAAGTCTATAATCCTTCCATGACGTATTGTCGTTTCTTGATTGATCAGACAAAATATTATGTGCTTCATCGATAATAAGATGGAAACTAACCTTATCTTTACTCGTCTTCTGCTCATCGAAAAACATTTTTGAAGTTAACATCGCTACAATTTGTTTAGCTTCTTGATTCAAATCACGTAAAGAAATTATCTCAAGAAATTTGACATTGTCGATCTGTCCCACTATCTCTATATACTTCTGGAAATCTTCAATACGGCTATCGATTCGCTTTAGAAGCGGGTCTATATGATCCGATATGACATTTCGATATAGTAAGTCTTTGACTAATTGTAATTTACATCTAAGTTCAAACTCTTTGAATATATTTAATTTTTCCGTTAGAATCACATTTTCAACTTGTTCAAGATTAACTGCCTGCATATGTTTAGATTCCCAATTTCCATCAAAAAAAGTACCGTTTACAATAAATTTTGCAGAGTCATCCTTACTGTATATCTGTGCCTGTTTGATTGGCTCCAAAGCTTCACTAGAATCATAAAATTCACCCAGGATACTTACAAATCTATTTTTTAAATCCATATTGGGAAAAGTCGTAAATATCTCTCTAAGTATAGAACTTATCCATCTTTGCAGTGACTCTTCACCAAAACCAAACTTATTTATCCCTTTAAGAACACGTTCCAAAAAAGGTTTTTGAGTTTGTTGAGTCGCTGAAAAAAGAATAGACAAGATCTCAGAACTAAAAAAGATATCCCTTTTAATCTGTAACCTCTTATTTGAAACGGTTCTAGTGGATAATTCATATATATTTTTTTCGCTCTTAGGTACACCAAATGAGTTATCATGCACATACTCACCGTTAAAGTCTATGACAACAAATCTACTTTTCTCTCTTAGCAATGGGAACGATTGTTTAAATAGCTCAAAATACAATTTATGAAGTGTATTTGACTTGCCACTACCAGTATTTCCAAAAATACCAATATGTGACGCAAAAAAAGAACTTATTGGTAAGTTAACCTCAATTTGCTCATTTAAGCTTTTCCCGATTTTAATAGTTTGATCTCCATTAAAATGATCGAAGCTATTTACATAGATAGTTTGTGTCTCTTCAGTTGTCGGTATTGAACAAATATTTCCAATCATTGGAATATATGTTGTACCAGTAGTGAAACAGCCTTCTGAAATATATCCAATAATTTGGATATCAAGAATTCTTTTTATGGTATTCTTACTGAATCTGTTATCCAACTGATAGTTCTGCTTATTATTTTGAGTATCCCAAATTGATTCAGAATTGATTCTGCCTATTATTTTAATAAAGTTCTGACGAATAACTACAAAACTATTTACACTTAAGTTTTTTATCACTTCACCATTATTAATATATGTCGCTTGGTTCATATCATCAAAAGTGATAGCTTTACACCTGATTCCGTTCACTTCAACAACTAAAGCAACCTCTATATTAGAATTATTCGTCATCATCTACTACCTCCGTATATTGACTATCAATATACTTTTCAGAAAGATTTCCTTCGATAATCCTGTTAAAAGCTTCAAAATCTATAACCGCATCTTTATTATCGTAAACTGATACTTCCTCAGAATAAGTGACAATAGTACTATCATTTGATCTAATCTGATTTGTTTCTAACGGTAGGGGCGTCTCTTCTTCGTTTTCAGCTTGTTCCATAATAAAATCTGAAGGTGTTATAAACACAATATTGGATGGAACTGCATTGGCTCCAAAACTAAATTGATTTATTATTTCACCTTTAGTACCATCTTTATAACAGAAAATGAATACCAATAAATTTGGATTATTTAAAGATCTTTGGACAATATCTGTTATATGCTCATCTAAAAATGAAAAACCAAATGCTATTAAAACCGATTGTTCCTTCTCAAGCTCGTAAGACAAGAATCTAAGCATATTAAAATACTGCTCTTCAATTAAGGTAGACTGAAATTTCCTTTTTGTGGGTAAAACAATCTGTATTTCACTAATTTTCTCACTTATGCCTTGTAATTGATTATAATACTTTTTACCAAAATAATTGATTACTTCAGTAGGACTATCAATAAATCCATCAACAGGTTTGCCTAGTATGACATCTTTCAATATCTCAATGGTAAATGACCGTTGAAAATTTGTATCATGAACTATATCGTTTTGGAGTTCTGACCAAACTTCTTCTGCTTTTTCAGCAGTTTTAATAGTGTCCAAAAGGCTGTTATCAACAAGCACTCTATCTCTCCCGATAAAGTTTTGCTCATTCAGCCAATTCACAGATCCATGACATTTCACCAAATTAATTGTTGGTAATTCGTTGGCATAATTATCAAAGGCCCCGGCATACAACATTGTCTTATTAAAATTTTCAGTGCTGAGATATCTTTTCATATAACCATTCGTCCCGTCATTAAAGAAAATTTTGGGATTTGATTCTATATTTTTTTCGACAGCTATTTCAAGAAACAAATCATAATTCGTAGTAAAGATATTAGTTCTTCTTGGGGAAACACGACTATTTCTCAGTTTTAGGAACTCCACGCAATTAAAAATAAATCTAGAATATTGATTCATCACAGAAGACCCAGAATCCAAGTGGTTTTCCGATTCACCTTTTTTTATATATTCAACCAATATTGAATTATCTTTGATTGCTATATAATAAAAAGCAAACATAACTAGTCTTTTACCTTCTTCAGTTATATCTTTGCTAGTCATATATTCCTCAATTTTTCCTAAGCTTGAAAAAAATGGTACCGAAGCACCTGCTCCAAATAAGAATGTCGTTCTTTTCTCTGAAAGAACAGCTCTAAGAGCTTTTACCTTTGAAATTGTCATAATAGTTCCCTCCAAAATTGGAATTCACTGTTATTTTACCACAATTTAATAACAAACGATGATTCTCCTCAAAATTGTTTTTAAGATATTTTTTTTTAAACTAATTAACGCCATATATCAAAAAATTCAAAGAGACTTTTCCTATATAGGCATACTGAATAATACGATCCGTATTTGGGATATCTTTTCCGTTCTCGTATTTGTCCATTGACCATTTTGTAACAGGCGGTGAAAAAAACTTTCCAAAGTCTTCTCTTTCTAAGCGATAATCCCTTCGAATCTTCCGAAGTCTTAGCCCCATTCGGAAGGAATCTAACTTTTCAAACTTGCTAATCCTACTTCCCTTCTTCAACATCTTACTAAAAGTCTCTCCATACAAAATATAAGGGACGGCCACTTTCCCAAGATAGGCAACATTCATTAATCTTTCGATATCAGGAATATTCGTACCCTTTTCCCATCTATTCACAACATTCTTACCCGCTGGTCGAGTAAAGTTCTTACCAAATTTTTCCAGTGTCTCACCTCGATTTTTCCGAATCTCTTGGATTCGTTTTCCCATCGCTATTTTATCGATGATGGGTAATTTAAACGAACCATCCTCTTGTTTTATATCCATCAAAATTTCTTTACCCTCGTTAGACAATAACTGAGTGATTTTCACAATTGCATTTTTTGATAATGGTCGACTTTGATTTAAGAATTTATTTAGAAGAGATATTTCGATTCCTAACTTCTTAGATAAATCCTCACGAGAAAAAATATTTTTAGTTTGATATTTTTCTAAATCAATCAAGACTTGTTGTTTTCTTTGAATCATATCTTTAATAAATGATTCAGCGCCGAGAACGTCACTCAAAATTCTATCGTTCTTTTTAGATATGCTGCGTAATCCATTTTCATATTTTACGATTGTAGCTTGTGATATATTTGATAACCTTGCCAGTTCTTCTTGAGTTAATTGCTTAGATAACCTAGCTTCTTTTAAATGATTTCCCATTTTGATTAACTCATCTTTATTTATTTGCATGAAAAAAGCACCTCCTTATGAGAGATGCTTTCATCATACGCTGACAAGTAAAAATCCTCAAGGAAATTATTCCTTTTTTGTCCTTTTTTGTTAAGTTGTGACAACCGTATGACAGTTGAAACTTTTTTAAACGGGTAAATCACAGATTTTTCGCCACTCAAAAAGATTGATATAACAGGGTTTTCCGTTGGAAACAAGCTATTTCGCGTTATCTTGGTCGTCCATTTTCAGAACCGCCATAAAGGCTTCTTGAGGAACTTCCACGGATCCAATTTGTTTCATCCGTTTCTTCCCTTCTTTTTGTTTCTCTAACAATTTACGTTTACGAGAAACATCGCCACCATAGCATTTAGCCAGTACGTTTTTGCGTAAGGCTTTAATATCTGAACGCGCCACAATTTTTTGACCTATCGCCGCTTGAACTGGGACTTCAAACTGTTGACGTGGAATTAGTTTTTTCAGTTTCTCAACAATCGCTTTACCACGCTCAAATGCGAAATCTCGGTGAACAATAAAGCTTAAAGCATCCACTTTTTCAGCATTTAATAGAATATCCATTTTCACTAGGCGGCTGGTACGATAGCCAGCCATTTCGTAATCTAAGGATGCATAGCCTTTTGTACTTGATTTCAATTTATCGAAAAAGTCAAACACGATTTCAGATAACGGAATTTCATAAACTACGTTTACACGATAATCGTCTAAGTAATCCATTGTAATGAATTCGCCACGTTTACGTTGTGATAATTCCATTACTGCTCCTACATAATCGTTTGGCACCATGATTTGCGCTTTAACATAAGGTTCTTCCACAGATTCAATCGTTACTGGTTCTGGAAATTCAGCTGGGTTGTCAACAACAACGGTTGTTCCGTCAGTTTTATTAACGTGATAGATTACAGACGGTGCTGTTGTAATTAACTCTAAATTAAATTCTCGTTCCAAACGTTCCTGAACAACGTCCATGTGCAGCAAACCTAAGAAACCACAACGGAAACCAAACCCTAAAGCTTGCGATGTTTCCGGTTCAAATTGTAACGCCGCATCATTTAATTGTAATTTTTCTAATGCTTCCCGTAAATCATTGTAGCGCGACGTATCAATTGGATATAAGCCACAATAAACCATTGGATTCATTTTGCGGTAGCCTGGTAGTGCTTCTGCTGCTGGATTGTCGGCCAAAGTCACTGTATCCCCGACCCGTGTATCTTGAACCGTTTTAATGCTAGCGGTGATATAACCCACATCACCAACCATTAAATAATCACGAGCAATTGGTTTCGGTGAAAAAACGCCGACTTCTGTTACATCAAACGTTTTGCCGTTACTCATCATTTGGATTTTATCCCCAGGACGAACGACACCGTCAATTACACGGATGTTTAAAACGACCCCCCGATAACTATCGTAAATAGAGTCAAAAATCAAAGCCTTTAAAGGAGCCTCAATATCGCCTGATGGAGCTGGTACATACTCCACCACTTGTTCTAAAATATCTTCAATCCCAATCCCTGCTTTGGCACTTGCTAAAACAGCTTCCGATGCATCAATTCCAATTACGTCTTCAATCTCTGTCCGAACACGCTCTGGATCAGCGGCGGGTAAATCAATTTTATTAATAACAGGTAAAATTTCTAAGTCATTATCCAATGCCAAATAGACATTTGCTAGCGTTTGCGCTTCAATTCCTTGCGCCGCATCAACAACTAGAACAGCCCCTTCACAAGCTGCCAAGCTACGAGAAACTTCATAGGTGAAATCGACGTGTCCTGGTGTGTCAATCAAATGGAAAGTATAGGTTTCACCATCTTTGGCTGTATAGTTTAATTCAATTGCGTTTAATTTGATGGTAATGCCGCGTTCTCTCTCTAAATCCATTGAATCAAGTAATTGATCTTGCATTTCTCGACTGCTAACTGTATTTGTTTTTTCCAAAATCCGGTCGGCTAAAGTTGACTTCCCATGGTCAATGTGGGCAATAATCGAGAAATTACGAATTTTCTCTTGTCTTGCTTTCATTTCTTTATTGTTCATTTTTTGCCTCATTTCTTTTAAGAAAAGCTAGCTCCCTGCTAGCTTCATCAATCAATTGTTATATTTTAGTTGCCTTTTTTATCAAATTATCATGTTTAAAGGTCTAGGATAATCAGCACTTTTCATTATACCAATTTTTGAAGAAGATTTAAAGCACTTCCCTTTTATTCTTTTGGTTTCGAAAGGCTAACAGAGTTTCGAAAAATTTGGTATACTAAAAACAGTAAATTTATTGGAGATGGAAAAATGGATGAACAAGAATTTCGAAAGCAACTGACCTTAAAGCCTGTTGAGGAAGAACACATTGATCAATTTAATGAACTTCTTTCCTATGTTTTTCAAGTGACTGAAGCAGATATTGAAGAAAGTGGTTTTGAAAACAAACGCGCATTTATCAAATCAAAACAACCGATTTTAGAACTTTCAAAAGTATTTGGCTGGTTTCACGAAAATCAATTAATTTCACAAATTGCTATCTATCCATGCGAAGTCAATATCCATGGTGCTTTGTATAAAATGGGCGGCGTTACTGGTGTCGGTACCTATCCTGAATATGCCAACCACGGTTTAATGAAAGACTTGATTCAAACGGCATTAGAAGAAATGCGCCAAGATAAACAGTGGATTTCTTATCTTTTCCCTTACAACATCCCTTATTACCGACGTAAAGGTTGGGAAATTATGTCCGACAAGTTATCTTTTAAAATTCGGGATACGCAATTACCAAAAACCGTTCCTGTTCCAGGAATGATTGAACGGTTAGCTGTCGATCACCCAGATGTCTTTGATGTCTATGCGCGATTCGCTCGTCAAAATCACGGCGCACTCATTCGTAGTGCCTTCAACTGGGAAGAATATTGGCGTTTCGAAAACGAGGAAGAACGGACTGCTGCTGTCTATTATGGTACCAATCAAGAACCTTTAGGAGTACTTTTCTATTGGGTGGCCGATGAGGTATTTCATATTAAGGAAATGTTTTACTTGAACCAAGAAGCCCGAAATGGCTTGTGGAATTTTATTACTGCGCATTTTTCGATGGTTTATTGGGTCAAGGGCGATATCTATAAAAACGAACCACTAGCCTTTCTTTTAGAAGACAGCCAAATTAAAGAAAGCATTGAACCCTATTATATGGCGCGAATTGTTGATGTCAAAGCCTTTTTAGAAAACTTTCCTTTTGAAAGTACGGCTAAGCCCTTCCATTTTGTTGTTAAAGATCCTGTCGCTGAGTGGAATAATGGTATTTTTGGCTTAATTTGGGATGAAAATGATCAAGTGACCATTACGGATGAACCTTTAGGCACCGCCGTTCACTTAGATATTCAAACACTAACTTGTTTAGTCATGAATTACCGACGCCCTTCGTACTTACATCGAATTGAGCGCATTGATACAGATAAAGAAACTTTAAATTCTTTGGAACGGATTTTTCCTGATCAAGAAGCTTATTTCAGTGATTATTTCTAAACCCTTGGATTGGAGACAGACAAATGACAAAAATTTATTTTGCAGGACCTTTATTTTCGCAAGCTGACTTACGTTATAATGCCTATTTAGTCGAACAAATTCGACAATTGGATAAAACAATCGATCTTTATTCACCACAAGAAAATGCGGCGATTAACGACAAATCTGCTTATGCCGATAGTAAAATGATTGCCTTAGCAGATACAGAAAACGTCCTTGCTAGCGATTTATTGGTTGCTTTATTAGACGGCCCAACCATTGATGCGGGCGTAGCTTCGGAAATTGGTGTTGCTTATGCCAAAGGAATCCCAGTGGTTGCCCTTTACACAGACAGCCGCCAACAAGGTGCTGATAATCACCAAAAGCTTGATGCTTTGAACGAAGTCGCTGAAAATCAATTCCATTATTTAAACCTTTATACAGTTGGTTTGATTAAATTGAATGGTCGGGTTGTTTCTTCAGAAGAGGATTTGTTGGAAGAAATTAAGCAACGATTGTCATAATAAAAAAGAACGAGCGAATTCGCTCGTTCTTTTTTTATACTTCTTCTATCGGTTCATTTTCAAAAACTAATTGATTGTCTAATAGACTAATCGTGACTTTTGTTTTTGGCATTACTCGACCAGAAACAATTTCTTTTGCTAATGGTGTTTCGACTTCACGAGTAATGAAACGTTTTAACGGACGAGCTCCATAAGCTGGCTCATACCCATTTTCAGCAATCCATGTTTTAGCTTCATCAGTGATTTCCAACACAATTTCTTGTTGCTCTAAACGATGAGCAAGTTGTGCGGTCATTTTACCAATGATTCCTTTAACATTATCCAAGCTCAATGGTGTAAATAAAATAGTATCATCAATTCTGTTTAAGAACTCTGGTTTAAAGTGTCCTTTTAGAATATTCATGACTTGATTTTCAACTTCTTCTGGAATTGTTCCTTCAGGTGTCACACCTTCCAATAAAAGCTGAGAGCCGATGTTACTTGTCATAATTAAAACTGTATTTTTAAAATCAACGACCCGACCTTTAGAATCTGTCAAACGACCATCATCTAAAACTTGTAATAAGATATTAAAGACATCTGGGTGCGCTTTTTCAATTTCGTCTAATAAGACAATTGTATAAGGGTTTCGACGAACAGCTTCTGTTAACTGGCCACCTTCTTCATAACCAACATAGCCTGGAGGGGCACCAACCAAACGAGACACGGCATGTTTTTCCATGTATTCACTCATGTCAATCCGTACCATATGATCTTCAGAATCAAACAAATCTTCAGCTAAAGCTTTAGCAAGTTCTGTTTTACCAACACCAGTTGGTCCTAAGAAAAGGAACGAACCGAGTGGGCGATTTGGATCTTGTAAGCCTGCTCTTGAACGAATCACCGCATCACTAACAGCATCGACGGCTTCATCTTGACCAATCACACGTTTGTGTAATGTTTCATTCAGTTTCATTAATTTTTCTCGTTCGCCTTCAACTAATTTTGTCACAGGAATGCCAGTTAAACGACCGACCACTTGCGCAATTTCGTTTTCAGTAACCGATTCTTGTACCATTTTGACGTTATCTTTAGCGTTCTTTTCTTCCAATTCTTTCAATTCATGTTCTAATTGCGGAATTGTTCCATGACGCAAAACAGCAGCTCGTTCTAAATCATAATTATTTTCAGCATCTTCTAATTCGTGTTTTGCTTTATCAATCTCTGCACGTTTGTTGGAAACCGCATTAACTTCTTCTTTTTCCGTTTCCCATTGCATTTTCATTGAGTTGGCTTCTTCACGCAAATCTGCTAATTCTTCTTGCAAGTTGGCTAACCGTTTTTTACTTGCATCATCTGATTCTTTTTTCAAGGCTGCTTCTTCAATTTCTAGTTGCATTAACCGACGTGTTACTTGATCGAGCTCTGTTGGCATCGAATTCATTTCCACTCGAATCGTTGCGCTTGCTTCATCGACTAAGTCAATCGCTTTATCTGGTAAGAAACGATCAGTAATATAGCGATCGGATAAAGTAGCGGCAGCAACTAAAGCATTGTCATGAATATTCACGCCGTGGTGAATTTCAAATCGTTCTTTTAAGCCACGCAAAATAGAAATTGTATCTTCTACTGTTGGTTCTTTGACTAATACTTTTTGGAAACGACGTTCTAAGGCTTTATCTTTTTCCATATATTGGCGATATTCATCAAGCGTTGTGGCACCGATTAAATGCAATTCACCACGTGCTAGCATCGGTTTTAATAAATTCCCAGCGTCCATACTGCCTTCAGTTTTACCAGCTCCGACGATATTATGAATTTCATCAATGAATAAAATGATTTTGCCATCACTTTTTTTCACTTCTTTTAAAACAGCTTTTAACCGTTCTTCAAATTCGCCACGGAATTTTGCTCCCGCAATTAAGGCACCCATATCTAAAGAAAAAATGGTTTTATCTTTTAAGTTTTCGGGAACATCTTTACGAACGATTCGTTGTGCTAATCCTTCAACAATCGCTGTTTTACCAACACCTGGTTCACCAATTAAGACTGGATTATTTTTAGTTTTTCTTGATAAAATCCGAATAACGTCACGAATTTCTTCGTCACGACCAATGATTGGATCTTGTTTTCCTGCTTTTACTTGTTGTACTAAGTCAACACCGTATTTTTCTAGTGCTTTATATTGTTCTTCCTGGTTTTGAGAAGTCACACGATCTCCTCCTCTCATCTCTTCAATATTTTTTCTTAACTCTTTTTCCGTAATGCCTTGTTGCATTAAATATTTTGTTAAACGATAATTTTTCAATTTCATTAAAGCTAAAAGTACAATTTCGGTTGATAAAAATTCATCTTGGAATTCTTCTCGAAGTGAATCAGCTTCTTGCAATAAATGGAACAAATTTTGACTTAAATTTTGACCATATTGTACATTACCGCCTGCCACACTTGGATATTCATCTAACGCGTTATCTACTTCTCGTTCAAATGCGTCAACATCTAAACCAGCATCTGTGTAAAAATTACGTCCAAAATGGTTTGGTTGAAGAAAAATTTTCCATAAATGTGCGATATCAATTTCTTGATGTTGCCGTGTCACCGCAACTTTTTGAGCTTCAGCAATCGCCTCTTGAAGCGTGGTTGTCATTTTTTCAATATTCATAAACGATCCCTCCCGTTTATTATTTTGTCTTTTTTATTTTAACATTCTTTACAATTATTATTATCCGACTTTTGATGGATTTCTTCAAAAGTTAAGGTATTCGTAAACCTTATAAATTTATTATACCCCATTGGTCAGTAAAGGTCAATAAATAAATTGACCTTTTTTGACCTTTTTGATAAAAAAAACCTAAAACAACTAAATATCACTGTTTTAGGGCTTTTTTCGCAATCACAACTAGTTTGACCAACTCTTTATTGCTTTGATTTATTAAAAATAAAGTTTTAACGTAAGATACTTTTTATCGGCATAGCTAACCAAAATAGCCAAACTGGTTATCGCTAAAAATAATTCGTACTCATAACCACTAAAACCACTTGCCAAACCAAAAGAAAAAATAGCTCCGACTAAAACTGCTATGAATCCTACTGATACCAAAGGAATTAAAAAGCCAATAATCATAAATAATCCACCAATTAATTCAATTGCTGCTACACCATAAACAAAAAGACTTGGCAAACCAATACTAGCAAAAAACGCTAAAGCATCTTCCAATGACGTTACTTTCATCACTCCATGAATTAGCATCGTCACCCCTAGCCAAATTCTAATCACTTGAATGCCTCGCTGTTGTTTATCCATACTTCTCCTCCTTTGTTTGCATTAAATAGTTAATGTAACTATTTAAGTTACATTATAAAGGATAAATCGAAAAAAGTATAGAAAAAAACAAACGTATTTAACAATACGTTTGTTTTTTAATCCTTCAGTTTATAACATTATAAGAGAAAAGCGAGAAGAATCATCCTTCTTCTCGCTTTCTTGTTATCCTAAACCAACACGTTCAAAAATCGTGTCAACATTTTTTAAATGATAATGGTAATCAAAGGCATCATCTAGCTCTTCTTTTGATAAGACAGAAGTAATTTTTTCATCCGCATCTAGCAACGGACGGAACGCCGTTTGATGATCCCATGCGTAAGCTGTTTTTGGTTGGACCAGATCATACGCTTCTTCACGTGTCATGCCATGATCAATCAATTTTAACAAGACACGTTGGCTGTAAATTAGACCATAGGTCGCATCCATGTTACGTTTCATATTTTCTGGGAAGACCGTTAAGTTTTTGACAATATTACCAAAACGATTCAACATGTAATTTAGTAAAATCGTCGTATCGGGAATAATAATCCGTTCAGCAGACGAGTGAGAAATATCTCGTTCATGCCATAAACTCACATTTTCAAAGGCAGTAATGACATGACCACGAATCACACGTGCCAAACCAGTCATATTTTCAGAACCAATTGGATTCCGTTTATGCGGCATTGCCGAAGATCCTTTTTGTCCTTTTGCAAAAAATTCTTCTACTTCACGTGTTTCTGATTTTTGTAGACCACGAATTTCTGTTGCAAATTTTTCAATACTTGTCGCAATTAATGCCATGGCAGAAACATATTCTGCATGTAAATCACGTGGTAAAACTTGTGTCGAAATCTCTTGAGCACGGATCCCCAAATGTTCGCAAACATATTCTTCAACAAATGGTGAAATATTGGCAAAGGTACCTACGGCTCCACTGATTTTACCCGCTTCGACACCTTTGGCTGCATGTTCAAAACGTTCAATGTTGCGTTTCATTTCAGAATACCACAACGCTAATTTCAAACCAAATGTAGTCGGTTCTGCATGAACGCCATGCGTTCTTCCCATCATGACCGTATGTTTATACTCTTTGGCTTTGGCTCCGACAATCTCCGTAAATGTTTGTAAATCTTTCCGTAAAATATCATTCGCCTGTTTCAATAGATAACCATAGGCAGTATCCACAACATCTGTGCTGGTTAACCCATAGTGTACCCATTTTCGCTCTTCACCAAGCGTTTCTGAAACGGCACGAGTAAAAGCGACAACATCATGACGTGTTTCTGCTTCAATTTCTAAAATACGTGCAACATCAAATGATGCATTTTCTCGGATTTTTTGTACATCTTCTTTAGGAATCTCGCCAAGTTCTGCCCAAGCTTCATCCGCCAAAATTTCAACTTCTAGCCATGCCTTGTAGCGGTTCTCATCTGTCCAAATTGCGCCCATTTCGGGTCTTGTATAACGATCAATCATTGTGCCTTATCCCCTCTTTACTCCTCAATTTTTGAAAAATAATTACGACCAAATCTTTGTTTCTTTAATTTCTTCCAGTGTTTCATCGATTTCTTTGGTTAATATAGTAATATGCCCCATCGCTCGTTGCGCTTTTGCTTCACTGTGGCCATAATAGTGGAAATGCCAATCTGGATGTTCATTAATAATGTCCATCGTTTCATAGGCTTCATTCCCAAGCACATTGACCGTAACCGCTTCTGACAACAGTTGAATCGTTGGCATTGGCCAATTACATAAACCACGAATATGCGTATCATATTGGCTAAAAGAACAAGCATCTATTGAAAAATTCCCAGCATCTTCTGGACGAGGTAAAATTTTATTTACATAAATCCCGCCTGTTTCTGTATAAAACATTTCAATTGAAAGGGTGCCGACTAAACCAACTGCTTTAGCAATCACCTTAGCAATTCGTTGCAACTCGCCACTGACTTCGTCATCAATTCGGGCTGGCGCAATCGTTTCATGTAGCTTACGCTCTTTTTTAATTGTTTCCACAACTGGAAATGTCGCAAATTCGCCACGACCATTACCAGAAATCAGAACAGATAATTCTTTTTCGTAAGGAATCCAAGCTTCCAAGACACAGGTTCCTTCTCTCAGAAGATTCATGGATGGCGCTAAGTCTGAAGTACTATGTAGTACATAACGACCTTCCCCTCGCGTATTCTTCAAGATACACGGATAACCAATGCCATCAATTGCTTCTTGAATATCAGTCGGACTAACAATCGTTGCATAAGGTGCAATTACAATATTATTATCTTCCAAGAAACTTTTTTCCATTAAACGATCTTGCGTAATCGCTAAAATGTCTGTTCCTTGTGGTATATTCGCTAAATGTTGAATCGCTGTTAACGCATCAACATCTGCATGTTCAAATTCATACGTAATCACTTGGGCACGTTTTGCCAATTTCTCTAACGCTTCAGGATCATTATATGCTCCTAATAATTGCCAATCGGCAACTTGTGCAGCAGGACAATCAATTTGTGGATCTAGCACACCCACTCGAAACCCCATTTCTCTTGCACTAAGGGCCATCATTTTTGCTAAATGTCCGCCACCAATGATACCAATCACTTGACCAGGTAATAGTGGTTTATCCAAGTTCATCACAACTTTCCATCACAGTTTTATCCTTAAAATCCTTCTGCGGTTTCTCGTCGCAGTCTAGCCTTTAAGAGTGCTCTTTTTACATGATACAAGGAAAAAGGCTCAACTTCAAGTGCCAGCAGTGTTTCCATTAGGTTTTCTCATCAGAATTTATTAACATACTTTAGGATAAAACAGCGGTAACTTACTACTCGTCTCTTTGTAACCAAGCTTTTTTCTCTTTTTCTCTTCAGATTGATGAAAACATTAAATTTTTCTAAACGATGATTAGGTCAAAAAAGTATGAAAGAAAAGCCACCTGACCTTATCTATCATACTTTTTTGAAACTATTCGTTACTTTCTGAGGTTTCTTTTAAACCATTGAATAAAAGATTTAAAATAATTGCGGTAATGCTGCTCATGACAATTCCATTACCAGTAAACATGCTAACAGTTTCTGGTACTTTATTAAAGAGCGTCGGCATAATATTAAAGCCTAAACCAAAGCCAATCGAGATGGCAATAATTAATAAATTTTTGTCATTTGAGTAGTCAACTTTTGACAACATGCGCATTCCTTGGACAGCCACCATTCCAAACATAACCAGCATTCCGCCGCCTAAAACCGGCTCTGGGATAATTTGGGCCATCGCACCAATTTTTGGTAATAAGCCTAAAATAATTAAGAAAAAAGCAGAAAAATAAATTGGTCGACGTGTTTTGATCCCAGATAATTGAACTAACCCGACATTTTGAGAGAAACCTGTATAAGGAAACGTATTAAAAATCCCCCCTAAAATGACGGCTAAACCTTCTGCATGATACCCACGACGTAAATCATCTTCGCCAATTTTCTTCCCTGTAATATCTCCTAAGGCAAAATAAACACCTGTTGATTCAACCATACTAACAATTGAAATAATAATCATCAACACAATAGAAGAAAGATCAAACGTTGGTTTGCCAAAATAAAATGGCTGTGGAAAATGAAACCACGTAGCTTGACCAACAGGAGATAAATCCACTAATCCCAGAAACGCAGCTAAAATTGTGCCACCGACTAGGCCGATTAACACGGCAATTGACTTGATAAAGCCACGTCCCCAAACTTGCACAACAATGATTAAGGCAATTGTTACAAATGCGAGGAGCAAGTTTTTAGGATCACCAAAACTTTTGTCCGTTGCTAAGCCGCCACCCATTTTTTCAACAGCAACAGGAATTAAGGTCAAACCAATAACTGTAATGACTGTGCCGGTGACTAAAGGCGGAAATAGACGTTTAATTTTTGAGAAAAATCCTGCAATAAGAACGACAAAAATGCCCGAAGCAATAATTGAACCGTAAATTGCACCAACCCCTTTGTTCGTACCAATCATGATTAAAGGCGCAACTGCTTGAATGGCACAACCTAAAACGACTGGCAAGCCAATCCCAAAAAACTTATTCACCGTTAATTGTAAAAGTGTCGCAACGCCGCACATAAAAATATCGATTGAAATCAAATACGTCATTTGTTGCGAATCAAAATTCAAGCCGGTTCCGATTAATAAAGGTACGGCAACTGCTCCAGCATACATCGCTAATAAATGCTGCAATCCTAAAACGGCGGCTTTCCCATTTGGTGTTTCCGTCTGTTGTGGTGTATTCAATTGTTTTGTTTCCAAGATTATGCATCCTCCTCTAAAAACGTCACCGTTCCTTCACTTAATGAAGCAATACGTGCTAAAGAGACTACATTTAAGCCCATGTCTTCTAATAACTGACGACCATCTTGGAATGATTTTTCAATTACGATACCAATTCCTTCAACCTTTGCACCAGCCTGTTGGCATAATTCTACCAACCCTTTGGCAGCTTGTCCGTTAGCTAAAAAGTCATCAATAATCAACACTTTATCAGCATCAGATAAAAATTTTCTTGAAATGGAAATTTGACTTGTCACTTGTTTTGTAAATGAATAAACTGAAGCCGTTAAGAGCTCTTCATCCATGGTTAAACTTTTTGCCTTACGAGCGAAGATCATTGGCACGCCTAATTTTTGCGCTGCGTATAAGGCAGGAGCGATTCCTGATGCTTCAATTGTAATTACTTTGGTAATGCCTGCTTCTGCGAAAACCTCAGCAAAACGATTACCCATAGCCTCCATCAATTCTGGATCCACTTGGTGCGTAATAAAACTATCTACTTTTAAAACACCTTCACCTAATACACGGCCATCATTTTTAATACGTTCGACTAATTCCTTCACAATATGAACTCCTTTACTTATTTTTCGATAGATGCTTTGTTCTCATCCTGAGGAAAGGACGGTTCGTTAAAAACGAACGAAATAAAACAAAGTGCTATTTATATTCGTGTTCTAACAAAAGAAAAAAGCCCATTTTGCCAAAGCAAAAAAGGGCTATCCGCTCTTCTTCACTTATAGACCAGCATTTACGGTGCTGGGTAGAGACGGTCAACCGTATTTTGACCTTATACAAGCTTCTATGTTTCTCTAGGATAGTACAAAAATCTCTAACTTTCAATGGTTTAACAACTTTTTTTCATTAGAATTTTCAAATAATTGGTTCATTCTTCCATTGTTCCGTAAAAGCGAACATTAAATAGCCAAAAACGCTTTGGCAGGATAGACTGCCAAAGCGTTTTTTATTCTTCATCGGTTGCTTTTTCTTGTTCACGATATTTTTTCATTTTTTTGCTGAATAATTCACCGTTACTAGGGGGCGTATATGTAATAGCATTCGCTCCGGCGATAATGGTTTCATGAATACTCGATTCAGTTGGTCCTCCTGTTGCAATAATCGGTAATTCTGGATACTTGCCACGGAAATAGCGTACGGTGGCTGCAGTGTCTTTTCCTGCACTGATATTAATCATATCCACGCCAGCCGCAAGTTTTTCATCAATTGGTGTATGAATAGAAGTTACTGTACTGATAATAGGAATATCGATTGCTTCATCCACCATTTTAATTGTTTCAATTGGTGTAGGACCATTCAAAACGACACCCATTGAGCCTTGTGCTTCTGCAAATAAACTCATATAAGCAGAACGCATGCCTTGCGTTAAACCGCCGCCGACTCCTGAAAAGACAGGAATATCCGCTGCTTCAATAATGCCTTTTGTAATCGCTGGATGCGGTGTAAAAGGATATACAGCAATCACTGCCTGTGCATCCGTATTGCGGATAATCGCAATATCTGTCGTAAAAATAATTGATTTTATTTTACGGCCAAAAATTTTAATGCCACTGGCTTGCCGAATAATCTCTGGCATTTTTACAATATCTTGTTTCAGCGGCGTCATAATTTCTGGAATCCACTTTTCGCTCATTGTCATCGTTCCTCCATGCTTAACGGTCGTATTTATTTAAATTGTATTCTTCAATTACATGAATGATCTTATCAGCGTATGTAGGATCCGTTGCGTATCCAGCATCTTGAAGCGCTTGTGCAGCCTCTTTATAATTTTTGGCTAACAAGACTTTTTCATATAAATTTGGATCCCAATCGACCCCATCAACAAATAACTTGGTATGATCTCGCATGGATTCTTCCCAATTGTCATAAACTCGAAAATCACCCTGAATCGTAATCCAGACCTCATTGACATACTCTTTTGTTTCTAAATTGACTTTTGGTTGATTGCCATATGCTTTAATCCCAAAAAGATTGTTATATTTCGATGCTAATTGACTTTGTCCAAAATTTGATTCTAAAACTGCTTGTCCCATAATAATACTTGGTAATACCCCGTAAGATTCTTGTAATTCACGTGCATACGGTGTGATTTCAGCAACAAATTCTTCTTTTGAGATGTTTTCATTTTGGCGATTGACTGACTCGCTTTGTCCCTTATCTGAATCAGAAAGGACAGATAACGAAAAGACAAAGGCCAAACCGACGACAACTACGCCTAAGAATAACTTTGGCAAATTCAGCTGCTTTTTTCTTTTTTTCTGATAGTTGCTCACTTCATTAATTCCCCACTTCATCTTTTATTTTCCGATAAAATGTTTCACTATCTTTCACTTTCGTGATTGATTTCATTTGTTACTATAACCGAATAATTGTATCATTTTCACAGAAAATTATCAACTTTCATCACTGCTTACGCTCGTGATTTCAGTACTTGATTCAGTGGTAGCAGTTGAAGAAACTGTACTACTTTCAGAAATTTTAGTGGATGATTTCACTGTTGTTTCAGTTGATGTGTGAACAGATTCTTCAACTGGCTTTTTGCCAAAAAAGACAAAAATTACCGCACCAAACATAATAATCACAGATAAAATCCCAGCAATTGTGTATTTCAAAAGACCATCCTTCCTATTCGTTATTCACCTACGTAAGTATCCATCAGATTTTCATTGACCCAATCTAATAATTCAACTTTTGAACCTTCCAATTGTCGTTGAATCGTAGCTGGTAACCGGAATGTAATAATATCATCAAAACCCCATTCACCATAGGCCAGCGTCACTTTCAAATCAATATAACCAGCAGCAATTTCTTGTTCTTGTTTATTGTTAGGAATTAATTCTACAACGCCCAAATCAGATTGTAGCCATTTTTTGGCAATTGTTGTTTTTAACCGTTTATATTCCGAAACAGCTAGGTTACGTTTTTCCGGAAATAAGATGGTTTGGCGGAGTATTTTTTGAGTCAGCATCCACTCATAATCCGTAAACAAATTCTTAATTTTTTGCATGACTTCATTGTCCAAACCAAATTGGCCTTCTTTCCAAGCTTGCCAATCGGCTGCTTGAATTTGATAAGCGGAGTAAAAATTTTCTTCTGTTTGATACTGTTCAATAATTGCGTCAACAATAATATCTACATAAACTTGATGCATAATCATTCGCCTCCATTTTCTATTTTACTGAAATTCTCTAAAAAAAGCATCTTTTTATCTCTGGATTTTATCATATTTACAAAATTGTCCTTGTTTTCTAATTTCTCTTGTTTACAGTATAATAAATAATGAAGAAGATTTGAAGAAATTGCATAGATTAGGAGGACTTCTTTTGACAAAAAAATTATATCAATGGGGCATCGTAGGATTAGGTGGAATTGCCCACGAATTTGCTTCAACGTTTAAACAAGAAACTAGCCAACTTGCAGCTGTTGCTTCACGGACATTGACTAAAGCAGAACAATTTGCCGCTGATTATTCAATCCCTAAAGCCTATGGTTCTTATGAAGAATTGCTAGCAGATGAAACAATCGATGTTGTTTATATAGCAGTGCCAAATAAAAAACATGCTGAACACATTTTAAAAGCGCTCCAGGCCGGAAAACATGTGTTGTGTGAAAAAGCTATTACGATGAACGCGGCAGAATTAAAACAAGCCTTGGCAGTTGCAGAAAAAAATGACCTTATTTTAGCAGAAGCCATGACTATTTTTAACATGCCACTATACGACGAATTACGTCGCTTGATGGATGCTGGCAAATTTGGTCAGTTAAAAATGATTCAAGCACCATTTGGAAGTTACAAAGAACCCGATCCTAAAAATCGCTTTTTTAATCCTGACTTAGCAGGCGGCGCATTGTTAGATATTGGTACTTATGCGGTTTCGTTTGCTCGTTGGTTTCTCAGCTCACAGCCAGACGTTTTAGCTTCTAGCATGGTTCCCTTCTCTACTGGCGTTGATGAACAATCGGTGACATTGCTTCGGAATAAAGAAAATGAGTTGGCTACTATTTCATTAACATTCCAAGCAAAAATGCCAAAGCAAGGAATTGTTGCTTTTGAAGATGCCTATATTACCATTACAGATTATCCACGTGCAGATGAAGCGATTGTTCACTACAATGACGGTACGGTTGAGACCATCGTTTCTGGGTACTCAGCTGAAGCCATGAATTATGAAATCTACAATATGGTTGAAGCAATCAAAGGTACACAACCCAACCGCTCCTTATTTTTCACGACAGAAGTCATTGATATTTTGGACCAGATGCAAAAATTATGGCAGAATTAAAAAAAGAACTTCGGCTTTTGCTGAAGTTCTCTTTTTTATTTGTTCTCTATGGATAAATACGGTTTAACATACGTGGGAACGGAATCGCTTCACGAATGTGTTCATTACCAGTAATGAACGTAACAGCACGTTCTAAACCTAATCCGAAGCCAGAATGTGGCACAGAACCGTATTTACGTAAATCTAAATACCAGCTGTACTCTTCTTCTGATAAGCCAAACTCAGCTACTTTTTCTTTCAAATAATCATAATCAGTTGCACGCTCTGAACCACCGATAATTTCACCATAACCTTCTGGTGCAATTAAATCGGCACAAATTACAACATCTTCACGTGTTGGATGTGGTTTCATATAGAAGGCTTTAATTGCTTTTGGATAATTTAAAATGAATGTTGGAACGCCATAGTAATTTGAAATAAAGGTTTCATGTGGGCTACCAAAGTCTTCGCCCCATTCAATGTGATCATAATCATTGTTTGCTTCTTCTTTTTGTAATAACTCAATCGCATCATCGTAAGTAATACGTTTGAATGGCTCCGAAACATATTTTTCCAGTAACGCTGTATCACGTTCTAAAACATCCAATGGATATTGTTGATTTTTCAATACCGATTTAATTAAATGTTTTACGTAGGCTTCTTGAATATCTAGTGATTCTTCATGAGTTGTGTATGCCATTTCTGGTTCAATCATCCAGAATTCCGTTAAGTGACGACGAGTTTTGGATTTTTCCGCACGGAAAGTTGGTCCAAAAGTAAAGACTTTTCCAAATGCCATCGCACCAGCTTCTGCATATAATTGACCTGTTTGTGATAAGAATGCTGGTTGTCCGAAGTAATCTGTTTCAAATAATTCTGTTGTGCCTTCTGGTGCTGAGCCTGTTAAAATTGGGCTATCAATTTTAATGAATCCTTGTTCGTTAAAGAACTCGTAAGTAGCACGAATAATTTCGTTACGAACTAACATGATCGCATGTTGTTTGCTTGAACGTAACCATAAATGACGATGATCCATTAAGAAATCTGTGCCGTGTTCTTTCGGCGTAATTGGGTAATCTTCTGAAGCGCCAACGACTTCTAAATCAGTGATATCCATTTCATAGCCGAATTTAGAACGGCTATCTTCTTTGATAACACCAGTAACCATGACTGCTGTTTCTTGTGATAAATGTTTAATTTCTTGGAATTTTTCTGTACCAGCTTCTTCACCAAAGGCTTCAATGAAGTTTGGTTTGAACACGACACCTTGGAAAAAGGCTGTCCCGTCACGTAATTGTAAAAAGGCAATTTTCCCGCTTGAGCGTTTGTTAGCAATCCAAGCGCCAATTTTTACTGTTTCTCCAACATGTTTGTTTGAATCAATAATTTGAATTTGTTCCACGTTTGTCTCTCCGTTCATTTCTTAGTTTATTCTTTTAGGCGTTGTGCTGAATTCGTTTCTTTTCTATAAAGTCATTCATTCGCTCAATCGCTTTTTCTAACGTCATTAAATCTGTCGCATAGCTCATCCGCACATGTTCTGGTGCACCAAAGCCCTCTCCCGTTACCAGAGCAACATGCGCTTCTTGTAATAAATCTTCCACCCAGTTAGTCACGTTATCATACCCACAAATTTCTAACGTTTTTTTGACATTCGGGAATAGATAAAAGGCGCCTTCAGGTTTTATTAGCGAAACACCTGGCAAAGCTGCTACTTTTGGATAGATATGATTCAGGCGTTTTTCAAAGGCCTGACGCATGTCTTCAACTGTCGACTGTTCACCTGTTAAAGCCTCAATTGCCGCATATTGGCTAACTGCGACTGGATTACTGGTGGATTGTGAAGCGAGTTGTGTCATTGCTTGAATAATTTTTTCATCACCGACTGCAAAACCAATGCGCCAGCCTGTCATTGCATATGTTTTGGAAACACCATTAATAATGATTGTCTGTTGACGAATTGCTTCTGAGATGGTTGCAATTGGTGTGAACCGATGTCCATTGTACACCAAACGACCATAAATATCATCTGCAATAATGAGGATATTATGAGCAACTGCCCATTCACCAATTTGGCGTAATTCTTCTTCCGTATAAATAACACCAGTTGGGTTAGATGGTGAATTTAAAATGATTGCTTTTGTTTTGTCCGTTCGTACAGCTTCTAATTGTGCGACTGACACTTTAAATGATTGCTCTTGCGTGCTTGATACAAATACTGGCTTGCCTTCTGCTAATTTGACTTGTTCACCATAACTTACCCAATAAGGGACAGGGATAATCACTTCGTCCCCAACGTTCAAAATGGCTTGAAATAATAGATACAGCGCATATTTGGCACCATCTGTCACAATAACTTGCTTGGGTTGATAACGAAGTTGATATTCTCGTTCCACATAAGAGACAATTGCTTGCTTTAATTCAGGAATGCCGCCAGAAGGTGTGTAATAACTTGCTCTTCCATCCTCAATTGAAGCAATTGCTGCTTTTTGAATATTTTTCGGGGTTACAAAATCTGGTTCCCCAACCGTTAAGCTTAAAACATCTACACCTTTTGCTTTTAATGCTTTCGCCTTGGCGGCAGCTGCTAATGTAACAGAAGGAGTCAATTGCTGTGCTCGATTTGATACGTTCATACACCTTTCACTCCCACTTTCATCAAAACCTATCTAAATTAAATATCTTTGACAACGTTGATCTCTTCGCCTTTATCAAAGCTCATAAGATAATATGTTAGTACTCCTTGATCATTTTCGGTGACCACTTCCCATGCAGGGCGCTTATCATAAAGCCCTAACGTAGCTTTCATCACCGATTCATCGGGATGGGCTTTAGCAACAATGTCTGTTATTTGTTGTTCAGTTTGACCATCTTTTTGATTTAAGACCGTGACTTTTTCTCCCGATTTAGGGACAATCACGACAATCTCTGTGCCTTTATCATTTTTGCCGGTTAAAGTAAAATACGTATTTTTGCGTGTAAACCAGTAAAATTTATCAACTGTTTCTAAATTAGCAGAAGTTTTGGCAATTGCGGTTGCTTCTTTTTTGGCTTGAGCCATTGGTTGATTGGTTCGTACAAAAAAGATAATTATTGTTACAAGAATTGCTAAAAGGATTGCCAATAGGGTTAAAAGGACAGTAATCCGTTTCTTCTCTTTCTTTTCTTCTAATTCCTCCAAAAATCCTTCCATCCTCTCTAAACTTACTGGGTCTTATTATAGCAGAAAAATAGCGGCCTTTCACAAATATGACCTAAAAATAATCGATTATTTGTTTAAAAATTCCTTTAATTCTTCTAAAATTTCAGGCATGGGCGCTTCTTTTACTGAGAGTCCCTTAGGAAACGCTTTGATTAATCGTTTGCCATATTTTGCAGTGACTAAACGACGATCCAGAATCAGCAATGCCCCTCTGTCTTCTTCAGAACGGATTAAACGGCCCAGTGCTTGTCGCAAACGTAAGGCTGCTTTCGGTACCGCTTCTTGAGCAAATGGTTGTATCCCTTCTGCTTCTAAATACGCATATTTTGCTTGCACAAGTGGTCGTTTCGGGTTTTCAAAAGGTAAACGCGTGACTATCAATAACTGTAAAGCTGTTCCTGGTAAGTCCACACCTTCCCAAAAGCTATCGGCTCCTAGCAAGACATTTGGTTTTCCATTAGAGAACCGTTTAAGAATTTTTTCACGACTGCCGCTAATCCCTTGGGCGAGGACCTCTTGTCCTTTTTCCAATAATCTCGGCTGGACTTGATGATACACGGTGGACAATAATTCATGCGAAGTAAAAAGAACCAACATCGAACGTTCCTCTTGCGCCATCAATTTTTCAATGGTATCTGAAATGTATTGACCCATTTCATAGGAAGAGGCATTTTGAATGGCTACTGCTTCTTCCGGTACATAGACTCGCGCATTTTCTGCATAGTTATATGGCGTTGGCAGGGTTTTGAACGTCACCTCTGTTAAACCTAACCGTTGCGGTAAATACTTTTTATTGTTGCCAAACTTCAATGTGCCGCTTGTATAAATAATTCGTTCATACCGCGGATACCACTTTGTTTCAGGAAGCAAACTAGCTTCTAAGTCATGAATTTCAATCAAGCCATGGTCTTCATTTTGTGGTAAATATTCTTTTACCCAACGTGGACGCCAATCATCAAGATAAATGGTAAAACAGTGATGAATACGTTCAATTTCATCAAAAAATTGAAACAAGCGAACAAAAACGATGCGATCAGCCAAACTAAAGGTTTCCAACTGACTCATAATTGTTTGCTGTAACTTACTTTGAATAGTCAACAGCTCCTGCAGTAAAAGCTGGAGCGTTTGACTATGTTTTTCTCCCGCAGCAGATAAATAATCAATACGTTCTTTGGTTAAAAGCAACTCCTGATGGTCTATTCGCTTCTGCGTTTTACTAAATAAACGATGCAGTTCAAAAAGAAAATCTTGCCATTCATCCACAAAATCCAGTAAACCTTGCTGATAAATTTTTACAAGCCGCTGCTCTTCAGAAAACTGTTGAAAAATTTGCTGTAAAGCAACAAAAAGTTGTTCTTTTTCAATAAAATGCGTGACTTGTTTTTTTAGTATCACACTGTTTACTCGTTCGCTTGCCATCCGACTAGCGATGTCTGGTAAATGATGTGCTTCATCAATAATTAGCCACGGACTTTCAGGTAATAACGGTTGTTTTCTTAGCGACTCTTGCGCCAAAAATGCATGATTAACAATCAACACGTTACTTTGAGCGACTTTTTTATACAGATGTCTTAAAAAGTCAACTTCATAAAGTTCATCTTTTTTTGAAAGAAAATCCAATCCGCGATGTGTAACTTCTTTCCAGAATAAATGATTTAAATTCGTCAATTGTAGTTCATCTAAATCGCCCGTTTCTGTTTCTAGCAACCAGACGAGAACGCCCATTTGATAAAGAGCGTATTGTTTTTGCGGAGTTGGCTGATTCAACGTTGCCTTAAAGCGTTGTAAATCAAGATAGTGTCGATGGCTTTTAATAACAATGCCTCGTAATTTCCCTTGGCAGATTTGATTGGCTAATGGTAAATCTTTTTCCACTAATTGATTTTGTAAAACAATCGAAACTGTTGAAATGATGACTGGTTTTTCTGGCGTTGCTAAATAGCTCATCGGCAACAGATAGCCTAATGTTTTTCCCGTTCCAGTCGCCGCTTCAATAAATAAATCTTTTGTCGTTCCTTCTGTAAAATGATCATAGACTAAATTCATCATCCGACTCTGTTCCGCACGATAAGCGAAACGTTCGCCAAACAGTTTTTCTTTGGCTTTTTTAGTTTTGGGATACGTACTAGTCTGATAGAACGTTTCTTCAAAAAGAGGAACTTCTTTTTTGCGTAAAGCAATGCCACTGACCACTTGATAAGCTGGATTTAATGGTGTGACTTGTTTTTTCATTTGTTCATACGTTTGTTGAATAAAAGTACTGGTTTCCCGCGCTGTCTGTTGACTTAATTCCGCAATTTTTTCCATAGTGACTAATGGTAAAGATTTCATTTTTTCTTGAATTAATAACAAAAGTTCGGCTGTAACCTGCGCATCACTATCTGCTTGATGGGGATTCTCATGAGACAAACCTAAGCTTTCCGACAAATCACTTAAACGGAAACTTTTTTCTGTCGGTAAAAAAATCTGTGCCAATTCCACTGTATCAATGGCTGGAATAGTAAGTGGCGGCGTGCCACACCGTACCAGTTCACGAGCTAAAAAATTATAATCAAAGTGGACGTTATGCGCCACAAAAATAGTATCTTCCAGATAATGATAAATTGTATGTGCTACATCTTCAAAATAAGGCGCTTTTTGAACTTGCGTATTACTAATCCCCGTTAAACTTTGAATTTGTTTTGGTACTACTTGATTGGGATTCACATCTGTCGCAAAGTTCGCAATAATCTTTCCATCTTGAACGAGAACGCATCCAAACTGAATAATCCGATCACTTGTAGGATCTGTTCCAGTCGTTTCAAGGTCAACTACTGCATACACTTGTTTGTCTTTCAATGACTTCACGCCTTTCATTCATCTTTGAAAATTATACTACAATTTATAGGATTTTCACTAGTATTTCAAAAATTCTCTTGAAATCTTTTCCAGAAATAATAAGAAAGAGCCTGAAACAAAAATCCAAAGTGATTTTTGTTTCAGGCTTAAAAGCTGATAAACTGAACGGTTTTGTCTTACCTTCTCCTAAATAAACGATTAATAACAGTCAAGGATTTTCTGCATATACTGGTTTAATTGCCCATAGCCTTCCAATTCTCTGATTACTGGGAGCGGACAACGAACCTTTTTATTAAATAGTGTCCGCTTTTCAACATATTCTGTAACTTCGTCTAAAAATTTATCTAATCCTTTTTCTAATTTCATACAACTTAACTGATTGCAAATTCGCACGTCTCCTGCCTTTTTCTTTTGAACTTGTTTAAATGATTGTGAGAATGCTTTTGCTTCAAACATTTGTGCTTCTAACTGTCTTTTTTCAATCGTTATTTTCGGTACTGCTTGATTTCCATCAGTATCCTCTAACTGGCGACTCATAAAGCGACGATAAATTTCCTCTTCTAGTTCGTCCAATTGTCGTTGAAAGTCCGCAGGAATTGTCCGACTTGATGAATTTTCTTTCTCACTTTCCATAGAGACAGCTTCTTTTTCTGGCTTCTGCTCCTCTTCTTTTTCGGCAGACTTATTTACTGAATTTAGCGAGCTTTTTTCTGTTTCTTGTGGAAAAGTAAATAAAGGTTTTGCCGCGGTACTCTGCTGGTTTTCTTGTTTTTTTTCTGGCAGCGCTTCTTTAATTGGCGCTGGTTCAGATAACACTGGTTCTTTCGCTGGTTCTTCAAGCACTAGTTTGTTAACGGGAAGCACTGCTTCACTTGTTGCTACAGTTGTTTCACCTTCTTGATTTTCCAGATTATCAGGCGATAGATTGACGTCTGGTTGTTCCAGATTAGTATCCTCTGATACTTTCAGCGATGCCTGTTCTGCGGCTATTACAGGAGAAGCTCTTTTCAAATGGATCGTTTTTATTTGTCTAGAAATGACGGGATTTCTCGTTTGATTAACGGCTTCATTTAAGGAGGCTAAATTTTCTTTTAAAAGTGTCAACATTTCACGTAAGACAGCAATTTCACCAGCTAATTCCGTTAATTGATTTTCTTGCGGCACTACTTGCACATTGGTTTCATTCATACGGACTGTTTTTTTATTTTTAGTTGTTGGTATTTCATACATCCATTGCTTCAGTGCGGATCGTAAGTCACGAGTGGTCGGCTCAAAACTTCCAAAATAAACAGTGTAGTACATTAACTCCGTTTCAACATAAACATAAATCTTTTTAACAATTAACTCTTCAAACTGTTCTGATTCATCCCAACTTTCACATAAAGCCTCAAAAAATTGTTCCCCTTCTGCTAAATTTTGATACTCTTTCGCTAAATAAAGCTTGCGAATTAAGTAAAAATTATACGGTGTTTCAACATTATCTGCATAAATTTCTCGTCCTAAAAAATCTGGATTCGTTTCTTTACAAAGAAAGACCGTTTTCTCTTCTGGTTGTGTTTCAAGTGTTTTAGTCATGAGATTCACTTCCTTTTTCTCCGTTAATAACCATTTTTTAATGATAGATACTTTTAGTATACAGGAGAAATTCTTCTGATTTTCTCATATTTTTAAGAGACAATAGAAATTTTAGAGAAAAATCGACAGAAAAAAAACGTGAGATAAACAGTCCTATTGACCATTTATCTCACGTAAAATACTTAAACTGACTATTTTATCCTTGGACATGTAACCAATTATTCTGCTGAATCAATTGGCAAAATCGTGTCTTTTTTCTCGCGACGTGCAATTGCTGGTAAAATCATTCCTAATAGAATTAAGACGATTGGTGTCACAATGTTAGAAGCTAATTGGAACAACCAGCCTTGAGGGTCTGAAGCATACTCAAATTTAGGCACCATTCCTAGGATACAAGCAAAGGCTGTAAATAGGAAACACCAAAGACCAAACACAAAACCAATTTTAGGATTTTTAACAAATTTATATTCTGAATTAAATTGTTTGTATGCTTTGTTTAGAAGCATATAGGCAAAGAAGACCCATAAGTAACGCATTGGCATAACTACAGAATTTAAGTTAGTTAGCCATTTAACCACTTCGTTCATGTCCTTCAACCCAAACATTGGTAAAGCGATAATAATACTTACTAAAATACCTGTTAATAAGTAACCATTAATTAACGTACCTTTTTTCGTACGTTTACGTAACCAACTTGGAACAAATTCTGGATCTGCTTCAGCTAAAAGAATTTTCAGTGGAGCATCAATTGAAAAGGCTAACGCAGCCACTTGACCCACTGTATTCGTTAACGCATAAACAATCATTAAGAGATTACCGACACCATAATACGCGCCTAATTTTTGGAAGGCACTATAGGCACCATTTGCCATTAAATCTTTAGGAATATTGTCACTTGAGAATAACATTCCCATTGCAAATGAACCTAAAACAGCCGATAAACCAACCATTGCTGCTAGGAAAATCATTCCTTTAGGGAACTCTTTGGCTGGATTTTTAGTTGCATTTACGTAAGGAGAAATTTTTTCAGCGCCACCTACCGCAAAAACTAACATTGATACGGTTGTAAAATAACTAAAGTCAAATTTAGGAATATAGGTGCTGACTTGTGACATGTTTGGCGTCGCAAATTCAACCGTTGAATTAATAAATGGTGCGCCTACCGCTAATAAAATGAATAAAATAGACATCACAAACATGGCGGTTCCAGCTAAACCACCAATAACTTTTAAGGTGGTTAACCCTTTTGTTGATAATAACAAGAAAACCAAGAAAATTATTAATGAAATAAATGATACCGTTACAATTGGCATCGTATTGACTAAGTTTCCATTCCCTTGAACTGCCCAACCTAAGGCAATTAAAATTGCTTGTGGTTTTTGTGCCAAGTAAGGAATGTGCACTACCCAATAAGTCCATGCTGCATAATAGGCTAGACGTTTAGTACTGGTATTTTGCACCCACGAACTAACCCCACCATTACTGTCTTTAAATGTTGAACCTAACTGTCCTACGATTAACGCATAGGGAATAAAATATAAAACTAAAATCAAAAGCCATGAAGTGACCACTGAAATCCCTTGTTGTGCATAATTATTCACAACATTTCCAAGACCCCAGACCATGTTAAAGGCAATTAACCCGACGGTGAACCATCGTAATTGCTTTTTGTCCATATAACCAATTCCTTTCTTATTAAAAAAATAAAGCTCTTCATTTATCATAAGCATTTTACTTTTTATGCACAAGCTCAACATAATTAAATAAAGATGGCTTTTTAATAAGTAATTAAAACGCTTCTAGCAATGATTTTCTAATTTATTTGATGACTAAAAAAGGCCGATGAATAAGTTGCTTCACCGGCCTTTTTCTAAGAGATTTTTCTTTTATAACATATCAAATAATGATAATTGGTTTTCATCTGGCAAGTCTTTTAAGACACCATTTTCATTCATGTATTCAATCAACGTTTTAGAAACTTTGCCTCGTGTTGCCAAATCTTCTTTCGACAAGAACGGTTGCTCTTCTCGCGCAGCGACAATGGCTTTCGCTACGTTGAGGCCTAAACTTGGCACTGCTCGGAAAGGTGCAATCAAGGTATCCCCTTCAATCACAAAATTTTCAGCATCTGATTTGTACAAATCAATCATGCCAAATTTATAGCCCCGTTCCAGCATTTCATTACATAATTCTAAAACCGTTAATAAGTTTTTCTCTTTAGTGGAGGCGTCCATCCCTTTGTCCGTAATTTCTTTCATTCGTGCTTTCACAGCTTCTTTCCCTTGTGACATTGCCACTAAGTCGAAGTCATCCGCCCGAACGGAGAAAAATGCACAGTAATATAAGATTGGGAAATAAACTTTAAAGTAAGCGACCCGCAACGCCATTAATACATATGCTGCCGCATGGGCTTTCGGGAACATATATTTAATTTTAGAACAAGAATCAATATACCAGTCAGGGACGTTGTTTTCTTTCATCGCATTTAAATACGTATCCCGTAGTTCATCAGGAATCTTATTCCATTGTCCTTTACGTACCGTTTCCATAATCTTAAAGGCCATCCCACTGTCCAAACCAGCATGAATTAAATAAACCATGATATCATCCCGACAACCAATTACTTCAGCAAGATTGGCTTCGCCACGGCGAATCAATTCTTCTGCATTCCCTAGCCACACATCGGTTCCGTGAGACAGTCCAGAAATTTGAAGTAATTCTGCAAAAGTTGATGGATGCGTCTGTTCTAACATACCTCGAACGAAACGTGTCCCAAATTCAGGAATTCCTAAAGTTCCTGTTTTAGAATAAATTTGCTCTGCATCCACACCTAGAACATCAGGTCCTTCAAAAATACGCATCACTTCTGGATCGTCTGTTGGGATGGTTTTTGGCTCAATCCCAGATAAATCTTGTAACATCCGAATCACGGTCGGATCATCATGTCCTAGAATATCAAGTTTTAAAATATTATCGTGAATGGAATGGAAATCAAAGTGCGTCGTTTTCCATTCTGCCTCTTGATCATCAGCAGGGTATTGAATTGGCGTAAAGTCATAAACATCCATGTAATCAGGAATTACAATAATACCGCCGGGATGCTGCCCAGTCGTCCGTTTAACCCCTGTTGAACCTTTGGCTAAGCGATCAATTTCAGCACCACGCAAATGTAAATTATGATCTCTTTCATATCCTTTAACAAAGCCATACGCTGTTTTGTCGGCTACTGTACCAATGGTTCCTGCCCGGTAGACATATTCTTCACCAAAAAGAACTTTCGTGTAGTTATGGGCTTCGGCTTGATAATCGCCAGAAAAGTTCAAATCGATATCAGGAACTTTGTCGCCATGGAATCCTAAGAACGTTTCAAAAGGAATATCGTGACCATCTTTAAACAATCGAGCGCCACATTTTGGACAGGCTTTTTCAGGCATATCAAACCCTGAACCATAGGAACCATCTTCATAGAACTCAGAATATTGACACTCAGGACAATAATAATGTGGCGCTAAAGGATTTACTTCAGTAATCCCTGTCATTGTCGCAACAAAACTCGAACCGACAGAGCCCCGTGAACCAACTAAATAGCCATCTTCATTACTTTTATGCACCAGTTTTTGAGAAATTAAATAAATGACCGAGAAACCATTCCCGTTAATCGAATTCAGTTCCTTTTCTAACCGTTTTTCGACAATTTCTGGTAAAGGATCGCCATACAATTCGCGCGCACGATTGTAGCTTAAATCAGTGATCTCTTGTTCAGACCCAGGAATTTTTGGCGTATACAAATCGTCTTTTACTGGAATAACTTCTTCACATAAATCAGCGACTTTGTTGGGATTTTCTACTACAATTCGCTTAGCGACGTCTTGTCCTAAAAATTGAAATTCCGTTAACATTTCATCGGTGGTTCTGAAATGAACCTTTGGTAAACTATGGCGATTTAACGGATTAGCGCCACCCATAGACCCGACTAAAATTTTCCGATAGATGGCATCTTCTTCATTTAAATAATGAACATTTCCAGTGGCGACAACCAGCTTACCAAGTTCGTCACCGATTTTCACCAGATTACTAATAATTTCTTCCAAATCTGCTTCATTTTTCACCAATTCTTGTTCAATTAATGGCGCGTAAACTGGTTTGGGCATAACTTCAATATAATCGTAGAATTTGGCACGATTTTTTGCTTCTTCGACACCTTTTTGCATCATTGCTTCAAAAATTTCGCCGTTTGAACATGCGGAACCGATTAAAAGTCCTTCTCTTAACTTCGATAATTGCGAACGAGGAATCCGTGGTACTCGGAAAAAATAATCTACATTGGACATGGAAATCAATTTAAAAAGATTTTTTAATCCTGCTTGAGTTGTTGCTAAAATCGTTGCATGGAAAGGTCGAGCTCGTTTGTATGAGTCTCCTTCGCCAATATGACGATTCAAATCATCATGGAAATGCATATCATGATTCTCTTTCGCTTCTTTTAAGAAAATCCAGCACAAATGACCTGTTGATTCCGAGTCATAGATGGCGCGGTGATGTTGTTCTAAGTTGACGCCAAATTTTTTCGATAAGGTATTTAGACGATGGCTTTTGAAATGTGGATACAAGAATCTGGATAATTCTAATGTATCGATGACGGGATTAGCCGCTTCAGGTATTCCATGTTTGCCATAACTTGTATTTAAGAACCCCATATCAAAAGAAGCGTTGTGGGCCACTAAAATAGTTCCTTCTGAAAACTCTTTAAACATGCGTAAAACTTCTTCTTCGGACTTTGAGCCGCGCACCATTTCATCTGTAATCCCAGTTAAATTGATCGTCGTTTGAGATAATGGATGACCAGGATCAATAAACTGCTCAAAAGTCTCAATGACATTTCCTTTGTGCATTTTGACAGCGGCCAATTCAATAATTGTATCATAAACAGCGGAAAGCCCCGTTGTTTCCACGTCAAAGACCACATAGGTAGCATCTGTTAATTCAATATGTTCTTCGTTGTAAGCAATGGGTACACCATCATCAACAATATTGGCTTCCACGCCGTATAAAATTTTAACGCCTGCTTTTTTACCTGCAGCATGGGCATCAGGAAACGCTTGGGCTCCGCCATGATCCGTAATTGCGATGGCCTTGTGCCCCCATTTCCCCGCTTGCGCCACCAAGTCACCGACTTTATTGGTCGCATCCATTGTACTCATGTTACTATGCATGTGTAATTCTACACGTTTTTCACCTTCAGGCGCGTAGTCTTTTCTTGGCGCATGGGCGACTTCCATCAAATCTTGAGCATTCATGACTAAATCACGCATGAAGGTATCTTCTTGTACACTACCACGAACACGAATCCAACTTTGTGGTTGAATCGCATCAAAAACTTGTTCATCTTTTTCCCCATTCGAAAATTTCTTCACCACGAAAGAGGAAGTATAATCAGTTATTTTCAAAATTAAAATTTTTCGTTTAGAACGCAATTCACGCACTTCTTTATCAAAAATAAAGCCTTCAATCGTTATCCGACGTTCTTCTTCCAGTATATTTCCCATTGGCATAATGGGTTCATCATTGGGAATATTCCGACCTAAACGAATTGGACCATCAAACGCAGGCGCTTGTTGTTGTTTTTCTTTTTTCATTTGTTCATGTTTAACAAGCGATTCAGCAGCTTGTTGTTGAAAGGCTGCGGCTTGTTCTAATTTTTGCTCTTCAAACTTTTTCAGCACTTCTGCAGCTTGCTGTTGATCCATTTTTGGTTCAATATGAAATTTAGGAAACCCATAAGAGAAATAAAGTTCCTCAATAATTGGTAAATATTGTTGCTTCAAATAAGGAATAACTGCTTCATTATCAACAGGTAAGATAATTTTCCGATCTTCAAATTGTGGTGTCTGTGTTTTTAAGACTTTCTGAACTAACGGTGTATTGCATTGACTATTTAACAAGGCCAATTGCCAATAATCCGTTAATTGTTCCTCAGTAAATGTTGTCTGATTTGTGGTTATTTGAACGGAAACCTGCGCAATTTGTTGAAAAGCTAGTTCCAATTGTTGCATAAATGTTTGATATAGCATCACTGGCATCAATTCATCAAAACTTAAATGAAATTCCCATAAGCGACTTTGTTGGTGAACAATGACCTTGTCAATCCGGCCATTTTGAATTAAGGGATGTTCTTTCGCTGTGTCATCTAACTGAATTTGCGTCATCAGTTTATCAAATAAATCGCGTGCTTTTTCTGTCACAAAATGAACCTCCTTCTATCATTGAAAAAAGGCCCTCAGACAAATCTGTCAAGTGCCTTTTTTCGGTTTCTCTGCATTCGCTTCTCTATTAAGTATACTCGTTTTTTGTAAAAAAACAATCTTGTTCCGTCACTGGCTTGCTAAAAATTAGAGAACAAGAGTAATGTACTCCTGAAGAATTCCATTATTTGTTTGAACATATTGAACAAAAAGACATCCTGTCAATCCGTATTTACCAATCCCTTACAAATCCATTCTTGCCATTTCTTCCAATTTCTCAATCTCTTTTCGATAATTTTTCCGCATGGCTTGTTCTGTTTCTTCTAGGATTGAAACAAACCGATTTTCTGTTCGTTTCACTTCATCTAAACTGGTGGCTATTTGATGATGAAACATTCGTTTGTCCCAAGTATCATTTCTAGTAAAATAAGCCACCTTGTCTACTAGTTGGTTCGTTTGTTGTCTAAATCGCTGGATTTCAGCGGAAACATGTTGCTGTTGTTGATTGATTCTGCGCTTTTCTTGATAATAGTTGTCTTCAATCATCTGGTAACTGCGGCGTTTTTCTTCCGGTGTCATCTCTTAACCTCCTTTTGCTGGTGTTTTTAAATTTGCGTCAGGAATCGTTTTCAAATAATGGCTCGCTGCGTCCGCCACTTGCCCTTGGAACGCACCTTTTAAGGAAGATGGCAACGCAGTTTTTGATTGTTTGCTCATCAATTCTGAAAGTTTCTTGTTTGTATGTGTGGAGGTTTGTTTGATTGTTGCGATTCTGGTTTGTTTTGCTGTAATCACAGCTTGAATGGCTTGGCGTTCTTGTATCTTTTGTACGCGTTCTAATTCCAATTGAAGTTCTCTTTCCAGTTCATCCATGTGCGACATCCTTTCATTTCTGTGCAAATAACTGATTCCCTGCTTGGCGATCGTATTCTTGAATATTTTTAGCCGCAGTTGTTAACTTTTCACTAAATGTCATCAGTTTTTGATTATACTGTTGAACTTGTTTCCGATTGTGACTGGCCTGTGCCTCGTCCCACAAACGACTTTTTTCATAGGGTGCAATCATTGCTTGGACCTCAGAATAAGACAAATATTGTCTTATTTCATTGGCACTTGTTAAAATTTCCTTGGAAATTTCTGCTAACGCTTGTTCTGTGTCTTGCTGGCTTTGTTTCAGCAATTTCTCCGCTTCTTCACCGATTGTCCTAGCCTGATTAGCTACTTGTAATGCCAAGTCTGCTCGTAACTTGATTTTTTGACCGCCAGAAGCACTGGCAATTTTTGTATGTAAAGAACGAATAGCTTTATCAGTACTAGGTTTTAATTTTTCCAAATTCGCATTCGTTTGCGCAAATTCGCCATAGAGTTCTAAGTACTCCTGCACTCGTTTTTTCGCTTCGGCTTCATTATTTGTGGTGGGATCCCAGTCGCCATTTTTCTTTGCCCAGACTTTTGCTGCTAACTTGACTTGCTCCAAAGTCATATTCGGTGCGAAAATGCCATCTTTGGCTAAACGATCCAAATCCAAGTCGTCTCCATCAAAATAGTTGGCTAAAGTATTATGTTCACCAACCCCTGAAATCGAAAAAATCGTGCCATATTTACTATCACGTCCTGATAGTGCTGCCCACGAATCATTTTGGTAGCGAATCAAAAATTCTGGATTTTCTTGTAGCCACTGTTTTTCACTCGCCGTTAAACGTTCAAATTGATTGCGGCCCCAATCATCAAAACTGGTGGTACGAAAGCCCATTTCTTGCCCGTATTTCCCTGCCATTTTCATCATGTAGCCACCTGATTGACTAAAGCCTGCAACATCGGTAATTGTGCCGTTTTGCGAGGCGATTTTTTGCTGCGTTTGTTTTAAAAATTTTTCAGCTTCCTGATATTCTTCAGAAAGTCCACCTACAAAAGCTGTTCCAGCTGTTTCAAAGCCTTTTTTACCTTCATCCCCAAAGGAATTGGTACCAGCGTACACGACAGCGACGTTGTTATAGTCAGGTTTACCTTGGTCATCTAAAGGCGCGATGGCCATGGCATTTAGTTGGCTGGATTGGGTGCTGGCGGCTTTGTTTATAAGGTAATAATCTTCCTCTAGCCCTTGAATAGATATTTTATTTCCATTTTCTCTATTTTGAACGATTTTTTTTGCTGAATCTATTGATTTTGCTAAAACTTCAGTAGTCATTTCATCACTCACTAAAACATGCCTCCTAATAAACTAATTCATGAATCTCTAAATTAGAGATTACTTTTGCATTTGAACTTCCTTCAGAAGATTTTTTAATTTTTTTAGACTCTGATATCTCTAATTTGTCTCCTATATTCAAGCCTTTTGTTGCATTTTCTACCTCCAACACTAAAATAGAATCTATTTTTTGAGGTCTTAGATAATCTAATTGAATATATTTTTCAAGTTTATCATCGTACTCAGTATTGTAATTTAACGTAAACGACATCGTAAAATAATTATCCTCAGATACATAAATTCTCACATCGCTATCCACATAATTCCCCAACAACGAAGGCCCATATCCTTTTGCATTCCGCCATTCCACGCCAACGCCTTGCCACTCAATCTTCTCAATGCCTTCATAGTTTTCCACTAAATAGTTCGATACATATTTTTGAATTAAATCGATTCCTTGTTGGTAATCTTTTTCTATTGCTTTTTTATCCATGTATTGTTTCCCTCCGATTCCTAAAATAATTAACACGATAGTAGCTAAACCAATTAACCACCATTTTCCTTTTTCCACTGGCTTTCCTCCTTTCTTTTTATGTACAATCGTGTTTTAACATTCTACTGGATTCGTCCCATAAATCCCTTTCACTAGTACAGCGCCAATGCTACTGGGTTCCCTTTACTAACCTAACTTCATTCAATCGTTTCTATTCTGAAAGAGTATTTTCTTTAATTTTCTAACCTATTTTTTATTAGTTATAACCTCCTCTATTTAATCTAATGAATTAGTCACCATTTTATAATATCATTAACATATAATTTATGTAAATATAATTTTAAATCTTATCTATATATGAAAAATTTGTTTAAAAACAAAAAAATATCATTTAATCAGCTTAAATCACTTATTTATTTCCTCTATTATTAAAAACAATAAATGAAATAATTTTATATAGATTAATCTTTAAAATCGAATATTGTTTATAGCTTGAGACATTTAAGTTTTTTATTACATTAAAAAAGCTTAAAACAAAATCAGAGAAACTTTGATTTCGTTTTAAGCTTTATACTGTTATTAAGTTTGTTTATTTATTCCGCTTCTGATGTTGTGTTCATCAAAATAGAAAGTGTACTTTCTAATTCTTCTTTGCGTACTTCCAACATTTCACCAGTACGTTTGATTTTGACTTCTACCACACCATCGACTGCTTTTTTCCCGACTGTGATACGGATTGGACAACCAATTAAATCAGCATCAGCAAATTTTACACCTGCGCGCTCATTGCGGTCATCAACTAATACTTCGTAGCCCGCTTCGGTCATCATTGCTTCAACTTCTTGTGATAGTTTTGTTTGATACTCATCTTTCACATTCATTTGGACCACGTGTAAATCAAATGGCGCAATTCCTGTTGGCCAATTAATACCACGCTCGTCTGCATTTTGTTCAACGATTGCTGAAAGTAAACGACTAACGCCAATGCCATAGCAACCCATGATCACTGATTTTTCACGACCGTTTTCATCTAAAACTGTTGCGCCCATAGCATCACTATAACGCGTTCCTAATTTAAAGATATGACCAATTTCGATTCCTTTAGTAAAGGCTAAGACACCATTGCCATCAGGAGAAGGATCGCCTTCTTGAACAAAGCGTAAATCTTCGTAACTAATTGGTTGGAAATCACGATCTGGATTTACATTTGTCAAATGATAACCATCTTCGTTAGCTCCAACAATGGCGTTGGCTAAATCTTGAACAGCTAAATCTGCATAAATTTTAACATCTTCGGAAACATTGACTGGACCAATTGAACCAAAGCCAGCTCCTAAGACACGGCGGGCATCTTCTTCTGTTGCTTCATCTAAGAAATCAGCGCCTAAGAAGTTTTTCAATTTGACGTCATTGACATCATGATCGCCACGAACCAAGACCATTACTGGCTCTTCATCGGCAATAAATAGTACTGATTTAATAATACGTTGTGGCTCAACTTCAAAGAAGTTTGCCACTTCGGCAATTGTACCCACTTCTGGTGTTGCAATTTTTTCTAAATCTAATTGTGTTTCATGTGATTTTTTCGGTGTATAAAGACTTGTTGCCATTTCTAAATTGGCAGCATAATCACTTTCTGTTGAATAACAAATAGTATCTTCCCCAATTTCAGAAATCGCCATAAATTCTTTAGAATCTTTACCACCCATGGCACCACCGTCCCCAATAATGGCACGGAATTCTAGTCCACAGCGTTCAAAAATGCGTGAGTAAGCTTTTTCGTAATCACGGTATGATTGATCTAAACTAGCTTCATCGGCATGGAAAGAATAGCCATCTTTCATGATAAATTCACGGCCTCTTAATAAGCCAGAACGTGGGCGTTTTTCATCACGATATTTTGTTTGAATTTGGTATAAATTCAAAGGTAATCGTTTGTAAGAATTGATTTCATCACGAATTAATTCTGTGAAGGTTTCTTCATGCGTTGGACCTAAGATATAGTCACGGTCATTGCGATCTTTTAAGCGATACAAGTTAGGTCCATAAGTTTCATAACGGCCTGATTCTTTCCAAAGTTCTGCTGGTAATAACGCAGGCATTAACATTTCAACTGCATCAATTTTCTCAAATTCTTCTCGCATAATCGTTTTTAATTTTTCTAAAACACGATTGGCTAAAGGTAAATAAGAATAGATCCCTGCAGCGACTTGACGAATATAGCCTGCGCGCAACAGAATTTGATGACTTAAGACTTCTGCATCATTTGGTACTTCTCTTAACGTTGGAATTAACATTTTTGACTGTTTCATTAAAACTCTCCTCTATTTTAAAATCAACTATTTTTGATTTCTTTACACACTTTTTTACTTAAGCTTTCTCCTTAAAAGAAAAAGCGTTGAATATCGTTCCAAGTAACTAACACCATTAACACCATGACAAACCCAAAGCCAATTAACGTAATGATGCCTTCTTTTTCAGGACTAATTGGTTTTCCACGTACACCTTCAATAATGTTTAAGACAATTTTCCCGCCATCTAAAGCTGGGATCGGCAACAAATTAATAATCCCTAAGTTCATTGACAACATGGCCATTAAGAATACAACTGTCGTTACCCCAGCATTGGATGCTTCTTGTGATAGTTTAAACATCATGACTGGACCACCTAGTTTGTTTAAACTAAAACCTGTGAATAGTGAGCCGAGTGCTTTAAAAATCTGTGTCGTACTATTCAAAGTATCCTGAATACCACCCATCAATTTTGACGGTAAATCGGTTTTCATATAAGGATAAACGCCGACTTTACCAATCGTTTGTTTTTCCACTTTTTGTTTTTCTGGTGTCACTGTTAGTTGCTCTTCTTTGCCGTTACGCTCAACTACGAACGTTAACGGCTTTTCGGGGTTCTTCTGCACAATGGTTGTAAAATCTTCGTATTTTTTGATTTTTTGATTATTGATCGATAAGACTTTATCGTTTTCTTTCAACCCAGCTTCTGCGGCTGGGCCATTAGGAATCACTTGTCCAATTTGGTTCGTGTTTAAATCAGTGACGCCTCCTTGTAGAAAGACCGCTAACGTAAACAGAATAAACCCTAAGATAAAGTTATTCATGGGTCCCGCAAAGTTCGTCAAAATGCGTTGCGATAATTTCGCTGATTGAAATTGAACGTCAAGTGGCGCAATCCGCACCTCGGTCCCATCACTTTCAATAATCGTTGCATCATGGTCAACTTTATAAACGGTTTCTTCTTCCTCGTTTCCATTGACATAGCCCTTGATGAATAATTCTTTTTCAAGATCAAAATCAACGACTTCCATCGGAATACTATGAGGTAATTGTACTTTTTTACTTGTATTAATTTTAACCACATTACCCACGGCATTTAACTCAACAGATAGAGGCATACCTGGTGTGATTTCTGTCATGTCTTCGCCCATCCCAGCCATTCGCACATAGCCACCAATTGGCAATAAGCGAATCGTATAAGTGGTGCCATCTTTTCCACGATGCGCAAAAATCTTTGGTCCCATTCCGATTGCAAACTCACGAACTAAAATACCCGCTCGTTTTGCAAAATAAAAGTGGCCAAATTCATGTACGAGGACAAGAATACCGAAGACAATAATGAATGTGATAATTGTTTTCATAGATGTCCTTCTTCCTTCATTCACTGACGTTCAGTGCTTTTTATTATTACATGGGAAAGTCTCGTAAAACTTGCTCTGTTCCCTTCCCGATAAACCAGTGCAACTGTTTACTGAGAACAGTCACCACTGTTAGTGAACAAATCTTTCCTTATGTAAGACAAGTTTTATTTTAGCATATTCACTCATAAATAACCATTGGACTTGACCACTTCGCCTAGATATTTTGTGTTTTTTTAGAAAATCCGTTAATTTGAGAACGTTGCTTTAAAAATTCAATAAGAATGTGGTTTGTTTAGCTCGTTATAGAAAAAATATAAGCTATAGTTGATTGGTTCTAATAGAAATAACTTTGAATAGACAAGGAAATTTCTTATTTGTTTTTTGCAAGGCAGAACGGTAGTTGTTAAAGAAAGAAACCAGCGTTAGACGCTGGTTTCTTGAAGTATGTTGTTGGTTTGAGGTTTTAGTCGACTGAACCTTTCATTTGAGAATCGTTGTGTTACTAGACATCAATGCCTGTTATATCAACAACTCAGAAGGAGTGCGTTAATAATTCTAATCACTAAATCTCAATAAAAGTTTTCCAAATGGCATTCAAAAATATGTTTGTGTGGGGCATATAGGAAAGGAAACTCTAGTCATCAAAGTTCACTTATCCTTATTATTAAAGTGAAAACGCCAAACTCAAAATTTAAATTAACTGCATTGCACATTAGAAGCTATTTATACTCCCATATTTCTCGGCTTTCGTCCCATAAAAATATCTCATATTTTGCTGCAAGTTTATTAGAGTACTCTATTGCTTTAGCCTCCTCTTTGTCTTGAGCCTCTTCAATCAATTCTGGTGTAATCCATGTATATTTGTCTCTTTCTACAAGTCGCTCATAAATAATCTCAGGAGAGGCTTTTAAAAATAGAAAATGTTTAATATTCATACTTTTAAGAATGTTTGAATCAACAAACTCCATATTTCTCGACCTATTAAATAAAGTAATATGTCCATCAAATAGAACTAGTTCTTCATTAACAAAGTAATCTGTAGCTTTAAGCAACATCTCTTGATTGTTTTCTATATTGTCAATTTGCTTGTCCTTAAATACTAACCCACTATATTTTTTGATTAAATCACTACATGTATACTTTGCATAATTATGAAAGGGTTCATAGTTTTTAATAAAAGTAGATTTCCCTACTCCGTGAACACCACATACAAAAATCCTATTTAAACTCATAATCACACATCACTAAACATACACAAAAGATTGTGGGGCTACTTTTATTCCAAAATCTTTCAAATCAATAGGGGAAATATATTTAATTACATTTTTAAGTTTATATGCTACTGCAAGATCCCTGTTATCAAAATACTCTACATAAAACTCTTTTTCAACACCAGAAAATTTTTTTGTCTCCTTCCATACCTTCTCTGGATTATCTATAATTATGTCTTCGACTTCAGCCTCACCGATCACTTTGCAAACTGGTGATGTAGAATATATGATAATTTTATTAGGATTTCTTTTTGCTATTACTCTTCTAAACTCAAATTTTTTTTCTCCAGTCATTATTTTATCAACAAATTTGGGATGAATGGATAGTAAAATAGTAGACACTCTTATCCGCTCCTTTTTAAATCTATTCTATTTTACAATAATTCCCTCTGAATATCTAGATTTTTCTATTATCGAAAACGCAAAAGAAGGCGGAATTAAATCAATACCTCTTGGAGCTTCAATATTATTTTCTCTCATATACCCAAGATTAACAGCACGATAATCAAGTTTGCCAAAATATACAAATTCCAAAAATTTATACCGGTTCATCGGATTCCTGATTTGTGCCATTTCCTTTTCATCAAGCACACATCGATTTAATAATTTTTCCAATTCAATACTCCGCAATTGATTAGTATCACCATAACCTGAAACAACGCCAATCGAAGTAATCACCGATTGATAATGCGCCGGACTAGCATTAGAATGATCTCTAGTTCTATAGAAAAAGATTACATCTCCATTTCTTGGTTGATGTGCCCATAAATTTTTCCCAAAATAAACTTTTTTTAATGCATTTCCTGCTTTATTATTATTAGTATAATTGGAATTGTCTTCAGTGTTAAGAATTGCATCTGGTAAGAGCCTAGTATGATACTCTGGTTTTATAGGTAACAAATAGTAATTTTTCCCAACGGTATTAAGAATTGGGTATCCTTCATAATCATTTTTCTCATAAACATTAATCTTTCTTGTAAAAACTAATTCTCCTGTTTCTGAAATTTTAGTTTCCTGTTTAAAACCAAATTTTATAAAGTAACTAATTAGTAACTCATGATGAGGGAAAATAGTAACATAAATTTCCTTAAAATCATTCTTAATAGCATTTTCAAATATAACTTTGAAGAATCTTTCTCCCATATAATAACCATTTTCACTAATTTTAAAGGTTCCTATTTTCAATCTTCTTCTTGGCTCAAACGGGGTTTCCATTTCGCTATAGTCTTCTTCCTCAGTCTCTTCTTTTAAGTATAAGAGTCCTTGAATGTTTCCTTCAATATCTGAGTGTGTGTACACTTCTTTATCGGCCTTTTTAACGAACCACTCTTGAAAACCTTTATAATCATTTTTTAAACTAACAAAGAAATCGTCATCTACTCTACAATCTTTAAACTTTCTTTTTTTTATGGATAGAACTTCATAGTTAATTAAATCCAAAAAAATCCCTCCTTTTAGAAAAAGTACGATACTTACTAGCAAACTGATAACAAAAACATTACTTGTAGGAAATTTCTATATTAGGAACTTTTTCTAATTCTTTTATAAAGTCAGTAAGTTTCCCTATTGGCAAAGCTATTATATTTCCTTCGTTTCCTTCACTACTAATCTCATCAAACGTTTTTTTTGAAAACAATAAATCTTCAGACTTATATTTTTTTAAGAGTTCCCCATACTTTAAATATGACTCGAAAAGACCGTCAGCATAATAGGCTAAAATATTTATATAAATTGTATACATTAAGCTCCTCATTGTAGATATAAAAGGATACAAGTTTATCTCATCAGCCATTTCTTCAATATCTTTCCTTACAGTATTCCACTTCTTCCACTTTAATAATTCTCTTCTATCGATATATATATTAGTTTTGTTCGAACCAATTCTACAGATAGAAAACGGCATCTCATTATGAATGATATAATTTCTAAGTCGCATTAAAAATCTATAAGTTAATTCTTTATCATATATATTGGAAAAAAGAGTCCTAAATTTTTGAGCCTGAACAGCATTACATTTAGAAAAATACTCTACTTTTTCCACTAATAACTTAATTGATGTGCAATAATTTAAAATTAATTTATTGGCGGTACGTAACACTTCATGAGTTGATTTCTGATTATTGACAAGACATTCTTTTAAATTATCATAGGTAAGAAATTCAAGTAGTTCTGTATTTATTTCTTCAGTTATTTCATATACTGATCTAATTTGCTGAAGCGGATACAGAATATCAAAAATACTTAAAATTTCTTTCAATTCTGAGTCAGTAATTCCACATACTAAAGTCGCATTCCTGACATTCAAATCTTCCCAGGATTTATTATCATTGGACATATAACCACCTACTTTCTTTAAATTTATATCAGAAAATTCAGTATTTATATAACTCTAAAAAAATCTATAAATGACTACGATAACCAAAACGATTAAACATTCTCAAAACTGTTTTTTTTACACTCTAAATACATTATTTTTAATGTCTATTTCACATTTTTATAATCTTTCACAACTTATTATACTAGATTTCAAAAAAAAAATCTTGTTTATCATAATATTTATTAGATTTTCCGATATACTAAAATTTCTATTTTAAAGATACTTTATAAATTATTCATCCCATGTTATTTTCATATTAATTAGAATCAATACAAACTAATGATTTTTTTTGACATATATCCCCTATCACCGATTGTCATCGACAGCGAGCCTCATTGGTTACGATAACTAGCGGGCTGTAAGTTAATGCTGCCCTCCAATATCATATCCAAGCTCATTATGGAGGAATCGCTGCACCAATCTAGCGTTGCGTAGCAATCAATTTGTTTCTCTCTTTACTGGAAAATCAACACCTCTACCTTACCTTGATTTATCAATAATATTATTTCTTACTTAACTTCAAAATCTTCGAGATATCATCATCTCCAAAGCATCTACAGTCCGTTCAATATGCTCTAAGTAAATTTTCTGTTACCATTAGTAAAATTATTTAAATTTGAAGGCTCTATTCCTGATAAATGTGCAAGTTCTCTTAGAGACATATTTCTTTCTACTAGTAAATTATTTATTAAGACTTCAACTTTTATTCCATTATTATCATTAACCATCTAACTCCCTCCAGTATCATAAAAATATGTTGTCTGTATGAACATGACATAGTTGAATGCTTTTAAAACAACCTTGCCAACCGTTTGTCAGATTTCTGGAGCCATGCGCTTTATCATTTTAAATGGCAACCAAGATACGTACGTACCTTGTGTTTCTCTAGTGAAGAAATGCTTTCCTAACGCGAAGCTCATCATTGATTGCTTCCATATCGTTCATCACATCGGTCGGACCTTTCGAAATCATCGAATCATTTGGACAAAACGCCTATCCAAAAGTTCAAGTTTAGCTGAAAAACGATAAGGAAAACACCTCAAAAAATATTGGAAGTTATTACAAAAATATCAAGAAAATTTGGATAGTTTAAACTGCTGTTGGCGCCCTTCGTTTAAAACTTATTTAACCGAAACAGCGCTTGTGGACAGATTACTTTTCTACAGCATTGAGTTAACACAAGACGTTGTTGTATAAAGACTTTTTGTATGCCATTCATAAACGAAATCCAACGTATTTTGATACCAAACACAGATTCATCATGCATTAAATTATTCCTATTCGAATGTTCAAAAAGGACAAACCATACAAACCAAATAAAAAAATCCAGAGGATTTTCTCCTCTGGATTCGACATGATTCTACAATCTCTCTTTACCAGCATTGTTTGACAGAAAACGTTTTACCCCACACTGCCTTCCATATTGGAATCGACTTCTCAATCAGTGTCATGCATTGTCAAATTAAACAATTAAGATGATTCATAGTAGTTCAATGAGTCAATAATTATAATTGATTGTCAAATTAAGATGGTCAAAATCTGGTCAATTTTGTATATGTTATTGGGAGCAATACTTAATGTAAAGTCAGTCTGCTAAGATTGACTTTTTTTATTAACTTGAAAATCTTTTCCCATGTAAATTTTTGGCGTAAAATTATTTTCCAATACAGTCAAAGTATTCTGTTAATATATCTGTCTGATAATCCAATACGCCCTTTATTTTCTTTTTCTTGTAGTCTTCATACATTTCTTGTGGGCTACTAAAAATAACTTCATCTTCATCTTCAAAAACAAAACCTTGGCATAAGACAACTCTTAACTTTTTATCAACATTTCTGTAATTAAACTATTTAATATTCTTAAATCAACTTATTCACTAGGATAAAATTATATTCTTAGTTAATAAATTTAACATTTTTTCTTGAGGTAAATTAGTATCTCTATCAAATTCTTCTTTCAAAGAATTTAGAACATTGATAAAATCTTTGTCTTGCAAAGGAACAATCAAATTTTTATTGTCATCATAATAATCTGAACATCTTTTAAATAAAGCCTTTTCATTATTACAATCTCTAAATACCATGAATCCCATTTTTCCACGATTAGGTGAGAAACGTCCATTTAATTGATCAAGCTCTGGATTAGCAATGTCTTTCGTATAATTTTTACATTCTACAAATATATATCCTGAAGGAATATCCTTCACAGTAGAAAGGTTAAAGAAATAGCCATTTTCAGCAGCATTATCATAAACTAAATCTATGCGTTTTCTTCCATCATGAATTTCTAGCTCTTTTACTGGATTTATGAGGTTGGGATAAAAAAGAAAAGTCATTGTAGCAATTATATGTTCATGAAATCTGTTAGCATCTTTAGCTCCTTTTCCTATTTTACTAAAACCATCAATTAAATTATCGATTATCCGCAAGTAAAAATCGTCACTATAATTATTTATAATTTCTTCATTTGTTAATGAAGCTATTTTCATTTTTGTATTATTCTTAAAGTCATCATAAAACTCTGGATGATCACTGGTAAAATTTCTTAAAAATTCTTTTCTGTAAGCACCATATTTAGAGGCTACATCTTCTTTGTTTATTGTCCTTTTTATATTACCATCTTTCAATTTCTTCTCATTTACTAAACTTGTATTCATCCGAAGTTCTTCACTAACTAAAAAATTCAAAACAAAATGCCTTGCATATTGAGCAGAATCATATACATAGCCTTTTTTTCTGCATACCACAGATTTTGGAACTAACAAAATAGGTTTATCATTAATTACAAGCATATCTTCGTAACTGTTAACCCAATCTCTTTTCTGTATATCCCAGTATTCCCTAGTGGCTATTGACTTGGTGAGCTCTATTCCATGAAGAGTGCATTGATCTTGAGTGTACTGAATTAAATGCTTTCTAATAATATTGGTGGTTAAATCAGAAATTTTATCATGAGATATGTTGTCAACAAATATTTTTATGTCATTAACATGTGAGATAAGCCCGTTATCCATTGCTCCACTTTCAACAATATATTCAAACAGTTTTGTTGCATCATTGTCTCCAAGACTTTTTCCTAGTGTTCCAGATTTTGATAATCCTAAACATGTTTCATTTGGCTCTGAAAATCTAAAATTTCTCCTTGCTTCTTCTATTTTTTTATCTCTAAATAGATTCAACATATATTGGAAAAAGTTTTCAAGAGTTCTATGTGCTGATATAGACCATCTGTCAGTTTTGATTGAAAGGAAGTACGGATCTAAAAATAAAGGCATATCATTTTCAGTATCGATATCTACAAAATCAAGTTCATTTTGCGTTCTCCCTAGTCCATATATTTCACTTATCTTCATAAAACTACCTCTTCTCTAATTATTCTCTATCTAGGTTGATTGCAAAACATATGTTCATATATCAAACACATCCGTAAACTAATCTAGATAGCCCAACTTCTTACTCAATATTAAAATGAAGCCTTCATTCTTGTGATTTCAAAATAAAAAAACTATAAATGTTTTATGAAATAAAAACATTATTTTTTATATAACCGTTAATTAGTTTTGATTAATCATTGCTATTATCGGCTGAACCGCTGGAGCTATCGTAACTATAGCAGCTAGCAATTCTATAGCACTAATCCCTTTTTCTTTTATCACTTTTCCAAATCCTTTCTTCATTATTTTTTTATCTACCGAGCTTAATTCACTAATTTGAGCTTTCATATTTTCTACTAATTTGTCTTGACTTATGTTTTCATCTAATGAAATAACCAATTCAATAAAGTATTCCACTCTAATTTGTAGTAATTTAGAATTGAGTTGCCTCTCTATAAATAGTCCTCTTTGTTCAATATGATTTTCAATTTCAATTTGTAAATTAGGGTCTGGTATATTCATTATTATTTTTTTAGTTTGCTCATCATATTGAGCAAAACTTATTAAATTTAAAAATTGTTCTTTCCAATTATAATTCTGTTCAGGATACACAAGTTCTTTTTTTATTTTGAGATTTCTTACTCTGCTTTGCGTTATACCCAACTCTTTACTTAAAAGATAATCTGAATCCGCATTGAAATCACCACTTTTTTTTCTTTTAAGTTTATTTTGATAGAAAAATTTGAACATTAGTAAATCCATCTCAGATTTTGATGTTAAACCAAAATTTTTTCGATAGTACTTTTCGCATATCTCGTCAAAATACTTTATTTTTTCTTCTTCTGAAAATTCACTATTCATAATTATTCAACACTCCTCTTTTTATTAGTACCTTTACTCTTTTCTATAGTATACTTCTCACCATTCTTCTTAATCTTATTCTTTATAATCTCTTCAACACTCAGACCTAAATCATCAGCTAACATCAAGCAATAAATCATCACGTCAGCAATCTCATCTTTAATATTTTCTAAATCATCGGCTATTGCTTCTTCACTCGACTTCCATTGAAAGTTTTCCAGTAATTCTGAAGCTTCAAGAGAAACTGATAATGCTAGGTCTTTAGCATTATGAAATTGTCTCCAGTCCCTGTCATCTCTAAACTGATTAATTTTTTTTATTAAGTCCTCCATAATCTATCCCTCCTATAATCCCACTCGTTCTTTAACTAGTTTCTCTACATTTTTATCTTCAAAGTAAACAGCACAACCATCAATACCTCTTGAAAGTAGTACATAATAAATATTTAATATATACTCTGTTAATTCAGATAAATTAAATCCCTCTTTTAAAGGTGTCCCGCCGATATCTTTGTAGTTTTCTGGAACCGCCACAATTTTTCCATCTTTTACTGTTATATCATTGCCTACTATAACTCCGGAATAGTTTAGATCATATCCTTGAATTGCATGTATTGAACCTATTTCCTTTTCTGAGTTTGGTTTCTTTACCCAATCTTCATAAGTAGAGTTCCATCTTTTTTGTATACCATCTATATTCCAATCGTATGGCAATTCTTCAAATTTTTTACCTTTATTTTCTTTTTTCCCAGTATTTGATACCCACTCTCTGCAGTAACCAGCAATCAGTCTATTGGTCGTTTCTGGATAAGCGTGAGAATAATCATCAACATAGTCAATAACTTCTTTAAAAGTGGCTACAATTTTAAAATAGTCATCTTTAAAAACTTTAGAATTAAAACTTTTGTCATTACTTAATTGAAAACCGTATAATATGCCTTTTAAAAAATCTTCTCCTGAGAAATCTCTATCTCCTCCGATTCTAAACTGTTGCATTAAACGAACTTTTTTATAATCACTCGTAAGGCTTCTTATTTCTGCAGGTCTAATATTCTGAGGTTTAATACCTTGATATGGATCATATAACAGAACTAATCCATCTGTTAGTTTTTCAAGAAGAGTGATCTCATCATCACCTTCATCAAGATGTCTTCTTGCATTCGGATGTCCTTTTCTATAGTATTTTTTCAATTTATGAGCTTCATCTACAATAATAATATCGTATTTTTGCTCATTTTTCTTTGCATCCATTATTAGTTGAGAACCTGTTTTTACTATTAATCTATTGTTCAGACCGATCGACTTAAATATCAAATTAAATTGTTTAGTTAAATTTCCTGTTGTTATCAAACCTATTCTTAAATCAGGATACACTTCAGCTAAGGAAAAAGCTAAGTTTGTAAATAGAACTGACTTACCAGAACCTGCTGGTGCTTCAATTAAGTATTTTTTTGTTATGTTTTTTTCAATTTCATCAACTATTTCTTTTTGCTTAAATGATAGCTGTTTAAAAGGAGAGTACTTAAACAGAAGTCTTTCTCTTAACTCTTCAACATTAGGATTATCTACTAACCCCAGTGTATACAATTCATTATTCCATAATTTATTAAAAACTTCTGTTAATATTTCTTCCTTATTTTTATATACCAACTCAGTTTGTCCATTATTTCCATTAGCTAATACAAATTTTGTCATATCAGATTCAGCAATCATATAGTTCAATATTAATGATTCCAAATCCAGAATGGACGATTTATCAAATAGACTGGAGTATATGACTAAGCAATTTGTATAATCTCTATAATCCACTTTCGGATTGCTTTCAATCAGATGCTCATAGTGTCTTCTATTGAAGCCATTAGTCTCTCCAACATAAATTTTTTTAGTTTTAAGATTATAGTAAATATAGGTGACTGGATTATTCTCTAATACATTAACATGAATTTTTTCCAATTTATTCGATATTTCCCCATTTTTAAGTATTAAATTCATGACTCTGTAACTTGACATTTTATTCACTCCAATTGTTAATTTCCTATCTATAATAAATTGTATCATACTAAGCATAAGATATATAATTAATTATTTAAGTGTATTAGATAAAAAATAGAAGTGACCTATCTCTATATTAAAATATCTCCTAAAGCCCTAATTCATGAGTAGCTTATTCTGCATCTACTCAATCAATTAACAATAAAAACTTATAGATATTAAACATTATACAAATATTTCATATGAGTATTACAACCTGAAATAATTGTAGATCTGTTTCATCTGCAATAACTGCCACAACTATGTAGTACTTTTTAAGGATTTTCAGCCAAAAACTATTTTCCGTTTCATTTATATATGAAACGCAGAAACCCTATTATATCAATGTTTATAAAGCCGTGTTTCATTTCGTTTCATGTATCAAAATTTATTAACCTTTTGCAAAAGTCAAAAAAAGAGTACCCTAAGTGAGCACTGTAGCTCATTTAAAGGGTACCCTTAGTACGGTCAAATAACAACGGGGTGGGGGTTCTCTATCCTATTCATTCAATTCCTTGTATCATTCTACCAAAGATATGATTAGCTTGAATTGGTTGTCCATCAATTAGGGTAAGGGTGTACTCCGTTTCCAGTGGCTCTTTTAAGCTTACTGTTATCCCCTCTCCCACCTTCTGCTGAACAGATAGGCTAATTGCTTTCAGATGTTCAATTGCTTCTGATATAGATTGCTTATCATTTGGAATAGACTCATCAACATAATAACTAATCCTTGTACCATTGCCACCATTTTCAGTCGTTAGATAGCCTTTATAAGGCAATTGATCATAGTTGCTGATAAAGTAACTGAGCTGTTCATCTTGGGTAAAATTTGATTTGACATCATCAAAAGCTACACTACTATTCACAATATTACTAAAACCATCTCTAAGCTCTTTATTCTCCGTTTCTTTAAAGTATAAATAATTATTCGGATTGCCTTGATTCTGACTAGTTACTAACACTTTGGGTACTCCCGAATTAATAGTAAAGAAGTAAACATGCTTCGATAAATGATCTTGTGCCTCCGCATCCGAATAAACAGCTACTAAAGAATAACCTGATTCTTCTTCACCACTTTCTGACCAGTTTAAAACTATTGGCGTGTTACCAATAACCGCCTGCCACTTATTGTTATTCAGAACCGAGTCAGGGAGTTGCAAACCGTATAAATCAACATTATTATGTGGACTATATTGTTTATACGTCTGATTCATTGTTTGTCCCCAAGTATTCATAAAGTCATTAAGCTTTTTATCCTTATCAGCCTTCCATAACATCTCCTCAACTATCTTATCTTCTGTTGAAGAATTACTGACAGAGCTCTCTTTTACAGAACTAAGACTGTCAGATGTTTCACTAAAGGTAGATGAGCTAGGTAGTTCTTTTTTATTTTGACAGGATGCCATCAAAATAGTGGTTAGTAGAGCTAATAACACCAATACTTTTTTCATTCTGTTACTCCCTATCAAATTTATCTGGATTTCTTTCTATATAAGCAGTGTAAGGCATAGATGCAACAGAAACAAGCCTTTGTCCTTCTTGAATTGTTTCTATATCATATTTCAATATACCCGTTCTAATTCTATCCATCCCCTTGTAGAGTGTTTCATGGGAATCCTTAATTTCTTGTGGTAAAGTACTGGGAGGTTTGATACCATCAAGCTTTTTCATCTGTTTGCTTAAATAGTCCGCAGTATCCTTTAGACTATCATCTGAATCTACATCTGTCTGTTTAATTTTCTCGTCACAACCAGCAAATATGTTCGAAACTTCTTGTATATATTCTTTTTCTGTCATACTCCCTGAGCTAAAAATCATTGAAAAACAACCTAATAATAGCAAGCCTCCCACTATCAGTATTATTCTTCTATCTTTTGGATGATGATGCGTTTTGAGAAGTTTTCTTATTGCAATTGCGAAAAAAACAAGACCTATTCCACCTAATATTTTTGCCATCTTTTGACCTCCTCAGTATCCAGATGATAAGCCCAGAAGTGTTCCTAGAATACCACCTGCAACTCCTGCAATCATTAAAATAGTCCCATGCTTTTCATCATGCTCTCTATACAAATATCCCATAATAACTCCAATAGCACCAAATAATACAGGAATAAATAGGAGTGAGATGGCAACTGAAATCCACCCAGCAATCTTATACAGATTTCCACTTTGCTTTCCCTTACTAATCTGGATTTTAACTTCACTGAGCGATTTTTCTATCTTAGGGCTTATTTGTTCTGTGTATAACTCCTTATTTTCCTGAGATGCGCCACAAGATGGGCAAAACTTTGCTGATTCCTCCATTTGACTTCCACAATTTCTACAATACATTTGTTTTTTCCTCCCTATTTATACTAAAAATATCATAAAAGAGCTCATCCATATCAACTTCTAACACTTGCGATAATAGCTTCATTTGGTAAGGTTTAGGTACTGTCCTACCAGTTTCCCATGAGCTAATTGACTGCTGAGTGACAGACATCTTCTCAGCTATTTCAATTTGAGAATACCCTTTTGCTTCTCTATACAAACTAAGTCTTCTTTTCTCTTTCATAATCTTCTTCCTCCTCACAAACATTATATACATCAATTTGTAGTAATTCAACAATTATATGTGATTAAACACCATTTTTAACAAGAATAAACAACAGTTTGTTGTATAGTATAAGTGTCGGAGGGATAGATTAAATGAAACAATATGCTAAAACCATACGAGAAAACAGAAAAAAATTAGGTTGGACTCAAAAACAACTTGCTCAGAAAATCCATGCCTCTCAGCAAGCTATTGCTCGTTGGGAAAATGAAGTTACTGAGCCTCGAACTGAAAATTTACAAGCACTTTCAAAGGCTCTGGGAGTCCCTTTAAGCCATTTTATTGATAGGCAAACAGAAATAGCAGATGACGATTTCAACGCTTTGTATCGCTCCTTATCACCCGAGGATAAAGTTAAAACCTTAGACTATATGAGGTTATTAAAAAGGCAAGAAATGGAACGAAACGAGTTTAAAGATCACCCAGCTAGTTAAAAAGGGTGATCTTTAGACTTTAAAACTAGATTGACTCATCTCCAATGTTATTTTCCAAAAAATCAATTAATAAGTTATATATTTTTCTCCTTCATTTGTTGAAGAATGTCTTTTACTTTGATTTCCAACCTATATACTCTTTTTTTGAAGGTTTCCTTAGAAATTTTATGTTTCTCGCATATACTGTCTTCGTCAAGTAATACCAAATCCAATATAAGCTGTTTTTCCCTTGTTTTCAGAATTTCTGATTCTATCAACTCTTCTAGTAATTCAACGGTTTCTATCTCTTTCATATAATCAGTTACATTATTATAGCTATTTTCTACGCTCAATATATCTCTTGAACTTAATTTCAATTTAAGTTCATATTCATTGGTAAATATATCTTCATGAGAAAAAATGTCTACACCCATTCCATTGTGAGTTGGACTCATCACTCTATAATAGTCAAGCTTCTCCTTTTTTTCTTTGGCTAACTGTTCACTAGACTTTCTTCTATATCCATTCCCAAGCATTAGTTCTCTTTTTAAATTTCTCTCTGAATTTTTCAACATATTATATTTCAACTTCATTGACTCTTCAGATTCTCCCTGTAATAATAGATGAAATTCCCAAATATCTTTATTGTCTTTTTCCAGTAGCTTCGCTCTTCTACAATATTCCGTCCATAAAGAGGCTACATACATATCGTATGTATCTTTATATTTAGGCATGTTAAGAGGTACAGACGTAGAATAATGCGCTTCATAAACATAAGTTTGAATATATGGCTTAATTAACTTAAAAAAGTGAACCCATACAATTTGTAAATCTCTTACATGTTTTTCCATTGGTGATACTTTTCTATCTAGTAATTTCTCATTATTTTCAATTTTATTCATAATCTTCTCCTTAATTGTCCAAGTTTGTATTTTTATTGGGCATTATATAGTTATAAAACACTCTTCGGAATCCTCTTTCATCTTAATCTCTTCTGAAAATTTCTCAGTATACTTAACTACTAATCTTTTAATCTAAATCAAAATTCTTTGTATATTTGATTATTTTTGAGTTTCTTTAAATTGGTACTGAAATAGAAGTTAGAATTGAAAGCTGAGTGGTTTTCTCAGCTTTTTACAGGTTTTTTAAGGGGCGTGCCCCTTGAATAGCTACCCTTGTGTTCTTTTTTAAAAAGTACCTTCAAGCTAACTTCTATGACTTAACATAAAAGCATCTAGGTCAGATTTAGAAATTCTTTGAACACCATCAATTTTAGTAACAGCTAGATCATACTCAGAAATATATCTTTTCAATGTGTTTAAAGAAATATCCTCTTTTAACTTTTCAATCTCTCCTTCCAACACTTGTTGAACTGTCTTAGTAATGACACTATCAATTGTTATGTCTTCTGTTAACATAAATTCCATCCTTTCATTAGTTTTCTGTATCTCTCTTTTTAAAATCACAAAAAAAGCACAGACTCCCCCTCTCATCAAAATAAAGTAAAAAAACTTTAATTAGACAAGAAGCATTGAAAGTCTGTGCTGTAAGCTTCTTTATATATTACATGATTACTATAACATAAAAAAGGGTGTTTGTAAACACCCTTTTTTAATTGATTTCTATTTAAATTAAATCATTTTGAAATACTAGTATCCATTATGCTATTTTTCAAAAACGAAAAACAGGGCATTTACAAACACCCTGTTATATTGTATACTATTTACAAGGAGATGATAATATGACTAACTCACTTCCTCTAACTTCCAATGACAGAGACAAACACCGAGGTCAGAGAATTAAAAAAATTCGTAAAGAATTAAAATTGACTCAAGTAGACTTTGGTATACTTGTCTCTAAAAATAAGAGTATGGACAGAAAAACTGTTTACGATTGGGAAATAGGTAAATTTTGTCCTAATGATGAAAGTTTAAAAAAAATAGCCAAAATAGGGAATATTAGTATTGAGGAACTCTTGTTTGGATCATTTGACAGCTACCTTTCAGGATTGATTCTAAATGGTGATACATTAATTCAAAATGAATTTAGTTCTACAGATTTATCACTCTATGATTACCTAAAATTTTCAAATAGACCTGTAACAGCTAGTCTATTTAAAAATTTAGATATAGAAAAGAAAAAAGATATCTTTTATAAGACACTGGAAATTTGCCGTAAAAAAAAACTAACACACTATGATACTAAAAAGATTAGCGATATTTTTACTGATGTTGTCACAAACTACACAGAAGGAGATATTTCTTATCTTACCTTTTCAATTTTAGAAAATTTAAACTTAATTGAAACTGAATGGCTACCAGATCAAGTTAGGGATAATTCTTCTGAATCAAATAAGTTTTCTGACGATGGGCTAATTGCAATATCTAATGCCATTACTCATTTTAGACATGAACTAAATATCATTAACAACCAGTACAGCAATCTAAAATAACGGAGGTGTATAAGATGGAGCGATACTAAGCGTAACATCTTAAAATAAACAGAAATTAATACTTAGATTTACTCCTACTATTGCTCCCAATAGACTATATCTATTGACCGATACCTAGGAGGAAAGAAAATGGCAAAAATATCAAAGTACAAAAAGAATAACGGTCAAGTAGCATGGATGTTCAAAGGACATGTAGCCACTGATCCACGAACTGGAGAAAAAGTAAATACCACACGTAGAGGCTTTAAAACTAGGCAAGATGCAAAAAAATCACTTGATGAACTAGCATACGAGATAAAGTACGGGGTCAAGAAGAAAGCTTCTGATATGACTTTCGAGGACTTGTATGAAGAATGGATAACCCATCAACGATCAAGTGTTAAACCTTCGACAGTAGCTATATCTGTTAGGTTTGCTAAAAATCAAATACTGCCTGAGTTTGGTAAGTTGAAGTTAACGGATATTTCTGTCCCATACTGCCAGAAAGTCTTAAGCAAATGGCATGCAAAATATAAGATGTGGGATTCTATTCGAAAACAGACTGGACAAATTTTAGCCTATGGCGTTTCTATGGAATATATTGATAGTAACCCTATGAGAAAAACAATGCGTCCTAAGCATAAAGAGTATGAGGAAAAACGAAAGTTCTATACTAAGGATGAATTGAATACCTTGCTAAATGCATTCAAGGACTTTGGAAACACTAAGCAATATGCTTTCTTCAGATTACTAGCATATACTGGGATGAGAAAAAGCGAAGTTCTTGCATTACAGTGGAAAGATATTGATATGTTTAATAAGGAACTGCATGTTAACAAAACAGTTGCGATTGATGAACATAAGAATATCATAATCCAAACACCTAAAACCAAAGCCTCAAGGAGAACGATTTCTCTTGATAAAGGGACTTTAGCAATCTTAAATGACTGGAAGATGCAACAAAAAACTGAATATCTTAAACTAGGCTATAATACGAGCTCAGAAGAGCAATATGTTTTTACAACACTTAAAAACACGCTATACATTCCAAACACTGTGAATGATTGGTTAAGATATATTTTGAAAAAGTATAACTTACCTCGTATTACGCCTCATGGGTTCAGACATACCCATGCTAGTTTGCTATTAGAAGCTGGAGAATCTGTTAAGGTAGTTCAACAACGATTAGGGCATGAAAATAGTAAAGTGACATTAGACATCTATGCACACATTACAAACAACGCACCTAAGAAAACGGGACAAGAGTTTGCTGATATGATGGCTCATCAGTAAAAAAGCTAGTCAAAACCTGGTCATTTCTAATATCAAGGCAAAATAAAAAAGCTAGAATCCTTATACATCAAGGGTTCTAGCTCCTATAACAGGTTTAACCTACACTGCCTTCCATCTCATAACTAATCAACCGATTCAACTCAACCGCATATTCCATCGGTAATTCTTTCGTAAATGGTTCAACAAAGCCCATAACAATCATTTCTGTCGCTTCGGCTTCAGACAAGCCGCGACTCATTAGATAATATAATTGTTCTTCAGAAATTTTTGAAACTTTGGCTTCGTGTTCTAAGGACACTTGGCTGTTATGGATTTCGTTAAATGGAATTGTATCTGATTTTGATTTTTCGTCCATGATAATCGTGTCACATTCGATGTGGGAAATCGAGCCTGCGCTGTCTTTGCCAAAAGTCACTTGGCCACGGTAGTTAACTTCGCCGCCGTCTTTAGCAATTGATTTTGAAACAATTGAGCTAGAGGTATTCGGCGCATTGTGAATCATTTTGGCCCCAGTATCTTGGATTTGGTTAGCACCAGCAAAGGCAATCGATAACATCGTGCCACGGGCACCTTTGCCATCTAAGTAAACGCTTGGGTATTTCATGGTTGTTTTAGCTCCTAGGTTCCCATCAATCCATTCGACAGTGGCACCTTCGTAAGCTTTAGCACGTTTGGTTACTAAGTTGTAGACGTTATCTGACCAGTTTTGAATAGTGGTATAACGACAATAAGCATCTTTTCTAGTGAAAATTTCTACGATGGCCGCATGCAAGCTGTTACTTGAATACGTGGGTGCCGTACAGCCTTCGACATAGTGAACGCTGGCCCCTTCATCGACAATAATCAAGGTCCGTTCAAATTGGCCGGTATTTTCAGCGTTGATTCGGAAATATGTTTGTAATGGTACATCGACTCGAACGCCTTTTGGTACATAAATAAAGGTTCCACCTGACCAAACAGCTGAGTTTAAAGCGGCCAGTTTATTATCTGTTGGCGGCACAAGTTTTGAAAAATACTCTTTGAATAAATCAGGATATTCTTTTAAAGCAGAGTCAGTATCTGTAAAAATGATGCCTAATTTTTCAAATTCTTCTTTCATGTTGTGGTAAACAACTTCTGATTCATATTGAGCAGAAGCCCCAGCTAGATAAGCACGCTCAGCTTCAGGAATCCCAATTTTTTCAAAGGTTTCTTTGATTTTATCAGGTACATCATCCCAATCGCGTGCGGGTTTGTCACTCGGTTTTTGGTAATATTTAATTTTACTAAAGTCAATATCTGACAGGTCTGGACCCCATTCTTGCATGGGCATTTTATTGAATTGTTCTAACGATTTTAAACGGAAGTCAAGCATCCATTCTGGTTCGCCTTTCACGCGAGAAATTTCGCGAACGACGTCTTCTGTTAGGCCGTCTCCGGTACTAAAGACTGGTTCCACATCGTCGTGAAAGCCAAATTTATATTCTTCTAATTCAGGTACTGTACTCAATTCGTCGTCACCCTTTCTTTATTTTTCACAATGTAAATGACCGGCTTCGCCTTGGCCGTTATTAGCAACAGCCTGCTCTAAGGCTTTCCAAGCCAAGGTTGCACATTTGATCCGAGCTGGAAATTTAGCTACGCCGCTTAACATTGCTGCATCGCCTAATTTTTCATCTTCGGCCACTTCATTTCCTTGAACAAGTTGAGAAAAATCCTCTGCTAAGGCCGTTGCTTCGGCGATTGTTTTTCCTAATACCGCATCAGTCATCATACTAGCACTTGCTGTACTGATAGAACAGCCACTTCCTTGAAAGGCGATATCTTTAATCACACCGTCTTCAATGGCCACATCCAGTTCAATCACATCTCCACAAGTAGGATTATTCAGTTCAATTGTTTGGCTAGACGCATCTAGCGTTCCGTGGTGATGTGGGTGGCTAGAATGGTCCAAAATGACTTGGCGATATAAGTTATCTAATTTAGAAAGTGCCATGCTGGAAAAACTCCTTTGTCGCTTTAATCGCTTCAACTAAGCGATCTGCGTCTTCTTTGGTATTGTATAAATAAAAACTTGCCCGTGCGGTTGCTGGCACGCTCAAATAGTTTAATAGCGGTTGCGCGCAATGGTGACCCGCTCTGACAGCGACCCCTTCCATATCTAACGCCGTAGCCACATCATGTGGATGTAAACCGTCAATATTAAAAGCAATCACACCTGTGTGGTCTTTTGGATTCTGTGGACCATAAATCGTCAAGCCCTCGATAGCTTGCAACTTCGGCAAAACATAGTGAACAAGGGCTGCTTCATGTTGATGAATGGCCTCTAAACCAATTTCTGTTAAATAATCAATGGCGGCACCTAAGGCAATTGCCCCAGCAATATTAGGTGTGCCAGCTTCAAATTTCCATGGAAGCTCTTTCCAAGTACTTTCTTGAAGATGAACAAAGTCAATCATTTCGCCACCAAATTCCACAGGTTCCATTTGTTCCAATAAATGACGTTTGCCATAAAGGACACCAATTCCAGTTGGTCCACACATTTTGTGACCACTAAATGCATAAAAATCAGCATCGATGGCTTGAACGTCCACAGGCATATGAGGAACTGTTTGCGCGCCGTCTACCACCATCACAGCGCCATTTTGATGAGCTAATTGTGTTAATTCTTCGATTGGATTAATGACCCCTAACACATTTGAAACATGAGCAATCGAAACAATTTTCGTTTTTTCTGTAATTTGTTGACGTGCACTTGCCATGTCTAAAAAGCCGTCTTCAGTGACGTCTATATACTTCAAAATGGCTCCTGTACGTTGGGCTAATTGTTGCCAGGGAATAATGTTTGAATGATGTTCCATGTAAGATATGACGATTTCATCCCCGGCTGTAACTGCCAAGTCACCATAACTTTTGGCAATCCAATTCAAACTGGTTGTTGTTCCTCGTGTAAATAAAACTTCCGCTGTTTCTTTGGCATGGATAAATTGGCGAACCTTTTCGCGGGAGGCTTCATAGTCCTTCGTTGCTCGTTCGGCTAACGTGTGCACCCCACGATGAACATTGGCATTATCGGTTTCATAATAATGTCGTAAAACATCTAACACTGCCGTTGGTTTTTGGGTTGTTGCAGCATTGTCTAAATAAACTAGCGGTTCATCATTAACTTCTTGAAATAAAATAGGAAACGATTGACGAATGGTTGCTGCATCCATCATGCGTTTAACTTCCCTTCAATTACTTCTACAAATTCATTTTGTACTTCTTTAACTGGAATTGCTGTAATGACAGAACCTAGGAAGCCACGAATCACCAAACGTTCCGCTTCTTCTTTACGCAAGCCGCGGCTCATTAAATAATACATTTCTTCTGGATCTACTCGACCAACGCTGGCTGCGTGTCCGGCAGTCACTTCATTTTCATCAATTAAAAGAATTGGATTGGCATCACCACGAGCTTTATCAGACAGCATTAAAACACGACTTTCTTGCTGTGCGTCGGCTCCTTTTGCGCCTTTTAAAATGTGGCCAATTCCGTTAAACGTTAAAGTACCACGTTCACGAATGACTCCATGTTGTAAAATATGACCAATCGAATGTGGCGCTTTGTTTGTCACTCGTGTGTCGATGCCTTGTGTTTGTTTACCTGCACTAATTGCAACAACTTTAACTTCTGAATGAGCGCCTTCGCCAACTAAATCAGAATCAAAATCAGCCACAACATCGCCATCATTCATGACGCCTAGAGCCCAATCAACAGAGGCATCCCGCATAATATAGCCACGACGATTCATATAAGTCGTTACAGTTTGCCCTAATTGATCCACGGCTGAGTATTTAACTTTTGCGCCATCTTTCGCAATCACTTCCACAACGATATTTCCAGAAGCTTTCTCTGCGTGATGACCAGTTGATTGAAAACGTTCTAAATAACTGAATTCACTATGATTATCTGCAACGATTAAAACATGTTTAAAGAAAGGTTGGTTGCTATCTGAATCCTGAATAAACAAAGATTCAATTGGCTCTTCAATCACTACGTTTTTAGGAACGTATAAGAAAACGCCACTATTCATGAAAGCTGCATGAGCTGCTGTCAGCTTATCTTCTTCTGGTAATACGGCTTTAGTCATATAGTATTCTTTAACTAATTCTGGGTGCTCTTGTAAAGCAGTAAAAATGTCTGTAAAAATTACCCCTTGTTCCGCTAATGAGGCTGGCAATTGCTCAAAAGCATGAAAAGATCCTTGTTGAACAATTAAAGGATTGTCTTTCATTTGATCAAAACTTGCGACATTTCCTTCAGAAGGCACATAACTTTCCATGTGAACATTTAATAAAGGCCAACGATGAAATTTCACACGATCAATATGTGGTAACTCACTTTCGTCAGCGTTTCTTAAAGCCGTTGTTCGCAATTCAGTCATCCAAGCTGGTTCTTCATGTTCTAGTGAAAAAGCGGTGACTTCGTCAAGATAATCCATTAGATTTACTTTTTTCATTTATCTTGTCCTCCTTACGCTTCTTCTTTGTAATCAATACCTAATTCTTGGCTGATACCAGCATAGCCTTCTGTTTCTAAACGTTTTGCCAAATCAGCCCCACCGGTTTTCACAACGCGGCCTTCCATCATGATATGAACAACATCCGGCGTGATATAGTTCAATAAGCGTTGGTAATGGGTAATAATTAACGCACCAAAGTTCTCGCCGCGCATTTCATTAACCCCTTTAGAAACTACTTTTAACGCATCGATATCTAAGCCTGAATCAATTTCATCTAAAATGGCAAACGTTGGCTCTAACATCAATAATTGTAAAATTTCATTTCGTTTTTTCTCGCCGCCAGAAAAACCTTCGTTTAAGTAACGCTCAGCCATTTCTTCAGGCATATTTAATAATTCCATTTTGCTATCTAATTTTTTTAAGAACTGCATGACTGACATTTTGTTGTCTTCGTCACGTTTTGCATTGATTGCTGCACGCATGAATTCAGCGTTGGTAATCCCTGGAATTTCACTTGGGTATTGCATTGCTAAGAATAAGCCTAAGCGAGCGCGTTCGTCTACTTCTAAATCTAAAACGTTGACGCCGTCAAACAGAATTTCTCCTTCTGTGACTTCGTAGTTAGGATTTCCCATAATTGCTGCTGATAAAGTAGATTTACCAGTTCCATTAGGTCCCATAATTGCATGGATTTCTCCAGTATTAATTGTTAAATCGACTCCTTTTAGAATCTTTTTATCTTCAATTGATACGTGTAAATTTTTGATTTCTAACACAGACATGTACAATTCCCTCCAACTTGTTTTAATCGTTTTTCCGTTCTCACTCATTTTAGCCTAATTGAGAATGAATCGCAAATTACAATTGCTAAAAATAACAACTCTTATCATCAAATTTTAGGATTCAATTTGTGAAGGAAAATTTTAAAAGGCTGATATTTCAAAGTTTCTCTATATTTTTAAGTGATCCTCCCTACACAAAGAAAAAAATTCTGGTAGAATAAAAAAATTTATTCAAGAAAGCGTTTTCTTGGATAATTACTTTAGAATGACTTTCGCAAAGAGAGCGTTGAGATACGCCTTCATCATCTATACAAAAAAATCCAGAGCATTTGCTTCTCTGGATTCAATAATTTTTATTAGTGATTGGTTTTATACTTCTAAAAGTTCTTGTTCTTTTTCAGCAGTAATCGCATCGATATTTTTGATGCTATCATCTGTTAATTTTTGAACATCTTTTTCAAATGAACGTAATTCATCTTCAGTGATGTCGCCATTTTTTTGAGCTTTTTTCAACTCATCCATTGCATCACGACGAACGTTACGGACAGCAACTTTTGAGTTTTCCGCTTCTTTTTTCACGTCTTTGGCTAATTCTTTCCGACGTTCTTCCGTTAATTGTGGAATCACTAAACGGATGACATTTCCATCATTGGTTGGGCTAATGCCGATATCACTCATTTGAATAGCTTTTTCAATGTCAGCGATAGAATTTTTGTCAAACGGTGTAATCATTAATACACGTGCTTCTGGGATATTGATACTTGCTAATTGGTTAACTGGTGTTGGTGCACCATAATATTCTACTTGAATACGGTCTAATAGACTTGCGTTCGCACGACCAGCACGAATTTGACCTAATTCACGGCGTAAGCTTTCTTCCGCTTTTGTCATTTTTTCTTTGGCTGTTGCTAAAACTTCTTTAGACATTCTTTATTTCCCCCTTACAGTTGTTCCGATATTTTCACCAAGGATGGCACGACGGATATTTCCTGCTTCATTTAGGTTAAAGACAACTAAAGGAATATCGTTATCCATACTTAATGAGCTTGCTGTTGAATCCATTACTTGCAGCCCTTTAGAAATAACATCTAAATGTGTTAGTTCTTCAAATTTTGTCGCTGTTTCATCCACACGTGGATCTGCAGAATAAACACCATCAACATTGTTCTTCGCCATTAAGATGACGTCCGCATCTACTTCTGCAGCTCGTAACGCAGCCGTTGTATCTGTCGAGAAGTAAGGATTTCCTGTTCCTCCGGCAAAAATAACAACGCGGCCTTTTTCTAAATGACGTTCTGCACGACGACGAATGTATGGTTCTGCAATTTGACGCATTTCAATTGATGTTTGAACACGTGTAGGCACACCAAGATTTTCTAATGTATCTTGCAATGCTAAGGCATTCATCACAGTAGCTAACATGCCCATATAATCTGCTTGTGCACGTTCCATGCCCATTTGAGCACCAATTTGTCCACGCCAGATGTTTCCGCCGCCAACCACGATGGCCATTTCGATACCTAATTCATGGACCTCTTTAATTTCTTGGACGATTTCTTTAATGACTGGTGGTTTAATGCCAAAACCGTCTTCTCCGGCTAGCGCTTCTCCACTTAACTTTAATACGACACGTTGATACTTAGGTTTAACCATCATAATTCCCTCCAAGATTCTCTAAAAATCATTCAATTCCTCATTTAGATGACTTTTCACCAAAATGATTTTTTAGACCAAGCAGTGCGATCCACTGGTTTTGCCTAAAAAAAGGGAGCGCATATCAAAGTTATGCGTTCCCAAATGGCTGAAAGACTGCCTTGAATCAAGCAGTAATCAATTTATGCAGCTTCCTTTGGGGATCGCTGTCTGTTTAGATACTTATGATTCACGGCTTTTCAACCGAGCGTTTGATGCTCTTAGTTTTTCATTTGGCTCATTACTTCATCCGCAAAGTTATCTTCACGTTTTTCGATACCTTCGCCAACTTCAAAACGTACGAATGATTTCACTTCGCCGCCTTTAGAAGCAACAAATTTTTCGACAGTCATATCTGGATCTTTAACAAATGGTTGGTCAACCAAAGCGATTTCTGCTTTGAATTTTTGTAGACGACCAACAACCATTTTTTCAACGATATTTGCTGGTTTACCTTCGTTTAATGCTTGTTCAGTTAACACAGCTTTTTCGTGTTCTAATTCTTCTTGAGGAATTTGAGATTCATTGACATAGCGAGGGTTGATTGCCGCGATGTGCATAGCAACATCTTTCGCTACTTCTTCGTCAGTTGTGCCATCGATAACTGTTAATACAGCAATACGGCCACCCATGTGTAAGTAAGCGCCAAATGCAGCATTGTCAGCTTTTTCGACAACTTCAAAACGACGGAAGCTGATTTTTTCACCGATAACAGTTGTTGCTTCGATTAAATCAGATTCGATTGTGCCTTTTTCAGTTTTAATAGCCATTGCTTCTTCCATCGTAGCTGGTTTGTTTTCAGCAACTTTAGTCGCAATATCTTTAACTAAATCTTGGAACATTTCGTTTTTAGAAACGAAGTCAGTTTCTGAGTTTACTTCAACGATTGCTGCAACGTTACCTACAGTTGCTACGTTTGCTAAACCTTCAGCCGCAATGCGGTCATTTTTCTTCGCTGCTTTAGCCATACCATTTTCACGTAAAAAGTCTACGGCTTTTTCCATGTCGCCTTCTACTTTTACTAATGCTTTTTTAGCGTCCATCATTCCAACGCCAGTCATATCGCGTAATTCTTTTACCATTTTAGCTGTAACGTCTGCCATTATTTGTGTCCTCCTCGGATATTATCAATTCTTTTTAAAAAAGCTATCTCAAAGGAGAATCAGGCTTTTTGTCGCCTAGCCTTTGAGACAGCTCCGTAATCATTATTATTCAGCTGATTCGTTATTTCCTTCAACAACATCAACGATTTCTTCGATTGAAGTTGCTTCTGGTGTTTCTTCAACGAATAACTCTTCAGTTGCTTGGTCTTCCCCTTGGTTACCTTCGATGAAAGCGTCAGCCATTTTAGCAGTGATTAATTTCACAGCGCGGATTGCATCATCATTTGAAGGGATTACAACATCGATCTCATCAGGATCACAGTTTGTATCAACCATTGCAACGATTGGAATGTTTAATTTGTGTGCTTCTTGAACAGCAATGCGTTCTTTACGTGGGTCAACGATGTACATTACATCTGGAATTCTTGGCATATCAGCGATACCACCTAAGAATTTTTCTAAACGTTCACGTTCTTTGTTTAAGCCAGCAACTTCTTTCTTAGGTAAAACTTCGAAAGTGCCGTCTTCTTCCATTGCATTGATTTTTTTCAAGCGAGCAATACGTTTTTGGATTGTATCCCAGTTAGTTAACGTACCACCTAACCAACGATGGTTTACATAGTATTGACCAGCGCGGATTGCTTCATCTTTGATTGCTTCTTGTGCTTGTTTTTTAGTTCCTACGAATAAAGCAACGCCGCCTTCTTCTGCAACGTTTTTCATGTAATCGTAAGCTGCATCTACTAATTTCACTGTTTTTTGTAAGTCAATGATGTAGATACCGTTTCTTTCTGTGAAGATATATTTCTTCATTTTTGGGTTCCAGCGACGAGTTTGGTGACCAAAGTGTACGCCGGCTTCTAGTAATTGTTTCATAGAAATTACTGCCATGTTGTGTTTCCTCCAGTTTGGTTTTTATTTTCCTCTTCTTTTCGTCAACTCCTTGAAGAACTACCGTAGTAGCACCACTTCGCAGATGGAAAAGAATGTGGATTTCGTGTGTGAAAATCACACCTTTAACAGTATAAGATATTTTCAGAAAAATAGCAAGCCTTAAAACTAGAAATGTCGCTCCTAATGCGCTTGCCAAACAAGATGACATTCTTCGTTTCCCGTTTCATCGATGGTTCGCTTTTGTTGGACAAAGCCTTGTTTTTGATAAAAGGCATAAGCTGCTTGATTTTTCCTGTAAACAGCCAAAGATAAGAGGTCCTGTTCTTCTTTTGCTACTTGCAGTAATTTCTGACCGATGCCCTTCCCTTGAAACGCTTTTTTTATAAAAATTCCTGCGATATAGTTATCCATTAATCCTAAAAACCCAATTATCTGATCCTCTTCTTCTGCTAAGATCAGTGTTGCTTTTGGTAACGCAGTGCGGACAAATGCTTTATTTTCTTGCCAATAAGTTGGCGCGACAAATGGATGAGCTTCTAGATTCGTTTGCAGCCAAATAGCCATAATGGTTTCTAATTCTTTTTCTGTTAACTGGGTTGTCTTTTTGATAGTCAGCATTTTTTGACACTCATTTCTGTTATTGATTATTTTCAAAATAAAACATTAACACGCCCGCTGCGATAGCGACATTCAATGATTCTGCTTGACCTTTCATTGGAATATAAAGATTTTTCGTGGTTTCTGCTAACAATTCTGGCGAAACCCCGCTACCTTCATTGCCTAAAATCAACGCATAATTTTCCACTGCCTCTTGTTCATAATAAGCAATCGCAGCTTCATTTAGTTCTGTACCGAAAACTGGTAGACCTTGCTTCTTGAATGCCTGAACCACTTCAGTCAACTCTCGTTGGAGAACTGGTAAATGATAGTGGCTTCCCTGCATTGAGCGCAACACTTTTGTATTGTAAATATCTGCTGTGCCCTTACCTAAAATCACGCCTGCTAAACCCGCTGCATCAGCTGTGCGAATCATCGTACCAACATTACCAGGGTCTTGGATATTATCTAAAAGTAACCAACCACCTTTAAAAGAAAGCGACTGCTCTTGTTGCGTTTCCAAGGTGACAATTGCCAAAATTCCTTGTGAAGTTGGCAGCTCCGACAAGCTATTTAAAACCTCATCACTAACAAAAATTAATTTTTCTGTTTCTTGTTCAGCTAACCAAGTTCCCCATTCTTGTTGACCTCTTTGGTTAAACAAAATCCACTGGACATCGGCATTGGCCTTCACAGCTTCTTCAACTAAATGAAATCCTTCTATTATATATTGGTTCAGTTCTTCTCGGTACTTCTTTTTGTGTAATTTTTTCCATTCTTTTAATTGGTTATTTTTCGTTGATGTAATTTCTTTCATAAGTCACCTCGCCTTTGTATTATAGCATGCTTCTAGCTTGCTTGGATACTTGCTAGAACCAAGAAAAATCGCTATCATAAAGAAAAAAGCAAAGGAAGTGTCTCTCATGGAAAAACTAAGAATGAATGTACAAGGGCGTGTCCAAGGTGTTGGCTTCCGCTACATGACAAAAATGGTGGCAGATCAATTAGGTGTCACTGGTTCGGTGAAGAACGAAGACGACGGGTCCGTTTCAATCACAGCAATTGCACCTGAAGACATAATGGAAACATTTATCAAAAAAATCAAAGATTCCCCCAGTCCAGCGGGACGTGTAACGTATGTTGATATTCAAGAAGACCCTTTGTTAGAAGAAACGGAACAATTTAAAGTGATTCAATAAACTTACTTTCTAACGATTGATTTCTTTGGGAAGAAGCCTTGAACAGCAAGTAGTTCCTGCTTTTTATTGATTTTTGTAAGAGCTTCTTTTCGATTTTGATTGAAAAAGAGCGCTGTTTCAAGTATAGTTAACCATGTAAAAATTTTTTAGAAAAGGACCGAATTACATGCGTAAATTAAACCGATGGCTTTACGGCTCTGGCTTACTATTTTTAGTAATGTTTTTATCAGGCTGTGTGAAAACAGGAGCAGATGGACAACCAACTGGTGAAGGTTTTGTCTATAACTTCCTTGTTTTACCGATGAGTAATGCAATTACTTATCTTGTCGATAACTTTAATTGGAACTATGGTTGGGCGATTATTTTTATCACCATTATTGTACGGATCATTATTTTACCGTTAGGCTTACATCAATCGAAAAAAAGCTTTATCCAAACGGAAAAAATGCAAGCAATCAAACCCCAAGTGGATGTTGCACAAGCAAAAATGAAACAAGCAAGTACGCGTGAAGAACAAATGGCCGCACAAGCAGAACTACAAAAGATTTATAAAGAAAACAATGTGAGTATGGTTGGCGGAATTGGTTGTTTGCCTTTATTAATTCAAATGCCTATTTTCTCTTCTCTGTTCTTTGCTGCTCGTTATACAAAAGGTATTGCCACGGCAAGCTTCTTAGGAATGAATTTAGGGCAACCAAATATGATTTTAGTGGCATTAGCTGGTTTAGCCTATTTAGCTCAAGGTTATATTTCAATGATTGGTATTCCTGAAGAACAAAAGAAAACAATGAAATCAATGCTGATTGTTTCACCATTAATGATTGTTTTCATGTCCTTTAGCTCACCTGCAGGCGTAGCGCTTTACTGGGTAGTTGGTGGTATTTTCACATGTATTCAATCTGCCATCACAAATATCCTCTTACGTCCAAGAATTAAAAAACAAGTACAAGAAGAATTGAAAAATAACCCACCAAAACAAGTGGTTACTCCTATTAAGGATGTGACACCAAAAGAAACAAACAAAGTAACACAAAAAACGAACCAACCAAAAGCAAACGGCAATAAAGGTCGCAATGCTGGAAAACAAAAACGTAAATAAAAAAAGGATCGCCTCTAAACGGCGATCCTTTTTTTACTTCAATTCTTTCCCAGTCATCTCTTCAATAGTTCGAATAGACTTTGGACCAAAGCCATGCAACGAAAGTAACGCTTTTCGGCCTCGTGCGTAGAGTTCATCCACACTGTCGATTTTTTCATTCGTTAGCACACGAACAGCTGGCTTTGATAATTGTGTTAAAATTTGTTCAAACGTTGTTTCTAGCATGCTGTCGGTTCCTCCTTAGCGGTCGAAAAACAGCGCTTTTTATTTTACAATTAATAAATCTAAGCTAGCAATTGATAACGCCATTTTAGCAATTTGCATTAATTGTTTTAATCGGTTTTGTTTGACTTTTTCATCCTCAACCATAACCATCGTTTCATTGAAGTACGCATCAATTAACGGACGTAGATTTACTAGTGCTTCATAGTTTTCTGCAATCGTGCGTGTCGCAAAAGCTTCAGATAAATCGTTAACCGCTTGATACAGTTCTTTTTCTGCCTTATTTTCAAACAGACTTGGATCAATCCCTTCTTCAGTATCACCTAAAAGTTCTTGACCTTTTTTCGCTAAATTAATAACACGCGTTAAGGCTTCCATTGATGGTTTAAAATCTTGATCTTCAAAACGGCTTTTTAAAATATTCGCTGAAGCAAATAATTTCGATAAATCGGCTTGCTCAGCAGACACCACTGCATCGATAATGTCATGGCGAACATTTTTCGTCATTAATAATTGACGTAAGCGAGCTTTCACAAATTCAACGACTTCTGCTTGTCCTTCGTTTAGTAAAACGCCATATTTCTCAACATCTTGATTCACTGCTTCATCAACTTCTGTTTGTAATTGAACTAATGGGAAGGTCCAGCCTTTATCTTCAATAATTCGGATAACGCCATAGGTTTGACGACGAAGTGCATAAGGATCGTTAGAACCTGTTGGAATCATACCAACTGAGAAGAATGAAAAGACGCTGTCAAGCTTATCGGCTAAGGCTAAAACAGCCCCGATTGCTGTTTCTGGCAATTCACCTTCACTGGAAGTTGGTAGATAATGTTCTCGAATCGCCGTTGCTACGGCTGGTTTTTCGCCTTGTAATAAGGCATATTTTTCTCCCATAATTCCTTGTAATTCTGGGAATTCACCAACCATATTTGTTACTAAGTCAAATTTATAAATTTCAGAGGCACGTTTTAAATCTTCCAATTCATCCTCAGATAAGCCAACTTTTCGACCAATGATTTGTGCAATTAAAGCAACCCGTTGCATTTTTTCATAAATTGAGCCAATCTTTTCATGGAAAGTCACATTTTTTAGTTTTTCAACACATGCTTCAATCGTTAATTTTTTATCTTCATTGTAAAAGAATTCTGCATCTTCTAAACGAGCAATTAACACTTTTTCATTTCCTTTAATCACGTTTTCAAGGTGAACATTATCCCCATTGCGAACAGCGATAAAATGCGGCATTAATAAGCCTTGGTCGTTACGAACTTCAAAGTAACGTTGGTGTTCTTTCATAGAAGTCACTAATACTTCATCTGGAACAGATAAATATTTTTCATCAAAACTGCCTACAAATGCAGTTGGATATTCCACTAAATTCGTAACTTCTTCCAATAACTCTTCATCTAAAGCTAACTGCCAATTTTTTTCTGCAGCGAGAGCGTTCGCTTGATCAACAATCATTTGTTTCCGTTCATTCGGTTGAACCACTACAAATTGTTCTTTTAATTTTGTTTCATATTCATTAGCGTGTTGGAACGTCACATCGTCTCCCAAGAAACGGTGGCCACGAGAAGTTTGCCCTGTCGTCACGTCTAACACGTTGAAAGGAATTACTTCATCATCAAGTAGTGCCACAATCCAATGAATTGGACGAATATATTCGAAATCATAGTTTGCCCAGTGCATTGTTACCGGGAAAGTTAGACTTGTAATCACGTCATTTAATTTTGTTAATACCTCTTTGGCACTTTGGCCTTTGGTAAACTTCGTCACATAGACATATTCGACACCATTTAATTCTTTGAAAACAATGTCCTCAGTTGTAACTCCTTGGCCGCGTACAAAACCTTGTGCAGCTTTTGACCAATTTCCTTCAGCATCTAAAGCAATTTTTTTCGCTGGACCTTTTACTTCTTCTTCAACATCCGCTTGTTTTTCAGGAATCGCAGTTACTTTCACGGCTAAACGACGAGGTGTGGCAAAGGATTGCACTGTTTCATAGTCTAAATGATGTTCATCTAAAAATTTGATTACTTTTTCTTCAAGTTGGATACGGCTTGGTGTGACAACATGTGCGGGCATTTCTTCTAAGCCAATTTCTAATAATAAATCTTTTGCCATGTTATTCTGCCTCCTTGGATACACTTTGATCTTTATTTAATAATGGGAACCCTAATTTTTCACGTTCAGCCACAAAAATTTTCGCTACGGAACGAGCCATATTCCGAATGCGGGCTAAATATCCTGCACGTTCCGTTACAGAGACAGCGCCGCGAGCATCTAATAAATTGAATGTATGGCTACATTTTAAAATATAATCATAGGCTGGGTGAACTAAGCTTTCTTCAATACAGCGTTTAGCTTCTTTTTCAAATTTGTCAAAGTTTTCTAAAAGCATTTCTTGGTTACTAATTTCAAAGGAATATTTTGAATGTTCATATTCAGGTTGCACAAAAATTTCACCATATTTAACGCCTTGTGTCCATTCTAAATCATAGACACTTTCGACTTCTTGGATATATGATGCTAAGCGTTCTAACCCGTAAGTAATTTCAGAAGTGACAGGATGACATTGTAAGCCCCCGACTTGTTGGAAATACGTAAATTGGGTAATTTCCATGCCATCTAACCAAACTTCCCAACCTAAACCAGCACAGCCCATTGAAGGATTTTCCCAGTTATCTTCTACAAAACGAATGTCATGTTCTAATGGATCAATTCCTAATAATTTCAAACTTTCTAGATAAAGTTCTTGGATATTTTCAGGAGAAGGCTTCATTACAACTTGGAATTGATGATGTTGGTATAGACGGTTTGGATTTTCACCATAGCGTCCATCAGCTGGACGACGAGAAGGTTCTACGTAGGCAGCATTCCATGGTTCAGGTCCAATGGCACGTAAAAACGTGTAAGGACTCATGGTGCCGGCTCCCTTTTCTGTATCATAGGCTTGCATTAACATACAGCCATTAGATGACCAAAATTTTTGCAAGGTTAAAATCATTTCTTGTACGGTTAACTTGTTTTTCATTGTTTTCCTCCTTGGAATATTTTTTATAGACATAGGGATTGGCTTTGCTTCGGGAATGTAAATTTAAAAAGGGCTACAGAGAAACAATTTTGTAGAATGGGATAATTTTTATGCTGTTCATCATCTACTCTGTCGCCTTTGCGCCAATTGAGCTTTTTTGAATAAACGTTACTATTTTTTCTTTTGGTGTTAACTGTTTGCTTTTTTTATTCGGTTACAACGTTCCCTTTGGTCACCTTGTGCTGTTCATCATCTACTCCATGTTTTTGGCTAAGCAGTTTGTTTTAACATAGAGGAGACAACGTTCCCTTTGGTCACCTTGTACTGTTCATCATCTACTCTGTCGCATTTGCGCCAATCGTAGTGATTCACAGCAAAAAGTCCCCATGCCTATTAATAGACATAGGGACGAATAATTATCGCGGTTCCACCCTACTTCCGATGTGTTCATCGGCAGCTTCGTTTGTCGTACTCCAAAGTGCCTTTCAAAAGTTCCGTGTTTCTGGCTCCCACTCTCCCAGATTCGCTTAACAGAGGGTTCTTTTTACTTCTCTTTTTCTTCGTACGTATTTAACTTCTCTATCATAATACGGTGTCTGAGGGAAGTTGTCAAATTTTTTTAGAAAAACGTCTGCTTGTTTACGTTTATTTTTCTTCCTTCTTTCGTGGCGGAATTTTTAACGTATTTTCCCACGTTTTCATTTGATCAATAAATTTTTTACTTTTTAAGTGCAAACCAACATATTCATCGTATAACATATCAATCGTTTCTCGAATACTTTTCTTAGTTTCTTCTTTTACTTGAATGTTTTGGACTTTTTCATAGGAGACTTGCGCAAATAAGCGAATAAAATGAATCGCTCTAGGATCTGCATGGTAGCGCTGTTCATCTAAATGCCAATGTTTTTCACAAAGCACACCGCTATACTTTGAAGAGTAGTCAAATTTCCCTTGTGTTTCGCCACAAGCCACACAATGATGCCATTCTGGTCGTACACCAAACCGTTCTAACAATTGAATTTCAAAAATATTTGTAATGATTTCCGGATCTTTTTGCTCATTTAAAGCGGATAATGCCATGTGGGTAAATTGAAATAAGTTCGGATCATAGTGCTGATCTTCAATTGCTGCATCGACTAAGTTTAAAATATATGTTCCATATGCGTTAATAAATATGTCTTGTTGAATGTTTCGAAAAGGTTGAACTTCTTTGCTGCTATTGAGAAAAGATAAGCCTTCTTCTCTAAAGTTCCCGATGTAGACGGCTTCTGTAAATGGCAGAATCGCTGGCAAAAGAGGATTATTTTTTCGATGCGCGCCTTTCACAAAAAACATCAATTTTCCATAGGATTCTGTAAAAATTTTGACGAGTTTATCCTTTTCTTTAAAATCCTTCGTAAATAAAATAATGCCTTTGGTCTCCCCTAATGCCATTCAATTCACTTCCATTTCTTATGTAAATTAGTGTAGTGTTTGGAAAGTTCGTTTATACACTCGCTTCCCAAACACTACTTTCTTAATATTCTTCTTTGCGATAACCAAAATCTTGTAAATAGATTTTTTTGTCACGCCAGTCTTTTTGGACTTTTACCCACAGCTCCAAATACACTTTGTCATCTAATAAATATTCAATATCTTGACGCGCCTTGGTACCAATTTGTTTCAGCATTTTTCCGCCTTTGCCAATAATGATACCTTTTTGACTGTCCCGTTCCACAATAATGGTTGCTTGGACATGGACTTTATCGTTTTCATCCCGTTTCATTGAGTCCACAACGACAGCGACAGAATGAGGAATCTCATCTCTTGTTAAAAGTAACACTTTTTCACGAATTAATTCGGAAACGATAAAATATTCTGGATGATCCGTAATTTGGTCATCAGGGAAATACTGTGGTCCTTCTGGCATTTGCTCAACGAGAACATCCATCAAATGCTCAAAATTATTTCCTTCAGTGGCAGAAATGGGAATAATTTCTTTAAAGTCCATTTGTTTCGAATAGTCTTCAATGATACTCAATAAATCATCTGGATGGACTTTGTCAATTTTATTAATAATCAAGTAGACTGGACTATTATTATTTTTCAATCGTTCAATAATAAAGTCGTCACCTTTCCCGCGTTTTTGATCAGCACTTACCATAAATAAAGTAGCATCTACTTCACGCATCGCATTATAGGCACTTTCCACCATGAAATCGCCTAAGCGGTGTTTAGGTTTGTGAATCCCTGGAGTATCGATAAAAACAATTTGTGCTTCAGGAATTGTATAAATTCCTTGAATCTTATTACGAGTTGTTTGTGCTTTGTCACTCATAATTGCAATTTTTTGGCCGACAATTCGATTTAACAATGTTGATTTTCCAACATTTGGTCTGCCGACAATGGCTACGAAACCAGATTTATGTTCAGTTGTCATTGTATTTCTCCTCTTATTTCCACATTTGAATGATTTGTAAAATTTTTGGTACAAATAGAATTAGTCCTACTAGCACTGCGAAACCGGCTGTTAATAAAACAGCTCCTGCGGCCATGTCTTTAACTTTTTTTCCGATTGGATGAAAGTGAAAATCCGTAAACATATCTACGACATTTTCAAAAATTGTGTTGATAATTTCTGCCAACCAGACAAGAAAAACAGCCAATAGCAACCACAGCCATTCAGCAAGTGTTAAGGAAAACAAGAAACCAAACACAATGGCCGTGACACCAAACGCCACATGTTTGCGCATATTACGTTCTTCTCGAAAAACTGTTTTGATTCCTTGCCAGGCAAATTCTAATGAATTAATAAAATGTTTATTTTTTCCTGTTTGCTCATCTTTTAAGGCCATACGCATCTAAAATCTCTTTCTGTAAACCAAACATTTCTTTTTCATCTTCAGGTTCCATATGATCGTACCCATTCAAATGTAAAAAGCCATGTACTGCCAAAAAGCCCATTTCTCGCTCCAATGTGTGCCCATATTCAACTGCTTGTTCTGCTGCTCGCTCTGTTGAAATAATTAAATCACCTAGATTACGTGGTAGCTCTGCCAACTCTTCATCATCAAAAATAATTGGCAATTCGTCTTCCCCTTCATCCTCTAAAGCAAAACTGATGACATCTGTAGGCATATCTTTGCCCCGATAGTCACGATTAATCACTTGGATACCTGCGTTATCTGTAAAAGTCACCGACATCTCCGTATCTTCGGCAATTTCTAGAAAACCCGCTGCAAATTGCAGCAAGTTTTCGATTTCTTTGATTTCTTCTGTTGGTACTTTCTCGGTTTCATCAATGAAAGTAATATCCATTAGTCATCTCTCTTTTCTTGTTCATCTTTCATTTCTTCTGCTTCAGCTTTCATTTTTGGATACTTAATCCGTGAATGGAAGGTACTGCATAATCCATTAATTAATGATTTTTCAATGATGCGAATCTCTTTCATCGTTAACCCACATTCATCTAATTGGCCATCTGAAATTCTGTCTTGAATCACATTATGCACAAAGGCTTGAATTTTTTCGTTGGTGGGATGATCCATCGCCCGCACAGCAGCCTCACAAGTATCAGCAATACTCACAATCCCTGCTTCTCGTGTTTGTGGACGTGGTCCAGGATAACGGAAGTCGGATTCTTTAATTTCAGGATTGCGTTCTTTTGCTTTCACATAGAAAAATTTCATCAATGTTGTGCCATGATGTTGACGACAAATGTCAATCACCATTTGCGGCATATTGTACTCTTCTAAAATTTTGGCGCCATCAATTACGTGGCCAAAAATAATTTGTTTACTATCTTCTGGTAATAAAAAGTTATGTGGATTTTCTGCTCCAGCAGGTAAGTTTTCCACAAAGAAATTGGCGTGTTTAATTTTGCCAATGTCATGGTAATAACAAGCAACTCGTGTTAATAGCGACCGCCCGCCAATCTCAGCAACAGCGTTAGCGCTCAAACTAGCCACCATCATGCTATGATGATAGGTACCTGGCGCTTCTTCTAACAGTTGTTTTAACAACGGATGGTTCGGATTACTTAATTCATTCAAGACAATCATACTATCATCGGTCACTAATAATTCGATATATGGATGCAAGCCCATTGTTGCTAAAAATGAAAGTACCGTTCCTGCACTTGCACAAATTAAAGCTGTCCACGTTTTACCATCTGTTAAACTCATCCCTTGATAAATCATTAAGACAACCGCCATGAAAACAGGAAAGACCACTACCCACATTAAAGCTGGGAAAACTTGCTCACTCATCCGTTTCCGTTTAACAACTGTTGCTAGAAATCCTGAGAATAAGTACATAATCAGAATAACCGTCAACGAGTTTGTGCCAATAGAATTATAAAAGATAAATAACGCAAAAACGACTTGGAAAATGGCAGCGATTATCCCTGAACGACGATTCACAAAATGATTTAGAATCAGCGGTGCAAAGGCTGCTGGATAGAACAAGGGAATATACATCAACTGCTCTGTTTGGAAAATCTGGAAGAATTTCATTAAAATAACACTGATTAGCATAGCACCCGTGTAAAAGATAATAAACGAGCGTTGTCGCGAAGGCTCAGTCACTTGTTTTGTAAAGAAAATCAACACTTCAACTTGAAGTAAAATAGCTAATGCTAATGCCACCATCGGAAAAATAGAGGTATTTTGACTAGTCATTCCTAGTAGCTCAAGTTTTTCGACCGCTTTTGCATCAATTTGAGTACCTTCACGAACAATAATTTCGCCTTGATAAATCATTGCGGGTTGAACAGCATTCATCGCTTTTTGGCGTAGCTCTTCTGTTCGTTTTTCATTGGCAATATCGTTTACCACAATCCCTTGGTTAACAATGTAACGAATAACTTGTTGCATGGTACTCGTAATATCTAAGTATTGAATTTTACCGTTAGCTTCTTGGCGAATTTTATCTAAATCAGATTCTCGAACGTGATTTTGCATTGCGTCGTCCACCAACATCAAACTTTCTGAACGAACCTTATCCAATTGCTCAGAGGTTAATGTAAAGATTGTTTGATAAAAAACATTAGGAAAACTTTGATAAAACGTAACTTCATCTTGCGGTAAAGATTCAAACAATGATTTTAAGCTAGCTACTCGTTCTTCCACGGTCGGCGCAGGAATCGTTTCTTCCTTTTTGGCCTTCGCTTGCTTGTTGCTGTACTCTTTGTCTACTTTTTCATTCGCAGAATCAATCAATTTAAATAATTTATCAATACGATTATGTTGGACAGATGCCGTATCTTCTTGATAAATATATTCGGGTGTGACAGCTTCTGCTGCCAATTTTTTTCTTTGTTCTGTTTCGTAGGTATTCTCGATATTTTTATTTGCACGAATGGTTTTCTCGGCCAGTTGACCTTCTTTAATTTCTACTCTTTTCTGATGGACGCTGCCAAACATAATCATAAATAAAAGAAGAGAAAAAACGGCTAATAAAATAGGCAAATAGGCTTTACCTAAACGATCCCCTAACTTTGTAAGTACTTTTTTCAAAAGGTACTTTCACTCCTTCCCTAACTGCTTAGGAATGCTTTTGTTGTTCTTTTTCATAGGCTTGAATAATTTGTGCTACAACCGGATGACGCACAACGTCACTGGCTTCAAAATTTACAAAGGCAATTTTTTCAATGTCTTTTAACGTACGCTCGGCGTTAACTAAACCACTTGTTACACCACGTGGCAAGTCAATCTGACTAGTATCTCCATTAACAATCATTTTTGAACTAAACCCTAAACGAGTTAAAAACATTTTCATTTGGGCAACCGTGGTATTTTGTGCTTCATCTAGAATGACAAAAGCATCATCCAATGTACGACCACGCATATAAGCAAGCGGGGCAATTTCAATAACGCCGCGTTCCATTAAACGATTTGTATGATCCATACCAAAAATTTGATACAAGGCATCGTAAACTGGACGTAAATAAGGATCGACTTTTTCTTTTAAGTCACCTGGTAAAAAGCCCAAGCTTTCGCCAGCTTCCACCGCTGGACGAGTTAAAATAATTTTTTGTACTTCGCCTTTTTTTAAAGCTGCTACTGCCATCACCACGGCTAAAAAGGTTTTTCCTGTCCCCGCAGGTCCCACCCCGAAAATGACGTCATGAGTTTTAACTGCATCGATATATTTTTTTTGACCAACATTCTTAATTCGGATGGCCCGACCATGATGGTCCTTCATAATTTCTTCTTCATACATGGCAATAAACGCCTCTAAATTTCCAGCTTTGGCCATTTTTAAAGCAGAAACGACATCTGGCGTATGCACTTTGATGCCTCGTTGAATTAATGTTTGTAGCGCTCTTAACACGGAAGCGACTAACTCTACCTCTGATGATTCGCCAATTAACTGAATAACTTCGCCACGACTATTAATCGTTACGTGGGTATTCTCTTCTAAAAATTTGATATGTTTATCATGTGTTCCTAAAAGCATGTGTGCATCATCAGAATCAGTAAGTATTAATTCCAAAGATTTTGACTGATTATCTGTCAAAAAACGTCCATCTCCTTTATTATATAGTCCTTTACAATGATACCACATTCTTATCTGTTTAAAAAGAAGTCGTACCTGATTTGACTTTGAAAGTCAAAAAAGAGAAAACCGTAAAAAGCTACCGGTTTTCTCTTTGCATAAAAAAACTAGGACAGGATACTGTCCTAGTTTCGATAACGCTCTTAGTTTTCTTGTAATAATTCTTTCACAATTGCGTTAACTTGGTTGCCATCGGCTTTGCCTTTGACTTTCGGCATCATAGCGCCCATCACTTTACCAAAATCTTTTGGTGAAGTGGCGCCAGTTTGCGTCATTACCTCTTGAACTAGTTGACGAATTTCTTCCTCCGTTAGTTGTTGAGGCATATATTTTTCAACAATTGCTATTTCAACTTTTACTTTTTCAACAAGATCGTCGCGTCCCGCCTTTTCAAACTCTGATAAAGAATCTTTTCTCTGTTTCATCTCACGAGACAATACAGTGAGTTCTTCTTCTCCGTTCAATTCACGGCCCGCTTTAATCTGATCATTTTGAATGGCAGTCTTTAACATACGAAGTACGGCTAAAGTTTCTTTGTCTTTAGCTTTCATCGCTGTTTTAATGTCGTCATTCAATGTGGTTAGCAATGACATACCACCAACTCCAATTCATTCAAAACTAGAATTTTTTACGTTTTCTAGCTGCTTCAGATTTTTTCTTACGCTTTACACTTGGTTTTTCGTAGAATTCACGTTTACGTGATTCTTGTAAAGTACCCGCTTTTGAAACGGAACGTTTGAAGCGACGAAGAGCATCATCAAGAGATTCGTTTTTACGAACGACTGTTTTTGACATGTTATTCCCTCCCTCCGAGCTTAAAAAGTAACCGTTTTTCTTATTTGTGGGAAAAACCCACAAATTAAAATACTGTCCTTGTTATATTATAGCTAAAGCATAAATAACCGTCAACCACTCTACTGATAAAATACGAAATTTTTGTTTGATTTTTCGTCTTATTCGCTATTTTTCGCAACAATCGGCACAACGACCAAGTATTTCAAAGCGATGTCCTTCAATTGAACAACCTTTTAACTGTTCTTCAAAAAAATTCATCGGACACATGTGAATTTCTTCCGTTTTGCCACAAACCGTACAAATAAAGTGATGATGATGTTCCACCTCTTGGCAACAACGGAAGCGAAACTTTTGCTCGCCATTTAATTCTGTTTTTTCTAGCAATTCTAAGCGCTCAAAGTCATGCAAGTTACGATAAACCGTATCATAACTGACTCCTTTAAAGGTTTCATTCATAAATTCATACACTTCACGTGCAGAAACATACCGATTTCGCTTAATCAAATAGCTCATCAGTAATTCTCGTTTTTTAGTATATTTTAATCCACTGGCTTTCATGGTTTCTAAGGCTTGTTCAATATTGGTTTTTACTGGTGCCATCGCCATTTCCTCCCTCACCAACCTAAATCAGAATCATTACGAAATAGATTCTGGACTTATGGTATAATAAAATTATTAAAAATGCAAGAAAGGACTTACCCTCTATGACTATTTCTGAAGAAAAAAAATGTGTGACGATTTTTGTCATCTCAGATTCTGCTGGCGAGACCGCTTCAAAATTGGCGGCTGCTTCAATGGCCCAGTACCCCACTGTTGATTTTACTTTGATTAGACGAACATTCGTTAAAGACGAAGATAAACTGGTGCAAGCGTTAGAAGATGCCAAAAAAGCAGAGGCCATGGTACTGCATACTATCATTAATGATCATCTCGTGGCGATTGCTAATCAATTTTTCAATGAGCATCAATTGTTCCATTTTGACATTTTGACACCACCAGTTGCGGAAATCGAACGATTAACAGGTGTCGCACCCATGCGGGAACCAGGTGCCTTACATCATCTGAATGAAAATTATTTTAAACGAATTGAAGCAATGGAATTTGCTGTCAAATATGACGATGGCAAGGACCCACGAGGCTTTTTAGAAGCGGATGTGTTACTTCTTGGCGTTTCCCGAACTTCTAAAACACCGCTAAGTCTCTTTTTAGCCAACAAGAACTTAAAAGTTGCTAATTTGCCACTAATTCCTGAAGCACATTTACCGAAACAATTATTCGAAATGGACCCTAAAAAAATTGTTGGCTTAACCAATGATCCCAATGTTTTAAACGGGATTCGTAAAGAACGAATGCGCGCATATGGATTGCCTGAAAATACTTCTTATTCAGATATTGAAAAAATTCGGCGAGAACTGGCTTTTGCTAATGATCTTTATCAAAAATTAGGTTGTATCGTTATTGATGTCGCTTCTCTTTCAATTGAAGAAACTGCCTCAATGATTCTTAATGCTTTGAACTTAGAAGATCATAGTTATTATTCCACGGAAACATCCGAGGATTAAAAAAAACGAGAAAAAATCACTAGTGATTTTTTCTCGTTTTTTTTAAAAGACTTGAACACCTTCTTGATCAATATTGAAAATTTGGATGCTCGCTTTGGTAGATAATTTCTCCAAGCTTTGAACAATTTCGTTGGTTCGTTCTTCTGGCGACAAGATTAGCACAGTTGGACCAGCACCGCTTAAGAAAGAGCCATAAGCACCTTTTTGCTGAGTTAAACGACGAATTTCTTTTAAGTGAGGAACCAATGAACGACGATACGTTTCATGCCATTTATCTTGTTCCATCATTTTGCCTGCTAAAGGTAAATCCCCGTTTAAAATTGCGGCAATCATAACATTGGCAATTGAGCTGGCCGCGACCGCTTCTTTATAAGCCAATTTTTCGGGCAAAACAGCGCGACTTTTTTCGGTAAATAATGGTTCCTCTGGAATAAATGCAATGACATCACACATTGGAAAGTGATGTTTGACATGGTAGACTTGGTTTTCTACATGGCTAGCCACCACGAAATCTCCTAAAATAGCTGGGGCCACATTATCCGGATGTCCTTCCATCTCTGTGGCCAAACGGACTTTTTCTTTAGGGGACAAATTTAAATGTGCTAGTCGGTTAGCTAATTCAATGCCTGCTACAATCACACTTGAGCTACTGCCTAGTCCTCTTGCAAGGGGAATGTCAGAAACCATCCGAATAACTTTTGGTGTTAATTCTGGTGCAATTTTCAATGCCGTTTGAATTAATAAATTCTCTTCATTAGTAGGAATCTCTTCTCCCAGAGTATGTTGAATTTCCCAAAATTCACTTTCACCTAAAACGTTGATTGTTAAATAAGCGGATAATGCAATGCCACATGAATCAAAGCCAGGTCCTAAGTTGGCACTAGTGGCAGGTACTCTTATTTTCATAGTGTTGCGACTCCTTTTCGTAAGTGCAGACGCATTTCTTCCACGTCACTCATTTTTGAAATAGCTACTTCTGTCTCCATTGCTGTATCAGGATCTTTCAGTCCGTTACCAGTAAAGACTGCCACGACGGTTTCACCTGCTTTGATTTTACCGCTTTTAACATGTTGAATAACTCCAGCTAATGAAGCAGCCGAACCAGGTTCAATGAAAACCCCATCTTGAGCAGCAATTTTTCGGTAAGCCGTTAAAATTTCTTGATCTGTCACGGCATCAATGAAACCACCGGATTCATCCCGTGCCTGTTCTGCTAATTGCCAACTAGCAGGATTCCCAATCCGGATCGCTGTTGCCACGGTTTCAGGTTGCTCAATCACTTGGCCTTTCACGATCGCTGCGGCACCTTCTGCTTCAAAACCATGCATTCTTGGTAAAGTTGTTCCTTGTTTTTCATGCCATTCTTTAAAGCCTTTCCAGTAAGCGGAAATATTGCCGGCATTTCCAACTGGAATCGCTAAGACATCGGGCGCTTGACCTAATTGTTCACAAACTTCAAAAGCTGCTGTTTTTTGCCCTTCTAAGCGATAAGGATTCACTGAATTAACTAGCGCAACTGCCTCAGTTTTCGCAATCTCTCGCACCGCTTTTAATGCTTCATCAAAGTTACCTGGAATCGAAATAATGTCTGCCCCATACATAATAGCTTGCGCCAATTTTCCCAGTGCGATTTTCCCTTCTGGAATCACTACATACGCTTTAATGCCTGCTCTTGTGGCATACGCAGCAGCGGCGGCACTAGTATTTCCTGTAGAAGCACAAACAATCGCTTTGGCACCTTCTTCTACCGCTTTTGCTACAGCCATCACCATCCCGCGATCTTTGAATGAGCCAGTGGGATTTAAGCCTTCGTATTTTCCATATAATTGAATACCTAATTCTTTGGATAAATTAGGTAAAGGAATCAGTGGCGTATTTCCTTCGGCTAAAGAAATCATTGGTGTTTTTTCTGTTACGGGCAAATACGCTTGATACTGTTTTAACAAACCTTCATACATGTTTACTCATCTCCTATAACCTTCATTACATTCAATAACTGAAAGGCTTCCGTATTTTGAATAGCTGTCACAACTTGTTGCATTTGTGCTTTTGATATCTGATGTGTAATGGCAACAATTCTTGCTCGCTGTCCATCTGATTTCTGTTGAACTAATTGATCAAAGCTGACTTCTGCTTTAGTCATTAATTGCGTCAACTGCAAAAATTGTCCTGGTGTATCTGGAACATCTAATGAAAAATAGTACTGCCCAAATACATTTTCGGAACTCGTCAATTGGGTTTTATGTTGATACGAATTGAACATATGGCCAGTCGTTGCCAAGCGAATGTTTTTAGCAATCGTAATTAAATCACTGACAACACTGGTTGCTGTCGGTTTAGCGCCAGCTCCTGGACCGTAATACATTGATTCGCCCACGCCTGCACTTTTAATAAATACTGCATTGTACTCATTCCGAACAGATGCAATAGGGTGCTTTTGATTGACTAGCATAGGCGCCACTTCTACCGAGATACTATTCTCATTTTGTTCAGCAGAGCCAATCAATTTGATTTCATACCCCAGTTGTTTAGCCATAGCGACATCATCTAAAGACAATCCGCGAATTCCACGAATATCAACTTGTGGTAATGAAACATTCATCCCAAAAGCAAATTGACTTAAAATAACCATTTTATAGGCTGCGTCAATTCCATCGACATCATTTGTCGGATTCGCTTCAGCAAATCCCAACGCTTGCGCTTCTGCTAAAGCTTCTTCATAACTTTTATCAGCAGAAACCATTTGCGTAAGCATATAATTCGTCGTACCATTCACAATCCCTAAAACTTGTTGAATATTGTCTGCCGCTAAGCTATTAGCAATTGTTCTTAAAATTGGAATCCCGCCAGCAACACTTGCTTCATAATATAAATCACAATGATGTTTTTGGGCTAACGCTACTAATTCACTCCCATGTTGCGCCAGTAAATCTTTATTAGCAGTCACAATATGTTTACCCTTTTCTAAAGCTTTCATGATATACGTTTTGGCTGGTTCAATGGTTCCCATTAATTCCACAACGATTTGAATCTCTTTATCTTCTAAAATATCATCAATTGAAGTTGTTAAAGAAAGACCGTATTCTTCCGCTTGCGCTTGTTTCGTTTCAAGATTTCGGACAAATGCTTTTTCAATGACTACATTCATTCCTGTCACTTGTGAAATTTTCTCTTGATGTTCTTTCAAGAGAGTTAAAACGCCAGTGCCTACAGTCCCTAATCCTAGTAACCCGATCTTTAAGGTATCCTTCATTTTTACCTCCATCAACAGCGCTATTCTAGTTACGCTATTTTTTCCTACTTTTTATCGATGTTCAATATGCTCAAAGGTCTGATTTAAAATATCTATTACATGATGATCATCCAATGTATAAAAAATCGTTTTTCCTTCGCGACGTGCCTTGACAACCCGGCTATCTCTTAATAATTTTAGTTGATGAGAAACGGCGGACTGTTCCATTCCCAATTGTTCACTAATCGCCGTTACGTTATGTTCGCCTTCTTTTAAAAGTAGCAAAATTCTTAAACGTGTTGGATCACTTAATACTTTATATAATTGACTTACTTGTTTGATTTCTTCCATTTGTTTCATTATAGTCGCCTCACTTTGCACTCATTATAACACAGAGTTTTTTAAAATAAGAACTGCGATTGTTCTTTCCTACGAAAAATATGGCACAAAGAAAGTTGGAAAAATGACAAACTTGTCGATTTTCCAACTTTCTTCATCTATTCGTGGTTGGCTTGCTGAACTGCATCCATCACGGCATAACGGAAGCCATTTTTTTCTAAAGCTACGACACCGCGAATCGTACTTCCTCCTGGAGAAGTCACTTCATCTTTCAATGCTCCTGGGTGTTTTTTCGTGTCTAAGGCTAAGGTCGCCGTTCCTTTTATCATTTGAGCGACAATTTCATAAGATAAGTCCCTTGGTAACCCTTCTAAGACTGCTGCATCTCCCAATGCTTCCATAAAGATATCAACAAAAGCTGGACTGCAACCAGCCACAGTGCCAAAAGTTTCCAGTTGTGCTTCACGAATTTCTTTGACTAACCCTAAAGTAGCAAGAAGTTCCATTACCAGTTCCTTCGTTTGGCCTTCAATTGTTGGTGCCAAAGCTACGCCAATCACGCCTTGGTTCACGCTAACTGGTGTATTAGGAATGGCATGAACAACTTTGGCTTCTTTATTGCCAAGGGCCATTTGTGCTTCTTGTATGGTATGACCTGTTGCAACAGAAATCAATAGACTTTCGTTGGAAAAATGAGGGGCTAATTCCTGAAGGACAGGTAACACGACCTTTGCTCCTGTCGCAATAAAAATAACCTTACATTCTTGGAAAAGTGCATAATCTGTGACAAGTTGAAAGCCCCACTCTTTTTGAAGTGCTTCTGCTGTTCCACTTGAGCCGCCTTTCACATATAAATGTTCCTTCTTGACTGTCTCAGCTTTCAGTAACCCTTTAATCATGGCACCGCCCATACTACCAGCACCGATAAAGCCAATTTTCATAGCATTCCCTCCTTAGTTAAATAAAGTGTTTGTGTCAAAAGTCAATTAGCTTTTGACACAAACACTAACATTCGTACTTTTTTCCGTACAGCCTGTTTCGTTTATTTTATTTTGTTAATTCATTAACGACTGCTTCAAACGCAGCAATTTTTTCAGAAGCTTCTGAACTACTTGTTGCTTTTGTTGCTAGATAGAATTTAATTTTTGGTTCTGTTCCTGATGGTCGGATAGCAATCCAACTGCCATCTTCTAAATGATATTTCAACACATCAGAAGGAGGCGTTTGTAATTGTTCTGTTTGACCATCTGCAAAAGTGCGTGTTAATTCTTTAAAATCTTCCGTTTGAGCAACTTGAATCCCGGCAAACTCAGTTGGCGCTTGTTCACGACATTTTGCCATTAAAGCTTTGATTTTACCGCTTCCTTCAATTCCGCTCATTGTTACGGAAATAGTTTTTTCTTCAAAGTAACCAAATTCTTCAAAGATATCTTGTAAGCCATCGTATAATGTTTTTCCTTGTTTTTTATAGAAAGCCGCTACTTCTGCTAATAAAACTAACGCTTGAATTGCATCTTTATCACGAACAAAAGGTTTCACTAAGTAACCATAACTTTCTTCAAAACCAAACATAAACGTTTGACTGTGGTCTTCTTCGTATTGTTGAATTTTTTCAGCAATAAATTTGAAACCTGTTAAAACATTAAACATCTTCGTATTATATTTCTCAGCAATCGCTGTAGCAAGTTCACTAGAAACGATTGATTTTAGAACCGCAGCATTTTGAGGCAACGTGCCTGCTTGTTGATGGGCTTCTAAAATATAATGAATCATAATTGAACCTAATTGATTTCCTGTTAATACTTGGTAGTCTCCGTTTGGCATCCGCACAGCAGCACCTAAACGATCAGCATCTGGATCTGTTGCAATCAATAAATCAGCGCCTTCTTTTTCCCCTAAACGAATCGCGTATTCAAAAGCTGAATGTTCTTCAGGGTTTGGTGACTTAACTGTAGTAAAGTCAGGATCAGCAACGGCTTGCTCAGGTACTAAAACAAATTTTTCAAAACCGGCTTGTTTTAATGCCTTTTCTCCTAACATTTTCCCAGTTCCATGTAAGGGAGTGTAAACTAATTTTAATTCTTTACCCATTTCGTTAATTAATTCTTGATTAATCGTAACTGTTTTAATTTCTTTCAAATACGCGTTATCGACTTCTTCACCAACAATGTTAATTAAACCGCTGTGGGCAACTTCTTCATCTGATAAGACATCAATTTTCAAAGGATTTTCGATACTACGAACATATTTAGTTAATGCATCTGCATCAGCTGGCGGCATTTGACCACCGTCTTCACCATAGACTTTGTAGCCATTATAGGCAGCTGGATTGTGAGAAGCCGTAATCATGATTCCCGCAAAAGCTTTAAAGTAGCGGACCGCAAAAGATAATTCTGGTGTTGGTCGTAAGCTTTCAAACACAAAAGAAGGAATATCATGTTTAGCTAATGTTTTAGCTGCTTCCATTGCAAATTCTGGAGACATATGACGTGAATCATAGGCAATAGCTACACCGCGACGTTTTGTTTCAGGATCTTGCGTATCCATAAAACGTGCAAGTCCTTCTGTTGCTTGACGAACCGTAAAGATATTCATCCGATTAATACCGGCGCCTAAAATCCCGCGCATCCCGGCAGTCCCAAATTCTAATGGTGCGTAAAATGCATCTTCACATTTTTCAGGGTCTGTATTTAAGTCCTTTAATTCATTTTTTAAATTTTCTGGAATATTTTCTTCATTTAACCATTGTTGGTAAACTTGTTCCCAAGACATGGAAAACACCTCATTTGTTTTTTTGTTTTTACTTTTTAAGTATAGCATTGGATATTCGTTTAGAAAAGGGAAGTTGTAGCGTTTTCTCTCAGCAAATGATTTTTATAAGAAAAATCTTACTTACTGTTCTATTTTTGTTTGTCTATTTTCAGAAAGCTGTCGTGTAATCCGTACCATTCGCTCACAAAAAAGAGGCATTTCTTCTGGTGAAATTCGGGAACAGTTCAAGCGAATACTTCCACGTTTTTCACTAAAAGCGACACTTGGTGCTACCAAAACACCTTCTCGTAAAAACACTTGCCAATCTTCTGGCTTAAGTGCCCCTTGACGCCAATGTGCCCATAAATAAAAGCCGCCCTTTACTGGCGAAACTTCCCATTCTGGCAACGATTTAAATACTTGATATACAGCTGTTGCTCGTTGTTCCACTTGTTTATTTAATAACGTAATTTTTTCAGAAAAAGAAGGATCTTCAATCGCCATTTTAGCGAGCATCTGCGGAAAAATACTCAACGAAACATCCATCATTTTTCTGGCTTCTGCAATTTGTTTCGTCACGGAGGCGGGCGCACTTAACCAACCAATTTTCGTGGTCGAACCTAAAATTTTTGACAACGAACCGATATACAAGACATTATCTGGATCTAATTTTTTTAAAGGAGGAATTTCTGTTTTCGGGATAAAACTTAGCTGCCCAAAAACATCATCTTCTAAAATAGGAACTTGATACGTTTGACAAACTTTCACGAGCTGTTCTCTTTTTCTTAAAGGCATCACTGTCCCAGTCGGATTTTGAAAGGAAGGATTAACCATAACCATTTTGATGCGATGTTGTCGGATTGTTTGTTCTAGCGCTTCAAGATCAATCCCTTCCTCTGTCATGGGCACACCAAATAAGCGCACACCAGCAGCTTGGAAAATTGGTAAGGCATAGAAGAAAGATGGATCTTCTACGGCAACACTATCTCCTTGTCTCAATAAAACTTGTAAAACTAAAAAAAGTGCTTGTTGCGCACCTGAAGTAAGCAATAAACTTTCACTTGGTAAATGAAGCTGATATTCCGTTGCTGTAATGGCTTGGATTTCTTTTCTTAACGGCAAATAACCTAATTCATCTTGTGCTTCCTCTTTTAAAAATTGTTTCCAATTTAATGCTGGAAAATCGAAACTGGGAATTAAGTCTAACGGCAACTCACCTGTATACATATCTAAGTCAGTCGGCAAATTTTGTTTAGCACGTAACTCAATCTCTGCCACCAAGGGATGAACTTGTTTGAACACATTTTGTTCTAAATAACGATGCCAATCCGTTCGTGGCGTCATCATTACCCCCCATTTTCCTTCGTTGACAATCGTTCCGCTCCCTCTTTTTCGCACAATCCAGCCTAAGTCCACCAGTTCGTCTAATGCATGAACAACGGTTGAACGATTGACAGACAAGTACTCTGCCAGTTTACGTTCTGAAGGGATTTTTTCGCCTGGTAATAATTCGCCTGTTTGAATCTTTTGAACAATCACTTCCATAATACTGCGATAAATGGGAACATTTTGTTCTTTTTTAAGTTGCCACATAGCAATCACCTCAACAATTGGATGAGTTAAAAGTAATCCAGTTCAATGCTTTTGTCAATCAAAAATACAAGAAAAGTGGGACAGCCGTTTTGACGAATGTCCCACTTTTCTGTTTTACTATTAACAGGTTTGTCTCAATGTTTGTGTAAAAATGCTTGGATGGTGTTATAAAAGATTCCTGCGAACATAAAGATTAACCAACTAAACCGCCAATCCCCTAAAACAAAACTAATAAATAGATAGAGTGCAACAACTAAGGGCCAATAAACGGATGCAATAATTGCACCGACAGGATTTCCCACAGGTCCTTCCTCTGTTTTTGTTTGTTGAGGGGCAAAATCAGGATGACCAACATGTTCTGAATAAAAATAAGTTTCATTTAGCAATTTATTAAAACTTCCTTTAATTACTCCACCAAATATAAACAAGAAGACGCCAACCGATACTAAAAAGAAGAGCCAACTAATCCCCATCGTTCCATTATAATATTGTCCGCCCATCATTTGATGCATGGAACGGCGCATCATCAGATGAAGGCCACTACTAAAGACAACAACTGGGATTAAACCCAAAATACAAAAAACGACGCCCGCTGCCATACAAAAAATAAATGATCGTTGAAAACTTTGTTCTCTTTGTGCAACTTCTTTTTTTAACTTAATCGGAATCAATCGTTGCCCCAGTTGTTTGTCCATTGCAACAAACCGATTACCAGCAACAATAAATAATGGAACGCCGATTGCCACACCTATGAAAAGACAAACTAAACCAAGACCGTTAGAAAGAACACCACGCATACCAACCAGCAAGCCAACACCCACCATGATTGCAACAACACCAAGACCAATTTGAATAGCACCTTTACGTTGGACAGCTAAATAGTCAAGTCCTTCCTCCACTGAAATTTCTGGCAAACCGTTCATTGAATCGTTTGTTTCATCCACTTGTTTATTTTCTAAATTCAATTCTTCCATTAATTCATCAATAGTACCAAATTCAGAAATAATTGTACCAATTGCTTCATTTTCCGATTTTCCTTGGCTGAGCAAGTCTTCATAACGATCCTCAGCATTTGCTAATAAGTCCGCCTTTAATTGTTTTGTTTCAGATGTTTCAACAACGCCTGAAAATAAGCTATCAATAAATTCTTCTATAATTTTCATTTTCCCATCTCCTTTACAAATGCTTCGACGACGTCTTTTGTTACTTCCCATTCTAGTAACTTTTCCTCTAAATAACGCTCTCCTGCATGGGTTATTTGATAATAGGTCCGCTTTTTGCCATGCGTTACTTCTCCTGGAAATGATTCAATGTAGCCATTTTTCTCTAAACGTGTAAAAGCAGAATAAAGTGTCGTTTCTTTAATCGAATATTGTTCTTTAGAAATTTCACGAATGCGTTTAGAAATCGCATAACCATATGAAGCGCCGGATTGTAAGATTGAGAGAATAAAGGTATCGTTGTATCCTCGAATTGCATCACTACCAATCACATAAATTCCTCCCTCAAGTACTTCAACTATCGTACTACGTCTGTCGTTGTAATTATCTTAACACGATTACTACGATAGGTAAAGTAAAAAAAGCACGTAATGCAGAAATCATTTTAATTTCTGCACTACGTGCTGTCTTCTTTTCAGTCTATAGTTGAATGTTAAATGGTATCACCATTAAAAATAGAATTTTTTACAATCACATAATCAACTTTACGAATCGCTTCTAAATCGCGACCTCCCGCGTATGAAATGGAAGATTGTAAATCTTGTTGCATTTCGACTAAAGTATCTGCCAACTTCCCTTTATGGCGTAACCAGATTTTTTTGCCTTCAACGTTTTTCTTTTCGCCTTTTTGGAATTCAGAGGCGCTACCAAAGTATTCTTTGTAAACAACGCCATCTTCCACTTTTGTTTCACCTGGTGATTCTTCATGTCCAGCAAATAATGAACCAATCATGACCATAGTTGCCCCAAAACGCACAGATTTTGCAATGTCTCCATGGGTCCGAATTCCACCATCTGCAATAATTGGTTTCCGAGCAGCTTTGGCACACCAACGTAAAGCCGCTAACTGCCAGCCACCTGTCCCAAAGCCAGTCTTAATTTTAGTAATACATACTTTTCCTGGTCCAATCCCCACTTTGGTGGCATCGGCTCCAGCGTTTTCTAATTCGCGAACGGCTTCTGGCGTTCCAACATTGCCCGCAATAACGAACGTTTCTGGTAAAGATTTTTTCAAGTGTTGAATCATATTAATCACCGCATTTGAATGACCATGGGCGATATCAATTGTCACGTAGTCAGGAACTAAACCTTCTCGGGCTAACGTTTCAACAAAAGCGTATTCCCCTTCTTTCACACCCACACTAATTGACGTGATTAAGCCCTTTTGTTGCATTTTTTTAATAAATGGCACTCGCGCCTCTTCATCAAACCGATGCATGATATAAAAATAACCATTTTCAGCAAGGGTTTCCGCAATCGTTTCATCAATAATTGTTTGCATGTTCGCTGGAACGACAGGCATTTTAAACGAATGTTTTCCTAAAGTTACTGTAGTATCACATTCAGAACGACTATTCACGATACATTTATTGGGAATTAATTGGACATCTTCATAATCAAAAACTTTCATACTTACTGCCTCCTAGTTATTTACAAAAATAACGTAAAAACCGAACATTCGGTCATTTAACGTTCGTGTTTACAAACACCATTGTTAATTTACACTATTTACCGCCACTTGTCAAAGGCGTTTTAACGAAAATTAATCTTTTTAACCTTCTTGAACGTTTGGTAAAATGGCCTGCAATAAAATAGCAACAATTGAGGCAGTTGCCACGGGTGAACTAAATAAATATTGTAAAAATTGTGGTAGAGTTTCCAAAAACTCTTTTGGTAACAATGTCAACGCTAATGTCATAATAATCGGAACGGCAATTACATACATCTCTTTTTCATGAATTGTTACATCGCTCATGACTTTCATTCCACTTACAGAAATGATGCCACAAACAACCACAAAAACACCGCCGATAACTGGTGCCGGAATGGCCGAAATCAAGGTGGAAAGTTTTCCAGATAAGCCAAATAAGACAAACCACGCACCTGCAGCCACAAAAACCTTGCGACTAGCAACTCCAGTGATTGAAATAATCCCAGCATTTGTAGAGTAACTAGTTACTGGCGTGCCGCCAATGAATGAAGAAACTAAGCAACCTAAGCCTTCACCAATTACGCCGCGATTAATTTTTTCTTCGGTCAAAGGTTCAGCGACAACATGACTCACAGCAAACCAAGTGCCTGTTGTTTCCGCCATTAAAACCAGATAAATAACTAACATCGTGGCAATAGCTGACCAATCAAATTGGAAAGAAAAGTTAACTAATGGTAACTGAGGCAAACTAAACCAAGCCGCTTTACTAACGGCTGATAAATCAAGTACCCCTAATAATTGTGCCGCGATGCTCCCAAATAATAATGCCAAAATGACAGAAGAAACGCGGAAAATCCGCCCTTTTTTCAAAGCAGAACCTAAGAGCGCAAAGAAGATCAACGTACCCGCTGCTATAAATGCTAATAAAATATTTTGTCCTAATTCCCCTTTTGCGTGGTAAATATTATCCGATAAAGCGACTGGCATTAACGAAAGACCCACCACAAAAATAATTGTTCCTCCCACAATTGGTGGAACAAATTTAGTGATTAAACGATTAAAGATACCAGTAAATCCTAATATAATAACAACAATTGCCCCCACTAAACTAGCACCTAAAACTGCGCCCCAGCCATTTCCTTGTTGGTTATTGGCAAAATAAATTCCTGCAATTGCCCCGATTGGAATAAATGAAGGGCCTTGCGCAACTGGTAATCTCATACAAAAATGAGATTGAATAATCGTGGCAAGTCCTGCTGCTATGAATGTTGCTTGGATTAAAGAAGACGTTTGTGCTGTGCTAATCCCAATAATTGAAGCAATGATCACAGGTACGACGTACACGTCCATTGCTAAGACATGCTGAATCCCTAACATAGTGGCCTGCCCAAAAGATACTGAATCTTCTGGCCCCACTGTTAAATGAAGATTATTTTGTTTCTTTTCACTCATTTTTTATACTCCTTTAGTTGCTGACATTAAATTTTTATCATGTACTTTTTCACCTTGTACCCAGACTTCTCGAATATTTTCTGGTCGTGCTAAATATAAGATTTTTTGGAAAATATCAAGCAATGATTCCCCTTGATTTTTAGGGATTCGTGCTTGTGACAAGCTTGTATTAATAATTTGAACATCCCAAGCATACCCTTTTTCTAATTTCCCAATTGGCAAACTTAGCGCTTGACCACCACCAGCAGTAGCTAAATAAAACGCTTCATTTACGGTAATCCTTGCTGTTTTGACACCTCGTACTTCTGGTTTTTTTGTAGCATCGACGCCATCTTCTAACATTCTAGAAGAAATAACCGCTTGCTTTAAATTGTCAAAAAGACTTGGTGAAAAACCACCTGAAAGATCACTACCTAAACCAACTTCTACTTGATGTTGATGTACTAATTTTGCAATCGGTGTTACCGCATTGCCAAAATAAGCATTAGAGATTGGGCAGTGCGCCACAGCCGTCCCTGTTTCATGGAATAAATTCATATCTGCTTCTTCTAAAAAGCCTGCATGTGCCATCACTGCTTTTTCTGTTAATAAACCAAAATCATTCAATGCTTGAGCATCATTTTTTCCAAAACGTTCTTGAACAAATTGATGTTCCCAATCACTCTCACTACAATGACTTTGAACATGGACTTGATATTTCGCTGCTAATTCTCCTAATCCTTTAAGTGCTTCCTCTGTACAACTAGGAATGAAACGCGGAGTTACAACGGGATACACGCCTTGTTTTGTTTGCTGCGCTAATGTTTGAATTTCTTGAATAAACCGTTCCGTTTCTTCTAATGCTTGTTGCGTTGTTTGATCACGATAGTATTCAGGATTCTCATTAAGATCATCCATTACAACTTTACCAATTAAGCCACGCTGCCCTTTTTCCGCACAAATCTCTGCCAAACGACGGCTGGCTTCATAATGAATGGTTGCAAAATAAAGGGCTGTTGTTGTCCCATTAGCCAACAATTGGGTTACCAATTCATCATAGACTTGTTGGGCAAATGTTAAATCTGCAAATTTGGACTCTAAAGGAAACGTGTACGTATTCAGCCATTCATACAATGGAATATCCAAGGCGGTCCCAGATTGTGCCCACTGAGGTGCATGGACATGTAAATCAACAAAGCCAGGTAAAAGATAAGAATCTTGGGGCAATTCTTGAAAACGTTGTGCCTCTTTTTGTTCTGCTAGCACAGTTTCATACGCTTCAGCATCTGGTTCAATTATTTCCTGAATTACTCCGGCCTCATCTATACAAAAAAGTGTCTCTTCATAAACTTTAATCTCTTGCAAATTTTTACTAGAAAAACCTGTTCCTTTTATTACAAAATGAAACATTTAATATTCCTCCTTACTATCACATGAAGATTATACATAAACTTTCGCTTAATAACTATAAAAATGTGATTTTTTTAAAAAAAATACGTGTTAAAACAAGCAAAAACCGAACATTCTAAGAATGATTTATTTTTTCTTTGGATAAACAAGAAAACTTTCTATTCTTAAGATTCTTCGGTATACTTGAAGAGAATCGTTAGAACTTTAGGAGGTCCTGAGATGATACAGATCGAACAAATTAGAACAGGTGTTATTCAAGAAAACTGTTATCTTGTTTATAATGAAGAAGCATTATTAATTATTGATCCAGGTGCAGAAGGAGCAAAACTAATTCAAGAAATTACCCGTTTAGGGAAGAAACCAGCCGCTATTTTATTAACACATACTCACTATGATCATATTGGTGCGGTAGAAGAATTGCGCCATCATTATCAAATCCCTGTTTATGTTAGTCCATTAGAACAAGCGTGGCTTTCCAATCCTATTTTGAATCTTTCAGGATTAGGCAGACATGATGATATAGCAAATATTATTGTTCAGCCCGCCGAACATGAATTTAAACTAACCGATTATGAAATTGGCGGCATGAAATTTTCCGTAGTCCCAACACCTGGTCATTCAATTGGTAGCGTCAGCTTTGTCTTTGATGATTTTGTTGTTGTTGGGGATGCATTGTTTAAAGGTAGTATTGGTCGTACCGATTTACACACTGGTGATATGCAACAATTATTACACAGCATTACGACCTATCTATTCACTTTACCAGAAGAATTTCCTGTTTATCCAGGCCATGGTGATGCCACGACCATTCAACATGAAAAAGCCACAAACCCATTTTTTAATTAGAGATTTATTCACTATTTAAAGAAACTTAGGAGGAGTAGCAATGACTGAAGCAACGACACTTTATATTATTCGTCACGGAAAAACGATGTTTAATACGATTGGCCGAACCCAAGGCTGGTCAGATACCCCCTTAACCAAACAAGGAGAAGAAGGCATTTATCATTTAGGCTTAGGTCTTAGAGACATAGACTTTAGGGAAGCTTATAGTAGTGATAGTGGTCGTGCCATGCAAACCGCTCAGATTATTTTACAAGAACATCAAAACCACCAAAATATTCCTTACCTAACCGATAAACGGATTCGTGAGTGGTGTTTTGGTTCTTTAGATGGTGGCTATGATGGTGAACTTTGGGGTGTGGTGCCACGCATTTTAGCTTTTAAAAGTTATGAGGACATGATGACCACGAAGATTACCTATCGTGAGCTAGCAAATGCTATTATTGAAGCCGATACGGCTGACTGGGCGGAGCCTTATGAAGTTATTCGTGATCGTGTTTGGTCTGGTTTCGAAGATATCGCTCATCATCGAGAAAAAAATGGTGGCGGCAAAGTCATGGTGGTTTCCCATGGACTAACAATTTCCTTTTTACTTTCCTTAATTGATGCAAGTTTGCCTATGCAGATGGCACTGGAGAATGGTAGCGTGACGACCTTAACTTACGAAAAAGGAACATTTACCATTCAAGGAATTAATGATATTTCTTATATTGAAAAGGGAAAAAAGATCGCTGAAAAGCGCCATTGATAGTAAAAAAAGAGAAGGTTATCTGTCATTTTGACAGATAACCTTCTCTTTTTATTTATTCTTTTAAACGTTCTACATTTTTTCTTGAGATTTGAATTTTTTCTAAGGTTTCCTTATAGTTTTTTGCTGCATAAGCAAAAAATAAAACATCGACTACATACAATTGTGCCACCAAGGAAACAGTAGCCGCACTTCTCAATGGCACGTCTTCCCCACTAGAGGTTTGAAGGACGATATCACTTTTTTCACCAATCACTGATTTTTCATCTTGTGTGATACTAACAATAGGAATCCCTTGCTGCTTCGCTAAATCAGCTAAAGTACTTGCTTCTTTATTCGTGCCAGAATTAGAAATAACAATAAAAACACTAGGCTTTTCTGTTGAGCCTAACATGGAAGCAAATAAATGATGATCCAATGTTGTAAATACCGTTCGGCCTAATCGCGTAAACTTTTGATAAATATCTTGAGCAACCAACGAAGAGGCGCCCAACCCATAGACAAAAATTACTTCTGTTTTTTCCAACAAATCAACGGCTTCATTCACTGCGACATCCTCTAATGTCTGACCGCTTCGCTCAACCACATGAACAAAGCGCGCTTGTAACTTTTGTTTAATATCAGCTGTTGATTCCCCTTTAGTAACTTCAGTGTACATTTGCTGCTTCATTTGGCCAAGATTTGCAGATAATAAAAGTTTCAACTCTGTGAAGCCATTCACATCCATAGAATGACAAAAGCGAATAATTGCCGCTGGACTTGATCCTGCTTGTTTCGCTAGCTCTTGCGCATTCATTGAAATAACTGTTTCTGTATTTTTTAAAATATATTCTGCGATTTTTCGTTCTGATTTTGGTAATTGTTGTAGACGATCTTGGATAGATAAGACAATATTTTGTTGCATAAACACCCCTCCTGATACACCATTTCCTACGCAATTAAATTTTAACAAAGAAAAAGGGAGAAGCCAAGTTCTCCTTTTTCTATTTATTATTTAGTTGTTTGCATATCTTTAGGAATCCCAAAGAATAACGTTGCTACAAAACCACCTGCGTAAGCAGCCAATAAACCTAATACATATGCAAGCCATTGGTTGTTGGCAATTAATGGAATTAAAGCCACCCCACTTGGTCCAATAGCAATTGCACCAACATTACCGAAGGCCCCAATCACCGCACCACCAATACCACCGCCGATACAAGCAGTAATGAATGGACGTCCTAATGGTAAAGTAACTCCGTAGATTAATGGTTCACCAATACCTAAAATCCCAACTGGCAAGGCACCTTTAATCATTTCAACTAATTTTTTATCAGATTTACAACGAATCCATAATGCTAAAGCTGCACCGACTTGTCCCGCACCAGCCATGGCCAGAATTGGTAATAACAAAGTCATCCCTGTTTGATTAATCATTTCAATGTGGATTGGCGTCAAAATTTGATGTAAACCAAACATTACCATTGGCAAGAAGGTTAAACCAAGAGTAAAGCCAGCAACCATGCCACCTTTTTCTAAGACAACATTGATAATACCAACTAAGCCATTAGAAATAGCTCCGGCTACAGGCATGATTAAGAAAATAGTTGCTAAGCCAATCACTAAAAGTGAAATGGTTGGCGTTACAATAATATCAATTGATTCTGGGACAATTTTATGCAATTGTTTTTCTAACAATGATAATAACCATACGGCAAAAATAACACCGATAATTCCGCCTTGTCCTGCAGATAATGTTCCCCCAGTGAAAATATTACTGATTGGTGCATCCGGATTCATTCCTGTCAACATTGTGACTGCCCCAATAACACCACCCAACGCTGGCGTTGCACCAAAAACGCTGGCACTGTTAATACCAGTGTAAAGAGCTAAATAAGCAAAAATCCCATTTTTAATGATATTTAAGACATCAATATATTGTTGCCATGAAGCTGAAATATCACCAGCAACAACTAAGTTAGACATAACAGCTGCAATCCCGCCAATAATACCAGCCCCAACAAAGGCAGGAATCATCGGAACAAAGATACTAGAAATGGCTTTTAACACTTTTTTAAATGGTGAAGTGTTATTTTGTTTCGCTTTTTGTTGTGCTTTCATTTGAGCGGCTTTTTCTTCTACTAAATCTTTTCCAGATTTGCCTGCTGAAGCATTAGTTGCGGTGTCATGATTAAATGGTTCTCCCAATTTGACACCTGCTTGATCTACCATTTCTTGTGCAACCTTGTTAACAGTCCCTGGACCAACAACTACTTGCAACGTATCATCTTCTACGACGCCCATAACGCCATCAATTTTTTTCAATCCTTCAATATCCACTTTGTCATAATCGCGGATATCCATACGAACACGAGTCATACAATGAATGACTTTGTCCACGTTTTCTTGACCACCAACTTCTTTATAAATCCCATCAGCAATGCGTTTAATTCTTTCTTCTGCCATGTTAAAACACCCTCCTAATTCCTTAATTTAATGTATTCTTGATAAATTGATTCCCGTCAATTAATTTTTGTGTTGCTTCTTCTTTAGTACTATCAGTTAAAATCATTACAATTGCTAACTTCACATTTTCTTCTGCCTCTACAAATTTTAGTTCGGCAACTTCATAACTACAACCCGTTGCTTCCATAATAATCCGTTTGGAACGCTCCACTAATTTTTCATTGGTTGGTTTTACATCAACCATTAAGTTATTGTAGACTTTCCCAATACCAATCATGGAAATAGTTGATAACATATTTAAAATCAATTTTTGAGCTGTCCCAGATTTCAAGCGAGTCGAACCTGTTAAAAATTCAGGTCCTGCATCTACTTCAATCGGCATTTGCGCATATTTACTAATTTCGGCATTTTTATTACATGCCACAGTTGCGGTAGCTGCTCCCACCGTTGTAGCATATTCTAAACCGCCAATTACATAAGGCGTCCGACCACTGGCTGCAATCCCAACAACAATGTCATTTGCTGATAATTTTAGATCAACTAAATCTTGACGACCTAGTTCTTTTGAATCTTCGGCACCTTCTACTGCGACAGTCATTGCTTTTTGACCACCAGCGATGAGGCCTTGAACCATCTCTGGCTCGACGCCAAAAGTTGGTACGCATTCGGCTGCATCTAAGACACCTAACCGACCACTCGTACCAGCGCCCATGTAGATCAAGCGGCCGCCTTGATTGAAGCTTTTGATGATGGCTTCTACCACTGGTTCAATGGCTGCTAATTCTTGACCCACTGCCATTGCAACTTTTTGGTCTTCTTGATTCATTTTTTGTAAAGCTTCTTTGACACTCATCTCATCTAAGCCCATTGTATTTTCATTTCTACGTTCAGTTGTTAAGTTTTCTAAATTCATTTTCTATCGTTCCTTCCGTAACTAGCGTAAATTGATTGCCTGCCTTGATTAACGGCAATATCGTTTGATCTTTTTCAATAATTCGTGTAATCGTATTGACTTTTTCATCTTTCGGCAAGTCCACAAGTGTGACTTGAATTTCTCCCATATAGCGACCATATTTTTCATTATCAATCGTTACGGTTCCCACTGGACGGGCTTCAGTCTGCTCTAACTCAATCGTTGCAATTTCATCTTTTCTGAACATTTCACTCGTTCTTGATAATTCACTTCGCAAAACATCTCTTGCAGCATCTAAACGATTGGTATGACTCCCAAGTATTCGCTTCAAATAGCGGCTCTTGCTAGGTGCTACTTCTAACAGAAATTGATTGGTTTGGTGATAATAACCAAATTGAGCCATGGTTCGCTCACTAATTGTGGGATCACCAATATAAACAGCATCGACATAAGGATCAGCCATCAAACCAACGGCAGCGGCGAAAGGATTTTGCCCACGATGTTTTTCTAATGTTGGTAAACCAGCAAAAATTGGGCCTCTTGTTTGCCCATCTCCTGGCACAAAAGTAAAAACTTGTAAGCCTAATTCTTTAAGCCAGCGGTTCTTTTCATTAAAAAATGTTGTTCCAATGCCGGTTTCAGGTCTTGGATAATAATTATGCCAAGCTTCTAAGCGAGAAAAGTCCGCTTGGTGAGCCTTTAACTCAGCCACTTCTTCCAGTGTAATGGTACTAGCATTCAATCCTATATCAATCTTATGTGAAGCATGAGCCATTTGTTCTATCGTAATGCCATAGTCCATCCGGAGGCCAGTTACGCCCAACTCAATTAAAGGCTCTAATTCATCGAAAGAAAAACCCGCTCTTTTTAACGCTTCACCTGAAATATCTACCATAATTTTCATTTTTTCTGCCTTAGCAATTGCCCCTAAATCAGTCAAGCGTTGGCGGTAAAGGGAAGTATCATCTTCTGGAATGTGTAAAGAAGTGAAAATACCATCAAATCCAAGCGCTTTCATCTTTTTGATATAAATAATTGTATCGTTTGTAATCTCTTCACCAAGAAAAACTGAAATACCATACATCTTTTTAGCTCCTCTCTAATACGCTTTCATTATAACTTGTTTGAAATAAAATTTCAACTATTTTTCTAAATATTTTTTAATTCCAAAATAAAATTTTATTTCTGTTCAAAAAAAAACGAGCGTGGAACAAAAATCACCTTGGATTTTTGCTCCACGCTCAAAAACTGATAAACGGCGGGAACAGAACCAACTCCTTCGGAAATAAGCCGAAATTCTCCAAAAATCAAAGATCAATTTTCGGAAATTTCTTCTTATTTCTCGGAGCTAAACGGTTCTGTCCCGACCTCGTCTAATGCATTAATTGGCTGTGGCAGAGCCAACTGGTGTACCAGCTGTAACCACGCCAGTTTTCTCTAACGAAAATTGTGCTACTTTATCCATGTTGGTAATAATGACAACCATTTCAGTTCCTTTACCAGCTGCTTTAATTGCTTCTAAATCAGCAATTGCGACCACCGTATCTGCAGTCACTTGGTCGCCTTCTTTCACTTTAATAGTGAACGGTGCCCCGTTTAACTCCACCGTATCGATACCCATGTGTAATAAAATTTCAAGACCGTTTGTCATTTTTAAACCAATGGCATGTTTTGTTTGGAAAACGCTTAAAACTTCTCCTTCAATAGGTGCATAAATTTCACCATTTTCTGGAACTACTGCATAGCCATCTCCCATCATTTTTTGTGAAAAAACAGGATCATTCACTTCACTGATTGGGATAATGGTTCCATTGGCAACGGCATACATTGTATTATTTTCGACAACTTCATTCTTTTTCTTCAAAAATCCAAACATTTCTCTTCCCCCATTTTTTAAAGTATCACTAGTATAGAAAAAAGTTTCATGAATTACAAGTGGCACCTTTGTATAATTCTAAAATTTATTTTAAAATAAGAATTTGCATTGGCATTTACTTTGTCAGCGGGTATACTTATACTTGATGTATTTTGCATTTATTTCAGAAAGGAATGGTGACATGCTTTTTGCTAACCTATGGAAAGCAATTATTCTTGGTATTATCGAAGGAATTACCGAGTGGCTTCCAATTAGTAGTACCGGACATTTAATTTTAGTGGATGAGTTTATTAAACTCGATCTAAGTAAAGATTTTATGGAAATGTTCAACGTCGTTATCCAATTGGGAGCGATTATGGCGGTTGTTATTTTATACTTCCACAAATTGAATCCTTTCTCACCAAAGAAAAATGGCGAAGAGAAAAAAGATACTTGGATTCTTTGGTCTAAAGTCTTAGTCGCTTGTTTACCAGCGGCAGTTATTGGTCTAAAATTTGATGATTATTTAGATGCACATTTTTATAACTTTTTAACAGTATCGATTATGTTAATTGTTTATGGGATTGCTTTTATTATCATTGAAAAACGAAATAAAAATGTTGCACCGAAGTGTACTAATCTAAAAGACTTCACTTATAAAGCCGCTTTAATCGTTGGTGCTTTCCAAGTACTGGCATTAATTCCAGGAACTTCACGTTCAGGAGCGACCATTTTAGGGGCAATCTTAATTGGGGCCTCACGTTTTGTTGCAACAGAGTTTTCATTTTTCTTAGGAATTCCAGTAATGTTTGGAGCAAGTTTTTTAAAAATCTTTAAATTCTTGGCCAAAGGAAATACGTTTGGGTCAGAAGAAATCATTATTTTATTAACTGGCTCTATTGTTGCCTTCGTTGTTTCCATCATTGCGATTAAATTCTTATTGAATTACTTGAAGAAAAACGATTTTACAGTTTTCGGTTGGTATCGTGTAATTTTAGGTGCGATTTTAATTGGCTACTGGTTATTCTCATAAAAATAAAACCGTTGCTTTCAACAGTGAAAGCAACGGTTTTATTTTTTTAAATCGCCAAACGTTATTCGCTCAATCCCCTGTTCTTCAAACCACTGACGAACACGAGGATCACAAATCGTTGCTAATTCTTTACAGCGTAAAGTGGTATAAGAAGAATTGTCTAACACAAATTGATCCAAATATCCAACATCAAAATGCATCTCAGCAATTGCCGATTCCGGCATCCGTAATAAACCAAAGTCATCTTCTAAAAAATTCTCCACTGATACGCCTTCGTGAATATAAGATAACGCCCCAGACTCTAACAAATGTGTCACCTGGAAATAACCTTGTTGCGGTGGATATTCTTTTTCCCCACTATATTTCAGGGTTGTATGAAGTCCGTACTCTTCTGCTAATTCTAAAAATACTTGATCAACCACTTCATCACCAATCGAATGGCAATCAAAATGTTCAGGATAATGTCCAGTTAGTTCCTTAAAGCGCGTCAATTGCGCAATCGTTTCAAGTCGTACTTCTTCATATACGAAGGTTACTTGTTTTTGTTGACGATAATAAGAAGAGCGATGAAAATTGCCTTGTTCATCTACCAGTGAAGGAATCATACATGGGTCCGCACAAGGTTTCCCTAATAAAAAATTCGTATGCTGACCTACAAATAATCCTGGATAATTTTTTGCTAACGCAACGGCGTGTTCTGCTGTTGGTAAATTGGGCATCAAAAGTGTCGACGTCGTTAAACCATCGACATAACTTTTGATAATGCCATGATTAATCGCTTCTGACATCCCAAAATCATCAGCATCAACAATTACTTTAACCAACAGCTCCCCCTCTTTTCTTTACGTATTTTTGATGACAATTCCGACAATAATATTAACAGCTGATTCACAATCATTAATCGTGCGCTCAAGCTGATCATAAACATCTTTCCACTTGATAACTTTCAATAAATCTTTTTCGTTAGTCATCAAATCTTTCATGGCGCTACTGTATAATTTATCGCCTTGAGATTCAATCGTATTCACTTCATCAATCAATGAAACTAACGTTTTAGAATTCTTAAATTTTGCAAATTCCTTCGTTGCTGATTTAACGCCTTCTGTCGCTTTAACAATATAAGCAGTTAATTCTAGCGCGGGCGCAATCATTTCTTCGACAACTAAATGATCAAGTAAATAAGACAAACTATTAATGCTATCAATAATGTTATCTAAGTGATCCGTAATATCGACAATATCTTCTCGATCAATCGGCGTAATAAAGGAAATATAGAGTTCATTTAAAATTTTGCGAACAATTTCATCATTCTCTTTTTCCAATTGATGAATCGCTTCTGATTTTTTTACTAAGTTTTCTAATGAATAATTGTCTACAATTTCTTGCAAAACCTTTGCCGCTTCATAAGCATTTGTTGCTAACTGGTTTAATTCTCCAAAATAATCAAATTGTTTTTTACGTGCCATGTTTTTCTCTCCTTAAAAAATTGCAATAAATAATTTTGACATCACATAAGCGATCAGCCCACATCCTGGGAAAGTTAAAATCCATGCTATCAGCATTTCTTTCACGATACGCCAGTCAACACTTGAGATTCGCTTAGAAGCACCTACTCCCATAATCGCTGTTGTTTTTGTATGAGTAGTTGAAACTGGAATCCCAAAAGCCGATGCTAAAAATAAACAAATAGCCGTGCTTAAATCTGCAGTGAAGCCTTGATAGCGTTCGAGTTTTACCATATCCATCCCGACTGATTTAATGATTCTCATGCCGCCCACAGAAGTTCCAATGCCCATTGTAATGGAACACAGAACCATAACCCATAACGGAATCACAAAACCGCCACCTGTTTTTTCGACTAAATTATTATAAAAAAGCACTAACATGAACACGCCCATAAATTTTTGCCCATCTTGCGCACCATGTAAAAAAGCATTAGCTCCTGCACCAAAGGCTTGTCCAACTGTAAAAAATTTGTTGGCTTTTCTTCTAGGCACAGCCGAGAAAGCTTTCACAACAAGTTTGGCAATTAAATAACCGCCACCAAAGCCCATAACGGTAGAAACAACTAGACCAACAAGCACTTTGATCCATTCCGAGCCATTGACTGCACCCAAACCACCTAATGCCATTGCCGAACCAGTCAAGCCGGCAATTAACGCATGGCTTTCACTTGTGGGAATACCAAAATACCACGCAGCAACTGCCCAAACCACAATTGAAAAAAGCGAAGCAGCCAAAGCCACCTGTGAAGCGTTTCCATTTGCGTCAAAACTAACAATGTTACTAATCGTTTCAGCTACTTGGGCATTAAAAAAGGTCATGACTAATGCACCTAAAAAGTTCATCACAACAGCCATCCAAATTGCGACATTCGGTTTTAACACCCGAGTCGAGACAGCGGTTGCAATTGCGTTCGGCGCATCCGTCCAACCGTTAACAAAAATTACACCCATTACCAAAGTAATCGTTACCAATAATGCAATACTCACAAAGACACCACCATTTTTCATTTATCTATTTTATCATAGCATGTTTTAAAAAAAATGTATGCTTTTTTCTTAAGGCTCTGGCAAATTTTCTTATTTTTTTCTTGAAATTGTCTGTTAAGGAAAAAAACTTGTCGTCTTTTATTGCAATGGAACAATGGATTAGGTATAATGATTACTGTTGAATTACATTGGCTGACCAGTGTAAAACCTAAATCATCGGAGGTGAAACAAATGCCAAATATCGAATCTGCAATCAAACGCGTACGTACAAGTGCTAACGCGAATGCGAAAAATTCATCTCAAACAAACGCAATGCGTACAGCAATCAAGAAATTTGAAGAAGCTGTAGCTGCTGGAGCTGATAACGTCGATGCTTTATACAACGAAGCTGTTAAAGCTGTTGATATGGCTGCAACTAAAGGTTTAATCCATAAAAACAAAGCTAACCGCGATAAAATTCGTTTAAGCAAATTAGCTAAATAATGTGAGATAGAAGTTAGCATTCATGTTAGCTTCTTTTTTCATCAAAAAATGTCCAAGTCTGTTTTCACAAAGACTCGGACATTTTTTTATAAAGGTGAATCAATCCACGGTAAATCCGTTGTGAGATGTTGACTAAATAATTTAGTCTCTTCTCGCAAAGCTAAACGTTGTTGTCGTCTCGTTTCATAATTGGAACAAATCAACTTTTCTTCTGCAGTTTCTGGGACGACTGCCGCTAATTGGAAGTCACTTTCGGGATTCATATGAGACGGAATGGCTACAAAAGTTGTAAAACAAGTCGCCGCTAAATAACGCTTTCCAGTTGTTAAATCTTCTCCTACAACTTTAACAAATACTTCCATCGATTTATGATGCACGCCAGAAACAAACGTTTCAACACACACTGAGTGATTTTCTTTTAAAGGTTTTAAAAAATTCAAGTTATCTAAAGATGCTGTGACTGCCCCTCTCCGACAATGCCGTGAAACGGAAATGGATGCGGCGTCATCAATTAAAGACATTAATTTCCCACCAAATAGTGCACCAAAGGGATTTAAATCAAAGGGAAATACACGATGTGTTTGAATCACTCGTGATTCTCGACAAAATTTTTCTTTCGTCATTAACGATTCCTCTACTTTCATTTATAAACTTTTCCACGCTTTACTTTAGCTTACTTTACCATTTGATGCAATCCTTACTTTTTAGGAAACATTTAAAAAATAACAAATTTGCAAGTCCCATTTATTCATTTTTAGGAAAGTTGCTGTATAATAATAACGGTTAAAGAACTTTTAAGGAGATGGATACACATGAAAATTGCAATTGCTGGTGCCGGCGCTATGGGCAGCCGTTTAGGAATTATGTTGCATCAAGGCGGAAATGATGTAACTTTAATCGATCAATGGCCCGCGCACATTGAAGCTATTCGTAAAAATGGTTTAATCGCTGATTTTAACGGAGAAGAAGTTGTCGCGAACCTACCAATCTTCTCACCAGAAGAAATTGACCATCAAAATGAACAAGTAGATTTAATTATCGCTTTAACCAAAGCACAACAATTAGATGCAATGTTTAAAGCGATTCAACCAATGATTACCGAAAAAACATATGTACTATGTTTATTAAATGGCTTAGGTCATGAAGATGTACTAGAAAAATATGTACCAAAAGAAAACATCTTGGTTGGCATTACCATGTGGACAGCTGGTTTAGAAGGACCGGGACGTGTTAAACTTTTAGGTGATGGCGAAATTGAATTAGAAAATATTGATCCTTCTGGTAAAGAATTTGCTTTAGAAGTCGTTGATGTCTTCCAACAAGCTGGTTTAAATCCAAGCTATAGTAGCAATGTTCGCTACTCTATTTGGCGGAAAGCCTGTGTCAATGGCACGCTAAACGGTTTGTGTACAATCCTTGATTGTAATATTGCCGAATTTGGTGCACTACCTGTTAGTGAATCCCTTGTTAAAACATTAATCAGTGAATTTGCAGCAGTCGCAGAAAAAGAAGCCATTCATTTAGATCAAGCAGAAGTCTATACACATATTGCTCAAACTTATGATCCAAACGGTATTGGCTTGCACTATCCGTCTATGTATCAAGATTTAATTAAAAATCATCGTCTCACAGAAATTGATTACATTAATGGTGCTGTTTGGCGCAAAGGACAAAAATACAACGTAGCAACACCTTTCTGTGCCATGTTGACACAGCTTGTTCACGGAAAAGAAGAACTATTAGGAGCTAAATAATAAGAAAGTGCCAGAGACAATCGTTGTATGACGATTGCCTCTGGCATTTTCTTATTTTGCTTGTGCAGTCAATTTTAAAATAAATAATTGGAATAGTAATTCTTTATCCATTTGGCCCGTTTTCATGCGGTAATCATTTTCAACTAATTCATCATAAAGTCTTTCTAATCGAGACAATTCAAATCGTCGGACTTGTTGTAACGCTAACTTGACTCGATAAGGATGAACCTTTAATGTATCAGCGATATTCGCTTGCTGATAGCCCATCTTAGCCAAAATTTTTGTTTGTAGAAAAAGGCGAATCTGATTCAATAAGATTGCATTTAACTTAATGGTTTCTTCTCCTTGTAAAAGTAAATCTTCATACAATTGAACAGCTTTTTCACTGTTTCCAGAAAGTACTTCGTTGGTTAAGTCAAAAACATTATGTTCCAAAGACTTAGGGACTAATTCTTGAACCGCACCTCGTGTAATTGTCTTCGTCTCAAGGGCATATAAATACAGCTTCTGTAATTCTCCCATAATTTTTGATAAGTTCAAGTCTGTCAATTGAAGTAATAAATCAAAAGCATCGGAGCGAATAGTGTACCCTTCGCTCTCAATCGTTTGAGAAATGTACTGACGAATAGCCTTTTCATCCATTGGATTGACGTCAACCACTGTGGCATTTTTTTTCAATGCTTTGGTAATTTTTTTGCGTTCATCTAATTTTTCATATGAGGCCATAAAAACAAGAACAGTTGTTGGTGATGGACTTTCCAAATAATTCAATAAAAGATTGACATCATGTTCCACACCGTTTGTTTTTCTTTCGGCAGTTAAAAAGTAAGGATTTTCCACAAAGACAAGGCGATAATCACCAAAAAACGGAATTGTTTCCGCTTCAGCAATCGCTGCACTTAAAGGTGTTTCCTCCATATCAAATGAGAAAAAGTTAAATTGATCATCCTCTTCCGTCAACAATTCTTTCATCAATGTTGTTTTAAATAATTCAGTTAAATAAAGTTCTGTTCCTATTAATAAATACACTGGAGCGATTTTTTGCTCTCGCACTTCTTTCAAAGCTTTTTGTAACTCCATTGGCTCGCTCCTTTTCTCGTTTCTCTTGTTTATCCTATCATGTTACTTCTGGAAATACTAGTCTTGTTCTTTAACAAATTTGGCTTTAGAAAGCCCTTGCCAGGGTAACCATTGATAATAAATCATTCCTTGAAGATCGGTCCGATAATAATTTATTTTTTGCTCCTCCAGCGTCGCTAATGTCTCCTGATGAGGATGTTTAAAACGATTATTCAGTCCAGCTGAAATCAATGCTTCTCGCGGATTAAGCTGTTTGATAAATCTTTTAGTAGACGACGTTTTACTACCATGATGACCGACTTTCAAGATGTCGATTTTCAACTGGGGATAGCGAGCCAACACTTGTTCTTCTCCTTCGGCTTCCAAGTCACCAGTAAATAAAAAATGCCGTCCGCCTAATTGTGTGGAAAACACTATCGAGTCATTATTGCCCCCAATACTGCTCTTATTTGGTGATAAAATTTGAAAAGAAACGGGCCCATTAATTCGCTTGGGCGCTAAAATTGGCCGACAGTCTGTCCCGCTTTTTTGGAGTTGTTTCAAGACTTGGCGAAACGAAAAATTGGCTTCAGCTGCTCCTTTAGGAAAATAAAGAACAGAAGTTGGAACCTTCTGCGCAATGGCTAATAAATCGCCAAAATGGTCTTCATGTGCGTGTGTGATGATCACTTCATCTAAACGTTTGACCCCTTGACTTTTGAGAAAAGGAATCACTGAATATTCCGCTCCTGATCGACTATTTTTCCGTTGCCGCCAAGCTTCTTTGTCAAAAGACAACCGACCACCTGTATCGATTAGTGTATTTTTTCTGTGAAAAGGCGCTTGGATAAACAAACTATCCCCTTGGCCTACATCGATCATTGCAACAATGCCAATTGGCGAAAGGTATTTACTATTTATCAAAACAATTAGTAGTCCGATTGAGAAAAAAATTTTTTTAGACTTGTCTGCTAAATAAATCATTGAAAATCCGATTAGTAATAACAAACTAATTTGTATCCAAGAATTTAAATAGCCAATGGTCAGCTTCGGATTTAAGTGAACTAGCACCCACTCAAATAAGCCATTCATTGTTAAAAATAGTGGTTCGAGCAAGGCTGCTAAATAGCGTGCTGGCATAATAATCACTAGAAAAATGCTCAACGTCAAAAGCGGTAACAAGAACCGTTCAAAAATTGGTAACAAGAGAAATGTTAAGAAACTTCCTAACAAGGGCCATTCATAAAATGATTGGACTAAAATAGGTAAGGAAGCCACAGCCAATAGGAAAGAGCCTACACAATTTTTAATAAAAGGCGAAGAATAACCAACCAATGTTTTCTCTAAAAACAGCAGAACAAAGGAAAGTAAGTAACTAAATTGACCGCCGACTGAAAAAAAGAGGGTTGGCTGAACAATCAAGTGCACTAAGAGAGTTAAACTCCAACAATCGAGGGCCGGAACCTGCCAATTAAACCGTCGATTGAACGTATTGAGGTTTGTTTGTAAAAGCGCCCGCATGACACTGACTGAGAATCCTGTTAAACCAGCATATATCAGAGAAAAACCGCATTGCCACAAAAAATAACTTTCTTGCGTTCGGCGAGCGATTCTTAGCATCAGCAAGCGAAATAAACGAAGGAAAAAAGAAACATGCATCCCTGACAAACTAAAAAGATGCAAAATGCCTAATGCTGAAAATTTATCGCTTATTTCAGCAAATTCTTCATTACGAAAACCTAATAGCAACGCATTCATATACATTGCACTAGTCTCAGCAAAATTTTTCTGAATATGTACCATCGCCCACTTCCGCCAGCCGCTAATGATTTCTTTAAACCGCCAAGAAAAAAAGGAACGCGGTTGTCCTATCTCCTCAATGAATAAAATAGCTTCGATTCCTTGATTCTTTAAAAATAGTTGATAATTGAAGCCATTTTTGTTGGTTTGACCTTGGGGCGAGTCTAAAATACCTACGGCAGTTGCCTGAATGGTTGTGGTTAGTTGTTGCCATTGCTGTTTTTCTTTCACACTTTTTAATTGATAAAATGCCATCACTTTCTGCCTTTTGCCTTTTACGATCCAATTGGCAGGAAATTTCACTTGATCGCCATCGACTTGTATTTCATCTGGTAATATCGTTAGCTGTCCTGACAAGCGGACATCTTTAGGCAACAAAGAGACTGGCTTTAACCACTGGAAAATCAATATGCCCCCTACTATTAAAAAACTGCACAAAAAACCTTCCAATATAACAGGAAAACTTTTTGTACAGACAATACGGATAACAGTGATAGAAAAAAGAAGAGCTCCTAATAGACTAGGTGCGAAAAAACACCACAGCCCACAACTAGTCAGCAGAGCTATGAAGAACCAATTATTCCTCAGCTGAGGAAGGATTGTCCTCAAGTGTGGCAAATTCTTCTCCCCATTGTAATTCGGCAAAATATTTTGGTACTAAAGTCACTTTTTCAACCGTGGCTCCTACTTGTTCAATTAAATTTAGGGCGTACGCATCATTACGGTAATCCTTTAAATAATAAATCTTTTTAATCCCTGCTTGTAAAATCATCTTTGTACATTGCAGGCAAGGGAAATGTGTCACATAAATTTCTGCCCCTTCTGTAGGGACGCCAAACTTCGCACATTGTAAAATTGCATTCATTTCTGCGTGGATTGTTCGAACGCAATGATTATCAACAACATAACATCCTTCATCAATACAATGCGTTCCGCCACTGACTGAACCATTGTAACCTCCTGCAATAATTCGTTTGTCGCGAACAATGGTTGCTCCGACAGTTAACCGTGTGCAAGTACTTCTTAATGATAATAAGACGCTTTGTCCCATAAAATATTGGTCCCATGGAATTCGTTCCATAATAAACCTCCTTTATTTTTAATGACTCCTGTGTTCGATTTGCCAAATCATTTAATCTTATTACAAATAGTATGTTATCCGCATCCCATAGTCAAGAATTCTCAGAAATTTTCTGTTAAAAGTTAGCCAGTCACTGTCAACATGTCTTTTAAACGTTCTACTGTTTTCTCTCCAATACCTGGAACATTTTTCAGTTCCTCGACGGTTTTAAACGGTCCTTGTTCGTCACGAAAGCGAATAATCTCTTGTGCTTTTTTCGCACCGATTCCTGAAATCGTTTGTAGCTCTGCTTCTGTTGCCGTATTAAGGTTGATTTTTTCCTCCTGATTTTGCTGAGCAGGTGCTGATTCCTGCAGCGTTTCTAATGACTGTGGCACTGATTCTCCTTTTTTGGGCACGTAAATAATCATTTGATCTTTTACTTTTTGAGCGTAATTGACCTGGGTAGTATCAGCTTCCTCGCTCACACCTCCAGCTAAAGCTAAAGCATCCCAAATCCGCTGCTGATTTTTTAGTTGATAGATTCCTGGTACTTTCACTGCGCCTTTAATATCAACATAGATCATTGTTTCTGCCCTTTCTTTTGTGGCATCTGTGGCGACCTCTGCCATAGTGGTCAGACTTGTCTCCTCTCACATTGTGGTGTCTACTTGTGCCTCCTTATTAACCATCAAATAAATGCCCACTAATAGAGTTATCAAAATAACTATAGACGCGCCACTACCTAGCAATAGCCACTTTTTGGGTAACTGTTTCAACCAATCCATCGTTTGTCCTCCCTTCAAAATATAATTACGCATTTTTTAACAAAAAATGCGCCTGGACCAAAAATCACTAGTAATTTTTGGCCCAGGCACACTTTTATTTTAATTTTTCTAGATAGTTCAAGGCATCTTGAACCGTTTTTACTGGGACAATTTTCATTTTTGTCCCAATTTTTTTCGCAGCTTCTTGTGCTTCTTGATAATTCGATTTGATTTTCGGTTCAACTTTTTTCATTTCTGAAGTTATTTCATCATCGGGTGCAAAGAAAATTTCTGCACCGTTCTCACTGGCTGTTACAACTTTTTTGTCAATACCACCGATTCTACCAACGATTCCTTGACTGTTCATCGTACCTGTTCCAGCAATTTCATGACCTTTACGTAAATCTTTATGACTTAATTGTTCATAGGTCTGCAAAGTAAACATTAACCCAGCCGATGGCCCACCAATATCACCCGCTTCAATAGATACTGGGATAGAAGAATCAATTTCTGTATGATCGGTCAAACCAATACCAATCCCCGCTTTTTTATCTGTTGGCAATTCAATTAATTTGCCGGTCGCTTCTTTTGCTTTGCCATCTTGAATAAATTGAACAGTGACTTTTTGATTCACTTTTTGTGCTTTAATGTAATTCATTAATTCTTCACTGCTTTTAAAAGATTTGCCATCCACGCCTGTCACGGTATCGCCAACTTCAATTTTTCCTTTAAAACTTGAGTTGTCTTCCATCGCTAACACATAGACGCCTTTAAATTTCATCTCATATGGAACCTTCGCTAATTTTAAGGCTTGCTCAATTGCGGCGTTTTTTGAGGAATCCATATAGTATTGTTGAATTCGATTATATTCGCTATTACTACTATCTCCCATTAATTCTTTTTTAGACATAACTTCTTGAAAATCCGAAAAGTTTGCTTTTATGGCAGAAAAAATAGTGGCCGAACGAATGCCCACCGTTGTTAAATAAAAAGCACCAGACTGCGTATCTTTTTTTCCATCAACAGTTACAAACTCTTTTAAATTTTCTGTCGTTCCTGGTCCTTCAATATAATAAGGAATTGGGACGATAAACAAACCAATTAGCAGCAATGCCAATACCATTGGAATGAGTGATTTAAACGAAAATTTTTCTGTTTTTTTATTCATTATTTTAGCTCCAGTCATTCTTCTTTTGTTTTAACGCATGATAAATATTGGGAGGAAGATAGTCAGACACATCGCCCCCAAAACGTAAAACTTCTTTTAGTAAACTGGAGCTTACATGTGCATATGGTTCTTCTGCTAATAGAAAAACCGTTTCAATTTCTGGCGCCAGATGTTGATTCATTTTAGCAATGTCTTTCTCGTACTCGTAGTCTTTGACGTTTCTAATGCCACGAATCAAAAAATTAGCCCCTAATGATTTTGCACTTTCCACAGTTAACTGGGTTTCTTGCATAATAACACGCACATTTGGCATTTCTTTAGTTGCTTCTTCAATTAAATATTTTTTCTCTTCTGGCGTAAATAATGTTTGCTTACTTGTATTTATAAAAACGCCAATAATGACTTCGTCAAATAACTTCGCACTGCGTTCAATCAAATTTAAATGACCATTTGTCATCGGATCAAAACTTCCGGGAAATAGAGCAATTTTACGCATCTTACGCCTCCTGACGATAAATCGTTACTTGAGTGATTCCGTAAACGGTTTCTCTTGTTTTTTCTAGTGTACCAATCGTTTCTGGTAACTTGACAGTTTTATCTGTTTCACAAACGATAACGGCTTCGTTTGTTAATAACTGCCGTTCTAACATCTTTTCTAATTGTGAAACAATTTCTTGTTTGGCATAGGGCGGATCCAATAAGACCAAATCAAATTGTAGCTTCTCTTCATAAAACTGTTCTAAGGCACGATTAGCATCCATTTTTCTAACTTCAAATTTTTCTGGTTCTTTTGTAATCGCAATATTTTCTTTAATTACTTTTAGTGCAGCAAAATTCTTTTCAATACAAATACTTTTGTCCATTCCACGAGAAACGGCTTCAATCGCTAACCCGCCACTTCCTGAATATAAATCCAGCGCCATTCCACCATCGAAATATGGACCAATCATATTAAAAATAGATTCTTTTACTTTATCTGTTGTAGGCCTAGTATTGTCGCCATCTAACGCTTTCAGGCGCCGGCCACCATATTCTCCAGAAATAACACGCATTGTTTCGACTCCTTTATCAATCATTCTTTTATAATTCATTATAACAAAAAGAGTGAAAAATGTTTGAAATTTCTCATAACATTTCTCACTCTTTTGCATTAGACATTCTCTGCTAAGCGAATCTCTGTAGATAATTCCTCTACTACATAGCCATCGTCTTCTTGTTCTTGATAAGCCGCTTTAGTACCAATTTTTTCAGCAAAATTCATTTCGACATCTGGTCGATACGATTTATCGACACTACGAACAAAATGTAACTGATTAATTTTTTCCATGTTACTTTCAATATTTTCTTCATTCATGTAAATCACCACATATTTCATTTTTCGTGAAACATAGTGAATCAGTCCATATCGGCGTAACTGTTTTAACGGTTTTAATGTGTATACCCAAACAATTAGGCAACGACGCTCTTGAAGCGTAAATTCTTTTCCTTCTTTAGCTTGCATGGCAGCTTCCTCCACAACCTGAATGTTTCTTTCCTCGTTCAAAGAAAGGATTTCCAGCATCTACTTTAATATCTTCAGAAATTAGTTGCGCAATCTTTAAACCAATTGTATCTAGCAACGTTTGAACGTTTGTCTCAGCAAAACGATAATTTGCAACGATTTCGTTTAAATCAAGCGCCCGCTTTGCTTTACGTAGAGCTCGTTGTTTCTCCCGAAAATCGGGTGCATGAATTCCATAAGCCTCTACTCGTTCAAAGGCTGACTTAGCTTCTAAAAATGCTTTTTGTAACTGAGCAACTTCCGCCGAAGCATACATAGCTTTTTTTGTTTCTTTATAGTTTTGAACAGCATCACTTTCTAAAAGTGCTGAAATTAAGCATTCTGTTTGATCTTCAATTGCAAATAAATGTTCTGTTACAATCATAACTTTTCACTACTCTCCGTGATTTGCCTATTTTCTGGTCGTTTCTCTAATAAGACTAACACACCTTCATTGGAAAAGGCAACGCCCAATTCTGTCGTTTCTGACTCAGCAAAATAGCTATCATATTGCGGGTCCGAAAACCATGACAAAATAGTAAAGGTACTATCATAAACAGGTTCTTGGAAAATACCTGCTGGTTCTCTCAACGAAAGTTTGCTCGTTTTAACTAATAAAGAAAATTCGTCCTTAGTCAACTGAAAGGGATGGATGGCTGTATGTTCCTCTCTCGTTTGTAACAATTCTGCTTGTCGATTTGCCGACAAAATTGTTGGTGTATGATTAGCCAGCGTTTGATACAATGTTTGGGCATCTTTTTGGCTTTGTGTAGAAACTGAAAAAGCAGCTTGATTTTCTTGCTGTTTAACCAGATTCATGACATAAATCGCTTGGTTACTTTGAACAGGATCGAAGGTCATTGACTGCGTTATATCAACTGGCAAAGGAGAACCTTCATTTAATTGATACGGCATTTCCGTGAGCAACGTTTCTTTATTGACATAATTAACTGCCATTAAACCGCCCGTCCGCTGATTAAAAAATAACACCGCAAAACTGCCATTATCAAAAGCAACCAGTGGTCGATAGTTCATATCTTCTTCCATCAGCTCGACATCGTAAGCTTCATGATGAAAATTAAATGCAAAATTCGAATAAATCGTCATTAAATCAGACAAGTCAGCAAGCTTCATATCTATTTTAAACGGTTCTATCATTTTGTCATTGTTAAAGGCCTTAATTGCGATGACTTTATTTTCTCGAACGTTGACTTCTAAGTAATCATTCATCGTCAAACCGAACGTCCATAATTCATACGTACGACCTGTTTTAATTTTTTCTTTAGGATTGCCAAACTGGCGGATAAAGGTTTCCACATCTTTCCCTATGTATGCTGCGTAGCCAGAAGCTGGCAATTCTTCATGAGGAACAGCGGTGTGAGCGCTGGATAAGCGCCCACTTTGAGCTGTTTCGGTTGGTTTTTCAGCAGGGAAAAAAACTGGCTCTAAATATCCGATGAGTAGAACTGTTAAAAAAACAGCAGTAAAGGCCCAAAATCGCTTCATTTTTTCCCCTCTCATCTTATTTTTCTTTCACTTCTAATAACAAATCACCTGAGCTGATTGCTTCGCCTTCTTCAACATAAATGTGATCTACCGTGCCCGCAAAACGTGCTTCGATAGTCGTTTCCATTTTCATGGCTTCTGTAATCAGCAACGGCTGACCTTTTTCTACTTTATCGCCACGTTTGACCAATACTTGTAGAACAGAACCAGACATCGTTGCGCCGATTTGTTCTTTATTAGTTGGTTCCGCCTTTTGTTTTACTTGAACAGCAGACTTAATGGAGGCATCTTTAACTAAAACCTCACGACGTTGCCCATTCAAATTGAAGAACAAGACACGGTTTCCGTCAATATCAGGTTCGCCAATTTCATCTAAACGAATAATTAACGTTTTTCCTCGTTCAATTTGAACTTCCAATGTCTCTCCTTGACGAATACCATTAAAGAATGTTGGCGTATCTAATAAGGTTATATCTCCAAAGGTTTCGTATTTTTGACGATACTCTAAAAATACTTGTGGATACATTAAATAACTTAAAACTTCTTCCAATTTAGGTTGATACCCAATTTTTTCGGCTAATTCTTCTTGTACTTTCGCAAAATCAACAGGTGCTGCTAAGTCACCTGGCCGCTCTGTGAAGGCTGGTCGACCTTTTAGAATAATTCGTTGCAGCTCTTTCGGGAACCCACCAACTGGTTGACCTAAATCACCTTGGAAAAAAGTCACAACGGATTCAGGAAAACTTAGTTCTTCACCACGCGCATAAACATCTTGTTCTGTCAGATGATTTTGAACCATGAAGAGTGCCATGTCCCCCACGACTTTTGAAGATGGCGTCACTTTTACAATATCACCAAACATCAAATTCACTGTGTGATACATTTTTTTGATTTCATCCCAACGGTGCCCTAAGCCTACCGCTTTTGCTTGCTGCTGCAGATTAGAGTATTGACCACCAGGCATTTCATGCATATAGACTTCTGTTTGCGGGGCATTTAAGCCATTTTCAAATGGTTGATAATACATGCGCACATCTTCCCAATAATGATTGATTTTCTGTGCATTATCAATGTTAATAGTTGGCGTCCGTTCACCATTGACTAAAGCATAATATAGACTGTTCATACTTGGCTGGCTAGTTGCGCCACTCATCGCACTCATTGCGACGTCAACAATATCAACGCCCGCTTTAGTAGCTGCTGAATATGTGATGATCCCATTGCCACTAGTGTCGTGAGTGTGGAGATGAATCGGTAAATCCGTGGCTGCCTTTAATTCACTAATTAAACGATAAGCAGCTTGTGGTTTCAATAAGCCAGCCATATCTTTAATCGCAATGATTTGTGCACCTAAATTTTCCAATTCTTTAGCCATATCAAGGTAATATTGAACATTATATTTTGCTCGGGCTGGATCATTGATGTCCCCAGTATAACAAATTGCTGCTTCCGCAATTTTTCCGGTATCCCGAACGACTTGAATACTTTTTTCCATTTGAGGAATCCAGTTTAAGCTATCAAAAATTCGGAAAACATCGACTCCTTGGCGAGCGGATTCTTTAATAAATTCTTCAATAACATTATCAGGATAATTTTGATAGCCTACCGCATTAGATCCTCTGAACAGCATTTGTAAAAGTGTGTTTGGCATCAACTGACGAATTTTTCTTAAACGTTGCCATGGGTCTTCGGTTAAGAAGCGATAGGCAACATCGAACGTAGCGCCACCCCACATTTCACTAGAAAACAGCTCAGGCAGGGCTGCATCAGTTAGACCAGCAATTGCTTTAAAATCTTGTGTTCTCACACGAGTAGCTAATAAACTTTGGTGCGCATCACGGAACGTGGTATCTGTCATTAACACACTTTCTTGATTCTTAACCCAATCGATGACGGCGGTTGCTCCTTGAGCGTCTAGAATATTTTTAGCTGTGATCACTTTTTCTGGAACTTCAATATCTGTCGGCACGCGCGGGGCTTCAAAATATTTTTTCTCCGTTCGTTCAATGCCAGGGAACCCATTGACCGTTACTTCTCCAATGTATTTCATCGTTTTATTGCCACGATCGCGCATACGAGGAAATTCAAATAATTCAGGTGTATTATCAATAAAGGTTGTTTTGGCTTCGCCAGATTGAAACGCTGGATAGCTCACAACATTTTGTAAAAACGGAATATTTGTTTTCACGCCACGAATCCGAAATTCTTTTAAGCAGCGTTGCATTTTACTGATTGCCTGTTCAAAAGAGAAACCATGGGTACAGACTTTAACCAATAAAGAATCAAAGTAGGGAGTCACAGCGTAGCCAGAATAAGCATTTCCTACATCTAAACGTACACCAAACCCACCTGGTGAACGATACGTATCAATTTTCCCTGTATCTGGCATAAATTGGTTCAGGGGATCTTCAGTCGTAATCCGACATTGAATAGCCGCGCCTTTTAATGTCAATTCGTTTTGTTTTGGCAAATGCATATCTTTATGCAAATCAAGCCCTTGTGCAATTTGTAATTGAGAGATCACAATATCAATATCTGTAATCATTTCTGTGATAGTATGTTCTACCTGAACACGAGGATTCACTTCAATAAAATAAAACTGATCCCCTTCTACTAAAAACTCAACCGTTCCCGCATTCACGTAGCCGACATGCGCCATTAACTGTACAGCAGCTGAACAAATGGCTGCTCGTTGTTCTTCATTCATTGATACACATGGTGCGACTTCTACCACTTTTTGGTGGCGCCGTTGAACGGAACAATCACGTTCAAATAAATGCAAGACGTTCCCATGATGATCGCCTAAAATTTGTACTTCGATATGTTTAGGATTAGAAATATACTTTTCAACATAAACCTCGTCAGAACCAAAGGCTGCTTTCGCTTCACTTTTTGCTCTTTCGTAACCTTCTCGTGCTTCCTTGGCATCGTGGGCAACGCGCATCCCGCGACCGCCGCCACCTAAAGCAGCTTTAATCATGATAGGAAAGCCATGCGTTTCACCAAAAGCTACGACCTCTTCCACCGTTGCTACTGGCCCATCTGAGCCTGGAATCGAAGCAATCCCCGCAGCTACAGCTGCTTCTTTCGCTTTAATTTTATCGCCAAAAATATCTAAATGGTGTGTTTTAGGTCCAACAAAAATGATTCCTTCTTCTTCACAACGTTCGGCGAAGCGTAAGTTCTCTGATAAAAAGCCATAACCAGGATGAATGGCATCTGCTCCCGATTTTTTGGCAATTTGGATAATATTTTCAATGTCTAAATAGGCTTCAATTGGTTTTTTCCCTTTACCAACTAAATACGCTTCATCTGCTTTGAAACGATGAACAGAATACTCATCTTCTGCAGCATAAATCGCTACTGTCTGGATATCTAATTCTGTACAAGCTCTAAAAATTCGAATCGCAATTTCGCCACGATTGGCAACTAATACCTTTTTCATAACGTCACTCCTACCATCAATTTCCTTCAAATTTATTGGTTCTGTTCTAAAGATAAATAGTACTCATTTTCTAATTTCTGACGTGTTTCATCTGCACTGATATTCAGGACAAAGGCCACAGCAATCGAAATAATCAGCAAACTATTCCCACCTTGACTCAAGAACGGGAAAGTAATTCCTGTTAATGGAATAATCCCAGTAATCCCACCAACATTAATAAAGACTTGAATTAATAACATTGTACCAATTCCAATACACATTAGTGAATTAAAAGGTTTCTTCGAGCGTACACCGACTAAAATAATTCGCGCAATCATAAACATCAACAATCCTAAAATCGCTAGACCGCCGATAATGCCTAACTCTTCTAAAGTAATCGCAAAGATAAAGTCCGTATGTGCTTCTGGTAAAAAGCCTTTTTTCTGAACACTATTCCCTAGACCTTTGCCAAACCAGCCGCCATTACTGATTGCATAATAAGAATTAGCTAACTGATGGCCTAAGTTCCGTTCATCTAAAAATGGATTTTTAAAAACAGCAAAACGATTATAAATATATTGATAACGCGCTGGGAAAATTTTTCCTTTAGACATAATTAATAACTGAATAGCCGTGATACTACCTAAAATGCCCAAGCCACCGACCAAGTAGGTATACATATAATTAATCCCACTTGCTAAAACCATCACGATGGTAATTAATGTTAGAATGGCCGCATTCCCGAAGTCAGGCTGGATTGCAACTAGAGCAATTAATACAAAAACGAGCATCAACGGGCGCCCGGCAGCTTGTTTAAATTGATCCATGCCTCCATTAATTGTCTTTTGTCGCCGTGCTAAAATATAAGACAGATACCAGACAACCATGATTTTTAAATACTCAGCTGGTTGCATCGAAAACCCACCAATCTCAATCCAACCACGTGCGCCGTTAATTTCTTTCCCGATACCAGGAATCCGAACGGCTAAAACCATAACCGTAATTACTGCAATGGCAAACATAATAAAACTTCGATTCTGGAAAACGGATGTTTTCATCTTATAAATAAAAAACATTGCAACTAACCCTACTACCCAAAAGGCAACCTGGTTAATAACGAATGAGGTAGGTGAAAAACCTTTCATTACTTGTAATGCGGATGTGGAACTATATACCATAATCAATCCCACGATACTTAAAATTAAATATGGAATAAAAATACTATAGTCTAGCAAATGCCGTTTCTTTACTTTGTTTGGCAAAGCTTAACCCTCCTTGCCAATCTCGTTTTTTTCTTGTGTTTCTTCATAAACATCTGTATATAATTGATTCAATTCGCGTTCTAAATCACTTAGTAAGCGATGTCCTTCATCATTAGTTAAAATCCCCAAACGGGTCGCATAGGTCACTTGTCTTGAAAAACCATACATTTGTGTATCCACCACTTCTTCAAATGCTTTACATTGAGAAATGCACAAACTGTTTTTTTGATTACGAATAAGCATTTTAATGCGTTCTGCATCGTCTTCTAATAATTGAATGGCAAATTTCTTTGAAATTCCTTCGTCCATTTGTACAGAACCTCCCTATCTTAATTAAATAATTATAACATAATTCTCAGTTAGATACATGATGATTTCAGAAAATTTCCTTTAAGAAATTTTCTAAAATCAAGCGATATATTAAGTAAGAAATCTCTTTATATAACAAGCTTATTTTATCAATACAACAACAAATACATTAAAAGACTTTTTCCTTATTTTCTGCTTTTAATTTTAAATAAAATAACAAACTATATCATTTTTTTGTCTCTTGATATTCTTTAATTACTTCTAAAAAGGCGGTGCCATATTTATCTAATTTATTTTGGCCGACCCCTTTTATTTGCAATAATTGAATCGTTGTTTGCGGTAATTTTTCACACATTTCTTTAAGTGTACTATCGGAAAAGACTACATATGGCGGCACGTCTGCCTCTTGAGCCATGTCCATACGTAATTCGCGTAATCGTTCAAACAAGGCATCATCCACTGCTACTTTTCGAACTTTTTGGTCTTCTTTTCGGAAGACTTTCCGTTCCCCTAAAAGCACCTGAACACCTTCTGTCGAGACTGATAACAACGGAAATTGCCCATCAGAAGGAATTAAATAACGTTCTGCTGTCAAATAATCAATCAGCTGTGTGACTTCTTTTTGCGTGCGACCTTTCATTAGTCCGTATGTTGGCAAACGATCAAAATGCCATTGATCAATTTTTTGATCTTTTGAGCCAGTCAAGACTTTACCAACTAAGCCCTTACCGAAACGTTCTCCCATACGTTTTACACAAGACAAAACTTTTTGGGCATCGACCGTAATATCGACTAATTCTCGATTATCCAGACAATTCGAGCAGCGACCGCAGTCCGTCCCTTCTTCACCAAAATAGCGTAAAATATATTTTTGTAAACACATTTGTGCATTCGCATATTGTGACATTTCCCGTAATTTCAAGTACTCTTTCTGCTTATAATCAATGGTCATTTCAGATTGTTCAATAAAGTATTGTTGAATTTGCAAGTCTTGTGGAGCAAACATTAACACAGCATCACTAGGCAGACCGTCACGACCAGCTCGGCCGGCTTCTTGGTAATAAGATTCAATATTCCCTGGTACTTGTGCGTGAATGACAAAACGAACATTACTCTTATTAATCCCCATACCAAAGGCATTTGTTGCTACCATCACTTGCACTTGATCATACAAGAATGCTTCTTGATTTTCACTACGTAACTGTTCACTCATGCCCCCATGATACATCCCAGCTGCAATTTTTTTACTTTCTAATAAATGATAAATTCGTTCAACTTCCTTCCGCGTGCTTGCATAAATAATACCTGATTGTCCAGTATTCATCTTTAAATATTCCAAAAGAAAAACGTCTCTATTTTGATCTTTCACGACTTGAAAAGATAAATTTTCTCGAGCGAATCCTGTTTTGATTTCATTTTCTGATGGAATTCTTAATTGCTTGACAATATCCTCCGCTACTTGTGGCGTTGCTGTTGCTGTTAGTGCAATCACAGTTGGTTGCTGTTGAAATTGATCGATAATCTCTGCTAAACGCAAATAGCTTGGACGAAAATCATGCCCCCATTGTGAAATACAGTGTGCCTCATCTACTGCCAATAAATCAATCGGTACATGTGTCAGCATCTGTTGAAAATCATAAGATTCTAATCGCTCTGGCGCAACATACAATAGCTTGACTTCTTTGTTAACCGCTAATTGAATACGATGATTCATTTCTTGATAGGAAATGGTACTATTGATATATGTAGCTGGAATCCCCATTAAATTCAGGGCATCTACTTGATCTTTCATTAAAGAAATTAATGGTGAAATCACCAATGTTAAATTATCCAGAAGTAAGGCTGGCAACTGATAACAAATCGATTTGCCTCCACCTGTTGGCATAATGCCTAAGACATTTTCTTGTCGCAATACATGACGAATAATCGTTTCTTGTCCTGGCCGAAAATCATCATAGCCAAATGTATCTTTTAATAATTCTTGTAATGCACTCATTTATTGCGCTCCAATCTTTGTTCTACAAGTCATTTTAACACGCTAATCTAACAGGAACAAGGTGTGTTAAAACAAGACACAATCGTGAAACACCAGTTAACGTGAAACATCAAAAAGAATGAAAAATTGTGAAAGCTTGCTATCAAAAGCTTTCAAAAATAGCGGCATTTGCTTGTTGTGGATAACGAGTAGTTATCCACACATAAAAAAATAACCTTATCTTAAAATACGCATTAATTCGTTTTTGCCATCAAAAAAACCAACTATTTTCGTAGTAAAACGAGCATAGTTGGTTTAAATGTTTATTTGTCGAAAAATTATTCAGCTTTTTTCTTTTTCTTGCTTGCTTTTTCGCGTTCGTTTTTGTTAAGAATTTGTTTTCTTAAACGGATGCTTTCTGGTGTTACTTCACAGTATTCATCTTCATTCAAGAATTCTAATGATTCTTCTAACGTTAATTTTTTCGGTTTTTTGATGACTGATGTTTGGTCTTTCGTTGCCGAACGAACGTTAGTCATTTGTTTAGCTTTTGTGATGTTCACAGTTAAATCGTTGTCGCGGTTGTTTTCCCCAACAATCATTCCTTCGTAAACTTCTGTCGTTGGTTCAACGAAAACTGTACCACGTTCTTCAATACTCATAATTGAGTAAGTCGTTGCTTTACCAGTATCGATTGAAACTAATGCACCTTGATGACGGCCACCAATCGTTCCTTGAATCATTGGTAAGTATTGATCGAAGGTGTGGTTCATAATACCATAACCACGAGTCATTGATAAGAATTCTGTTGAATAACCAATTAAGCCACGAGCTGGTGCTAAGAAGATTAAACGCATTTGTCCGTTACCGGCATTAATCATATCTTGCATTTCGCCTTTACGTAAACTTAGTGATTCAATCACGCTACCCATGTATTCTTCAGGTGTGTCAATTTGAACACGTTCAAATGGTTCACATTTAACCCCGTCAATTTCACGCTCAATAACTTCTGGACGAGAAACTTGTAATTCATAGCCTTCACGACGCATGTTTTCAATTAAAATTGATAAATGCAATTCGCCACGGCCTGATACAGTCCAAGAATCTGGGCCAATTGGATCAACACGTAAAGATACGTCTGTTTGTAATTCAGCCATTAAACGTTCTTCGATTTTACGAGCGGTGATGTATTTTCCTTCACGTCCCGCAAATGGAGAATTGTTAACTAAGAAAGTCATTTGTAAGGTTGGCTCATCAATGTGTAGAATTGGTAATGCTTCTTGATTGTGAACATCTACAACTGTTTCCCCAACGAAAATGTCTTCCATTCCAGAAACGGCAATTAAATCGCCCGCTTTTGCTTCATCAATTTCCACACGTTGTAAGCCAAAGAAACCTAAAATTTTCGTTACACGGAAATTTTTCACGCTGCCATCTAATTTCATCAACGCAACTTGGTCGCCGACTTTCATTGTGCCACGGAACACACGGCCAATCCCAATACGTCCAACGTAATCGTTGTAGTCTAGTAATGAGACTTGGAATTGAAGTGGTTCGTCTGAATTGTCAACTGGAGCTGGCACATGTTCAATAATTTTATCAAAAATTGGGGCCATTGTTGGCTCTTGATCTGCTGGATCATCTGATTCACTTGAAGTTCCGTTTAAAGCAGAAGCATAAACAACTGGGAAATCTAATTGATCGTCGTCTGCGCCTAATTCGATGAATAACTCTAAAACTTCATCTACTACGTGTTCAGGACGAGCAGAAGGTTTGTCAATTTTGTTAACAACCACGATTGGTGTTACTTTTTGTTCTAATGCTTTTTTCAATACGAAACGTGTTTGAGGCATTGTTCCTTCATACGCATCGACAACTAAAACAACACCATCTACCATTTTCATGATACGTTCTACTTCACCACCGAAGTCCGCGTGTCCTGGTGTATCTAGAATGTTGATACGTGTACCGTTATAATCTACGGCTGTATTTTTTGCTAAGATAGTAATTCCACGTTCACTTTCAAGTGCATTGGAATCCATTGCACGTTCTTGTAATTGTGTGTGTCCATCTAAAGTGTCAGATTGTTTTAAAAGTTCATCTACTAAGGTTGTTTTACCATGGTCAACGTGGGCGATAATTGCCACGTTACGAATATCATCTCTGTATTTCAATTTAATTGCTCCTTATCTATATACGCTTATGTTACTTAAGTCCATAAAAGCCGACTGCTTATTATAGCAAACTTTTTTCATTAAAAAAAGGCTTTCGCCTGCAAAAATAATGAAAGTTTTAGAAATTATTCGGCTTTTTCTGAAAACAAGGACATTTTTTTACAAATCTTTCTCTTTTAAAAGAGGAAGAGCCTTACCTTTCAGCAACGCTCTTCTTTGATTATTCCGATTCATTTAAATACCGGGTAAATACTTCATCATAGGTTTCAGGAGTTGCTGCAATAAAGTATTCACGACCCGCAAAAGTTAATGGTTTTCCTGTAATACCAGAGTATTTAAACCCAAATTCTTCCAAAAGTACTAAGCCTGCTGCATAATCCCAAGGACTTAGATTAGATAAATAGCCATGATGGTTGCCTTTTAACATGGCAATAATTTCCAAACCTGCACAACCGCTAATACGCACGCCCATACTTGCTTGTCCGATTTCCGTTGCGTGATGAATATTTTTTCCATGCATGTAAGCATTCATGCCCCATAATCCATCTGCCAAGGCTTTCATAGTAGGCGCTTTTAATAATTGATTATTCCGATAAACGCCAAGCCCTTTGCCGCCCCAATAAAGTTCTTCTCGCATCACATCATAGATAAAACCTAATTTACCAATGCCGTCTTCATAAACAGCTAACATAATACAAAAATTTTCTCTTTCCATCACGAAATTCATTGTGCCATCAATCGGATCGATGATCCACACGCGACCAGCAAAACTTTTTAAAGTATTGTAGCCTTTTTCTTCCCCTAAAATTTGATCTTCGGGAAAATTTGTTTGAATTTTATTCATTAAAAATTCTTGGGTTTGTTCATCCATATTTGTCACTAAATCAGTGCGGCCATTTTTCTGTTGAACGGTTAACTCTGATTCCAAGTTCATTCGAATCACATCGGCTGCTTCAAAAAGCCAACTTTGAATTGTTTGAATAAATTTTTGCGTTTCAGTCATCTAATCATCCCCCAGCTTTAATTTACCGCTTCCCTGTTTTTTAGCTTGTTGAAGCGTACGATATAACGAATATCCTGAAGCATTTTCAAATTCACGACCTAAGCGTTTTTCTTCGCCGATACTTTTAACGACCGTTTTAAATTGTTGATAAGTTGTTAAAAATTTGTCAACAGGTAAGCCTGTTTCGTTGGCTTGCTCAACTGCTGTCCACATATTTGTGACAATCACCATTTCCTCCGTCGTCCAATCTAAATCTAATGGATATTGATAGTCTTTCATGTCTTCACCTCATCTTCTCTAGTTTAGCATATTTTCATAAAAAAACATCTTATTTACGTCGATTTTTTAATGCGTTAAAGAGAGGATATTCTGCTGTTCCTTTACGATACAAACTTTGTTGTGAAGCATAAATACCGCTATTTCCTGAACACATAAAACTGATTAAGCAGACCATGAAAAAATAGACCGCCGCTTCACTACCAAATAGTTCAATGCCCATAATGAAGCAAGCAATCGGCGTATTCGTGGCGCCAGAAAAAACACCAATAAATCCTAAACCCGCTAAAAAAGGAATTGATAGATGTAACAAAGGGGCCAAAGAACTCCCTAACGTAGCCCCAATTTCAAACAATGGCGTCACTTCTCCTCCTTGGAATCCGGCACCCAAGGATAACACCGTAAAGAATAATTTCCCAACAAAATCAAAAGGCTGCGCATTGCCTGCAAAAGCATCTTCTAATAAAGGTAAACTCAAGCCTAAATAACGCTGGTTGTTTAAGACGAGCACAAACAGAACGACAATGGACGCCCCAAGAAACGCACGAAGGTAGACATTAGCAAACCAATTTGCATAGGTCTTTTTTAAAAAGACAATGGAACGACTAAAAACCCAACCTGCCAAACCAAAACAAATCGATGCCAAAAATAATTTTACAAATAGTTCAACCGACCAAGTCGGAATTTTGCCCATCGGATAATGCGTATGTGTTACACCAAAACTTTCAGTTACAAAATTAGCAAATAAGCCTGCAAAAAAACTTGGGAAAAGTGCCTCTGCACGAACTTTTCCAATCGCCAAAACTTCTAATCCGAAAACCGTTCCCGCTAATGGTGTGCCAAAAACAGAACTAAAACCTGCACTAATTCCGCTAATAATAATTACTTGTCGTTCCAAAGCGGACAGTTTAAAGACTTTTCCTACAGCATTTGCGATTGCGCCCCCCATTTGCACCGCCGTCCCTTCACGACCAACAGAACCACCAAATAAGTGCGTAGTAATCGTGCCAAACAATGTTAAAGGAATTAAGCGCAAGGGAATATCTTCTTCCCCGCCATTGCCTTGTTCAATCACTAAGTTATTTCCTCGGCTAGCATTTTTCCCAAAACGCGTATAGAAATACGTAAAAACGACACCGCTAATGGGGAGGATAAAGAGTAACCAAGGATTTGCTAAACGAACATCTGTTACATAGGTGAGACTCTTTAAGAAAAAGGCGGATAACGCCCCCATAAATAAACCAATAATTGCGGTAATGAGCAACCATTTTGCCATATAACCGCCGATTGATAGTAGTTGCTTTGTTTCTTTTTTCACTTTACATGCTCCTTTACAATTTTCTTATCGCCAATCCTAGCGTACAGAAAAAGCCTACCAAAGGGTACACTTCTCCCGTTTGGTAGGCGTCATTAATTTATTCGTCCAATAAATAGTTCGTGGTGAACACCATCACCATGTTGCTATTAAACTATTAAAAATAATACCACGCAACTCTGGAAAGTGCAATAAAAAATCAATTGCGTTCCGTTTTTATCCACGTGCTATTACCTTTGATAAACCGATAATAAGCCATCACCACACTAACGAATAAAATTAAGTACATGTAGGAAATAGTAAAAGGCAAAATAATCAGCCCCAGTTTTGCAGGTACTTTTAGTTGAAAATTTTTCAACTCGCGATAATAGTTGATTGTAAAAAAAATGCCGAAAACTAACGAAATACTGACGGCCAAAACAAAACTAATGACAAGCGATAACGAAAAGCCTAACCTATACAAGTGTTGCAGTTGGAGCCCAGTTAAGACAAAAACGAGCATCCCCGCTACGAGATTAATAAAGGGTTGCGCTAAAAAATAATAGATTCCACACTTCTGCCTTAGCGTTAATGACTTTGATTTAATCACCCTGGGTAAATACGCTAGACAATCTAAATTTCCTTGAACCCAACGACTTCGTTGACGAATAAAACGTTTCACATCTCTCAGTGCTTCTTGAGCCATAAAGGCCTCGTCAATATAAGCAATCGATAACTCTTTCAGCATTAATTTAATAGTTAACTCATAGTCATCCAACAAAGCATTTCCCCAAGGCTGATAGCCTAAGTGTTCGGTAATCATTGATAACCGAAAAAACTGACCATTGCCACCAAGTCCGATGGTTTTTGTTGCTCGACGCGCCTTTTGAATAAAATTATTAATCGTAAAAAACTCAACATCTTGTGCAATAAACATAAAATTTGTGACATCTTTCATTTTGATTCTTGTTTGCGCAGCACAGACTGTTTTATCTGTGAAAACAGCAGTTAGCTCATTGACAATATTTTCACTAAAAAAACCATCTGCATCTACCACACCCACTAAAACTTGATCCCAAGAATAGTGTCCTTTTTCTGCATCTGTTAATACAATTTGGAAAGCGTGGTTCAAAGCGGCTCCTTTGCCTTGTTGCGCATTGGGAAATTGACGAGACAGAACTTGGATTGGACCAGCAATACTGTCCATCATTGCTTTGGTTTGGTCCGTTGATCCATCATCAATCGCAATTATTTTTTTCTTAATTGGTAAAGCAACCAGTTTTTTTAATGTTTCTCCGATGACTTTCTCCTCGTTTACACACGGTACAAGAAAGTAGCAGAAAAATTCTTCTGCTACTTCGACTTCTCTTCTTGTTTTTTTTCTTGTTCGAAAACTGAGAAATAAACTTGTAAATAAATAGGTTAAGAAGATGAACATAATTACTTTGTATAACTGATACAAATAAATCATGTAATTTGACCTCTTTTAAAAAAATAACGGTATAGAATGTAGGCAGTGACAATCGAAACTAGAATAACGCCAATTAAATCAACCACAAAAAAGGCGCCTGTTGAAATTACCCCAAGTTTCGGTAAAGCTGATTGGCTCATTAAATACCCCTTTCTCTCTATTTGTTTTTTACCAACACACCACCACGATGACCATCACACACCCCCTATAATAATACTTTGGAGGATTATAGTACACAGGTGGATTATAGTACGTAACTGGCGGAATATATCCTGGCCAATATGTTGGTGGTGGCGGATTATAAACCGGTATTTTTCGGTTTTCTCGAACAATTGCAATTGTTTGACCCGCATGATTTTGCGTCAGACTGACGCGTGTTGGCGTAGTATTTCGTGAATAACCAGCCGGCGCTTGAACTTCTCTAATTTCATATACCCGGTTGACAGATAGCCCACTAATAGTGACTGTACCATCCCAACCTGTTGTTACTCTTTGTGTATAGTCATTAGTTGTATCTTTCCATTCAAAAACAGCGCCTGCTAAAGGTTCTTTTGATTCAACATCTTGTTTAATAATTCTGATAGCACCATAGTTTGCTTTATTGTTTAACACTAACGTATACGTTTTTGTGCCTTGACCTCGTAAATCAATCCGATGGACCCTACTATCCAACGCATACCCAGTTGGCGCTTGTATCTCGGTGATTTCATAAATACGATCCGACGATAATCCTGGAATCAGTACTTCACCATTTCCATTTGCTGTAAATGTTGCCGTATAGTTATTGGTAGTATCGCGAAATCTGAATTTCGCTCCTGCTAAACGTTTTCTTGTATCCGTATCTTGCTTAATAATTTTGATGGCGCCTTTTTGTGCTTGATTATTTAAGACTAATGTATAGGTTTTACCACCTTGTCCACGTAAATCAACTTTATGAACACGTCTATCTATGATATAGCCATTCGGTGCTTTGATTTCTGTGACCTCATAGATACGATCACCGGCTAATCCAGTAATCAGTACTTCACCGTTCCTATTCGCTGTAAACGTTGCAGTATAATTATTGGTTGTATCTCGGAATTTAAATTGTGCGCCTGCTAAACGTTGTTTCGTATATCCATCTTGCTTAACAATTTTGATGGCGCCTTTTTGAGCTTGATTATTTTTGGTGAACGTGTAGGTTTTGCCAGCATAATTCGCAGGTAAAAGAATTTTATGCACCGTTCTGTCAAGTATATAACCATTTGGTGCTTTTATTTCTGTAATTTCATAAATCCGGTTAACGGAAAAATTGTACAGAATCGCTTCACCATTGGAATTAGTGGTCACAACACCTGTATTGCCGTTCACTGTATCGCGCCATCTAAATTGTGCACCTGCTAAACGTTGTCTTGAATAACTATCTTGTTTAACTAATTTAATGTGTGCGCGATGAGCATTATTATTTTTAACAAAAGTATAGGTTTTGCCAGCATAATTCGCAGGTAAAAGAACTTTATGCACGGTTCTGTCAAGTACATAACCATTTGGTGCTTTAATTTCTGTAATTTCATAAACCCGGTTAACGGAAAAATTGTACAGAATCGCTTCACCATTGGAATTAGTGGTTACAACACCTGTATTGCCGTTCACTGTATCGCGCCACCTAAATTGCGCACCTGCAAGGCGTTTTCTTGAATCTTTATCTTGTTTAACTAATTTTAAATTACCACGTTTAGCAAGGTCATACATGTTTACAGATAATGTTTTATTCGCATAGGCAGTTGTCAATTCAACTTTCTTAATTGTTGAATCTAAATGATAACCGCTTGGAGCTATCACTTCTTTTAATTCATACGTACGATTGACAGACAAGCCCGATACTTTTGCAATTCCATTTTTATCTGTGACTATGCGACTAGTATAGCCATTGGTTGTATCTTTCCATTCAAAGACAGCACCAGCTAAACGTTTGCCTGTTTGCCTATCTGTCTTAATAATTTGAATAGAGCCAAATTGCGCTACATTGTCAACAGTTACTGTCACTACTTTATTGGCTTGTGCACTTGTTAAAGTGACTTTATGCACGGTTTTGTCTAGTACATAACCTGTGGGTGCTTTCGTTTCTGTGATTTCATACGTACGATTGACGGTTAAGTTGGGAATTGTGATGGTTCCATCGGTTCCAACTGTCACTGTTCCTGTCTTTCCTGTCACTGTATCTTTCCACTGAAATTCTGCGCCTGTTAAACGTTTTTTACTGTCTTTGTCTTGTTTGACAATTTTGATGGAGCCTTTTTGCGCTACATTGTCAACAGTTACTGTCACTGTTTTATTGGCTTGTGCAGTTGTTAAAGTGACTTTATGCACGGTTTTGTCTAGTACATAACCTGTAGGTGCCTTCGTTTCTGTGATTTCATACGTACGATTGACGGATAAGTTGGGAATTGTGATGGTTCCATCGATTCCAACTGTCACTATTCCTGTCTTTCCTGTCACTATATCCTTCCACTGAAATTCTGCGCCTGTTAAACGTTTTTTACTGTCTTTATCTTGTTTAACAATTTTGATGGCGCCTTTTTGCGCTACATTATCAATGGTTACTGTCACTACTTTATTGGCTTGTGCACTTGTTAAAGTGACTTTATGCACGGTTTTGTCTAGTACATAGCCTGCAGGGGCTTTTGTTTCCGTGAGTTCATACGTACGATTAACTGCTAAATTGGGAATTGTGACCATTCCATCGGTTCCAACTGTCACTATTCCTGTTTTTCCTGTCACCGTATCTTTCCACTGAAATTCTGCGCCTGTTAAACGTTTTTTGCTTTCTTTATCTTGTTTGACAATTTTGATGGAGCCAATTTGTACTTGCTGCTTATTCTTCACCCGATATGTTAAAGTGTAGTCGGCTTTTCCAGCAAATGAAATAGGATGTTTAGTTTCGTCTAATTCATAGCCATTAGGCGCCTTCGTTTCAACTAAATAATATTCTCCATCAGGTGATAAATTTGAAAATAACAGCTCGCCATTTTCATTCGTGACACCTTTTTCTATTAGATTATTTTTTTGGTCATACAACGAAAATTCAGCACCTGCTAAACGTTTCACCTCATTATTTTCATCTACTTTTTCTACTTTTAACTGGTTTTCTAAACGCGTATTTTCTTTTTTCAAGCGAATCGTCTGTGTTTGTTCTAACTTAATTTCAAATGGAACTGGTGTTGCATCTAACTTGTAACCAGTTGGTGCTTTTGTTTCAATGAATGCATACTGACCAGCTTCCAAACCAGCTAAACGAATTTGACCTGCTTGATTGGTGGTTAATGTTTCTTGAACAACTTGTTGTGTTTTTGTGTTCACGACTTTGAAAACAGCACCTTCTAAAACTTTAGCAGTTACTGCATCAATTTTTTCTAAAACGACACCCCCTCGACCTGTTCCATCACTACTCTCGTCTGCTGTGATGTAGGCAATATCATCATCTTCCCAAGCATCGAATCCCTCACTAGAAATACGCATATACGTGTAATTTGATAGCACGGCATCACTTGGAATATTTTCATTTGGAATCGTTTCTAAATAAATATAATAGGCATTTTTATTGGAAAGATAACTGCCCGTGGCTGTTGGTATTCCTTCAAATTTCTCTGCTTCATAATTAAATCCAGATTCAGAGGCATTTTTTTGGAAAAATTGACTGGCATCATAGCTATATTCGTCATGTTCCAAATTCCGAATCATTTCACCATTTGTTTCTAAAATAGGCTGCTTGGTGAGATATGCAGCAATACTGTCAATAGCTAATGTTTGGTTTGGACCTACATTATCTAAAAATTTAAAGGTTGTTTTTTCTGAACCTGAAAGACCTGCTTGATTATAGTTAAAATAAATGACCCAAGCAATTCTTCCCTCTGAGGTAAATCCTAACGGGACTTTTCGAACCAGTTCAGTTGGCGGAACTTTCTCCACGTATTGCCCGATATTAATTTTGACAATTTTTTGTGAATCCTCAAAAGTAAAAACGACTTGATCTTCAAAATCTTCTGATAAATTTTGATTATATCGTAGCTTCAGTTGCAAATCTGCTGAGTAATCTGTAAGCGTTTGTAAGGCTTTAATCGTCCAAGTACCATCATCGTTTGGAATCACTTGAAGTGCGTCTCCAATTTCAAAAGGTGTCATTGAATAGGAATATTTTTCGCTAGCCATCCTTAATGTCATCGTCTCTCCGCTTGCTAATTCAGAGATTCCTAATGACAAAGAAACTGTCGCCCAATCTTTTGTAGCAACAATTTCCGTTTTTTCCCCCGGATATTCAACAGCTATAGACCGGATTTGTGTGCCACTTTCATTATCCATTGCATAAGAAATAATACTTGTATTAGATCCTATAATAGTAAAGATAATTAAACAAATCGAAAATAACTTATTAATACTTTTTTTCATTCATCACAATCCTTTCAACACTAATATGTGTCTTTTTAGACACTAGCTCACTAAAAAAAATAGTCATAATTTCTTCATTATTAAAATCCAACAATTGTGAAATCAATTTAATATCCGATGCTTTGAAAACAACTTCTCCTTTTAATTTTTTGTAAATCGTTGAAGCGGATATTGGTTGCCCGTATGCAGTCATTTCATTTGCCAACCACTCAACATTTTTTCCTTTCATTTTCAATTTTGAGTGAATTAAATTTGATTCCATTTTACTCTCCCTCTTTTCAGTGTCTAATAAGACACTGAAAATTATATCATTTTGTGAAAAAAACGTCAATATCATTAAAAAATGCTGATTTTTCTATTATATTCGTTACTTTCATTTTGAAAAAAACATGTTTCTTTTGCGACACTTTTTGTGCTAGAATGTTTTTACGGAGGTGGTTTTTTTGAAAGAAAATTTTTTGAAGCAAAAAAGGATGGAGAAAAATCTTACATTAGAACAAGTTGGAAATTTTGTTGGTGTTGGAAAAAGTACCGTCAGGAAATGGGAAACTGGAATGATTGAAAATATGGGGAGGGATAAAATTGTCGCCTTATCTAAAATTTTAGATGTATCACCTCTTGAAATCTTAGGTATTCCTGAAACGGAAGAAACGCCATTTGTTGTCCCAACCAATATTATGAACATTTACAAACAGTTAACAACTGAAAATCAAGAAGCAGTCTTTCGATACGCTCAAAAGAAATTAACAGAACAAAATTACTTTTAATATTTATTTTAAATAGATGAATGCTAGACTTTTTAGTCAACGTCAAACAAAAAAAGCTTATCCGTAAGGATAAGCTTTTTATTAGATTGACTGTTGGCCAAAATACTGACGCCATTTGGTTTTCATGGCTGTCGTCATCGGCAACGCTGCTTCTTTTACAGCACAATATTTGTCAACAAAGGTTACAATGTAACTTTCTTTGTATTTTGGTGGTGCAATAGTTGCGCCCCACATATGTTTAATAATAATGTCTCGTTCTAAATCAGACAACTCTGTAATTTTTTCAGCATTTTTGGCTGCAATTCGTGGATGAACATAGGCATGAGAGCCTTCGTCAAACTTTGTTGTGCGCCAATCATAGTAAAACAAATCATGCAATAAACCAGCACGAGCTGTTGCACGAGCATTGCCGTTCCAACGCTTTGCTAATTTATAGCTATGATAGGAAACACTAATTGAATGTTCTAAACGAGTTGAATGCATATGTTGTGTGTATTCTGCTAATTTTTGGACTTCTTCGGTTGCTAATAAATCTTCTACATAAGAAAGATATTCTTCGTCTTCACGCCATTTTTCTGTCATATAATTGGGTGCCACCTTTTCTAATCCTTTTATAACTTGACTCGAGTATAGCACCCCAGCTATTTAATTACTATGAATTTCTCAATCTGTAACTTAACTTTAATATTTGCTTAATAAGTTTAGCGTTCAACGCAGTAAAATTTTCACAAAAACTTCTACATTTCTTCTGGTGCATGTAACCCTAGTAAACGTAAATCTTCTTTTAGAACAGTAGCTACTGCATAAACTAACGCTAAGCGTGCCTCTTTTTGAGCATCTTCATCCAAAATCCGAACATGGGCATAATATTTATTGAACGCTTGTGCTAAATGAATGCTATGTTTCGCAATAACAGATGGTTCATATTTTTCAGCAGCTTGCATCACAGTTTCAGGGAATTTTTGTAACAACTTCACGACTTCCCAGCTATCCTTGTCATTTAGTGCATAACGTTGTGTGGCGTCTGGTGTAAAGTTTGCTTTACGTAAAATACTCATCGCACGAGCATGTGTATATTGAACATATGGCCCAGTTTCTCCTTCAAAACGAACAACTTCATCTAATACAAAATCGAAATTATTTAGACGATCATTTTTAAGGTCATGGAAAATAACTGCACCTACACCTACTTGTTTCGCCACTTCTTCACGATTTGCTAAGTCTGGATTTTTCTCGTTAATTTGATTTCCTGCTAAAGTAACAGCTTCATTCAATACTTCTTCTAATAAAACAATTTTCCCTTTACGTGTGGATAATTTTTTACCGCCTTGAGTAATTAAACCAAACGGAATGTGTTCCATATCATCTGACCATTCAAATCCTAGTTCTTTCAAGACTGCTTTTAATTGTTTGAAGTGATTGCTTTGTTCGTTGCCGACTACATAAAGTGATTTGGCAAAATCATACGTCCGTTTACGGTAAAGCGCAGCAGCTAAATCCCGTGTGATATATAACGTCGCACCATCTGATTTACGAATAAGTGCTGGATTTAAATTATATTCTGTCAAATCAACAATTTCTGCACCTTGATTTTCTGTTAATAAATGTTTTTCTTCTAATAAAGTAACAATTTCATCCATTTTATCATTATAAAAGGCTTCGCCATTATAAGAATCAAATTCAACTTCTAACATGGAATAGATTTTATCAAATTCTTTTAGAGACTCGCTACGGAACCATTTCCATAATTCATTAGCTTCTTGGTCTCCTTCTTCTAATTTTTTAAACCATGCACGTGCTTCGTCTTCTAATTCTGGTTTTTCTTCTGCTTCTTCATGAAATTGCACATATAAGCGCAATAATTCATTAATTGGTTGTTGGCGGACTGCTTCTTCAGAACCCCATTTTTTATAAGCTACAATTAACTTACCAAACTGTGTACCCCAGTCACCTAAGTGGTTAATCCGAATTGGCTGATACCCAATTTTTTCTAAAATAAAGGCAATTGAATTCCCGATTACCGTAGAACGTAAGTGCCCCATAGAAATTGGTTTAGCAATGTTTGGTGAAGACATATCAATAGGAACATTGCCATTATTACCAAAGGTACTGTTTCCGTAGTTGTTTTTTTCTTTGACTACTGCGCCAATGACAGCTTGACTGACTGCTTCTTTATTCATGAAGAAGTTTAAATAAGGTCCCACCACTTCAATTTTTTCAAAATTTGTGCCATCAAATTTTTCTGCTAATTCTGCTGCAATTTGTTGTGGTGCTTTACGATAAATTTTAGCTAATGAAAAGGCTGGAAAAGCCACATCTCCATGATCGACAGATTTAGGATTTTCCAATAATTGTTCGATTTGATCCATCGTTAATTCTTCATTTAAAACATCATGTAACGCTTTTGCTACGATTTCTTTGTTGTTCATAAGAACCCTCCTGATTAATTTGTAAGTATAAAAAACAAAAACGTCTCTGACAAAACAAAATGATTTGTTTTGTCAGAGACGAGAATTTACCCGCGGTACCACTCTAATTGTCTATACTACTTGGATAGACCTGCTTCATCGATAACGGTGATTGCCGTCTGCTTTCAGCAGAATTCTAAAAGTGCGCTTCCTCATTCCGATCACTCTTGGCTCCCACCTTCCCAAGATCGCTAAGCTGACGTTGAAATAAGTACTCTCTTTATCATCGAATGTCATTGTTAAACTGGCTTCATTATAGCAAATTTTTGTCTAGCTGGCTAGCCTTCTTCACTAATTGTCATAAAACTAACGCCAGGTTCTGCATTTAAGTTATACGAAGCGAAGTGATTCTTTTCAGCTTCGATAAAAGCAGCAGCGCCAATCATCGCCGCGTTATCCCCACAAAGTTTTAATGGCGGAATAAGTAATGTTACTGCTGGTAATTGTTCACTGATTGCATGTCTCATTGCTTCTCGTAATCCTTGATTCGCAGCAACTCCCCCAGCAATTAGCAATTGCTTAACAGGATATTCTTGACAAGCACGAATGGTTTTAGTCACCAATACTTCCACCACACTCGCCTGAAAACTTGCGGCTAAATCCTTTGTAGACAGTACTTCACCACGTTGCTCTGCATTATGAACCGTGTTAATAAACGCACTTTTCAAACCACTAAAGCTAAAGTCATAGTTATCCTCTTTTAGCATCGCCCGTGGAAATTGGTAGGTATCTGTGCCTTCATGGGCCAAAGCATCAATCTCTTTGCCACTAGGATAAGGCAACCCTAACACCCGTCCGACTTTATCGTACGCTTCACCAGCTGCATCATCACGTGTTTCACCAACAATTTCGAAAGAGCCATCTTCTTTCATGTAGACCAATTCCGTATGTCCTCCACTAACGAGTAAGGCCATCAATGGAAATTCGAGCGGTGCTACAAAACGGGCAGCATAAATGTGTCCAGCCATATGATTGACTGGAATAAGTGGTAATTGGTGCGCCCAAGCAAATGCTTTTGCTGCAGAAAGTCCTATTAATAAAGCACCGACTAACCCAGGCCCATAGGTCACAGCGACGCCACTAAGCTCTTCTGGTGTGACTTTTGCTTCTGTTAATGCTTCTTCAATACAGATCGTCACTTGTTCGACATGATGACGACTCGCAACTTCTGGAACGACTCCGCCAAAACGTTGATGGCTCTTAATTTGCGAAGCTACGATATTGGAAAGAATTTTGTCGCCATCTTCAATGACAGCCACACTTGTTTCATCACAGCTACTTTCCACAGCTAATAATAATTTACGTTCTTTTGTAAAAATTGTCATTGGGCTTCCTTCCTTAATTTCGCACACATTACAAAGGCATTTTCTTGCGGTTCTTTATAATAATTTTTTCGAACAGCTACTTTCCGAAAACCTGTTTTCTCATAAAGTTTTTGAGCTAATGTATTCGATTCTCTGACCTCTAAGAAAATTTGTGTAATGTTACGACTTTTAACATATTCTTTAAAAGCTTTCATTAATTGACAACCAATTCCTTGGTGTTGTTTCTGACCATTCACAACAACGTGACTAATTTCTGCTTCATCTAAAATAAAATGATAGGCAATATAACCTAACCACTGGCCATTTTCAACTAAAAAAAGATATTCGCTATTTTCCTGAGCAAAATCTTCCGCGAATTGTGTTTCTGTCCAAGGGGAGCCAGTTGTATAAGAAGAATTACTAAAACGCCATAATTCTTCACCAATATTTGCTACAGATATTTCTTTTTTTGTTACTAACATTTTTTCTTCACTCTTCTTTTAAATCAATTATCATTTCTAGTGCGTCTTCATTATTTTCGTCATAATAGCCTTTTTTCACCGTTTGTGAGACAAAGCCAATTTTTCGATATAAACGTTGGGCTTTAACATTACTCATTCGTACTTCTAGCGATAAGGTTTCACAACGATTTTTCTTGGCAAAAATTCGCGTTTCTTCTATTAAAGAACGACCTAAACCTAAGCCTTGGTATGCTGTATGGACAGCGACATTCGTAATGTGTGCATCCGTTCCTTGAATCCGACAACCAATAAAGCCAACTGCTTTTCCGTTAATTGCCGCTAACAAATAGAGATGCGGCGCTTTTGAGCCAAGTTCTGCCATGAAAGCAGACATCGTCCAAGGAAGTTCCCCAGCATAAACTTCACGTTCAATTGCTAGTAAATCCTTAATATCTTGGTAGGTGATTTCACGCAATTGAAATTCTTGCTGGTTCATTGCAATGGTTTTAGTTATATACCGTTGCCGTCTTTTTGTAAAGTATTTTGTCACAAAATTAAAGTTTTTCCACATAGCTTTCTCCATTAGGCGTGTGTGTCTTCAACCAATTTTCTTCCGCTTCTACTTTTTTCAAATACGCAGGTAAGAACCCATGAACATTTTCAACAGGTTCAGCCACACTACCTAACGCAGCCAAAACTGCAGCATTAGGAATTTGCCATTGCGGGACATCACAAATTTCTCCATGAGGAATGATTTGAGCTATTTCTTCAGTGAATTTTTCAACATCTTCACCAACAAAAAAAAGATTTGGTTCATTTTTTAGTTGTTCTAATAACTCCCGCAGGGAAATATGTTGGTCCGGTAACTCATTTTGCCACACGCCATTGACAAACCGATAAGCACCAGCATAGACGTTTTTACGACGCGCATCAAAAAGAGGCACAATTAAACCGGTTTGTCCAACACAATTGGCAGCTAACGTTTGTAGACTGGAAATGCCTACTAGCTCTTTCTTTAAAGTATAGGCCAATGTTTTGGCAGTCGTCACGCCTAAACGTAAGCCAGTGTATGATCCAGGTCCTTCTGCTACGACAAAACGATCAATTGCCGTTGGCGCCAAGTTCAATTGACTCATCAAATAGTCAATTGCCGGCATTAATGTTAAGCTATGATTTCTTTTAACCGTTGCTGTATAACTTCCCAGAATTTTTTGATTTTCACACACAGCAATACTCAATGTTTGGTTAGATGTATCTATTGCTAAAATTCGCACACGAATCCCTTTCCTTCTACAATTTAGTCGCTTCATTGTAGCACACTTTCCTTTTTCTAAAAAGGGAAAACGAGGTTTCTTTTTACAGAAACCTCGTTTCGTTCATTTTCTCTTTTTATTTAATGGTTGCTTCTAAGTAATCAATTAATGGTTTACTGATATCTGTTGCAGAACCATTTTCTCCTGAATTTTCAACCATAATCATTGTTAAGAATTTATTGTTACTACGATCTAACGTTAGAAGGAAACTGTTTTCTTTGCCATCTGTATCTTGTTTATCTTTTATTTCAGCTGTTCCTGTTTTAGCAGCCAATGAGAAGTTCGGATTGTACATATTATAAACATAACCTGAAGGATCTTCCACACTACCTAAAAGATCTGTGGCAATTGTATTCGCTGCGTTGGCGCTGATTACATTGTCTTTTTTCTTCGTTTCTTTGTCTAAAACTAGTTTTGGATAGACTAATGTTCCATTATTTTGGAAAACACTATACATGGTAGCTTGCTGGATTGGCGAAATTAACAATTGACCTTGACCGTAGCCCGTATCTGCTAAAAGAATTTCAGAATTAAATTTATCTTCATTTGAAATTTGAGCAGGCGTCATGGCAATTGGTAAATCTAGTTCCTCACCGAAAATGAATTTATTAAGACCCGCTCTAAATTTGTCTTCTCCCATCCGTAATGTTTGTTGGGCAAAATAAATATTATCTGAATTAACTAAAGCGGTACGCAGATTGACTGGACTTGCTTCTTTTACACGTGTCGCAAAATAGCCGCCCCAAGATTTATCTTTTTGCCATTTCAAACCATTAATTTCTAGCTCTTCATCTGGCTTCAATGTCCCTGCATCTAAACCAATGGCACCGGTAATTGTTTTAAAGGTAGAGCCTGGTGCATAGCCTGTCGCAAAACGTGCTGTGAATGGTAAATCTTTGTTGTTATTGTAAGCATCATATTCTTTTTGAGAAATACCATTGGCCATTTTATTAGGATCATACGAAGGTGAACTAACCGTTGCTAATAAATCGCCTTTTTGAGGATCGGTAATGACCGCACTACCAGGACGTTTGTCAAATATAGCGAAGGCTTGTTGTTGTACGCCACTGTCAATCGTTAATTTAATCGTTTGACCATCTTTTTTCTCTTTGGTTTGTAAAGCTTTTTTGACATTCTCTTTGTCATCTAAAATAACTAGTGAGCCACCATCTTGCCCTCTTAATTCTTTATCAAACGCTCGTTCTAAACCAGTTTTACCAATTACGCCCGTACTACTTAACTCTGGATTTTTTTCAATATCTTCTGCAGTAATGGTGCCCGTATACCCGATTAATTGCGCAGCTGCTTCCCCCAGCGGATAATAACGTGACTCTGTATCTTTTGTCGCAGCCCCTGTTGGTAATTCTGTCACTGGTTCAGAAGCGACTGTGATTGGTACAAAGGAGTCTGCTTGGACCCATCCTTGGCTTAACTTTTGATTGATTTCATCAACAGAAACGCCGAATTTATCACTAAAAGCTTTGATATTGGCTGTTTTTTCTGCGCCAGAACCGAGTTTGCCAGGCACTACGCCCACTTCATCAAACACTTTGTTAATTGCTAGCCCACTACCATTACGATCGACAATTTCTCCACGTTTGGCATTATCTACTTGAATCGAAATTTTATCATTTCCTGACATATCTGGAAAAATTAAAGACGGCTTCCAAGCGATTTGGTAGGTATCGCCTTTTTTGGCGATACTTGATTGATAAGACAAATCTTTCATTTCGCCTAAAGGGGTACTCATCGATAATTTATAGGTAAATGTGTATTGATTGTCTTTCGCCTTTTTTACTTGAACATCACTAGCTTTGACTCCTTCTGCTTGAATCCCTGAATAAATTGCTTGGTATTTTTCAACAACAGATTTAGTATCATAGCCATTTTTCTTTAAGCTAGCTTCTTGAACAACGGACGGTAACTTATCAAATTCCTGTTTTGACAATACGTTTAAAAATGTAGTAGCTGTTTTCTTCGCTTCGGCTAATTCTTGTTTGGCTTGCCATTGACTATAAGCATAATACCCGCCACCGGCAGCAGCGATTAGAACCAAGGCAGAAACACCAAGAATAAGTGGTTTTTTTGAAGATTTTTTATTACGATTGCTTCGTTCCATTCAATAATCCCCTAACTATATAATATGTCTTTTCTTCTATTATACGTAACTTTTTTTAAAATGCTTGTGTTTCACCTATACTTTTTTTAATTTCTTAATAAAGTTTGATCAATTTTTTCCATTTCATCAGGCTTTCGTTGGATTTCTCTGCATTCATTGTGTGGTATACTAGCTTTAACAATTAGTTTTTTTATTAGGAGGAATGAACATGGGACTTATTAAAGCAGCAACAAGTTCAGTTGGCGGTGGCTTGGCCGATCAATGGCTAGAGGTTATTGAACCTGATAATATGGGGGACACAACCGTCATGACAAAAGGTGTTTTTGTACGTAAAGATGATAAACGTGGTTCTAATCGTAAAGGAACGGACGATGTTTTAACAGATGGTTCTGTTGTACATGTCTATCCCAACATGATGATGCTTCTTGTCGATGGTGGCAAAATCATCGATTACACTGCTGAAGAGGGCTATTATACAGTCAAAAATGATTCTGCGCCTTCAATGTTTAACGGTTCTTTAAAAGATGCGATTGCAGAGACCTTCAGTCGTTTCAAATTTGGTGGCGTAACTCCACAAAAACAACAAGTTTTTTATATTAACTTGCAAGAAATTAAAGGCATTAAATTTGGAACACCTGCGCCATTAAACTATTTTGATAATTTTTATAATGCCGAACTTTTCTTACGTGCACACGGAAATTACTCAATTAAAATTACAGATCCTTTGCTATTTTACACTAATGCGATTCCTAAAAACCAAACGCAAGTAGATATTAATGATATTAATGAACAATATTTGGCAGAGTTCATTACAGCATTGCAAGCAGCAATCAATCAAATGTCTGCTGATGGGCAGCGTATTTCTTATGTTCCCTCAAAAAGTGTTGAATTAAGCAAATATATGCAAACTGCGCTTGACGAGGATTGGCGCACCAATCGCGGCATGGAAATTGTTTCTGTAGCAGTTGCAAGCATTTCTTATACAGATGATTCAACAAAATTAATCAACATGCGAAATGAAGGTGCTATGCTCAGCGATCCAGGTGTTCGCGAAGGCTATGTTCAAGGTTCCTTGGCTCGTGGTATGGAGGCTGCTGGTAAAAATGAAGGTGGCGCAATGAGCGGCTTTATGGGCGTTGGTATGGGCATGAATGCGAATGGCAACTACTTTGCGCAAGCATCTCAAACAAACCAACAACAAATGCAAGAAAAACAAAACCAGCAAAACGCACAAGGGGCTACAGACACTTGGACTTGCCCACAATGTGGGACTGAAAACACTGGGAAGTTTTGTTCAAACTGTGGTACACCAAAACCAACAAACGAGAAACCAAAATTAGAAATGAAATGTAGTGAATGTAGCGAAATTGTTGACTTAAGTAATGGTATTCCTAAGTTCTGTCCACATTGTGGTAAACCATTCCAAGGGGTTCCTTTATAAGCAAGTAGTGAACAATTAAAGAAAAGGGTCAGGCACAAGTCTACCCTTTTTCTTTGAATCAGATTCCTGTTATTTACTCACTCTATTAGAAAGGACGGTTGCAATGGAAACAACATTTACCCATAAATGCCCCAACTGTGGCGGCCCGCTCTTATTTAATCCCAAAGATCAAAAATTTCATTGTGAATATTGTTTAAATATTTACACGGAAGAAGAAGTGACTCGTTATGAGCAACAGCAACATGAGGCGCATTTAGAGAATCCCTCAACAACGACTGCCGAGGAAAATTTGACTTTCACGGCGGAAGAAGAATCCTCCGCTACGCAACAAACAGAGACCACTGAGAATGAAGCAGCTGCAGATGCAGGCACAATGGAAATTTTTAATTGTCCAAGCTGTGGCGCTCAAATTGTCACCGATGCAACAACGGCTGCCACATACTGTTATTATTGCCATAATCCAGTTGTCTTGGCTGGTCGATTAAGTGGCGAATTTTTACCAGAAAATGTCTTACCCTTTACAATTGAAAAAGACGAAGCGATTGAAAAATTTCTCGCTTGGACCAAGAAAAAATGGTTCATTCCTCGAGATTTTTTCAGCAAAAATCAAATCGATAAATTAACTGGGGTTTACTTCCCCTATTGGGTCGTTGATGCAGAAGTCGACGGACAACTGCAAGCTACTGGCACAAGTATTCGCATTTGGCGCGTAGGTGATATCGAATACACCGAAACAAAACGTTTCAATGTGGGACGTTCAGGAAAATTATCGTTTAAAGAATTAGTTAAAAATGCCTTGTCAAAAAACGTCCAACAAAAAATGGTGGAAGGCGTTCAACCATTTTTAATTGATCAAGCAGTGCCTTTCAAAAGCCAATACCTAGCAGGTTTTCAAGCAGAAAAACGCGATATTGAATATGAAGCAATCAAAAAACACGTCCAACAAGAATTACAAGATTATTCGGAATCATTGTTACGGGACTCTGCTTCTGGTTATACTACGTTGACAAATGTTCGCACGGATATTTCTCTAAACCAAGAAAATAATCACTATATGCTTTTGCCAATTTGGTTAGTCACCTATCGCAGTCAGGAACAATCAAAAAAAGTTTATTATTATGCCATGAATGGACAAACAGGTAAAGTAAGCGGTGTGCTTCCAATTAGTTACACTCGTTTAGGGCTAGCAACGTTAGGCATTTTCGCTGGACTCTTAGCACTCTTTTTATTAGGAGGTTATTTCCTATGAAAAAACGACTTTTACCTATTTTTTTCCTAATACTTCTTGCTTTTGGCCTTGCCCTACCCGTTTCGGCGGCTGAAAATTCAATTGATGATGACGCACAATTACTGACACCTGATCAAATCAACCAACTAAAGCAAGAGATACAACCTTTAGAAGAAAAAACAAAAGCCTCTGTCTTTATTGTGACCACAAATAATAATACCTATGGCGATGAACAAGAATTTGCAGATCATTATCTTTTAAATAAAGTTGGTAAGGACCAAAATGCGATTCTTTTTCTCATTGATATGGACTTACGGAAAGTCTACATCTCTACTTCTGGAAACATGATTGATTATATGACGGATGCACGAATTAATGACACCTTAGATAAAGTAATGGATGGGATGAGTCAAGGAAATTATTTCGCGGCTGCTCAAACCTTTGTTCAGGAAACTCAAGCATTTGTTAATAAAGGGGTTCCTGGGGGGCACTATCGTGTGGACAGCGCAACAGGTAAAATCACTCGTTATAAAGTCATTACCCCGCTGGAAATGGTAATTGCTTTTGCTGCTGCTCTGATACTCAGTTTGGTCTTCTTAGGCATTAATATTTCTAAATATCAATTAAAATTTTCAAGTTATCAATATCCCTTTAGGGAAAAAACAACTTTAAACTTAACCTCCCGCACAGATCAGTTAACCAACTCTTTCATCACTACGCGTCGTATTCCTAAAAACAATGGCGGCAGTGGCGGAATGGGCGGTGGTGGTAGCACCACCCACTCAACTGGCGGCGGCACATTCGGTGGCGGCGGTCGAAGTTTTTAGATTTTTCGCAGAAATACCAACTCCTATAAAGAGTGATAAAAACCAACCGATTGAACCAAAACTATCTGATTCACAAAAAAACTCATCTAGCACTATTGAAGACGTAATGGCTGAGTTAAGAAATTTAAAAATGTTAGTTGATGAAGGAGTTCTAACAGAAGAAGAATTTCAACAAAAGAAACGGCAATTGCTTCAATTAGATTAATAAAAAAATCCTGAAAAGACTCGTCATCTTTTCAGGATTTTTTTCTTCTTGGTATTTCCCCATAATTCTTGATAAGGTATTTCATGGATATCACGAAAATAAGCTACTTCAAAATTTTCAAAATCAGTTGACTGGCAGTTGCCGGTTAAAACACCAATTCCTGCTTTGCCATGACAAGTTCCCATGAAAACATCCACGAGCGAATCCCCCACCATAATTACTTCTGTCAACTTCAATTGACATGACTGACAAAAGGCTTGGAGCATGTCCGCATCTGGTTTCGGTAAGTAACGATCTCCTGTCGCAATAAAATCAAACATTTCTGTTAAACCAAGATATTCCATAATCAACATAGTCGCTGGCAAAGTATCTGAAGTTGCTAATCCAATTTTATAGTTCTTCCGTTTTAGCTCAAGAAATAACTGTTTTAAATCACCAATTGGTTCAATCTTTTTCAGATTTTTTCGTAAATAATCATAAAAAAATTGCTCCAGCCATCGACTGCTGATTCCCTGTTCGACTAATTCCTCAAATTGCGCCAATTCCTGATAAAGTTCCTGATAAAGGACTTCATCAAGTAAATGTTTTTGCAAAAAACGTTGCTCCTGAATAGCTAATATCTTTTTTATTTCTGCTGAATGATGAGGGGCTAACATACTTAGTGTTTCAAAACAAGCTTGCAAACCTGCTTGCCAAAGAGTGTCAAAACGAATACACGTACCATCTTTATCAAATAAAATTCCTCGATTTTCCATGAAAGAACACCTCAAAACGTTTGCTTTGCTTCCTATTTGTTTCTTCAAGTATACTAATCATTTATTTGATTTTGATATTCTTTTTGTATCATTTGTGTAAAAAAATATCAAAAAGCAATCACTTTTTTCACTTTGAATTCTTTTGTTTCAGTAGACGGTTCTGTTTGATCAGCTAATTCAAATAAAATATGGGTACCATTTTCTTCATCTTCAACGATAATCAGTTTTCCTGGAATCTTTCGAGTATCTTTCGCAATTTGGGCTTCTTTAATTAATTCTTTTTGATCTCTTTTTGAAGCAAGGGCATTTCCTAAATTAAAAAAGACAGTTTCTTCCATAATTAGCCACTCACTTTCTCTACTTTTCTTAAGTCAATTATAGCATATCCCTAGAAAAAGTGGCAGCTTGTGTCCTTTTACTTTCATTTAAGCATCAATAATCAAAGAATAAGCATAAGGACTTTCATAAATTCCTGAAGTATAATAATTGAGCCTCTTTTTAAATAGCGGGCCGTCAATTACCAACGTATGGTACTCCCCGTTTTCTCCGCAAATATCTAATTGATGCTCTTTAAGGTACGTGATAAATGTTTCATCTAACGGTTTTCCTAAAAATTTTATTGGAATACCTGCCTCTTTGCTGACCGTTTTGATAATTGCTGTGTATCCTTTTGCCAAGAATTCTTTGACAAGTGCTTCGCGATTCTCCTGCCAAAGAGGTAATTGTGGCTCAAGCCCAGCACTTAATGCAACTTGGCGATCCCAAGCACCATTTTGTTCAATATCTATATCGCCAAAACAAACCGTTTCTGCACCCAATTTTTTAGTTTCATGCAGTGCCTCAACCACTTTTTCTGTGTAATTTGTTTCATTGTTATGTGATATAACAAGTGGTAAATCTAACGCTTCGGCCGCTGCTTCTAAGACGGAGATTGGTATGCCGTGAAACCAAGAACGATTAATTTCATCACTTAATGTTGTCACTAACGCAACTGGCTGATTTCCTGCTTGTACCAATCGATCCATCGCCAATAAACAATCTTTACCAGAGCTATAACTTAAACAAAATTTTTTCATAAACGTTCCCTCTTTTCTCTATGACTATACCTCAAAACAATACATCCGTATACATATTTATTATTTAAGTATAACTAATACTGAATAGTTATTTGAATCAAAACATGGTATAAAATAGAGGTAAAGCAAGCTTTATTCACTTCTTTATATCTCTTTTCAACGGATGATCAGCTGGCGGAAACCAGCTGATCTTTTTTTCAAAAAACACAGCTATCTTTTGCAGTTTTCTTTTCCTCATGTTATAAAGAGATAGTAGGAAGCATTTATTCACTTCTTTACAAATCTATCTTAATCTTAGACAGTCGGCGGAAAACGGCTGTCTATTTATCTGGAAAAATTATGAACTCGTCAGCTAGTGGTCAGTTGACGAGTTTTATGTTATAATAATTAGAACACGAAAAATATTTTTAAACGAACCATTCAATTGTTTTGATGATTTTATTCAAAACTGGCGTGTCTAGAGAGATACAAGGATGTATTAGAGGTAGGGAATACATCGCTTAAATGAAAAATACTTGAATACTAGAAATAGTCTGATCCAACTTTAAAATAATAATATTGATTCGTTAGATAGCCTTCTCTTTAAAGAGAAGGCTATTGTCAATTAAAGAGTAAAACCACCGAATGTTTAAAATTAAACTTATCTCAAACATACCCTGTCAGTGTTTCACGCATTATCTCAATAAACAGTAAAAATCCAGAAGAGAGACTCTTCTGGATTTTTGCTTATTTTTTGTTAATCAATTTAAAATAATCCACATAAGTGCATAATTGGGAAAACAAATAATAAACTATCAAAACGATCTAAAATACCGCCATGTCCTGGCAAGATGTTACCAGAGTCTTTCACGCCATAATGACGTTTGATAGAAGATTCAACCAAATCACCGAATTGCCCTACTATAGAAAATAGAACCGTCAATACGAGCATCACCGGCATCGGATAAGGAAATAGCCCTTTATTAGCTGTGAAAACTAAAAACAACGCTGCTACAACGACGGCTGATAAAATACCGCCAAGTGCACCTTCTATTGTCTTGTTGGGTGAAACATCTGGCATCAATTTATGACGACCAAATCGGCGTCCAAATAGATATGCACCAATATCCGTTGCCCAGACAATGAATAAAGCAAATAACAAGACTTCAAAACCTGCGGAACGGGCACTAATAAAGTTCTGGAACCCCATCCCTACATATAAACTGACAATAACTGGAAAGCCAGCTTCTTCAATCGTATATGTATTTTTAGAAATCACCGAAGCACCTAACAACAACATTACAGTGACATAAAATAAAATGAAATTTGTTTGCATTTCCGGCAAAAAGTTTAACCACTTAATTGTCGGGATAACTAAAAAAACGGCCCCTAATGCTGATAAAACACCTTCAAAACTTAATAACGTTAATCCTTTCATACGGAATAACTCGTACACGCCGACTACTGCCAAAGCAACAGCGGCAATCTCAATTGCAAAACCACCATACCAGATAATTGGAATAAAGATGATTAATGCGACGATAGCTGTGATGACACGTTGTCTCACTGCGGATCGCTCCCTTCTGTTTCTGTAGTTTCTTTTAGACCACCAAAACGACGATTACGATTTTGGAAAGAAGCAATCGCGGTTTCTAAAGTGTCTCCTGAAAAATCAGGCCATAATGCTTTTGTAAAAAACAACTCGCTATAAGCAATTTGCCATAGCAAGAAATTACTAATTCTCTCTTCCCCACTTGTTCGAATCAACAATTCTGGATCACGAAGTTCCGTGGGTAAAAAGCCAGTCATTAAGTGATCTGCGATTGTTTCTTCTGTAATCTCATCTGCCGTATATGTTTTTTCTGAAACCTCTGCAGCAATCTGTTTCATGGCAGTTAGTAGCTCCGCACGCGCCCCATAATTTAAAGCAAAGTTCAAAACCATGCCCGTATTGTCCTTGGTTTGCTCAATGGCGCGCTTAACAGCATCTTGCGTATGGCTTGGTAGAAACTCTTGGTAGCCCATTACATTGACTTTAACATTTTCCTTAATTAATTCAGGCACGAATGTATCAAAAAAATCAACAGGCAATTGCATTAAGAAATTGACTTCATCTGTTGGTCTCTTCCAATTTTCCGTTGAAAATGCATAAAGTGTTAAAACTTTAACGCCTAAATGACTAGCATGCTTCGTTATTTTTTTAACCGTATCCATGCCTTCTTTATGTCCAGCAATTCTCGGCAGTCTTCGATTCTGTGCCCACCGGCCATTTCCGTCCATAATAATGGCAATGTGCTGCGGAATTTGGCCTTCTTTATCAAAGGCGTACTGGCTTGCTTCTTCTACATATTTATTTTTTTGCGGAAAAAAACGTAACATCTTTTTCCCTCCATTCCAAAAAATCTATCTTAATTATTATAACAATAACTAATGCAAATGCCTATGCATAGTCCCTGAATTTTCCTGATAATTAAGAAATTCCTTGTAACTTTATCATTTATGGTCTTTTTTAAAAGAAAAAAACTTAGACTTGGCAGGTAAATCAACATGATGTATCTGCCTAGCTCTAAAATTTTAAATAAACAACGGGACAGGAGCAGCTTCTTCGGAAATAAGCTGAACGTCCTTGAGAGACAAAAAGCATCTTTCAGAACTTTCTTCTTATTTCTTGAAGCTTAACACGCCTGTCCCGACCTCAAGTTTTTATTCTATTGTCATTTTCTTTTTATTCATTGACTGGAACAATGGCACCGTTCCATTTTTTTGTAATCCAATCTTGAACTTCTTTGCTACGTAACACTTTGACTAATTTTTTTACATTTTCATTGTTTTCGTCTTCTTTACGAACCGCAATAATATTAGCATAAGGTGAACTTTCTTTTTCTAAGGCAATCGCATCTTTTTTCGGATTTAATCCTTGATCCACGGCAAAGTTTGAGTTAATTAAAACCGCAGCCCCTTCTTCATTGTCATAAAGAGTGGTCATGATTGCTGGATCACTTTCATGATTGAATTTCAACTTTTTAGTATTTTTATCAATATCATCGAAAGTAGCAGTTGTCCGGTCTACCCCTTCTTTCAGCGTGATTAAACCAGCATCTTCTAAAATCGTTAAAACACGTGGCCAATCTGAAACAGAAGAGCTAACGTAAATCGTTGAACCATCAGGAATTTCTTGTAACGATTTGTATTTTTTCGAGTAAAGCCCAACTGGTTCTAAATGAATCGCACCTGCATTCACAAAGTCATAATCATTTTCTTTAACCGCTTCATTAAAGAACGGCACATGTTGGAAATAGTTGGCATCGATATCGCCACTTTCCAACGCCTTGTTAGGTAGCACGTAATCTGTATAAGTCGTCACTTCTAGTTTTACGCCTTCTTTTTCTAATAAAGGTTTTACATGTTCTAAAATCTCTGCATGTGGAACCGGTGAAGCCCCAACTTTCAAGACCGAGTCATCACTCTTTTTATTGCCGCAAGCCCCTAAAACTAAGACAGCTATTGCTACAGTAATTACTGACCATAATGTACGTTTTTTCATCTTATTCCCTCCATTTATCGTTTATCTATTTTTTTAGCGACTGTATCCCCAAGCCATTGAATCGCAAAGACAATAATTAAGATACAAATCGTTGCTACTAAGGTAACTGTATTTTGACCACGTTGGAAGCCATCTTGATACGCCAAACTTCCTAAACCGCCCGCTCCAATAGCAGCTGCCATTGCAGTGTAGCCCACTAAAGAAATGGTTGTAACGGTTAAGCCAGAAACAAGCGCTGGCAGACTTTCTGGTAATAGAACTTTCCAAATTATTTGGAAACGATTGGCCCCCATTGCTTTGGCTGCTTCAATCACGCCTTTATCGACTTCACGAAAAGCAATTTCGACCATGCGAGCATAAAAAGGTGCTGCGGAAATAATCAATGCTGGTAAGGAGCCTTTGACACCAGACATACTCCCTAAAATAATTTTTGTAAAAGGAATTAACAGAACGATTAAGATAATAAACGGAATCGAACGGAAAATATTTACAAAAATGGCCACTAGCCAATACAGTAATCGGCTCAAAATCCCTTTTCTGCCTGACGTTTCAAAAAGTAGTAGTCCTAAAATCAGCCCTAAAATGGCGACCACTATGATTGAAATCCCTGTCATATAAAGTGTTTCAATCGTTTTTTCTTGTAGTTTACTTATATCAATTTGGGAAAAATCAAAGAAACTTGCTAAGCCACGATTATTCATTTCCAATCACCTCTGTTTCTACACGAAGTTTACGTAATCCTTCAATGGCTGCTAGAATATTTTGCTCTTCGCCTAATAATTGAATATAAAGAGAACCCACTGCACCCTGCTTTGTTTGCTGAATGTTCCCTTGAATAATACTGACTTCTACTTGATATTCTTGGACAATATGCGAGATAATTGGCAATTTCGCTTGTTCGCCGTGGAAAAGTAGGCGAACAATTTTTCCATTCGGATATTGTTCCAACATTTCTTCAACAACCAGTTCCGTTTCTTCAATGTTTTTATCCGCTTCTTGTTGGATAAAGCGTTTCGCAATTTCTGTTTGAGGCTTTTTGAAAATATCGATCACTTTACCTTCTTCAACAATTTCACCATATTCCATCACAGCTACGCGATTACAAATTTTACGAATCACGTGCATTTCGTGGGTAATTAATACAACCGTTAAATTTAATTCTTGGTTGATTTTTAGTAGTAATTCTAGCACCTCATCAGTTGTCTGCGGATCCAAAGCACTCGTTGCTTCATCACAAAGCAAAATGTCAGGATTGTTAGCTAAGGCACGGGCAATCCCCACTCGTTGCTTTTGCCCACCAGAGAGTTGACTTGGGTAGGCGGTTTCCCGTCCTTCTAAACCAACCAACTTGATTAACTCTTCTGCGCGGCTTTTCCGATTTTGTTTTGGAACGCCAGCAATTTCCAATGGGAGCATGATATTTTCTAGGACCGTCCGTGACCATAATAAATTAAAATGTTGAAAGATCATCCCAATTTTTTTACGGAAGTTTCGTAGTTCTTTATTTGGCAACAATGCAATATCTTGTCCTTGAATTTCTACTTCACCTTCTGTAGGTGTTTCAAGTCCATTCAATAAGCGAACCAACGTACTTTTTCCTGCACCCGAATAGCCAATAATGCCATAAATATCACCAGATTCAACCGTTAAATCAATATCTTTTAAAGCCGTGACTTTACCCGCTTTACCGGAAAACTCTTTTTTTACATGACGTAATTCAATTAATGCCATTTTGTTCTCCTCTTCTTTCTGTTCTACTTTCTTATTTTGAAGGTTTCGCACTTTTTATGAAACGAATTTGCTTAATAAAAACAAAAAAACTTCCATCCTTTTGCTATTACAGCAAAAAGGACGAAAGTTTGTCATTTCGTGATACCACCTTAATTCGCTATTATTTCTCAATAATAACCTCATACGGTACTTGATTCTTCGCATACCGTTGGCTGTAACGGGCGCCCCGTAGTAAGTTCACTGCTTCGCTCACTTACTCTGCTCAAAGACCATCTTCCATCTTAAATCTGTTACCCATTCTCAGCAAACAGGGCTCTCTTCAAACGTCCTTAACATGTACTCTTCTTTTCAAAGCTTTCTTTTGATTAGATTGAGAAAATTATAGCAATAAACATTGGCCTTGTCAACGTAAGACTAAAGATTTTCAAATTCTGTTGGTTCAACATCTGCTAAAACAGCAATCCAGGCATTTTCTTCATCTAACGCACTCGGCTCTTGATCAGCCGCTTCATTAATCGCAACTACCTTACCAGATAATGGACTACTGAATTCACTGACTGCTTTTTCTGCTTCTAATTCAATTAAAGAATCACCTTTAGCTAATGTTTGTCCGACTTTGGGAAATGTCGCAAAAGTAATCTTCCCTAAATCCTCTTGGGTTTCGGCGGTTAAACCAATTTTATAACCTGCTTCTGTTGGTAAGATCCATAATTGATCGATTTGTTTCATTTCACTCATTTTCCAAGCACTCCTTCGTAATCTGCTTCTTTAAAACCATTCGTTAGAAATGTATTGTCTTTTAAGAGAATTGGACGCTTAATCAACATGCCATCCGCAGCTAAACGCTGACTTGCTTCTTCAATAGAAAAACTGTCAACAAGATCTTTTAAGCCTTGTTCTCTATATAAAACCCCACTTGTGTTAAAAAAACGACGAACAGGCAAGCCGGTTTCTTTCATCCATTTTGCTAGTTGTTCACTACTAGGCGGTGTCGCTTTAATATCAATTGCTTGGTATTTAACGTCTTGTTGATCTAACCACGCTTTCGCTTTTTTACAAGTTGAGCATTTAGGATATTCATAAAGTGTGTACATTTCTACCCCTTCTTTCTTTCTTCTTTCTTTAACGACCACTTCTGGTACGAACCGTTTCTTGTTGGTAACGCATGGACATAATTAAGCCCACCCCAATCATGTTACCTAAAATGGAAGAACCACCTTGACTAATAAACGGTAATGGAATCCCAGTTAATGGTAGTAAACCAATATTCGCTCCAATGTTTTCAAAAACATGGAACAAAATCATCATGATAATTCCTGTGGCAATGTAGGCATAGAATTCATTATTTGTATCAAAACAAACGCGGATCATGCGGTAGATTAAAATAAAATACAACAAAATAATGAAACAGCCACCAATAAAGCCAAAGTTTTCACCAACAACTGTAAAAATCATATCTGACTCACGAACAGGGACATACACATCACTCACGTTAAAGCCTTTTCCGAAAAGGCCTCCAGAACCAATTGCTGTTAATGCTAGCGCTGGTTGGAATGAGCGATCTGGATCTGTATGGAAAGGATTTAGCCATAAATCAATCCGATCAAATTTATAGGCTTCGACCCCTAACTTAGACAATAAATCTCTACCTGTTTCTGTTGTAATCAAGTAAATAGTTCCTGCCCCCACTAGAGCAGCTAAAATAAAAACTGGCACAATAATTTTCCAAGTAATGCCAGACATTAAGAAAACTCCCCCAAAAATGGCTAAGAAAACTAACATCGTCCCGAAGTCTTTTTGTAAAAGTACTAAAACAATTACCGGAATCGCGACTAATAGCATTTTAGCGATTAGCCAAAAGTCGCTTTTGAGTGTTCGGTCCACATATTTAACATTATGCATGGTCACTATATAGGCCAACATCAAAATAAACGCAATCTTCATCAATTCCGATGGTTGGAATGTGGTGCCACCAAAGCGAATCCAGTTTTTAGAACCTGTTTGCTCTGCTAGCACGGGGTCATAGAATTTCAGTAGTAATCCCATTAATACTAATCCAAGTGCATAAAAAACGGGCGTTAACCGCCAGAGTAATTTTGAGCTAAAATGCATAATAATGACAATACTTAATCCTCCGACTAAATACCACAGTCCTTGTTTCATTAACAAGCTACCAATTTTAGGTTTGCTTGGATCATTGTAAAGCGCTACGTAAAGCGATAGCATACCAATTAGTGATAAAAGAAAAACTGGTAATATCACGCCGTAATCAATTCGACTATCTAAATTTGTTTTCTCTTTTCTATTCATTCGTCATCCCTTTTCCTTTGTTCATACGTTTTTTATTATATCTTTCTCACAGAAGAAAAGAAAGGAATTCTACTATATTTGAGAAAAACTTTAGAGAATTGGTCCTTCACTAGCAATTTTTTCTTTTTCTTCAATCCTATTTGGCTTTTATTTAAAATTTTTCACATCAGTGATAATGAGAAAGTTTACTATAAACATTCAGTAACAAAAAACAGTCGCAACTAAAACACGTTGCGACTGTTTTTATTCGCTTTTTCTTTGTTTCGTTTGTTGTAGCTCTTTATTAATTCGGACAATTTCGTTGCCAAAATTTTGCCAGTCACTGGCTCGCGGGGGCGCTAGCCAAATTAAACATTTTACTGAAAATAACGTTTTTGGTAAATAATCCGAAACTACTAAATCAGTATCTGGTCGAATCGCTGAATGAAAGTGAATGCTGAAAGATTCGAATATTTTGATTTGTTCTTTGATAAACTGAGTATATTTTTCTCCTTGCGTAAAATTCACATAAAGATTGATCGTGCTTTTTTCATTCCTTTGGTCATAAAGACGGGATAACACTAATAGCAAATCAAAAAATAAAGAAAGCTTACTAAACTCAAACGCCGAGCAATCCAACGCAAATAAAAACTGACGACAGCTATTAAAAACAATTGGGTAGCGTTCCTGAAAAAATTCTAAATCCATAATTCGTAAGGTGATATCGATAAACGGTGTAATAAAACGATGTTGATAAATAATCGGAACAATTTCTTGATAAAATTCTTCGTCCGAAATTGTAAACGGCATATAAGAAAAGAATAATGTTTTCGTAGCCGTAATTGCCTCATTGTGAGAACTCAGCAAATGTTCCGAAATAAGTTCACTTTGATAGACCGATAAATTGCCGATAATCCCTTGAATTTCTGCGTTTTTCTCTGCATGAGTCGCCTTCATCACTTCGTTGATCCAACTTTGAATTTCTTGATAAATCGAACTTTCTTCATCAAAAGCGAATGGATTTTCTTCTTGGGATAAAAAATAATTAGCTTTTCTTTGCGTTCGTTCTAACGCCACCAATACATAATGTTTAAATAAATGAAAATTAGTGATATTTTCATAAGAGCCTTTCAATTGAGCCAATAATTGGTTCACTGCGCGAAGATCTGTTTGATTATATAATTCTTCAGAATCTTTGTAAATTCGGTAATAGAGCATAGTAAAATATTGTCTAATCGCCATTTCATTGCCGCTAAGTTGTAAATTTTTGGATAACTTAATACCGTATTGACCTAATTCTTTCCGGATATGGTCAACAATTTTGTATACAACCGTTCGACTCATCCCGTGCTTTTCACCGTATTTTTTGATTGAGGTAAACTGATGAAAGAAAATCGTTTTTAATAGATTAAATTCTAACGAGTCTTTTAAATAATATTCTTCAATAATACTTGAAGAAATACGAAGGCTTTGAGATAACAAAATTTCATTATTTTTTTCACTGATTTCCATCTCATTAATCAGACCAAAGCGTTGCAAATCTGCATTGATTTCTGTTATGTTCCGTTCTAGCAAATAAGGAGAAATAGCTAATTGCTTACATAAACGATCTTTTCGTTCAGAAAATGAATATTGTTGCTCTAACTTTCTAATAATCGCTAATTTTAAATTTTCCCGATCATCTAATAACAAGAATTCCATTTAAACTCTCCTTGTTCCATACAAAAGTGAGCCTGACAGGAAGCTTAAAGTGGTGCCAAATTGAGAGGACCCACTTGCCGCTCCTCCAGTAATTTCCACTGGGGCTATCGTATCTATTTTTTTCAACAACTCATCATTTAACAGCACCTTTTTATTTACTCGTTCCTGTTCAATTTTATTTTTCTTTTTCTCCTGTTTTGTTTGTTGCTCCTTGTCCTGTCTCGAGGCAATAATTGGTCTTTCTGGGCCAATCATTGCTTGACTATAAGGAAGCTCTGCAAGCATATTCCCCTCTGCAGCAAAATTAGTAGGGTTGACATACACCTTCGCAATAGAAAGGTATGACTCGTAACGGAAGGTTACAAAATAAAGGCCTACTTTTTGAGTATTTACATTATTTTCTATAATTACATTTTCTAAATTTAAAGGGCGACCCTCTTTATCTTTTAGAAAAACGACATTGTCTAAGGGTGACCATGCTTGATTAACTCCTAAAAACGTGTCTTTTAATTTAAGTTCCGTTTGATTTTCTTTGACCGTAATGGTTGCTGTTTCAATTTTGCCATCCACTTCATAAGTCACGGTGTATTTGCCTGGTGTTGTCGCTTCGTTTGCATAGCTATTCACTGAAGCAATCAACATTCCTGAAGAAAGAAATAAGGCTGTGCCGATACTACCATAATAAATAGTTCGCTGGTTCATCTCGTTTATTATTCCTCCAAACTATTTCATAAAAATAACTATCTTAACAGAAAAACCTGCTAATAGGTGTTCTTAAAATAAAAGTCACTTGTAAAACTTCCTATTTTCCAAGGAAACAGCTACCCTCATTCATGCACTTATTCATCTTTTAAGCGTGGAACAAAAGTTACTTTAAACTTTTGCCCCACGCTCATTTAATTATTTTCGTTTCTTCTTGATGACTATACCACTAATAATCACAATAAGTAACACAACAAGTCCTAGCACACGATATAGACCATTAGTTTGTTCTCCCGTTTTTGGATAACGTCCTTGCTTGTCAGGTTTCACAATATGTGTGACATACTGACTACGTTTTATCGTGGTTTGATTCGTTGAGGAACTAGTCTGGTTGTTCTCATTTTTATCTGGTAGTGGTGTAGGATTACGATCAATCACATGAACAGTTGCTACTGTCATCAATTGACGAGGTGTTTCGTTTGAAAACATTGAGAAAAGTCGTGACTGCACAGCTGGTTTGGTTTCATTAACTGGCTCAGTGGTATAGGAAATCTGGTACTCTCCTGTTTTCTTTGTATCAACTTCCCCTTTTACTTGAACCTTATCAAAGGATATAGCATGACCGTCACGATCTGTCGCTGAAACGAAATTATCTTCTGGTTTCCACGAATCACCAACATAAATCGTTGTATCTTTAACCTCTAACTTAGATTGGTCGGGTTTGACGGTCACATGGGCTGTTTCTTCTTTACCTTCGTAACTGTATACGATTGGATAAACGCCTGCTTTGCTAGTATCAACTTGACCTGAAACAGTGATTTTTTCGAATGGGACATCTTGACTTGTTTTATCTGTTGCTGAAACAAAGTTCTCTTCTGGTTTCCATGAATCGCCGACATAAATCGTTGTATCCTTGACTTGTAAACGACTATCATCACGGACATGAACGATTGCTTTCGCTTCTTTTGTGCCATTTTTATAGACAATTTCATAATCGCCTATTTTATCAACATTCACTGTTCCCTGAACATCAATTTTTTCAAACGGAACGTCTTGACCTGTTTTGTCTGTCGCGGAAACGAAGTTATCTTCTGCTTCCCATTTATCACCCACATAAATTGTTGTATCTTTGACCTCTAACTTAGACTGGTCGGCTTTGACGGTCACATGGGCTGTTTCTTCTTTACCTTCGTAACTGTAAATGATTGGGTAAATGCCCGCTTTGGTGTTATCAACTTGACCTGAAACAGTGATTTTTTCGAAGGGAACGTCTTGACCTGTTTTATCTGTCGCTGAAACAAAGTTCTCTTCTGCTTCCCATGAATCTCCCACATAAATCGTTGTATCTTTGACTTGTAAGCGACTGTGATCAATTGTTTTAGTTAATGGAATTTTTAGTTGGTTGTCTCCTTTGACCAGCTTAATGGCTTTGCCTGTCAAATACTCTTCATCCACGGAATATTCCTGCGGTACATTCGTTACTCGCAAAGTATAATCACCTGTCATGATGGCATCAAAGGAGTATTGACCTTTTTCATCTGTTGTAAATTCGGTTGCTGTATGCGTGACATTATCAATTAGTTCAAAAGAAACCTTCGCAATTGCTTGGTTTTCATCCTCTATGTTATGCGTATAGAATGTGGCAGTTGCTAAATAAACAATACCTTCCGCATCGCCTTCTGAGAATTTCAATGTGATTGGTGCAGTGGTGACTTTTTTCTTGTTAGCAGACATCTGGTCCAATGTTTCAGAGTCGATTGTTGTTTCTGTATAGATTTGTCCAGCGTTTGCAGAGACCGTATTGTATTCAATCGTAATGTTTTCTGTCAATGTATAGTCTTTAAAAATGACTTTCGCACCGTTTGTAGTCTTCTCTAATGAATAAGCATCTTCTGGCACGCCTTTCACGGTAATAGAATTCAAATCGATTTGAGCATTGGTTGTGCCTTTTGGTGTTAATTCAATCGTTGGATTTTTCACACGATGTGTTTTATTATCAATATTTTTTGTTGTTACTGTTGTTTTTGTTACATTTTTTAATGTTGGATTCGCCGCTTGTGTTGCACTCAAAATGTCTAACGCTTCATTTTGAACAGAAACCGAAGCAGACCCTTCATTATTATTCGATTGTGGTTCTTTAGCTGTCCCTGTTATAGAAAGAGTTGGCACGTCGATCCAGCCATTGGCGTTTTTATACTCAATAATGTAACGTTTGTTGGTTTTTCCAAAATCAAACGTGTAACTATTGGTATTTTCGTCAAAAGTAATCGTTGGATATCCAGGGCTGTTTGGCGTCATTGGTTTATCAAAGTATTGACCGCGGTCCCAGTATTGTGGATAAATTGAATCTACCTGATCGTTTGAAACATCATAAATGTCAAAAAGAACATCGGCGCCAGCTGGAATTTTTGTACGGACGCTTAGTGAGTCAAAAGAATCATTTCGTGCATTGACAAGGAATTGATTTTTACTACTTTGAAGTGTTCGTTCTGAACCAATGTGTCGATTGGTATTTACTTCTGTTTCGATAGGGGAAATGCCATCAGCACTCATTGTCACAGGAATTTTATCAAAAGGAATACTTTTATCTTTTGGTAAACTATCTGGCACGTAATTAAAGCCAATTGGAATTTCAAGCTCATTTGTAATTGGCGTAGTGAACTTAATGATCGAACCATCTGAGGTTGGTGTGACTGTATAATCTTTCCCTAAAACATAATATGAAAAATAAATATCTTTTGTGGCTCTAACAGATAGATATTGCGGATGTTTTATTTTAATCTCTAAATTTTCAATGGGGTTGGCCTTACTACCTGCTACAGCAATTTCGGTATCACTCATATAAGCACCGTTTCGATCATAATTTCCCCATGTCGCTTCCGCATTCGTAGGATTTAACATAGCGATTGGCTCCACGTATTGATCGGATAGTAACTGAATGGCTTTATCGGGACCAATTACAGGTGTACTTAATGATAGATTAATGTCCTTCTTGTCAAAATCCATTGTTAAATCAGAAATATTTATTCTTAAATAGCTATCTTTTGTGGCCGTTAAGGTAAGCTTGCCACCTTCAGTTTTAATATCAAAATAGTCTTCCAATTTTACATTTTCATATAAAGGACCATACGCCGTAAATTTAGGATTCTTAATTTCTTGACCGTTTGTACTCTCTAATACGATTTGTTGACCCACTTTTGTTTCTGTTAACGTGCCATAAATTGTTACATAATATTTCCCTTTGCTTTGAAAACTGATATAGGACATACTACGCATTTCACGATCAGCAATTACTTTACTTGTTTGACTCGTCTTAGCAGTAAAATCGGTTGTTTTATTCGTTCCTGTCGTACTTTTTAACGAAAGAGAACCTAACTTGGTTGTTGGATATTGCTGATAAAATGAATAACTGTAGTCCGAAACACTCTCTAAATAAATTGTCCGATTAATCGATAAAGAATAGGCTTTTTGTTGATTCATGTTTGGAACAGTTACAGCAATCCGCCCGAGTGAATTATCGCTTAATGTATAATCTTTGCCAGGTGTTAACAGGGTTTGCGTTTCTGGTAAAATTTGACCATTAATGTCGACATCGTAACTGAAAACTTGAGGTTCCAAGTTATCTTGTTTTCCAAAGACAGCGCCTGGTGTCTCTGTTGTCAATAATTCTAATGTTTGATTGCCAGTTAACGTCCGGTCTAAATTATAAAAAATTTCGCCATCTAACCCCGTCGTTCTGGTTCGTTCGTTATATTGAATTGGTTCCACTTGTTCATATAAATCAAACGAGTAGGTTTTTTTATTTTTTCCTGGAGTTTCAATTTTGATTAATGGTTCCGCCTCTGTTGTTAGATAACTTTTTAATTCTACTTTAAAGGAAGTATCTGAAACTCGTTGATTAAACGTAATACTTAATGTTTTGGTTGCCGCATCGACTGCCCAAGTTGCGCCAATGCCCGTCACATCTCCGCTAACAGTTGAATAACCTAAATGTTCTGGTAATTGAACTGTATAAACTGATCCAGGTGCATAACCTGTGTTTCCAACAGCAAATTGGAACGTAGCGGTTACCGGTGTTGTATTTAATTCGCGGTGAACCTCTGTTTGGCTGTATTCTGTTCCACCAATCGGCGCAAGACTCATACTGTCAAGTAGTTCATCTGTAATTGGCGCTTGAACATCTGGTAGGGCTTTTTCATTAAGTGAGGTGTCCTTGTCCTCCGTTGTTTGTTGTTCAGATGGTGTAGCAGCATCACTGGAAGCTGTTGTGCTCGCCTCTGTGGTTTGCGATTCAGTTGTTGCAGTTGGTTGATTCATTTCTGAAGTAGTCGTTGTTGCTAAAGGTAAAGATGGTGTTGAGTTCGATAACTCTGCCTCTTTTTTTGCTGTATCAGTGGTCTCTGTTTGTGCTTCTGTCGTTGTTACAGCATAGGCATTTACGGCAAACCCGAAATTTTGTGCGAGAAGTATACTCAACATCACAAAAGAAAAAGTTTTTTTCTTCATACTAATCCCCTTTCAATAAAATTCATATAACCTAATAATAGCTTGTTAAAAATGAAACAATTGATTAATTTTTTTTGAATCTTCAAAAAAAAAAAACATCTTTTCATAAAAAAATACTTGGAAAATCAGCCACAATCACTGTTTTTCCAAGTATTTTTTTATTAATATTTGTAAATTATCGTTTCTTTTGACGAAAAACGACCACGAAATAAACTGCAATAAACAATAACACTAAGAGCGAGTTACTATTTTTAATTAAAGTTAAAAATTGACTTGTTTGCATTGAAATGCCTTTGCCGCCAGTCAATTCTAATAAAAATTGTGTCGTGCCACCTTTGCCTACTACAGTGACTAACATAAGCGCCATCAAAATAAATTGATGGAATAAACTCCCTTTTGTTTGTGTTGTGTATTTGATAAAGATGCGGCTATCTTTTGGCAAATCTGTCTCTTGATAATATCGCCTAGCTAAAAAGCTATTCAATGTGCTTTTGAAAAAACTCAAGAGAAACAGGCCTAAAATAGTCCACGAGGTAAGAAGTAATATTCCCAAACTTCCCGCCAGACCAACCATTGGTATGTTGTTTGACCATTGTTTCGTTTTACTAGCTACAATCATTGCAAAAATCATCCCTAAAACATAAGGTAAATAGAGATAGATGCCCATATGAGCTCTGCCATAAACCCCTGCAACATAAATGGAGCCAAATAAAAATAAATAGTTCCCGACAATCCCGTTAATCAAGGTCGCAAGATTCATTTCTAATGATACTTTATATGCGCCGCGTTTGCCATAATGACTAACGAAAAGGACAGCCACCACAAAGAAACAGCAGGCGCCAACAATCGCATAATCAAATTCCACCGCATTCGTTAATAAGCGACCACTTCTTAATAAAAGTAATAACACAAAAAAGATAACAAACAGAATTAATTCTTTTCGTGAAACTTCTGCTGATTCTTCTTCTAGCTCGTTTAATGAAACAGGATAGCTCTTGATTGCTACTAAAGCAACCAGAAAATAGAGCGCGTACACCAATAACGCCAGTCCAATCTCAGTCGCTTTAAAAAATAAAGCGCCAAATAAAACAGCGGTCAATAAGACTGTCGTTAAAAGATTGCTGTGACTGATTTTTTGACCTTCTTCTTTCAAGAAAAAGCGAATTGATTGATTACTTGGTGGCAACAACGCCCCACTAAGTCCTAACAACATTCCTGAAATACTATAAAGCGGGAAAGAAAAAGCGCCGGCGATCCCAATTAAGGATCCTGCCAAGCCTAACAATAGAGAAATCTTTAGTAGACCTAGACTAGTCAAAGACAAATTAATTCCTCGAACTAGAAAAATGCCTGTCATACGCAATGTATAAAATAAGACAAATGGTAAAATTGTTAGAAGGTTGTGTCCATCACTCAATTGAATGTAAAGTAAATAAGGCACAACAATAATCGTATTACTTAGTAAACTTAATGCTGTATTACCAAGACTTTCAATTTTTTTATTCATTTTGACCTCTTCTTTTATCTTTCATTTTCTATTATTTTTAGGGTAGCATTGTTTACTTTTTTTGTCCATAAAATAACAGATGCAGCAATTTTCTAATGTTTATTTTCCACTGTTACGTATAATAGTTAATGACGACTGCTTGGACTTTCTCTGTTCCGTCATTTATATACGTGTGTACTTGATTAGCATCAAAATACATAGCGGCGTCTTTTGGAAGAAGGTATCTCTGACCGCCCACTTCAAGAGCTAATGCTCCTTGAATAACCATGACATATTCTGTCGAACGTTTTGAATGCCCAACAGCTTGATACTTTTTCCCTGGATCTAATTCAAACTGAAAGAGTTCAAAGTTTCTTTCCTGGTTGTCCGAGTAGTAATTAAAGACTCGATAGGAGTGATCTTCAGAATGTTGTGTTACCGTCTCAGTTTTTTTAACCACGGGATTTTCTTTAACATAGTCATCTTCTAATAAATACGTATATGGAACATTGAGTCCATTACTTATTTTCCAAATTGTATTTATGGTAGGATTGGTGGTTCCTTTTTCAATCTGCGAAAGCATCCCTTTACTCACTCCGGTTATCCCAGCTAGTTCATCTAACGTAAGTTTTTTTTCTTGTCTAATTTTTTTTAAATTATTGCCAATAATTGTATTAATCTCCAAAATAGTTGCTCCTTCTGTTTCTTTTTATCATCCAAAAGTTTAATATATTGAACAAAAGTATTCTTTATTGTATTATACAATATATATCTTAGTTGTTCAAAAGGAGTGGTTAATAATGAAAACGCTCATTCGCTCGTTGTGTCTTATTATCGAAGGTCTAGATTTTCAGACACACGTGTTTAAATTTTATACAGAAAGAAGGAAAAAAAGAGAATGAACCACCAATTAGATGCACGCACTGGCATTCGTGAAGCCTTGCCAACGGTTTTTGGCTATATTGGTATTGGCATTGCTTTTGGTATCGTAGGACAAGCAGCAGGTTTTTCCCCTCTGATTGTTAGTGCGATGTCGTTTTTTATTTTTGCAGGATCTGCTCAGTTTGTAACAGTTAGTATGTTGACTGGCGGCAGCCCTATCTTATCTATTGTGTTAGCGACTTTCTTAGTAAATGCGCGTATGATTCTTATGGGAATGACCATTGCGCCTTACTTTAAAGCCGAATCTCTCGGTAAAAATCTCTGGTTGGGAACCTTACTGACGGATGAAAGTTTTGCACTAGGAATGAATAAATTAAACCATACCAAAGGACGTTTAAGTTTTGAGTGGTTTAATGCTGCCAATTTGATTTCCTATGCGACTTGGGTTTTTTCGACGATCATCGGTGCCTATCTAGGGCGCTTTATTGCAAACCCTCAAGCATTAGGTCTTGAGTTTGCGGTCGTGGCTATGTTCATTGGTTTACTCTATCTGCAGATAATTAGTGATCGTTCCATGAAAATCGCTTTACAACTCATCATGGTCCTGATTACTTTTGGGTTGATGTCTATTGGTCTAATTTTTATTCCCAGTAATTTAATTGTCTTAGTTGTCACGTTAATCGGTTGTGGAATAGGAGTGATGATAAAACATGCCTTCTTCTGAGTATCTCTTTTTAACAATTTTAGGCTGTACCGTTGCAACCTGGCTTTCAAGAATACTGCCATTTTTACTTTTAAAAAAAATCAGTCTGCCACAGAAATTATTAGAATATCTAAGTTTTGTTCCCATTGTGATTATGTCAGCCTTATGGTTTAGTAGCTTATTTGAACAAAGAATAGGGCATTTACCAAGCCTCAATCTTCCTTATTTATTCGCTTCATTTCCTACCATTTTAGCCGCAATACTCTCTAAAAACTTATTACTTATTGTACTGGTAGGCATTGCTTCATTTGCACTAATCCAAAATTTTATCTAAAAAAACAGACAGGCACTACCATCTGGTAGTGCCTGTTTGTTTTTTTAGATGCCAGCTGCAGGGATCGAACCTGTGACCTACGCGTTACGAGTGCGTTGCTCTACCAACTGAGCTAAGCTGGCCTGAAACAAATCTATTATAGGACTTTCTACTTTATTTGTAAAGTCTGTTTGTTATTTATTTATGCAAAATCTCTTTAAAATAAGCCAAATAGCGACTTTACAAACTTTTTTCTGAAAATGTGGTATAATAGAGATATCAAGAAAGGATGGTTTTTTGTATGTCAAATTTTAATGGTATGGTTACTCCTGTTGTTCCATCGGATGCTGGTAAGGATTTCGCCGTTGACACCCATGTTACTTTTCTTGTTCACGGACAGCCACAAACAGGCGTTGTTACGAAACAATTAAAAAATGCCGCTGTCGTCGAAATTGACGAAACGCAAAAAAACAATCACTTAATGGTGCACAGCAATGGTGTGATTGTTATTAATTACAAACAATTGAAAAAGATTTAATTCTTCAAGCGTGGGAAATTTCCCCCGCTCTTTTTTATGTACAGAATTGGAATACTTTCCAATTCGTCGGAAACTATAATGCTGTAATAAACGCAAAAAAACCAAAAATAATTCCAGGAACATTAGCAAAAATAATGGACTTATCTCGTGTTTCTCCATCGTCTCCATATAACCCATGAATCGTCCAAAAAATACAATTAATCATTGCCACTAATGGTTGCGTCGGATTGCCTTTTTCCCCATGTAAATTTCCATAAATTTGTGGAATATATGAAACATACATCAAAACTGACATCACACTAGCAATCACAGCGATAGCGTGTAAGACTTTTTTATTCTTTTTCATAGCTCCTCCTTTGTTTTTTTATTTTTTATTATACACCTAGAAAAGTTCTTTAAGCAAAAGAAAACCGTTAGTAACCATAATCGGTTATCTAACGGTTTTTTGTTATTATTTTGTTCCAAATAAACGGTCACCAGCATCCCCTAAACCAGGAACGATATAGCCGTCTTCGTTTAAGCGCTCATCTAAAGCTGCTGTATAAATATCTACATCTGGATGCGCTTCTTGTAAAGCTTTCACACCTTCTGGAACGGCCACTAGACATACAAATTTAATGTTGCTAGCACCACGTTCTTTTAATGAATCGATGGCCATAATTGCGGAACCACCTGTTGCTAGCATTGGGTCAACAACAAATAATTGACGACTTGCAATGTCTTCAGGTAATTTCACGAAGTATTCATGTGGTTGCAATGTTTCTTCATCACGGTAAAGTCCAACGTGTCCAACTTTCGCTGCTGGAATTAATTCTAAAATCCCATCAACCATGCCAATACCGGCACGTAAAATAGGAATGATTGCTACTTTTTTCCCTGAAAGTGTTTTTTGTGTTGATTTACCCATCGGTGTTTCGATGACAACATCCTCTAAAGGCATATCCCGTGATACTTCATAAGCCATTAACATAGCAATTTCGTTGACAACTTCGCGGAAAACCTTTGTCCCACAGTTCTTTTCGCGAATCATTGTTAGTTTGTGTTGAATTAGCGGATGATCAATTACTTGAAATTTTCCCATATCTATTCTCCTTCATTATTTTATTCTTTCTTATTGTAAAACAAAAGAGCCTAGGACACAAGTTGAATTCCTTAAATCCTAAGCTCCGACTCTTATTTGTACAGAGAATCGCGCTTCAGCTATCCCTGATGTTAGTTATATAATGGATATTTTTTAGTTAGCGCTGCTACAGCTGCTTTGACTTCATCATGAACTGCTGTATTTTCTGGATCTTTTAAAACTTGAACGATTAATTTAGCAACTTCTACCGCATCTTCTTCTTTAAAACCACGTGAAGTAATCGCAGGCGTTCCAATACGGATACCACTTGTTTTAAATGGACTTAATTGTTCAAACGGAATTGAATTTTTATTGACAGTAATATTTACACTATCTAAAATAGCTTCTGCTTCTTTTCCATTTAAACCAAAACCTGTCACTTCAATCAGTAATAAGTGGTTGTCTGTTGCCCCACTAATTAAACGAGCTTCTGGCGCTTGATTGAAAACTTTCGTCATCGCTTGCGCATTTGCAATCACTTGCTGACTATATTCAGCAAAACTTGGATCCAATGCTTCTTTAAAAGCTGCGGCTTTTCCGGCAATCACATGTTCCAACGGGCCACCTTGAATGCCTGGGAAAATACTACTATTTACTTTTTTCGCCAATTCTTCGCTATTTGTCAAAATTAAACCGCCACGAGGACCACGCAATGTTTTATGGGTCGTACTTGTTACGATATCAGCATACGGAACTGGATTTGGGTGCAACCCTGAAGCTACCAAGCCTGCAATATGCGCCATATCAACCATTAACTTGGCATCTACTTCATCAGCGATTTCACGGAAACGTTTGAAATCAATCGTTCGTGAATACGCACTTGCGCCAGCAACAATTAATTTTGGACGATGTTCTCTTGCTAAAATTCGCACGACATCGTAATCGATTACTTCTGTTGAAGGATCCACTCCATAACTGACAAAATTATAGGTTTTGCCACTAAAGTTAACGGGCGAACCATGTGTTAAGTGACCACCAGCTGATAAATCCATCCCCAAAATGGTATCACCTGGTTCAACCAATGAAAGGTATGCCGCTGTATTGGCTTGAGAACCTGAATGGGCTTGTACATTCGCGAATTTTGCACCAAATAATTCTTTGGCACGATCGATAGCTAAATTTTCTACGATATCGATAAATTCACAACCACCATAGTACCGTTTACCAGGGTAACCTTCTGCATATTTATTCGTTAAAATACTTCCTTGGGCAGCCATAACTGCTTTTGACACGACATTCTCAGATGCGATTAGTTCCAAGTTATTTTCTTGGCGCTCTTCTTCTCTTGCAATTGCATTCCATAAATCTGGGTCATACGTTTTGTAATCCATTCAAACAACACTCCATTTTGTTTTCTTTTGTCTGATTGTATCATACTTCTGTGTCAGCTTCGTTACAAATACCTCTTATTTTTCAAAAAATTTTTGATTGGCTGATTTTTTCAAGCGATTCATGTAAGCAGTGCCTAAACCAGTTTCTGCAAATCCTTGCGCAAAAATCGTGGTAGCTCCTTGCTCATCTAACGCTCTTAACCCTGCAAATAGTTCTTTTGTGGCATTTTCAACCGTTTCTGCACCATAAGAATAAACAAACGCATTTTCTGTATCTAGTTGTGCTGCCTGTTCATCACTTAAAAATAAGCCGATTTTTTCCTGTTGTTCTTTTGCTTGCTGAATCGCCGCTTGCCATTCTGCTGTTTGACCGCTTATAATCCAAACTTCCGCATCAGGAGAATAGTGTTTGTATTTCATCCCTGGCGCTTTGGGTGCTGCAGTTTCACTAATCAAATGTGTATCGATTTTCACTTGGGGAATAATGCTTTCCAACTGCTCTTTGGTAATTGCTCCTGGTCGTAAAATAACTGGCACACCATCTTCCGCCGTTAAATCCAAGACCGTTGATTCCACCCCAATCTGCGTTGGGCCATCATCTAATATGGCAGCAATTTTCCCCTGCAAATCATGATAAACATGCTCTGCAGATGTTGGACTAGGCTTGCCAGAAGTGTTCGCACTTGGTCCGACCAACGGAACATTGGCTTGTTCAATCAAAGCTAAGGTCGCTTGGTTATCTGGCATACGAAAAGCGACTGTCTCTAAACCACCTGTTACTGTTTTAGAAAATGTATCGCTAGGCACATTAAAAATTAAAGTTAATGGTCCCGGCCAAAAGGCAGACACCAATTTTGTAGCGACTTCTGGTAAGGTCGCCACGTATTTTTTGACCATCTCAACGTTGTTCACATGAACAATCAATGGATTATCACTGGGGCGGCCTTTTACTTGGTAAACTTTTTTTACTGCCGCTTCATTTAAGGCATCAGCACCTAAGCCATAAACAGTTTCTGTTGGAAAAGCCACTAGCTCGCCTGCTTGAATGGCTGCTGCTGCTTGGGCTATTTCTTGTTTGGTTAATTTTTTTGTTTCCATTGCAAATCGCTCCTTCTAGAAAAGTGGCGACGAAGAACCTTAGTTACTCGGCTATCGCGAGGCGATCGTTGCCAGATAAATCTTTTTCAATTTTAATTGTTTTTTGTGGATAGGCGGCGCTCAATAATTTTTGGAGGGCCGCGCCTTGTTGAACCCCTATTTCAAAATAAATTTTACCGTCTGCTTTAAGCATCGTTTGACTTTCATGAATTAATTGTTGGTATAAAGCCAAACCGTTATTTTCAGCGAATAAAGCGGTTTTAGGTTCATACGTTCGGACACTTGCATCCATTAAATACCATTCTTGTTCACTAATATAGGGCGGATTAGAAATAAGCAGATCAATTTTTTCAGAAGCAACTGGCTGTAAGCCATTCCCATGATAAAATTCGATGCCAGCACCTAATGCTTGCGCGTTTTGTTTAGCGACAGTCAACGCTTTCTCTGAAAGATCAATGGCAATAACTCGCCAGTTGGGCCGTGCCAGTTTCAAGCTAATCGCAATGGCACCTGTCCCTGTTCCGACATCCACGACCGTCAAAGGAGTATCTGGATTGGCTTTTAAGCAACGCTCGACTAATTCTTCTGTTTCTGGCCTAGGAATCAAAGTATGTTCATTAACAATAAAGGAATGTCCATAAAATTCAGCTTGTCCTAGTAAATATTGTGCTGGGTAATCTGTCAATAATTGGGCTAAATCCGTTTTTAATTGTTCCTCTTCTTCTTTGGGCATTTCTTCTTGCATATGCAGGAGCCACTGCGTTTTATCCCAACCTTTACGTTCTAAAAAAACATAGCGAATAGCATAGCCTTCTTTGCCTTGCGCCTCTAAAAAAGAAGAAGCCCAGTTAAGGACTTCAAAGTAACGTTTAGCCATTTTGCATCTCTTCTAATTTCGATGTTTGATCATATAAGACTAATGCATCAATGATTTCATCTAATTTGCCAGCAAGAATCTGGTCTAGTTTTTGGATGGTTAAACCAATACGATGATCCGTTACTCGATTTTGTGGGAAGTTATACGTTCTGATTCGTTCTGAACGATCTCCGGTCCCCACCGCCGATTTACGGTTAGCATCATATTCACTTTGTGCTTCTTGTTGAATTTGGTCATACACACGAGCACGCAAAACTTTCATTGCTTTTTCACGGTTTTTTAGCTGTGAACGTTCATCTTGCATTGCGACTACGATTCCTGTTGGTAAATGGGTTAATCGAACAGCCGAAGCGGTTTTATTGACGTGCTGTCCACCAGCGCCACTTGCATGATAAATATCGACACGGATATCTTTATCAGCTAATTCGATTTCGACTTCTTCCGCTTCCGGCATAACTACAACGGTTGCTGTCGATGTATGAATCCGTCCTTGTGATTCTGTTGAAGGAACTCGTTGCACGCGGTGAGCGCCACTTTCGTATTTTAATTTTGAAAAGACGTTATCTCCTGAAATCATCATAATTACTTCTTTATATCCGCCGATTCCAGTGACGTTCGCTTCTAAAACTTCCGCTTTCCACCCTTGTGCTTCTGCATATTTTTGGTACATATTAAATAAGTCGCCAGCAAAAAGTGCGGCTTCATCGCCACCGGCTGCACCACGGATTTCCATGATGATATTTTTATCATCATTTGGGTCTTTTGGTAATAATAAAATTTTAATGCGGTCTTCTAACACTTCTTTTTCTTTTTTCAAATCAGAAAGTTCTTCTTTCGCCATTTCGGCCATTTCCGCATCTAAGTTTTCACTTAAAAGTTCTTCGGCATCGCTAATCCCTTCAACAACTTGTTTATATCGGCGATAAACCTCAACCGTCTCACGTGTATTAGCTTCTTCCTTCGATAATTCCATGAAACGTTTTGTATCGCTAATGACTGCTGGGTCACTTAATAATTCGCCCAATTCCTCATAGCGATCTTCAATAGATTGTAATTGATCGTACATAGTGTCTCTCCTTACTGTTCTTCATTCACTGTTTTTGGATGAAAATAATGTTTGCGACAAACAGGATAGTAGGCTTCATTCCCACCAATTTGGACTTGATCCCCTTCATAAACGGGTTTGCCATCAATATAGTGCAAGTTCATAGTTGCTTTTTTATGACAGAACCAGCAAATCGTTTTTAATTCTTCTAATTTGTCTGCATATAAAAGTAAATACTTTGAGCCTTCAAATAATTCATTTCTAAAATCATTCTTTAGCCCAAATGCCATTACTGGAATATCTAATTCGTCAACAATTCGTGCAAATTCAATGACATGATGCTTGTTTAAAAATTGACATTCATCGACTAATACGCAAAAAGGTTTGTAAGACAAATCATTAATCAAGTCAAAAACATTGGTTTCTTCAAAAATTGGAATAGCATCTCTGCGTAATCCGATGCGACTGGATACTTTCCCAACACCATCACGTGTATCTAGTCCACTGGTCATCAAAACAACTGGTTTGTCTTGTTCTTCGTAATTGTGTGCTACTTTTAAGATTTCAATGGTTTTACCACTGTTCATTGCGCCATACTTGAAAAATAATTGAGCCATGTTCACTACACCTTTCCGTTAGTTCCTTACGTATTTTACTATATTTTCAGCAAAAAAGCAGTATTTTTAGCTAAAATGGTCGTGCATTTTTCTGAAAAAACAGAATCTACGCCAAAGTCATTTTAGCAGAGCTGTTTATACTACAACTAATGATCCTGCTAGTATGCAATAAAAAAGCCCGAAATTGTAGTTATTTGACTACAATTTCAGACTTTTTAATGCTAGTTATTTTTGAGCAGAGGCAAATTCTGCTGATTGCGTACCTGCTTGACGACCATAAATGATAATATCGGCGATGGCATTGCCTCCGATACGGTTTTGACCATGTAAGCCACCTGTTAATTCACCAGCAGCATATAGACCTTTAATTGGTGTGCCATCTTCACGTAAAACTTCTGTTTTCGTGTTGATTTTCACGCCACCCATTGTGTGGTGAATCCCTGGTGCAATTTTAATTGCGTAGTAAGGCGCTGTGCTTAAGTCAGCTTCCATTCCAGTTGTCCGGCCAAATTGTTTGTCATCTTTGGCATTAACATCTTGGTTCCAAGTATCAATCGTTGCTTTCAATGTATCGGCAGGCATGCCAATTTTTTCAGCTAATTCTTCAATCGTTTCACCTTTTTCCACGAAACCTTTTTGATCATAGAAATCAATGGCTTTTGCACGGTCGCGAACGCCTTGGTCAAAGACTAAATAAGCTGATTTTTCTGGTAAGGCATTGATTGCTGCAGAAACTTTGTCACGTGTATCTAACTCATTAACAAAACGTTCTCCTTTTTGAGAAGCCAAGATTGCGCCTTCTCCACGAACTGCTTCACCAATTAAGAAAGCATCGCTTTGTTGAACAGTTGGGTGAATTTGAATTTCTTTCATATCCACTAACGCACCGCCAACTTTTTGAATCATTTGGATACCGTCACCTGTTGTGCCTTCTTGGTTCGTTGTAACATAGTTTTTCAATTCTGGTTTGTATTGTGTAATTAATTTTTCGTTGGCACCGAAACCACCTGTTGTGACAACGACTGCTTTTGCTTTAACTGTTTTTTCTTTATCATCTTTCATTTTCACTTTTACGCCATCAATTTGACCGTTTTCTTCAACTAAGTCTGTCACGTCAGCATCAACAAACAATGGAATTTTTTCTTCGCGAACGTTACGTACTAAACCGTCAACTAGATAGCCCCCAATTGCTGATCCGTCAGCAGGACGGTGTGTGCGTTTTTCGCTCATTCCACCTGTAATTGTTAAATTGCTCAATGTAATTCCTTTTGTATCTAACCAATCAATTGCTTCAGCTGAATGATCAACAAAATAACGTAGTAATTCTTGATCGTTGGTTCCTTTACCGCCTTTTAGTGTTTCTTCAAAGAATTTATCGTTGCTATCTTTAATGCCTTCTTTTTCTTGGAATTTTGTTTGTGAAGCATTCATTCCTGAAGACGATTTAATTGTATTCCCACCTGCAACAGGCATTTTTTCTAAAATAACTGGATTCATGCCAGCTTCTTTGGCTTGTAATGCAGCGGTCATCCCCGCACCACCTGAACCAACAATAACAACATCATAACTGTCTTTTAGTTCACTTGGATCTGTATAACCATTAGCAGAGGCACCAGATGTTGCTTCTGTTTTTTCAGAAGATGCTTTTGTTTTACCAGCAGCTTTTTCTTGATCGCTTGTACAACCTGTTGCTGCACCTAATAATAACCCTAGGGAAAGAACTCCCATTAACACTTTTTTCATTGTTTTCCCACCTTATAAACTATTGATTTCTACCAACACAATTTCTTATTTTTCATTTGAATAAAAATAACAGTTTGTTACATAAAGTGAACACATTCACATATCAACCGAAATAAAAAAGCTACCACTACTTTTTAAAGTTGTATCGTTAGACAAACTGACCAATTATTAATAAGTTGTTTGGGGAACAACCTATTTTTCTATTCTTTCATAAAATATCATGTTCTCGCTTGTTTGTGGATGTTTTCCAATTATTTCTAACGAATTTCTTATTTTTATTTGTCATTTCAAGGATTTTCTGGCATAATTATTCGTTTGAGGCGAAAAGTTTTGGTATACTTAGTTTAATTAGAATTGGGAGGTTATCTAGTGAACCATACACGTTTGCTGTGGCTGGCAAAGCGAAAAAGCGATCGATTTATTCGCAAAAATTTTTCATCTATTCAAATCATCGTCGCTTATTACATATTAATGACGGTTATTTCTTATTTATTGTTTTGCCTCCCTATTTTCAGAGAACCTGACTCGCATGTTCCTTTTATTGATTTATTTTTCTTAGCAATCAGTACAGTCAGTGTTACTGGACTCACCACAGTCGATATTAATTCGGTTTTTAATGATCGTGGGATCGTCTTATTGGAGGTTCTTTTCCAAGTTGGTGGCTTAGGGATTATGATGATTTCAACGGTCTTTTTTATTTTATCAAAACGGCGAATCACATTAAAGCAACGTCAGTTAATTATGACTGACATGAATCAGCCGCGACTGAGCGGAATTGTTCGACTGATCCGCACCACTTTTTTGATTTTAATTTGGTTCCAAGTAATCTTCGGCTCGCTCTTTTCGCTTTATTTTTATATAAGTGGTTATTATACGAACTGGCGAGATGCGATATTTTATGGATTTTATCAAGCTATTTCTGCAGTGACTAATTCAGGCTTTGATATTTCAGGTGATTCAATTATTCCTTTTGCTCATGATTATCTCTTTTTACTGGCAATTATGTTCTTGATTTTTATCGGCGGGATTGGATTTCCCGTTTTACTGGAAATTCATGAGTGGTTACATTTTAAGAAAAAGAACTTTCGCAAGAAGAAACGAGGCTTGCCTTTCCGCTTCTCATTGTTTAGTAAAATTGCTTTGCTAGCGTTTATTGTTCTGTTTATTGGCGGGACTATTTTGATTTACTTATTAGAAAAAGATCACCTATTTTTGACAATGAATGAAAGTGGCCGTTGGGTAAGTTCGATGTTTTATTCGATGACTACACGAAACGCTGGCCTCCAAATTAATGATTTAGGAGACTTCCAAATTACAACGTTGATTATTTTTTCTGTGTTAATGTTTATTGGTTGTAGTCCTAGCTCTGTTGGTGGTGGTGTTCGAACAACGACTGTTGCGATTATTGGCTTGTATTTGTTAGCCTTTTTAAAAAGTGAAGATGATATTAGCGTCTTTAGCCGTAAAATAGATGACGATGATGTCAAAAAATCGATTGTCGTCTTCATGTTATCTTTGATTATGTGCTTTTTCGCTGTCGTCTTTTTGTCAGCGACTGAAAATCTTCCCTTGATTTCAATCATTGTGGAAGTCGCTTCTGCCTTTGGAACAACCGGTCTTTCTTTGGGCATTACAGACGATTTAACAACAGTAGGTAAATTAATGATTGCCTTATTAATGTTTATTGGACGTATTGGTATGCTTTATACCTTAATGATTTTTGTACCAAAAGAAACACGTGACTTAGGCTACGAATACCCTTCAGAAAAAATTATTATTGGATAAAAAAACAAAGCCTCTCAAGTAAGAGGCTTTGTTTTTTTATTTTTTCATATGTGTGGCTAGTTTGTTATAACTTTCAGAGCGTTCAATTGCATCTTCTTTAGTTTTATCAAGTAAATGTTCGACTACTTCTTGATTTTCTTTAATTGTATGCAACGCAGAGTAACGTGTTTGTTTTTCAAGAAAATCACGCATTTTATCAAAATCTGTTTTCTTGTAGTCAATGACCATCGGATCTTTGCCTTTCTTAACTAACTCTGGATTATAGCGATAAAGTGGCCAATAGCCAGATTCAACGGCTTCTTTGGCTTGATCTAACGTCCGAACCATTCCGCCTTTGACCCCGTGATTAATACATGGGGTATAACCGATGATAATTGACGGGCCTGGGTACCGCTCCGCTTCGTCAATTGCTTTAATCGTTTGCATTGAGTTTGCGCCTAAAGCTACTTGTGCAACGTAGACATTCCCATAAGTGATTGCCATCATCCCTAAATCTTTTTTAGAGGTATGTTTCCCACCCGCTGAGAATTTGGCAATGGCTGAAGCTGGAGTAGCTTTGGATGTTTGCCCGCCTGTGTTGGCATATACTTCGTTATCCATAACAAAAATATTAACATCTTCCCCACTAGCAAGAACATGATCAATGCCGCTAAACCCGATATCATAGGCCCAACCATCGCCGCCGACAATCCATTGACTCGTTTTCACTAGTAAATCTTTTTGTTCATAAATTTTTGTTAAAAGTGGATCTTCATCGGCTTCTTCACTTAATGCTGCCGCTAGTTTGGTTGCTCGCTGTTGTGTTCCTTCCCCTTCAGCCATGTGTTCCAACCAATCATTTAACAAGGCTTGAAGTGAATCTGATCCGACGTTTTTAGCAAGACTTTCTTCAACCAGACTAGCTAAATGTTGACGTTTCGTTCGATTGGCAATATACATACCATAACCATATTCCGCATTATCTTCAAACAGCGAATTACTCCAAGCTGGTCCTTGGCCACATTCGTTCGTTGTATAAGGCGTCACCGGTGACGAACCACCCCAAATTGATGAACAGCCTGTTGCGTTAGCAATCATCATTCGATCACCAAATAGTTGCGTCAACAACTTAATATAAGGTGTTTCGCCACAGCCTTCACAAGCACCTGAAAATTCCATCAATGGCTGGTTAAATTGGGAACCTTTAACAGAAAGTTTTTTGACTGGGTTGGCTTTTTGTTTAAGAGTCATCGCAAAGGCCCAATTCATCGCTTGCTCTTTCTGAGTTTCATAAGGTTTCATTAAAATCGCCTTGTCTTTCACGGGACATGCCTGAACACAAAGACCACAACCTGTACAGTCTTCTAAAGAAACTTGGATACGATACATCAACCCATCTGTGCCACGCATTTCGCGCATGGCAAAACCTGCAGGTGCTTCTTTCAGTTCTTCTTCATCCGCTAAAAACGGTCGAATAGCCGCATGTGGACAAACAAAGGCACATTCATTACACATCGTACACTTATCCATTTGCCACTCAGGTACTTCTAACGCAATGCCACGTTTTTCATAAGCCGCAGTGCCCATTGGAATGGCACCGCCCTTCATTCCGTTTTCAATCAAATCTGAAACGGTCAGCTGATCCCCTTCTTGACGATTGATTGGTTCTAAAATATTTGTCACAAAAGCTGGAGCTTCCGACTCTTGATTTTCTGGTTCTAAAACAATGGTTGCCCAATCTTCTGGAACTACGATTTCTTGCAGCGATTCAAAGGTAGCATCAATCGCTTGGTAATTTTTTTCAACAATTTCCATTGATTTTTTTCCATAAGTCTTTTTCACTTCTTCTTTAAGTAACGGTAAATATTGCTCTTTCGTTAAAATATTTGTTACTTCAAAAAAGGCAGTAGACATCACTGTATTGATCCGACGGCCTAAGCCTACTTTGCGAGCTAACTCAACCGCATTGATAATATAAAATTTGATTTGGTGCTCCCCAATATATTTTTTTAACTTAGCCGGTAATAAACGGTGAACTTTTTCTTGATCCCAAATAGTATTCAGTAAAAACGTTCCGCCATCTTTTAAACCTTTTAACAGGTCGTATTTATGCAAATAGGAAGCATTATGACAAGCGATGAAATCTGCTTGTTCAATTAAATACGTGGAAGTAATTGGCTCTTTACCAAAACGCAGATGCGAAACGGTTAAACCGCCTGATTTTTTAGAATCATAACTAAAGTAAGCTTGTGCATAAAGGTCGGTATGATCTCCGATAATTTTAATCGCTTGCTTGTTTGCTCCCACAGTTCCGTCAGAACCAAAGCCCCAAAATTTTGCTTGGAAGGTAGTATCTGGCGTTAAATCTAAAGTAGGTTCTTCTGGCAATGATTGATAGGTTACATCATCAACGATCCCCACCGTAAAGCGTTGTTTTAATTCTTTAAATGGCAATAACAAATGGTCATAGATCGCTTTAATTTGATTAGGCGCTACGTCTTTAGAACCTAACCCATAACGTCCACCAATCACAATTGGACGATTTTCATGTTGATAGAGAGCGCTTTGAACATCTAGCAATAACGGTTCCCCTTCGGCTCCTGATTCTTTTGTTCGATCTAAAACCGCAACCTTTTCTACTGTAGCTGGTAATTTTTCAAGAAGGTTTTCGGTAGGAAATGGACGATATAAATGAATATTGATAAAACCAACTTTGCGTCCTTGTTGATTGAGATAGTCGACTGTTTGTTTGATTACTGGTGAAGCCGACCCCATTGAAATAATGACTTCTGTTGCATCTTCAACCCCATAATAATCGGTTAAATCATACGTTGTTCCACGAAGATTGTTAATTTTTTTCATGTATTTTTGAACAATTTTTGGCATTTCTTCGTAATTTTTATTGACTGTTTCTCTTTGTTGAAAATGAATGTCAGGATTTTGAGCGGTCCCTGAAACAGTGGGATGATTAGGATTCATGCCTCCCATTCTAAAACGAGTTACAGCTTCCTGATTCACCATTTCTTTCAGGTCATCATAATCAATCACTTCGATTTTTTGTAGTTCATGGCTCGTTCTAAAACCATCAAAAAAGTTTACAAAAGGTAAACTACCTTCTAAGCTAGCTAAATGAGCAACTGCCGACAAATCCATCACTTCTTGAACACTCGATTCTGCTAACATACAAAAACCTGTTTGGCGGGTAGCCATCACATCGCCATGATCACCAAAAATACTCAACGCACTTGTCGTTACTGCCCGAGCCGCCACATGAAACACAGAAGGCAGCAATTCTCCTGCGATTTTATACATATTGGGAATCATCAACAGTAAACCTTGTGAAGCAGTATAAGTAGTGGTTAACGCACCTGTTTTTAACGAACCATGAACTACTCCCGCTGCCCCAGCTTCTGATTGCATTTCAATAACTTGAACTTTTTGACCATAAATATTTTTTAAACCACTTTCCGCCCATTCATCTACCAACTCAGCCATTGTTGAACTTGGTGTGATAGGATAAATAGCGGCAACTTCTGTAAACGCATATGAAATATAAGCCGCTGCGGTGTTTCCATCCATTGTTTTTTTCATTTTTTCACCTTTTATCTTTCCTAAACATTGCTTGTGACTGTTGTTTTTTGTGTTTTGACATACTGATCAATTGCATTAGCTGCGATTTTCCCAGCGCCCATCGCTAAAATAACGGTGGCAGCACCTGTGACTATATCGCCCCCAGCAAAAACGCCAGGTATTGAGGTTGCTCCTGTTTTAGGATCAGCTTGAATGTAACCCCATTGGTTTAGTTCTATTTCTGGATATGTTGATAACAAGACGCGATTTGCCCCTTGGCCAATTGCCTCGATTACTGCATCAGCAGGAATGGTAAACGTGCTGTCTGGAACCGGTTCTGGCCGTCGTCTTCCAGACACATCTGGTTCACCTAAAACCATTTTGACACATTCAACACCGGCTAGATTTCCTTGTTGGTCATCTAAATAAGCAATTGGATTCGTTAACCAATAATAGTTAATTCCTTCTTCAAGGGAATGGTGGTATTCTTCAATTCTTGCTGGTAATTCTTCTAACGAACGACGATACACAATGTTCACATTTTCAGCGCCTAATCGTTTGGCTGAACGAGCGGCATCCATTGCAACATTCCCGCCGCCAATCACAACAACATTTTTAGCACGTTTAATCGGTGTATCATATTCTGGAAACTCATAACTATGCATTAAATTGATTCGTGTTAAAAATTCACTAGAAGAATAAACCCCATTTAAACTAGTTCCTGGGATTCCCATAAAATTTGGTGCCCCTGCACCAACCGATAGATAACAGGCATCAAACTCTGACATTATTTCTTCCATCGTAATCGTTTTACCTACTACCACATTGGTTTCTATTGTTACACCTAAGGCTTCAATACTCGCAATTTCTTGTTTAACAATTTTTTTCGGTAATCGAAATTCAGGTATGCCATAGGTTAATACGCCACCAGCTTCATGAAGCGCTTCAAAAATAATTACTTCGTAGCCTAGCTTTGCCAAATCCCCCGCAACTGTTAACCCAGAAGGACCAGAACCGACCACTGCGATTTTCCCTTTTGTTGGTTCCGCTGTTTTCTTAGGAAACTTGTGATTTTCTAATGCCCAATCGGCAACTAAACGTTCTAATTTGCCAATTGCCACTGGTTCAAAGTTTTTGGCTTTCCCTAATTTACAAACTTGTTCACATTGTTTCTCTTGCGGACAAACGCGTCCACAAATAGCAGGTAAATTCGTATATTTACTTAAAATATCGGCTGCTTGTTCCATGTTTCCTTCACGAATAGCTAAAATAAATCCAGGAATATCAATCATCACGGGGCATTTAGCAATACAAGGTGCATTTTTACATTGTAAACAGCGAATCGCTTCTTCTTGCCCTTCTGCTAATGTATAGCCTAAGCAAACCTCTTCAAAATTATTCTTTCTGATAGTAGGTGCTTGTTCCGCAATCGGTGTTTTTATACGACTTTTTCTAGCCATTTTTCTCCACCTGCTCTTTCAAACGATCTGTAAAGCAAACTGCTTCTTCTTCCTGATATTGCTTCATTCGATTAATGAATTCATCCCAATTTACTTCATTGCCTTTAAACTCAGGTCCATCAACACAGGCAAATTTCATGGTGCCATCAACAGTGACCCGACAACCGCCACACATGCCTGTTCCGTCAATCATAATAGGATTCAAGGAAACATAAATTGGTAATTGATGTTTTTCAGCTGTCAAGGTACAAAATTTCATCATGATGCTGGGCCCAATCGCCCAACTGCACGCTACAGATTCACGTGCAATAACTTCTTCCATCGCTTCTGTTACTAAGCCCTTTTTACCTAATGAACCATCATCCGTTGTAATGATTAGCTCATCTGAATAACGACGGCATTCTTCTTGTAACAGAACTAACTCAGCTGTTCGTGCTCCCAAAATCGTAATCACTCGGTTGCCTGCTTCTTTTAAAGCCTTGATAATTGGATAAATAGCCGCGATACCAACCCCGCCACCGACAACCATCACCGTTCCATATTGCTTCACTTCTGTGGGCATACCTAAAGGTCCAGTGATATCCAACAAAGAGTCTGAAGTTTTAAGTTGGGAAAGTGCAGCTGTTGTCTTACCGATTACTTGGAAAATAATTCGAATACTGCCTGCTTGTGGATTTGTCTCCGCAATCGTTAAGGGGATCCGTTCTCCCTTTTCGTCAATTCTTAAAATAACAAACTGTCCAGCCTGAGCATGTGTCGCTATTCTTGGCGCTTCCAGCCAAAAATCAAATGTATTACTAGATAATTGAGTCGATTGAAGAATATTAAACATTGAAATACCTACCTTCATCGTTCCTTTTCATTCTGACTCCTACTTTCTTAAACCCTTAGGCAACGCTATCAGATAAAGTTGTGGCGACACTTTTAACAAATGTTTTTAGCATTTCGATGTCTTCTTCTTCTGCATTGTTTTCAATTTCAACTGTTTCAGCTACTTTTTTAGCACCAGCTTTTTCAAAAGCTCCTACAAAATCATGCGCTGATTTACAGAAAAATTCACCATATTCACGATCACCGGAGCCAACAACACCAAATGGCTTACCTGCTAAATCCTTCTCAGTTAATTCATCAAAGAAATCTTCAAATTCAAAAGGCAGTTCCCCATCACCATAAGTATACGTTGCGATAATACAAGCATCTGCATCATCAAAGAAGTCTACATCAACTTCTGAACATTCTTCACGTTCTACTTCAACTCCAGCTTCTTGAAACTGTTCTTCCAAAATCTCGGAAATTTCTTCTGTGTTTCCAGTCATACTTGCATAAACAATTTTTACTAGTGCCATCTTCATTCATTTCCTTTCTTTTTCCTAAATATTTCAATGCATTCAAATGCAATTGTAACCCCTTACATTAATCCTTAAAAAAATAACTTTTACAAATGATTTTATTCACAAACTAATCTAACTAAGTATGTACTCTTCCCCTTTCGAGATAGAGTATTTTTTACTACGTCTTTACTATACCACATTCCAAACCTTTTTAACAATATTTTTAAGGTAAAAAAAATATTATTTAGGTTCTTTTTTATAAAACGTTTTTCCTTCTTCCAATCATAAAAATTGCTTCTAAAACCGCTCCCCCTAATGCACGAGCTTTGTCGGAGATCGTCAAGCAATCGACTTTCTCAACTGGTCGAGGATCTACATCTGCACACTTCAACCCTTGATAACAGGTTACCTTTTCTGAAATCAATCCTCTCAAAGTCCCTGTCAGAGGCGAATAAACTGGAACCTGATCGATTAAAAATAATGCTTCCCCTTTCAACACGAGATCCCCTATGTTTTTAAGGTGGGTAACTTGTCCTGAAGCAGGGGCATGGACAACTCGTTCCGCACTTTTTCCGCCAATTTCACCTGGAATACCTGTATTAGGTAAAGCTGTTCCTTCAAAGTATAAACGTCCCAACCTATGTCCACGCATTGTCTCAATCACAACATCGACATCTTGCGGTGCTGAAAAGCCTGGTCCTAAAGCAATCGTAATCGGTGCCATTCCTCGATGCGTACCTAAATTTTTCTTAGCCAAAATCGCATCGATAACAATCAGTGGTTTCAATTGTTGAATAGCACTTGCTGTTTGATCGACAAAAACAGGCAGCTTATTTTGCTGCCAACATTTCGCGCAATCCTTTAATGAAGTAATTCGAACAGCAACCAAATCTTCCACTCTTTGTTCTTTCTGGAAAATAGCATCACAAACTGAAACAGTCCGCCGAATGGCCAAAGGACATTCTGTTTCTAATACTAGTATTTTAAAGCCAACGTGCCATAATTTTTGGATAACACCTGTCGCTAGATCGCCTCCTCCGCGAACAATCACTAATTTTTCTTGGATGTTTTGACTGATTTCTCCCATAAAATAAGTCCTTTCTCTAATTCCATATTGCAAGCAATAATCTTGTCTAATTTTTCAAAACAGCTTTTGGGTAATTGAAGACAGACATTCATCGCTTGAACGAACTCTCTTCGCGTATGGGTTTGATTTAAACATAAAATTCGTTGGCCTTGGCTCTCTTTAAACAATCCTTTTGGATGAGCAATCAGTTGAGCTAACAATGTTTCTGTGATTGGTTCTTGTAGTTGCGCATCGGTTAATTCCAAAAAAAGCGGCAACCGATGAATGGTCGTTACATCTATCTTTTGACCAATCACAGAAATCGGAAGCACACCAATTGTGGTGGTTGTTTCTTTTAATATCACGGGTTCATAAGAGGACCAGCCTTTCAAAGGTCGTTGTTTGGACCCATCCGCTTCTAAAAAAACTTTCGTGAAGTGCTGAAACAATGTTTGAAACGAGGTCATTGCAGGCATCGTTAGTTTTGTTTGGTTGTTGATAGCGGTTCCTGCTAAAGTGATTCCGCAGATATTCGGCGTTATTTTTTCAAAATGGTTTGTATAAAAATAATCATACAATTGACGTTGGGGAAACCCAATTTTTGTGGTTGTACTAACCAGAACAGCTTCCTTTCGATATGTTTTTGCTAGCGCCCACATTAAGCTTGTTTTCCCACCACTACCAACAATTGACACAATCTCCTTTCCTTGTAAATCAAAACACTTTTTTAAGGACTCCACAGTTGGTACCTCCTTTCCCCAAGGTCATTTTTCACAGAAAAAATAGAGGCTACGCGTACTTTTGCTTCTTCTAAAAAACATACACTGTGAGTTATTTCCGCTTCATTAATGAGTAAACCGATCCCACAGCCATCCGTCAATGATGGTGGCAAAGTAAAGACGCGAACAGCCACCTTTCTTGCCAACAGTACTTGTTCTGCCAGAACAGCATAATGTGTATTCGGAAAGGTTAGCAAATACTCCATCTTTTCACCTTCTTTTTTTGTTAAAGCGTAATTACTTTAGCCGCTTGATTCATTGTTTCAACAATTTCGTACATATTAGTAATAGAGCCGATAGCTAAGGTGTCTGTTAAATGATAAAAATCTAAACAGGCCCCACACGTTTGAATCGTGGTTCCCTTCTCCGCTAATTGTTGCAAATCAGCTAAGGTATTCGCTGCTTGATTCGTTAAAAACGCCCCTCGATTAAAGAATAATAGCTGTGTAGGAACAGTTTCTGCTTCTGATAATGATTGAAGATAACTTTTCATTAATAGTCGTCCTAGCTGCTCGTCTCCAGTACCTAATTGATCGGAGCCAATCGTAATTACTAAATCTGTTGCTGACTGACTTGTTTGTTGCGTCGCTTCTTCAGGTACCGTAATTTTGACAGAGAAAACCGTGGCTTCTATCTGCTTCGCAGTCAAAGTGGCCTGTTTTTTAGTAGCTAATTTTTTTAAATTTTCAATGGCTACTTCGTTATCGACTAATACCTCGATAGTGCCTCCAGCTAAACCTAACTCCGCCAAAGCTTTTTTTGTTTCAATCACAGGTATTGGGCAAGGTTTCCCCAATGCATCTACTAATTTCATATTTGGCCCTTCTCTCTATAAAAGTACTACTGCTTGTTGTTCTTTTGGCAGAACCTCGCCAATAATTTTGGCAACAGGGTCCTCTTTTTGAATAGCTGCTAAACAGGCTGCCGCTTCATCAGCAGCGACACTAATTAACAGTCCGCCAGATGTTTGTGGATCAAACAAAAGTTCTTGCATTTCCATAGAAATTTTTGAATAATCGATTGTCGTTCCGATTGTTTGGCGGTTTCTTTGCCCAGCTGCAGTGACTAAACATTCTCCGGCGTAGGCCAACGCTCCTGTAATGGTTGGTAACGCTTCTGTATCAATCAGTAATGTTACCTGATTATCAGCCATTTCTTTTGCATGAATTAATAGACCAAACCCAGTCACATCAGTACAAGCATGTACTGCGTAAGATCGAGCATTCGCAGCGGCATATTTATTTAAACGTTCCATCGAATCTTGTGCGATTTTTTGTTCCGTCTGCTTCGCCAATTGCCCCCGAACAGCCGCTTGAATAATTCCTACACCTAATGCTTTAGTTAAAATCAAGACATCCCCCACCTGTGGCGTATTATTATGCCACAAATTTTCTGGATGAACTTCTCCAGTTACCGCTAAGCCATACTTGGGTTCATGGTCATAAATCGAATGACCTCCCGCCAGTAAAGCGCCCGCTTCCTTTAATTTTAAACTGCCACCCAAGAGCATTTGTTCCAACCATTCTTTTGACATCTTTTGTGGAAAACAAACAAGATTTAGCGCATAAAGGACTGTTCCGCCCATGGCATAAACATCACTTAAAGCATTAGCGACCGCAATTTTTCCAAATGATAACGGATCATTGACCATTGGTGAAAAAAAATCTACCGTTGAAATCAAAGCTTTTTCAGGCGTTATTTGGTAAACAGCGGCGTCGTCGGCATGTTCAAACCCGACGAGTAGCCGCTCATTTGCCGGTGTTTCGGGTAAGTGTTGCAACAATTGGTTCAGTACACGGGATTCAATTTTTGCCCCACAGCCACCTGATGTACATTGTGATAAAAAATCCATGCTGTCCGCTCCTTCTCAAATTAGTAGTTCTTGTAAAGCGTGAATTGTCCAAGTAATTTCTTCAGGCGTTGTCTGCCAACCAAAGCTAAAACGTAAGGTGCCAGTTGCTAAAGTCCCAGCTGTTTGATGGGCTAATGGTGCACAATGCAAACCTGCGCGCGTCATAATGCCATATTGTTCTGCTAGTTGCTGTGCCACTATTGTTTCTTCCTGATTCCACAGTGTGATAGAAACAACAGGGACAGTTTGTGCCACGTCCTTGGTTCCTAAAATTGTGACAGGTAACCCTGATAAACCATTTAAAAAATTCTGCATTAAGGTTCGTTCATGCTTTTGAATCGCTGCTAAACCAATTTTATTCAACTCTTTAATAGAACTATTTAAGCTTAGAATACCTAAACTGTTTAACGTACCAGCTTCAAATTTATCTGGTAAAAAAGAGGGTTGATCAAAGGAATTAGAATGGCTACCAGTGCCGCCCGCCATCAGTGGTTTGACCGCTTCAGCCCCTCGCTCACTAAAAGCTAACCCACCAATACCTGCTAATCCATATAAGCTTTTATGTCCAGTAAAGGCTAACACATCAATGGCCATCTGGGTCATTTTTATTGGTAAAAATCCCGCCGTTTGAGCCGCATCCAAAATAGTTAGTAATCCTTTCTGTTGAGCCCATTGAAAACATTCTTCAATGGGTAAAATGGTGCCTAAGACATTGGATGCGTGTGTCATCACCAAGGCTTTTGTATTCGTTCGCCAAGCTCGCTGAATATCTTCTACTTCTAACAGGCCAGTTTTTTGACAAGCAACATATGTCACTGAAATGCCTCGTTCTTTCTCAAGTAAGTGAAGAGGTCTAGCTACTGCATGATGTTCTAACATAGTCGTAATCACATGGTCGCCAGGTTGTAAAATCCCCGCTAATGCAAGATTTAAGGAAGTTGTTGCGTTATTCGTAAACGTAATCTGAGCCGCACTGGGTGCCTGAAAAAAGTCTGCTAACAATTGACGTGTCTCTAAAAGAGGAAGCCCCTCTCTAAGCAAAGGGGCATTTCTTCCGTAATTCATGAACTGATTTTCTGCTAAATAGGCAGTCAAAGCCTCAATGGTTGCTGGAAATTTTTTATAGGAAGTCGCTGCATAATTTAAATAAACCAAGTCCTTCATACGTTTTTCCTCTCTAACTATTGGTTTCTTGAATTAATTTTCTGTACTCTTCTGGCGTATCGATATCTTTTAAACGGCCAGGAGTCGCTATTCTCAACATCTGAACTGCTTCTGGAAAGCGTTCATAAATCATGCGTCCGCCTTTTTCACCAGTCAATGTTAATAGTTCTTGTCGAAATTGATTACCGAATAATACTGGACTACTAGGACAACCATCTTTTTGTAATGGCACTACAATTTTATTTCTCTGACATTTATCTAACACGGGTTGTAGCATTTTAGGTGTTAACAATGGTTGATCACTAGGTAAGTATAAATAGCCAGCTCCCCGAGCTTGTTCAGTTCCTAAACGAATACTGCTACTTTGCCCTTCTTGCCATTGATGATTGAGAATCAACTGAATGTTCTTAGGTAAAGGAAACGCTGGCTGATTCTCAGGCGAAACAACTAAAATCCGTTCTAATACGTCTAATTGATTCACTAAGGTTAACGTGTGCTCCAAAAATGTTTTTCCTTGATATTTTAAGAACAATTTATTTTGGCCCATCCGTTGTGAATTGCCCGATGCTAGAATAATGACACTAACGAGTGACATGAGTTGTCTCCTTTTATCTTTTTTTCTTTTGATAAGGGGTATTTTCTAAAGGCAGACTTGGTCGGAGCTGACCATCCAAGGCAAAATATGCGCCTGCTAAAGCTGGTGCGGTAGGGATCGTTGCTAACTCACCTACGCCTTTAATTCCATAGGCTAAACCTTCGTGAAGATTGTCAGCATGAACCAAAATTGTTTCGATTGGTGGTACTTGAGTGGCATTCACTAATCCTAGCGTTGCATATTTTGCTTTAACATAGCCTTCTTCTAAGGCAAATTTTTCAGTTAAAGCATACCCCATGCCCATTGCAATCCCACCTTCAATTTGACCTTCAGCAGCTCGTGGATTCACCACTTGCCCCATATCATACGCAGCCACAAATTTAGCTACTTTTCCTTTGTCATCTAGAATAGCTACTTCAGCAGCATAACCATAACCAGCATGACTAACTGGACTTTTTTTATCATTAATTAATGGATCCGTTTTCGCTGAATATTCCCCATAAAATTCTTCGCCTTCCAAATCGCTTAAAGCACGTCCCATATCAAGCTCATACCGTAATTGCATTGCCGCTCTTCTAGTTGCTTCTCCTGTGAAGAGTGACTGCCTCGAAGCCGTTGTCGTTCCTGAATTCGGTGTTCTTCTTGTATCAGGGGCTTCCGCAACAATCATTTCTGGTGGTAAATTTAATGTTTCACAGGCAATTTGCGTCGTAACGGTTGCCATCCCTTGACCGATACAAGCAGCACTTGTGCGGACATGTATTTTTCCTTCTTCAACAGAAATAATACAACGCCCTGTATCAGGTAGCCCCACACCCACGCCACTATTTTTAAAGAAACTAGAAATTCCAGCAACTTCCGCTTGTTCATAGACGTCTTTAACCGCTAACAAGGCTTCTTTTAACGCTGCATTTTTCGAGACCAATTGTCCATTCGGTAAAGTATCTCCTGGGGCGACGGCATTTTTAAAGCGTATTTCCCATGGTGATAGTCCGACTTTTTCTGCTAACAAGTTTAAATTACTTTCAATTGCAAAAGCCGTTTGGCAAACACCAAATCCGCGAAATGCACCTGCTGGCGGATTATTAGTATATACAGCAAACCCTTCCACATCAATCGTTTGATACTTGTAGGGACCTGCCGCATGTGTACAAGCCCGTTGCAATACCGGTCCTCCTAAAGAAGCATAGGCCCCAGTATCCGCATAAATCACTGCTTTCATTGCAGTTAAATTGCCTTCTTCATCACAGCCGGTCGTAAAGTCCATTTCCATGCCATGGCGTTTGGGATGAACCATCAAACTTTCTTCACGGCTTAGCAGTACTTTTACTGGTTTCTTCAATAACCAAGCGGCTAAGGATGCATGATGCTGAACACTCATGTCTTCTTTTCCACCAAAACCACCACCAACAAGTTTTGATTGAACATGAATTTTTTCCTTGTCTAGCCCTAGCATCCGAGCCACTTCCCGTTGTTCATCATAGATACTTTGACCCGCACTAAAGAGTAAAATGCCCTCACCTTCAGGTTGTGCAATCGCACATTCGGGCTCCATAAAGGCATGTTCATTAATTGGTACGGAATAATGTTCTGTCACTACAAACGCAGAATTTTCTAACACTTCCTCTGCATTGCCACGTACCAAGTGTTCATGAGACAAGATATTGCCCTTTTCATGAATAGCTGGTGCACCTTCTGCTAAAGCAGCTTCACAAGAAGTAAGCGGTATCATTTCTTCGTAATCAACTTCCACTAAATTTTTTATCTCTGGTAAGGTTTCTTTTCTTTTTGAAACAACGAGTGCTACTGCATCCCCAACATACCGTGTTATTTCTCCTTCTGGAATCATTACATCCCAATCGGAAATAAATTCTAAATGACCAATTTTATTATTTCCTGGAACGTCTTTAGCTGTGAACACAGCCACACAGTCAGGATGCGCCAATGCTTGGGTACTATCGATTGATAGAACTTTTGCGCGAGGATAGGCACTCCGCAAAGCAGATGCATGAAGCATTCCTTCTATGTCAATGTCATCTACATAAATCCCTGTTCCTAAGGTTTTCTCCACTGCATCGACCCGTTGGAAGTCTTCCCCTAATTTACCATTTGAATGTTCTTCTGGAATGCTCGCTTCTTCACAAAACATTTTAGCAGCTAACTGAATGGCTTCTATTATTTTCACATATCCTGTACAACGACAAATGTTTCCTCGTATAGCTTTCTGAATGTCTTCTTTTGTGGGTTCGGGTTTCTTGTTCAATAATCCTTGTGCCGAAATAACCATCCCAGGGATGCAATACCCGCACTGAACTGCACCCGTTTTTGCAAACGCATAGGCATAGACATCTTTTTGCCGTTGGCTTAAACCTTCGATTGTCGTGACTTCTTTACCAGCTAATTTTTCTAGAGTAAACAAACATGCTTTGGAAGCCTTTCCATTTACTAACACCGTACATGCACCGCAAGAGCCTTGGTTACAGCCATCTTTTGTTCCAGTTAGGCCCAGATCCTCCCGCAAAAAGTCCATTAATTTTTTGTTTGTTTCACAGGTTTCACTTTGACCATTTACAATAATTGAATACATTTCTTGCACCTCGATTTCTGATATAGTTTAGTGTTCAATCACCTAGATTATACCACAAATCTCCGTTCTAAAAATTATTTTTTAGCAAAAAAAGTTTTTTATTTAATTTAAAGGTTCGCATTATTGATAGCGCTGTTGAATTAATTCTCCCGCGATGCTAATCGCTAACTCTTCTGGTGTTTCGGCTGCAATGTCTAAGCCAATTGGCATGAAAATTCTTTCAATTTCAGTCATTGTATAACCGACCTCTTTTAACCGTCGAACTTGTGAAGCAATTTTGTGTTTGCTCCCCATCACACCAATATATTTGGCTGGTGTTTCCAATAACTGTTTGGCAACGATGAAATCAAAATTGTGTCCTCTGGTAATCACTATACCATAATCGTCCGCCGTTATTTCAATAAACGCAGCTAAATTTTCTAAAGGAATCACCCGTAGTTCTTCAGCTTGTGGAAAAGCTTGTGCCGTCAAAAATTCTGGACGATCGTCCACTACAACGCAATAAAACGATAAATAGTTTAAAATAGGTACCAATGCGCGTGCGACATGACCACTTCCAAAAATATACACTTTCCCTACTTGGAGGATCGCTTCTGTTAAAAAAGTTGTTTCCTCTTTTTGCACACAATGGATACCTTTAGGTAGCAAACTTAATTCCCCCTCCCAAGAAGTGGAACCAATCAATTCGCCTGTTTCACTATAAAAGGATACTTTTCCTAAATTGTTTTGATCTAGTTCAGTCATTAACCAACCTTGTTGATTATTTTGAAAATGCGTTTCTATGGACTCACACAACTCTTTTAAAAATGGCGTTTCCCATGAAAGATAATGGAAAAAAATCGTGACATTCCCGCCACAGACCATACCTAAATCAGCAATATTATTCGGGGCTAAAATAAATTGACGTTGTGCATTTTCTTTCTCAAGAAGTAGCTTTTTTGCCACTTGTTCAGCCTGAAATTCAACCGCCCCACCACCAACAGTTCCGGCTATTCTACCTTCGGCGGAAACCAGCATTCTAGCCCCTTGACTTCGTGGTGTGGATCCTGAACTTGTACCAATCGTTAATAACATCGTGTCTTGCTTTTCCAATATTGCCTGTTTCAAACGCTGAAATACTTCTCTCATTTCAGTTCCTCCGATACTACATCCTGTTCTTTAAAGATTTCTTCAAAACATGCCTCTACCTGTTGATACACTTTTTTCTCAAATAAAAGATATTGATCAATCAACTCTTTTCCTTGGTCCGTAACAATTGACCCGCCACCATTACAACCACCAACGCTTTTGATAATTAATGGAAAAGATAGCTCTTCTTCAGCTACCCGCACAATCCGCCATGCCTTATTATAAGACATTTTCATCTCTTTTGCCGCTAAGTTTAGTGACCCAGTTTGCTGAATTTTTTGTAAAACTTCGACAACGCCAGGACCAAAAAAGTTCCGATCTGTTTTTAATTTTAAGTTTAGGGAATACGTAAACATCTTCTCCTCCTTTATTCGTTCATTTTTTTATAGATAACGTAAGGGAAAAAGGATACGAAAGCTTACTCACTTTCGTATCAAAAAAAGCAATCTTCACTCAAGTGCTACGCGCTTTTTTGGTTTTAAAATGACATTTAAAAGGACTGCTACCAAAGTGGTTAAGATAACTTCCGAATTACCGAAAATCGTTGTTACCCAAGTTGGAAAACCAGCTAAGCTTCCAGTAGACAATGTGACACCAATTCCAAATGCTAGAGCTGTTCCGACAACCCCAGTATTTCGAGGAGTCATTTCCTGCGAAGCAATCATCCGAATACCTGTCATAGAAATAGAAGCAAAAACTGAAATCGTTGCACCACCAATTACCGCGTAAGGAATCGTAGTTAATAACGCAGCTACTTTCGGAACAAAACCAGCAATTAATAATATAACTGAAGCGAAAACCAGAACATATTTATTAATCACTTTTGTTACCGTAACCAGACCAACATTTTGTCCAAAAGTTGCCACTGGGATTGATCCAAATAAACTGCCAATAAAGTTAGTGAAACCACTCCCCATAATTCCGCCAGATAATTCTTCATCCGTTGCATCCCGATCCATTGCCCCAACCGTTGTTGCTGTAAATTGACCGATGGCTTGAACAGCATCAACAATAAACATCACCACAAGCGTAAAGATAGGTACCAGTTGAAAATCCAGTCCAAAATGAAACGGGGTAATTACCTGAACGATTTTAGCATTTTGAACTGGCTCAAAACTAACCATCCCTAAAGCTAAAGAAATCAAATAACCAATAACCATTCCGTTTAAAATTGCTGATAACTTCAAAAATCCTTTTGCAAAATAATTGAAGTAAAAGACAATCGCAAAGGTTAATAATGCAACTAACCAATTCCGGGCTGAACCAAAATCAGCACTACCAGCTCCTCCTGCCATATACTTAATCGCAACTGGAAACAAGGATAGTCCAATGCTTAAAATAACCGTTCCTGTTACTAAAGGCGGAAACAACACACGGATTTTTTTAATGAACAAACCAACAATAATAACAAGAATACTGCCAACTAATTGGGAACCAAAAATTGCTGCAATCCCAAAATCAGCTCCGATGGCCATCAAAATCGGTACATACGCAAAACTTGCCCCCATCATAACTGGTAACCGTGAACCCACTTTTCCAAAAATAGGGAAAAGTTGAATTAACGTTGCAACTGCTGAAAAAATCAATGATGTTTGAATCAAAATAGTCGTATCACTAGGACTTAATTGGCAAACTTTGGCAATCATAATTCCCGGTGTGACAATCCCTACTACTGCTGCGACAACGTGTTGCAATCCCATCGGAATTGCTTCAGAAATTGATAGTTTCGCATCATATTCAAATAATGCTTGCTCTTTTTTTTCATTCATAGGATCGTTTCCTTCTTCTTTTTATTCTAAAAGGATTGTTCCCCTTAATCAGTAAAGAATGCAATCCTTTTTCCTTCAGAAACATCTTAAAAATTATCCTTTGACAGCAACTGCTTCAATTTCAAATAAACCATCTTTTGGCAACTTGGCTACTTCTACACAAGAACGTGCAGGCAAAACTTCTGAAAAGTAATTCCCATAGATTTCGTTAATTTTGCTAAAATCAGACATATGTTGTAAAAACACCGTTGTTTTCACAACATTATCATAGGTCATCTCGACCTCTTTTAAAATCGAACCTAAATTGATAAAAGCTTGTTTTGCTTGTTCTTCCACTGTAGCCTTCATTTCGCCCGATTGCGGATCTAATCCTAGTTGTCCAGAAATGTACAACGTATTTCCCGCTAAGACAGAATGTGAATAAGGCCCTACAGCAGCTGGTGCCTGTGCAGAATTAATCATTTTGTTTGTCATCGTTTTCCTCCATTCTATGATTCTTTATTTTCAATTAAAGTCCCTGTTTTTCCAGATAATCCTTCTTTGGCTTTTTCTAATAACGTAATCAATGTTTTTCGACCTGGCTTAGATTCAGCAAACTTAATCGCTGCTTCAACTTTTGGTAACATTGAACCTGGAGCAAACTGACCTTCTTGCGCATATTGTTTCATTTTTTCTGTTGAAACATTCCCTAAGGCTTCTTGATTTTCTTTACCAAAATTAATACAAACTTTTTCAACTGCTGTTAAAATCACGAGCAGATCAGCATCCACTTGTTCAGCCAGTCGTTCACTACAAAAATCTTTGTCGATGACTGCATTGACACCTTTTAGTCGGTTCCCTTCTTGAATGACTGGGATGCCACCACCGCCGCCAGCAATGACTGTTTGGCCAGCATCAACCAATGTTTGAATCGTGAGAAGTTCGACAATATTTTTTGGTTTAGGAGAAGCGACGACTTGGCGATAACCACGGCCAGCATCTTCCATCACTTGTATATTTTTTTCTTTGACTAATTGTTCTGCTTCTTCTTTTGTCATGAAGCGGCCAATTGGTTTCGTTGGTTTTTTGAACGCCGGATCATTTTCATCCACGACCACTTGAGTGACTATGGTGGTGACGGCTTTACTTATATTTCGTTGACGCAACTCTTCTTGTAGCGCATTCTCTAAATCATAGCCAATGTAACTTTGACTCATGGCTACGCACACGGATAACGGAACAACTGGATATTGTGGATTATTAAAGGAAAATTCTTCCATAGCTAATTGAATCATCCCCACTTGAGGACCATTGCCATGAGATAAAATAACTTCATATCCTGCTTCAATCAAATCTGCAATCGCTTTGGAGGTCTGTTTTACGGCAGTCATCTGCTCCGTCAAATTATTTCCTAAAGCATTGCCACCTAAAGCTACTACGACGCGTTTGCCCATTGCTTCACCTCATTTTCTGTTTTATAAAAAGGACGATGCTTTTTCTTTTTCACAACGAGTTTTCGTATTAACTGTCTGTTGTCGTTGCATGAAGTCAACGCACATGACTAAGCGTTCTTGACTCGAGACAATCACACATTCATGAATAGACTTGGGAAGGTCTTATTTGTTCATGTTGAAGAGGCAACTTCTAATGATTCATTGTGTAAAGAAAAAGCATCTGTCTTCATGCCAAATTCATTATTTTACTTCTCTTGGTGTCGCTTTATCCGCTAAGTCTGTTAAGGTTTTTTGCGGATTTTTTACTTTACTTAAGAAAATCATAGCCGCAATAACATACGGTTTGTAGCTAGCTTCTTTGTAAAGTTCGACCCGATAACGATCGAAAACAGAAGCTTCCACTTCACCTTCTTCACAACTTACACCAGTAATATCAGCTGGTAGACAATGCATATACAAAGCTTTGCCGTCTTTCGTTGTTTTCATCAATTCTTCTGTACATTCCCAATCTTTGTGCTTTTTATTTTGAGAAAGTAATTCTTGTTCTAATTGATCAATTCCTGCTTGGTCACCATTGCCATATAATTCAGTTCGCTTTTCCATTGCCGCAAAAGGTGCCCAGCTTTTCGGATAAACAACATCCGCATCTTTGAATGCTTCTGCCATACTATTCGTTTTAGTAAAGTTTCCACCAAATTCTGCCGCATTTTTCTTCGCAACTTCTTCTACTTCTGGCATAATTTCATAACCTTCTGGATGTGCTAAGACGACATCCATTCCTAAACGGGTCATTAGACCAACAATTCCTTGAGGAACAGATAATGGTTTTCCATAAGATGGTGAATACGCCCAAGTCATGGCAACTTTTTTCCCTTTCAGGTTTTCAATGCCACCAAATTCATGAATTAAATGCAACGCATCCGCCATTGCTTGCGTCGGATGGTCAATATCACATTGTAAATTCACTAACGTTGGGCGCTGTTCCAATACCCCATCTTTATATCCTTCTTGGACAGATTCTGATACTTCGTGCATGTAAGCATTGCCTTTACCAATGTACATGTCATCACGAATACCAATGATATCAGCCATAAAAGAAATCATGTTTGCTGTCTCACGAACAGTTTCTCCGTGAGAAATTTGACTTTTTCCTTCGTCTAAATCTTGAACTTCTAAGCCCAAAAGATTACACGCTGAAGCGAAACTAAAACGTGTTCTTGTAGAGTTGTCTCGGAATAAAGAAATCCCCAAGCCACTATCAAAGATTTTAGTTGAAATATTATTTTCTCTTAAATAGCGTAATGTATCGGCAACTGTGAAAACAGCTTCTAATTCATCTCTTGTTTTTTCCCAAGTTAGGAAAAAGTCATTTTCGTACATTTTTTCAAATTCTAATTTATCTAATTTCTCAATATATTCTTTAAACGTTTCCATTCCATCTGCTCCTTTTTTCTTGTCTAATAATCCTTTACTTAACCACAATAGACCGTTGGTAATGCCGCATAAACGGCTGCACAACGAACCAAATCATCTTTCCAAGTTTTTTCATTTGGTGCATGTGCTTGTGCTTCGGCCCCTGGCCCGAAACCAATACAAGGAATGCCATTACGTCCCATAATTGAAACGCCATTTGTTGAGAAGGTCCACTTATCTAACAATGGGCGTTCTTCACGCATTTCCAATGTTTCTACAGAGCCTTTCCGTGTTTCTCCATAGAGATTTTTATGCGTTTCCATCAAGGCTTTTGTTACATCATGATTTTCTGGAATGACCCACGTTGGGAAATAACATTCAATTTCATAAGTTAAATCAGTATAAGAAGGACGATCATAGTTGTACATTGAAACCGTCACATCATCTCCATATTTTTTAACAGCTGGTAAATTGCGAATTTCTTCCAAACAACTTTCCCAAGTTTCTCCAGCAGTCATTCGACGGTCTAGTGAAACGATACAGCCATCCGCAACAGCACACCGACTTGGTGAAGAATGGAAAATTTGCGAAACAGTCACCGTACCACGACCTAAGAAACGGGCTTCTTGCCACTCTGGATTGTACTTAGGATCTAACATACGAACTAAACCACGAATCGCTGTGCTTTCTGTATCTCCATTGTTGTTTAAGGCACGAACATCTTGTAAGATATCCGCCATTTTGTAAATGGCATTATCTCCACGTTCTGGTGCTGAGCCATGACACGAAACGCCTTTGACATCAACTTTAATTTCCATTCGGCCTCTTTGACCACGATAAATCCCACCATCTGTTGGCTCTGTTGAAACAACAAATTCTGGACGGATACCATCTTCTTTGATAATGTACTGCCAGCATAAACCGTCACAGTCTTCTTCTTGGACAGTAACTGTTACCAAAGCAGTGTATTTTTCTGATAATAGACCTAAATCTTTCATGATTTTAGCGCCATAAATAGCCGAAACAATCCCGCCTTCTTGGTCAGATGTACCGCGACCACCGATCTCAGTTTCTGTTTCATAACCATCGTAAGGATCAAATTTCCAGTTACTCATTTCACCAATTCCGACAGTATCCATGTGCCCATCAAAAGCAATTAATTTTTCACCAGACCCCATATAACCAAGTAAATTTCCTTGAGGATCAATGTCAATTTTATCGAAACCTAATTTTTCCATTTCGGCTTTTGCTCGCGCAATTTTGTTGCCTTCTTCTGCACTTTCTCCTGGAATTTTGACAAGGTCTCTTAAAAATTTGACCATATCTTCTCTGTAACCTTCTGCTGCTGCATTTACTGCATTAAAATCCATTCCTTTTACCTCCATAAAATTTTTTTATAATTGTCTGGATCAGTGTCCCCTTCGGTAGAAAACATTAAAACGTTTGACGTCTCATCCAGTTGCAATGCCTCACGTAATTCTTGATAGTCGGGATCTTGCATCACTGTAGCTACTAAGCCCATTGCTACTGCCCCAGATTCGCCTGATACAACTTGCGGATCCCCTTTTAATGGCGCGCCCAACATACGCATTCCTTTTTCAGAAACCCAATCTGGTGCTGAAACAAAGAAGGATGTATGATTTTTTAGAATATCAAAAGAAATCGTATTAGGTTCTCCACATGCTAGGCCAGCCATAATTGTCTGTAAATCACCATCGACAAAGCGAATTTCTCCGTCTTTTTTAATTGCTGATTGATATAAACAGTCAGCCGCCTGTGCCTCAACTACGACCATAATCGGTGGGTTTTCTGGAAAAGCATTAGCAAAATAACCAATCACCGCCCCAGCTAAACTGCCGACACCAGCTTGAACAAAAACATGACTAGGTCGTTCAGAGCCAAATTTTCTTAATTGTTGAGAGGCTTCTAACGCCATCGTTCCGTATCCTTGCATAATCCAAGTCGGAATTTTTTCATATCCGTCCCAAGCGGTGTCTTGAACCATGACACCGTTTTCAGTTTCTTCGGCCATTTTATTAGCCATTCGTACACATTCATCGTAATTAACTTCTTCAATTGTGACGGTTGCGCCTTCTTTTTCAATATTTTCTTTTCTCGTCTGTGTTGAACCCTTCGGCATGAGTACAACTGATTTTTGGCCTAATTTATTTGCAGCCCAAGCGACTCCTCGTCCATGGTTACCATCAGTTGCTGTAAAAAACGTAGCTTGTCCAAAAGCTGATCGTAATTGATCAGAAGTTAATTCATCATATGTTAGTTCCGAAACATCTTTCTTTAATTTTTCGGCAATATAGTTAGCCATGGCAAAAGAACCACCTAAGACTTTAAAAGCATTTAAACCAAAGCGATAAGATTCATCTTTAACAAAGAAATCATTTAACCCCAGATAAGCGGCCATATGATTCAATTCTGCTAATGGTGTTTCTGAATACTGTGGAAAACTTTTGTGAAAAGCCAAAGCTTTCTCAATTTTTTCTTTAGACATCAGAGGTAAGTACTTATCCTCCGTCTTCGGCATTTCATTTGCTGTCCATTTAATTTTTTCCAAAAATACTTCTCCTCCTTCTATTTTTAAGTTGCTTTACGAAAAACAAATTTTCCTTGATTTGCCAAGATGACTTGCCCAGCTTCAGCAACTTTTTGACCTCTTAAATAAACCATTCGAGCCTGTCCTTGTGTTTCAAATCCTTCATACGGCGTATAGTCGACATTTTGTAACTGCGTTCTCGCAGCAATCACGCCGGTTGTTCTAGGATCCCAAACAACTAAATCGGCATCACTGCCTTCTTGCACCACACCTTTTTGTGGATACATCGAGAATTGTTTAGCAATATTTTCAGAAAGCAAAGCAACCATTTTTTCCAAGGTGATTCGGCCCTTCGCCACACCTTCCGTGTAAATTAATTCTGGTCTCGTTTCAACACCTGGCATCCCATTGGGAATTTTACTAAAATCATCTTTGCCAACTGTTTTTTGTCCGTGAAAATTAAAGCTGCAGTGATCTGTCGATATTGTATTGATTGCCCCCTCTTTAATCCCTTGCCACAAAGCCTGTTGATCCTCTCGTTTGCGTAGTGGCGGTGAGCAGACATATTTTGCTGCTTCAAAATTAGGCGCATCGTACAAGTGATCATCTAGTAAAAGATATTGAGGGCAAGTTTCTACATAAACTGATTGTCCTCTTTGACGAGCCCGTTCCACCGCTTCTAATGATCGTTTTGTGCTTAAATGCACAATGTTAACCGACAAATCAGCCATTTCCGCTATCATCAAATATCTTGCTACCGCTTCTGCTTCAACAGCCGCCGGTCTTGATAACGGATGATAGTGCGGGGTTAGCTTTCCTTGAGAAACATATGATTGGATTAATTCATCTACTAAATCACCATTTTCACAATGAACGCCTAACATTCCATTAACTTTTTTTATTTCCTTCATCGCTTCAAAAATTTCCGCATCTGTGGTCCACAAATTATCATAAGCCATATACATTTTGAAGGAAGTAATACCTGCAGCAATCATTTCCTGAATTTCAGCAGCTATCGTTGGTTTCCATTCAATCATGGACATATGGTAAGTATAATCACATGAACTCTTGCCTTCAGCCAATTGATTCCAAGTAGCTAAACAGTCTTTCAATGAGCCGCCTTTATTAGGTGTAGCCATATCAATAACCGTAGTCGTACCTTTGGCCACCGCCGCTTGGCTTCCAGTGGTAAAGTTATCCGCCGTACTTAACGAACCTTTGCCATTATTTAATTCCAGATGCGTATGCGCATCAATAAAGCCTGGTAATACATAACACCCCGTAACATCCTCAATCTGAGAATTTTCTACTGGTAAATTTGCCCCCATCTCTACAATTTGCTCGCCGTCAATTCGAATATCCAATTGACGACGATTATATGCAGATACGACGGTTCCACCTTTGAGCAGAATAGACATTTATTTATCCCCCAGTCGTAAATTTCCTTTTATGCTTGCATACAATAAGCATATTCTTCAATCATAGTTACCATTAATGCGATTAAATCTTCTGGTACATCTAATCCTTGATCCGTTAATTGAATTGTTGACACCGTTCCCCATAAACGCAGTAAACAAATTTTATCCACAGGATTTTGAACATAGAAACCTGAATTAGTACTGTCATAAAAATCAGATTCACTGTTAAATAAGGTAAATTTGTCTTTGTAAGGGGCACTTGCATAAGGGCAAAATGTTTCACAGTTGCCACATTCGTTACACATCCGATCAACATGGACAATTTGTGGTTTTCCTTCGACATACACAACAATATTTGCTCGGTTTGGACAGACATCCATACAAGATTCACAAATTGTGGAGCATTCTAAGCAACGACTATCTTGACTACAAGACATCTCGTCTGTCACAAGGATACCCCGTTTGTTTCTAACAAATGCGACATCACTATTTAAATTATCTTTTTCATAGTGATGATTGTGGACAAGGCAAATATTATTGGCCGCTTTTGTTGCATCAGCGATTGCTTCAACAATTGTGGCTGGTCCTAAATTAGCGTCACCAATGACATAGACACCTGGTATATTTGTTTCCAATGTTTCTTGATTTGAAACGACTTTCCCATAGTTGTCCGTGTGAATGCCTAATGCTTGGTAAAACTCTGTATCTACTTTTTCACCAACAGCGGCAATCACTGTATCAGCAGGAATATCAATCATTTCTCCTGTACCAATTGGTCGACGGCGTCCAGAGGCATCTCGTTCACCTAGGACCATTTTTTCACAAGTTAATTGTTGATTTTCATGTTTAATTGGCGAAAGTAATTCTAAAAAATCAACACCATCTTCTAAAGCTAAATAAAGTTCTTCTTCATCTGCTGGCATATTGCGTTTATTCCGACGATAAACCACTGAGACTTTTTTAACACCAGGTAATGTTGTGGCTGCACGAGCACAGTCCATGGCTGTATTTCCGCCACCAACGACGACAATCTGTTCTCCATAAGGATTAATTGTTGGATTTTCTCGGTTTGCTTTTAAAAATTCTAACGAGTTCAATGCCCGACCAGATTCTAAACGAAGGACCCCATGTTTCCATGCACCAATGGCATAAATAACATTCGTATAGCCTTGGTTTTTCAATTCCGCCAATGATGGCGCCTCTTGTCCTGTACGGAATTCGGCTCCCATAAATTCCGCTAACTGAACGTCTTTTTGAACAGATTCCATAGAAATTCGAAATTCTGGTACAATCTGGCTACAAACGCCCCCAATTGTCTCGGATTTTTCAAACACAGTAACAGGCATGCCTTCACGTGCTAATAAATACCCAGCAGAGATCCCTGCAGGGCCTCCACCCACAACAGCTGTTTTAGGTGCATTTTCTTTTGGCTGTGGCTTTTCTAGTGTCGTCAATAATTCATCATAAGCATGTTCAGCTGCTTCTAACTTCACTTCCCGAATATGAATAGATTCTTCATAAAATTGACGTGTACATTTAGTCATACAAGGATGTGCACAAATGGTTCCAGTAATAAAAGGCAACGGATTTTTATCGACAATTACTTGCAAGGCCTTTAAATAATTACCTTCACTTACATAACGAAGGTAAGCAGGAATATCCTGATTGATTGGACAACCACCGTCACTTCGACAAGGAGCAATATAACAATCTGTTAACGGAACTGTTTTTCTTAGTTTGGTACTTTCTGGTAATTTAATTGATTTTTGGTAACGCGCTTGTGTTTTAGCTTTCTCAACAACTTGAGCTAATTTATCCAAGTTGACATGAACCATCTGAGGATATTCTGCTGCGCTTAATACATTAGCAACTTGATTCATTCGTTGATAGCCACCAGGTTTCAACAGAGTCGTTGCCATAGTGATTGGCCAAATCCCAGCATCAAATATTTCTTTACTATTGAAAATATCTGCACCGCCAGAATAAGAAATTTGTAGTTTCCCATCAAATGCTTCTGATAATTTTTGTGCCAATGAAATACTAAGAGGAAATAGCGAACGTCCTGACATGTACATTTCATCACCAGGTAATTCATTTGCTGCAATCGTTACTGGGAAAGTGTTCGTAATTTTAACTCCGAAGCTTAGATTTTTACTATTAGCTAATAATTGCAGACGTTGTAACATCGGTACTGCTTCTTCAAATTGTAAATCTTCTTTAAAATGGTGATCGTCAAAAACCATATAATCAAACCCTAGCTCATCCATCGTTTGACGCGCATATTCATAACCTAACATGGTTGGATTACATTTAATAAAAGAATGGAGCCCTTTTTCACTTAATAAATAGGCCGCAATTCGTTCAATTTCGTCTGATGGACAACCGTGTAAAGTCGACAGCGTAATAGAATGACAGACTTTAGGACTAATTGCTTCGATATATAAGTCATCTACTTTTTTAAAATAAGATAGATATTTTTTGGCAGCTGCTTGGCATTCCGCCCAAATCGGCGTTCCTTCTGCGTTTTGCATTTCGTTAATATAACGATCAATTTTTGGTGATTGAATCCCTGCCAAATCATAGCCAACACTCATGTTAAAAATGAAACCATTCGGGTCACCTAGCTCGAACTCTTTACTCAGTAACTTCAAAACGAACCATGCTTTGACGTATTCATCATAAGCTTGGGGAACGCGCAATTCTGTGGACCACTCAACGTTGTAACATTCATCTGCTGCTGCGATACATGGTTTACTCACTGGTAAATCTTCTCCATCCAGTATCTGGACTGTCTTAACTTCAAAAAAACGAGAACCTGTTAAATAGGCCGCAATAATATTTTGTGCTAATTGTGTATGAGGACCTGCTGCCGGACCACAAGGGGTTTCCATTTTTTCTCCAAATAACGAAATCGTTTTTGTAGGATCCGCATGATAAAATTTACGAATGCCAAAAATTGTGCCATCTTGTTGATACTCACTAAAAATCCAATTTAATAAAGCCTCAATTGAGATGGGATGCATAATATCACTCATTAACGTCACTCCTTTTATTTATAATGAAAGCTATTGATTTACTCGTTTCCAGAAAGATTGTGCTTGCGTTTGCGCATCATGCCAAACTTTCTCTTCATCAATTCCTTGAACTTCACGATTACGCATCCGAATTTCTCCATTAATCACCGTGTCAGTGACCATCCCACCATTCATGCCGAATAAAATGTGCATGTTATAATTCTCTTTTGTCATTGGTGTCGGGCCATGATAATCAACAATAATGACGTCTGCTGCTGCATTAGGTTCTAAAACGCCTAGCTTTGTTTTAAAATAGCGATTAGCCATTTGCGGATTATTATCAAACAGCATTGTGGGAATTTCTGCCCAAGCCGCATTTGGATCAGCTAAATGATGTTTGTGGATAACATTTCCTACCTTATAGGATTCCGTCACATCATTCGTATAACCATCTGTGCCAAGACCCATCAAAATACCATACTCATTAAACATGCGCATCGCAGGTGGGCAACCGACCGCATTCCCCATATTCGACTCTGGATTCGTGACCACCATTGTGCCTGTATCTCTTAGTAATTCCATCTCATGAGGTCCAATATGGATGCAATGGCCTGCCATTGTCTGTTTTCCTAAAATCCCTAAATCAAATAATCGGTTCACAATCGGCTTCCCATATTTTTTCAAAGAATCATGAACATCGGCTAAATCCTCTGCAATATGAATATGATAACCAATCCCATCTGGCGTATTGGCTGCACATAATTCTAAAGAAGCATCTGATAAAGTAAATGCTGCATGCATCCCCATCATCGCTTTTTGCATATCATCATTTCTTAAGGAACTGGCTTTAATAAAGGCGGCATTTTCTTGAACTGCTTCCCGCATTTTCTGCTCACCATCGCGATCAGAAACTTCATAACAAAGGCAGGTCCGAATCCCTAACTCGTCCGCTGCATTAGATAATTGGGTTAAACTCCCTGTAATTTCTCCGTAACTAGCATGATGATCAAAGACAGTTGTAACGCCGTTGCGAATACTATCTAAATAAGCAACCTTACCACTTTGATAAGTGTCTTCTAATGTCAAGGCACGATCAATTCGCCACCATTGATCTACCAAAATATCCATGAAATTTTTAGGGTGATAATTCGTTAAACTTAACCCACGTGCAAAGGTACTATAAATATGATTGTGCATGTTAATAAAGCCTGGCATAATCACTCCACCTTTAGCATCAATAAATGTCGCTTCTGGATAAGCTTGTTTTAATTCTTCTGTTGTTCCGACTTGTTTCACAACTTGACCATCAATCGCCACACACCCATTTTCAAAAAAATGATTCTGCGCATCCCGAGTGATTAAACGCCCATTTCCAATTAATAACATGTATTCTCCTCCTATTTTCCAACCTATTCCCCACATGTAGCAAACGCTTACAAATCAATCGCTCAATCATTCACGAATATAGCTTGTCTAGCTTTTCTAATCTATATTCCCTACGAAAAGTATTTGAAGCGCTTGCACTTTTTTACTAACGAACTCATTAACTTGATTAAAGTATATCACCTTGACTTAAAAAAAACAATGCTACCTAAAAAATATTTTTTAGAATTTTGACAGCCGTTATCTTGTATTATTATTTTTATCATGCTATCATTATTTTTCAGAACAGGTAGTATGCGACATTAAAGGATTTAGCCCTGCCTATTCCATTTAAAAATATTATGTTAAATTTGACACAATCTTATAAAAACTGTTTGTGCCAGGCACATTAGAAAGGAGCTTATTTATGTTATCCGACGAAAAACTTACTTTTTTAACACAAATTGCTAAAGGTTTAGCTGGTCAATTTGGGGAAAACTGCGAAGTCGTTATCCACCAAATCAATGAAGACAATATTAACAATTCTATTGTTTCCATCGAAAATGGTCATGTCTCTTCTCGTCATCTGGGCGATGGACCTTCTCAAGTAGTCTTAGAAGCCTTAAAAAAAGACCCTAGTGAGTTGAATGATCATATTAACTATCTGACCCGCACCCATGATGGTCGTATTTTAAAATCTAGTACAATGTATTTTAAAGATGAGAATGGTCAACTCGATGGTATTTTTGCTATTAACTACGACATCACTACATTGATTGCTGCAGAGTCGAACTTAAAATCTTTGATTTCCACTGCAGAACCTGAAGAAGATAAAGACCCTGATTACATTCCTCAGGATGTTAATGAGTTGTTAGACGATTTAATTCATGAATCAGTCAAATTAGTTGGCAAGCCGGTCCCATTAATGACGAAGGACGATAAAATCAAGTGTATTCAATTTTTAAACAATAAAGGCGCCTTCTTAGTCACTAAATCTGGGGACAAAGTTTCTAACTTCTTCAATATTTCTAAATATACGCTATACAGTTATATTGATGCGAAATAAAAATGGAAATCGATGGACGATTTGTTGTTAAGACAAGTCGTCTATTCTCTTTTTTCCTTCACTATTCTACTTTTTCTAAAAGACTTTTTAAATAATAGTAAGAAAAAGTAAAAGGAATTAATTTTTTATTTTAGTTATGGTATGATAGATTGAGTTTAATTTAAAATAACGAAAAATTAAAGATATAGAAATTGGGGGACAACAAATGGGGATTCGAAGTCATTTAGCAATTGCTGCAGGAAAAACTTCGCAATGGGTTTTACAAACATTTTTTAAAGGCGGCAGTAGCTACCCAGGGAAATTAGCCCTAAAAATCGATCCTAAAATTTTAGATACATTGGCAAAAGACTATGAAATTGTCGTAGTCACTGGAACGAACGGCAAAACATTGACAACTGCTTTAACTGTTAACATTTTACGCCAAGAATTTGATGAGGTATTAACAAATCCAACGGGTGCTAACATGGAGCAAGGAATTGTCTCTACTTTTTTAAATGCCAAGGCGAAAAAAGGACAAAAGAAATTTGCGGTGTTAGAAATTGATGAAGCAAGTTTAAGCCGTGTCACTAAATATATTCAACCAAAATTATTTGTTTTTACGAATATTTTCCGCGACCAAATGGATCGCTATGGTGAAATTTATACGACGTATCGCTTAATTATGGAAGGCGCCGCTGCTGCTCCTGAAGCAACTATTTTGTGCAATGGTGATTCGCCAATTTTTAATTCAAAAGAAACTGTAAATCCTCGCAAATACTATGGATTTAATCATTTACCACCGAAAGAGCAATTGGCTCATTACAATACAGATGGGGTTTTATGTCCAAAATGTAATCATATTCTTCATTATAAAATGATTACGTATGCTAATTTAGGTGATTACTATTGCCCAAATTGTGGCTTCAAACGCCCTGAATTGGATGTGCAGTTAACGGAAATGGTCCGGATGGATAATACATCTGCTGATTTTGTGATTGATGGCGAAGAATACGGCATTGCTGTTGGTGGGATGTATAATGTTTATAATGCGCTAGCGGCCACAGCGGTAGCAGAATATTATCAGGTGGCACCAGATAAAATCCGAGCAGGCTTAGCTTATGATGAAAAAGTTTTTGGGCGTCAAGAAACCATTAAAGTTGGCGATAAAGAATGTACGTTAGTTTTAGTAAAAAATCCCGTTGGTTTAAATCAGGTCATTGATATGATGGGCTTAGCCCCTTACTCTTTCTCGCTGGTTTCATTATTAAATGCTAATTATGCAGATGGAATTGATGTCAGTTGGATTTGGGATGGTAATCATGAAGCCTTTGCTGATATGGACATTCCAAAAGTAATTGCTGGCGGTGATCGCCATGAAGATATGGCCTTGCGTTTAAAAGTTGCGGGTATTCCTGAAGAAAAATTACTAGAAATTGCTGATTTAGAGCAAGTAATTTCAGAAATTAAAACGTTGCCGACAGATCATGTCTATATTTTGGCAACCTATACTGCTGTTTTGCAATTAAGAAAATCATTAACAGCCCAAGGGTATATTCAAGGGGGAATGAATGGTGTCTAAAGAATTAGTCGTTTGTCATTTATATGGCAACTTATTAAATACTTACGGAGATAACGGAAATTTATTGATGCTTAAATATTTAACCGAAAAAATGGGCGTTACCTTCCGATCAGAAATTATTAGTATCTACGAACCGTTTGATCCCGAAAAATATGATTTAGTCTTTGTTGGTGGCGGTCAAGACTTCGAGCAACTGATCATCTCAGAAGACATTCAGAATAAAAAAGAAGCTTTGACTTCTTATATTGAAAATGACGGCGTCTTGTTAGCTATCTGTGGTGGTTATCAACTTCTAGGACATTACTATGTCGGCGCACAAGGCGAAAAAATTAAAGGAATCGGTGCATTAGATCATTACACTTTGAGCCAAGACAACAATCGTTTCATTGGTGATATTGAAATTTATAATGAAGAATTTGATGAAACGTATTATGGTTTTGAGAATCATAACGGCATGACTTTTTTAGGCGAAGGGGAACGACCTTTAGGAACAGTCAAACAAGGCAAAGGCAATAACGGTCAAGATAATGGCGAAGGCGTTGTCTATAAAAATGTGTTTGGCTCCTACTTCCACGGTCCAATCTTAGCACGCAACAAAAATCTAGGGATTCGGTTAATTCGGACCGCTTTAGAGAAAAAATATGGTGAACCGATCGCTATTCCTGAAACGCTTTATAAATAAAAGAAGAATCTAGTTCCTACATATAGGGCTAGATTCTTTTTCATTTATCCGACAACTATTTACATCTTTACAAAATATAGTAAGATAAAGAGGTGCATTTAAAATCGAGAATTTCTCGGACTGGTTCGGAAACTTCCCAGAATAAAAAACTAAGTATCTCTCAATACTAACTCAAGTCATAGCTTTTTTAACAAGAGTTATCATTTGCAGTTAATGAAAAAGGAGGATTGGAAAAAATGCAAAAAGTAATTATTGATTGTGATCCTGGAATTGATGACACGCTTGCTCTCTTGTATGCACTTGCTTCACCAGAGCTAGATGTCCAAGCGATTACCGTTGTTTGTGGAAATGTCCCTGTGGAGATTGGCGTGGAAAATGTTTTTAAATGTTTGGAAAAAGTTAATCGCTTAGATATTCCTGTCTACCAAGGGGCTGCTAGCCCTTTAAAACGGCCATTTGTTAGTGCACAAGATACACATGGCATGGATGGTTTAGGTGAAACATATTTCCCCAGAACTAGCAAAATCCAAGCACAAGCGCTTTCCGCTGCTGACTATTTAGCACAAACCTTTCAACAAGCTACCGATTGCTCAATCATTGCCCTTGGTCCTTTAACAAATATTGCTTTGGCTTTAAAAAAAGAACCTCTTCTGGGGCGAAATCTTCAACGTTTTGTCTCAATGGGTGGTACCTTTAAAAGCCACGGCAATTGCTCTCCTGTTGCAGAATTTAATTATTGGTGTGATCCTGATGCAGCAGCTTGGTTTTTTGAGAAATTAGGTGCAAAAATCGAAATGGTCGGCTTAGATGTCACACGAGAAATTGTTTTTACACCAACAATTCTCAATTATTGTCAACGACTCAACCCCAAAATGGGGAATTACCTCGCTGAGATTACTCAATTTTATTTTGATTTTCATTGGAAATATGAACGTATTTTAGGGTGTGTTATCAACGATCCCTTAGCGGTTGCTTATTTTATTGATCCTACGCTCTGCCAAGGCTTTTCCAGTTACGGACAAATTGTTCCTGACGGCATTGCTATGGGGCAATCAATGATCGATCAGTATCATTTCCAGCAGCAACCAGCTAATTGTCATGTCTTGACTACGGTTGATAGTCAACAGTTTTTCGTGAAGTTTCTATCCATTCTTTTAAATGTACAAATAGATGAGATCGAAAGAGATTTCAAAAATTTAAGGATGGGATAACCATGAAAAAAATAACACCACGAATCATTACAATTATCGCTTTTAGTGTTGCTTTAAATTACCTTGGCAGTACCATTGCATTGCTCCTTCGCTTACCAATCTATCTTGATAGCGTGGGAACTATTTTTACAGGTGCGTTATTAGGCCCACTCTTTGGTGCACTGACAGGTATTTTAACAAGTCTACTAACTGGATTGACAACGGATATCTTTTCTCTGTATTATTCACCTGTCCAACTCTGCACAGGAATTTTAGCAGGTTTGCTCCTTCATCAGCAGTTAAAAGTAACCAAATTACCATTTAAAACGTTGTGGTTAACGATACCAGGAACAGTGATTTCTTCCTTGATTACAGTTTGTTTATTTGGTGGAATTACTTCTGCTGGCTCCAGCATAATTGTCCAATTTTTATATGGTTTAGGCTTAAATCAGCTAGCAAGCGTCCTGTTGGTTCAATTGATAACAGATTACGGGGATCGTCTGCTATCAGTCATCATCGTCACAGCTGTTATCGCTGCCTTACCTAAACGTTCCTTTATAACAAAATAAACTGTTTTAATGCCAAAAAAAGAGGAAATCATCTGTTGATGATCTCCTCATTTTTTTAGCGACTGCCAGGTTCTGAAGCTATAATCGTTAGATCACCTTCAAAACGCCAGCTCGGAATATCTGTCGGAAAGATAAAGCTATCGCCTTTTTTCAAATCAAAAGTAGCCACATCTGCTTTTGCAGCATCTTCTGTAATCAATCGACCCACACCTTCAATAACTGTTGCTAATGTATAAGGTGCTTGTTTTTTAACTTTTAGAATCCCACTGACACGCCACTCATAGACATTAAAGAAATCTGTTTTTACATAAGTAACAATGCTTGATTGTCCTTGATTTTCTTGTTGAATAGAGAGGTCAGGATCCTTCGCCGGAACGGTTGTCACATCAATGGATTGTTGAATATGCAATTCCCGTGTCTTTCCTTGATCATCTGTTCGATCATAATCATAAACCCGATACGTAGTATCACTGCTTTGTTGCGTTTCTAAAATTAAAATACCCGAGCCGATGGCATGAATAGTGCCGCTTGGTACATAATAAAAATCGCCTTTTTTCACTGGTACTTTTCTTAAAAGATCGTCCCAACGACCTTCTTCAATCATTTCAGCTAGTTCTTCTTTTGTTTTTGCGTGATGTCCATAAATGATTTCAGCGCCAGGTTCTGCATCAATAATGTACCAACATTCAGTTTTGCCTAGCTCGCCTTCATGTTTTTGACCATATGCATCATCAGGATGAACTTGCACGGATAAATCATCTTCAGCATCTAAAATTTTCGTTAATAATGGAAAGACAGCGCCACCTGCATGGCCGAATAACTCTTGATGGTCTGCCCACAATTCATCTAATTTTTTTCCTTTAAATTCGCCATTTAAAACAGTACTAACGCCATGTGGATGTGCACTGATTGCCCAATCTTCACCAATTTTATCGCTCGGTAAATCGAAACCAAATAGCGTGTGTAGACGATTGCCGCCCCAAATTTTTTCTTGAAAAACAGGTTGTAAAAATAATGGTTCTTGCATTGACTGTGACCTCCCAAATTGAATTCGCTCTCATTATATCACTAAAAACTAGTCATTTCATCTGAAACTGATGATTTCTCTTTTAAATAGGTTGCCAACAACTGATCTCTTTCTTCGATATAAGTGTTCCGGTGGTCCTCTGGATGGACTCGATTAGATAAAAAGATAAACGCTGATTGTTGTTGCACATCAATTAGCAAAAAAGTGCCTGTATAGCCTGTATGGAATAATAATGGCCGTTGCGTAGCTACATCATATTTAAAATCCCAGCCTAGAGAACGTGGTTTATCTGCAGCTGGCACTTGGTTAACTAGTAACAAATCAATTGTCTCTTTTTTCAAGAATTGGTGATTGTGATAACTGCCTCGATTTAAATACATTCGAACAAATTTTGTTAAATCATAGACATTGCTAAACAAGCCAGCATTCCCTGCATGTTCCCGTAAAACCAATGCCTTAGGATCATGGGTTGCACCTCGAATCAACCCTCTTTGTTCATGTAATTCTGTTGGCACACAGTTTAAAGGATTCTTTGGTAGAAACGTACTTTCGTTCATCCCTAAAGGAAGCAATACTCGCTCAGATAAAATTTCTATCATTGATTGTTGGAACATTTCTTCTAACATAAAGCCTAATAAAATAGTCCCTGCATCTGTATAGACGACTTTTTTACCTATTGCTTTGCCTGCGTGAAATGAATGATTGTAGGCGTCTTTTAATTCTTGGGCATTCAGCTGATCACGATTAGGAATATAGCCTTGTAAATCTGCCGTATGTGTCAACAAATGCCGGATTGTAATATTAGAATCTTGAAAAGAGGGATAATAAGTTTGTAATGATTGATCTAGAATAATTTTTCCTTCTTCCACTAATTGCAAAATAACGGTGGTGGTGCCGACTACTTTGGTTAAAGAAGCCACATCAAACAGCATGGCCGAGGTTAATTGTTCTTTGGTGGGTTTTACTTGTGCCAGTCCCCAACAATTGCTCTCCTCTTTTTCACCTTCAATGAAACAAAAACTAGCCCCCGAAAAAACACCTTTTTTCATCATTTTTTGAATTTTCCACTTTGTTTTTTCGTACATTTTTTCACCTTCTATTTTTAATATTAAAGGAAAAGTCTAGAATAAGTTCCGAACAAAAGTAGCGTTAAACTTTTATTCCGACTTTATTCCAGACTTGCTAAAACAAGCTTATTTTGTCTGTCTAAGCGTTTATTTTAAGACAAACCACCATTCCAAGCCAATTGGATCAAACACAGTGACAATTGCTTTTTTCTGGTCAATAAAGAACTCTTGATTTTTTGCCGTTAATTGTTGCTCTATTGCTAAAATATGGTCTTGATCAGAGAGCTTAATGGTAAAGAAATCTAAACCTAAGTGTGGATCAGGTAATTGATCCACTTCACTTGTTTCAGGTTTTTGGAATCCAATAGTTGCTTTGCCATCTTCTAAAACAAATTGATCTTTTTCATTGCGTTTTAAACCCAGAACTTCCTCATAGTATGCTTTTATTTCTTTTTGATTGTTTGTTTTTAATTGCACATGCGCTAAATATGAGCCAGCGGCTAACCCTTGATGTGGCTCTAAGTCCTCACTGATAAGATCTTTAAGCACAATTGGTTGCTTTTCAGAAGTCGAATTTGCTGTTGCTTCATCGTGAAAAATCTCAAATTGATTGCCTTCAAGATCAGTAATGAACATGCTTTGACGTGTGCCAATTTGGAAACTTTCATCAATTGGGTAGTCTTGTTCAAGCACTCGTTGAGCAATTTGTAAAAATTCTTTTTCCGTAGGAACTTTAATTGAAAAATAAGCCATTTGTTTTTCTTCATTATGAAAATCTTCGGCTTTTCTAGTTTCTTCTAAAATTAATAATTGCGTTCCTGCTTCACGTGTACCCCAGATAGACAGGTTATTTTCTTCTGACTTTAAAACAAAACCCATTACTTTTTTATAAAAGTCGACCATTTCGCCAACTTTTTTCGCACGAATGGCAATTGTTTTTAATGTCGCAGCTTTTTCTAATTGAAATTCAGTCATTTTTTCTGTTACCTCCATTTTCTTCTCTCCCATTTTATACATCTCTTGCTATTTCATCAAGTAATATCCTGTTTTTCTCAAAAGAAAATAGAAATTTTTCAATTTCGCTAACTTTTTGTTAAAAAAATAAGGCTTCAGGAACCAGTCTTTACGACTATGGTTCCTGAAGCCTCATCATGAATTACTATTTTTTTGCTTCGCCTTTTAGGCTACTTCTTCTGAAAACTGACTGTTATATAAGTCAGCATAAAAACCGTTTTTCGCCATTAATTCATCGTGGGTTCCTGTTTCTACAATTGAACCTTCTGCCATAACGATAATCGTATCGGCATCACGGATAGTCGACAAGCGATGAGCGACTACAAAGCTGGTCCGATTTTCCAATAAACGATTCATTGCTGCTTGAATCAGTATTTCTGTTCGAGTGTCCACACTTGAGGTGGCTTCATCCAAAATTAAAACGTCTGGATTTGCTAAGAATGCTCGAGCAATTGTAATTAATTGTCGTTGACCTTGAGAAATATTGCTGGCTTCTTCATTTAGAATCGTTTGATAGCCTTCTGGTAATTTTCTGACAAAATCATCCACATGGGCTGCTTTCGCCGCACGGATCACTTCTTCTTCGCTCGCTTGGTCATTACCATAATGAATATTGTCATAGATACTTCCAGTGAACAACCAAGTATCTTGAAGAACCATTGAAAAGTGTGCTCGCAACTCTTCGCGAGATAAATCGCGCGTATCTACGCCATCATATTTGATGCTGCCGCTACTAATATCATAGAAGCGTTCCAATAAGTTAATTAGGGTTGTTTTCCCAGCACCTGTTGGGCCCACGATTGCGACCATTTCCCCAGGTTTAACATTTAAATTGAAATCTTTCATTAATAATTTCTCTGGTGAATAGCCAAAAGCAACATGTTCAAAAGAAACACGATAAGGACTATCTGTTTCCACTGGTACGCCAGAAGGTTCATCCACCATTTCTTCTTCATCTAATACTTCAAAGACACGTTCTGCCGAAGCCACCGTAGCTTGGATTGTATTCATTAAATTAGCGATTTGAGTAATCGGTTGTGAAAATTGATTGGTATATTGAAGAAATGCTTGGACATCCCCTAAATCCATCATACCATTCGCTACTTTTACGCCACCAAGGACTGCAACAAACACATAGCCTAGATTTTTGATAAAGTTCATTAAAGGCATAATGATCGCTGAAATAAATTGTGCTTTGCGACCAGCATGATATAATTTTTCATTTTCTTTTTCAAATACTTCTTGATCACTTTCTTCGTGGTTGAAACTTTTTACTACTACGTGACCACCGTAGGTTTCTTCGACTTGGTTATTCAATAATCCTAAGCTTTTTTGTTGAGCCGCAAAATGTTTTTGCGAGCGAGGCGCCACAACCATCACAACAATTAAACTTAATGGCACTGTTGCTAAGGCAATTAGTGTTAACTGCCAGCTAATGGTCAGCATCATCCAAAGTACACCCACAAATGTCACGATACTGGTAATTAATTGGGTTAAGTTTTGTTGTAAAGTACTCGCAATATTATCCATGTCGTTAATTGCCCGCGACATGATGTCCCCATTACTATGAGTATCATAATAGGAAATTGGAACTTTGTTCATTTTCGCTTCTAATTCTTGACGTAATTCATAAACTGTTCGCTGTGAAACACGTGTCATAATTACTTGCTGCAAGAAATTAAAGACAGCAGAAATAAGGTACATGGCAATAACAATTAATAAAATTTGACCGATTTTGTCAAAATCAATTGGAAAAGATGTTATTTTTAAGCCTTGTTTCATTTCAGCAGCGCCTTTCATGACGCCTTTAAAAATTTCAGTTGTTGCCTGTCCTAATACTTTTGGTGTTTGAATTTGGAAAACGACGGCTGCGATTGCTAACACTAAGACAGCAATAATTGACAGCATTCGTTTAGACATGTATCGAAATAAACGTTTCACTGTTTTCCAGAAATTTTTTGGTTTTGGCCCTTTTGCGCCAATGTTGCGTCCTGGTCCACCGCCCATTGGTCCGCCTTTTGGTCGACTACTCATGCAAGGTCCTCCTCTCTCAATTGAGAATGTACAATTTCTTGATACGTTTGGTTATTCGCTAATAACTCTTCATGCGTTCCTTTACCAACTAATTTTCCTTCGTCTAATACTAAAATTGTCGATGCTTCCATAACCGTACTTACACGTTGGGCCACTAAAACGACAATTGCATCCGTCATCTGCTCTTTTAAGGCTTTTCTTAAATTAGCATCTGTTTTGAAATCCAATGCAGAAAAGGAATCATCAAAAACATAGACATCTGCTGGTTTTACTAAAGCACGAGCAATAGCCAACCGCTGGCGTTGTCCGCCAGAAAAATTACCGCCGCCTTGTTCGACATGACTATCCAAACCTTCTGCCAATTCTGAAACAAACGCCTTCGCCTGCGCGATTTCTAAGGCTTGCCAAATTTCTTCATCGGTCGCATTTGGGGCGCCGTATTGCATATTTTCACGAATCGTTCCTGTAAATAAAACAGCCTTTTGCGGTACAAAGCCAATCATTTCTCGTAAATTATGCTGTGACGTATCTTTAATGTTTTTACCATTTAGCAAAATCTTGCCAGATTCAACATCATAAAAACGTGGTAAAAGATTAACCAGCGTTGTTTTCCCAGAACCTGTCCCACCAATAATTGCGACCGTCTCCCCAGATTTTGCTGAAAAATCTATATCTTCCAGTGCTAAGTTTTCAGCATGCTGGTAACGATAATTAACATGTTCAAACGCCAATGTTGCTTTGTCGCCTTTTAGAGAGAGTAGTTCTGGATTGGGTACATCTTTGATTTCTGAATCAGTATTTAGCACCTCATTAATCCGATCAGCAGAAGCTTGCGCCCGCGGTACCATGACAAAAATCATGGATAGCATCATGAAACTCATCAGAATTTGCATGGCATAAGTCATAAAGGCGATTAAGTTCCCTACTTCTAGTTGCATTTCCGCAATATAATGACCGCCAAACCAAGTGATTGCAATATTGGTACCACTCATAATGAGTGTCATTAAAGGAATCATCAAAGCGACAATCGTATTCACTTTAATCGCCGTTTGTGTATAATCCTTATTGGCTTCATCAAAACGTTGTTCTTCATAGTTTGCTTTGCCAAAGGCCCGAATCACACGAACTCCTGTCAGTCCTTCACGAAAAACTAAATTTAAACGGTCGGTTTTCTTTTGCATGCTCTTAAATAACGGAACCGCTAAAAACATGATACCTCCCACTAAAACAGCCATAATTGGTAAAACATATAGAAAAATTTTCGTTAATTGTGGGTCCTTGTTATACGCCATAAAACTTGCACCAATTAACGTTAAAGGTGCGTTAATCATTAAACGTAAAAACATTTGCATAACCATTTGAATCTGATTGACATCATTGGTTGTTCGTGTAATTAGCGAAGCTGTCCCAAATTTGTCAAATTCATTATTAGAAAAATTTTCAACTTTTCGATAAATATCAGTCCGTAATTTTTTACCTAAACTTTGTGATTCTTTGGTGGCAAAAAAGGTATTTCCAATAGAAGCGACAATGCTAATCAAAGAAAAGCCTAACATGACAACTCCTGTACTCCAAATATAGTTAATATCTCCTTTAGCGACACCGTCATTAATGATATTAGATGTTAATGTGGGCAGATATAAATCTGCGATAATTTGCACGATCATAAATAAAACCGCTGCAAAGACCGACCATAACGACATCCGTTTGACTAGTTTAATCAACTAACTTCTCCTCCTTTTTGCTACTTATAAGCGCCATTTTTCAACCAATTTAATTTCATTTTTAATTGTTTGACTGCTTCAGTTGAATCATAGGCGGGATTTTCTCTTTGTTGACGATACCCGTCAACAATTGTTGAGAAAACGGCATGCATCGCCGTCTGCATGAACCATGTGAATTCTTTTGGCGTTTCAATGGTTAATTTCGAACGATCGATTATTTGATAAAGATGTTCTGCATAGGCAGCATGGCCTTTTCTTCCTCTATGCTTATGACAGTGCTGTTTCCTATTTTTTTCCTCTTCACCAGTCGCTAAATTATCTGTCACCCGACGTGAAGCACGATAGTCCATGTTGACAAATAAATTCCGATAGAAAGAAGCATTCTCTCCAGTTAGCACTTCGACAATCATTTTGGAGAAATAGACATCCATGGCTTCGATTAAATCGCCATCTTCCGTAATAATTTGTTTCTCTAAATCTCGTTCACTATTTTTTCTTAATGTCGCAAAGTAATAAAAATACAAATCTTCTTTGTTCTCAAAATATTGATAAAAGCTACCGCGCGGAATTCCCGCTAATTTAACAATATTTGCAATTGACGCTTCTTGTAAAGAATGGCGCGAAAATTCAATTTGCGCAGCATCTAATAAGCGTTGTTGCTTTTCTTCTGGCAAATGAAAAAACGTATTCGTAGGCATATTTGTGTTCCTCCCTTTTATGACACATTGTCATATGACACCATGTCATTATAGCACTCTCTATTCAGAATGCAAGTTTTTTACAAAAAAAATCAAGCACCTAGCAAGACAAAATTGATGTTAGATTCTGTCTCACCAGTTGCTTGATTAATAATAGTGTTTGATGCATTCTTGTAACAAGCCAGCGACCTCTTTTATAGGTCCATTGGCATCTATTCGTTGATAATTAGGATATTGTTCCAATTGGTTTTTGATAAGAATTTCTTGATCATAAAGGTTTAAACGTTCTTCAATAATTTTAGGATCAGATTCTCGTTGTTTTAAACGTTGATAAATATTTTCTTTTGAAACGTCAAAAAAAACTGGAATGACGGACTCGCCGAAACGCTCAAAGACCGCTTGAAAGCCTGGAAAAGTTAACGCATTATAGGCTGGATGCTCTTTCGTTGTTTCAACGATGGCATCTACACCGACACCGTAATAGTTTCCATGGTAAAAATCATACTCCACTAACTGATTGGTTTCAATCAAGGTTTGAAAACTTGCTTTTGTTTCAAAATAGTAATCCACACCATCCACTTCATCCAATCGTTTTTTCCTCGTAGTATGCGAGATAACTTTATAGTTTTTCGGAAAAACCTTACTTGTAATTGCGGTCTTGCCAGAACCACTCGGACCCATAATAACAAAAAATGGATGTTGTAATTGCTTAATCATTAGAAACGCTCCTCTCAGTTGTTTCTATTATAACGTATTGTGCACTATTTTGAAAAATTGACAAAAAAGAGCTTGGGCCAAAAATCACTTTAGATTTTTGGTCCAAGCTTAAAAATTAATAAACGGCGGGAACAGAAGCAACAACCTACTACGCTTATCTTGTTTTGTTTAATTACAATAACTAGTCTAAGTTTTGTCCATTAGTTTCAATAACTTGTTTGTACCAATTAAACGATTTTTTTTCATAACGGTTTTTAGTACCATTTCCTTCATCGTCTAAATCAACGTAAATAAACCCATACCGTTTACTCATTTCACCTGTGGAAGCACTGACTAAATCAATACAGCCCCACGGCGTATAGCCCATTAAATCGACGCCGTCTGCAACTGCTTCTGCCATTGCTTCAATATGACGACGTAAATAATCAATCCGATAGTCGTCTGCCACATAGAAATTTTCGTCTACTTTATCAATTGCACCTAAGCCGTTTTCCACAATAAATAAAGGTTTTTGATAACGATTATATAATTCATTTAGGGCAATTCGTAAGCCTTCGGGATCAATTTGCCAACCCCATTCACTTGCTTCTAAGAAGGGATTTTTAACGCCGCCTAAAAGATTCCCATTTGCTGTATCGTTGGTAGTACCAGTAACATCGACAGCAGTCGACATATAATAACTAAAGCCAATGTAATCCACTGGGTATTCTTTTAATAATTCTAAATCGCCTTCTTCAATAACTAAGTCTTTCACAGCATATTTTTGATACATGCGTTCTGCGTATGCTGGATATTCACCACGAACTTGAACATCTGTACAATAATAATTAAACTCTTGGTTTTCAATCATTGTAGCAACTTGATTGACTGGATTCGAATCAATGCCATACGTTGTTGCATAAATAATCATACATCCAATTTGTAATTCTGGATTTAATTCATGGCCAATTTTTACAGCTTTACTACTTGCAACAAATTGATTATGCCATGCTTGGAAAATGTTTTGATAATCATTGGCTCCATTGCTTTTCACCAATCCTTGACTAAGTGCTGGGAAATGGAACGCTGAATTAATTTCATTGAATGTCATCCAATAGTTAACTTTTTGGTGGTAACGTGTTAAAACAGTTTCCGCAAAACGTTCATAAAAGTCAACTAATTGGCGATTTTTCCACCCGCCGTATTCTTTCGCTAAATGCAGTGGCATTTCATAATGAGAAATCGTAATTACTGGTTCAATGTTATAGTTTAAGCATTCATCGATAACCGCATCATAAAATTTCAAGCCGGCTTCATTCGGTTGTGTTTCATCTCCTTGTGGAAAAATACGCGACCACGCAATTGAAAACCGATAACATTTGAAGCCCATTTTAGCAAACAACGCAATGTCCTCTTTAAAGCGATCATAGTGATCAATTCCTGTATGATTAGGGTAGCGATATTTCGTTTCGTCAATCGTCCAATCAAACGCTTCATCTCCTAAAATAGCGAAACGTTGTTTTCCTCCCGGCATCGCATCTGCCACAGATAACCCTTTACCATCGGCTAAGTAAGCCCCTTCTAATTGATTGGCTGCGGTCGCACCGCCCCATAAAAATCCTTTTGGAAATTTTGTCGTTGTTGTCATGCTTGTTCCTCCTCCAATTGTCTTTTATTTAATAATGGCTAAAAAGTCTTCACCATGTAACACGTCTGTTTGGTTCATATCCAAAACATCTAAATAATCACTCGTATTCGTTACCACAATCGGTGTAACTACTGGATAACCAGCTTCTTTAATGGCAGCAATATCAAAAGTAACCAGCAAATCTCCTTTTTTAACAGAATCACCTTGTTTCACTGATAATTCAAATCCTTTACCATCTAATTCGACTGTATCCATGCCAATATGCATTAATAATTCAACGCCCTCTGTTGTCGTCAAGCCAACAGCATGTCCTGTCGGAAATAATGTGGTGATTTCACCATCTGCGGGTGCATACAGTTTGCCTTCAGTCGGCTCAATTGCAACACCTTTTCCTAAAGCACCTGAAGCAAAAACAGGGTCTTGTACTTTTTCTAGCGGTAAAATTTCACCTTGAAGTGGACTTGCTAAAATAATTTTGTCTTCTTGATTCGTTTTTACAGGTGCCACCATCTTATCAGTTTCTGTTTTTTCAGTTGCTGTTTCTGGATTAGGTTGATCTTCAAAACGTAAGACAAACGTTAAGACAAACGCAATGATAAAGGCAATTCCAGCACCAATTGCACCAGTAATCATCGGTGCAGTATCTTTTGTCTCTGCAGGAATAAACCCAGGTAAGCTCAACATACTAACCAAGCCAAACGTAAAGTTTTTCACGTGATTCATAGCCACAAATGCACCACCGATACCGCCACCAATACAAGCTGCAATAAATGGTTTTTTCAATGGTAAAGTCACGCCATATACAGTTGGTTCAGTAATTCCAAAAATAGTTGTAATGCTTGAAGACAAAGCCAAACCTTTTAGTTTCACATTTTTTGTTAGGAAAAAGACAGCTAAAGCAGCCCCGCCTTGTGCAATAACGGCTGGTAATAACATCGGTACCATCGTATCGCCACCTTGTGTTAAGTTTAACATCATAATTGGTACAAAGCCCCAATGCATACCAAACATTACCAAGACTTGCCACAACGAACCCATTAATAACCCTGCGATAATTGGACTAAAAGCGTAAATTGCGTTGTATCCTTGTCCCAACCAATCGCCGATGACCGTCCCGATAGGACCAATAGCTAAGAAGGTAACAGGTGCCATAATAAGGAAAACAGCTAACGGAACGCAGATAATTTGTAGAAAACTCGGAATTACTTTTTTGAAGAAACGTTCCACATAACTTTGTGCAAAAACAGCCAAAATAATTGGTAAAACCGAAGAAGTATAGCCACTTGGCCCAATAATCACTGGAAGACCAGCAAAGCTAATTGTTTTGCCTGCTAAAGCAGTAATGCTGGGATGAACTAAGGCCATCGCCAAAGCAACCGCTAAAAAGGGATTAGTATTGAATTTTTTAGCAGCCGTAAACGCTAACATAATTGGTAAGAAAGTAAATAAACCATCTGCAATCGAAAAGAGAACAAGATATACGCCTGAAGTGTCAGCTAACCAGCCCATAGTTACAGCCAATGTTAAGAAGCCTTTTAGAACCCCAGCGCCGGCCATTGCACCTAAAAACGGTGTAAAAATAGAAGAAATAATATCAATTAAACGGTTAAAGATATTTCCGCCACTTTCTTTTTCTCTATTATCAGAATCATTACCTAGTCCACTGTTAGCCATCAAATCCTTATAGACATCACTAACGTGACTGCCAATAACCACTTGATATTGTCCTGCACTTTGAACTACCTGAATAACATCTGGGTCAGCATTCAATGCAGCTGTATCTGCTTTATTCTCATCTTTTAATTTAAAACGTAAGCGTGTAGCACAGTGAACAACACTATTAACGTTGCCTTCGCCCCCAACAGCTTTTAACACACGTGCTGCAATTTCTTGATTTTTACTCATCTCTAGATCCTCATTTCCATTAATTTTTAATATCAAAAAAACCTACATTGAAAAAGAGCCAGATCCTTCTCTTCACAGTTGCGCAGTCTGCGAAAATCGTTATCGGTTTTTTCAATCTAGGTTTTGCCTGCATTATCAGTAACAATCCGCGATTATTGGTTGTTATGCTTTTTTATCATTGACCACTCTTTGGATATGAATGGTTAAATAAATCATTTCCGCTTGATCAATTGGTCGATCATAGCTTTTTAATAAATACTCATTAATACGTTGGACCGCTTGAAACGCCTTAGGATACTTTCCTTGGACCAATGCAAAAAGAAATTCGTCCTCATCATCATGCGCTTCTTGTTTTAAATAACGTTGCGCAAAATATTGAAGATGTGTAACAATTCGCTGATAGTTCAATGAATCTTCATCAAACACCTGTCCAAAGTAGCGACTAATAATCGTTAAAATATCACGAACCATCTTGGTTGCTTCCATGGTAACTTCCATATTGCCATTTCCTTGTTCAGCATTCACAATATGAAAAGCAATGAAGCCCGCTTCATTTTCTGAAAATTGAACCCCTAGCTTTTCAGCAATAATCGCTAATGCTTGCTTTGCGATTTCAAATTCTTTAGGATAAAATTTGCGTGTTTCGAATACAAGAGGATTCGGAATATCAATTCCTTCTTTGGCTCGAAGTAACGCATAGTGAATATGATCCGTTAAAGTTAAATAAATATTTGATGAAAGCTCAATCGCTAGCGTTGTTTCTGCTAAATCAACGATTTGTTTGACGACTTCTACTTCTTTGGTGGGGACGTCTTCAAACAGCTGCTGGAATTGCCCTGCCATAGCGGAGTCCTTTAACACGAATTCCTTTTCAACATAATCTGGATTGATCGTGTCTCCAATCTTCTTTTGAAAGGCTAAGCCGCGTCCCATATAAACAATTTCTTCGCCTTGCTCATTTCTTGAAAGCACGACATTATTATTTAAAACTTTTTCAATCCTCATGATGAATGCAACCTCACTTTTTTATAAAAAAAGCCCAGAATCCCTCCACTGATTGTGTTAATGGAAGACTCTGGTTTTGCCTGCAAAGCAGTAACAATCCTTATTTACAAAGTAATAATAGCATGCTTTTTTTTAATATGCAAGCCTTTCCAAAAAAATATTTTTATTTATTTTTTACTCTGTTGATCCATTTTAAAAAAAAGTTTACTAAAAGTAAAAAAAAGACTTGCTTTCTCTTACTTTTTATTAGTAAAATAGAGATGTTGAATTTTTAAACTATTTATTTTAAGGAGATTACACAATGTCAAAATTATTAGTTGTTAAAGCACATCCATTAACAAAAGAAGAATCACGCTCAGTTCGTGCGTTAGAAACATTTTTAGCTTCATACCGTGAAACAAATCCATCAGACGAAATCGAAATTTTAGATGTTTATGCACCAGAAACAAACATGCCGGAAATCGATGAAGAATTATTATCTGCTTGGGGTGCACTTCGCGCTGGCGCAGCATTTGAAACATTAAGCGAAAACCAACAACAAAAAGTGGCTCGTTTTAATGAATTAACTGATCAATTTTTATCTGCAGACAAAGTAGTAATTGCTAATCCAATGTGGAACTTAAACGTACCGACACGCTTAAAAGCTTGGGTAGATACAATCAACGTTGCTGGAAAAACATTCCAATATACTGCAGAAGGACCAAAACCTCTAACAAGTGGTAAAAAAGCCTTACACATCCAATCAAATGGCGGCTTCTACGAAGGAAAAGATTTTGCTTCTCAATACATTAAAGCGATTCTAAACTTTATTGGTGTTGAGCAAGTCGACGGATTATTCATCGAAGGAATCGATCATTTCCCTGATCGCGCGGAAGAACTTTTAAATACTGCCATGACCAAAGCAACTGAATACGGTAAAACATTCTAAATTTTCCGAGTGATTTACATCAAAAAGAGACAAGCAGTTCATTCACTGCTTGTCTCTTTTGTTACGTAGATTCTTGTTGATCTGGCTTATCTTCATCATACAAACCGGAAACGATTTGGTACCACTCAAAAATGTGTGTAATTATCACCTTAGCTGCGGCATAAACAGGAATTCCTAAAATCACCCCGACAATCCCAAATAGTTTACCAGACGTTAATAAAACAACCAAAATGGTGACTGGATGAATGGATAACTGACTGCCTAGGACAAGTGGTGAAATAAACCGACCTTCGACCGTTTGCTCAATGGCAAAAACAATCAAGACTTTAATTAACAAGGCTGGCCCACTGACAATTCCTAAAAAGACTGCTGGAATCATGGCTAAAAATGACCCTAAATAAGGGATTAAATTTAAAAAGCCTGCTGCAATACCTAAAGTGACTGCATAATCTAAGCCAATGACAGAAAAACCAATCATAAACATAATTGCCACTGCGAAAGCGACAGTTAACTGTCCTCTAATATAAGAAGAGACTTGATCATTGACTTCTGCAAGAACTTTTAAGGTTGGTTTACGCATCTTCACTGGTAAAAACTTCATTAAATATGGCGCTAAGTTTTTGCCATCTTTCAGTAAATAAAATAGAATAAACGGCATCGTAATGATGGCGACAAAGATCGTAGCCACCGCCCCAAAGAAATTACCAATTCCTTGTACTGTGAACGTTGAGACGTTTTTAATGATGGTACCTAACGAACTGACAACTTTATCGCCTGCCGCTTCAAGTTGTTCTCTAAATTGCGCGAAAAGTGGATCACTTAATATTTCCTGCGATTTTTGATCAATTGTATCAATATATTGAGGAAAATGATTCACAAAGCTGACAGATTGCTCACGAATTTTAGGAACGATTACAATACCACCCCAAATGAGTAGTGCCACAATTAAAATAAATAGGCCGATAATACTCCAGACACGTGAGATTTGTTTTTTCTCTAAATAATCGACAATTGGATTTAATAAATAATATAAAATCCCCGCCATAATTACTGGTAAGCCGACAACGCCGAAAAACTGCCAGACGGGCTTAAATAAATAAGAAACTTTCGTAAAAGTTAGAATAATTAACAGCACCAATAAGACAATCAGTAAGGCTGTTACTACTTGATTATTTAAAAACCAACGCCAAAACCAAGACAGGCGTTTATCAGTCGTTTGTTTTTTATCCATTGATTCACGCTCCATTTACTAAATAATCAATTGTTGTTCCAATGGTTATCTTTGGTAACTGATGGGGCGTTAAATAAACACCATTTCGGATAACATCATCCTCATCGGTTGGTGCATCAGCAAAGATTAAAGTGCTGTGAGCGATACTTTGCAAGTTACTATTGGCAAAAGAACCCACTTTTGTGATTGTATAGTTTGTATCGCCAATTTTCAGATGATCTCCTTCTGCCAAGGTAACTTGGTCTTTTTCTGGGAATGATTGAATAACTGCATGTTGCTTCAAGGTATCGGTAGCAGTTTCTCCAAAAAGAATAATCATTTTTTCTGAATCATCGATTGCATGTTTGCCTATTTCTGTTACGGTTGCTTGCATCTTCCATCCCACTCCTTCATTATCTTACTTCTATTATTATAGCATAGAATAAAATAGATATTCAGGAAAAAGAAAAGGCGGTGAACAATCGTCAATTGACTTTTGTTCACCGCCTTAAAATAAGTTTTTATTTAAAGAAGTTCATAATATGAGTCCAAATTTTTTCATCAAAGACATCCATTGGATTCCCATTTCCAATCAAACCATAACCAATCATTGTTCCCACAACAAATAAGATAATGACTAACGAAATGACCACTAGAATTTTCAATAATGTTACTAAAATATAACGAAATGAACTCATACGTTTGACTCCTTTAGATTACTGTCGTTGCTTGTTTTTCTTCAATTTTTTCATCATTGACACGTTCAACGTTCGCGCCTAATTTTTGAAGTTTTTTATGGAACTCATAATAGCCACGATCTAAATATTTCAAATTAGAGACACGTGTAATGCCATTTGCACGTAACCCTACTAAAATCAATGCGGCAGCTGCCCGTAAATCAGTGGCTTCCACTGCTGCTCCTTGTAACTCGTTGCCACCATTAATAACGGCAATGTTGCCGTCAATTTTTAAGTCAGCGTTCATTCGACGCATTTCCTCTAAGTGTTGGTAACGATTTTCAAAGACTGTTTCTGTCACGATGCTTGTTCCTTCAGCAAACATTTGGATCGCTGTCATTTGTGCTTGCATGTCTGTTGGGAAACCAGGATGCGGCATTGTCTTAACATCTGTTGGTTTTAGATGTTTTGGTCCAATTACACGGATGCCATTTTCTTCTTCTTCAATGATTGCACCCATTTCAGTTAATTTAGAAATTAGCGGACGATTATGTTCAGAAATTGCTTCTTCAATTAAAACATTGCCCTCAGTCATTGCTGCAGCTACCATGAACGTACCTGCTTCAATTCGATCTTGAACGATTGAATGCTCTACGGCATGTAATTTATCGACGCCTTCGATACGCATCGTTTCTGTTCCAGCACCGATAACATTGGCACCCATTTTGTTTAAAATGTTTGCTAAGTCAACGATTTCAGGTTCACGAGCAACGTTTTCAATGATGGTTGTTCCTTTCGCACGAACAGCAGCCATCATAATGTTTTGCGTAGCGCCGACACTTGGGAAGTCTAAGTAAATAGTGTTACCGATTAGTTCATCCGCAATTGCTTCAATATAACCATTTTTTTGGATGATTTTTGCACCTAATGCTTGGAAGCCTTTTAAGTGTAAATCAATTGGTCGTTTCCCAATGGCACAGCCACCTGGCATTGCCACTTTGGCATGACCATTACGAGCCAATAAAGGTCCCATTACAACGATAGAAGCACGCATTTTACTAACGTACTCATAGTTTGCTTCGATCCCTAAAGGTTGTGTTGCGTCTATTGTTACTTCATTCGCGTCTTCATCAAAATCAATGGCTACATTCAAATGCTTAATTACTTGATTCATTGTAAATACATCAGATAAAATTGGTACATTTTTTAAAGTAGTAACGCCTTCTTCAGCTAAAAGAGTAGCTGCTAAAATTGGTAAAACAGCGTTTTTGGCGCCTTCAATTTTTACAGTTCCTTCTAATTTTGTATTACCACCATGAACAATAATTTGTTCCATTTTGTTCCCCCCAAAAAAATGAGAATAGGTATTCCTATTCAAAATCTTTACTATTATACCATTATTCAACTAAAAATTGTACCTTTTTTTATTTTTCAATTTTTAAGGAAAATACACAATGAAAAGATTTCGACAAAGCGCAATCAATTCTAAAGCAAACGAGCTAACTGTGTATCCGATAGCGATGGCGAAAAATACCATCAACATTCTGATTTGCGGTGTAAATTGGGTTTTGAAAAATTGCTCAATACGCAATGATTGCAACGCCCAAAAACTTATGTAAATGAACATAAGATGACTAACGATTCGAACAATAGCATCTACTCCATAGTATTGCATAAGGAGCCTCCTTTTTTCTAACGTAGGAACATTTTATCACAAAATAATAAAAACCGATAATTAATCCACTTGAAATGCCAAAATTTGACACTATTTATTAAAAAATACGAAGAAATAGAGTTTAAGGCAACTGACTCAATAGCAAGCGCCTTAAACTCTACAAAAGTGACTGAATCCTTCAGCCTTTTTTACCCATGTTTCGATACGTTGATCCGGTTGATTGCTCGATGCAAAGCAACAGTCGCACGACGTAGTTGATCGCGGTCGTCTTTTGCTTTGGCTTCTTCAATTAAACGTTCTGCTCGTTGTTTTGCTCGTTCAGCACGAGGCACATCGATATCTCGTTCACGTTCGGCACTATCGGCAATAATAGAAACGACATTATCACGGACTTCCATGATACCACCATTTACAGCTACCCAGTCAACATGTGTATCTGAATCGGTCCGTTTGATGCGGACTTCATCAATCGCTAGCGGAACGATGATTGGCGCATGTTTTGGTAAAATACCAATTTCACCATCTGTTGTTTTCGCCACAACGATTTTTGCATGGTGGTCATAAACTAGACCATTTGGCGTTACTACATTCACAGTAAGACTATCCATTGTGTTTGCCGCCTTTCTAGTAGTTTAATTGTTTCGCTTTTTCGATGGCATCTTCAATTTTACCGACACTACGGAAGGCTTCTTCTGGCAGATTATCATGTTTACCTTCAAGAATTTCTTTAAAGCCACGAACTGTTTCCGCAACTGGTACATAAGAACCAGGTTGACCTGTAAATTGTTCAGCAACGTTAAAGTTTTGAGATAAGAAGAATTGAACACGGCGTGCGCGACCAACAAGTACTTTTTCGTCATCTGATAATTCGTCCATCCCTAAAATAGCGATGATATCTTGTAATTCACGGTAACGTTGTAAAATATGTTGCACTTCGGTAGCCACTTCGTAGTGTTCTTCTCCAACAATTTCAGGAGCCAAGGCACTAGAAGATGAAGCTAACGGATCTACCGCTGGATAAATCCCTTGTTCGGTTAATTTACGTTCCAAGTTAGTTGTTGCATCCAAATGGGCAAACGCTGTTGCTGGCGCTGGATCGGTATAGTCATCGGCTGGAACATAGATTGCTTGAATAGAGGTAATTGATCCTTTTTTCGTTGAAGTAATCCGTTCTTGTAATTGTCCCATTTCAGTCGCTAAGGTTGGTTGGTAACCAACGGCTGACGGCATCCGACCTAAAAGGGCAGAAACTTCTGAACCGGCTTGTGTGAAACGGAAAATGTTATCAATAAATAATAGCACGTCTTGTCCTTCCACATCACGGAAATATTCAGCAATCGTTAACCCAGTTAAGGCCACACGCATCCGTGCACCTGGTGGTTCGTTCATTTGACCAAAAACCATGGCTGTTTTTTCAATAACGCCTGAATCTTTCATTTCATAGTACAGGTCGTTCCCTTCACGTGTCCGTTCACCAACACCAGTAAAGACGGAAATCCCTCCATGTTCTTGGGCAATATTATGAATTAATTCTTGAATTAAGACGGTTTTACCAACACCGGCACCACCGAAAAGTCCGACTTTACCACCTTTTAGATAAGGTGCTAATAAGTCAATAACTTTAATCCCTGTTTCTAAAATTTCATTACTGGTACTTAATTCATCAAATGCTGGCGCTTTTTTATGAATCCCACTACGTTCAGCATCTGCAGGGAATGGCGCTTCTAAGTCAATTGTGTCTCCTAAAACGTTAAACACACGACCCAATGTATCTTTACCAACAGGAACTGAAATTGATTTTCCTGTATCGATAACTTCCATTCCACGTTGTAAACCATCTGTCGATTCCATGGCGATAGAACGAATCACTCCATCACCTAGTTCTAAAGCGACTTCAAGTACTACTTTTTGTTTTGCTTCGCCATTTTTATAAACGACTAAAGCGTTGTTAATATCGGGTAAGGATTGATCTAATGAAAATTCCACGTCAACAACGGGACCGATTACTTGAACAATCTTTCCTGAACTCATAATTTCTTTCCTCCAGTCTTCATAAAGTCACACGCTTTGAACGTTTTTATAATTTTATAAACGTTCAAACGTAAGACTAGATTATTCTAGTGCAGCTGCACCAGCAACAATTTCTGTAATTTCTTGGGTAATCGCCCCTTGACGAGCACGGTTATAAGAAATTGTTAAATCGCTAATAATATTTTGCGCATTGTCAGTGGCTGTTTTCATGGCGGTCATCCCAGCAGCATGTTCTGCTGTTTTCGCATCAATGATCGCCCCATAAATTAAGCTTTCTGCATATTGTGGTAATAATTGATCCAAGATTGCTTCAGGTGAAGGCTCTAAAAGATATTCTTGTTCGTAAGAGGTCGCCTCTGATGGATCTAAATCAGTAATTGGCAACATTTTTTCCACACGAAACTGACTCGTTAGTGAGTTAACGTGGTGATTATAACAAACATACAATTCATCAAACACTTCGTTTTGGTACATAGTCGTTGCCGTTGTCACAATCTTACGGACTTCTTCAAACGTTGGTTGATCCGTTAAGCCTCTTAGCTCATAGGAAACATCGATTCCGCGTGCTTTAAAGAAATCCGCCCCTGTACCACCAATGGCGATTAAGGCATATTCTTTATTAGAATCATGGTCTTCTTGAATCATACTCATGGTTTGTTTTAAGATTGAGCTATTGTAGCCACCAACTAACCCTTTATCAGAAGTGATAACGATATAGCCTGTTTTTTTGACAGGTCGTTGTGCTAACATCACATGATAGCTCCCTTCACTAAGAGAAGATTGTTCTGTTTCACGTAATTCACTTAACTGAGCAGCTACTAAATGCGTAACGACACTACGAATTTTTGAAGAATATTCTTGAAAGCTTTTAGAGGCGCCTTCTGACTTGGTCAATTTGGCTGCAGAAACCATTTGCATCGCTTTGGTAATTTGGCTTGTCTTTTTTGTTGATGCAATGCGTTGTTTGATTTCGTTTAATGAAGCACCCAATGTCGCTCACCTCTCTTATGCGTTATCGATTTTTTCTAAAGCTTCTTTGGCTGAATCTCCGCTATTGTTTGCCGCTGCAAACATTTCAGAAAACTCTGTAATCGCTGCATCTAATGCATCAGTATCTGGTAAGTCTTTCGTAGTACGAATGGTTTCCAATAAGTCTGCATGTTTGCCATCAAAATAATCGAATAAATCTTGTTCAAAGTGTAAAATTTTATCTACGCTCACGCTATCTAAAAAGCCGTGTGTTAACGCATATAAAATTAAGACTTGTTTTTCTACAGGCAGTGGCGCATGTAGTTTTTGTTTTAAAATTTCTACCGTACGACGACCACGGTTTAATTTAGCTTGTGTTGCCGCATCTAAATCAGAGCCAAATTGTGTAAAGGCTTCTAACTCACGGTAACTAGCTAAGTCTAAACGAAGCGTTCCGGCAACTTTTTTCATTGCTTTGATTTGCGCTGATCCTCCGACACGAGAAACAGATAACCCAGCATCAACGGCTGGACGAGTGCCTGCATAGAACAAGTCGCTTTCTAAGAAAATTTGTCCATCAGTGATTGAAATAACGTTTGTTGGAATATAAGCAGAAATATCGCCTGCTTGTGTTTCAACGAATGGTAAGGCTGTCATTGAACCGCCACCTAATTCATCACTTAATTTAGCTGCACGTTCTAATAAACGTGAGTGTAAATAGAAGACATCCCCTGGATAAGCTTCACGACCTGGTGGACGGCGTAATAGTAGAGAAAGTTCACGATAAGCCACGGCTTGTTTTGATAAGTCATCAAAAATAATTAAGACATGTTTGCCGTTATACATGAATTCTTCACCCATTGCAGTTCCTGCATATGGTGCAATGTAAAGTAATGGTGCTGGTTGTGAAGCCCCTGCAGTCACAACGATTGTATAATCTAAGGCACCAAATTTACGAAGTGTTTCTACTTGGTTACGAACAGTAGATTCTTTTTGACCAATCGCTACATAAATACAAATTACATCTTGTCCTTTTTGGTTAATAATTGTATCAATTGCAATCGATGTTTTCCCTGTTTTACGGTCTCCAATAACTAATTCCCGTTGTCCACGACCAATTGGTACTAGAGCATCAATGGCTTTTAAGCCAGTTTGCATTGGTTCAGCAACAGATTGACGTTGCATAACACCGGGAGCTGTTGCTTCCACAGGACGTGTTTTGTCTGTTTTAATTTCGCCTAAACCATCTAACGGTTGACCTAATGGATTAACAACACGGCCAATCAAAGCTTCCCCAACGGGTACTTCCATGATTTTGCCTGTGCGTTGTACTTTATCTCCTTCACGAATGGTTTCAAAATCGCCAAGGATAATAATCCCTACATCATTTGTTTCTAAGTTTTGTGCCATTCCGTATGAACCGTTTGAAAACTCAACAAGTTCTCCACTCATGGCATTTTCTAAACCGTGGGCGCGGGCAATTCCGTCACCGACGTAAGTGACTGTTCCAACTTCTTCAACAGCAAGCTGTTGTTGATAGTTTTCGATTTGTTCTTTAATCAAGGCACTGATTTCTTCTGCTTTGATAGCCATTCAATTCACCTCTTTGTAGTCCTAAAGATTATTTTAATAACTTCTGCTGCATATGTTCTAATTGTTTGCGGATGCTGCCATCGATTACTTGATGGTTTGCTTCAATAACCACTCCGCCGACAATTGACGGGTCAATTAAATTGACTAAATGCGCTTGTTCATACCCTAATAATTGGGCAGCTTTTTCTTCCATTGCTTGATGTTGTTCTTTTGATAAAGGAATGGCTGTTGTCACTGAACCCAAAATTAGTCCTTGGTGCTCATCATAACGTCGTTCATATTCATCAATCATCAAGAGCAGATCGTACATGCGACGATATTCGTAAACCACTCGCAAAAAGTTTTGCATCATTTCACTAAAACCTGTTACTAGTTTTTCCATGATGCTGTCTTTTTCATAAGGCTCTAAGCGATCATCACTTAAAATATCGCCAATACCAGGTACTTGGTGATAGACTTCGCGAAGCGTCAATAATTCTTGATAAATTGCTTCAGCTTGGTTCTTTTCAACTGCCAACTCAAACAAAGCCTTGCCGTAGCGTTTACCAACTGTATATTTATCTAGTTTCATTTGCTTTACCTAAACTTTCAATATAAGAATCAATCAATGCTTCATGTGCATCTGGTGTTAATTCTTTATTTAAAATTTTGGCTGCAATTTGAAGAGAAAGATCTGCCACTTCATTTTTTACTGAAGACAATGCTTCTTCACGTTCTTGAGAAATATCTGTCCGAGCTTTTTCGCGTAAGCGAGTAACTTCCGCAGTTGTTTCTTTTAATGTTTTTTGGCGAGTCTGTTCTCCACTTTCTTTCGCGTTTTTAATAATTTCAGCTGCTTCTGATCTGGAAGAAAGTAATTGTTGTTGACGTTCTTTTTCCATTTTCGCTGCTGCTACGCGAGATTGTTCTGCAGAGTCTAAATCGTTGGCAATTTTTTCTTCACGTTGTGTCAAAATATCTACGATTGCTCCCCATGCATATTTCTTTAATAAGAGCATCAAGATTAAAAATGCACCACTGACAACAATCATCGTGCCTAGTGTGGTACTAGGAGCCGTTTCACCGACTACCAATGTAGTAAGTAGCATGAAGTCTCAACTTCCTTTCCTGCAAAAATCGATTTAGCTTCTTCAACTGCTTTATCACCAGCTATTGAAAAGGCTAAAGATAGAAGAAAGCAGTGACGGTCCCGATAATAATCAGCGTCCTGCCTCCATTTTATTGCTTATCTGAATAAAAGTAATAAAGAAACAACGACACCTAAAATTGGCACAGCTTCGATTAAAGCGACCCCGATAAACATTGTTGTTCTTAATTGACCAGACATTTCTGGTTGACGAGTCATTGACTCGATTGTTTTTGAAATAACTTGTCCGTTACCGATAGCGGCTCCGATAGCTGAACCGAAAATTGCAATTGCTGCTGCGATAAAATTTAATCCTTCCATTGTGTAAAATCCTCCTAAAAGATAATTTTTGTCCTTCGTATTTCTTGATTATTCTTCTGTTTCAATTTTGTGTGACATATAAACCATTGAAAGTGTCACAAAGATAAACGCTTGGATACATCCAATAAAGATTGAGAATGCTACCCAAATCATTTCTAGCGGAATTGCTAGTGGGATAACCCATAATCCAACGCTTGCTACGGTTCCAGCAATCAAGCCCAATAGAACTTCGCCGGCAAAAATGTTTCCGTACAAACGCAAGCCTAATGTTAATAGATTCGTGAATTCTTCCATTAATTTTACCGGTAGTAAGAAACCAACGGGTCTTAAATAACTATTAACTAGATAGCCTTTAAAACCAAAGCGTTTCATACCAAAGAAGTGTGTTAAGACAATCATCATCATCGCTAACGTTAAGGTTACGATTGGATCGGCGGTTGGACTTTTCCAAACGCTGAGATCGTCGCCCACAACGATTTTTGTAACGAGACCCAAGATGTTTGAAACAAGTACAAACATGAAGAGGGTAAACGCCATTAAATGAAAATTGCTCACTTCTTTACGAGGTAAATTGTCTGTAATGATTCCACGAATAAAATCCACTAACCATTCGATGACCGTTTGTTTGCCTTTAGGTCGTAGCTTCATATTTCTCGTACAAGCATAGACAAAGGCGAAAACAATGATACACGTCAACAGCACCATCAAAACAATGGTTCCATCAAACCAAATTGGTCCGATATTGAAGAGTAATTTCTTCTCTTCCAAATCAATTCACCTCTTTTCCAACAATCTTTCAGAAGTTTCATCCTACTCCTGAGTGATAATCCCTGGCAAAGCTATCGTACCACCACTTGTTGATAATTTACAAATAGTTTACTTTTAAAATTTCATGTGTTGAAAATTGGTTGGAAAACCTTTTCCATAAACCAATCTAATGCAGGGTGGTACTGCTTTCCGAAGCGATTAAAAAATGAATCATTTACATTCATTTACTCAACACTTACCAGATTTTACACCTAATCCGAAGAAAGGCAAGCAAATATGCGAAAAAGAATAAATTTACATTTTTAACGTCGGTTATTTTTTAATGTTCGGCTGATTTGTCGGTCAACTTCCTTACGTTTCAAGTCTTCACGCTTGTCGTACTGCTTTTTCCCTTTAGCTAAACCAATCAAAACTTTGGCATAGCCGTCTTTAATATAGACCTTCAAAGGTACTAATGTGATACCTGTATTTTTGGTTTCGCCGATTAACTTATTAATTTGTTTTTTGTGTAATAATAATTTTCTGGTACGTAATGGGTCATGATTAAAAATATTGCCCTGTTCATATGGACTAATATGAACATTATACAAAAAGGCTTCTCCGTTTCGAATTCGTGCAAAACCATCTTTTAAATTGATACGACCATTTCGAATAGATTTGATTTCTGTTCCTTGTAAAACAAGCCCAGCTTCAACCGTATCGATAATTGAATAATCATGTCTAGCTTTGCGGTTTTGTGCGATTAATTTTCCTTCCCCTTTTGGCATAAGCGACCTCCTCTACTTCTTCTTTTTCCCTTTTTTATTTTTTTGTTTCATTGCTTCTTTATAAAAAGGTTGTTTTTTGCCTTTGCCTTTTTTCTTATTTTTCTTTTTCTTACCATCAAATGATTCATCTTTTTTATTTCTTCGTTGATTATTTGAACGAGTTGAAGAATTGGCTTTACCTTTTTTACGTCCTTTTGGTCCTTCGACTGGCGCGACTTCCTCAGCTGAAATCAATTCAAAATCAACTTCTCTTGTTTCTGGATCAGCTTTTTCAACACGGATTTGAACTTTCTGACCAATTTTCAAAGTCATTCCCGTCCGTTCACCAACTAACGCCATATGATTTTCAATAAAGTGGAAATAATCTTGTTTTAAGTTGTTCACGTGAATTAAGCCTTCTATTGTATTAGGCAGTTCCACAAAGATACCAAATTTTGTGACTGAGCTGATAATCCCGTCATACGTTTCTCCCACTTTATCTACCATAAATTCGGCTTTCTTCATGGCGTCCACTTCACGCTCTGCATCAACTGCGCGACGTTCCATACTTGAACTATGGTTGGCAATTTCTGGTAATGCTTCGTTCCATTTTTCTTGATTTTTTTCAGATTGATCTTGGCTATAGCTGCGAATCAAACGATGCACAATTAAATCTGGATAACGACGTATTGGTGAAGTGAAATGCGTATAATATTCAGCAGCCAACCCATAGTGTCCGTAGTTGTCTTCTGAGTATTTCGCTTGTTGCATACTTCTTAGCAACATCGTATTGATAACCACTTCTTCCGGCTTATTTTCAACTTGCTCTAAAACTTTTTGTAAATCTTTCGGTGAAATGTTTTCTTTTGTTCCTTTAACAAGAATGCCAAGTACTGCAGCGAAATCAAAGAAACGTTGCATTTTTTCTTCTTTTGGTTGTTCATGAATCCGATAAATAAATGGCAGTTTTAAGTCATGATAATGACGCGCCACAGTTTCATTCGCTGCCAACATAAAGGATTCAATTAATCGTTCACCCACGCCACGCGTGCGTAAAAGAATATCTTGGGGATGACCATTTTCATCAACTAGGACTTTGGCTTCACGATCTTCAAAAGAAATCGCACCACGGCGCATACGCATCTCTTCTAATATATGGTGCAGCTCGCCCATCTCTTTAAACATGGGAACTAGCTCTTTGTAGCGTTCTAACGTTTCAGGTTTTTGCTCTTCTAAAATTTCATTGACTGCTGTATAGGTCATTCGCTCCGTTGTTTGGATTACACTTTGGAAAATTTCATGCGAAATAACTTCTCCTTCTGGTGTAATTTCCATCTCACAACTCATGGTTAAACGTGGAACATGTGGGTTTAGCGAACAAATACCATTTGATAATCGCTGCGGAATCATTGGCACAACACGGTCTGTCAAATAGACACTTGTGCCGCGTTCATACGCTTCCATATCCAATTGGCTTCCTTCAGTTACATAATAAGAAACATCTGCAATATGCACCCCTAAAAAGAAATTGCCATTTGCTAACTTTTGTACCGTTACTGCATCATCTAAATCTTTCGCATCTTCTCCATCAATCGTCACAATCAACTGATCACGTAAATCCCGACGACCGACTAAATCGCTTTCTGCAATAGTTTCTGGTACTTGGTCCGCTTCAGCCAAAACTTCATCAGGAAATGCTGTGGGAATTCCATGAGCCACCACGATTGATAAAATATCCATTCCTGGATCATTTTTATGACCAATCACTTGTTTGACTAGTCCTTCCATACTCGTTGGATATTCTTGATCTGGATAATAGGTAATTTCAGCAATGACAATGCTACCATCTACTGGCTTAATCCCTTCAGGTGCAATTGATACAGTATACTGATTCAATTTCTTATCTTTGGGAATCATGTAGCCATACAGTCCCATTTCTGCCATTTCTTCTTCACTATATGCCACAAATTCTCCGACAACTTGGCTCACTGTTCGCTCTTTAATTTCTTTGACTTTACCTTCTGCGCCGCGATCTGAAAAAGGATCCGCATGTTGGATCACGTCGATTAAAACCGTATCTCCATCCATTGCAAAGTTCGTTGCCTCTTTAGGAATGTAAACATCTGGTTCTTCAGGATCGATGGTCACGAAACCAAAGCCTCGTTCATTTGCACGAAACGTTCCTTCTATTAATAAGTCTTTCATTGGTAACAGGACTTTGCCTTTTTTGTTGAAACTAACTGACTTTTCTCGTTCCATTTGTGCAATGGTTTGCACTAAAATTTTAAAATCTGAACTTTTTTCTAAATTCAAGCCTTGTGCAATTTCTTCCATTGAAAAGCTTTTCTTTTTTTGGCTTTCCATGAAATGTAAAATTTGCTCTTTAATTGTTTGTTTTGTCATTATTTCTCCTCATTCCAAGGTAGTGTTGCTAAAAATTGCACCACATCTTGCTCTAATTGTTTGTGTTCTCCACTCACCGTAATGACATGTCCGCTATTTGGGTACCATTGTAAGGTCACACGTGCTTGTGTTAGCGCTTGGGCCGTTTGATAGACGCCCATTGGCTCAATCATTTCATCTTTGCCAGCTTGCGCTAAGAAAAGAGGTGCGTGGATTTTGTTTAGTTTGTCTGCCGTCTGACTAGCAATTGTTTCAATCGCTCCTAATTGTTGTTTGACTCGTTGCTCAATCGATTGCAACCGGCTTTGTTGTTCCTCTGCAGGAACTTCTGCGATTTTCATCACGTTTTCTGCGTATAATACGAAATTTTCTGGGACTTTATTTTCGACAGGGTAGATCGGTGAACAGAAAAATCCACCACCAATTAATCCTGTTAATTGTTCCGTTAATGCATGCATACTGAAAATCCCGCCCATTGATAAACCAAAAATGGCAATTTCTTGGTAGCCTCTTTCTCTCAAAAAAGCGACTGCTTCTTGTGTATCTTGCCACCATTGTTCCGTTGTTTGATCTAAAATATCTTCAGGAACTAGCGTGCCATGTCCTGAAAAATTAGGCGAATAGACAGTATAATTTTCTTTTTCTAAACGTCTGCTTAACATCCGTACATCATTACTGCTGCCAGAATAAGCATGTAATAAAAGGACCGCCCGTTTTCCTTTTTCTGAAAATAACGGCTTCGGTAAATTGATTTTTTTTGCCACTTCGCTCACCTCAGCTTCATTCTATCATATTCTCAAAAGAAAACCTTCCGAAATGATAAGTTTCAAAGACTTTTTCAGAAAGAAAAAGAACAGAAAAATAAGTGTCCGCACTCATCTCTCTGTTCTAAACTTGTCATTTTAAAAGATTACGTACTTATTTTGAAGATAAGAACGCCAAAACAAATAATAAAATCATCCAAATTGCGCCAAGAACTGCTGTTGAGCGTTGCATAACAGCTTCAAAACCGCGCGCTTTTTGCTTCCCAAATAATTTATCTGCACCGCCAGTGAAGGCACTTGCTGCACTGTTTTGTTTGCTTGGTTGCATCATAACAGTAATGACGATTAAAACAGATAAAATGATGACCAACGTTAAGATTAGATTATACATGCGTTAATTCTCCTTTTTATACAAATATGCGAAATTCATCTACTTTAATGTAGCATATTTTATCTGTAAACACCAGTGAAATTTAATGTCTTTCCTTATTTGTCTCTAATAACAACAGCCGCAAGTAGGAATCAGATTTCTACTTGCGGCTGTTGCTAGTTTCTTCTTTATTTTCTCAATACGTCTCCGTATTCAGGTTTAGTATCAAATTCTTTTTTGGCAAATGGACATAGCGGAATAATTTTTTTATGCTCTTTTCTCGCTTTTTCAACACCTGCTAAAACAAGTTTTTCAGCTAATTTTTGTCCACGATAAGTTGGATCAACAAACGTATGATCAATAATCATCATGCTTTCGCCAGCATCTGACCAAGTCATTTCACCAATTTCTTGGTTTTCATCGTTATATAGAGCAAAACGATTGTTTTCTTCTTTAATTTGCATATTCGTTCCCTGCTTTCCGAATATATTTTAGAGCACCACTTGGACATGAATCTACCACAATCATGTCATTTTCAACACTTCCGTTATCTGGAATAATCCATGGTTTCCGACCAACTTCAAAGACTTCTGGATTTCCGCGAACACAATTACCAATATGTTTACAAATATCTTTATTATAAAAGATATCAATTCCTTCCCCCGTATATTTACGGTAGCCTTCTTTTAATAGTTGTTCTTCCGTGACTGGTTGCCCATCTATTTGGTTTCCTTTCATTGCACAATCTCTCCCCTGTAACTTATTAATATTAAAAACGTACCTTTATTTTACCACTAAGCTGGACATTCAGGCAATTAATTGTTCCACCTTACTTGCCAATTCGACGAGCACGCAAAGCAGATAAGATTGACACAGTGTCCACGACTTCTTGTAGCATAGCCCCGATTAGCGCCGGAATGATCCCGGTACTAGCAATTAGCATTAGTAAAACGCAGATAAAAATTCCGATTAATACAGATTGTTTGGCAATTTTCATGGTATCTTGGGCAATTTCGACCGCTTGGCTGACTTTACTTAAGTCATCTTTTAAAATAACAACGTCAGCAGTTTCACTAGCCGCAGTAGCTCCATGAGCGCCCATAGCAATACCTACGTCTGCAGCAGCAAGCGAAGGTGCATCATTTACACCATCCCCTACCATGATGACTGGATGGTTTTCTTTGGGCAATTCTTTTAGAATAGTTAACTTATCTTGTGGTAAACATTCCCCATGTACTTCGGTAATTCCTACTTCTGCAGCAATCGTTTCTGCGACGGATTCTTGATCCCCCGTCAGCATTAAAATTCGTTGAAGATGTAATTGGTGTAATTTTTCCATAGTCTCTTTTGCTTCTGGTCGTACTGTGTCTGTAAAAGTAATTCGGCCTAAATATGTGCCATTACGTGAAATATGAATAGTCGTTTTATCAATTTTTTCAGTTGCTTGAGACTCTTGTGTCACAAAATTCTTTTTACCTACCCGTATCTCAGCACCATCCACAAATGCCTTCACGCCAGCACCAGAAACTTCCGCTAGATCTGTAATATTTTTTAATGGGACATCTTGCTTTCTGGCATAAGCAACAATTGATCTAGCTAAAATATGACTTGATTCTTGTTCCACGCTTGCTGCCAATCCCACTAATTCAGCAGCAGTTATTTCAGCATTGATTGGTTGGACTTGATCAACAGAAAGTTGTCCTTGCGTAATCGTGCCTGTTTTATCAAACGCAATCGTTTTTGCAGAAGCTAATTTTTCGACCATCGTTCCCGATTTAATAACGACCCCATGACGACTTGAACGACCCATCCCTGCCACTAAAGCAATTGGGGCAGATAGAATTAAAGGACACGGCGAAGCAACCACTAAGACTTCCGCAAAACGTGTCGGACTTTTTGAAACAAACCAAGCAACACCTGCAATTAAGTAGGCAACTAGTGTAAAAGGTACCGCATAGCGGTCTGCTAAACGTACAAAATGAGCTGGACGTGCCGCAGATTCTTTCACTAAGTTCACAATTGTTTGATATTGACTGTCTGCTACAGTTTTTTCAGCAACCATTTTCAAAGAGCCATCACCATTCACGGAACCCGACATTAATTCATCCCCAGGATTTTTTTCAATTGGTTTTGATTCTCCTGTTAATGAAGATTCATCGACTGTTGATGTCCCGGTTTTTACCAAGCCATCAACTGGAACTAGTTCCCCTGGTTTTACTACTAATTCATCGCCAACATTGATTTCCTCAACAGAAACATCTTCTAAATTTTCGCCATTCAAGCGATGAGCTTTTTGTGGCGAGTTATCCAATAATGACTTCAGCTCTTGGTTAGCTTTTCCAGCAGCATAGTCTTCTAATGAATCACCACCAGTCAACATAATTAAAATCATCAAACTGGCCCAGTATTCTCCCACAGCTAAGGTTGCAACGATAGCGGTAATCGCTAAAATATCGACACCATATTTTCCTTCACGTAAGGTTTGAATCATTTCCCAGAACATCATTAACGCCATTACAGAACCTGTTATTAAAATAATACCATACGCCCAATTCGGCTGATGTAAAATAAATTCAAATAATAATGCCAAAACTCCTGTTATAATTGTAATCCCCAATTTTGTTACATGCTTCATCTCTTTTTCTCTCCCATCATTCACTTTACATTATTGAGCGTACCTTTTCTGTTTTGAAAAAGAAAGTGAAAACGCCTAAATGAAAACGACTTTCATTATCATAGGATAGTTGCTGTAGCAACGTTTACTTTCTGAAAAGTAGTTATGTAAAAAAAACACAGACCATCGTTCATTCGCCGATGGTCTGTGTTTTTATTTCCAAAAATCATCAAAAATTGTAATGGGTAAATGCCGTTTGTGTTGTCCTTTTTTATACCAGTTTTCAATTGTTTGTTGATCTGTTTCCGAGACTTTTTTGCCTTCCAAATAGTCATCAATGGCATCATACGTGACACCTAAGGCAACTTCATCTGCAACTAACGGTTTGTCATCTTCTAGATCAGCTGTTGGTATTTTTAGATACAAGGCTTCTGGTGCCCCAAGTTCTTTCAGCAAAGCTTTTCCTTGGCGCTTATTTAAACGAAATAACGGTAAAATATCCGCTCCGCCATCGCCATATTTGGTGAAGAAAGCTGTCACATTTTCGGCTGCGTGGTCTGTGCCAATTACTGCGCCAGCATTTTCGCCAGCTACTGCATATTGTGTAATCATACGTTGACGTGCTTTCATGTTCCCTTTATTAAAATCGCTAATTTGAACGCCAGCGTTTTCTAGCGAACCAACCATTGCATCCACTGCTGGTTTAATATCCACTCGTAAAGAAACATCTGGCTGGATAAAGGCTAGCGCGGCTTGTGCATCAGCTTCATCTGCTTGCTCACCATAGGGAAGGCGAATCGCAATAAATTGATACGACATATCTCCTGTTTCTTCGCGCATTTCAGTCATCGCTAATTGTGCTAAGCGCCCAGCTAATGTTGAATCTTGTCCGCCACTAATTCCCAAGACAAAGGTTTTTAAAAAAGGATGTTTAGTTAAATAAGCTTTCAGAAAATCAATACTTTTACGAACTTCTTCTTTTGGATCAATTGTCGGTAAAACACCTAACTCTTGAATGATTTTTTCTTGAAGTGTTGTCATTTCTAAGCCTCCTTATTCACCGTTTCCGTTAAATGTTTAACGTCTTTACGCACTTTTTCCAATAAATTCATTTTGTGGTTCCAACAATCTGTTGAAAGGTCCACTGGATATTTCTGCGGATTCAAGTCCCGCTTGTATTCTTCCCAAAGTGAATCTAAATTTTCTTTTGCATATTGTTTAATTTCATCTAAAGTTGGTAATTCATACACACGTTTTCCTTCAACGAAAATATCTTGGAGTACTGGCCGTGCTTCAAAATCACGGACATACTTATTAATAAAGGTATGAACGGGATGGAACATATAAATTTCTTCTTCTTGGCGAGGATCTTCGTTCCAAAGTGTCACATAGTCCCCTTCTGACTTTTTATCAGATTTACGTGTAATGCGCCAGACTTGTTTTTTTCCTGGTGTTGTCACTTTTTCAGCATTGCTAGATAGTTTAATGGTATCTTTCATTTGACCATCTTCACCTTCAATTGAAACTAATTTAAACACCGCTCCTAAAGCCGGTTGATCATAGGCGGTAATCAGCTTGGTACCCACGCCCCATACATCAATTTTTGATTTTTGCATTTTTAGATTCAAAATCGTATTTTCATCTAAATCGTTCGATGCATAAATTTTTGCTTCAGTAAAGCCTGCTTCGTCCAGTTGTTCACGAACTCGTTTAGAAATATAAGCCATATCGCCACTATCAATCCGCACGCCTAGGAAATTAATTTTATCCCCCATTTCTCGAGCTACTCGAATTGCGCTTGGCACTCCCGCTTTCAAAGTATCATACGTATCAACAAGGAAAACGCAATCCCGATGTGTTTTGGCATACGCCATGAATGCTTCATAATCATTTCCATACGACTGAACCAATGAATGGGCATGAGTCCCACTAACCGGAATACCAAAAATTTTACCAGCACGAACATTACTTGTCGCGTCCGCCCCACCAATATAGGCGGCTCTTGTGCCCCAAATGGCAGCATCTAATTCTTGTGCCCGGCGTGTTCCAAATTCCAATAAAGGATCATCGCCTATCACGGATTTAATTCGAGCCGCTTTTGTCGCAATTAATGTTTGGAAATTCACCATATTTAGCAAGGCAGTTTCTACCAATTGACATTGTGCCAAAGGACCTTCAATTTGAATTAACGGTTCGTTATTAAAAACCAAATCCCCTTCTAAAGCAGAGCGTACAGTACATTTAAATTCAAAATTTGCTAAATACGTCAAGAAATCTTCTGGATATTCTTCAACTTCTCGGAGATATGCAATATCAGATTCTGTGAACGTTAAATTTTCGAGATAATTGACCAAACGTTCTAAGCCTGCAAAAATTGCGTAGCCATGATTAAAGGGCATCTCTCTAAAGTAACATTCAAAAACAGCATGTAAATCTGCTCTCCCTAATTCCCAGTACGTTTGCATCATATTGATTTGATACATATCTGTATGCAATGTCAAACTATCATCTGCATATGTATAGTCCATCGTTTTCTACCTCTATTCTTTGTATTAAAAACTTGTTTATATTATAACAAAAAAATTTTTTTTAGCCTAAAATCTGCTTAGACCTCTTTTTCTTTAAAAATGAAAAATTTACTGAAGAAATAATTTAAAATCACTACTACAACTTGTGTAATCATTTTCGCCCAAAACGATGAAAAATGAATGCCATCAATTAGGAGAATCATTAAACCCATATCAGCCACAAAAGATAAAATTCGGTACCAATAAAATAAGCCCATTTCTTTAAAAAAACCAGCTATGCTTTCATGCTTACTTGCGAATACCCAATATTTATTCGTGAAAAAGGCAAATAGAACAGATAAAAACCAACTAATTGTGTTACTTATCTTGTAATCCAGCCCTAACACATTTTGACAAACAAAAAATACAACTAAGTTGACGACAGTCGTTGCACCACCAAAAAATAAATAAGCCAGTACTTCTCGGTATTTACGAAATAATTCTTTCAATTTTCACGCATCCTTTCAACTAATCATTTTATCAAACTTCGGCAAGAAAACCTATCTATTTTGTGTAAAGACACAATTCTCTTGCTAATTTTACTATTTATTAAGTATTTATGAAAAACATAGTAAGAGAAGAGGAGAAGTTCATCCATGGATGAACTTCTCCTCTTCTCTTCGTCTAATAATATATGACTCCATCAACCAATAAGTTAAATCAGCATTAGTCCTTTAGCTTAGGAAGTGCTATCGTTTGTCCTTCGGTTAATACAGAATACGTTAAGTCATTTGTCTGCTTGAGGGCGGTTAAGGAATAGCCCGTTTTTTTAGCAATTTTTGCGAGTGTCTCTCCTCTTTTTACTTCATAATACTCAGTAGACTCTGTTTTTGAGTCATTCGCTTTACCATTTGATTGCTCTGCTGTCTTCAAAGCATTAGTCACCGATTTACTGATTATTAGTGATTGAAGTAACGCTTGTTCTTTCGGTTCTAGAGAAGTCGCCGCTGTATGCTGAGGAATCGTGATTTTTTGGCCAATATAAAACATTTCTTGAGTCTTTGAATTTTGTTTTAAAATGGCTGTTGCTGACACACCAAACGTCTGGCTAATGGTGGCGAGAGAATCTCCTTTGCTTACTTCATAGATGACTGCTTCTTTTTTTAGCTGTTCTTTGACTGCTTCCTTATCAAACGAAGGTTTCTTTTCTTCTGCCAAATTAGTCACTACTGGTTTCTTCTTTTCTTGATCGTATTCAGTTAATTGATAGGTTTCAATCAACGCGTTTAATTTTTTATCGTAATATGTATCCGTTGCATAACGACCTGTTAAAAATTTTGTTGCCTGCTGATAATTCGTCGTGTTTGCTTTCAAAACGCCGTGATAAAACGTTGGATTACCAGCCAGCCCATTGATGATTAATTTACTATAGTCTGTTAATGACTCTTTATAGGATGGATACTGACGAAAATCGGCATGAATGGTGGTCATCTTCCCTTTACCATCATCTTCTTGTGTGGGAAAGCTGACACTTTGACCTTGATAAGCGCCTTTAATGCCAAACAAATTATAATTAGGCGGCGCTGCTAACGCACTATTGCCCGAGCCACTTTCTAAAATAGCTTGAGCTATCATGACAGAAGCGTATAGATCATGTTGCTGACCAATAACTCGTGCTTCTTCACCGATTTTTCTAATAAACTCAGAAGTAGAAGCATTCTCTTGGACAACAAAATTTGCCTCGGCTTGTTGTTGAATTCCTGCTTGCTTTTCCTTTTCTTGACTATTGTCTATCTCTGAATGTACCAACGGCTCTTTGGTCTTTTCAGTTAATGTAGAATTTTGTGGTTCCTGATTATGAGGCGGCTTTTCAGTGAGTGCTTTACGCTCTTCAGACGCTGGTTGCTCACTTTGTAACGATTCGGTTGGTTTAGTACTAGCAATTGGCTTTTCTTGTGGCGGTAAACTATTTTCAGATTCTAATGGTTCCACATTATTTTCTGGATGGTCACTGCTGTAATTTTGTGTTGAACTTTCTTGTTGTTCAGACGAACTTATTATTGTTTCGTTCAGCGTTGAAGAAGTAAGGGTTCCTTGGTCTTGATTGGCTTGGTCCGCTCTTTTTTCTTCCAGCGATAGCTGTCGACTTTCGTCCCTCGTTTCGGTCTCTTCTTGAGCGATTAATGGTTCCGAATTGTAGTAACTGGCGCCCGCATAAATCCCTAAAATTCCAATACATACCAACTTCAAATATCTTGCCTTTCTTTTTTTCATCGCATTTCTCCTTCATTTACCTCTTTATTTCTGCTAATAACTGCTCTATCTGTTGGTACGTTCCTGTTGATTCATTCTTGATTGTCAGCATTTGTTCACAATAAGCTTGATACTCTCTTGCCACTTGCTTCATGCGTGTTAAAGTTGCTAAACGTTGTTCCATCTCTTCATGAACTGTTGCAACTTGTTGGTTAGCTTGGGCAATTGTTTCTTTTGCTTGACGTTTGGCTTCTAATAAGACTTCGCCAATTTCTTTTTGAGAAAGCGTAACGGCTGTGTCTAAATTCTCTTCACTGGTCTGTCTCTGTTGCATCTTTTCTTCAGACAATTGTTTCTGTAAAGAAGTGATAGTTGCTTCTTTATCACTTAACGTTTCTTTAAGCTGTTTAAGTTGCACATCTTTTTCGACTACTTGTTTTTGTAATGCTTCCACTTCATTGGTTCGCATTAATAATTGCTCCGTTAGCTTTTTAATGGATTGCTGATATAATTGATTTTCTTCTTCTAGTTTTTCAACAAAAGAAAATGACTCTTCTGACAGTTCAGTCGGCACTTGTTGCTGGACCTGCTTTACTTTTGCAGCTTGCTCTTTTGCATAAACGACCTCGTCATCAAAGCTTGCTTCCTCTGTTACCTTTGGTTGTGCTTTCATCGATTGTTCATTTTCAAAATCCGGCATCTTCTCATACTCCTCATCTTCATTGTTTTTAGTCAAAAATTGCCACATCTTTTTCTCCCCCTTCTTACCTTTTACACCGTTAACATATAGCCTTTTGAACGAATTGTTTTGATATATTGTGGTTTGTTCACATCTTGTTCAATTTTTTTACGCAAATGGAAAATCACATTAGCGACACGATATTTTCGTTCATTCGCAGTATCTTTCCAGACATTTTTGTAGAGTTCTTCATATGTAATTGTTTGTCCTGCGTGTTTGTATAAATACTCTATTGTGAAAAATTCCAATTTTGTTAAAAGAATTTCTTCTCCACTTCCCAAGCAAACACTCAAATTTGGCGCAATTAAATACAATCTCTCAGAAAGATTCTTAGTAACTGTTTGTTCCTCGTTTGCAATAGCTAATTTAGGATAAAAACGTCTTTTTACACGTTGCAATAAATTACTCATGCTTAACATGCATTCTTGACGATCATAAGAATGATCAAAAACGCCATCTGCACCTAATTGTAAATAAATAATTCGATTGACTTTACTAATTACTTCTGTCCGAGAAAATAACCAAATCGGTAAATCTGACTGCTTGCGAATCGTCATTAATAACTCACAACAAGTATTTACTTGCTGGTGGTCAGTAACTTCAATCACTAATCCATCAATATGGTGCAAATGAAGAAGTATATTTGTTCCTTGGATGATCTGACATTCTACTTGATTACTAACAAACCAATTTTGACAGTATTCTTTTGTTTCAATTGTCAAAGGAACGACACCAATTGTATATTTTTCCATTTTTCCACCTCAATCTTCCTAATATTCCCCTTCAAAATATAATAATTTTTATTTATATTCTATTAATAAATAAAAATTACCAACTACTAGTTTTCAAAAAATGATTGTTATTACTAAATTTTATCGAATAAAAACAAGGCTGTCTAGCTAAAACGAAGCCTTTAAATTATCATCTTTTTTGTTAAATGAGTAAATATTTGAGAAAATACCATAAGCAAAGATATTATTTAGATTATTTATTCTTTATGTAAAAAAAAGCTTACGATTTTTCAATCGTAAGCTTTTAGAATATTTTTTTATTTTTACATCATACCGCCCATGCCCATTGATGGATCCATCATAGGAGCTGGTGCAGCTGGTTCTGGTTTGTCTGCAACAACTGCTTCAGTTGTTAATAATAAAGCTGACACAGAAGCTGCATTTTGTAAGGCAGAACGAGTTACTTTTGTTGGGTCAACAATACCGGCTTCAACCATGTTTACCCATTCACCGTTAGCTGCATTGAATCCGATACCTAAGTCAACATTTTTTAGTTTGTCAACAATCACTGATCCTTCATAACCAGCATTTTCAGCGATTTGACGGATTGGTTCTTCTAATGCACGAACGACAATCTTGATCCCTGTTGCCACGTCGCCTTCAGCTTCCAGCGCAGCGACTTTACCAATTACATTGACAAGTGCGGTACCACCACCAGAAACCATGCCTTCTTCTACAGCGGCACGTGTTGCGTTTAATGCATCTTCAATTCGTAATTTTAATTCTTTTAATTCTGTTTCAGTTGCAGCACCGACTTTAACGACAGCAACCCCGCCAGCTAATTTAGCTAAACGTTCTTGTAATTTTTCACGATCAAAATCAGACGTTGTTTCGCCGATTTGGTTTTTAATTAAATGAACGCGGGCATCAATGGCTTCTTTTGAACCAGCACCTTCAACAATTGTTGTGTTATCTTTGTCGACAACTACTTTGCTAGCATTTCCTAAGTTTTCAATAGTTGTGTCTTTTAACTCTAACCCTAAGTCGTCAGTGATTACTGTACCACCTGTTAAAATAGCAATATCTTCAAGCATCGCTTTGCGGCGGTCACCAAATCCTGGCGCTTTTACTGCGACAACATTAAATGTACCACGGATTTTGTTCAATACTAATGTTGGTAGAGCTTCCCCATCAACATCATCCGCAATGATCAATAGTGGACGGCTTTGTTGTAGAATTTGTTCTAATAAAGGTAAGATATCTTGAATATTTGAGATTTTTTTGTCGGTAATTAAGATATATGGATTTTCTAAAACAGCTTCCATTTTATCGTTGTCAGTAACCATGTATTGAGATAAATAACCGCGGTCGAATTGCATTCCTTCAACCACATCTAATTCTGTTTCAATCCCTTTTGATTCTTCAATGGTAATTACGCCGTCGTTACCAACTTTTTCCATTGCATCAGCAATTAATTGGCCGACTTTTTCAGAACCTGATGAAACAGCAGCGACTTGTGCAATCGCTTCTTTTGAATCAACTACAGATGAAATATTGTGTAATTCTTCTACTGCTGTTTTTGTTGCTAATTCAATCCCACGGCGAATACCTAATGGGTTAGCTCCAGCAGTTACGTTTTTTAAGCCTTCACGAACAATGGCTTGTGTCAAAACAGTCGCTGTTGTTGTTCCGTCACCAGCAATATCATTCGTTTTAGAAGCAACTTCTGAAACTAATTTTGCGCCCATGTTTTCAAAATGATCTTCTAATTCAATTTCCTTAGCAATTGTTACTCCATCGTTAGTAATCAATGGTGAACCAAATGATTTTTCTAAAACAACGTTACGACCTTTAGGGCCTAATGTCACTTTCACTGTATCTGCTAATACATCTACTCCGCGTAGCATTGCTGCACGTGCATCTTCTGCAAATTTAATCTCTTTTGCCATGATTTCTTCACCTCATAATTTTTTTCTTCTATTATATTATTCTGTAAAAGTTGTTTATTATTCAACAGTGGCAATAATGTCTTTGGCTGATACAATTAAGTATTCTACGCCTTCGTATTTCACTTCTGTTCCTGAATATTTTTCAAACATTACTGTGTCACCAATTTTTACTTCCATCGGAACTTTTGTGCCATTTTCAAGCACACGACCTTCACCTACTGCGATAACTTCACCTGTTTGTGGTTTTTCTTTTGCAACGGATGCAAGAACAATTCCTCCAACAGTTTTTTCTTCTTCTTTCGCGACTCTAATTACGACGCGATCGCCTAATGGTTTTAACACAATAAATCCCTCCAAATAAAAAGTTTTCGCTTATTTTAGCACTCGATACACAAGAGTGCTAACTCACACTATTTATAATACTCATTTCACTCTAAAAATGCAAGTCTTTTCTCTCTTTTTCTTGTCAATTATAAGATACGCATTTTTTATTGCGTATTCTTTTTTCATGGAATGTTTTTCCAATCCTTTAATTCATGGTAAAATAAATTGACTACGATTGGAGGCGAATAAAATGAAACAACGTTTACTTACAGCACTAATAGCAACCTTCGTTTATTTTGTGATAGCGAATTTAGGAAATCTTGTTTTCAGTGTCACAGAAGGAATTGTTTCGACACTTTGGGAATCTCTTTTCTTTTTCTTATTCGTTTTTCTTTTATTAGGATATCGCAATAATCGTAAAAAATAATTATAGAAAGGATTAACCATGACCTTAAGAAAATCAAGTTTATTTATTTTAGTCACATACATTATCGCTTTCTTCGGGCCGTTACTTTTTTCGGGTATTTCCCCCAATGCAGCGATTAATGTGACAACTGCTCTCTACATTATTGGCGCCCTTGTAATGATTGGCATCTTTTTAAAAACAACAGAACCTTCTCCTTTAGAGGAAACAGCAACCTTGAAATCACCTATTTTTATTTTTTTACTAGGTGTTAGTGGGATTTTCATTGCCATGCTGATTCAAGGGGTTACTTTTGCCATTGAAGTAGCCATCACAGGAGAACAAGCTACTTCTCAAAATACGCAAGCTATTGTGGCGGTGATTTTGGCAAATCCTTTATTTATTTTGGCAACTACTATCGGTGGTCCGATTATGGAAGAATTCGTCTTTCGTTATGCATTTATCCATTTAATCCAGCCTTTTACAAATTTCTGGATTGCGGCTACTGTTAGTTCGGCGATTTTTTCACTCGCACATGCCGATGGTCACTTTTTTGTTTATTTCTTTATGGGATTTTTCTTTGCTCTTTTGTACAAGCAAACTGGAAAAATTTGGACCTCAATTATTGCCCATTGCGGCATGAATACGATTGTGATTATTGTTCAACTACTTTTGCATAATGGTGCAATTCAATAAGAAAAGGGCCTTCGTCTAAACGACTAGGCCCTTTTCTTTTGCTTATTCTTCTTCGTCAATCAATTCGTTGTCATGATGTAAGAAATAAATTAATGTTTGTAATTCGTTGGTTAAGTCAACATTTTGAATTAATACTTCAGGTGGCGCTACTAAACGCGCAGCCGTAAAGTTTAGAATTCCTTTAACCCCTGCTTCGGCAAGTTTGTTCACAACTTCTTGCGCTTTGCGAGCTGGAATAGTTAAAATAGCTACTTCGATTTGTTGAACACGGATTTGTTCCATCATATCTTCCATTGGATAAACCGGAATACCGTCAACAATGCGTCCCACAATATCTTCATTCACATCAAATGCGCAACTTACACGAATACTGTTGCTTTGATGGAATTTGTACTTTAATAAAGCACTTCCTAAATTACCAACCCCGATTAATGCGACATTGGTTAACTCATCTTCATTCAATGTTTTTGCAAAAAAGTTCATTAAGTTTTCAACATCATAGCCGTACCCACGTTTACCTAATTCACCAAAATATGAAAAGTCACGACGAATAGTCGCACTGTCTACTTGTACCGCTTCACTTAATTCAGTTGATGAGACTTTATTTTTTCCTGTATCATGTAACATTCTTAAGTAGCGATAATATAAAGGAAGGCGTCGCGCCGTTGCTTTTGGAATAACTTGATCTTTCACAATTGGACCTCCAATACTTTCACTTAAATCTTATCCATTAACATAATAGCAGTTTTTCACAATAAAAAGCAATTCTATGGCTCAAAAATAGCATTTTTCTTCAAAAGTTTGTGATAAAAGGTATAAACCTTCACAAAGCATTTTTTGATACGTGCTATTTTAGCAGATTTTATGCTACACTAAGGGCAATGAATTTAGAAATGAGGACTACTGATGATTTTATTACAAGCAAATCAAGTTGCCCGGCATTTTGGCTCGGAAACATTGTTTGAAAACATACATTTAGAAATTGCAACAAAAAGTCGGATTGCCTTAGTTGGTCGTAATGGTGCTGGAAAATCGACTTTTTTAAAAATCATTGCAGGCATTGATGCTCCCGATAGCGGAACCATTGCCAAAAATAAAACTGCTACGTTAGGTTATTTAGCTCAAAATACCGGTTTAGAATCAGATAAAACCGTTTGGGAAGAAATGACAAAAGCCTTTGCTGACATCCTAGAAATGGAACAGCGTATGCGAGAATTAGAAACCAAAATTAGTGAAATGGAGCCAACCACTTCCGTTTATGAAGGAATTTTAAAAGAGTACGATCAATTGCAACATACGTTTTCTGAAAAAAATGGCTACGGCTATGAAAATGAAATTCGCTCAGTCCTTCACGGCTTTGGCTTTGATGAATCCTTTTACACGAAAGATATTCAAACCTTATCTGGTGGTCAAAAAACCCGGCTTGCATTAGCAAGAATGCTTTTACAAAAACCAGACATTTTAATTCTGGACGAGCCTACAAACCACTTAGATATCGAGACGCTTTCTTGGCTGGAATCTTATTTGCCAAGCTATGCCGGCGCCCTATTGATTGTTTCCCACGATCGTTATTTTTTAGATAAGGTAGTTAATGAAGTTTATGAACTGAGCCGCAAAAAAATGACTCACTACAAAGGAAACTATTCCAAATACTTAGAGTTAAAAGCAGAACAATTAGCCAGTGAATGGAAAGCGTATGAAAAGCAACAAGAAGAAATCAATAAGTTAGAAGATTTCGTTGCCAAAAATCTGGTTCGTGCATCTACAACGAAACGTGCACAAAGTCGCCGAAAAGTATTAGAAAAAATGGACCGTTTAGACCGACCTCAAGGAGATGAAAAATCGGCGCATTTTCTTTTCGATAGTGAAAAAGTCTCGGGAAATGTTGTTTTACAAGTCGAAGATGCCGCCATTGGTTACGACCAAGAACATATTTTATCCGAACCTATTCACTTGGATATTCGTCGCAAAGAAGCCATTGCCTTAGTCGGACCGAACGGAATTGGTAAATCCACTCTCTTGAAATCAATTATTGACCGCATTCCTTTCATTAAAGGAAGTAAAACTTTTGGCACCAATGTTTCTGTAGGTTACTATGACCAAGAGCAAGCCAATTTACATGGCAATAAAACGGTCCTAGCGGAATTATGGGATGAACACCCAACCACACCTGAAAAAGAGATTCGAAGTATTTTAGGCGGCTTTCTCTTCAGTGGAGATGATGTTGAAAAAACGATTCCTTTATTAAGTGGTGGCGAAAAAGCCCGTGTGGCATTAGCAAAATTAGCGATGGATCGTGACAATTTCTTGATTCTCGATGAGCCAACCAACCACTTGGATATCGATAATAAAGAAGTTTTAGAAAATGCGCTGATTGATTATGAAGGAACCATCCTCTTCGTTTCCCATGACCGTTACTTTATCAATCGAATTGCAACAAAAGTTGTTGAGCTTTCTGAAAAAGGCAGCAAACTTTATTTAGGCGACTATGATTATTATTTAGAAAAGAAACAAGAGGAAGAAGAAATCGCTGCCCTCTTAGCTAATGAAGAAGCGGCGAAAAAACCCGAACCAGTTACAGCCAAAAATACCTTTTATCAAAACAAGGAGCAACAAAAATTACTCCGTACTTTGCAAAGAAAAATAACACAAGTCGAAGAAAATCTTGCTCAGTTAGATACGACAATTGCACAATTAGAAGCACAAATGAGTCAACCAGACATTCTAGAAAATCATGTTGAATTGCTGGCTTTAAACCAACAATTAGATGACGCTCGTCAGCAACAAGATGAACTACTTGAGCAATGGGAAAATTTCAGTTTAGAATTAGAAGAAATGGAAAATAACAATTAACGGAGGGATTCACTATGGCTTCCAAAAAAATCAGTTTAACGAAGCCCAAATATCAACAAATCGCCGTTGATGTTGCGGAAAAAATTGCAGAAGGCAAATTACATGTTGGAGATAAAATCCATGCCCGTTCCACCCTAGCTAACCAATACCAAGTGTCGCCAGAAACAGCTCGCAAAGCCATTATCGTTTTAGTTGATTTAGAAATCGTTAAAGCCAAACACGGCAGCGGCTTCTATGTGGCATCAAAAGAAAAAGCGCAGGACTTTGTGACACAATATCAAGACGTTCAAACGATTGCTGAAATTAAAGAAGAATTGCTAGATAGCGTAGCGAAACAAAAAGAAGAACTTACTCATTTTTCTAGCATTCTAGATACTCTTGTTGAACAAACAAAGCGTTTTGATTCTTTCAATCCAATGAATCCTTATTCATTAGTTTTAACAGAAGAAGCTGCTTATCTTGAGGCGACGATTAGCGAAATGAATTTTTGGCAAAACACTTCGGCAACGATTATCGCTATCAAACACAAAGAAGAGCTTTTGGTCTCACCTGGTCCATATGCAAAGATTTCGTTGAACGACACACTTTATTTTGTTGGACATGACGAATCAACCTTACAACGTGTCCAAAATTTCTTTTATCCTTAAACAAAAAAGTGACTACTTATCTTGCGGTAAATAGTCACTTTTTTTATTTATTATTTCTATTTTTCATAAAAAACCACTATAAAACCTAGTTAAAATACTGTTTTTCTTCATTTTCAGAAAGATTTTCATCTAATTTGACAAAGTGACAACTTTATAGTAGTCTGATGTAGTCACTTTTTTTAATGAGGAGGAACAATGATTTGCCAAAAGTAAAAGTAAATCACCTTACCAAGATCTTTGGTAAGAAAACCAAACCGGCACTTGAAATGATTCGTGCCAACAAAAGCAAAACAGAAATTTTAGAAAAAACGGGTGCCACAGTCGGTGTTTATGATGTAAATTTCGAAGTTGAAGAAGGCGAAATTTTCGTTATTATGGGGTTATCAGGAAGTGGGAAATCAACATTAATTCGTTTATTAAATCGTTTGATTGAACCAACTTCAGGAAATATTTATATTGATGGACAAGATATTTCTTCTTTAGATAAAGAAGGATTACGTGAAGTACGTCGAAATAAAATGAGCATGGTTTTCCAAAACTTTGGTCTTTTCCCCCATCGAACTATCTTAGAAAATACGGAATATGGTTTAGAAATTCGTGGTGTTCCTAAAGAAGAACGCCAAGCAAAAGCTGAAAAAGCCTTAGAAAATTCTAGCTTAATTGCTTTTAAAGACCAATTACCAAGTCAATTATCTGGTGGGATGCAACAACGTGTCGGCCTTGCTCGTGCCTTGGCTAACGATCCAGAAATTTTATTAATGGACGAAGCGTTCTCTGCTCTTGATCCGTTAATTCGTCGTGAAATGCAAGACGAACTATTAGATTTACAAGAAAATGTCAAAAAAACCATTATCTTTATCACACATGATTTGAATGAAGCTTTACGAATCGGCGACCGGATTGCTTTGATGAAAGATGGTCAAATTATGCAAATTGGGACTGGAGAAGAAATTTTAACCAACCCAGCCAACGAATATGTGCGAACCTTCGTGGAAGATGTGGATCGTTCAAAAGTCTTAACTGCCCAAAATATTATGGTACCTGCTTTAACTACTAACATTGAAATTGATGGCCCAACTGTTGCTTTAAAACGGATGCGTCAAGAAGAAGTGAGTATGTTACTTGCCGTGGATAAAAAACGCCAACTAAAAGGCGTGGTACGCGCAGAAAAAGCTTTAGAAGCGCGTAAAAACGGGACTTCTCTTGTAGAATGTGTGGATCCAGAAATTCAAACAATCGACAAAGATATGTTAGTGAATGATATTTTCCCACTGATTTATGATGCACAAACGCCTCTTGCTGTGACTGATAACGGCAAACTATTAGGCGTGGTCATCCGTGGTAGCGTACTTGAAGCACTTGCAGAAACAGAGGTGAACGAACATGAATAAGTATCAATTACCTGTCGCGTCTTGGGTTGAAAGTTTTACTGATTGGTTAACTTCAACATTTGCTGGATTATTCAGCTTTTTACAAACAATTGGTCAAAGTGTAATGGACAACATTACTGCCTTACTAACAGCCGTACCACCACTTGTGCTGATTGTGCTATTAACGATTGCTGCTTTCTTTATTTCTAATAAAAAAATTGGCTTAAGTTTATTCACATTTATCGGCTTAATGTTTATCTATAACCAAAACTTATGGAACGATTTAATGAGTACCGTTACGTTAGTTTTACTTTCTAGTGTTATTTCCATTATCATTGGTGTGCCACTAGGGATTTTAATGGCGAAAAGTGAAAAAGCCAAGAGTATTATTACACCGATTTTGGACTTCATGCAAACAATGCCTGGTTTCGTTTACTTGATTCCAGCCGTTGCATTCTTCGGAATTGGTATGGTTCCTGGGGTCTTCGCCTCTGTTATCTTCGCTTTACCACCAACCGTTCGCTTTACGAACTTAGGAATTCGACAAGTGCCAAATGAACTTGTTGAAGCAGCTGATTCTTACGGTAGTACTGGATGGCAAAAATTATTCAAATTAGAATTACCTTTAGCCAAAAACACGATTATGGCTGGTGTTAACCAAACAACCATGCTAGCTCTATCAATGGTAGTTATTGCTTCAATGATTGGTGCGCCTGGATTAGGACGTGGCGTCCTTTCCGCTTTACAACGTGCACAAGTCGGGAACGGTTTCGTAAATGGTGTGGCTTTAGTTATTTTAGCGATTATCATTGACCGTTTTACTCAACATTTAAATAATAAAAAAGCAGCCCCTAAAGCAGCTGGTGCCACCTCTAAAAAGAAAAAATATGGGATTATTGCAGCGGTTGTTGTAATTGTCGCTGGCTTAGTTGGTGCTTCAATTTTTACAACAACAAATGATAAGCAAATTTCCCTTTCTTATGTGGAATGGGATACCGAAGTAGCCTCCACACATGTGGTTGCCGAAGTCTTAAAAGATATGGGGTATGATGTTAAAACGACCCCTTTAGATAACGCAATTATGTGGGAATCTGTAGCTAAAGGTGAAACAGATGCCATGGTTGGTGCGTGGCTGCCAGGAACTCACGCAGAGCAATATAAACAATATAAAGATAAATTAGACGACCTTGGTGAAAACCTTAAAGGTGCAAAGCTAGGAATTGTCGTCCCTTCTTATATGGATGTTGATTCTATCGAAGATTTATCTGATCAAGCTGGGAAAAAGATTACTGGAATTGAACCTGGTGCTGGTGTTGTTGCAGCAGCAGAGAAAACTAAAGAAGCTTATCCTAATTTGAAAGATTGGTCTGTTGAAACTTCTTCATCAGGTGCCATGACTGTCGCCTTAGGACAAGCAATTAAAAACAACGAAGACATCGTTATTACTGGCTGGTCTCCTCACTGGATGTTTGCAAAATATGATTTAAAATATTTAGCTGATCCAAAAGGCACTATGGGCGGCGAAGAAGCGATTCACACAATGGCTCGCCAAGGCCTAAAAGAAGATCAACCAGAAGCTTACAAAGTGTTAGATAATTTCCATTGGACAACTAAGGATATGGAATCTGTCATGTTAGAAATTAACGAAGGCAAAGACCCACAAGAAGCTGCACGTGATTGGGTTGATTCACATAAAGACCAAGTAGCAGAATGGAAAAAATAATTCTTAACAAATGACTTCCCCATCTATTAAAAGAGGACGTTGAACAAATTGTTCAACGCCCTCTTTTTTCGCAAAAAAAACCACTCAGTTGGGTAGACTGAGTGGAAAGGAGTTATTTTTACTTGAGGAGTAAAAATGAAAAGTGTTTATGTTGGGTGTTTTGTTGGTATGCTTATATATTAACGAGAACCTGTGAATAATTTGTGACGAAAACCTTGGAAATTTGCTACGAATTACTTAAAAAAGTTTAAATGTGTCTCACCCTAGTTAATCAATACAGCGATTATTTCTTTTTAGCATTTTGGATGGCTTTAAATAATGTTGAAAATTGTCCTTTGAAAGACATCACATCATCAAAGATATCAACACCATCGTTTAACATTTTGACGGTCACCCAGCCAAGCGCTTCCGTAATTGCTACTGCAACTGAAGCATTGACCATGCCACCAGTCACAGTTCCGACAACAGGAATCACTTTTAGAATATTTCCGACTGCGCTCTTACCTAAACTAACCACTACTAATTCTTTGGTTAAACTTTTCCCTAAGCTTTCAGACCAAGACTGACCAAAAATTTTATGCAGCCGTGACATCATAGTTAATTGAACAGGTACCAGTAAAAAAGCATCCGAAAATGGAATTGGTGAAAACCCAATAATTGCTGCTGACAATGCAGCAAAATGAATCGTTTGATGACTTTTCTTTTTCACGTCAGGTGAAACACCAGCCAAAAATTCATCAAATACTTTGTCGAGTTGTGTTTGACTGTTCGTCACTAATTGTTCTGCTTTACCTTTAGAAGTTGCGAAAGCATTCATTATGGCCGTAGATGTTTTTTGTGGAAATTTTTTCAAGACATCTTGAAAAAAAGAACGAAATTCTGGGTCTTCGATTTCTTCATTCAATTGCTTAGTTTCTTGTTCTGCTAATTCTTGTTTTTCAATCTCTTCAAAAAGTTCTTGTTTCTTTTTGTTTTTATGTTTTTTTCTTCTCATCTCATTAACTCCCTTATCTATCAATATGTAGAAACAAAGTATAGCATAGCCCCTGATTGATTCTCTTTTAGATGATTTGAAAAGCCAGAACTTATCTGTTTTTTAAACAAATAGAAATGTTCTAGCTTTTCTCAAAAAATCAGCTATTTTGTTTGTTCTTCACCGCAATACGCCGTCAAGTGTTTAGGTAAAATTTCCAGCGTAATTGGCAAAGCAGCTCCTTCATCACCATCCACATTAGTGGTTAATTCTTCTTGGTTTTCTAAGGAGATTGTTCCTTCTTTAAAGGTTAGGTAAACTAAATTATCAGTGGACTGGTCGACTCCTTTTAACAAATCTGGGACTGCTTTTACTGCATCCCACAATGATTGATCTTTTAAATAAACTAAATGAAGTTTGCCATCATCCACTTGGGCCTCTGGTAATAATGTTTCAAACCCACCGATTGAATTCGTTAAGCCAACTAAAACGGTACTACTTTCAATGGTTTGTTCTTTTTGATCCAAGCTTAAATGAAAAGGATACGTTTGAGCATTCGCTAAATGTTTGGCACCTGAAATAAAATAAGCGAGTTTTCCTAACTTCGTTTTTTGTTCAACGTCCACGTCGTTAATTGACTCTGGAATCGTCCCAATCGCAACGACATTCATAAAGTAGTCGTCATTGATTTTCCCCACATCTAAAGCACTGGTTTTTTCTAAATCTAATTGTTGAATCGCTTCTTCAGGGTCCATCGGTAAATTCAAGGCTCGCGCTAAATCGTTCACCGTTCCTAAAGGAAAAAAGCCAAATTTTGGGCGGTAAGCTTGTTCTGCCAACCCGCTAATTCCTTCATTAACGGTTCCATCTCCCCCCATTACGAAAACACTGTCGAAGTGACTTTCCGCAGCTTCACGGGCAAATTGTTCTGCATCGCCGCCTTTTTCTGTTTGTTTCACTACAACTTCATCAAATAACTGCTTTAATTTTTCTTCTGCTAACGTTTCAAATTCTTTGGCTTTTTCACCACCAGAACTGGGGTTAACAATTAAAACTGCTTTTTTCACTGGCACCACTCCTCATTGATATCTAAATCGTTTGATTCCTTACAATTATTATAAAAGATATTTTTAATTCTGGCGAAAAATATGCTGACACTTGCTTAACAAACAAGCATTCCTGCTCCTCACTACTTTTCAAAACGTTCTTTAAAGCAATAGGCAAAATAATAGAACAATTTCCAAAAATCTTGCCAAACTTTTGGATCCATCCCCGTCAATTCATGAATTCGTTTCAAACGGTAATTCAATGTATTTCGATGGATATGTAATACTTGTGAGGTTTCATTGATGTTTAAGTTATGATTGGCGAAAAAAATAACGGTTTCATAGTATTCATCATAAATCGTCTGGATGGTTTCAAAAAAATCCAATTCAATATGAAAAGGAAAATTAAAAATTCCTTGAATGAAAAAATCTTCTGCTTGGTAAAACTTAGCCTTTTCTAATTGAAGAAACGATAGAAGTAAATACGTGTTTTGTGCCTCTTGGACCATTTGTTGAATCGTGGCTTTTTCCGAACTTATCACAAGGTATTCTGTTACTGGCTTTGTTATCTGAGGTGGTTCAGAAGTAATCACCAGATAACAATTTTCCCATTCAAATATTTCATGGCCAGGATAATAACTGGATAATAAGCGCTTGTCCTTGGTCAGTACACAATGATTCTGGTCATCTAATTGAAGGTTATATAGTTCCAACGCTTCAAGTTTTAAGGCTTCTGAGTAAGCAGAATCAACATGCATTAAGTGCTGGATAAACTGATTTTTTTGTTTCTTCTTTTTTTCGCGTTCTTGTTGTGTATTTAATTCTTCTGTCAGTAAAAGAACAATCGAGCGCACAAGCTTGGTAAATTTGCGCACCTCGTCTGGTTCTCCTGAAATGCCTACGACACCTAAAATGTGATCATTCAAAATAATCGGTTCATTGGTGCCTTTTTTCTCTAAAGAAGTATCTTTATAAATTTCAATATTTTTTCGTTCATTGATGGCTCTTTCTGCACCACGATGGCGCTCCCCAATTCGAGCAGAATCTCCACTCGCAATAATTTTTCCTCGTTCATCCATAATATTGATGTTATAAGGAATATCTGCCATCAACTTTTCAACAATTTTATTTGCTTGGATTTTGTCTAATTTTAACATTGCTATCGCCAACTTTCTAAAAAGCGAGTAGCGTTTGGGACATAAGCCGCAATGACTTATGTCCCAAACGCTTAATTCTTCAGATCAACGACTGAACATTTTTATTTCAGCTTTCATTACTGATGATACCATGGTTAGTTCTTAGTCACAAGGCACCAGCTGTAATGTACGAGCAATATTTTCAACGGTTCTTTCTAAGTTAACTGGCCCATTTTTCAATGCTGCTTCCAATGGTTCGGCTTTGGCCAAAATTCCAAAAATAGCCGTCATCCCTTCTTCATAGAGGACATCCACATCTTTGCCGATATAGCCAGCACAAGCGAAAACCGGTTTTTGATACTTCTTGGCCAAACGTGAGACGCCATAAGGGGCTTTGCCGAATTTTGTTTGAAAATCCATCCCGCCTTCACCAGTAAAGACATAATCAGCAGCTTTTATTTTTTCTTCTAATTGATTCACTTCTACGACAATATCAATCCCTGGGCGTAACTGAGCTTTTGTGAATGCTAGTAACCCTGCACCCAAACCACCAGCAGCTCCTGCGCCTGGCATCATCTCAACATCAATGCCGACCTCTTTTTTGATGATTGCTGCATAATGGGCTAAGTTTTTATCTAATTGAGCCACCATTTCTTCTGTCGCACCTTTTTGCGGACCAAAGACATGAGACGCCCCTGTTGGCCCTGTTAGTGGGTTATTCACATCACTAGCTACTAGAACTTCGGTAGCAAAAATACGTTGATCAAACTGTGTTAAATCGATCTGCGCCAGTTTATCTAATGCACCACCGCCACGTGTCAATTCTTGCCCTTCCTTGTCTAACAAACGCGCACCAAGTGCCTGAATCATACCGGCACCCCCATCATTTGTCACGCTACCACCAATGCCGATAATGATTTTTTTTGCCCCATGATTGAGCGCATGTTGAATCATCTCTCCTGTACCATAAGTAGAAGTGATCAAGGGATTACGTTCTGCTGCTTTAACCAATTCAATTCCGTTGGCTTTCGCCATTTCAATGACCACCGTTTCTTGGTCACCTAATAAGCCGTAATAGGTTTCAACGATTTGATCAGGAAGCGGTCCTGCCACACGCACTGGTACTCTTGTGCCTCCTGTTGCATCCACTAAGGAATCCACCGTTCCTTCCCCGCCGTCTGCCATCGGGACGTGTTGAATGTCTGCATCTTTAAATACAGCTAAAATCCCTTTTTCCATTGCCAGACAGGCTTCTTTTGCACTCATACTTTCTTTAAATGAGTCTGGAGCCAAAACAAATTTTTTCGTCATCTTTTCGCGCCTACTTTCCAACTAGTTTAAAATAAAGCCATATAAAATGGTTGCAACAATCGTCATTACCCCACCGACACACATTTCATAAGGAATCACTCGAATTCTTTCTTTAATCGTCATATTCATACTTTGTGCCGTAATATGGAAATAATTGCCTTGAGGAACACTATCAATCACAGTTGCACCAGTATGCACCATGACTGCTGCTGAAAGTGAAGATGTGCCCATATCTAAAATCGCTGGTCCAAAAGAACCTGTCGCTAAAATAACCGCTGTGGATGTTGAACCAACTGCTAAGCCCATTAAAATACCAGAAATCGGTGCCAAGAAGGTTCCAGAAATTCCCATAACAGAAATTAAGTGGACAATTTGTGTTGATAAATCAGAAACAGAAATTAATCCAGCAATTGCACCTGCACCAATTAAAATTAAAACGGTATCGGTTACTCTCTTCAAGCCAGAAGATGCATAAAAGGCCAGTTGTTTTGTTTGCCCAATCGCAATTGTCCCAACAACTGAGGCGAACGGCAAAATATACAGAGCATCAATATTCAAACTTTTGATGAAAGAAATATTTAAAACGGCGCCAATCGGATTAAGTAATAATAAGACAATCGCTAACACTGGCGCGATCAACGCCTTTTTCAAAGGTAATAATTCTTTTGTTTGTTCCTCTACAAGATCCGTTTCTTTGACCATTGATCCTTTGCTTCTCATGATATTTGCAAGAACAACAGCTGTAATTAAGCCAAATACGGCTGGAATAAAGCCAGCAATCATAACGTCACTTAGAGGTAAATCAAAGCCGTTCGCCGCTGCAATAGTATTTGGATTAGGCGAAATAATATTGCCCGCTTTGCCGCCACCTGATAAGGCAATCAATAATGATAACTTACTGATACCCGTACTTTTCCCAACAGATAGAGCAATCGGGGCAACAATCAACACTGCAACAGGAATGAATACGCCCACTGCTGTAATTACCATTGTGGATAATGCCAAAGATAAAATAGCTTTTTTCTCGCCAAGCTTTTGTACAATGGCGTTGGCAATTGATTCTGCCGCACCAGATTCCATCATCACACCCGCCAACATGCCGGCTGCTAAGACACGGATTGCGGTTCCCATAATACTTTGTGTTCCGTTTAATAGAACAGCGACTGTATCTGACAGGGAAGCGCCTCCAATAAGACAACCAACAATTGCACCAAAAAACAAGGAATACACAGGATTAAATTTTTTCAAAATTAATACTATCGCTACAACTAATCCTAAAATTGCAGCAACCCAAGATATTGTAATATCTGGCATTCAAAATCAGCTCCTTAAATTGTTTACGCTTTCATTCTATCAAAGTCCTTTCTTTTTAAAATTGTAAATTTAACAGGATTTATTGTTCAAATGCACAAAAAAACTAGTTTAAACTTTTCCTCACAAATAAAAATTAGTACATGGTGAGGCGATCCTTGAATTAGAAAGTCAAAGTATTTATAACATCGTGGTTTAACGTTTTTTGTTTATTTGTTCGCATCTTTTTATGATTTATGTAACATAACTGTTGTTTATTCCTTATGTCAATGAGTATCCACTATTGTTGTTTTATAGATAACTAAGCTACATTACATGACTATTCGTATTTTTTAAAACTTGTCAATACATTGCTAGAAGCTTTGTATTAATGACGTGAGTTTTAAAAATGACACAACTAATTTTATCGATATTTTTAACTGAGCTCAGACACTTTTTTGAAAAAAATTGTTCAAATACCATTGCTTTCCTAAAGATTCATTTTGCATCCCAAATGAGCTGATTGGCTTTTTTTCTGGGATCTTCTATATTCAATTGCTCACCTAGAAACTCATATTTTACTCCTATTCAAGTGTACCAAAAACTACTTGAATTTGTTTTATATCCCTTACTGAGCCATTGCTCTCACAAGCTTTTTTTATAATTTTCTAATGTCGTCGCTTCATAAATACTCTTTATGTTACGTTTTTTTATCCTTATTAAAATATAGTTGACTGTCTATAGAAGTAATAATAGCAATTTAGAGAATCTATTTACTTGTGTATTCATAGATATAATTGTTTTTGATAAATTAACCAACATTTCTTTACTCACATATGCCTTTATTTTCATACAAAGAATGACGCTTTCTCCCAAGCTACCGGTCTGGCCACAAACACCCAAAACACTTTTATTAAATATAATTTTTAATATGAGTATCCTACTTTATTAGTATTTTTGTCTACTTTTTGAATTTTATTAATAAATAAAATTTTTTCCATGTTCACTCATTATAGTTATTAAATCAACATTTTATTTTATTCCATCCTATGATAAAATGAAATAAAATATAATTAAGGAGTTATCAATGTGTTTTTAAAAAAATTTTCAATTAATAGGTCTGCTTTATTTTCAATCATTGGTATTTTGTTGGCAGCTGCCATTATTGTCTCAGCTCAGTTATTTCGTCATTCTATAATTTTAGGGACCGACAGCAACTTTTTTATGAATAAAGTTTATGAAAGCTACATGCAACAAAAAAATCATACCTATAACTATTTCCAAAGTCTTTACGGATTTCAACAATCTGGTCGAATTATTAATACGGTCTATGCACCTGACTTCACTTTCATCATGGGCTTATTATTAGCTTTTTCAAAGACTTGGTTTAGATTTCAAATTATTTCCAGCTTTCTTTGCTTTGCTCTCGCAGGATTATCAATGTTTACCTTAGCTCGTTACAATAAGATAACTTATAAGCTGGCAGTAGGCTTATCACTTTTCTACATGTCTACTAATGTTATTGCTTCCTTTAGCTTAATACAAACTTCTTCCAGCTGGGCTAGTGCTATTTTGCCATTGGTTTTTATTCCCGCTATAAAAATGATTAAAGATAAAGCTCAACCGATTCAACCTTTAATTTTAGCCATTCCGGTTGCACTAACTATGCACTTACACGTTTTTACTTCTTTACTTACAGTGCTAGCTTTGCTACCATTCTTTATTGTTGGTTTCATACTAACACCAAAGAAAGTCAGAATGCTTATTAATGCAATCTTGGCTGTTTTAATAACGATGCTATTAACCTCTCGTCTTTTGATTGGTATGTTAGAAGTTTTCTCAAGCAATCATTTGTTAAAGCCTTATCCTATTGAAAGAATGATGCCTTATACTACAAGTTTTACACTTGGTGTTCAAGATTGGGGATCGTTAGGGCTAATTTTTTCTTTGATCGCTACTTTCATGTTTGTTTTTACTATTTTTAATTGGAAAACCTTAGTATTGACTGAAAAAGTGATCAATCTTGTCGGTCTTTTTTTTCTACTTCTTTCATCAAGTTTGCTACCTTGGGATGACTTACCTACAACATTTAAGATGCTTCAAGGAATACAATTTCCATTACGTTTTGCTAGTATTTCTTATGTTCTCTTATTTTTAAGTTTTACACTTTATTTGCAAAGAATAACTTTAAAAGAAGAAAATAAATATACCAGTATAAGTGTAACTTATGTCACTGTTGCCGTTCTTTCTTGTTTGCTAATAAATCAAGCTCTTTTAACACAATCAGAGGCATGGCAATCAGCTACTCCTTTATCTAATGACACTACCTCTACACTCACAAAAATTAAAGATATGAATAAACTTAAACAAGCTTTTAATGGCAAACATGCCTTAGGTGATGGACTCGAGCTAGTAATCAAACCGCTTTCTGATTATTTGCCTACTCATAACAAAGAAGACATTGACATCATTGTCAGAAATAAACCTTATAATATTTATTGGAAAGAAGTAGCAAATAATGAAATTAAAGGTAAAAAACAAGTCACCCCTGAAGGGCAGCTACAATTTAATTGGATAAACGCTAGCAATAAAACAAGTCAAATGTTATTACCACTTACTGCTTATTCTAATAGTGAAGTATGGCTCAACGGTCAAAAATTAACAAAACAACAATATAAAACATCTGAAATTGGTAGCTTAATTGTGCCTGCCCAAGCTGGTAAAAATTCCTTAACCATTGGTTACAAACCCAGCCTAGCCTTTGTTATTGCATCATATATCCAAATCATAGCTTATATCTGTTTAGGAACTACTTTTATTTATTACTTTTTAAAAAAACATATTAAAGGTAACTAAAGAGAAACTGAGGCAAGTACTTTTTTCATTTATTTTATCAAGAAAAAGTATACAAAATAAGCCTCATAAATTAGAAATTTAAGTATGTTATAACTTATTAGGTAAGGATACATTCCTTATTGGCCGTTAGAGTCCGTGTATGAGTAATCATACGTACTTGAATGCCGTACCATCGAGTGGAGACATTTCAAGAGCTTGTTGATACAAGTGATGAGCGCAACCTTATGCTTTTTGGGCGAAGGTTGCGTTTTTAATTTGTAGTAATAACCCACTAGATGATTGGGGCTCGCTGCTTGTTACCGAATCATGTTCATAATAATAAAATACAAAATTCTTTCATATCTTCGGATTCCCATGTTTATCCATGTGTTCATTGACGGTATGTTTTCCATAGTGATATCTTCTGGTGTTGACACCGCCAGAAGCGTTTAGTTATTTGTGAGAAGAAAAACGCAAATGTCTCCTAATACACCAATAATGAGTCCTGCAGAGAGTTCATTAATTTCTAGAATACTTTCGAATTATTCTATTTGTTCGGCTGCTTCAACTAGCAGTTTAGCTAAGTGTTCTTTAGTTGTCAGTAATTGTTTCAATTGTTGGGACTAGTATACAACTTTTTGATTGGAGATTTTTTTATCGGTATTTTTCTTTAAAAAATTTTTTTAATTTTGTTTGCCTCAATTCTTCTAAATAATCAGGATATAAACAAAAGTCAAATGATGATATTTTCTTAAAAAGTATCTATGCTTAATCTTACATTGTAATGACACCCAAAAGTTAGACTTTCAGATTTAACTTTTAGGTGTCAACTTACATATATCAAACTTTTCAGTTAGAATTATCTAATAGAAAACATCAAAAAAGCGACATGTTCGTCGCTTTAGGTAAAATTTTGGAAAATAGCAATAAAAATAATAGTTTATTCCCCTGCATTTGTGTCAATTTAAAGTCATTCTTACTGAATTTACTCCCTATTTCCGATACATCTTAAACTCCAAGAACAGATCGTTATAAATTCCTAAGTATTCTTGACCTAAATCTTGGTAAACTTCTAAATGTTTGATGGTTTCATCATCTGGATAAAATTGTTTATCTTCGGCAACTTCTTTTGGTAATAGTTTTTTAGCTTCTTTATTTGGTGTGGAATAACCAATATATTCTGCATTTTGTGCTGCATTTTCTGGTCGTAACATAAAGTTCATAAATGCATAGGCGCCGTCTTTATTTTTGGCTGTCTTAGGCATCACAATGTTATCAAACCAGAGATTAGAGCCTTCACTGGGAATCACATAATGTAGATGTTCATTGTTTTCTAGCATTTCAGCAGCTTCACCAGAGAAAGTTACAGCAACTGCACTTTCTTCATTAGCCATGTACATTTTGATTTCATCGGCAACAATTGCTTTGACATTGTTCGTTAATCGGTTTAACTTATCGGTAGCCTGACGTAATTGTTGGTCGTTTTTACTGTTTAACGAATAGCCTAAACTATTCAAAGATAATCCTAACACTTCGCGAGCGCCATCAATCAGCATGACATTATTTTTTAATTCCGGGCGCCATAAATCATCCCAATGTTGGATCTGACGGCCGTCAATAAATTTATCATTATAAATAATCCCCAACGTGCCCCAGAAGTACGGAACGGAAAACTTATTTTTGGGATCAAAGGATTGATCTAAAAAGCGTGCATCAATGTTTTCTAAGCCTTTTAATTTGCTGTGATCAAGTGGTAAAAGCATCTTCGCTTTCATCATTTTTTGAATCATATATTCAGAAGGAATGGCAATATCATAGGCTGTACCACCTTGCTGAATTTTTGTATACATAGCTTCATTAGAATCAAAGGTTTCGTAATTGACTTTATAACCTGTTTCTCTTTCAAATTTCTTAATCAAGGCCGGATCTATATAGTCCCCCCAATTGTAAATGGTCAAGGTATCTGCTCCTGCCATGCCACTTGCTTTCTCCAATTGGCGCACGCAAAAAAACAAGATGACAATAATAGCGATAATTCCAATAAAAAGTGACTGTAATTTTTTCATTTTAACTTGGCCACCTCACTTTGTTCCCGACGCATTTTCTTTAAACGTTTTGGCGTATTGTCTTTACTGATAAAGTAATAACCGACAACTAGAATCATTGAGAATAGGAATACTAACGCACTTAAGGCATTGATTTCTAAACTAATTCCCTGACGTGCTCGTGAATAAATTTCAACAGATAATGTTGAAAAACCATTGCCTGTCACAAAGAATGTTACGGCAAAATCGTCCAACGAATAAGTAAAGGCCATAAAGTAGCCAGCAATAATTCCTGGCGCTAAAAAAGGCAAAATAATATTTTTAATCACTTGAACATTATTGGCCCCTAAATCCCGTGCCGCATCTACCATAGAATCGTTCATCTCTTGTAGTTTTGGTAAAACCATTAAAACAACAATTGGAATACTAAAGGCAATATGCGACAATAACACACTTGTAAAACCTAAACTGATAAACCCTACTGCCGTGAAGAAAATTAAGAAACTGGCTCCAATAATAACATCTGGTGAAACGAGTAAAATGTTATTAAAGCTAAGCAACGTGTTCCGGTTTTTACGACGTTTTGTATAATAAATCCCCATCGCGCCAAATGTTCCAATGATGGTTGCTATTAAAGCCGATAAGAAAGCTAGCAAAAACGTATTCAGAACAATGGTTAACAAGCGTGTGTCTTCGAAAACGTTCCGATAATTATCTAACGTAAAACCAGTAAACTGATTCATCGTTTGCGTGTCGTTAAACGAATAAAAAATCAAATAAAAGATTGGTGCGTACAGTAGCGCAAAGACAACGAATAAATACACATAAGACCATTTAAACTTTTTCTTTTGCATTATTTGCCACGCCCTTTCTTCTTCTCACCCGTCAGCAACATCACAATAAACATGGCAACAATTAAAATCACACCAATTGTTGAACCCATGCCCCAGTTTTGCGTTACTAAGAAGTGTTCCTCAATCGCCGTTCCCAACGTAATCACCCGATTGCCGCCAATTAAACGCGTTAACATAAAGAGCGAGAGCGAAGGAATAAAGACAGCTTGAACGCCACTTTTCACACCGTTTAGGGAGAGAGGAAAAATGACACGGCGGAATGTTTCCGCACTGCTAGCTCCTAAGTCCCGACTAGCACTAATCAATGAAGGATTCATCTCTTCTAAGGCATTAAAAATCGGCATAATCATAAATGGAATTTCAATATACGTTGCGACAAATAAAAAACTGAAATCTGTAAACAGAATCTGGTGCGTACCCAAACCCATAAAACTCATAAACTGATTGATACTCCCATGAATACTGAAAATCCCAATAAAGGCATAAGCTTTTAATAATAAATTCACCCACGTTGGTAAAATAACGAGCATTAACCATAACTGTTTATGCTTGAGCTTTGTCAAAAAATAAGCCGTAGGATAACTTACCAATAACGTAAAAATGGTAATCAGAAAAGCATACCAAACCGAATTAATGGTCATACTTAAATACGTTCCTGATGTAAAATACGTTTGGTAATTCGCCAAGGTAAACTGGCCATTCATATCGAAAAATGATTGATAAATAATCATTAGCACTGGCGCAATGACGAATAAAAGTAACCACATTACATAGGGAATCGAATAAATTCGACGCATTGTTTTCATTTTATTTTCCCCTTTCGTTTACTCGTCGTAACTTTCTAAACGGGCATCAAAGTCTTCTTCTGATTCATTGAAGCGCATCACGTGAATATCTTCTGGCTCAAAAGAGAGCCCTACTTGAGCGCCTTCTTTGGCTTTTCGAGTGGAATGCACCATCCATTCGTTTCCTTGTTCATCAAAACAAATAATTTCATAATGAACGCCGCGGAATAACTGTGTATCCACCGTTACGGTTAGCTTGCCTTTTTCAAGCGTGGTAATCGTTAAGTCTTCTGGACGTAAAACGACTTCTACAGGTTCATTTTTCCGCATGCCACCATCGACACATTCAAACTTTTTGCCCACAAATGAAACTAAATTATCTTCCAGCATCACGCCATCCACAATATTACTTTCCCCTACAAAGTCAGCAACAAAGTGATTAATCGGTTCATCATAAATATCGACTGGTGTGCCACTTTGCACGATATGACCTTTATTCATGACAAAAATTTCATCGCTCATCGCTAATGCTTCTTCTTGATCATGGGTCACAAAAATAAAAGTAATTCCTAAACGTTGTTGTAAATCACGTAGTTCATATTGCATCGCTGTACGTAATTTCAAATCTAAAGCGGATAACGGCTCATCTAAAAGCAATACTTTTGGCTCATTGACAATCGCTCGTGCAATTGCGACCCGCTGACGTTGGCCCCCAGACATTTCACTAATTTCACGTGTTTCGTAGCCGGGTAATTGAACCAAACGTAATGCCTCTTTCACTTTTTTTTCAATTTCTGCTTTGGATAGTTTTTTGATTTTTAAACCAAACGCAACATTATCAAAAACATTCATGTGAGGAAACAAAGCATAATCCTGAAACACGGTATTGACTTGGCGTTTATTGGCAGGTACATCATTTATTCTTTTACCATCAAAATAAACATCGCCAGAAGTCACGTCATTGAATCCCGCAATAATACGCAAAATCGTTGTTTTGCCACATCCTGAAGGTCCTAATAACGTATAAAATTTTCCTTCTTCAATTTCAAAGCTGACATTTTTTAATACTGGTTCATCGTCAAATTGTTTGACAACATTTTCAAATGAAATCACATGGTTTCTCACTGGATAAACTCCTCCATTTCGTCCTTTATAAATACGATTCTGTCGCCACAATTAACGCACGACTTTTTCCTCGACCATTGTTGCTAATTTGGTGAGGTTCTGTTGCTTGGTAATACATGGTTTGACCTTTTTTAGCAATATACGTGGCTTCCCCTAATGTCAAACGAATGGAGCCATCAATCACATAAATAAATGTTTCTGATAGAGAAGGTTCAAACGTTTTGTATTCGCCATTTTTATCAAAAGTAATAATGACAGGTTCCATTTCTTTTTCATTTGAGGCTGGAATTAACCATTTTAGTTCATAGCCATGTTCTTCATCATAATAGAGGGTACTTTCTTCTTCATTGTAGACAATTTTCTGTTCAAGCGGTTGCTGACTAAAAAACTGCTCTGGCGTCACGCCTAGTACTTCTAAAATTGAGAAAAATGTTTCCATTGATGGTGAGCTTAAATCCCGCTCCAATTGGGAAATATAGCCTTTGGATAAATCCGTTCTTTCGCCTAATTCTTCTTGTGTTAAATTTTTCTGAATGCGTAAATTTCTCAACTTCTCACCAATTTCCATGGCACACCTCGTTTCTATTTTCAGCTAATCTTTTCAACAAAAGTTTTGTAATACTAAACTTACAGTTTAGTTTTACCTTTTTTAGTATACGAACTTTTTGAAAAATTTCAACCATTTTTCTTTATTTTTCTAGTCTAATTGTCACACAATCTTTCTTTTCTGTATAACTTACTGTTTATAAGAAGAAAAATGATACGAAAAAATCAGAATATGATAAAATAAGACGAGTTGCTTTTTTACATAATTGGAAGGAGAGTTTTTATATGAATTCATTTCAAGCATTTACGTTAAGAGAACAAGATACATCTGTTATTGGTCAACTAGAAACCATTACTTTAGACGATTTATCAGAAGGCACTGTAGTAATCAAAGCAGCCTACTCCTCAGTTAACTTTAAAGACTCTTTAGCTTCAAAAAAAGACGGCGGTGTGATTCGCAATTATCCAATGATTCCAGGAATTGATGTCAGTGGCACTGTTGTCACATCGGAAGATCCTCGTTTCAAAGAAGGCGATAAAGTGATCGTAACAGGCTATCAATTAGGGGTTAGTCATACTGGTGGTTATTCTGAATATGTGCGTGTTCCTGGCGATTGGGTAGTTCCACTTCCTGAAAAAATGAGTCTCAAAGAAGCAATGATTTTCGGAACTGCTGGCTTTACGGCCGGATTATCTGTCACAGCTTTAGAAGACGATGGCTTACGCGACGACAAAGAAGCCCCCATTATTGTAACTGGTGCGACAGGCGGTGTTGCGACATTGTCTATTGCGATGTTGCATCAATTAGGCTACACTTCGATCACTGCATTAACTAGAAAGCCAGATTCTTTTGAGCTTTTAAAAGAGTTAGGTGTTAGTGAATGCTTATTAGTAGAAGATTTCTTAGCAACTCCTGTTAAAGCATTAATGAAACAGCGTTTTGCTTTTGCAATTGATACCACTGGTGGGGAAATTACTTCTGCTGTTTTACCACAACTTCGTTATGATGGCCGTTCAGCCATTTGTGGCCGCGCTGCTGGAATTACATTAGAGACAACCGTTTTACCCTTTATTTTACGGGGCGTTCATTTATTGGGCATTGATTCGGTTAATGTTGGTATGGACAAACGAAAAATAGTTTGGCAACGTCTTGCCACTGATTTAGACATCACTGAAAAAGCTGTGTATCAAGAGATTACTTTAGAAGAACTTCCCCCTGTTTTTGAAGCATTACAAGCAGGCCAACATATTGGACGGACCATTGTCCGAATTTCTTAAGGAGGCGTTTTGATTATGGATGTTTTAGTTACTGCTGGTGGAACGTCAGAACCGATTGATAATGTTCGTTCGATTACCAATCATTCTTCTGGCGGACTAGGAAAAGCAATTGCTGAAAGTTTTTTAGCTGCTGGACACACCGTAACCTACGTAACAACCAAACATGCATTACGTCCAACCCAACAATTGGACTTATCAATTAAAGAAATAGAAACAACGGTTGAATTAGCTACTACGTTAGAACAACTCTTTGCTGAAAAGCAATTTGATGCGATTGTTCACGCAATGGCAGTCAGTGATTTTACGACGGAAACCGCGCAAACGGAAGAACAATTTATTGATTCTTTTGCTCAACAATTAAGCGAACAAACATTGCCAAAGACCAAAGAAGCCTTGGTAACTATCGTTCAAAACACATTGAATCAGATTGCTGATATTCCTCAAACAGCAACAAAAATTTCATCTGATACGGACCGATTATTAATTTTTCTAAAGAAAAATCCTAAAGTCATCCAAATGATTCGTGACAAACAACCCCAAACTGTTTTAGTGGGCTTTAAATTACTTGTCGACGTTTCACAAGAAGAACTTGTCCAGGTTGCACAAGCCGCTTTGATTAAAAATCGGTGTGACTTTGTCTTAGCCAATGACTTGATGAACGTTCATGAAACAGAACACGAAGGATTATTAATTAACGAAACGGGCATTGTCCAAGAAGCTTGTTCAAAACAAGGGATTGGTTCAATGATCGTTAAAAATGTTGAAAAGAAATGGAGAGAACAACAATGAAAACTATTTTATTAGGCGTCTCTGGCAGCATTTCTGCATATAAAGCAGCAGATATTACAAGTCAACTAACTAAGCTTGGCTACAATGTGGAAATTTTAATGACTAAAAGCAGCACAGCGTTCATCACTCCGCTGACCTTACAATCACTTTCTAAGAATCCAGTGCATACGGATGTCATGATGGAAATTGATCCCAGTAAAATTAATCACATTGAGTTAGCTAAAAAAGCGGATTTATTTTTAGTAGCACCTGCTTCGGCCAATACAATTGGGAAATTAGCCCATGGGATTGCCGACGACTTATTATCAACAGCTGCTTTGGCACTTTATCCTGAAACACCCAAAATTATTGCGCCCGCGATGAATACGTATATGTACCAAAACCCCATTGTCCAACGAAATATTGGCATTTTAAAAGAAGTCGGCTATCAAGAAATAATCCCACGTGAAGCTCTATTAGCTTGTGGCGATTATGGTCGTGGCGCACTTGCCACTGTTGAAGATATCCTTCAAACAGTGATGAAAATTTTAGCATCTGATAACAAGGAGTAATTTATGAATAACACGAAAAAATTTACGTTAACAGCAATGTTCTTAGCTATCTTACTTTTACTGGCTTTAACCCCGCTAGGATTTATCACATTAGGTCCTTTAAATTCGACCACGATGCATATTCCTGTAATTATTGGTTCCATTGTTTTAGGGCCAAAAATCGGTAGTATGTTGGGCGGCACGTTTGGGATCATTAGCTTAATTAAAAATACGACAGCACCAACACCTTTGTCGTTTGTTTTTTCTCCATTTATTCCTGTGATCGGTACCGATCATGGTAGTTGGAAGGCACTTTTAATTGTGCTCATTCCGCGGATTTTAATTGGGGTCGTTCCTTATTTCGCTTACAAATGGCTAAATAAATTAACGAAGGAAAAAGCGCAACCTGTCTCCTTATTTGTGGCTGGTGTTTTAGGCTCAGCAACGAATACCATTTTAGTCATGAACATGATTTATTTTCTTTTTAATTCAGCTTATGCTGAAATTATTGGTAAAGCTGGAACTGCTGTTTACCTAGCTATTATTGCGACGATTTTCAGTTCTGGTGTGCCAGAAGCTCTTGTTGCTGGTGTAGCTGCTTCAGCAATTGCTAGCGTTTTGCTTCGCTTAATGAAACGGAATGCAACGCAAAAACTATAGAAAAAAACACAGGGACTAAAAATCAAGTTTGATTTTTAGTCCCTGTGTTTTTTATTTATTTTTTTTGTTTTCGTAATTTATAGGCATATTCACTGGCTTTAAATAATAATTTATTAACCGGTAAATCGAATTCCCCAATAAATTCATTAATCGTTGGGTTGAAGTTCGCTTTAAACTTAATTAAGCCATCATTTAAACTACCTTCTAAGCCGCCCATATTACAGCTTTCGCAGCCACGGTTAAAACATTCTTGAATGGCATCTCGCCAAGTCACATATGTTGGCATGTAGCGTTTATAACGATCATCTAAGCCAGCATAAAGGATTTCACTTGTTGGACCAAATGTCACAGCCAAAGCGCCAGCAACCGTGACGATTTCACCAGCTTCTGCGATATTTTCTTCTAATTCTTTTAGTTCCCGAGTCAAGGAAGCATCTAATTCTTCTAAATTATGGCGCTTTTTCACTTGATTTTCTTTCAAATTACTCAAGTCTTTTTGATTTTTGTCATAGCGTTGTCGCGTGCTATCTAAGCGTTCCTTTAAATTGACTTGCGCCAGCATAATAAAGGAGTCTTCTGGGTAAATGTTCAACAGCTTCTTAAAGTAATCACTATTCCGTAAAGAAATATGTTGGCGTTCCATGGTTGATTGAATGACTTTTTCAAATTCATCAACAAAGTCAACATGCCCTTGCTGCACAACGACCCCTTTTTTTTCAGCTGTTTTAATCATTTTCTTGGTGCTTTTTGACAATTGTTCTTCACTAAAATCTTCACGATAAATATTCGCTTGGAAGCGGGGCTGGATGGTGGCCCCCATATCCATTGTCAGTCCTTGATATTTGGCCCCTGCTTTTTTCAAGGTCTCAATAATAGCTGTCGCTTCAGCATGCGGTTGATGTTCTTCTCCCAAATGAAAATCTTGATAGTGAACCGCTGGATCCATTTTTATAAATAAAGCTCGTTTTTTCTTGCCAAATTTTTTCAATTCAGCCATAAAGTAGCTGACCAAACGTTCATTTGTATAGTCCATTACTGGACCTCTTGGTGTATATAACATCGTAAAACCGGCTGGTAATGGTTTGATTAAAACTAAACTTGATGCGACTAATGTATCCTTTTCATAAACCCCAACAATTTCAGAACCCCAGTTATCCTTGACTTTTGCCCATGAAGATGACTGTAGTAAATTACATAATGGGTGATTTTTAACAAATGTATCGTGTACTTCTGCCGGAATACCGATTTTAAATGTGTACATGTTCAAACTCCTCTGCTGTGACTTTCCAATAGTCCGTTTATCTTACACTATCATAGTGTATTCCAACAGACTAGTAAAGTTTTACATGAAAATTTTTAGAAAAAATGTAGATCTTATTCTTTATGTAAAAAAGACGAGGTAGAAACAGTTCATTCTATCACTTAGTTCACTAATAGCAACGACACTTTTCTTCACTGCCATTCAAAGGATGAATCATTTCTATCCACATCTTTTCAATTAAATACGTGTTTCAAATTTTAATGACTTGTTGATAAAATACATGATTGGTGCTGAAATCGTCATAATAATCGCTTCACTTAATGCTAACCAACCATAAGTTGTCCAAAATGCTTGACCGCCACTTGGTACTAGCATAAAGGCAATAAAAAACATACTTACAGTGAAAAATAGACTATTTAGACACATTCTAACAGGAATACTTGGTACCTTTTTTTGTAAAAAAGCTGTTAAGCTCAACGCAAATAATGTTTGCGCACCACCAAACAGAGCATCCATTACACCGAAACCAAAAAATAAGTTAAAAAAGATAACGCCGCCTAAAACACCCCACATCAATTTGCGATTGAAAACGACTAGGTGATTCAAACTTTCTGAAATTCTAAATTGAATCATACCAGAAGAAACTGGCCGAACCAATAAAGAGAGGACAATATATAAGCCCATAATGATACCATTGGCTAAGACTGTTCTTAGCTTTCGATTGGCTTGAAACGAATTTTGCATACTTTTTCCTTCTTTCTCCGAGTTTTTTTACAAGGGATGGTTGATGAACCTTGGTTACAATTGCAACAGTTCACATTCTAATATGGAAAGTCAAAATAGTCAATGAAAGCCCTGTTTTACTTTGCACTTATTTGCAGTTTTCACCTCTCATGCATTGTTTCGTGCCTTTTTCTAGTCATTTTTTACTTTTTTAAGCAATCTTTATTCGCAGAAGTTCCTCCCTCTGGTATAATGGACAATAGCGATTCAAAGGAGGAGCTCAATGAACATTCACTACTATCTTATTATCAACGAGCAGGCAAGTAGCGGCAATGGCCGAAAAGTCGCTAGAAAAGTGATTCAACAACTCAAGCAACAAGAACTTAAATATACGGCTCTTTACACTGATTACGCTGGACATGAAAAAGAATTGACGAAGGAACTTGCAGAAACAACTTTACTTCCTTGGTCTGAAGACTTAGACGTTTCAACTTTTCCAATCCTAGTCGTGCTAGGCGGCGATGGCACACTACATAATGTCATTAATTCATTACTTCCATATGATTCAGCTATTCCTTTAAGCTATATTCCATGCGGCTCTGGAAATGATTTTGCACGGGGGGTGGGATTATCAAGAAATATTGATAAAGCATTGCATCAAATCCTGCGCACCAGACGACCAAAAGAAATTCAAACAATTCATTATGTAGAAGCCAACCAAGAAGAAATCGGCTTAGCCACCAATAATGTTGGCTTAGGGTTGGATGCGGCAATCGTGGAAAAAACCAACGAATCGTCATCAAAAAAAGCCTTAAATAAATTTAAGCTTGGCTCGCTTTCCTATATTTCTTCAATCATTCATGTCTTTTTTAAACAAAAAGGCTTTCCAATTTTAGTTGAAATGAATGGTAAACAATACACATTTAATCGTGCTTTCCTATGTACGGTCACAAATCATCCTTATTTTGGCGGGGGCGTATCAATTATGCCGACGGCCAATCCTCGCAAAGCAGTCGTGGACTTAGTTGTCGTGGAACGAATCAATATTTTTAAAATTTTGTGGCTTATTTTCCTATTGCTTCGTCAAAAACAAGGGAAATCTAAGCATTTTCATCATTTTCAATCAAGTAAAATTCGAATTGTTTCGACGATTCCACAAACCATTCACGCAGATGGCGAGATTTTAGGCAAACGAAGTATTGATATGGTTTATACCACACAAAAACGTTTGTTTTGGTTTTAACTGAGTCCCTTAAGGTTGAAAAAGAGTGCCATAAGTCAAAACGACTTATGGCACTCTTTCCTTTTCTCACATAAATTGATAAGGCGTCGTATCCTTCATTCCAATCATTGGATCAACAGCATTTGTTTGAATAATTTCGACTGTTAGTCGTGGTTCTTTTGGTAATGGTTCTTCGACAACTTTTGTCGCTTTATTTGCTGTTTCTGGGGTTGACTCTTCCCCTTCATCAGCAAATAGTGAAACTTCTTGTACCATTGTGTCAACTAATTGCTCGTCTGTTTCTTTTATCTGATTGGCTTTCGTTGATTGCTGTTCAGTTTCATAAGAGACAGCTTTTGTTTCCTTTTCAGTAAATGGATGGTCTGCCGTTAAACCTTCTTCATAGGCTTCTAACTGGGTTCTAGTCGTTAAGGTCATTTGTTCTGCATTCACGATTCGTTCTTTTAGCATCGTCATGCGACTAGCCGATTCGTTTTTGACACATGTTTCAAAAGCAGAAACCTCACCTAATAGAATTAATAATTCTTTACTACGTGTCACTGCTGTATACAGCAAATTTCGTTGCAGCATTCGGCTATACTGATGAACCATTGGCAGTAACACCATGCGGAATTCACTACCTTGCGCTTTATGAATCGAACAACAATAGGATAACGTAATTTTATTCCATTCATTTCTTTTATACGTTACTTCATTATTATCAAACTGTAAAACCAACTCGTCCACTTTGTCCTCTGAGTCTTTGGCTAAAGTAATTCCGACGATTTCTCCCATATCTCCATTGAACACATTTAATTCTGGCGTATTGACTAGTTGCAAAACTTTGTCCCCAATCCGATAGACGGTGTCATTCCATTTGACTTCTTTTTTCTTACCATCATTTGGATTGAAGATTTCTTGCATCATCTTATTCAAGGCATCAATGCCGGCTGCGCCACGATACATTGGCGCTAAAACTTGGATATCTTGTGGCGTAAACCCTTTTGCTTTTGCCTTTGTGACGATTTGTCGAATGTATTCTTCGATATGACCAATATCACTTGCAAAGAACGAGCGATCCTTTTGATTTTTTTGAAAATCAGCAGGCAACTTTCCTTCTTTAATTTCATGGGCAAGAGGAATAATACTTGAACCGTCTCCTTGACGATAAATTTCGTTTAACTCACATTTGGGAATTTCGTTAATTTGCAATAAGTCATGTAAGACTTGACCTGGACCGACAGACGGTAGCTGATCCTTATCACCAACAAAAATCACTTGCATGTTTGTCGGAATAGCTTTTAATAACGTATTGGCTAACCAAGTATCTACCATGGACATTTCATCTACAATTAGCAAACCACCTTCTAATTCTTTGGCGGTTAAACTCGGATTTTTTTCACGACCTGTCAAGCCTAACAAACGATGGATGGTACTTGCAGGTAAACCTGTCGTTTCGTTCATACGTTTCGCTGCTCGCCCAGTTGGCGCCGCTAGCAAGATTGGAAACATCTCCTGCGTATAGTCTTTGAGATCTAATGAAAGACCATTTAGCTCCGCAAACAACGAGACAATCCCATTAATAACAGTTGTTTTCCCTGTTCCGGGCCCTCCAGTTAAAATAAATAACGGCGATTTAATCGCTTCTTCAATCGCTGCTTGTTGCGAGTCGCCATACTGAATATTTAAACGTTTCTCAATCATTCGGATATTTTTTTGGACTTCTTCTTCCTCATAATGAATTTCTTTTTTACGAGAAAGTAAACGCTGAATCGAAGTACCAATGCCCCATTCAGAAAAATAGAGACTGTTCTCAAAAAGTTTAGTCTCTTCTTGTTGGATTTTTCCATGTTCGACTAACGTAATGATTTCATTAGCCACTTGATCAGGTGAGATTTCCACTGGGCGACTTGCTTCCAAGGTCCGAATCGCTTCTTCTAACAAAACATCTGCTTGAACATACGTATTGCCTGAGCGAATGGAGTGCTCAAACACTTCATGTAAAATCGCCGCTCGAATTCGAACAGCAGAATCCGCCTGAATGCCGATTTGTTCAGCAATATTGTCCGCTCGTTTAAATCCGACTCCCTCAATATCTTCAACTAACTGATAAGGATTTTCTTGAATCACAGAAAGGGTTTCTTCTTGATAGGTTTGATAAATTGAAAAAGCTAACTGACTACCGAAGCCGTATCGATTTAGTCCCACAATCACTTGCTCCATCCCGTGATTCAAGCGAATTGTTTCGACGATTACTTGACGTTTTTTTTCATTTAAAACAGTAACTTCTTCCAAAACACTCGGATCATCAATAATTCGGTCAATCGCACTTTCCCCTAATACTTCAACAATTTTTTCAGCAGTTCGTTTACCAATGCCAGGAAATTTGTCACTTGATAAATAGTTAACCACCCCACTAGCCGAAGTCGGTCTTTCTTGCTGATAACTATCCACCTGAAACTGTCTGCCATAACGAGGATGGTCCACAAAATGACCAAAGAAACGATAGGGTTCCTCTTCTTGAACTTGGCCAAAACTACCAGTTACTACAATTTCTTTTTCTAAATAATCTGTATTTGTATCGGTCACATTTACAAGAACGACTTTATAAAAATTACTGGGATTTTCAAAAAAGATTGCTTGTACAGTTCCAACAATAAAGGCTTTTTCTTCGTCCTCACCAAAAAGTGTTACCACTACAAGCCCTCCTTTCTGTTGTGTGCTTATTGTGCTTTTTCTTTAGCTAAAAAAGACGTATCATTCCATAACGTTAAGTCGTACGGCATGTTCCTTGATGCCTCTTTGGTTTCAAGGATTGAGAGGCTATTGTTTAACAGCCCGCCCATTGTCCGTAATTCTGATAATGGTTTACCAGCCATCGCTTGGATTGCCGCCGTCAGCGCTGCTCCGTGTCCGACAAATAGAACTGGACCTTCGTGCTGTTTCGCCGCTTCAGCAACTGTTTCTGAAATCCGTTGAATCGCTTGCTCGATTGGTTCACCATCAAAAATTGTTGGATCATACAAATCTAAACGATGCCGTAAATGATCTAATTCTTCTCCATAAAAATTACGCATTTCTTCAATATATTGTCCTTCTAGACGACCTAAACCTAATTCTTTTAAGGTATCTGTATAAACAATTTCAACTGGATGATTCAATTCTTGTTGAATTCCCCGCGCAGTATTTTTGGCACGTAATAGCGGACTAGAATAAATTTTTTCAAACGGAATATCTTGTAAATATTGGCCTAATTGTTTAATTTCGTCATAACTAGTTGGTAATAACGGCGAATCTCCTGTCATTCCTTGAAATCGTTTCTGTTGATTCCATTCAGTTTTTCCATGTCGTGTAAAATATAATTTCATGTAACTTCTCCAAACTTCTTTATCTCTTCATATGTCTTTCTAGTTTATCACTTCCCTGCGAAAATATCCATGGAAGTTTCTAGTAATCCAAGCAAAATAAGCCTAGAACAAAAATCTAAATTGTTTTTTGTTCTAGGCTTGAAAATTGGGCAACAGTAAAAATAAAACCACTTTCTTCTGACATTTTTGAAAAAAGCGCTACTGTCTTAACTTTTTTTAATCCAATTTATCATTTTCATAATGATGCGTCAGTTCTAAGTTCGGAAAATTTTGCTGACGTAAGGCTTCATAAACAATTAGTGCGGCAGTGTTAGAAAGATTCAGTGAGCGCACATGTTCATCATTCATAGGAATTCGGATACACTTTTCTTCGTTTTCTCGCATAAACGTTTCTGGTAAGCCCGTTGTTTCTTTTCCAAAAAGGAAATAATGGTCCTCGCCATCATTATAATTGACCTCGCTGTATGTTTGGTGAGCAAATTTGGTTACTAAATGCAAGTGTTTGCCTGCCACATGGGCTAAAAAGGCAGCCAAATCTTTATGATACGTAATATTTACATCATTCCAATAATCTAATCCGGCACGTTTTAAGTGTTTATCATCTGTTGAAAATCCTAAAGGTTCAATTAAATGCAACGGTGTATTCGTCGCTGCACATGTCCGTGCAATATTTCCAGTATTTGCTGGAATTTGTGGTTCAAATAAAACAATATGGTTCGTCAACTATCTTCAGCTCCTCAAATATCAATCGTGTTCATTTTAGCATAAATTCAAAATAAATAGCGCCCACAATACTTATTTTCAAAAAAAAACCGCATGACGCGATGATGTCAGGCGGCAGCTATTCTAACCAATAAAAAAAACGTACCGTCTCGGTGTCTAGCACGGCGAGTCGTTACGTTAGTGAAGGTCTCTTCACTAACTTTTATCAGAACAGGACCCTGATAAAAACCAATGAAAAAACAACTTGTAAGTAATATAACACCAATGTCACTTTATTGCAAGACTTTTTTAGGATTTTCTTCACAAAAAAGTCTATCTTTTACGACCTACTAACAAGCGGACGTCAATCGTGACTTTTTCCAATGGTCGCTGTTGTAGCTCGGCTTTAACTTCTTGAGAAACTTGCCACTCTAATGGCGACATTTCTAATAAATCCAACCGTCTTTCCTCGGAAATGTCAAAGCAATAAGTTATTCGTTCATCTACTTCCACAGCTAATTCCTCGGCAAAACGTTGGACTACTTTTTGATTGGAATAACTTTGTTTCTTTTCGTCATTGGGATAAAAAGCCGCTCGTAATTCCTTTAAGTAATTCTCTTCAGGAATAATTTTAATCACAGTCCCGTCAGCTTTTAGTACTCGCCGAAATTCTTGATAATGTGAAGGAGAAAAAATATTCAAAATCGTATCAAGCCCTTCATTCGCAAATGGCAAATTCGTTAAATCCGCCACACACCAAAACGCATCAATTGGCTGATTACTTGCTAAATAGATTCCTTCCTTTGATAAATCAAACCCGATTTTCAGTCCAGATAAGCCTGCTTGACTTAACTCAGCTAGAAAACTCCCTTCACCACAACCAACATCGACTACTGTTTTATTTTGAGGAAGATAGTGCATAATTTTGTTTAAAACAGGCGCGTACATGCCACTTTGAATCATTTTTCCTCGAGAAGTAAACATTTTTTTATTATATTCTGTCTGAACGCTATGATTTAGAAAGTATAGCGTGCCTTTCTTGGATAAATCAAATTGATGCCTCTGTTGACAAATCAGACCAACCCCTTCTAAATGCATTGGTTCATGACAAGTTGGACAGCGAAAAACGGCTGCTTCTTTTTTTAATAATTGTTGTGCTCGTTCAATTTTCTTTAACATTTAAAACTCCTTACGTTCATCAAATGAACATTTTCTCTTATAAAAAGTTGCACTCTTTTTTTCAGGGCTATGGTAGTAAGCAGAATTATGGTACAATGCCTGTGAAGAAAAAGCAAGGAGCGATAAGAAATGATTAAAGAATTCTGTGCCGAAAATTTCACTAAGATTCCCCAAGCCATTCAAAAAGGTGCGAATCGCATCGAATTATGCGATAACTTAGCCGTGGGTGGAACGACGCCAAGTACTGGTGTTATTGAAGAAGTCTTAGCATACGCTGGCGAACATTCTGTACCAGTGATGACAATCATTCGTCCTCGTGGCGGCAATTTTGTCTATAATGATATTGAATTAAAAATTATGCATACCGATTTAATCGAAGCAAAGAAATTAGGAACCGACGGCATTGTTATTGGCTGTTTAACTGAGGACGGTTGGTTAGATGAAGAAGCTTTGGACTTATTCATTGAAACGGCTGAAGGCTTGCAAATCACTTTCCATATGGCTTTTGATGCCTTGTCGAAAGAAAATCAATTTAAGGCGATCGACTGGTTAGCTGAGCGTGGTGTGACGCGTATTTTAACTCATGGCGGGCCAGCTGGTACCCCTATCGAAGACAACTTTGATCATTTAAAAGAATTAATTGTCTACGCAGATCAACGGATTCTTATTTTACCAGGTGGCGGTATTTCCACAGAAAACGTTCAAACTGTGATGGACACTTTAAAAGTCACAGAAGTCCATGGCACAAAAATTGTTTAATTTCTTGTATCTAAAAAAGTGAGGTAGCCGTCGTATTAACGGCTACCTCACTTTTTTGATTTCAAGCAAACCAACGAATCCTTTTACCTCAGTCTCATGATAAATAAGTGCAATTTTTTAAACAAAATAACGCATAAACATGCTGGCAATATTGAAATAAATTAATACACTGGTTAAATCACTTAAGGTAGTAATAAACGGGCCACTGGCAACTGCTGGATCAAACCCTAATTTATCCATTAACATTGGGATTAAACTCCCTGCTAAATTCGCCACAGTAATTGCACAGAGCATTGCCATCCCAATCACAAATCCAAGCGGAAGATTATGTTGCCACACGCCAACCACAATCATAATGGTTAAACCTGTCACAGCCCCCGTCACTAGTCCCGTGAGTACTTCACTTAAGATTAAGCGACCAAAATTACTATCCTTTTCATCTTTCATAGCCAAACGGCGTACCGCGACCGCCAATGATTGTGTCCCGGCATTGCCGGCTGTTCCGGTAATTAAAGAAATAAAAACGGCTAAAATACTCGCTTCGCTAACTAACGACTCATAATTACTGATTAACGAGGCCGTAGACATCCCTAAAAACAATAGCGTAATTAACCAAGGTAATCGTTTAGAAGCGGCTTTTAAAGGGTTCTCACTAACTTCTTCAACGTCGACCCCGGCTAGACCAGAGTAGTCGCTAGCGGCTTCATCATCGATAACATCAATAATATCATCAACTGTTACAATCCCCAACAAATGATCATCATAATCTGTAACTGGCACAGCTAAGAAGTCATAGTCACGAATTGTTTGCGCGACATCTTCTTGGTCATCGCCAACATGAACTGAAATAACCCGTTCATTCAAAATATCAGCAATCAAGGTATCATCATCATTAACAATTAAATCCCGCAACGAAATAACGCCGACTAAATGATTTTCTTGGTCGACTACGTAAACGTAATAGATTGTTTCCGCCATGTCCGCTTGATTCTTTAAGACGTACATCGCAGAACGCACTGTTTGATTCGCCACAATCGAAACAAATTCGGTGGTCATAATCGCCCCAGCAGTTTCATCTTCGTAATGAAGTAACTCTTTAATTTCGCCTGCTTCTTCACTACTTAACAAACTAAGATATTTCGCCTTTTGACTCTTATCTAACATATTTAGTAAATCCACCGCATTATCGGTATACATCTCAGCTAACATATCTGCTGCATAACTTGGGCGCATTTCAGCTAAATAATCTTTCATATTCTCATTATCTTCTTCGATAACATCAAACATATCCGCTAGTTCTTTCGGAGATAGGTAATTGTATAAATGTTGTCGGTCTTTTTCATCTAACGATTGGTAAAATTGTCCTTGTTCATAAATGTGTAACGCTAAAAATAGCTCACGAAATTCGTTCATTTGTTGATTTTTTAGCGTTTCTAAAAGAAGGGCAAATTGCTCTTCCATTTCTTGGCCTTCATTCATCTTACACTTTCCCCTCCTGCCTCTTTATTATTATAACGTATCATCTACACTTTTCATATCCTCCGCTAGTGGGGAAATCAGATGAACCGTTTCTTTGGTAAAAGGATGAGTAAAAATTAGTTCCATGCAATGCAACGCTTGCCGCTCAATTCCTTGATCCATCTTTCCATGATACATCTCATCCCCTAACAATGAACAGCCAATTGCTTCAAAATGTACCCGAATTTGATGTGTTCGTCCTGTATGGAGCTGAATGCGCACAGCTGCTGCTTGGGCTCCTCTTTTTGCGAGCCAATATTCTGTACTAGCAAATTGACCTGTTTCGATAACTTGGCGTTTTAATAAAGAGGACAAGTCGCGCCCAATTGGCTTTTCAATCAATTGATGCTCGCTTAACTGCTCAATCGCTCCACCAACAAGGGCATAATAAATTTTTGTCACTTTTTTTTCTCGTAATTCTTGGTCAATTAAAGCATGAGCAAAGCCGTGTTTCGCAAATAACATCAGCCCAGAAGTATCTCGATCTAAACGAGTCACGACATGAATAACTTGATTCACGTAATTTTGACGCTTGTAATAGCCCTTAACACGATTCGCCATCGTTCCTGAAGGATGATACTGAGCAGGTATCGAGGCAATGCCAGCAGGCTTATTAACTACTAAAAAATGATCATCTTCAAACACAATTTCAATCGGTTCATCATCTGTTAATAATGTCTCATGTTCCGCTTCATCTGGAATCGTCATTTTAACGACATCGCCAGTTTGTAAAGGATAGATGGCATTTTGAACGGTCCCATTCACTTGAATTTTACCACCCTGAAATTTCACCTTAGCTAATAACCCTTTTGAAACGCCTTGTTCCTTTAAAAAATATTTCACTTGTTGTGTTGTTTCTTTGTCGTATGTCCATTGAAATTCCATCGTTTAATTAATCCTCACCAATAAAGGCATCTTTCACTCGATGCCAAAAATGCATGTGCCGATAAGAGGCAAAATGAATCCGTTCGTCTGCAATTCGATAGCAGACGGAAGCGATATTTTCTTGATAAATATCTAATTGGTCCACCGTGACAAAATAATCATCACTTTCCTGTAATTTAATCTCCAGCCACTCCGTATGTGCGATTACAATCGGTGACCCCAATGTTCGAAAGACACGATTGTTTAAGGAGGCGATTTCGGTTAACTGAAACGCATTAATGCTAGGATGCAAAACAGCTCCACCAATACTTTTATTATACGCAGTAGAGCCGGTTGGGGTCGAAATCGACAACCCATCACCACGAAATCGTTCAAACAGTTCGTCTTTAATAAACACATCGCCCACCATCGTCCGGTTTCCTCGTTTAATTGTTGATTCATTTAATGCTAAAAAATGTTTATCTGGTTTCCCATCTCTAAACCGAATCCGCACATCTAATAATGGATAACTCGTACTTTTTTCACGATGAATACACAAACTCTCAACTAGTTCTTTTAATTCATAATCACGCCAATCTGTATAGAAACCCAAGTGTCCGGTATGTACACCTAAGAAACTTACTTCGTTTAACAGATGATTAAATCGATGAAAAGCGGAAAGAAGCGTACCATCTCCGCCGACTGAAATCACAAGTTCAGGTTGACGATTGTCTATTTGAATTTGGTTTTGCTCTAATAGTGTTGTCAGTTGTTTTGTGACTTGTTTCGATTTTTCTTCCGAGTTATGAACAATCGCCACTTTCATAAGCAGACTCCTTTACTGATTTTCTGGTGTTTCGTTTTTAATTTGCTTATAGTATTCGTTTTCTAGCAATCCACGGCCATGAGAGAAGTAATGTTGTGCTTCTTGAATTTCTTCACGAATAGATGACATTTCTTCATCTAATAAATAGGCTGCCTCTGCCGCTCGCTGAAGGCGTTCTTTCATTTCTTCAGGAAAGACACCTTGATATTTATAATTCAAAGAATGTTCAATCGTTGCCCAAAAATTCATGGAGAGTGTCCGAATTTGGATTTCGGCCAAAATAATCTTTTCCCCGGTGACTAATTGCACAGGATATTCCACTACCACATGGTACGAACGATAGCCACTTTCTTTTTTATTTTCAATGTAGTCCCGTTCTTCCACAATTTTTAAGTCTTTACGATTTCTTAAAAGTGCGACTACCTGGTAAATGTCTTCCACAAATTGGCACATAATCCGCAAACCAGCAATGTCTTGCATTTCTTCTTCAATCCGATTTAAAGGAATATGCCGAATAGCCGTCTTTGTCAAAATACTATCTACTGGTTTCACACGTCCTGTAACGAATTCAATTGGTATGTGTTTATCTTGCTCCCGAAATTGTTTACGAATACCTCGTAGTTTTACTTTTAATTCGCTGACCGCCTGTTCATATGGCGCTAAAAACAGCTCCCACTCTCGTTCCATGGTAGATCCCTCAATTTCCTTGAATTTCATTCACTGATTATTTTACCACAGTCCTCCCTAAAATAGGGTGTTATTCGCTATTTGATTTCCAAACGCCTTTCATTAGAAAAATTTTTCACAGAGAAGACCACTTTTCTTGACGGAAACCTATATAATATGTGAAAATTGGAGTGATTTAAGAAAGAGAGAGAACCCCATGAGTGAGCACTTAGAAATTGAATTTAAAACATTAGTTAGTCCGCAAGATTTCAAACGATTAATCGACCATTTTGCTATTCAAAAAACGGACTTTTTTACGCAAACAAATCATTATTTTGATACGGACGATTTTCAATTAAAAGCACAACGAATGGGCTTAAGAATTCGCGTATTAGCAGATCGTGGTGAGTTAACCTTAAAAGTTCCTGCGCCAGAAGGATTATTAGAAATCAATGACCCTTTATCGCTTGAGACGGCGAACCACTTTATCAAAAGGAATCACCTCCCTACTGAGGGGGCTGTGACGAAGAAATTACAAGAATTAGGTATTGAAATCGCCTCGATCCATTTAATTGGTTCATTAAAAACAGCACGTGCAGAAAAACAAATTCCTCAAGGACTACTTGCGTTAGACGAAAGTTGGTATAACCAACAGCACGATTTTGAATTAGAGTTAGAAGTTACTGAAGCTGAAAGCGGCAAGCAAGCGTTTCAAACATTAATGGCTGATTTGAACATTCCCATTACGCTTGCACCTAACAAGATTCAACGCATGATGCGGACCACTGCCCCTTAGTATTCGAAGCACTGACGTTCTGGCACCTGTATTTGAAAAAGCATGGCATTGGAGGAAGTATGAATGGTTGAAATTTATTTGTTCGTCAATCCTTTAGGCGGCGTCTGTTTAGAAATTGAAAAAGAAATTATACAATTGTCTGTTAACGACAAGAAGAAAATACAATTGCGCTTTATCCCTTTATTAAACATGAAAACGATCAATGAATTTTTGAGTCGTCAACATATTCCGATTAATGACATTAAACGACGGAATCGAATTTTTGAAGATTTATACTCAGCCGCTCTTGACTATAAAGCAGCACAGTTACAAGGCCGAAAAAAAGGCCGACAATTGTTGATTGGCTTACAAAAAGCAGTAGCTGAAGACGGTCTAGCTTACTCTCCTGAGTTATCAGAAGAACTACTTCTAGCGGCCGGCGGGGATATTGATATGTATCGTAAAGACCGACAATCCGATTTTGTCAAAGAATCTTTCCAAACCGACCAAAAAGTTGCTCGAGAAATGGGGATTAAACAACATCCTACCGCAGTCGTTTACAACTATACTTGCGAGAACGATTTCGGCATTTTAGTCGAAAATTTTGAAAACATGGATGAAATTAAACAACTTTGTCGTGTCCATCCACATAACGAACCGTTGCTGGACCAAGGTGACGCAACCTTTGAATTTAAACGCCGCTCCAATTATCATTTTCCAAATGGACATTTACATTTATTATAAAAAAGAAGGACCAGTTTACTGGCCCTTCTTTTACTATTTTCACCATGTTCTATAATAATAGATAAAGTCTAATACTGCTACATTTGATGATTTGTTCTTATAAAAGACAGCTATGGAATGGAGCCATGTATATATTATGTACTTTTAAATATTAACACCGAAATTTGTATCGACCACCAATATTTATTTCAGTTCATCGACTAACCTCTTGGAACGCTATCAGACAATACTCGCCGATACTAACTCAAAAAATCGAGGAAATTTTATTCGGTTTAACACAAGCTAATTTATTTCTTCCCATTTATTTTTAGTCTGCTTATATAATATGGTTAGTTCTTTTTTATCCTTATCTAAATTTTTATTTATTAATTCCTGAATCTCATAAGAAAATTTATTTCTTTGATTTACATTGTCAAAGATGAATTCTTTATCAAAAGATAACTCTAACCCATTTAATGCTCCTGTTGTCCAGTAAATTTTTATATTCGAATCATCACCGCTATAATACATATTAAACTTTTCGTTTTCAGAGATATACGAACTCATTAATTCCAATTCTTCTGGAATTGTAAACAGATTATAATTATCAATTTTAACCACATGATATTGAATGTTATCTTCTATTAAATTATAAGTTTGACCATTTTGATTCCATTCTTTGACACCGCTATAAAAATTATTCAGACGAAGTTGTAAAATAGTAAAATATCCACCTATACATAGTACTATAATTAATAATATTAAAAATAATTTTTTGTACTTCTGTCCCTCTCTAATATCTTTCGAAAGTTTCTCCACCATCGTATTGTCCTCCTTCAATAATCGATCCAAGGTCATTTCATAAAGATTACTTAGTTCAATTAAACAATCAATATTAGGATATGATTTATTATTCTCCCAGTTAGAAATTGTTTGCCTAGTAACGTATAATTTCTCAGCAACCTCTGATTGTGTCAATCCTAATTCATTTCTTCTCATTTTTAATGAATTCCCTATGTTCAAAAAAAAACCTCCTTTTATTACTCTAAAGATAATAGAAGCTTGATATAAAAGAAAGCAAAGAATCTTTGCTTTCTTTTATATAACAGCAACAATCTATTTAATTATATAACTAAACCTGGTTTTACACAGATATATTTACTATTCTGTGTAAAACCAGGTTTATATTTTATGTTTACTAAGAAGTTACGACTTATAATTTTTCAACCAAAGCTTCTAATTCCGTTAAACGTTCTTCAAAAACTTTCATTGCATCTTCGATATACGCGGCTTGTGTCATATCCACGCCCGCTTTTTTCATCACTTCAATTGGGAAGTCACTACTTCCTGCTTTCAAGTAGTTAAGATAGTTCTCTAAAGCTCCCTCTTCTCCAGCTAAAATATGTTTAGACAATGCCGAAGCGGCTGAGAAGCCAGTTGCATATTGATAAACATAGTAATTGTAATAAAAATGTGGAATTCTCGCCCATTCGTAACTGATTTCTTCGTCTCTAACTACTTCTGGTCCATAATATTTAGCATTGAGCTCGCCATAATACTCACTCAAATATTCACTCGTTAATGGCGTGCCTTTAGCATCTTCCGTGTGAATAAAATGTTCAAATTCCGCAAATTGCGTTTGACGGAAAATGGTTCCCTTAAAGCCGTCTAAATAGTGATTTAAGACATACGCACGTACTTTAGGATCTGTTTCTGTTTGTAATAAATATTCTGTTAAAATATTTTCATTTGTGGTTGAAGCAATCTCAGCTAAGAAAATTGAATAGTCGCCATAAACATACGGCTGATTATTTCTTGTATAGTAACTATGAACACTATGGCCCATCTCATGGACTAATGTAAATAGTTGATCCAAACTATCATGCCAATTCATTAAAATGTATGGGGCTGTATCATAAGCTCCTGAAGAATATGCGCCGCTTCGTTTTCCTTGATTTTCAATCACATCAATCCAGCGACTTGAAAAAGCTTCTTTAACAATAGATAAATAGTCTTCACCTAGTGGTTTTAAAGCCTCAATTGCTTTTTCTTTTGCTTCTTCATAGCTGTAACGAATTGGTGCTTCACCTAGCAAAGGCGCATACAAGTCGTACATGTGTAATTCTTCTACGTTTAATAATTTTTTTCTTAATTTTACATAACGATGTAGCAAAGGTAAATGTTTATTTACTACAGCTACTAATGTTTCGTGAACACTTTCAGGGATATGATTACTTGCTAAAGAGGCTGCCCGAGCAGAATCATAATTTCTAATTTTTGCTTTATAATTATGTGTTTTAACATGTGCACCTAAAGTTGAGGCTAATGTATTTCTAAATTGTTTGTACACTTTGTACAACCCTTTAAATGCTGCTTCACGAACAGATGGATCGACACTTTCCATTAATTGACCATAAACGCCATGAGAAAGTTGAATCGTTTCGCCTTCAGCATTTTGCACAGTTGGAAATTCTAAGTCTGCATTATTTAAAATTGAAAATGTATTACTTGAGGCACCAAAAATTTCACTAGCCCCCGCCAGTAAAGCTTCTTGTTCCATCGATAAAACATGGGGACGTTCATCTAAAATATTTTGAATATAGTGACGATAAACAGCTAATTTCGGCTGCTCTTCAAAATATCCCCAAATTTGTTCATCACTTAATGTTAAAACCTCTGGATCAAACCAAGAAACAGCTTCACTAACTTGTGCATATAAAGAACTAGCTCTGGCATATAAAGCTTGGTAAGCTGTATTTGTAGTGTCTTGATCATTTTTTAAATGAGAATAGACATATAATGTTTCCACTTTTCTATAGACATCTAAAACGTATTCTAACGCAGCTAGAAAAGCTTCTGCACCATTCCCTAAGGTTCCTTTAAATGATTCTGCTTGATTTAGCTCTTCTGTCAACTGATTATACGCAACATCAAAAGCAGCATCATCTTTAAAAATTTTGGTTAAATCCCAAGTTAATGGAGTTGGAACTTCATCACGTGTTGGTAATTGTTTAATTTCGCTCATAGTTTACTCTCCTTTAAGAAACGTTTTACTCATTATACTATCATAATTTAACACGTGTGACTAAAAAAATGTTGTTTTTTCACTTTTTTTAGCCAATGAATGAGCTTTTCAGGATCTTCTCTTAGGAAAATACTAGTTATTAGGTACTTATTGTTTACTTTAATTAACACATAACATTCTTGTAACCATCTCAATAAGTTATTTCCCACAATTTTAAAAAGCTTTTTTAAGCCAATATTCGGTAGCGGTTGCCAAACAAAGTTCCCTTCTTTAAAAAAAACAGCTTCCAAGATACGCCATAGTTCCTGTTTGGTCACTAAACGCCCTTCTTTGGTTTTTAGTGCTTCCCAAACAAGCATTTTTAAATGAATATCTTCTTCAGAAGAAGGTAATAGCTTCAATCCAGGATAGTAAAACCAAGGAGGTAACTGGAGAAGGTGACAACCTTTCGTATATAAAAAGCTCTGTGTCCTAAGCAACTGAGCATTTCTGTAACCAAGTTGTTGAGTCAATTTTTGATAATAATCATGCATCAATTGGCCAGTGTGCCGTCTATCTGGCAGTAAATTTAAATTAGCGGTCGGGAGTCGGAAGATTTCTAGTAATTTTTTTTCGTAAAAATCCCATGATTGTTTTCTTCTATAAAATTGTTGACATTGACTCTCTTCAATATGACAAAGTAACTCTATTCGTTCTTGTTTCTTATTGGCCGACCATAAATAAAATCCCAAGGACTCCGAAAAATAAAGGAATTGTTTCGTTAATTGCGTGAGCTTGTCTTTAGGCACTAATCGTTCACCTAAAATCCAAACAACTTGATAGCCATGAGTTTGATAAGTCTCCGTCCGTTCCACCAAACGTTTAATTGGCAATGGACTACATTGAATTTCAATGGCTATCTTCCCAATGAGTAAATCTGGGCGTTGCTTCAAGGCGGGTAAGTATGCCTCAACTTGAAAAGACAGCTTTTCGCGTAAACACTTTTCCGCAAAAAGCTGCTTCAAGCGGAGGTGTTCTTCTGTTTCAGCTTCTGCTTCGTACCAACAACTATTCTTTTTACGATGAGCAAAATGGGGTATTTTAATGGGGCCTGCCTTCAAAATGACCGATTGATGACACATTGGACACACAAAAGCTTGTTCGCTTCGTATCTGTGTTAATTCATCAATCGAGCAATCGATTAAAGAAAATAACTCTTGGTTGTCTGCCGTTAAAGCTGTTAACATGATTTTCACCTCTCATAAATAAACTACGCAAAGTTTCTTAATTTTCATCAAAAAAAAAGCAAAAACTCGAAAGTTTTTGCTTTTTTGCTTAATCATTAAAGTAATAACGTGTTAATTCCAACGCACTGCGTTCCATAATACAAGTGCCATATTCGACTAAAGTATCCTGAGTGACAGTTGTTTTATGAGCAAATTCTAAAATTTGTGCAATTTCATTGTCAACATTTGTTTTTTCTAATTCATCGGTTAAGAACAAAACTTGTAAGTAATAACGATCGTTGTACGTGTATAAGTTAGTCAAAACAGATTGCATGAAGACTTCTTTGGATAATTGGATCATCGCTTCAAAATTATCTAATTCAAAGATTACATTTCTGTTTGTTTCATCTGTGGCTTCCATCTCATCAAGTTCATCGGCGGCTGCTTTGTCTGCTTCAATTTGTTTGCGAATTAATTCGCTAACATCTGCATTGACTTCGCTCAGACCTTCTAAGGAAGACAAGTCGTCCATAGCGACATTTTTACTAATAAACAGTTCTAAACCATCATTTTTAGGCAAGACTTGGAAAGTGACTGCTTCACTGCCTTGGAATTCATCTTCGACATCAACTTCTTCTAAAATACTATAAAAGAAATTTTCAACATCTTTGTGGTTTCCTAGTAAGTCAAGAAAAGTAATCCCTCTATCCGCCAGGTCTTCGTTGCCAATTAACACACGAATCGTATTTTCATTAATATGTTCCATTTCCATAGCGCTACACCTCTCTTTGCTTCAATCAGGAAACTTCTTACGTTCATTGTAGCGAAAACTACACAAAAGTAAAGTGGAAAGTCTGTAAATCCTCGAAAACTAGCGAACGTTTTATAAACTTTGAACTTTTTTAACGATTGGTTTTTCGCTCCTTCTACCTCTTCATCTTAACGCAGTCTCTCCAAAAAAGATACTATTTTTCCTTGACCACGTTCTGCCAAATCAAATGAATACAAGTTCTAAATATGTATTAAAAAGCCAGAGATAAAAATCCCTGGCCCTAAATTCATATGAATCGTTCTTTATTACAATTAACAAATAAAGAACAAAATTTTATATTTTTTATAAACCTGCCATTAATTGTGCTTGGCGCAATTCCAGTTGTCGAACATCTCTTGGTAAGAATCGGCGAATTTCATCTTCGTTAAAACCGACTTGTAATCTTTTCTCATCAATCATAATTGGCCGACGCAACAATCCAGGGTTTTCTTGAACCAACTCTAATAAATCTTGAAGTGGAAGCTCGTCCAAATCCATATTTAATTTTTGGAAAACTTTAGAGCGAGTAGAGATAATCTCTTCTGTTCCATCTTCTGTCATGATTAAAATTGCTTTTAATTCCTCAATATTTAAAGGTTCAGAAAAAATATTTCTTTCTTTAAAAGGAATTTCGTGCTCTTGCAACCAGGCTCTAGCCTTACGACATGACGTGCAACTTGGGGAAGTATAAAGTGTCAACATTGTGCATCACTCCTTTTCGCGAATCATCGCGTTTCTGAAACAGGGAACTGTACTGTTCCTCTATTTAAAACCAGTATACCTAATTTCTAATAAAAATACTAGGGGTTTTTAAACATTTTTTATTAACTTTGTTTATTTTTCCTTCATTACATCCGTGTAAAATTAGGGTTAATTTTTATGAAATTTTATGGATATTCGTTATGATTCTGTAAAAAAGTAATACAGTTTTCTATTTTTATGGTTGCTGTTATAATTTACTTCTCTTGGTGATTTTTCAAGAAGTTCCCATGTATTTTTTTCTAATAAAATGTATAATAGAACTATTCACTATCTTAAGTCTAAAGTCAGGTGGTTATTTAATGAAAACAATTTTTTCTGGTATTCAGCCCAGTGGTACTCCGACAATCGGAAATTACATTGGTGCGATGAAACAATTTATCGAATTACAAAATGAATATAATTGTTATTTTTGTATTGTGGATGAACATGCCATTACCGTTCCCCAAGAACCGCAAAAGCTACGCCAGCAAATTCGTAGCTTAGCAGCTCTTTACCTAGCGGTTGGTTTAGACCCACAAAAAGCAACAATTTTCATACAGTCTGAAGTGAGTGCCCATGCAGAAGCTGGTTGGATCATTCAGTGCAATACTTCTATTGGTGAGTTAGAGCGAATGACACAATTTAAAGATAAATCTCAAAAAAATGGTCGTGCTGGCGTAAGCGCTGGTCTTTTAACATACCCTCCATTAATGGTTGGTGATATCGTGTTGTACAACGCTGACTTAGTGCCAGTCGGAGATGATCAAAAACAACACTTAGAATTAACACGTGATTTTGTGGAACGCTTCAATAAACGTTATGCCCAAAAAAATCAAGAAATTTTAACGATGCCTGAAGTAAAAATCGCTGAGCAAGGTAGTCGAATTATGAGCTTACAGGAACCAACGAAAAAGATGAGTAAGTCCGATACAAATGTGAAGGGCTTTATTTCAATGCTTGATGAGCCAGCAGTGATTCGCAAAAAAATCCGCTCTGCTGTAACTGATTCAACTGGTGTAATTGAATATAATAAAGAAGAAAAGCCTGGCATTACTAACTTACTAAATATTTATTCTGCTGCGACAGGTCAAACTGTTGAGGAACTTGTTCAAGCATACGAAGGCAAAGGCTATGGAGACTTCAAAGCAGATTTAGCAGAAGCAGTAGTTGCCTTATTAGAACCTATTCAAGTGCGCTACCAAGAGCTTCTAGCTTCAGAAGAATTAGATATGATTTTAGATGAGGGCGCAGAAAACGCTCGCCTGGTAGCCAACAAAACACTTCAACGAATGAAAAATGCTGTTGGTTTGGGAAGAAAAGTTCGGCGCTAACTAAACATAATAAAAACCCGCGAAGTTTTATTCGCGGGTTTTTTTATGTTCTAAATTGAGCATCGTACAGCCGACGATAGTGACCTCTTTGCGCGTACAAAGTTTCATGTGTTCCATCTTCTAAAATTCCTTGGTCACTCACTACGATTATTCGATCAGCATGTTTAATCGTTGCCAGTCTGTGGGCAATAATTAATGTTGTTCGCCCGTTAGCTAACGAGTTTAATGACTCTTGAATCACTTGCTCTGTTTCTGTATCTAATGCAGAAGTCGCTTCATCTAGAATTAAAATCGGCGGGTTCTTCAAGAACATTCGCGCAATTGCCACTCGCTGCTTTTGACCGCCCGATAATTTCACGCCACGTTCGCCAATAATTGTGTCCAAGCCATCTGGCATTAGCTGAATTACATGTTCTAAATGTGCTAATTTCACCGCTTGTTGAATGTCTATTTCTGTAGCATTTAAATTCCCATAAGCAATATTTTCTCGTAATGTTCCAGGGAATAAAAACACATCTTGTTGAACAATTCCAATCTGCTTACGTAATGAAGCCAAGGTCATTTGCTGGATATTTCTACCGTCAATCGTAATTTCACCACTACTAACTTCATAAAAACGAGGCAACAGATTGCACAAGGTCGTTTTTCCTGAACCACTTTGGCCAACGAAAGCAACGGTTTCACCAGGTTGAATTTTTAAATTGATATGGTCTAAAACTTTTGTGCCATCTTCATAAGCAAATGAAACATCTTTATAGGCAATCGTTCCTTCTAAATGTGAAACAGCAACAGCTCCTGGCAAATCTTTGATGGACGGTTGTTTGTCCATTTCTTCCGTAAAACGTTTAAAGCCAGCAAATCCTTTGGGATAGCTTTCAATCATATTGTTGACTTTTTCAATCGGCCGAATAAAAATATTGGCTAATAAAATAAATCCTACAAACTGACCTTCTGTAATTTCTCCTTTAATTGTATAGTACGCACCAAAAATTAATGAAAATAAATTTATCAGACGAATTAATAAGTAATTATAGGCGGAACTGAAACCCATCACCTTATAAAAATATAATTTCGATTTTCGATACATTTGATTTAAATAATTAAACTGTTTTCGTTCAAATGGTTCATTTGCAAAAGATTGCGTGACACGTATCCCACTTACTGACGCTTCAATCCCAGCATTAAATTCACCTAAATTATCGTAAATATCCGTATTCGCTTTTGTCATTTTTTTATTAAAATAGCCTAGCGCAATCGTGATAAATGGCAATAAAATAAACGTAGCGATGGCTAATTTCACGTGAATGGTTAACATTAATAAAAAAGAACCTGCTAACGTCATAATCGTAATAAAGACGTCTTCTGGACCATGATGCGCCACTTCCGAAATTTCAAAAAGATCAGTGGTCAAACGGCTCATTAATTTCCCTGTTTTTTGATTATCATAATACTCAAACGGTTGTGTTTGCAGATGTTGATATAATTCTTCACGCATATCTGTTTCAATATTCACGCCTAACATATGACCAAAATAAACCACAATAAATTGTAAAAACGTATTGATTATATAAAATGCAAATAAGCCCGCACTAGCTAATGCAATGAGGCGAAAATCTCCTTTTGGCATAATCTTATCAATTACTTGGTTGACTGCTACTGGAAAAGCCAACTCTAACAGCCCCGCAAAAACGGCACACCCAAAATCCAAAATAAATAATCGACGATACGGCCGATAATACCCAAAAAAACGCTTTAACATAACTCCCTAACTCTCCCCCTTCATTCTCATTCATTATACGGAAAAAGACTGTCTCTTGCAAAATTCTAACTTATATCAGAACATGTGTTATTTAAGTAACTTTGACTCAAAATCATTTTCACAAACTTTTCATTATCAGAATATTTTTTCATTTATCGTTTCCATTTTTTCGGTAAAAATAACTATAATTGTCTTTTCCCACAAGGCTTTGATTTCTGTACAAAACCTTGAAATACAGTGAAAAATACTCTATTTATTTGTGAAAATATCGGCTACAATATAACATATGAAAAGTTTTGTAAAAAAGTTAAGAGGTGCACTTGTTAAATGAGAACCATTGTTTTTGATGTTGATGACACGCTGTACGATCAGCAACAACCCTTTCGAAATGCGATGACTAAAATTTTCCCAAACGTTGCGACAGAGGATATGCATGAATTGTATCTTCGTTTTAGACACCACAGCGATGAAACGTTTCCGAAAGTTTTAGCCAATGAATGGTCCCTAGATTTCATGCGGTTTTTCCGGATGAATGAAACATTAAAGGATCTAAACTATCCAGGAATTTCACAAGAAGAAGGAAAAATTTTCCAACAAGTTTATGAAGAAGAATTGGATAATATTACGATGCATCCAGAAGTTACTAAGCTTCTTGATACTTTACAAGAGAAAGAAATTCCGATGGGGATTATTACAAATGGTCCAACAGACCATCAATTTAAAAAAGTTAAACAATTGAATCTTGAAAAATGGGTTCCAAGCCAAAATATCATTATTTCTCAAAGTACGGGTTTTCAAAAACCTGAAAAGGAAATTTTTGATTTAGCCTGTAATCAATTTTGTATGGAACCTGAACATACTTTATATGTTGGTGATAGTTATGACAATGATATTGTAGGCGCACGTAATGGTGGCTGGCATTCTCTTTGGTTTAACCACCGCTCTCGTGAACTACCAAGTTGCCAACCTGCATCACACCTTGCAGAAGTCACTTGTTTCACCGAACTTTGTCCGACTGTGGAGAAATTATTTAATCTTTAAAAAAAGCCGCTCTTCAAATTGAAGAACGGCTTTTTTTTATTTATTTTTTTGTTTTTTCAGACGTAAAATGATGAACAGGCAGATTATCAGTAAAAGGAGCAATAAACCGATTAAGAGATAAATAAGTTTAGATTCCGTTTTTTTGACGGTTACATCTTTCTCATTAAATGTTTTTGCTTCCTCTTTTGAGATTGTAAATTCTTTCGTAAATTGCCATTTTTTTCCTGAGCCTTCCACAGTCATTGCCAATACATACGTTCCAGCTTCCATTTCATTTTCTTCATACGGAATAGGGAAATTAAAAATTGAATTGGGCGCCATTTGCATATCTTCTTGTTCTTTCTCTAAAATAACGTTATTTGTTTTCTTATTTTTAACATTTGCCGTTACTTTCATTGATTGAAGATAGGCTGCTTCATGGTTTAACAGTGTTGCAGAAATAACACTGCGCGCATTTCTTTGCGTCGGTTCAACTTTCTCTAAAGACAATTCTGGTTGTACAACTGTTTCATTTTCTCGAAGTAAAACAGCTACTGTATAGGCATAGCGATTTTCAATTGCTAAGCCGTTTGTATTTTCTTTTTGCTTGTCTTTCGTTTCATCGACTTTTTCACTAAACGTGATCCCGCCCGCTAGTTGCCCTGAAAACTCTTCTTTAGGCATCTTCACTCGCAATTCAACTACTTTTTCACTTTTAGCAGGCAATTCAACACTCTCACCGCCGTCTTTCAGTTGAATGATTTCTGATAAATCTGCTGGTGCAGATTTATCTAAAGCTGTCAACGACTCACCATATTCAATCACTCCGTTGCTGTTTGTTGTGGCCGACTTCACACTAACATCAATCACTAAATTTTCATCTGTACTATTGGCCGCTCGAACTTTCAAAATTTGTTCTTGGTCTGGTTTCATCATTAAATCAAAATATGTTTTTGTTTTATCTATTTGGTTTTCTGGAATTTCTGTTTCAACACTAAATCGTAATTCTGCTGCTGAGGTTTCAATCCCAAAAGCAAAGAAATAAAAACTTAGGATCATCAGAATAAAATATCTATTTTTCATTTCGCTCTACACTCCATTTCTATGTAAAGGAGAAAGGCTGAGTTCCCCTCTTCCTTTCTCCAAAAAGGTTCTTTTTATACTGGCGTATTAGCTAATGTCCAAGTAATTGTTGTTTTGTAGGCATCGTTTAATTTAACTGATTTACCTGGCACTTTTAATTGAACATCTTTCATTACTTGACGGCCGTCAACTTCAGCAATTGAACTAGCATTGCCGTATAAGTATGACCATTTTCCGGCACCTTGATCTGTTGCGGCTACCATCACGTTATGACTTTCACCCACTGTACCAAAAGTTACGCTCGCTAAACTTGTTGGTGCAGCGCTTTGTCCTGCTGTCACAGCTGAAGCATTTTGAAAGACAATTTCAGTTCCTTCAAGTGTCTGACCTTTTGTAGCAGAAGTAAATGCAGAATTTTGTTTTGCAGATAAAGTCCAGCCTTCTAAAGTTCCACGATTATCTGTAATTTGAGCAAATAATGGGCCCGTTTTTTCAACATTATTTTTATCTTTTAAAACTTGTGCTGATGCAAAATAGATTTCATCTTTTGTGCTGATGATATTTTCACCAAAGTTTAAACTTGAAGCATAATCCAAGGTTAAGGGACCTGTAGAACCTTCATCAACTGGTTTGTCAGGATTTACTGGGTCGATAGGTGTCACAGGATCTTTGCCGTCTTTGTCTTCTGGATCCACTACAGGATTTTTGCTGTTGGGATCTTTTTCATCTGGTGCTTTAAATTTTACAATAGCATCTGTGTCGCGATTAGCCACTTCCTCTGCTTGAACTGGTAGTGTGCCTACCGCGATGGTTGCTAAAATTAAGCTGCTTGCGATGGTCATTTTTTTCATGTTAGTGCTCCTTCTCTTCTATTGTTATAGTTTCAATAATTATACGCTTGGTAAATCAGCGATTGTCCATGTTAAAACAGTTTTGTATTGAACAGCATCTTTTGGTGTTGCTCCTGGTACAGTTAATGTGATCGCTGTATTTTTATCTACGCTTTCACCGTCAACTTCCACTTTTTCAATCCCACCGAACGCACTAAGCCAAGTTCCAGAACCTTGACCTTCAGCGGCAGACATCACATTTGATGAATCGCCAGCTACTAAAGTTACTTCATGCGCAGTTGGTGTGACTGCTTTGGAATTAGACACTGCTTTGTTTTGACTTAATTTAATTTCTGAACCGTCTAAAACTTTATTTAATGTTTCTTTTGTCGCTGTTAATTGTGTTTCTTGTTTAACTGTTAAGGCCCAACCGGCATTCGTTCCGCGTTTGTCGGAAATTTGTACATAATTTGGTTTAGGATTAGTCAAATCAGGACCAGAACCGTCTGCCAAGAAAAAGTATTGTGGATTTGCATAATATTTTTCATCTTTATTTGAAATTTTATTTTTGCCAAAGTCTAAACTAGAAGCATAATCGATACTTAGTGGACCAGTTGTTCCTTCATTTGGCTTATTGCCTGTGTCTGGTGTCGTTGGGTCAAAGGGTTCAACAGGTTTTTCGGTATCTGGATTCACTGGATCGACTGGTTTGTTGATAGAGGCATCCGGTGTAAATTCAACGATAGCATTTGATTCATAGTTTTTTTCTTCTGCATTCACTTCTGGTGCAATAGCCACGCCTAAAGTGATAGCGGGGATTGTTGCTAAGATAATTTTTTTCATTTTATTGTTCCTTCTTTCTTTTTTTTAAAATAAAACTAGCCATAAAGATGACTATTATTCCGAGATAATTAAACATTTGTTGCTGTTTAGTACCAGTTCGAGGTAAGAAGCCTGAGCCTTTTTGATCAACCGTTTTACTTGTTGAATGCTTCAATGATTCTCCACTCACTGCTGGTATTGCTTCCGATTGCTTGGGGAAACGCTGTGGTATCTTACCATCTGGTTTTTCTTTGTTGGCTGGTGGTTCATACTCGCCATAAAAAGAAACTTCTGCATTTGTCGGATAGGCATTTGTTTCAGCAAATACATCAACTGATGAAATCAATCCTAATAGCAATACACCGCTAACTATTTTTTTGATAAGACTCACCCCCTATTTTGCACTGCCATCAGGTACGTCCATCAAGTGCCAAGTTAGTTTTGCTTCGTATTCTTCTGCTTTGGCCGTCCCTCCAGGAACAGATAATAACAACTCTTGGTCATTTTCTTTCCATTGATCAGAAATATTTGTTTCTTGATGTCCATTGACTTGGTTGTGAACAAGAATCGATTGGCCTTCTGGAATGTCCTGTAAGCGATGGTTGGTTCTAAATTTTAAAATATTCGGCAACGTAGCACCTGATTCAGATTTGAAATCAGAAGTAACGGTTAGTGCAAGCGACCAATTATTCCCTGTTTGACGAGTATCCCGTATCACTAATGGTTGATCCATGGAAACAATTGGATATTGGGTCGTGCTACTAGCGATTTGCAGCTCATTCCCAAAGGAAATCGCTGTGGGTACCGTTTTGAACCTGACAGAGCCAACCACAGTGACTGTTAGCGCTAATTCATCAATCTTGTAGCCTTTATCATAGACTTCCACGACCAACTGCTGTTTTCCATAAGTTAGTTCTGGTAATAACAAGGCTTTTTCCTTAAATGTTTTAGAATTAGTGGTTGTTTCATCTGCTAATTTCTGGATTTCTTGGCCCTCTTTTTTGACAATAAATTGTAATCTATTCCCAGCATCGACATCTTGCCAATAAAAAGGCAGGGCTGTTTTTTGAAAGTCATCAATATCGATTGTTTTTTCCATCGACTTTTCTATACGCTCTTTTGACCAAGATAGTTTCGTTTCACTTAAGAAAACTTCTTTGACAGGTTGGACGACTGTTCCAGAAAAGTTCCCTAAGTATGCTTTATCTGTTGATTCCCAGATATAAGAAACGCCTTCATGAGCTTTGGGTAAATTCCATTCAAACAGTCCTTTTGTGGCATCGTAACTTCCATAAGGGCTAATCGTCAGCGGTGGAAATAGTTGACCATCACGAGATACCACCTTATTTTTTAATTGTAGTGGTTTCCCAGCAATATAATCGACAGAAGATAAGATAATCATTTGATTAGATACATCTAGCCCTGTAATGGCCGTTAAGCCTTTTAACGGACTGATATCTGAAATTTGATTTTCTCCCACATCTAAAACTGTTAGATTGAGTGTTTTCTCTAACGGTGCCAAGGAAGAAATTTGATTGTTTCTTGCATACAGTACACGCAGATTAGGAACAGTGCTTAAAGCTTCCAGACTAGCAATCGTTTGATTCATAATACTCAACTCTTCTAGACGTGGCTTATTCGCCAAGGGCGCAATTGTTTTTAATTGATTATTTTCCACATAAAGACGGAGTAGGTTATTTGCTTCCGTAAGCCCATCTAAAGTAGCAATCTGATTATTGGCAGCCCAAATGGTTTCTAAATTACGAAGAGAACGAAGCGGGTCGAAGGAAGTTACTCGATTATTCGGCGTGATTTTTGACGGATGATCTGTCGTATTTTGGATACTTAAATTTTTTAAAGCAGCCATTCCTTCAAGTCCATTTAATGTCGTTAATTGATTGTTCTCAACATACAAGCCTTCTAAATTAATTAATCCTGCTTGACCTAACGGACTAAGATCAGCTATTTTATTGTTTCTCATATATAAAAAACGTAATAGCTTAAATTCACCTTTAGCAAAAGGACTCAAATCTGTTACATTGAGTGAATCTTGAAAAGATAATTCTTCTAAGTTTCTTAGGTATTGAACTCCTTCCACATTAGAAACAACGACATTTTCTAAAATAACTTTATTCAGTTTATCCAATTCTGCTTGGGTGACAGTATTAGAGGTCCGAGATTTGCTTAACTGTTTTCTGATATTTTCCGCAAAGGCTGGATCAGGAAATAGTGTACTGATAGGCGTCGCTTTATCTAAGACAGCACCTGCGTATAATTGGGGCATCATCAGTTGTGCTTCCGTTATCGCTAGTGCTTCATTTGGCGGCTCTTCACTTGTTTCAACAGTCGTTAACTCTTCTGATTGGGGAATCTCCGAACTACTGGTTGCTGAATTTTGCTCTTCTGCCGATGAAGTTTCTGGAATCTTTTCTTCTGAAACAGATGAAACATTTTCTTCACTGGAGGATGCGATTGTTTCGGTCATTTCGGCGAAAGTTGTTACAGGAAGTAATAAACTATTAGCCAAAAGTAAGGCACTAACTGCGGAGATGCACATTTTTTTCATAAACTTCACCTCCTGATATTTTCTTAATTATAGTGAATATCAACTGAAAATGGGTTCAATTACGACAAACTGTCCAAATTAATTTGTATAGACAAGACAAAGAGCGCCAAATAGGGTTTTCTACCCCTATTTGGCGCTCTTTGTCGCTAAACACAACCAGAATGTATTATGACAAATTCTCAATTATGCCTAGTTTTCTTTTATTTCTTTTAAACTATCCTCTATTTTTTCCAATTGCCCAGCAAAAAATTCTTGTTTGGCTTTTGGTAAAAACAATGTGATAGATAAAAGGATCTGTTCTTTAAAGATTGACCAATCTGCGAATATTTCTTCATTGGTTAAAATCATTTCTATTTTTTCTGCTATTTTTTTCCAGAGGATCATTCGCCAGTTATTTTCACCCACTTCATATTCTTTAAACATGCTTAATACATGAAGAATATGGGGAACATTTTGGCTGACAATCGCCGCAAATAAAAAATCAATAATTACTTGCTCGATAATTTCTAGCGAGCGAATATCAATAATTTCCCGCTCATTGACAGATTGTAGTACACGAAAAAGTAACGAAGTTGGAAACGGCTGCAAGCCAACGTTTTTTTGTAATGCTAAAAATTTCAAATTAAAAATAGTATACACATCGGCATTAATTAATCGTTCCAGAATCTGATTTTCTAATGCAATAATTTCCTCTTTTGTCACAACCGTTTGAGGGTTAAAAAGATATTCCAACGCCAACATCGAATACATTACTTCTTGCTTTCCTAAAGCAAAAGACGATTTCTCATAATACGCCCGATAATCTGCAACGATTCGACTACTTTCTTGAAAATTTTTACTAAAGATTGCTTGATTAAACTGCTCCTTAGCTAAAACTGTTTTGGACATTGGCGTTAATTTTTCTGTCATTTCTATCGGCGAAATAGACAAGATTTCGACAATAATGGCTAAATCCGAAATACGCAATTCACTATTTCCTTGGACAAAGCGTTGATAACTTCGACTAGAAACACCATTTTCATCAAAGACACGCAGAGGAATATTTTTTCCTTTACGAATCCGTTCAATTTCTTCACCTAGCGGCCGATATTCCATATATTCTTTTTGTTTCAAACGAATTACTCCATTTCTCTTTAAATAAGATAGCAACTAAGTTGAACGGCTATTCTCCAATGCTTAAAATTGTGCGAATATCTTCTTCCGTCATTTTCGCTAATTGCTCTTCATTTCCTTGAATCACTTTTTGGAACAGCTCGCGTTTCTCTTGCTGTAAGGAATTCATTTTTTCTTCAACCGTTCCTTCTGCAATCATCCGCCACACTTCAACAACCTTTTTTTGTCCCATGCGGTGTGCCCGACCAGCCGCTTGTTCTTCGACTGCGGGATTCCACCATAAATCGTATAAAATAACTGTATCTGCACCAGTTAAATTTAGTCCGGTTCCCCCTGCTTTCAATGAAATTAAGAAGACATCTTTTTCTCCTTCATTGAAGGCATTCGCCATCGTTAACCGATCTTGAGGCTTCGTACTTCCTCGTAAATAAAACGTCTCTAAGCCTAATTCATTCAATTCTTTTTCTAAGATAGAAAGCATGCTTGTGAACTGAGAAAATAATAGGACACGACGATTGTTTTCTTTGGCAGCCACTAAAAAGTCTTTGACTTGTTCCACTTTGCCAGAACCTCCCGTGTAATCCTCAATAAACAAACGCGGATCGCAACAGATTTGTCGTAAACGGGTCAAGCCTGCTAAAATACTCATGCGATTTTTCTTGAAGGTCGCCTGATCCATTTGACTAACATCTGCTTGCATTTGTTTTAGATAGGCCAAATAAACCGTTTTTTGTTCTTCTGTTAAGACACTGTACATATTATTTTCAATTTTTTCTGGTAAGTCTGCGAGCACCGTTTTCTTGTCTCGTCGTAAAATGAATGGTTGAATCATTTTTGCAATTTCTTCCGGCTTAATTTCTCGAAAGGCTTTTTTGCCTGGGAACAATCCCGGTAAGATCATTTGAAAAATTGACCACAGTTCATCTAAATTATTTTCAATTGGTGTGCCACTTAATGCAAAACGTTGTGGTACTTTTAAACTTTTTAAGGCTTGCGCTGTTTTAGTCCCACTATTTTTAACCATTTGGGCCTCATCTAGAATCAAATAGCCGACACGCATTTCCTGATAAAGCTGAACATCTTGTCGCATACTTGCATAAGATGTAATCAGAATATCTTCGGTGCTATTTTGTAAAAGCGCTGCTCGTTCTTGGCGATTGCCAGAAACCACTTGAACATTTAAGGTTGGCGCAAAACGTTTGACTTCGGCTAACCAGTTATAGGTTAAACTTGCAGGAGCGACAATCAAAGCTGTCCCTTTCAAGCGCTCTTCTTCTTTTTCCGAAAGTAAATAGGTAATGGTTTGCAGTGTCTTCCCTAAACCCATTTCATCAGCTAAAATACCGCCAAATTGATAATGGCTAAGCATTTTCAGCCATTTATAACCTGTTTCTTGGTAATGGCGTAACGTTGCTTGTAAGGATTTGGGGACTTGCGCTTCAAAGTTTTCTGGATGCGTTAAATCCGTGACCATTTTTTTAAAGGAATCTGAAAAATGTGCTCGCTCGTTGTCTTCTAATAAACTTTCGATCATGAGGCCTTGATTTTTGGGCACATGAATGACATTGTCTTCTTGATGCATATTTTTTCGTAGCTTCGTTAAAATTGCACTTGTATGGAAAAATTCCTCTGAGTCAAAAGCAAGAATTTCACCACTTTTTAACGTATAAAAAGCATCATTACGTAGCAGACTAGTCAATACTGCATCGATTTCGGTTTCATCAATGCCAGTGACATCAAACCGAATATCTAACCAAGAATCCCCTTCCGCAACTTCAATCGTTGGTTGATGGTGCTGGGCATCTAAATACAATTCCCGTAATTTCCGTCCCATCCGAACTTCTCCTAATTGACGGAAAGCTGGAACTTCGGCTTTAAAGAAATAATACAAGGACTCTCCAGCAGGTAAGACTTTTTCAAAGCCTGTGGTTGTTTGCTGATAGGCAAACTGTTGAAATTGTTGCTTAATTGCTGTTTCTTTTGCTTTATCTCGAACGATTTCTTGATTGACTTCAGGTAATTGAGCATATTTCGGGTTTGTCGAGAAAATGACTTCTCCATAGTGATAGTCAATCCGAGCGTTAATCCGACCTTTAATTTTCTTAAAAATAAAGACTGCTTTTAAAGGATGATGGACGACTAATTCTTCAACTGATTCTTCAACAGACACTCGACCAATTTTTTCCAATAATGGTAACACTTCACTAAATAAATCAGAAACTGTTTCTTTTTCATAAATAATTGACGGCTCTTCCAAGCGTTTCATTAATTGAAGTAACGTGGTGTAGATGGCTTCCTGCTCTTCTGTTAGTAAATAAACCGTTTGATCCGCAATCGCCCAGTGATAGTGGGCTAGAAACGTTGTAATAGGATTCTGAATAGTTAATTTGAAGCTTTGTTCCTCGGTTTTTTGCACTGTAAACGTAAGTGGCAAACTGGTTTCTTTGAACGTTAGATAGCGATACTTATGAGTTTGATTGGTCAATATAAACTGACCCGTTCGATTCATTTTTTCAACTAACGATTGACTGCGATCAATTGGTAATAATAGATAACGTTTGTCGATTTTCCCTTTAACTTGAATACCGTTTGCACCTAATAATTGGCTGGTATGATAAATTGCCGCAAGTTCTGTTAAAATTTCTTGAATCTCCATTGAAAAAGAATCATGTAGCAAAGTAAATTGGTGTTGTTTATTCACCATAAAGGTCATTTCTTTTTCATATGCTTGTAAAAAATCACCAATATTTTTCACAATATATGTTTTAGGTTTGGTGCCTTCCAAACCAATTTTTAAAGAAAGACCAATCGTTGATAATTCTGGATAGTAATTATTCGTTTCGATCACATCTAAATGAAATTCTAAACGTAAAGGCTGCAAGGGAACTTCGGCAGAAGCTTTGCTTAATTTGGCAAAGCCTTTGGTAAACATTTCAGCTGTTGATCGATTTGTTTTCTCAAAACTGACTGTTTGATTCGCTTGAATAATTCTTGACACGCCTCGTTGTTTCAGTGCCAGTTCAACTGCCACTGTATGCTTGCAATAGCCATGTTCCATCCAATATTGACATTCACAAACATCTTGTTCTTTGGCGGTACCATCCAATTCAACAAGATAAAGTTCTTCCCCTAAAACCTCAGACAACCAGATCCTTTTTTCTGGATTTTGAACGATAGATAAGACCCGGCCTTCTTGCATATATTCGCGTCCTTGTTCAACGATTCGCTCTGGAATACTCCATTTCATCGACTCACCTCCTCTTCTACTAAGCTAGCTGATAGTGAACGGTACTTTGACCATTCCCATTGCTTTTTATTTGTAATTGTTGTGGAATTCGTGCTTTTAATTCGCCAATATGACTAATAATCCCAATCATGCGGCCTTCATTTTCAATCGTTTCTAACGCCTCCATTGCCATTTCCAATGCTTCTTCATCTAAGGAACCAAAACCTTCATCAATAAACAACGCATCAATTAAGACTCCGCCTGCTTGTTCTTGAATCACTTCTGCTAAAGAAAGTGCCAAAGCTAACGCTGCTATAAAACTTTCCCCGCCTGATAACGTGTGAGCACTGCGCACCGTCCCCGAATTGTCATCATAAATATTGATTTCTAGCCCCGTTTGATTCCGATAACTGCCTGCTTCGTGATTCAATTCAAATTGATAACGACTATTGGTCAGGCGGTCTAAACGCTGATTAGCGACTGTCAGCACTCTTTCTAAATACGTTTGTAACATATACCGTTCAAAACTAATTTTTTTAGGATTATTGCCATTCACCGTATCTGCCAACTGCTGTAGTGCAGCAACTTCCTCAAACTTGTCTTCAATTGTTGTTCTTTGCGCATTAATTTCTTGAACCAACTGTTGGTTATTTTGCATTTTTTCATGCAGTTGATAGTATTTTTTTTCTTGTTCTTCAATTTGTTGTGTTATTTGTTCAATTTCTGTGATGATTAAAGATAATTCTGGGAACGTATCACTAGATAATTTTTTCTCAATTTCAGCGAGTTGGATAGTCAGTTGGGTTTGCTCTTGTTCAAATAAAGCAATTTGTTCTTGCTGACTTTCTAGTGTCGGTACCTCTTTCAACCACTCCGTCAATTGGTCCTCTGTCACTCCTTGTTCCGTTAAAACTGCGTTTAACTGACTCTCAAGTTGTGCGACTGTTTGTTGAAGTGTTTGTTGTTCTTTCTCCAAATGAGTCAACGTACTTTCAAGGATCATTTCTTCTTTCTTCAAGGTTTCTCCTTGTGTCGTCACGTTTTCTTTTTGACGTTCAAATGCAGAGAGTTCTTCTTGAAGCAAAGCTTGTTGTTTGGTCATTTCTTCGTATGTGACGGTTGCATCCAATAATTGGCTAGCAATCATTTGCTGCTGGATAGTGATTCTTTCCAGACTTTGTTGCATTGTTTCTACTTGTTGTCGGAGCACTTCAAAGCGTTGAGAATTTTCAGCTACTTGTTCTTCTAGTTCCGCCAGACGGTCCTTTTCGACTGAAATTTCCGTTAGTTTTTGTGCTATTTGTTGTTTTTCTTTAGCTAATTGCGACTCAACTTCCGCAATTTCTGCAGGTGTTACTTGTGAAAAAGTTAGTCCTGTTAACGGCAACTGCAAGTCAGCAAACTGCGCTGCTAATTGTTCTTGTTCCTCAGTATACGCAGCTTCCTGTTCTTGTAATTGGCTTTCTTTCTGTTGCTTTTCCGCCCCTAATGCAGAGAGCGTTTCAGTAAATCGTTGAACCGTTTTTTCAACTTCCGTTAATTCCCGTTCCGCTTGATCAATCTCTTCTAAGGAAACTTCTTGATGAGTTTGTTGTTTTGGATGTTCTAAAGAGCCACAAACTGGGCAAGGTTCCCCCTCTTCAAGTAACAAGCTTAATCGTTGGATTTGTAAAGAGGCCCATTGACTTTTCTTTGTCTGAAACTTCGCTTCTTCGACGCTTTTTTGTTGCTGTTCAACAGCAAACCGTTGTGTCAACTCGTGCAATTCCCCTTGGTTTTGACTAATTTTTTGCCAAGCTTTTTGATTTTTTTGCCAACGTTCTACAAAATTTTGCCAATGATCTGCTACACTAGAACATTCAAAATTTGCTTTTTCAAGTGTTCCTTCTTGTTCAATAAATTGTTTGGCTGTCGCCACTTTATCCGCCAATGTTGTTTTTTCCTGTTGGCAAGATTCATACTCTTTTTGAATGGCTTGATAATTGGCTTGTTCTGCTATTTTTCGTTGAGCTAACTGTTCATATTCTTGGTATTGTGGTAATTGACGTTGAATCGTTTGAAGACGTTCTTGTTTTTCAGCAATCAATGGTTGTTGTTCTTCCAACTCACTCATGATTGCTTGCCAATCTGTCAATGCTTGTTGCGTTTCCATAAGAGCTTGTTGTTTGGACTTTGTTTCTTGCTCTTTTTGTTGTTTTTCGCTTCGTTTTTCAAAGACTTTTTCAGCTAAAGATTGCTGTTTTTGGCTCCATTTTAATTGCTGAATCTGTTCCTTTAACCGCTCAATGACGGTTTCCTGTTCAGCTTGTTTTGCTTTCTTTTCCAGTAATTCTTCTTTTTGCTGTTGCAAGTTTTGTCGTTCTTCAATAGCATAACGAACTTGCTCTTTTGCTTGTTTGGCTTGTTTTAAGGTTGCAATTTGTTCTCTTTCAACTAATAGTTGTTGCTGAGCCTCTTGTTGTTGGCTTTCTAATAATTGAAGTTTTTCAAAAAGTGTCATTGTCGGTTCAGGTTCTTCTGACCAATGCAACTGTTCTGTTTTCAGTTCAATTTTTTGCTGGGTTTCTTGAATCTCTTGATTGGCAATTTTTAAGCGTTCTTTTAAATTTTCGCTGAACAACTGATACAATTCTGTTCCGAATAAATTACGCAAAACCTTTTCTTTTTCATCACTTTTAGCAATTAAAAAAGTCCGAAACTCTCCTTGTGGTAACAATACAATTTGAGCAAATTGATTGGCATTCAAATGCAATAATTCTTGAATGAGTTCGTCCACTTCGCGTCTTTTAGAATAGGCTCGTAGTTCTTTCCCTTGAGCATCTTTGACAATTAAAGAAATTTTGGCACTTTGTTTACGGACTCCTGTGCCACGTTTTTTAAAAAGTTCTTGTTCGGGAAGGCGGTTCAGTTCATAGAGATACTCGTTATGTTTAAAAAGCAAAGTAACTTCAGTGGCTTCTGAGGGGTCAGCAAATGTGGAACGCATTTCTTTGCCTAAACGTAATTTCCCAGAACTTTCACCAAACAAAGCATAGCTCATTCCATCAAAAATCGTTGTTTTCCCAGACCCTGTTTTTCCACTAATTAGAAAAAGTGAAGAATCTTCAAACTTCGTAAAATCAATGGTTTCATTAATATACGGTCCGAAGTTTTTCAATGTTAAAGATAATGGTTTCATCCTGTTACTTCCCTCTTTCTAATTGATTAAGTGTACTCAGTTCTTCTTGGACCCATTGTGCTTGTTGTTCTGTCAAGGCCTCTCCTGTCACATCGTTAAAAAAGTCATGCAGATGTTCTTCTGGTGAACGTTGTTCTATTTGTACCACTTTTTTCTGATTTCCGTTGCTTGTTTCTCGACCATTCAAACGTTCCAGCCCAATAATTTTGGGATAAATTTTTCGCAATTGATTCATCATGTTGGGAATGATCGCTCGGTCAGTTAATTGGACATGTAAATAATTTTCCCGATTCACTTCTTGATAAAAAGCGGGATCCGTTAACTGCTGAAACGAGCCCGTCAATTGTTGAATGTCTCGCAATGGTTTCAAAGCACGGAATTGAAAATGAACTTCAGCTTCTGTTTCAACAAGCCAAACACCCTTTTCTTGTGTCATTTCTGATAAAGAAAATTTTACAGGCGAGCCACTGTATCGAGCATTAGGTGCCTGCAACGCATTTTTTCCATGTAAGTGGCCCAACGCGACGTAATCAAAAGGCTCTAACAAAGCCGTCGGAACAACATCCAAACCACCCACTGTTAATTTTGTTTCAGAATCAGTTTTTTCACTGCCAGCGACAAAAAAATGACTAACTAACACCTGTTTTTTATTGGAGAGAAAAGATTCTTGCATTTTCGCGACAACTTTTTCCATCGCCGCCTGAATCGTTCGAATCGTTTCATCTTCAAAATATAAGCGAGCCGCAATCGGTTCAAAATAAGGCAACAAATAAAATTGGGTATTGTCGATTTCAATTGGTTGAAAGGCTTGTTCTAAACGCGTATTCAAATGAAATTGCGTTTGGTTAAACCAAGGGCCTCCTGTTTCTAAACGAGTGCTGCTATCATGGTTTCCCGAAATAGCTAACACGGGGAAATGCTCTTTGAGATTCATTTGAATCATCATTTCATTAAAAATCTCGACTGCTTCAACCGCTGGAACAGAGCGATCATACAAATCTCCAGCGATCACAACAGCATCCACTTGCTCTTCTTTCGCAATTGCTAAGATTTGTTTAAAGGCTTCCCTTTGTTCTGCCAATAAATCAAAACCATGTAATTTTTTGCCAATATGCCAATCTGCTGTATGTAAAAATTTCATTTTTTCACCGCCTAAAAAAGTCCTTCTTATTATTATAACAAATTTCTGGTATTTTTTAAGAAAATCGGACAGAAGAATTAGATTTTTAACAAACTTTTTTCTTAACACAAGAAAAAAGACAGGGAGCATCATCTTTTGATGAGACTACCTGCCAGTAACATTCCTATTTTGTAGCGGTTTGTTTTATTCTTTTTCTGTTGATTCATATTTAAAAGTTGGATCAATTTCTTTATCTAACTGATCAAATGCTTCTTGCATCCGACGTTCCACTTCAGCTAAACCGTCTTTATCCATTTTTTTAATATCGCTAATATCGATTGGCTCCCCAAAACGAACCGTTACTTTTTTCCGTTTAAACAACTCTTTTAAAGTTAACGGACCTTGATAAACAGATGGCACGATAGGTACTCGCCCCATTTTAGCAATCAAGGCTACCCCACCTTTTAATTCTGAGGAATGACGCGTGCCACTGGGGAACATAATCAAACTCAAATCAGAATTTTTTAAAATTTTGACAGGTGTTTTAATCGCGCTGGGACCGGGCTTCTCACGATCCACCGGAAACGCATTCGCATGTTTTAAAATGAAACGTAAAACAGGATTTTTAAACAACTCTTTTTTTGCCATAAAGCTAAACTTCTTAGGACTGCCAGCAACAGCTAAATACAGCGGTTCCCACCATGTTCGATGCGGCGCAACTAAGACATAGTTTTGGTCTTTTGGTAATTTTTCTTTATTTTCATAATGTGCATTTCCATTAATCACAAATAAAATGACGCGAACCACGCCACGCATAAATGTAAAAAACATAATTTTCTTCCTTTCTTCTCTCCGCTTTCTAGTATGCCGAAAGCTCTACCTTTTGACAAGCTTTTTTTACTTCTATCAATCAGAGAAATAACATGTCCCTATTAATCTAGGGAACAGATTTTGTCATACGGGTTTAAAAGTAGTATAATACATGAACAATCAGATGAAAAGTTGGAGGTTCTTAATCTATGTTATTATCCGGCGAACGGATTGATCAATTATATGCGGATGATATTCAAATTATTCAAAGCAAAGAAGTCTTTTCTTTTTCCATTGATGCAGTCTTATTGGCTAATTTTCCGCAACTACCAAAAAAAGGCAAGATTGTCGATTTGTGTGCTGGCAATGGCGCGGTCGGCCTCTTCGTTAGTCGGAAAACAGCTGCAAAGATCGACCAAATCGAATTACAACCTCGTTTGGCAGATATGGGTCAACGAAGTATTCTATTAAATAAATTGGAAAAACAAGTAACGATGTATGAACGTGATTTAAAACAAGCGACAGAGGTCATCAAAAAAGATTCTGTTGATTTAGTACTATGTAATCCCCCATACTTTAAAGAACGACCAACTAGCCAAAAAAATCCAAACCCGCATTTAGCGATTGCCCGTCATGAAATTCACACGTCTCTTCAAGAAGTGGTCACTGTGTCGGCGGATTTATTAAAAACAAATGGTCGCCTCGCAATGGTTCATCGTCCTGATCGTTTCCTGGATATTTTACATGCCATGGAAAACGCCAATATTGCGCCGAAAAAAGCTCGGTTTGTTTATCCGAAGCCAGGCAAAGAAGCCAATGTTTTACTAATTGAAGGCATTAAGCAAGGCAAAAAAGACGGTTTTCGTGTGTTACCACCTCTTTTTACATACAATGAGAAGAACGAATACGAAGCAGAAATGAAGGCTATGCTGTATGGAGAATAAGAAATCCCATTATTTTTATGTTTTACTTTGCCAAGATGGTTCCTTTTACGGTGGCTATACAACTGAGCCAGAACGTCGATTAACCGAACATAATAGCGGAACTGGTGCAAAATATACACGGTTAGCCAAACGACGGCCAGTCAAAATGATTCATACAGAGAAATTTGAAACACGTAGCGCAGCCACTAAAGCCGAAGCCGCCTTTAAAAAATTAACGCGCAAACAAAAAGAGCAGTATTTAAAAACCTTTCATTAAATGACAACAAGCAAAAAGAAACAGCCATCATTTCATTGATGAAATGATGGCTGTTTCTTTCTCTTTTTAAACTAAGTTCTCGACAAAATGAATAACCATTTCGGCTGATTTTTTCCCAGCTTCATCGATGAATTCGTCAAAGCTTTGAGTTGCTTCGCCATCTGCTGTATCACTCATTGCCCGTACAACTAAGAATGGAATATTGAACTGTGAAGCCGCTTGGCCAATTGCTGCGCCTTCCATTTCGCAAGCTAAGGCTTCAGGAAACTCTTTCTTAATTTTGGCGATTTTCTCAGCGCTATCCACAAAAGTATCTCCAGTAACAATCAATCCTTTACGAATAGCTAAACCAGTTTTTTCAGCAGCTTTCGCAATTTCCATCCGCAAGTATTCACTTGTTTCAAAATACAAAGGTACACCACCAGGCAATTGTCCATAGGCATAACCAAAACCAGTGACATCAACATCAAAGTAAGCTAATTTGTCTGCAATGACTAAATCGCCGACTTTTAGTCCTTCACCGATACCACCAGCAGAACCGGTATTAATCACCATATTTACGCCATATTGATGAATCAATAAAGTCGTGGTCACAGCTGAGGCCACTTTACCAATTCCTGAACGAACCACAATCACCTCATGTCTTCCTAACGAACCAGAAACAAATAAAGCGCCTGCTCGTTCCCATGACATCGTGTCTGTCAATTTTTCTTTTAGAATTTTGACCTCTTGATCCATTGCTCCAATAATTCCAATTTTCATAGTGATTCCTCTTTTCTATAAATTCAAAACGATATATGCCACAACGGCTAATAAAATCGCTACAATAATAATTGCCTTGTTTAACCAAGTACTCCGTTCTCGACGCTTCGAGTATTCTCCTACTCGTGACTTGTTGATCGGTTTTTGTTTTTTCTTTTCTTTACGATAAAACGTCGAAATTTCTTTTTCTTTTCGCTTATACGCTTTTTCCGCCAGCTTCTGCTCTTCTTGCTGACGACGTTCCGCTTCTTTTTCTTCTGCTTCTCTGCGTTTGCGAAGCTCTGTCCGAGTGACTAACGGACCTTTGCTCATTGCGTGTCCTCCTTAAACTGTCTCTGCAGTAAATACAATTCCCAGTATTGTATAGCAAAAAGTGTTTTGGCATCACAAATCGTGCCTTTTGCCACCTCTGCTTTGGCTTCAGCTATTGTTAGCTCGTAAAGTTCCAAGATTTCATCTTCATCTTGAGGACGCGGATTTTCGACTTTCTGCAAATCCGTTGCCAAATAGAGAGCCAATTTTTCATTAGCAAATCCTGGTGACAGATACATTGAATTTATGTAGGTAAGCTGACCTGCACGATACCCAGTTTCTTCTTCCAATTCCCGCATAGCCGTCGTTTCCAGTTGATTTTCTTCTCCAGGATCAATTTTTCCCGCTGGAATTTCTAAAATCACTTGTTCCAAGGGTTTTCTAAATTGTTTAACTAAGACTATTTTTCCTTCTGCGGTTAACGGAATCATAGCTACTGCGCCTGAATGAAAAACCAATTCGCGTTTAGCTGTGCCGCCTGTCGGTAAAGCCACGTCATCCAAAAAAACATCAATAATCTTTCCTTTAAAAATTTCTCGACGTTGAAGTGTTTTTTCTTCGAAGTCCTCATAATTTAACATATCTTTCACCAACCTTTCTTGTTTATCATACCCTAAAATGATAAAAATCGCACCCCTTCTTCTCTAGTTAAACCCTTTTCAAAGAAAAAAATTTATTGCTTTAGAAAAAAATTACATTTTCGAAAAAAAATAGACATAAAAAATTCACAACTTCCTTGTATTATTTAAGCATACCAACAAACAACCCTAACAAAACACTTTTTCATTTTTAACTCCTTTCCCGTCCTACCCCCAATTAGGACGGGTCTTTTTTTGCGTTTTATACTTTTTTTCTTAGGATTTCACTAAATCATAAAATACATCTTCCGCTGTATGTCTTTTCTCTCACAGAGTATGCTAAAATAACTATTGTAACGAGAGCTGACTCTTTCGAGGATTAGATAGATAGGAGGAACTATATAAATGAACAAATTAAATACAAAATTACTGATTGGCTATATTCTTTTAGGAGCCTTAATCATTGCTGTCGCTAGAGAATATGGCTTCTTCGCTTTTGTGATTCTGGTAGGCTTTTTAGTATTCGTTCTCTATCGAAAAAAGAAAAATGCCGCCGACAAGAGCGATCAAATGCCTTACTTAACGAAAGATAAAGAAGCCCATTATCGTGAGTTGGGGTTATCTCCACAAGAAATTGATTTTTTCAGAAGTACAATGAGCACAGCCAAAAAACAAATCATACAATTACAAGAAAACATGAATCGTTCAACTAAATTACGGGCGATTGACTTACGTAATGATACAACGAAGGTTTCTAAAGCTCTGTTTAAAGAGTTAGTGAAAGAACCTAAAAAGTTACACTTAGCCAATCACTTTCTCTACACACATTTACCAAATATCGTTGACTTAACAAGTAAACATTTAGAAATCGAACAACATGAAGTAAAAAACAAACAAACGTATGAAAAATTAGAAGAAAGCGCACAAATCATTGACCAATTGTCAAAATTAGTTAAAAATGATTATGAGGAAATCGTTTCCGATGACTTAGACGATTTAGATGTCGAAATGTCGATCGCTAAAAGCAGCTTGTCGCAAAAAGCTGCAACTGAGGAATCACCTCAAGTAAACGAAGACCAGCAATAATCATTAGGGAGGAAAAAAAATGACTGAGCAACAACCCAAAGAAACAACATCTGTAACCAATACATTGGACGATTTATTAAGTAATCCATTTTCATCAATGGATGAACTAACACCAACGCAACAAAATGAACTATCTGAGTTAAAAGAACAGCAAGCAGCTCCTCGTTTAATTGATAAATTACCACAAGAACGTCAAGCCCAAGCAAAAGAGTTAGCTTCAAAAATTGACGTTCAAGATTCACAAGCAGTAATTACCTATGGTTCAAATGCCCAAATCAAACTTGGCGAATTTTCGCAAGCGATGTTAAACCACGTTCAAGCACAAGACATTGGTCCTGTTGGTGATTCACTGACCGATCTAATGTTTCGTTTAAATGAAGCCAATCCCAATGAATTACGTGCTGGCGAAGGCAACTTTATTCAAAAAATGTTAGGTAAAGTCAAACAATCCGTTTACGAAATTACCGCCAAATATCAAAAAATTGGTGCGCAAATTGACAAAATTGCTGTCAAATTAACCCATGAAAAAGATGGTCTTTTAAAAGATAATGCCATGTTAGATCAATTGTATCAAAAAAATAAAGATTATTTTGATGCCTTAAACATCTATATTGCCGCTGGGGAATTAAAAGCAGAAGAACTACGGACGCAAATTATTCCTGAAGCCATGAAAAAAGCGGAAGAATCTGGGGATCAAATGGATGTCCAAATTGTTAATGATTATAACCAATTCCTAGACCGTTTAGAAAAAAGAACCCATGATTTACGCTTGGCTCGTCAAATTACGATTCAACAAGCCCCACAAATTCGTTTAATCCAAAATACTAACCAAGCTTTGGCTGAGAAAATTCAATCATCGGTGAATACAGCGATTCCGTTATGGAAAAACCAAGTAGTCATCGCCTTGACCTTACTCCGTCAAAAAGATGCTGTGACTGCTCAACGTCAAGTCTCTGAAACCACCAATGACTTACTGAAGAAAAATTCAGAAATGCTAAAAATTTCTGCAATTGAAACAGCAAAAGAAAACGAACGTGGCCTAGTCGATATTGAAACATTACAAAAAACACAAAATGATTTAATTGAAACTATCCAAGAAACATTACGTATTCAACAAGAAGGAAAAGAAAAACGCCAAGCTGCCGAAATCGAACTTGGCCATATGGAAGAAGATTTGAAAAATAAATTATTAGAATTAACACAATAAACAACGTTTAGAACAAACTTCTTATAGTACAAGCCTGGGACAAAAATCAAAAGTGATTTTTGTCCCAGGCTTGCTTTTCTTTTTACGCTTGAATATTGTATTTCAGCCACTTAATGATACAATAAAAGAAAACCATGTTTCTTTTTGAAAGGAGGAGCAATTGTGCCACAATTTGCTTCTAAAGCCGAAGAAAAAAATTATTATGAACGCCAAGCTAGCTTAGCAGAGTTTTTAACTTGGTATCATCAACAAGAATTACCTGAATATGAAAAACCCTCTTTAACCGTTGATATGGTTCTTCTTTGTTACAACAAGGAAGCCGATCAATTGAAAGTCTTACTGATTCAACGTAAAGGTCACCCCTTTAGAAACTCATGGGCGCTTCCTGGCGGTTTTGTTAATCGTAACGAATCTACTGAAGATAGTGTTTTAAGAGAAACAAAAGAGGAAACTGGTGTGGTGATTTCTCAAGAAAATATTGAACAATTACACAGCTTTAGTCGCCCAGATCGTGATCCTCGTGGCTGGGTCGTGACAGTCAGCTATTTAGCTTTTATTGGTGAAGAACCTTTAATTGCTGGCGACGATGCCAAAGAAGTCCACTGGTTCAATCTTGAACGGCATGGTCAACATATCACGTTATCTCATGAAGATGTGGAAATTACTTTAGACTTGAAAACAGCGGCCTCTCTTGGTAAAGATACATTAGCCTTCGACCATAGTGAAATTATAATTAAGGCGTTTAATCGTGTTGTTGATAAAATGGAACATGAACCGCAAGTGCTTCAAGTCTTAGGAAAAGATTTCACCATTACGGAAGCCCGTAAAGTTTTTGCGAAGTTCCTCGGCGTTGATTATCGTAGCATTGACCATTCAAATTTTAAAAAAGCCATGACACAATATTTTGAAGAGTTAGGTGAACGTCCCGTTGGCATTGGCCGCCCTTCAAAAATTTACCAATTGAAAACAACAACAGGTTTCTAAGAGGAGGGAATATTTTTTGACTGTTTACTTAAGAAAAGCAGAACCTTCTGATTTGCCTGACATCCTTGCTATCATTGAAGATGGACGCCGAACCTTACAAAAAAGTGGCATTCCCCAATGGCAAAACGGTGATGGCCCGAATCAAGAAATTTTAGCAAAAGATATCGACCAGCAAACTTGCTATATTTTAATGGTTGAGGATACCTTGGCAGGCGTTGGTGTTTTATGTTCGGAGATTGATCCTGCTTATGAAGCGATTTTTAATGGTTCTTGGCAACCTCATTCTCAAACTACGTATACAGCAATTCATCGTGTTGCTTTAAAAAGTTCCTTTCAAGGTCAAGGACTGGCTTTGGTGCTTTTGCGCTCACTGGTTACAGCCGCTCGTTTGCAAGGTGCTACTGATATTCGAATCGATACACATCCACAAAATCTCGCTATGCAGCACCTGATTAAAAAAGCTGGCTTTGTTTATCAAGGTGACGTGATTTTAGATGTTAACGATGGCGAACGTTATGCTTATCAGATGATATTGAAATAAAAAAGTTAGGGATAACTGCCAGATTGACAGCTATCCCTAACTTTTTACATCTTATGAACACTATGAGCGCTTTGAATGCCCTCACAGGCTTCTTTACAAGCTTGATTAATTAATAAATAAGAGGATTCTTTTTGGCGGATTCCTAATTGATATTTCAATTCATCTGTCACTTGGCAAGATTCACTTAATGCCTCTAACCAGAAAAATACTCCTTCTTTATACGTATCTAATCCTTCTAGCAAGATTTTCGTTGCTTCTTTATCATAATACGGCTCTAAATTTTTACGAAACATCATTTCTTCTGTAAAAAAACGATTCACATTATTTCGGCAAAACATATAAGTGTCACGGCCTCTCCGATGTGCAGCCTGATTACAACCGTATTCTTGAACTTCTTTAGAGATGGCTTTGAAAATTTCGTTGTATACTTCAATTCTTTGCATAATTGACAAAATGGTATCTGTATAACTAAACATAACTCCTTGCTCCCTTCCCCTTCTAAGTAACAAAAATTTGCTTGTTACTTTCATTATAAAGGGAATGTTGGGTTTATATCAAATGATACGCTGTTTCCTTGCTAAAATCCTTCGTTTTTTCCTTAGAAGAATAATAAGTAAGCGGATTACTTAATCTGTTATGTTCGGATTTTCTACACTTGGAAAATAAATTATTTTATAAAGCCATTTTCCGTTTTAACTGATGGCAACGGGCCGGTCTGTGTATTGCCAGGAACACCAATATACGTATTGCCGTTGATGGAAGTCATTTCGTTTTCCTCAGCTGCTTCATCTTGAACGGTATAATCACTTTGATATAAAAATTCACCGTTCGTATGGAAGACATAGCCGTCTTGATCTCGTTCATCTGGCTTTTCTAAATTTAAAGACACACGTAATTGATGACGGACATTTTCAATACTATCTGGATATAGTTCAACCATACTGCGCCCTTCATTACTAAAAGTGCGCCAGTCAAAAGAAAGCTGTTGTTTATCATAATTGGTCCAAGTCAAACCTTCTTTGACTAAATGAGTCAATTCATTGGAATCCACATCAGTTTGAATGTTTCCATTTAACGAATCAATAATGTCCATTATTTTCATGATTGATTGACCAGATTTCAACTTGTCTTCAACTGCTTGAATAATTTCTTGTTGTCGGAATCCACGCATAATATCGTTATCGCTATGTCTTTCACGGGCATAAGATAAAGCTTTCGTACCATCTAAATGCTGTTTCCCTGCATCAAAATGAATGGATCCTGGCCCGTCTTTGGTGACACCATCAAACGCCTGCTTGACATTGACATCTATGCCGCCAACTGCATCAATTAACTTAATAAAAGATAAAAAGTTAAACACAACGTAATGATTGATTGGAATATTCAATAATTTCTCAACTGTGTTAACAGAAGCTGTTGGTCCATCGTAGGTATAGGCGGCTTCAATTCGCTGCATCCCTTGGTAATTTTTCGCATCAATTTGCACAAAACTATCCCGTGGCAAACTTAAATAGGTTATTTTCTTCGTCTTGTTATTCACGGTAATCACCATCATAGCATCAGTCCTAGTTGTGCCTAATTTCCGTTCAATTGTATTGTCTAGCCCCATAATCAAAAACGATTGACTATCTTTATTTTGCGCTTCATTATAATCATTTTTTATGGGAACATAGCCTTTATCAATTGTTTTCTTTAAATAGCTACCCGCTACAGCAAAGTATGCTGAGCCGACTGTGACAAAAACCAAAATGATGACTAAACTAATTAAGCTGATTTTTCGCTTCCTACTCATTGGCTGTACTTCCTCTCTCTTAAAAAGTCTCCACCATCATTACTACTCCTCTAAGCAGACAAGAGACAAGTCTATCTTACCAGTCCCTTTCAAAACTAAACATAGCAGAATTTATATAGGGGTATAACCTAGAGGAAACAAAAAAGAGGGGCTTGTTTGTTAAAAAGCCTCTCTTTTTTGTTATTTTTTTTCGTGTTCTTTTTTGAACAATTCCACCATTTTTTGCTGTGGTTTTGGAAAAACATAGTCTGAAAATTGTTGTGCTGCCACCCATCGCTGCGACTCTAGTGTGGCTAATTCGCCTGTATTTCGGCCATAAAAGACTAAGATATGCCATTTTAAATGACTGAAAATATGAACGACTTCGCCTAAGGCACGTTTTTGCCAGACAACTGTTTCATAGTCCGTAAAAAAGTTGACAGGTTCTTCAGCGACCAAAGGCTCTGTTACAGGCTCTAACTCTAAAGTTAATTGTTTTTCCGTTTCTACTGGTTGCGCCAGTTTTTGCAATTGTTGAAATTGTTTTTTGCTAATTTCTTCAATCGGAAACAGCCACATATTAGCTAACAAACCGGTTTCAGGTCGTTGTTCTAATAAAAATTCTTGCTTTTTATTTTCAATAATAGTGCCGACATAATACACATCTTTCGGCTTAACTTTTTTTGATTTGACTGGATAAGCGGTCATTTTATCTGCCTGATAGGCCGCACAATATTGCTGAAGCGGACAACTTTCACACTTAGGGGAAGTTGGGGTGCAGACGGCTGAGCCTAGATCCATTAAAGCTTGATTAAAATCCCCTGGACGCTCACGATCGATGATTTTAAGCATCGCCGCTTCAAATACTTTACGACTACTCGCTTTTGCAATATCTGCATCAATTTCAAATAAACGGCTCACTACCCGCATGACGTTACCGTCAATTGCTGGTTCGGGGAGATTAAAGGCAATACTGCCAATCGCACCAGCCGTATAGGGGCCGATTCCTTTTAAACTCCGAATATCTTCGATTGTGTCAGGCATTTTCCCACCAAATTCTGAAACAATCTGTTGCGCTGCCACTTTTAAATTACGCGCTCGTGAATAGTAACCTAACCCTTCCCAAGCTTTCAACAACTTATCATCTGGCGCTTCCGCTAAATCTTGAATCGTCGGAAACCATTCCATAAATCGATAAAAATAATCAATGACTGTATCTACGCGAGTTTGTTGTAGCATAATTTCAGAAATCCAAATACGATATGCATCTGTATTCGCTCGCCAAGGTAAATTGCGTTTTTCTCGTTCATACCAAGCTAAAAAATCTTCCTGGAATGAACTAACTTTTGCGGGACTCCACGCCTCCCAAGGCTCTTTATTCGTCATGTTCTACTTCCTTTTCGCTAATAAATTGCTGAATCAAATCATAGTCAAACCCTTTTTGGAATAAGCTTTGTTTGACTTTTTGGACTTTTTTAGAAAAATCAAATCGCTGATTAGCACGCCATAAACGTTCGCCTTCCTTGTTTAACGCTTGTTGTTCTTGTTCTTCGTCCTTTTCAAAAGCTAAAGATTCCAAAGCTAGATCAATGATTTCATTTGTAAAGCCCTTTTGCATCAGATGCAGACGCGTTTTCTGAAGTGCATCTTTAAAACTTTTAGTTCGATAGCGTTTCATGGCTTTTTCTGCAGTTGCTGTGGCAACATTAAGTTGTTCATCTAACGTATAAAAGGTCAAACCATGCTGAATATCTTCTTCACTAATGCCTTTTTGCTTTAATTGTTGTGCCACATTTCGTGGTCCTTTATCACTGGTTCGCATAGCTGTCCGTACGTAACTTTCACTAAAAATTGCATCATCCAACAACCGCAGCTCTTCTAAGCGTTGAACGATTTTTACTCGATCTTCAGGTACAATTTCTTTCTCTTTTAAATAAGTAAAAATCTCTTTCTTTGAACGTAATTGATAGCTTAAGTAATTCATCGCCATTTGTAACCCGACATCATAAGAACTGGCTTTTTTTATTTCTTCTATTAAAGTATCTGATAACTCTTGACCTTTTAGCAGACGCTGCCGTACTAAAATATCTTCCGAGACACGCAGTTTTTCGCCTGAAGATAGCCAAAGTAGGTAAAATTCACCTTTATCTTTACTAATTCGTGTGATTGTTGTCATCTTATTCTCCTGCCCCTCTAAATCAGAACATATATTCTACTATACCATAGAATCCTTGGAAGCCAAATAAATAAAAATGTGCTAAAATGGGAGGAAGTGAAAAATGTGAGATGACTAAAGGATGAAAGAATATGACCCAACAACTAGTAAAAAAAGGCCAACAAATTTCTTTAAAAATTAAACGATTAGGAATTAATGGCGAAGGTATCGGCTATTATAAAAAATTAATTATTTTCGTTCCTGGGGCGCTACCGAAAGAAGAAGTGACTGCCACGATCACAAATGTTACACCCAAATTTGCTGAAGGAACCCTTCAATCTGTCAAAAAAGCTGCTAAAGATCGCGTGGTCCCTCCTTGTCCTGTCTATGAAACATGTGGCGGCTGCCAACTACAACATTTAGCCTACAAAGCACAATTAGACTTTAAAAAAGATTTATTAAAGCAGGCGCTTAACAAATTTAAACCAGCCAATTATCAAAACTATGAACTACGAAAAACAATTGGGATGGAGAATCCTTGGAATTATCGAAATAAAGCCCAATTCCAATTACGCCAAATCGATGGTCAAGTAGAAGCTGGTCTCTATCAAGCTGATTCACATCAATTAGTACCGATTGATAACTGTTTGGTCCAACAGCCTGCGACAACCAAGGTGATGAATACATTAGTTGATTTATTGAATAACTTTCAATTGCCAATTTATGATGAACGTAAAAATAGTGGTATCTTTCGAACATTAATGGTTCGAGTGGGCATCCAAACTGGCGAAGTCCAAGTAGTGTTCATTACACAATCGCAGAAATTTCCACAAAAAGAAAAAATGGTTCGCGCAATTAATGAACAATTACCAGAAGTTGTTTCTATTATGCAAAATGTCCAAAATAAAAAAACCTCTCTAGTAATGGGTGATGATACCCTTCACTTATGGGGCAAAGAAAGCATTGAAGAACACATTAACGACGTTGTCTTTGATTTATCGCCGCGAGCATTTTTCCAATTGAATCCAGAACAAACGGAAGTTTTATATAATGAAGGAATCAAGGCCTTAGATTTACAACCAAACGAAACTGTTGTTGATGCTTATTGTGGCGTCGGGACCATTGGCTTAAGTTTAGCGAAACAAGCGCATCAAGTTCGTGGTATGGATACCATTCCCGCCGCAATTGACGATGCTAGATTCAATGCAAAACGACTTGGTGTTACGAACACACATTATGCTGTTGGAACAGCTGAAGACTTATTACCTAAATGGTTCAAAGAAGGCTTTAAACCTGATGCCATTGTAGTTGATCCCCCACGGACTGGTTTGGATCGTAAATTATTAACGGCCCTTTTGAAACAACCACCTAAGAAAATGGTGTATATTTCTTGTAATGTATCCACGTTAGCACGTGATTTAGTTCAATTAGCCAAAGTATATCAAGTAGACTATTTACAATCTGTTGATATGTTTCCACAAACCGCTCGTTGTGAAGTTGTCGTAAAATTAACGAGAAAATAAAAAAAGGAGCGTGGGACAAAAATCACTTTGGATTTTTGCTCCACGCTCAAAAACTGATAAACGGCGGGAACAGAACCAACACTACGCGTTGCTCCGATCTCAACAACTTCTAAGAGCTAAAGCTCTAAG